>Ga0209922_100156_pt1 | contig 191347 bp, 188 predicted proteins | sample ThiBiot_500_biof_FD_183946 | JGI IMG/M metagenome (GOLD analysis project Ga0209922, IMG submission 183946) | Wastewater bioreactor microbial communities from Cape Town, South Africa - Thiocy_expt_500_biof (SPAdes) | ecosystem: Engineered > Bioreactor > Thiocyanate-remediating >... | reverse complement strand
CCGCTGCCGACCGCGTTGTGGCCAAACGCGCTGCCCGCCGTGCTGTCGGCTGCCGTGATGCGGCCGCGGTGGGTGTCCAGGCGCAACGCGCGGGCCGCTCCGCTGTAGCGCACGATGTAGATCCGTGAGCCGATGGGGTACGGGGTGGCGCGGGGGGCGAATTCGTAGGGGTCCTGCGTGCCGGACTGGTTGCCCAGGCTCTGCCCCAGCACGGTCGAGCCGGTAGCGTTGGTCACGACGAGGTCGTAGTCGTTGGCGGACGCGCCCAGCGGATCGCCCCACTTCAGAGAAATATTCCGCGTGGTGGCGGTCAATGCGGTGTAGTTGTTGCCACCGAACGCCTGCAGCTGAATCGGGGAGGCGCCATAAAGGGCCTGGACGGCCGCGGGAATGGCGTTGCCGCTGGCGACAAAGTCGCCCTCGAAGGTGCCCGATTGACCGTCGTTCTTGTTGCCCGAGTTGGCGGCCGAGGAGAAGAACAGTGCCCCGGCGGCGGTGACCTGGTTCACGGCCTGGGCGATGGGGCCGTCCTGAAACGCGCCTTCGTTGTAGTAGGTGACATCGTCGACGATGATGTCGCAGCCGGCCGCGCGCAGGTTGATGATGTTGGTGGCGAACTGGGCCACGCTGCCGAAGGCGGTGGCGAAGTAAAGTGACGCGCCCGGCGCCATGTCGTGCACGATCTCCAGCATGGCCGTGCCCTCGTTGCCCGAACCCGCCTGGCCCGGCAGCACGGTGACCGTGGCCGGCAGGTCGCCCGAGGCCTGGCGCGCGGCCAGCGAATCGACGCCGTCGGACAGCACGCAGACCTTGGTGCCGGCTCCGGTGCGGCCGGCACCGTGCGCCGCGTTGGCCTTGTGCGCGGCCACGCCCTCCCAGGTGGCACTACCGGCATTGGCCATGACGCCGGACTTGGGGAGACTGTTCAGGCGCTGGCGCAACTTCTCCGGGGGCAGCTCTTGGCGGTTGGTGGTGGCCTGTTCGCGCGGACCGACGGTGCGCACATCGGCGCGGTTGGCGATGGTGTTCAACTCCGACACCGGCACCCGCGCGGTGACGGTGTCGTACTGCGGAAACGCGGAGATCTCGGAGCCGCCGCGCGCCCGGATGAAGGCCGTCAGCGCGTCCGACACCTTGCCCTTGATGACCACGAAGATGGTCTGGTCGGGCGCGACGTTCTGATCGGCAAAGTCCTGCACATAAGCCGGCAGCGCCTGCCGGCGGGCGGCGTTCTGGAGTTGGCCTGAACCGGCCGCGCGCGTCAGATCGATGAGCGCGGAGTCCATTTTCTGTTCCGCCGCGGTGCGATCGCCCTTGTGGCCCAGGGGCTCCTGCGCGGACGCCGCCAGCGGGACCGTGCACATGAGCAGCGCCAGGCCAAGCGTTCTGGCCCAGGCATTGAAACGGAATGGTGGGGTCACGTTCTCTCCTCCGATGGAATCATCCGTGCCGCGCAGTGTATTGTTTCGAGGTGCGTCCTGACAAGCCTTGCGGTGGCGTTTGTCGGCGCCGTGCAGACACGGTGGGCGTGCGAGTGGGCCGGCTCAGGGTGCGCGGCGTGGCGGCGCTGGCGTCCGTGGTGGCTTGAGGTCCGCGCACTCCGGCATCCCGGCACGCGCGCGTTGCCGGGGCAGCCACGGATCGCCGAATGCTATCATATGTATAGCTGTCGACGCTGGCCGGACCCTCGCGACATCAGTGAAACTCCTACAATGCAGATCCTTTCCATCGGGGTTTCGACGTGCCCATTCCGAGCCTTTTCTACCCGCAGCCGTTCGACGTCATCGTGGTCGGCGGCGGCCACGCCGGCACCGAGGCGGCGCTGGCCGCCGCGCGCATGGGCGCGCAGACGCTGCTGCTGACGCACAACATCGAGACGCTGGGACAGATGAGCTGCAACCCCAGCATCGGCGGCATCGGCAAGGGCCACCTGGTGAAAGAGGTCGACGCCCTGGGCGGCGCCATGGCGCTGGCCACCGACGAGGCGGGCATCCAGTTTCGCATCCTCAACAGCAGCAAGGGCCCGGCGGTGCGCGCCACGCGGGCGCAGGCCGACCGCGTGCGCTACAAGGCCGCCATCCGCCACCGGCTGGAGAACCAGCCCAATCTGTGGCTGTTCCAGCAGGCGGTGGATGACCTGTTGCTGGAGGGCGATCGGGTGGCCGGCGCGGTGACGCAGCTGGGCATCGCCTTTCGCGGGCGCACGGTGGTGCTGACGGCGGGCACTTTTCTGGACGGGCGCATCCACGTCGGGCTGGAAAACCACGCCGCCGGGCGGGCAGGCGACCCGCCGGCGGTCAGCCTGTCGGCGCGGCTGAAGGAGCTCAAGCTGCCGCAGGGCCGCCTGAAGACCGGCACGCCGCCGCGGCTGGATGGCCGCACGATCGACTTCGACCAGTGCGAGCAGCAGCCCGGCGACGGCATGCCGGGCGGGCAGAACCCCCAGCTGCCGGTGTTCAGCTTCATGGGGCGGGCCGACATGCACCCGCGCCAGCTGCCGTGTTGGGTCACGCACACCAACGCGCGCACGCACGAGATCATCCGCGGCGGCTTCGACCGCAGCCCGATGTTCACCGGCGTCATCGGGGGTGTGGGGCCGCGCTACTGCCCCAGCGTGGAAGACAAGGTGAACCGCTTTGCTGGCAAGGACAGCCACCAGATCTTCCTGGAGCCGGAGGGGCTGGACACGCACGAGGTCTATCCCAACGGCATTTCCACCAGCCTGCCGTTCGACGTGCAGCTGGCGCTGGTGCGGTCGATGAAGGGGCTGGAGAACGCCCACATCCTGCGGCCCGGCTACGCCATCGAGTACGACTACTTCGACCCGCGCGCGCTGCGCGGCAGCTTTGAGACGCGGCAGATCGGCGGGCTGTTCTTTGCCGGCCAGATCAACGGCACCACCGGCTACGAGGAGGCGGCGGCCCAGGGTCTGTTTGCCGGGATCAACGCCGCGTTGCAATGCCGGGGCGATGGGCCTTGGGTGCCGCGCCGCGACGAAGCCTATCTGGGCGTGCTGATCGACGACCTGGTGACGCAGGGCGTGACCGAACCCTACCGCATGTTCACCAGCCGCGCCGAGTTCCGCCTGCAACTGCGCGAGGACAACGCCGACATGCGTCTGACCGAAACCGGCCGCCGGCTGGGCCTGGTGGACGATGCACGCTGGGACGCCTTCTGCCGCAAGCGCGACGCGGTTTCACGTGAAACCGAGCGGCTGAAGTCCACCTGGGTCAACCCGCGCAACCTGCCGGCGAGCGAGAGCGAGCGCGTGCTGGGCAAGGCCATCGAACACGAACACAATCTGTTCGACCTGCTGCGCCGCCCCGGCGTCAGCCACGAGGCGCTGGCCGGCCTGGAGGGCGGCAGGTACGCCAGCGCTGATGTTTCACGTGAAACGCTGGGCGAGCTGTGGGCGCCGGTGATCGAGCAGGTGGAGATCGCGGCCAAGTATTCCGGCTATATCGACCGCCAGCGCGAGGAGGTCGAGCGCGCCGCGCACTACGAGCACCTGCGCCTGCCGGCCGACCTGGACTACATGCAGGTGCCGGCGTTGTCGATCGAGGTGCGGCAGAAGCTCAACCTGCACCGGCCCGAGACCCTGGGTCAGGCCAGCCGCATCAGCGGCGTCACGCCGGCAGCGGTCTCGCTGCTGCTGATCCACCTGAAGAAGGGTGGTTTCAAGGGTTTTGCCGGCGCCGCCGCCGAGGCCGCCTGATGCATCCGCAGGCGCTGGCACTGCGCGCCGGTGTGCAGGCTCTGGGTCTGTCGCTGGACGATCGGCGGATTGACCAGCTGTTGGCCTATCTGGACCTGCTGGCCCGGTGGAACAAGGTCTACAACCTGACGGCGGTGCGCGAGCCGGAGCAGATGCTGGCGCAGCACCTGCTGGACAGCCTGGCCGTGATCGCGCCGTTGCGGTCGCATGCGGGCGGGCGGCCGCTGCGCCTGCTGGATGTGGGCAGCGGCGGCGGCCTGCCGGGCGTGGTGATCGCCATCTGCTGCCCGGACATCGACGTCAGCTGCGTCGATGCGGTGGGCAAGAAGGCGGCCTTCGTGCAGCAGGTGGCCGGCGCGCTGGCGCTGCCCAACCTGCGCGGGCGGCATGCCCGGGTGGAGTCGATCGCGGAGCGCCATGACGTCGTGATCGCGCGCGCCTTTGCCTCGCTGGCCGACTTCATCGCCTGGTCGGCCGGCGCGCTGGCCGAGGGTGGGGTGTGGGTGGCCATGAAAGGGCGTCGTCCGGACGACGAAATCGCCGCGCTGCCGCCGTCGGTCGAGGTGTTTCACGTGGAACAACTTTCGGTGCCCGGGCTGGACGCCGAACGCTGTCTGGTGTGGTTGCGCCTGAAATGTTCCACGTGAAACCGGCGATAGGGGACTATTGGCGGCCCGGTCCTGGTCAAAGTCCCGTAAACTCGGCGCTCCCTTGACGCACGACGCAGTGCGTCACCCACGGATAACTCGATATGTTCGGCATCACCGATTACGGCGCCTTTGTGGTCGCGTTCTGGCTGTTCCTGATGGTCCCGGGCCCGGGCAACCTGGTGATTGCCACGGGCACGGCGCAGGGGGGCATTCGCGGCGGCATGGCGGCCACGCTGGGGGTGATGGCGGGCGACCAGGTCCTGATCTGGTGCGCGCTGGGGGGCGTGGCGGCGCTGCTGCACGCGTACCCCATGGCGTTCTCGGGCCTGCAGTGGGTGGGCGCGGCCTATCTGGCCTGGCTGGGCATCCGCATGTGGCGCCTGCGCCCGCAAGAGGGCGGCGCGCCGGCGGCGCCCGCGCGGCAGCGCCCCTTTCGGCAGGGGTTCCTGATCACCTTGCTCAACCCAAAGGCGATCGTGTTCTACTTTGCCTTTCTGCCGTTGTTCATTGATCCGGTGCGCCAGCAGGGCGTGGTCACGTTTGGCATGCTGGCGGTGACGGCGGCCGCGCTGGTGCTGCTGTACGGTTTCATCGAATCGCTGCTGGTCCATCGCTTTGCCGAGCGCCTGCGTGCCAGCGAGCGCCTGGGCAGGCTGCTGCGCAAGCTGACCAGCCTGTTCCTGATCGGTTTTGGCGTTCGCCTGGCGACGTCGTCCTGAAAGCCTTGCGGTACGCCACCATGGCCCAGATTTTCTGCATTGCCAACCAGAAGGGTGGCGTGGGCAAGACCACCACCACCGTCAACCTGGCCGCCGGCCTGGCGCGCATCGGCCAGCGCGTGCTGCTGGTCGACCTGGACCCGCAGGGCAATGCCACCATGGGTTCGGGCGTCGACAAGCGGGCCATGGCGCTGTCGGTCTACGACGTGCTGCTGGAGTCCTGCGCCATCGCCGAGGCCGCCACCGTGCCCGAGCGGCTGAAGGAGGCCGGTGCCGGCTACGCCGTGCTGGGCGCCAACCGCGAGCTGGCCGGCGCCGAGGTCGAGCTGGTGGGCGAGGAGCGCCGCGAGCGCCGCCTGAAGCAGGCGCTGGCGCAGGTCGACGCCGACTACGACTTCGTGCTGATCGACTGTCCGCCCAGTCTGAGCATGCTCACCCTCAACGGCCTGTGCGCCGCGCAGGGCGTCATCGTGCCCATGCAGTGCGAGTACTTCGCGCTCGAAGGCCTGGCCGACCTGACCAACACCATCAAGCAGGTGCACGCCAACCTGAACCGCGACCTGCGCCTCATCGGCCTGCTGCGCGTGATGTTCGATCCGCGCATCACCCTGCAGCAGCAGGTGAGCGAGCAACTCAAGGCGCACTACGGCGACAAGGTGTTCGACACCATCATCCCGCGCAACGTGCGTCTGGCCGAGGCGCCCAGCTACGGCCTGCCGGGCGTGGTGTTCGACCCGGCGGCCAAGGGCAGTCAGGCCTTCATCGCCTTCGCGGAGGAGATGGTGCGCCGCGGTTTGAGTACCTGATCGGCCTATCGCGGCCGTCTGTCTTGCGCCAAAAGCTATGATTTTCGAAGCAAATGCGTGACCCCCGCGCGCTGCCGGCCGCTGGCCTGCCCGAGCCCTGGATCGACTGGGGCAAGGCCATCGCCTCGCAGCTCATCGTCTGGCACCACCTGGCGCACTATGGCCCGCTGGCGCCGCGCGTGGCCGCGGCCTGGCCGGACCTCATGGACTGGCTGGACGGACGCGCGCTGTACGCGGTGCAGGTGTTTCTGGTCATGGGCGGTTACCTGGCCGCGCGCAGCCTGTGGCCGCACCCGGGCACGCCACGCGTGGCGGCGGCCGACTGGCCGGCCCGCGTGGCCCGGCGCTGGCAGCGCCTGATGCCCACCTACCTGGCGGCCCTGGGCCTGGCCGTGCTGTGCGCGGCGCTGGCGCGCCAGTGGATGGTCGACGCCGACACCCCGGCCGCGCCCACGCTGGCGCAGCTGCTGGCGCACCTGGTTTTGCTGCAGGATGCGCTGGACCAACCGGCCCTGAGCGCCGGCCTATGGTATGTGGTCATCGACCTGCAGCTGTTTGCGCTGCTGGCCGCGCTGGCGCTGCTGGCCGGCCGTGTCTCGGCGCACTGGCGCCGCCGTGCCGCGGTGGCCCTGGTGGTGGGCGGTGGCGCCGCCTCGGTGCTGGTGTTCAACCGCCAGCCGGACGGGGACGGGCTGGCGTCCTACTTCTTCGGCAGCTACGCCCTGGGCGTGCTGGCCGCCTGGGGCCGCGCCGCGGCCACGCCTGCCGGGCAACGCGCCGCCGCCGCCCTGCTGCTGAGCCTGGCGGCGGCCGGCTTGGCCCTGGCCTGGCGCGACCGGCTGGCGCTGGCCGCCGTTTGCGCCGCACTGCTGTTGTGGCAGCCCGGCCGCGCGCGCCTGGCGCTGGCCGGCGCGCCTTGGCTGCGCCCCGCCGTGGCGCAACTGGCCGCCATCTCCTATGCCGTGTTCCTGGTGCACTATCCGGTCAGCCTGCTCGTCACCGCGCTGATGCTCGACGAGCTGCCGGCGGGCTCCGCGCCCGCGGCCGCCGTGCTGGTGCTCGCCTGGCTGCTCAGCCTGGCGGCCGGCTGGGCGCTGACGCAGGCGCTGCAGGCGCGCGGCTGGATGCTGTGGCGACGCCGCTCCGCACCCATCGACCATGGCAGCCGCTGACCGACCGGACGCCATCGTCCTGACCTTGCCGGGCTGGCTGGGCAGTGGTCCGGCGCACTGGCAAAGCCGCTGGGAGCGGCGCCACGGCTGCCAGCGTGTCGAGCAGCACGACTGGCTGCGCCCCCGGCGTGGCGACTGGTGCGCGCGGCTGGAAGAGGTGGTGCTGGCCACACCGCCGGATCGCCCACTGCTGCTGGCCGCCCACAGCCTGGGTTGCCTGCTGGTCGCCTGGTGGGCCGCGCATTCGCGCCACACGGCGCGCGTGGCCGGCGCGCTGCTGGTGGCGCCGCCCGACATCGAGCGCGCGGACAACCGCCAGCAGATCCCCGGCTGGGCGCCGCCGGCGCGCCAGCGCCTGCCATTTGCCAGCCTGGTCGTGGCCAGCAGCGATGACCCCTTCGGCAGCCTGGCGCAGGCGCGGCAGCTGGCCGCGGCCTGGGGCAGCGGCTTTCACGAGCTGGGCGCGCGCGGCCACATCAATGCCGATTCGGGCCTGGGCGACTGGGACGAGGGGCTGGCCTTGCTGCGCGCCTTGATTTCTTCCCATTCTTCGGCGGCTGACCTGTTTCCCGGGCCAGACGCCAAACCCCCATCCATTCCATTCATTCAGAGAGACTCTCCATGAACACCACGGCCACCACCCGCATCGAGCACGACCTGATCGGCGACCGCGAACTGCCCAATGACGTCTACTACGGCGTGCACACCCTGCGCGCGCTGGAGAACTTCCCCATCACCGGCACCGCGATCTCGATCTACCCCGACCTGATCCGCGCGCTGGCCAGCATCAAGAAGGCGGCGGCGCTGGCCAACCGCGACCTCGGCCTGCTCAGCGACGCGCACTGCCAGGCCATCGGCGCCGCCTGCGACGAGCTGCTGGCCGGCAAGCTGCACGAGCAGTTCGTGGTCGACGTCATCCAGGGCGGCGCCGGCACCTCGACCAACATGAACGCCAACGAGGTCATCGCCAACCGCGCGCTCGAGCTGCTGGGCCACGCCAAGGGCGAGTTCCAGCACCTGCACCCCAACGAGCACGTCAACATCGGCCAGAGCACCAACGACGTCTACCCCAGCGCGCTCAAGATCGCCGCCTGGCACGGCATCAGCGGCCTGATCGAATCGATGGCCTACCTGCGCGCCGCCTTCGAGGCCAAGGCCGCCGAGTTCAAGGACGTGCTCAAGATGGGTCGCACCCAGTTGCAGGACGCGGTGCCGATGACGCTGGGCCAGGAGTTCACCACCTACGCCGTGATGCTGGCCGAGGACGAGCAGCGCCTGCGCGAGGCGCAGCAGCTGATCTGCGAGCTGAACATGGGCGCCACGGCGATTGGCACCGGCATCACCGCCCACCCCGACTACGCCGCCAGGGTGATCGCGCACCTGCGCGCCATCACCGGCATTCCGCTGGCCACCGCGCCCAACCTGATCGAGGCCACGCAGGACTGCGGCGCCTTCGTGCAACTGTCGGGCGTCCTGAAGCGCGTGGCGACCAAGCTGTCCAAGTCGTGTCACGACCTGCGCCTGCTCTCCAGCGGCCCGCGCGCGGGGTTGGGCGAGATCAACCTGCCGGCGGTGCAGGCCGGCTCGTCCATCATGCCGGGCAAGGTCAACCCCGTGATCCCCGAGGTCGTCAACCAGATCGCCTACGAGGTGATCGGCAACGACGTCACCGTCACCTTTGCCGCCGAGGCCGGACAGTTGCAGCTCAACGCCTTCGAGCCCATCATCGCGCACAGCCTGTTCAAGAGCGTGGGGCACCTGTCGGCCGGCTGCCGCACCCTGGCCGACCGCTGCGTCAGCGGCATCACCGCCAACGTGCAGCACATGCGCGATGCGGTCACCAACTCGATCGGCATCGTCACCGCGCTCAACCCCTACATCGGCTACGCCCACGCCACCGCCGTGGCGCAGGCCGCGCACGCCAGCGGCGGCAGCGTCTACGACGAGGTGCTGCGGCGCGGCCTGATGACGCGCGAGCAGCTCGACGCCGTGCTGCGGCCCGAAACCCTGACCCAGCCGGTGCCGCTGAACCTGGCGCCCCGGCTGTCTTGAGCCTGCGGGCGCAGCCTGTCACCCCCTGATCCGGAGCTTTGCACATGGTCACCAAGAAACCCAAGGGCCTCGGGCGCGGCCTGGACGCGCTGCTCGGCCCCAGCCTGGCTGGCGACGCCGGCGAGGGCGCGCCCGCCGCCACCCCCGCCGGCACGCCGATGATGCTGTCGCTGGACGCGCTGGCGCCCGGCCAGTACCAGCCACGCACCCGCATGGACGAAGGCGCGCTGTACGAGCTGGCCGAGAGCATCAAGAGCCAGGGCATCATGCAGCCGATCCTGGTTCGGCGGCTCAAGCAAAAACCGGCTCTGGCGCAGGATGGACAAGCGCCAGCAGCTATCTTTTTAGAAGCAAACTACGAAATCATCGCCGGCGAGCGGCGTTTTCGCGCCGCTCGCCTGGCGGGCCTGGCCGAGGTGCCGGTGCTGCTGCGCGACGTGCCCGACGAGGCCGCCGCCGCCATGGCGTTGATCGAGAACATCCAGCGCGAGGACCTCAATCCGCTGGAAGAGGCGCAGGGCATCAAGCGCCTGGTCGACGAATTCGGCCTCACGCACGAGCAGGCGGCGCAGTCCGTGGGCAAGAGCCGCAGCGCCGCCAGCAACCTGCTGCGCCTGCTGAATCTGGCCGAGCCGGTGCAGACCATGCTGATGGCGGGCGATCTGGACATGGGCCACGCGCGCGCCCTGCTGGCGCTGGACGGCGCGGCCCAGATCACCGCGGCCAACCAGGTGGCCGCGCGCAAGCTGAGCGTGCGCGAAACCGAGGCACTGGCGCGCAAGCTGTCGGCCGAGTTCAACCTCACGGCCCCGCGCAAGCCCGCCGGCGCGCCCGACAAGTCGGGCGACGTGCGGCGCGTGGAGGAGGAGCTGTCCGACCTGCTGACCGCGCAGGTCGAGGTGCGGGTCCGGAAAGCCGCGCGCCGCGGTGGCGCGGCGGTGCAGGCGGGCGAGCTGGCGATCCAGTTCGGCTCGCTGGACGAACTCAACGGCCTGATCGAGCGCTTGCGCGGGAACGGTTGAAAGGCGTGAACGCGCCCGCCTCGGGCCACGGCGGGCTCGTTCACGCCGTCCGCGCGTTGGCCCCAGGTGAAAAGTCACCGCCATCGGCATACACTGAATATCCGCGCCGGGCGGGCTCCCGCCCGGCGCGACATGGCAGGAGACCCTCATTCATGAACAGCGTCCAATCGATCATCCGGCCCGTGACGCTGGTCGCGGCGGCCTTGTGGCTGTGGTGCGCGCCGGGCGCCTGGGCGCAGGGCGCCCGGCCGCCCAAGGCGCAGCTCTGGATCGACCTGTCCACAGGCGGCATGGCCGGCATGCCGGAGATGGACCTGCCCATGGGCGGTGGCGCGCCGCCGGGCATGGGCGGGCAGATGCACTACGGCATGGCCCGCGGCATGGCGGTGATGCCGCCACGCGTCGTTGACATCGCGTTCCACAACAGCCTGCGGCCCGGCGTGGAGGCGCGCCAGGCCATCCCGCCCGGCATGCGCATGGGCGAGAGCCTGCCGTTGCTGCCGCCGCGCGCCGAGCCGCGCACGCCGTCCGAGCCGGGCGAGCTGCCCGAAGAGTACAGCCGTGACAAGCCGCGCGGGCGGCTGCTGGTCTACTGGGGCTGCGGGCCCGAACTGCGCGCCGGCCAGCCGCGCGTGATCGACCTGGCCCAGGCCGGCGCGGCGCAGTTCGCGCAGGCCTTTGCCGGCCGTGTGGTGCCCGAGCGCGGCGCGCGCGTCGGCCCCGGCCACGCGCTGTACCCCAACGAGCGCAGCCAGGCGGCCGTGCCGCGCGGCAGTTCGCTGGTGGGCGAGCACCAGGTGCTGGGCGAGGGGGTGCCGGCGTCGATGAAGTTCAGCCTCGGCAGCGCGCAGGACCTGATGCCGCCGATCGAGCTGAGCAGCAGCGGCCGCGTGCAGGACAGCATCGTCACACAGTGGCAGCCGGTGCCGCACGCGCGCGCCTACTACCTGCACGCCCTGTCGCAGGCGGGCGACGACATGATTCTGTGGTCCAGCGCCGAAACGCCGGACACCGGCATGGGCCTGTTCGACTACCTGCCCAACGCCACCCAGGAACGCTGGGTGCGCGAGCGGGTGTTGCTGGACGCCCAGACCACGCAGTGCGCCATCCCGCGCGGCATCTTCGCGGCCGGCGGGCGTGACGCCACGCCCATGCTGCGCATGATGGCCTATGGCGGTGAAAGCCATTTCGCGCATCCGCCGCGTCCGGCCGACCCCAAGGCGCGCTGGGAGCCTGACTGGGCGGTGCGTGTGCGCGTCAAGAGCCACACCATGGCCATGCTGGGCGAGGAAGGCGCCGCCGCCGCGCGCGGCGGTCGATCGGGCGGTGCCGCTGCCGGCGCGCCGGGGCAGGGCGGCGAGCCCAGGCCGGAGGACAGCTCGCCGGCCCAGATCCTGCTCAACCCGGGCAATCTGCTGCGCGGCATCTTCGGCCGGTGAGCAGGCTTCACATGCGTGCACCGGATCAGCCGACCAGCAGCACCCCTGGCGCGCGCGCCATGGTCCGGCTGGCGCGCCGCCGCGGTGTTGGGCGCGCGGCGCCACTGCTGGCCCTGCGCGCCGCCCGCGCCGGGGTGAGCCGCGTGCGGCGCGCGGTGGAACGGGTGGTCGACCGATCGCCGCGTTCGGTGTTTCTGCGCGCCCTGGTGACGCAACCGGCCCGGGTGGGCGCCATCTGCGCCAGCTCGCCTCAGCTGGCCGCGCGCATGGCAGCCTGGGTCGATCCGGCGGCGCCGGGCCTGGTGGTGGAGCTGGGCGGTGGCACGGGCGTCATCACCGCGGCCCTGCTGGCGCGCGGCGTGGCGCCGCAGCGGCTGGTGGTGATCGAGCAGTCGCCGGCGCTGGCGCGGCACCTGGCGCAGCGCTTTCCCCAGGTGCGGGTGGTGCAGGGCGACGCGGCCGAGCTGGCGCTGCTGCGCGCCGCACCCGACTGGCCGCGCGCCGACGATGGCGCGCCGCTGCCGGTGTGCTGCATCGTCTCCGGCCTGCCTCTGCTGTCGATTCCGCCGGAGGTGCGTCAGCGCATCCTGCACGCAGGCGCGCAGGTGCTGGCACCGGGTGGTCGCCTGTTGCAGTTCACCTACGCCTTGCGCGGAAGCTCGCCCTGGCAGACGGCCGGACTGGTGAGCGGTGGACGTGAGCGCGTACTGGCCAACCTGCCGCCGGCCCGCATCGACGTGCTGGAGCGCCTGGGCGGCGGTTGAAGGGCGGATCCGGCGTCTTGTCGAGACATTGCTGACGACAGAGCTGCGTCATCCGCTGCGAAAGTCATAGTCGATGATGGTCTCGCGGGCCGTCAGCGCACCCAGCAGGCGCAGACAATGCACCACACGACGTGTGAACAAAAACAACAAATCCTGACTTCCTGATGCACTTGGCGCGGCTTCTTGTTGTGTCGCTTCAACAGAGTGCGCAAAATGTATTCAAATGACTCAATCGGCTGGCCGCTTCCTGCGGCATGGCATTGCACCTGTTCGAGGAGAAACCATGAAGCGTTCACTGCGCATCAGCGCGCTCGTGCTGGCGGCCGGCGTGGCCGCCCTGCCGGGCTGCGCCACCAAGGCGCCCATTCCCCTGGCCGAGAACTTCGACCTCACCGTCCAGCCCAAGGTGCGCTCGGCGGGCCACTGGGAACTGCTGTCCAACGACGTGGTCACGCAGACCCTGGCCTCGCTGAAGAGCGCTCAGGTGCCGGCCAACACCCCGATGGTGGTGGGTCTGCCGGCCAACCCGTCCCAGTTCGATCGCGGCTTTCGCGAGTTCCTGATCACCAAGCTGGTGCAAAGCGGCCAGACGGTCTACATGCAGCCTGACCAGGCGGCCGCCGTGGCATGGCAGACGCAGGCCTGCGCCGCCACGCCCGCCTGCCGCGACCTGGACGCGCTGGAGGTCACCTACCAGACCCAGGTGGTGCGCCACGACAGCCCGCGCCCGCACTTCGTGCCGGGCCAGTTCACCGTGCTGGCTGCCGGCCTGATGGCCGCCTACGGCCTGCGGCTGGAGCACCTCGACGCCAAGCTGTTCGCCACCCTGGGCCTGGCGGCGGCGGCCGACTACGGCGCCAGCGTGTACACGGGCGGCCCCACCAACACCGAACTGATCCTGACCACCACGGTGAGCAACCGCGGTCGCTTCGTCAGCCGCAAGACCGACGTGTATTACCTCGAGAACGTCGACGCACCGCTGTTCCTGCGCTCCGCGCCCGGTTACAAGGCCGTCAACCTGAAGGTGGTGTCATGAGGAGGTACGCGTCCCTTGCCCTGTCGCTGGTGCTGGCGTCGCTGGCCGGCTGCTCGAGCTTCGGCGAGCCGGCGCCGGCCCGCCGTGCCGGCCCAAGCTACGAGTCCGCCGCGCAAAGCGCGTTTCTCGACAGCGGCCGTGCCGCCGTCGGCAAGCTGGTCGACGGATTGCCGGCCGATACCCTGGCCGGCGGCCCGGTGCTGGTGGCCACGGTGGTCAATGTCAACAACCTCACGCGCTCGGCGCCGCTGGGCCGCACCCTGTCGGAGCAATACGCCTCGCACATGGCGGCACAAGGCTTCAACGTGAAGGAAGTCAAGCTGCGCGGCGAATTGTTCGTGCGCGAAGGCACGGGCGAGCTGCTGCTGTCGCGCGAGCTGCGCGACATCGCGCGCAGCCAGAACGCCGCCGTGGTGCTGGTGGGCACCTATTCGCCCGCCTCCGACTACACCTACGTCAGCATCAAGCTGGTGCGCACCGAAGACAGCCGCATCCTGCGCGGTCATGACTACGCCCTGCCCAACGACCGCGACGTGCAGCGCCTGCTGCAGGAACCGTCGTTCCGCTGACGCACGCCGGCCCGGGCGCGGCCCGCGCCGTGTGCGTCCACCTTCCTGCGGCGCGCCGTTGGCCGCTGCGCTCCGCAAGGCCGCGGTTTCATGCGACCGTCTCCGATTTATGATGGCGCCGAGCGACCGGACGCCCTGCGCGCGTGCAGGGGCACCAGGACGCCATCCATTCACAGGAGAGAGCACATGTCGAACAACAAACGGAAACTGGCCCTGATCGCCGCGACGGGCACGGCGCTGCTGCTGGCCGGCTGCGAAACCACCAGCATGAAGATGGGCAGCCCCGAGGCCAAGACCGTGGCCACCGGCAGCGCCGCTGGCGCCGCCACCTCGGGCGAGAACACGGCGCTGGAAAAGTGCGCGTCGCCGCTGGGCACCGTCTCGCTGGTCGAGAACCAGACCGCCGGCTGGTACACCATCCTGACCGGTGAATACAAGCTGCCGCCCACCGCCAACCTGCTGCGCCTGCTGGTGCAGCAATCCAACTGCTTCGTGGTGGTCGAGCGCGGCGCCGCCGGCATGCGCGCCATGAACCGCGAGCGCGAGCTGATGCAGTCGGGCGAGATGCGCGGCGGCAGCAACTTCGGCCGGGGCCAGATGGTGGCCTCCGACTACGCGCTGTCGCCCGAAATCGTCTTCAGCGCCGACAACGCCGGCGGCATCGGCGGCGTGCTGGGCGGTCTCATCGGCGGTGGCAGCGGTCGTGCCGTCGCCGCCATCGGTGGCGGCCTGCAGACGCGCGAGGCCAGCGCCATGCTGACCCTGGTGGACAACCGCTCGGGCGTGCAGGTGGCGGCGTCCGAAGGCAGCGCCTCCAAGACCGACCTGAACCTGTTCGGCGGCCTGTTCGGCGGCCGCGCCGGCGCCGGCCTGGGCGGCTACACCAACACCCCCCAGGGCAAGGTGATCACCGCCGCCTTCATGGATGCCTTCAACCAGATGGTGCGCAGCCTGCGCAACTACCGCGCGCAGAGCGTGCAGGGCCAGGGCCTGGGCGGCGGTGGCCGGCTGGGCGTGGATGGCGGCACGGCGCCGAGCCAGACCTACACGCCAGAGAACGCGCCCAAGAGCACGGCGCCCAAGAGCGCACCGGCACGCCGCCGCTGAGCGGTGCCCGATCCGGGCGGCCTGCCAAGCCGGGGGCCGCCGGGCTGAACCACGCCCGGCCCTTCCAGGGACCTTCGCGGCCGAATGCAATCACTATTAAAACAGTAGCTATTTGCGCTTGTCAGAAGCGCGCTGGTCGGGCAAATGGTCTGCGTTGGATGGGGCGTGACACTGTGGTCCAATCCGCCCTCATGCCTTCCCGTTGCCGCCCATGAGCCTGATCGAGCTGCTCCGCCGCCGTCGCGCCAGCCTGCCCGACTGGGTGCAGGACTGGCTGGACGTGCTGGTGCCGGCGCTGCAGACCGGCCTGATCCTGCTGGCGGCCTGGCTGCTGCACTGGCTGCTCAAGCGCCTGGTGCTGCGCCTGGCGCGGCGCTACAGCCTGCCGCCGCAGATCGTGCTGCCGCTGCGCGGCGTGCTGCGCTGGCTGATCATCACGGCCACGGTGCTGCTGGTGCTGGGGCGGCTGGGTGTGTCGGCCTCGGTGCTGTGGACCGCCTTCACCGGCTTTGCCGCCGTCGGCGCGGTGGCCTTCTTTGCCGCCTGGAGCGTGCTGTCCAACCTGTTCTGCGCGCTGCTCATCATGGTGGCGCAACCGTTCCGGCTGGGCGACGATGTGGAGGTGCTCGACACCGCCGAAAAGCCCGGCGCCAAGGGTCGCGTGGTGGATATCAACCTGCTCTACACCACGCTGCAGGAAGCCGATGGCGGCGGGCGCCTGCTGCAGATTCCCAACGCGCTGTTCTTCCAGCGCGTGGTGCGGCGCTGGCGTGGCGGCATGGCTGGCGCGGACGCAGCGAGCGAAGCGGCACCGCGCGATCCGCCCGCCAGTCCGGGCTGAACAGCGCCCGCTCAGGGCGCCAGCACCTTGCCCGGGTTCAGGATGTTGTCCGGGTCCAGCGCCTGCTTGAGGGTGCGCATCAGCGCCACCGCGCCGGCGCCGGCCTCGTCGAGCAGAAAGCCCATCTTGTGCAGGCCCACGCCGTGCTCGCCGGTGCAGGTGCCGCCCAGCGCCAGCGCGCGGCTGACGACCTGGTGGTTGAGCTGTTCGGCGCGGGCGCGCTCATCATCGTCGTCGGGGTCGATCAGGTAGCCCATGTGGAAGTTGCCGTCGCCCACGTGGCCGACCAGGAAGTAGGGGATGCCGCTGGCGTCCGCTTCTTCCACGCTGGCCAGCACGGCGTCGGCCAGGCGCGAGATGGGCACGCAGACGTCGGTGGTGATGCAGCGGCAGCCCGGGCGGCTTTGCACGCCGGCAAAGTAGGCCTTGTGGCGCGCCGTCCACAGGCGGGTGCGCTCCTCGGGCGTGTCGGCCCATTCGAAGCCGGCGCCGCCGTGTTCGTCGGCGATCGCCTGCACCGTCTCGGCCTGCTCCTTGACGCTGGCGGGCGAGCCGTGGAACTCCATCAGCAGCAGGGGCGCTTCGCGCAGCTTCAGGTTGCTGTGGCGGTTGACGGCGGCCACGGTGCGGGCGTCCAGCAGCTCCACGCGGGCGATCGGCACGCCCAGCTGGATGGTCTGGATCACCGTGGCCACCGCCTCGGCGATGCCGGGGAACGAGCAGATGGCGGCCGACACCGCCTCGGGCAGCGGGTACAGGCGCAGGGTGATTTCGGTGATGACGCCCAGCGTGCCTTCGCTGCCGACGAACAGGCGCGTCAGGTCGTAGCCGGCGCTGCTCTTGCGCGCGCGGGTGCCGGTGCGGATCACCTCGCCGCTGGCGGTGACCACTTCCAACGCCAGCACGTTCTCGCGCATGGTGCCGTAGCGCACGGCGTTGGTGCCGCTGGCGCGCGTGGCGCTCATGCCGCCCAGGGTGGCGTTGGCGCCCGGGTCGATGGGAAAGAACAGGCCGGTGTCCCGGATCTCGGCGTTGAGCTGCTCGCGCGTCACGCCGGGCTGCACCGTCACCAGCAGGTCCTCGGCGTTGATCGACAGCACGCGGTTCATGCGCGCCAGGTCGACGCTGATGCCGCCCTGCACCGCCAGCAGATGCCCTTCCAGCGAGGAGCCGACGCCGAACGGGATCACCGGCACCTTGTGCCGCGCGCACAGGCGCACCAGGTCGGCCACGTCCTGCGTGCTTTCGGCGAACACCACGGCCGCGGGCGGCGGCACGGTGGTGAAGGCCGATTCGTCGCGGCCGTGCTGCTCGCGCACCGCCTGTGCGTCGGAGAACTGCGCGCCGAAGCGGCTTTTCAGCGTGTCGATCAGCGCCGCCGGCACGGGGCGCGGCTTGACTACGGGCAGGACGTGGCGGGCGGTGGCGGGGGCGTTCATGGGCGGGCTCTCCTGTGGCTGAGCGTTCAGTGTAAACCGCTGCCCGATATGTCGCGCAGTGGCCAAACGCTATCTAAATCATAGCTATTAGCGATTGCCCAGCAGGCGCCGCGGCCCGAATCATTTGTATTCCGGGCGCGGCGCCAGCACTGCCATCGTCAGACGCGAGACGCAGGTGATCTCCCCCTCGTCGTTGTGCATGTCGATCTGCCACACCTGGGTGCTGCGGCCGATGTGCACCGGCCGCGCGGTGCCCGTCACCCAGCCGCTGGTGGCGCCGCGAATGTGGTTGGCATTGATGTCCAGGCCCACGGCGCGCCAGCCCTCGGGGCAGGCATAGACCGCGCCGCAGGAGCCCAGCGTCTCGGCCAGCACCACGCTGACGCCGCCGTGCAGCAGGCCGTAGGGCTGGCGCGTGTGGGCGTTGACCGGCACGCGGGCGCGCAGGAAGTCGTCGCCGACCTCCAGGAACTCGATGCCCAGGCGGCGCACCACCGTGTCTTCGTTGATGGCGTTCAGGATGTCCACCGATAGGGGTTGCTGCCAGATGCGCATGGGGCTTGTCCTTGGAGTGATCGCGATGCGCATAGCCTACCGCAGCCGGCCCGCTACCATCGCGCCATGCCTGATCGTTACGCCGTCATCGGCCACCCCATCGCCCACAGCAAGTCGCCCTTCATCCACGGCCTGTTTGCCCAGGCCACCGGGCAGGACATGGTGTACGAAGCCATCGATGGCGGCGCCGAGCCGGGCGGCTTCGAGCGCGCGCTGGCCGCCTTCCGCGCCGCCGGCGGGCGCGGCATGAACGTCACCCTGCCCTTCAAGCTGGCCGCGCTGGCCGTTGCCGACAGCGCCAGCGAGGACGCCCGCCTGGCCGGCGCTGCCAACACCCTGAGCTTCGAGGGCGGACGCATCGAGGCACGCAACACCGACGGCATCGGCCTGGTGCGCGACATCGAGGTCAACCTGGGCCTGCCGCTGGCCGGCCGGCGCGTGCTGCTGCTGGGCGCCGGCGGCGCCACGCGCGGCGCCGTGCGGCCGATCGCGCGCGCCGGCGCGGCGCGGATCGTCATCGCCAACCGCACCGCCGACAAGGCCGAGGCGCTGGCGGCCGAGCTGGCGCCGCACCTCGGCGGCGTGCCACTGGTGGGCTGCGGCTTGGCGGCGCTGGGCACGCAGGGGGCGTTCGATGTCGTCATCAACGCCACCTCGGCCAGCCTGGATGGCCAGGCTCCGGCCGTGCCCGCGGGGGCGTTCGCGCCCGGCGCGCTGGCCTACGACATGGTCTACGGCAAGGGCCTGACGCCTTTCCTGCGTCTGGCGCGCCAAGCTGGCTGCGCGCGGTTGGCCGACGGCGTGGGCATGCTGGTCGAGCAGGCGGCCGAGGCCTTTGCCGCGTGGCGCGGCGTGCGCCCCGACACGCGCGAGGCGCTGGCGCGGCTGACGGTGCCGCTGGCGTGATTCACAATGGCGCCATGAACCTCCTCGTCCTGCACGGCATCAACCTGAACATGTTCGGCCAGCGCGACCCGGGCCACTACGGCACGGCCACGCTGGCGGACATCGACGCCGCGCTGCGGCAGCTGGCCGGCGAGCTGGGCGTCACGATCGAGTGCTTCCAGAGCAACCACGAAGGCGCCCTGTGCGAGCGCATCCACCAGGCGCACCGCGACGCGGTGGACGGCGTGCTGATCAACGCCGGCGCCTGGACGCACACCAGCATCGCCATCCGCGACGCGCTGGCCATCCTGAAGTGCCCGATCGTCGAGGTGCACATGAGCAACATCCACGCGCGCGAGCCGTTCCGCCACCGCTCCTTCATCGCCGACATCGCGCGCGGGCAGATCTGCGGCTTTGGCGTCGATTCTTATCTGCTGGGGCTGCGCGCGCTGGCGGGGCAAGCGCAAGCAGCTATCAAAAAGTGAGAAACCAGCCATGGGCAAGCGCCTGACCCAGATCGCCACCCGCACCGGCGACGACGGCACCACCGGCCTGGGCGACAACACCCGCGTGTCCAAGGCCAGCGGCCGCCCGCAGGCCATGGGCGACGTGGACGAGCTCAACAGCCACATCGGCCTGCTGCTGTGCGAAGAGCTGCCGCCGGCCGTGCGCGAGCTGCTCATCGACATCCAGCACCAGCTGTTCAACCTGGGCGGCGAGCTGGCCATGCCCGGCTTCGAGCTGCTCAAGGACGAGGCGCTGGCGCAGCTGGACACCGCGCTGGCGCAGCACAACGCCGCGCTGCCCCGGCTGGAGGAATTCATCCTGCCGGCGGGCACCCGCGCCGCCTGCCAGGCCCATGTGTGCCGCACCGTGGCGCGCCGCGCCGAGCGCGCCGTGGTGGCGCTCGGCCAGCAGGAGCCGCTGCGCGCCGCGCCGCGCCAGTACCTGAACCGCCTGTCGGACCTACTGTTCGTGCTCTCGCGCGTGCTCAACCGCTACCGGCCCGACGGCAGCGTGGGCGACGAGGTGTACTGGAAGAGCGAGCGGCTGGCGCGCGCGTCGGCCGAGGGCTGATCGATCCCGCTCAGGGCAGCGCTTTCAGCCAGGCAAGCACCGGCTCGGCGGTCTGCTCGATGTCGCCGTGGCCGCCGGAATACACCAGGTACTGGCTGGCCGGGTGGGGCGGCGCACGCCGGAATGCGAATTCCTCGCCACCGCGGTAGATCGGGTCGGCCGTGCCCACCACCCACAGCAGGGGCACCGGCTTCTTGAAGGCCGCCGCACTGGCCGGCATGTGGCCCAGCCCCTCGGGGTCGAAGTAGCTCCACAGCACCTCGGCCGACATGCGCACACTCTTGCGCTGGCCCTGGTTGAGATCCTCCATCGTCAGGGTCTCGCTGCCCTGGCCGGCCTGCACCAACTGGCGCGCCTTGTCCACCGCGTCCTTGCCGATGCCGCGCGCATACATCGCCGCTGGCGCATGGCCGGGCGCCACCGCCACCACGCCATCGGCGTCGCCCACCCGGGCCATGTAGGCCATGGCGGCGTTGGCGCCGAAGCTGTGGCCGCCCACCAGCACGCGGCGGTAGCCCTGATCTCGCAGCGCCTTCACCTCGGCCGCCATGTCGTCGAGCGCGCGCGAATAGGGCGCGTCGTAGCCGCGGCGCAGCGACCACGGCGCCTCGGGCACGCGCACCTTGCAGTACGGCTCCAGGCGGCGCGTGAAAAATCCCACGTACTGCGTGTTGCCCCATTTGCCGTGCACGAACACCAGCGCACAGGCCTTGTCGTCCTGCGCCCATGCCGGGCCGGTCAGCGTCGGTGCCAGCAGGGCCGACAGGGCCAGCACCTGGCGGCGGGTGGGCATCTTGGTCATCGCGGTTCTCCTTCTTGGCGGCGGCTTGCGCCGAGGCGATTGCTCAGGCGCGCCGCCGCAGCAGCGCATGCAGCAGCACCGCGCCGAAGGTGGCGGTGCCGATGCCGCCCAGGGCGAAGCTGCCGAACTTCAGCGTGAAGTCGCCCGTGCCCAGGATCAGCGTGATGGCGGCGGTCAGCAGGTTGGCCGGATTGCTGAAGTCTACCTTGTTGTCCACCCAGATGCGCGCGCCGGCGATGGTGATCAGACCGAACACCACGATGCTGACGCCGCCCATCACCGGCAGCGGGATGGCCTGGATCAGCGCGCCGAACTTGGGCGAGAAGCCCAGCACCAGCGCCATCAGCGCCGCCACCACGAACACCGCGGTGGAATAGATGCGCGTGGCCGCCATCACGCCGATGTTCTCGGCGTAGGTGGTCACGCCGGTGCCGCCGGCGGCGCCGCTGATCATGGTGGCCACGCCGTCGGCGGTGAAGGCGCGGCCGATGTACGGGTCCAGGTTGCGCCCGGTCATGGCCGCCACCGCCTTCAGGTGGCCCAGGTTCTCGGCCACCAGGATCAGCGCCACCGGGGCGATCAGCAGCATGGCGTTGCCGCTGAACTCGGGGGCGGTGAAGCGCGGCAGCCCCACCCAGGCGGCGTTGGCGATGCCCGAAAAATCCATCGGCTTACCCAGCCCCAGGCCGTTGGCCAGCAGCACGTAGATCAGGGTGGCGATGGCCAGCCCCACCAGGATCAGCAGGCGCTGCACCATGCCGCGCGCGAACACCGCCACCAGCGCCACGCTGACGAAGGTGACCAGCTGCATCCAGCTGTCGAAGTTGCTGGCCGCCATGTTCTTGACCGGGATGGCCGCCAGGTTCAGCCCGATCACCGCCACCACCGCGCCGGTGACCACGGGCGGCATCAGCCGCTCGATCCAGCGCGTGCCCACGGCATTGACCAACGCGCCGATCAGCGCGTACAGCAGGCCGCAGACGATGATGGCGCCCAGCGCCACCGGGAGGTTGGCGTTGGGCCCCTGCCCGCCGTAGCCGGTGGCGGCGATCACCACGCCGATGAAGGCGAACGACGAACCCAGGTAGCTGGGCACCTGGCCGCCGGTGATGAAGTAGAACAGCAGCGTGCCGACGCCGCTCATGAAGATCGCCAGATTGGGGTCGAACCCCATCAGGATTGGCGCCAGCACGGTGGCGCCGAACATGGCGATCACGTGCTGCACGCCCATGGCCGCGGTCTGCGGCCAGGGCAGGCGCTCGTCGGGGGCGATTACGCCACCGTTGACCAGGGCCGCAGCCGGCCTCTCCTGCCAGTTGAACAGGCTCATCGTCTCCGCTCCTTGTGGGGTTGATGGCCCCGATGGTAGTGGAGGAATGGGTCTGCCATCGGCGGCCCCGGAGGTTGAACCATGGGGGTGCGTCGTGGCGGCGTGGCACGCGGCCCGCCCGTATGCCCGTGGTCAAGCCGCCGATACTGCCGTCGGCGCCTGCGCAAGGCACAGCTTGACCCAGGCGCTGTCATCCAGCAGGCGTCGTGCCGTCTCCAGCACGGGCGCGCGCGCCTCGGGCGGCAGGCCGCCGATCAGGGCGGCCCGCTCGGCGGGGTTGAGCGCAGGGATCAGCCAGCGCAGCCAGACGTTCATCTCGGCCGTGTCGATGCTGGCATGGATGCGGCCCTCGATTGCCTGCAGTTCGGCATCGCTGCAGGCGGCCCACAGCGCCCGGTTGTGGGCGGTTTCCTCCATGTCCATGTGCTCGAAGTTCTCCGCCACGAAGCTGGTCAGGTGGCGGTACAGCCGATGCGCCAGCGCGGGTGTGGGCATGGCACGCAGCGTGGCCGCCTCGGCGCGCAGGGCGGCAATGGCATCCAGGTGCTCCTGGTGGTCGGCCACGATGCGGGCGCTGGCGCCACGGCTGTGCGCCTCGATGGCGGGGTGTATGAACGCGTTCTCGTGCTGCACATGGTGGCCGGCGGCATCCAGCAGGGCGTCGAGCTGGGCCAGTCCCAGCAGCAGGTCCTGCGGGTCGTCCAGGTCCAGCCGGCCCAGGCGCTGCAGCGTGTCGGTCATGAACTGGCGCAAGGCCTTGTGGATGGGGGCATAGATGTCGTAGCGGTCGGTGGTGCTCATGTCGAAGGTCCTTGGGTGGTGAGTGGGCCTTCAGTGTGTTTTCTTGCCGGCGCGCCGGCATCGCCCGCAGGAGCCATGGCCTGCGCTGGCCTGGCATGGCTCTTCGGGCCGCCCGGCGCTGGCTCCTCGGAGCGAGGGCAGGACCTGAGCCGCCCGGCACAGTCGGCAGCCACACATTCCCCTGGAGCTCTGCATGACCCGCCTTGCACCCTTGTTGATCCTGTTCACTGCCATGGCCGCGCAGGCGGCCGGGCCGGCGCCGCGCGAGCGCATCGAACGCGGCCGCTACCTCATCAACGCCACCGGCTGCATGGACTGCCACACGCCGCTCAAGAATGGCCCGCGCGGGCCCGAGCCGGATCGCACGCGCCTGTTCGCGGGCCACCCCGAGGCGCTGGCCATGCCACCGGCGCCGGCGCTGCCGGCCGGGCCCTGGCTGGTCGTGGCCTCGGCCACCAACACTGCCTGGGCCGGTCCCTGGGGCGTCAGCTATACGGCCAATCTGACGCCCGACCCCGATACCGGTCTGGGCCGCTGGAGCGCGCAGGACTTTGTGCGCACCATGCGCAGCGGCCGCCACCTGGGCTCGGGCCGGCCGCTGCTGCCGCCCATGCCTGCTGCCTATGGGCAGATGAGCGACGAGGATCTGCAGGCCATGTTCGCCTACCTGCAGACATTGCCGCCCGTGCGCAACCGCGTGCCGGCCCCGCTGCCGCCGGCCGCGCGCTGAACCCGCGACGCGGGCGCGGTCGTCCCGCCAGTCCATGGTGGGAGAAGCTCATGTGGCGGGCCTGAAATCGCCTCGCGCATCATTGCGGGCGGCCCACGTGTGCGCGGCGGCCGGAATAAAATCCGCCGCCCGCGCCATGACCACACCCTCGCCGCCCGGCAAGTACCGCATCCCGCGCAGCCGGCGCGACGTGGTGCCACGCCCGGCGCTGCTGGCGCGCACGCTGGCCCAGGCCACGACGGCGCGGCTGCTGCTGGTGCAGGCGCCGGCCGGCTTTGGCAAGACCACGCTGCTCGCGCAGCTCGCGGCGGCGCGGGCCGCCGACCCGGGCGCCGCCATCGCCTGGGTGTCGCTGGATGAGGAAGACAACGACTGCAACCGCCTGTTTGCCGCGCTGTTTGGCGCGCTGGCGCCGCTGCAGCTGCCCTGGACGCTGCCCCCCGACACGGTGCTGGCGCAACTGCAGGACGCCAGCGCGGCCGCGCGCACTGCGCTGGGCCCGCTGGTTGCGGCACTGGGCGCGCGGCCCGACGCCCACATCACCCTGGTGCTGGATGATCTGCACCACATCGACGACACGGCCGCGCTGCAGCTGCTGGACGCGCTGATCGCCCGCGCGCCGCCGGAGCTGACGGTGTGCATCGGCAGCCGCGTGACGCCGCCGCTGTCGCTGGCGCGCTGGCGGGCCGGGGGCGAGCTGGTGGAGCTGGGCCTGGACGACCTGCGCTTCGACCTCGACGCCGCCCAGGCACTGTGCCGGCTGCGCGGGCTGGACGAGCCCCCCGGCGAGGCGCTGCAGGGTGCGCTGGCACGCACGCACGGCTGGGCCGCGGGGCTGCAGCTGGTGCTGGGCAGCGCGCGCAGCCCAGACGATGCGCTGCCCGCCCTGATCGGGCCGGCCGCCCGCCGCCATCTGTTCGACTACTTCGCCCAGGAGGTGCTGGCCGGGCTGCCGCCGCCGCTGCAGCAGTTCGTGCTGCACAGCAGCGTGCTGCCTGAGCTGAGCCCGCCGCTGTGCCAGGCCGTCACGGGCCGCGCCGACGCGCGGGCCGTGCTCGAAGCGCTTTACGCGCGCCAGCTCTTCCTCAGCGCGCTCGACGACGTGGCGCCCGTGCTGCGCTTTCATGACCTGTTTCGCGACTTCCTGCGCGCCGAGCTGGAGCGGCGCCAGCCCGGCCTGGCGCCCGCGCTGCATGCCCGGGCCGCCGCGGCCGAGGCCAGTGCCGAGCGCGCCATCCCGCACTGGCTGGCCGCCGGCCGCTGGGCCGAGGCCCTGGCCTGCCTGCGCCAGATGGCCGACGGTCTGCTGGCCGTGGGCGGCACCCACCGGCTGGAGCGCTGGCTGGAGCAACTGCCGCCCGACTGGCGTGCCGCCGATGCCGACGTGTCCCTGCTGCGCGGCCTGTGCGCCTGGTCGCGCTGGGACTGGCTGCGCGCGCAGAGCGAGTTCGAGCGCAGCCACGCGGCCTTTGCGCGCCAGGGTCAGGAGCGCGACCGCATCGTCGCGCTCGGCATGCTGGCCGCCTGCCACAACGCCCTGGGCGACCTGCCGCGCGCCAGCGAGGCGCTGCAGGCGGTGGCCGCTGCACAGCTGACGCCGGCGCTGCAGGTGCCGTTCGATTCGCTGCGTGCCTGGCATGGCCTGGCGCGTGGCGACCACGCCAGCTTGCTTGACGCCCTGGGAGCCATGGCCGACAACGCCGCCCTGGCGCCCGAGGTGCGCTACCCCAACATCGTGGACATGAGCTACGGCCACTTCGTCGGCCTGCCGGGCACGCGCGGGCCGATGCAGCGGCTGCAGCGCCTGTGCCGCGCCCACCCGCCCGGCGAGGTGCAGGTGCCTGCGCTCGATGCCTGGCTGGCCTTCTGGCATGGCACGCCCGCAGCAGCGCGCGAGGCGCTGCAGACCCTGCTGCAACTGCAGCGCCACCTGCCCGGTGACGTGATGCTGGGCATCGCCGCGCTGCACCTGCGGACCCTGCACCTGGCCGTACAGGGTCAGGCGGCCGAGGCACTGGCCAGCGTGGCCCAGGTGCAGCACCTCATGACCGCGGGTTATGCCAACGGCTGGCGCCGCACCTACCTCCATGTACAGGCCCGCATCCTGTGGCGCGGCGAAGACGCCGATGGCCTGGCGGCCCTGCTGCCCGAGCTGACCCGGCCGCGCACGGCGCGCGAATGGCCGGTGCTGGACACCGGCGCCGCGCTGGTGCAGGGCCAGCATGCCCTGCTGCGCGGCGAGCTGGCCACGGCGCGCCAGCACCTGGAACATGCCGTGGCGCTGCAGGCGGGCGGCTGGCTGCCGGCCTTCATGGGCGATGCGCGCTTCGCGCTGGCCGCCTGCTGCTGGGCGCAGGGGGATGTGGATGCCGCAGCCACCGCCCTGGGACCGGTGGTGGCCGAGTCCGTCCAGGACGAGGGCCTGGGCCTGCTGCTGGAACCGCCCGGGCGCCTGAAGCCGCTGTGGCAGGCCACCGAGGCCCGCCTGCCGTGCCCGGCGGCCGCGCAAGCCAGGCTGTGCCAGCGGCTGGCGGACTGGACGGCGGCGGCACCACCCCAGGCGCAGCCCCCCGACGACCCCCTGTCGGAGCGCGAGCGCGAGGTGCTGGCCTTGCTGGCCGATGGCCAGAGCAACAAGCTGATCGCCCGCGCCCTGGACCTGAGCCTGCACACCGTCAAGCGCCATGTCGCCAACATCCTCACCAAGCTGGCCGTGGACAGCCGCACCCAGGCGGCCGCCTATTGGCATAGGCGCTGAGCGGGGCGATGCCTCGGCGCGGGAGCCCCCGCGCAGCCGGGCCGGAACGCCTTTTGACCATTTGTATGCTATCTAAACAATAGCTTCTGGCGCTGATCCATGGCGCGATGGAGCTCGATTCGACTCTGAACCCCGAGTATGCCGGACCACTGACGGGGCGCCGCCCGGCGGGTGCGGCTGGATCAGACCCGCCCGAACGCCCAGCCACTGTGCGCCTGCGTGCCCTCGATGCCATCCACCAGCCGCAGCAGCGGCGTCAGCTCACGGTAGCGCCCGGCGGTGTGGCGGATGTAGGCGATGAAGCGCGGTGCGTCCGCCAGGTACTTCGGCTTGCCGTCGCGCAGCGTCAGGCGGGCGAAGATGCCGGCCACCTTCAGGTGGCGCTGCAGGCCCATCCATTCGACGGCGCGCCAGAAGCTGCCGAAGTCGCTGTGCCAGTCCTCGAAATCCATCAGCCCCAGCTTGCGCGCGCGCTCCCAGTAGCGCACGGTGATGTCGATCACGAACGCCTCGTCCCAGGACAGGAAGGCGTCGCGCATCAGGCTGGCGATGTCGTAGGTGAGGGGGCCGTGCACCGCGTCCTGGAAATCCAGCACCCCCAGCGCCTGGCCGCGGGTGCCGGGCACCATCAGGTTGCGCGGCATGAAGTCGCGGTGCACGTACACGCTGGGCGCCGCCAGGTTGCGCGCCACGATCAGCGCGAACTGGCGCTCCAGCGTCTCGGCCTGCGCGCCGTCCAGCGTCACGCCGCGGTGGCGCCGCAGGTACCAGTCGGGAAACAGCTGCAGCTCGCGCCGCAGCAGGGCTTCGTCGTAGGGCGGCAACACGCCGGGCCGGCTGGCCTGCTGCCAGGCCAGCAGCGCGTCCAGCGCCTGCGCGTACAGCGCGCGATTGGCCTCGGGGTGGTCGCGGTCGATCACCTCCATCATGGTGCGCGCGCCCAGATCGGTCATCAGCATGAAGCCGCCGGTCTCGTCCCAGTCCAGGATGCGCGGCACGTTCAGGCCGGCGTCCCGCATCAGGCCGGCCACCTGCACGAAGGGCGCGCAGTTCTCCTGCGCCGGCGGCGCGTCCATGACGATGCGGCTGGCGCCGTCGGCACAGTCGATGCGGAAATAGCGCCGGAAGCTGGCGTCGGCCGAGGCCACGCGCAGGCTGGCGGGCAGCAGGCCGTGCATGGCGGCCACGCGCGCCAGCCAGGCGTTGAAGGCGGCGTGGCGGGCCGGGTCGGCCCAGTTCGGGGCGGTGGCGCCGGCGGCAGCGGCAGGCGGGCGGGAAGGGTCGGCGGCGCTCATGGATAATCGATTCTAGAGTGCGCCTGCCCGGACATCGACGGCGAGGGCGCGCCGAATCGACGGTTTCTGCCGTGCCTGTTCTGCCCTCTTTCCTGCTCTTTCCTGACCTCCCCCGTCCCCGGTGGCCGCTGGCGCTGCAGCCGGTGGTGCTGGGCGTGCTGGCGCTGCTGTGCGGCGCCGCGTCGGCGCAGGCCAGCGATCCACTGACGCTGCGCGCCAGCCCCCTGCTGGCCGAAAAGCCGCCGGCCAAGGTCGGCGCGGCGACCACCGTCTACGGCGAGCGCGCCAGCGGCCGCGTGGGCCTGGAGGCGGTGCTGGAGGGCCAGGCCGAGATGCGCCAGCCCGGCACCGTGGCGCGCGCCGAGCGGCTGCGCTACGACCAGGGCGAGGACACCGTCACCGTCAGCGGCGACGTGCGCCTGAACCAGGCGGGCGACCGCTACACCGCCGAATCCGGCCAGCTGCGCGTGGACGCCGTGGAGGGCTTCCTGCTGCGGCCGACCTACCAGTTCCTGGCCTCGGGCGCGCACGGCGAGGCCACGCGCCTGGAGTGGCTGGACCAGGACCGCGCCAGCCTGCTGCGGGCCACCTACACCACCTGCGTGCGCGGTGGCCCCGACTGGGTGCCGGACTGGGTCCTGCGCGCCGACCGGCTGGACATCGACCGCGAGGACGACGAGGGGCGCGCGGCCGGCGCGGTGCTGGAGTTCAAGGGCGTGCCCATCCTGCCGGTGCCGGTGCTGAGCTTTCCGGTCAGCGAGCGGCGCCGCTCCGGCTGGCTGCCACCCACCCTGGGGCTGGACAACAAGAGCGGGCTGGACCTGTCCGTGCCCTATTACTGGAACATCGCGCCCAACCGCGACGCCACCTTCACGCCCGGCCTCATGTCGCGCCGCGGGGTCGATCTGGCGGGCGAGTTCCGCTACCTGGAAAGCGGCTACCAGGGGCGCGTCAACGCCAACCTGACGCCCAACGACCGCCTGCGCGACGGCCGCAACCGCTGGGGCTACTTTTTGCGCCACAACGGCCGTCACGACACCGGCATCGACGCCGTCGGCGCGGTCGGGCTGGGGCTGAACCTGAACCGCGTCAGCGACGACGACTACTGGCGCGACTTCACGCGCCGCGGCCTGTCGCTGACCACGCGACTGCTGGCCAACGACGGCGCGCTGTCGTGGTCCAGCGGCGACGTGTCGCTCAACGCCCGCGCGCTCAAGTGGCAGACCCTGCAGGACGTGGCCGCGCCCATCGTGCCGCCCTATGACCGCCTGCCGCAGCTGAGCGGACGCTGGGCGCGCACCAACGACCGCGGTTTCGACTACGCCGTCGATGCCGATTTCACGCGCTTTCGCGCCGACCCGTTCTGGACCCGCCAGCCCAACGCCGATCGCGGCTTCGTGCAGGCGCAGCTGGCGCACCCGTTCACGCGCCCGTGGGGCTTCTTCACGCCCAGGGTGCAGTTGCACGCCAGCCACTACCGGTTCGACCGCCCGATCCCCGGCGGCGCCACCTCGGCCGCCCGCGCGCTGCCCACCGTGAGCCTGGACGGTGGCCTGGTGTTCGAGCGAGAGGCGCGCTTTTTCGGGCGCGACTTCACGCAGACGCTGGAGCCGCGCCTGAAGTACGTCTACACCCCCTACCGCGACCAGGGCCGGCTGCCGCTGTACGACACCGGCGCCTACGACTTCAACTTCGCCACCATCTGGGCTGAAAACGCTTTTGCCGGCAACGACCGCATCGTCGACAACAACCTGGTTACCGGCGGGCTGACCACGCGCCTGCTCGACCCGCGGACCGGCGCCGAGGCGCTGCGCCTGGGCATCGCGCAGCGCTACCGCTTCTCGGCCCAGCAGGTCACCCTGCCAGGCGGCCTGCCGACCGCGCGCGGATTGTCCGACCTGATGCTGGGCGCCTCCGTCAGCTGGGACCCGCGCTGGGCCTTCGACACCGTCGTGCAGTACAACCTGGACACGCGCCGCTCCACCCGCACCACGGTGCAGGCGCGCTACTCGCCTGAAAAATTCCACACCGTCAGCGCCGCCTACCGCCACCAGCGCGACCTGCGCAGCGAATCGCTGGATGTGGGTTGGCAGTGGCCGCTGGCGGACCTCGTCGGGCGCCACGGCGAGCTCGGCGCCAGCCGCGCCAGCGCCGGCGGCAGCTGCAACGGTCGCTGGTACGGCGTCGGGCGGATGAACTACAGCCTGCAGGACAAGCGCCTGGTCGAAGGCCTGCTGGGCTTCGAATACGATGCCGGCTGCTGGATCGGCCGCGTGGTGCTGGAAAAGCTCAACAGCTCGATCAGCACCTCCACCAAGCGCATCATGTTCCAGATCGAGTTCATCGGTCTGTCGCGCCTGGGCAGCAACCCGATGCGCACGCTGCGCAACAACATCCCGCGCTACCAGTACCTGCGCGAAGAAACCTCCTCACCCAGCCGCTTCACCGACTATGAGTAAGACCCCGCCCCGCCACCCGTCTGCCTGGGCGCTGTTGCTGCTGCTGGCGCTGGCCGGGCCGGCCAGCGGCCAGGGCGCGGCCGACGCCGCACCGTCGGCCAAGAAGCCCAAGGCGACGCAAAAGAGCCGGCCGGCACCGCGCAAGGCCCCCGCCGCCAAGCCGGCGGCAGCGCCTGCGCCTGCGCCCGCGTCCGCCAGCGCCGCCCCGGCGGCCGCGGCCAGCGTCCCGGCCGTTGCGCGGCCGGCGGCCAGCAGCGCGCCGCGCGAGGCCGACTACATCGTCGCCCTGGTCAACAGCGAGCCGGTCACCAACCAGGAAGTGCGCGCCCGCATGGCGCGTGCCCAGCGCCAGTTGAGCGAGCGCGGCGCCCCGGCGCCGCAGGCCGAGGCGCTGCGCCAGGAAATCCTGGAGCGCCTGATCGCCGAGCGCGCGCAGCTGCAGTACGCGCGCGAAACCGGCCTCAAGGTCGACGCCGCCGCGCTGGCCCAGGCCGAGCTGTCGATCGCGCGCCAGAACCAGCTGGCCACGGTGGCCGAGCTGCACCGCCGCGTCGAGCAGGACGGCATCCCGGTGAAGGACTTCCAGGACGACGTGCGCAACCAGGTGCTGCTGGCGCGCCTGCGCGAGCGCGAGATCGAGCCCAAGCTGCGCGTCACCGACGCCGAGGTGGACGCCTTCATCCGCGAGCAGACCGGCGCCACCGCCGCCGCCATCGACCTGAACCTGGCCATGATCCTGGTGGCCGTGCCCGAGGGCAGCAGCGCCGCCGAGCTGGCCCGCCTTCAGGCGCGCGCCGACGAGGTGGCGCGCCGCGCCCGCGCCGGCGAGGACTTCGCGGCGCTGGCGCTGGAGTTTTCCGACGCCAACAACCGTGGCCGCGACGGCGGCGTGCTGGGCCTGCGCCCCGCCGACCGCTACCCCGAGCTGTTCGTGCGCAGCGTCCAGCGCGCGCGCGTGGGCGATGTCGTCGGCCCGGTCAAGTCCGAAGCCGGCTTTCACATCCTCAAGCTGCTGGAGCGCAAGCAGAACAAGGACCTGCCCGAGGTGCGCATCCCGCAGACCCACGTGCGTCACATCCTGCTGCGCACCGGCCCGGCGCAGAGCGAGCAGGTGGCGCGCCAGCGGCTGGCCGACTTCAAGCGGCGCATCGAAGCCGGCCAGGCCAACTTCGAGCAGCTGGCGCGCGAGCAGTCGCAGGACGCCAGCGCGGCCGACGGCGGCGATCTGGGCTGGGCGCCGCCGGGGCAGTTCGTGCCCGAGTTCGAGCAGGCCATGAACAACCTGGACCCCGGCCAGATCAGCGAGCCGGTGGTCAGCCGCTTCGGCGTGCACCTGATCCGTGTCGATGGCCGGCGCGAGCAGGTGCTCAGCAGCAGCGAGCAGCGCCAGCTGGCGCGCAACGTGCTGCGCGAGAAGAAGGCCGAGGAAGCCTTCGAGACCTGGGCCAGGGAAGTGCGCGGGCGCGCCTACGTCGAGATGCGCGAGCCGCCGCGATAGGGCCCGATCCGGCGTTCGACGTGTGAAGAGGAGGTTGAGCGTTGGGCGTGGAGCGTTCAGCGTGAATACCGGAACTTTCGCGGCCGCGCCCATCTGTCAACGCTCAACGCTCAACGCTCAACGCTCAACGCTCAACGCTCAACGCTCAACGGCATGAAGCACATCCCCCGTAAACGCTTCGGTCAGCACTTTCTGGCCGATCCGGCCATCATCGACGCCATCGTGCGCGCCATTGATCCGCGCCCGGGCCAGGCGATGCTGGAGATCGGACCGGGGCTGGCGGCGCTGACGCAGCCGATGGTCGAGCGGCTGGGGCGCCTGACGGTGATCGAGCTGGACCGCGACCTGGCGGCGCGGCTGCGTGCCCACCCGCAGCTCGACGTGATCGAATCCGATGTGCTGAAAGTGGATTTTTCGCAGGTGGCGCAAGCGCGAGCAGCTACAAAAATAAGAGTTTGCGGCAACCTGCCCTACAACATCTCCAGCCCGATCCTGTTCCACCTGCTGCCTTTTGCCGGCGTCGTCGAAGACCAGCACTTCATGCTGCAAAAAGAAGTCATCGACCGCATGGTGGCGCCGCCCGCCACGGCCGACTATGGCCGTCTGTCGGTGATGCTGCAATGGCGCTACGCGATGGAAGACGTGCTGTTCGTGCCGCCCAGCGCGTTCGACCCGCCGCCGCGCGTCGACAGCGCCGTGGTGCGCATGCTGCCGCGCGGCGACTTTGCGCCGCTGGATGTGGATGCGTTTTCAGAACTGGTGCGCGTGGCCTTCAGCCAGCGCCGCAAGCTGCTGCGCCACAGCCTGGGCAAATGGCTCGACGCACGGGGCTTTGCTGGCGACTTTGACGTGCAGCGGCGCGCCGAGGAGGTGCCGGTGGCCGAATACATCGCCCTGGCCCATGACCTCGCTGCGCTCGATGACTTCGCCGCTGCCGCGGCTTCAATGACAAATGACAAATGACTTGACCGTCGTTCGCTCACGGGTCATTCGTCATTTGTCATAGGCCGGCGCAGCCGCCGTCATCGAGCGCAGCGAGGTCATGGCGCGCCAGCGCCGTCATGCGTCCTCAGTTCAGCGCCATGCTCAGCTTGCGCCGGTAGCTCGACAGCAGCTCCGCCTGCGGGTCCTGCTGCTGGGCGGCCTTGCCGGTGAGCTCGATGCCGCCGGCGCTCTTGCCGTCGGCCTGGGCACCGGCCTTGGCGGGTGGCGGGGTCAGCAGCTCCAGGATGGCGACGCAGGTCTTGCGCGCGGCCTCGTCGTTCCATTTCTTGTCGCGCATGATGATCTCCAGCAGCTCGTCCATGCTGGCGGTCCACTGGCCCTCGGCCATCAGCGCCTGCGCCTTGGCAAAGCGGGTGTCGAAGTCGCGCTTGTTCTCGGCAATCTTGGCGTCGAACTGCTCCAGCGGCCAGTTGCCGCGTTCATCCTTGTGCACGAACTCGATGGCGTCCAGCCAGCGGCGCAGGGCGTCGAAGCGCAGCGGGCGCGGCTCGCGCGCCAGGGGCTCTTCCAGCGTGGCGGCGGCTTCTTCCAGGGCGCCGGTGGCGATCAGCAGGCGCGCGTAGTCGGCGCGGGCGTCGTCGTTGGCCGGGTCCTGCGCCAGCGCGTCGGCCAGCTTGGCCAGCGCGGCCTCGGCGTCGCCGGCTTCCAGCAGGGCCTCGGCCTCGTCCAGCTCGGCCTCGGCGGCCAGCGCACCCTCGCTGGGCACGTGCTTGTCCAGGAACTGGCGCACCTGTCCGGCCGGCAGCGCGCCCATGAAGCCGTCCACCGGCTGGCCGTTCTTCAGCAGGATGCAGGTCGGGATCGAGCGGATGCCGAAGGCGCTGGCCAGCTCCTGCTGCTGGTCGGAGTCGATCTTGACCAGCTTGAAGCGGCCGGCGTATTCCACCTCCAGCTGCTCCAGGATCGGCCCCAGCGTCTTGCAGGGGCCGCACCAGGGCGCCCAGAAGTCCACCAGCACGGGGGTATGCATCGAGGCGGCGATGACCTCGGCTTCGAAGTTTTGAACGGTGACGTCGATCATGTGGGGTATCTGCGGGCAAAATCGGGGATTACCAGCCATTGTGCCAATAGCGTGATGACAACTCCTCTCGTGGGTGTGGTGATGGGCTCCAGCAGCGACTGGGACACCCTGCAGCACGCCGTGCAAATCCTTGCGCAGTTCGGCGTGCCGCACGAGGCACGCGTGGTGTCGGCCCACCGCATGCCGGACGACATGTTCGCCTACGCCGAAGGCGCGCAGGCGCGCGGCCTGCGCGCCATCATCGCCGGTGCCGGCGGCGCCGCGCACCTGCCCGGCATGCTGGCGGCCAAGACCGTGGTGCCGGTGCTGGGCGTGCCGGTGGCCAGCCGCCACCTGCAGGGCGTGGATTCGCTGCACTCCATCGTGCAGATGCCCAAGGGCGTGCCGGTGGCCACCTTTGCCATCGGCGCGGCGGGCGCGGCCAACGCGGCGCTGTTCGCGGTGGCCTTGCTGGCCGCGGACGACACCGCGCTGCGCCAGCGGCTGCACGCCTTCCGCGCCGAACAAACCGCCGCCGCCCGCGCCATGGCGCTGCCGCCGGTGGGCGGATCATGAAAACGGCCATTGAACAGCCGAACGCAGAGGGCGCAGAGATTTCGCAGAAATCGCAGAGGAAACCCAAAAATGGTTTTCCTGCATCTTCTGCGATTTCTGCTTCACCTCTGCGTCCTCTGCGTTCGGGCTTGAGACTGCTTGCGATCATCCCCTGACCCCTCCATGTCCACTCCATTGCCCTTGCTGCCCGGCACCCTGATCGATGGTCGCCCCGCCACGCTGGGCGTGCTGGGCGGTGGCCAGCTGGGGCGCATGTTCGTGCACGCGGCGCAGGCGTTGGGCTACGAGACGGCGGTGCTCGACCCCGATGCCGCCAGCCCGGCCGGGCGCGTGAGCCAGCACTTCATCCGGGCCGACTATCGCGATGGCGACGCGCTCGACCGGCTGGCGGCCTGCGCCCACGCCGTCACCACCGAATTCGAGAACGTGCCCGCCGACAGCCTGGCGAGCCTGTCCGCGCGGCGGCCGGTGTCACCCGCCGCCGACGCGGTGGCCATTGCGCAGGACCGCGGCGCCGAGAAGGCGCACTTCGCGCGCTGCGCCCCCGCCAGCGGCGTGGCGCCGGCGCCGTATGCGGTGATCACGTCAGAGGCCGAGCTGGCCGCCGTGCCCGCGGCGCTGCTGCCCGGCATTTTGAAAACCGCCCGCCTGGGCTACGACGGCAAGGGCCAGGCCCGCGTGGCCACGCCGGCTGAATTGGCCACCGCCTGGCAAGCCATGGGCCGCGTGCCCTGCGTGCTGGAGCAGCTGCTGCCGCTGGCGCTGGAATGCTCGGTGATCGTGGCGCGCGGGCGCGACGGCCAGGCCGTCACCCTGCCGGTGCAGCGCAACCTGCACCGCGACGGCATCCTCGCCGTCACCGAGGTGTATGAACAAAATTTGCCGCCAGCGCTTGCCAGTCAAGCGCAAGCAGCTACGATTGATATAGCAAACCAGTTGGGTTACGTGGGCGTGCTGTGCGTCGAATACTTTGTGCTGCAGGACGGCACGCTGGTGGTCAACGAGATGGCGCCGCGCCCGCACAACAGCGGCCACTACAGCATCGACGCCTGCGACGTGTCGCAGTTCGACCTGCAGGTGCGCGCGCTGGCCGGCCTGCCGCTGGTCGCGCCGCGCCAGCACAGCGCCGCCATCATGCTCAACCTGCTGGGCGATCTGTGGTTCGACGGCCAGGGCGCGCCGCGCACCCCGCCCTGGGCCGATGTGCTGGCCCTGCCCGGCGCGCACCTGCACCTGTACGGCAAGACCGAGGCGCGGCGCGGCCGCAAGATGGGGCACCTGACGCTGACGGCGCCCGGCGCCGACGCCGCGCGCGCCGTGGCGCTGCGGGCCGCCGCCCTGCTGGGCATCGAGGCCTTCTGATGGTGCTCGACGGCACGCAGGCGCAGGCCATCGAGCGCGCGGTCGAGCGGCTCACGGCCGGCCAACTGCTCGGCCTGCCCACCGAGACGGTCTACGGCCTGGCGGCCGACGCCGGCAACGACGCGGCGGTGCGCGCCATCTTTGCCGCCAAGGGCCGCCCGGCCGACCACCCGCTGATCGTGCACGTGGCCGGGCCGGCCGCCGTGGCGGACTTTGCCGCCGCCGTGCCCGATTTCGCGCAGCGCCTGATCGACGCCTTCTGGCCCGGCCCGCTGACCCTGATCCTGCCGCGCCGCGAAGGCGTGGCCAGCGCCGCCGCCGGCGGCCACGCCACCATCGGCCTGCGCTGCCCGGCGCATCCGGTGGCACGCGCCCTGCTGGCGGCCTGCGCGGCGCGCGGCATCGCCGGGCTGGCGGCGCCCAGCGCCAACCGCTTCGGGCGGGTCAGCCCCACCACCGCAGCGCATGTGGCGGCGGAGTTTGGCGACGATCTGCTGGTGCTGGACGGCGGGCCCTGCACCGTGGGCATCGAGTCGACCATCGTCGACTGCACGCGCGGCGCCCCCGTGCTGCTGCGTCCGGGGCAGCTGGGGCGCGCCGACATCGAGCGCGTGGCGGGTCGGCCATTGCTATCCAAAGAGGAGCTGCTGACGCCCGACCCGCAAGCGCCAGGCACGCTTTTGGCTCACTACGCCCCGCGCGCCAGGCTGCGCCTGATGGACGCGCGCGAGCTGCGCGCCGCGCTGCGGGTGCTGGGCGCCGACGCGCGCCACATCGCGGTGTGGACGCGCGCGCCGCTGCATTCCGATTCGCGCCAGTTGCTGCTGCGCCGCATGCCCGAGTCGGCCGACGCCGCCGCGCGCGAGCTGTTCGCCTTGCTGCGCGACTTCGACGCCGCCGGCGCGCGGCTGATCTGGGTCGAGACGCCGCCGGCCGACCCGGCCTGGGACGGCGTGCGTGACCGCCTGCAGCGCGCCGCCGCCTCGGGCTGACGCGCCCTCGTTAAACTACGTGGCCCTGTCCCAAGCAAAGAGTCCTTCATCATGAACGCATCCTGGTTTCGCCGCGCCGCCCTTGCCCTGGGCTGCGCCGGCGCGGTGGCCCTGCTGGCGGCCTGCGGCTCCGGCTCGGTGGTGTCCGACCTGGAGCCCAAGCGCTTTCTCACCGTCGGCGACAGCTTCATGGACGTCGGCCAGGCCGGCAAGCGCTACACCGTCAACGACGGCTCCAACAACTGGGTGCAGGAGCTGGCCGCGCACTACAAGCTCACGGTCGGCCCCGCCAGCGGCGGCGGCACCGGATATGCCCAGGGCCACGCCCGCGTCGGCACGCCCGACCCGGTGGGCGGCGCGCCCAGCGTCACGGCCCAGATCGACACCCTGCTGGCCAGCACCACGCTGGCCGGCAAGGACGACGTGGTGCTGATCAACGGCGGCATGCACGACATCGTCGCCGCGGTCGAGGCCACCGGCATCTCCGACGCCACCACCCAGACCGTCAAGGACGCCGGCAAGGCCCTGGCCGCCCAGGTGCGGCGCGTGGTGGGCGCCGGCGGCCAGCACGTGGTGGTGACCGGCGTGCAGCTGCTGGGCGACACGCCCTGGGCGCGCGCGCGCAACCAGCGTGACGAGATCAACGCGCTGTCGGTGGCGTTCAACGACGCGCTGCTGTCCAGCATCGTCGATCTGGGCCAGAACGTGCTGTACTTCGACGCCGCCTTCTTCTTCAGCCTGATGTACGGCAAGCCGCAGAACTTCGAGCTCGTCAACGGCAAGGACGCCGTCTGCACCACGCCCGACGCCAGCACCTGCACCGCCGCCACCGTGGCCTCGGCCGACTACAACCGCTGGCTGTTCGCCGACGGCCTGCACTTCTCGCCCGGTGCGCAGCGCAAGTTCTCCTCCAACGACTACGCCGAAAGCGCCTACCGCCGCTTCAAGGAGCGCTGGTAAGCGCTCGCCGCGCGCACCCCGGACAGCCGGCCGCGCGCCGGCTTTTTCGTGGCCGGCGCTATGCTCGCGGGTTCAAGGAGAAGCGCATGAACCCCACCCGCACCCACCGCGTCGCCGTCATCCCGGGCGACGGCATCGGCCAGGAAGTGATGCCCGAGGCACTGCGCGCGCTGGCCGCCGCCCAGCGGCGCTTTGGCTTCACGCTGCGGCAAACCCCCATCGAATGGGCCAGCTGCGACTACCACGCCAAGACCGGCCAGATGATGCCGGACGACTGGAAGGCGCGGCTGCAGGGCCAGGACGCGCTGCTGTTCGGCGCCGTCGGCTGGCCCGCCAGCGTGCCCGACCACGTCTCGCTGTGGGGCAGCCTGCTGAAGTTCCGCCGCGAGTTCGACCAGTACATCAACCTGCGCCCGGTGCGCCTGTTCGAGGGCGTGCCCTGCCCGCTGGCGGGCAAGAAGCCCGGCGACATCGACTTTCTGGTGGTGCGCGAGAACACCGAGGGCGAATACACCAACCTCGGCGGCGTGATGTACGCCGGCACCGAGCGCGAGATCGTGGTGCAGGAAACCGTGATGAGCGCCTTCGGCGCCGACCGCGTGCTGAAGTTCGCCTTCGAGCAGGCCGCCGCGCGAGCGCGCCGCAAGCTGGACGTGGCCACCAAGAGCAACGGCATCGCGATTTCCATGCCCTGGTGGGACGGCCGCGCCGACGCCATGGCCGCCCGCTATCCGCAGGTGGCGGTGGAAAAGCACCACATCGACATCCTCACCGCGCGCTTCGTGCTGCAGCCGCAGCGCTTTGACGTGGTGGTGGCCAGCAACCTGTTTGGCGACATCCTGAGCGACCTGGGCCCGGCCTGCACCGGCACCATCGGCCTGGCGCCCTCGGCCAACCTGAACCCCGAGCGGCGCTTTCCCAGCCTGTTCGAGCCGGTGCACGGCTCGGCGCCCGACATCTTTGGCCGCAACATCGCCAACCCCGTGGCCATGATCTGGTCGGCCGCGCTGATGCTGCAATTCCTGGGCGAGAGCGCCGCGCACGACGCCATCCTGCGCGCCATCGAGCAGGTGCTGGCCCACGGCCCGCGCACGCCCGACCTGGGCGGCACGGCCACCACCACGCAGATGGGCGAGGCCATCGCGGCCCGTATCGAGGCCGGCAGCGACGCGTGAGTCGCCGCCCGTTTACTATTAAAACAAGAGCTGCCGGCGCTTGCCAGATGGGCGTCACCGGCTTGAAAGGCCATGAACCTGAGCGTGCGTGCTAGGTTCAGGGCGCGTCCTGCACCGCCCACTCCACCAGCCGGTCCAGCGCCGGGCGCGCGGCGCCGGCGTTGGGGTGGTTGATCAGGCCCACCACGGCGTAGTTCTGCCCCGACTGGCCGTAGGCGTAGCCGGCGACGGCGGCCACGTCGCGCAGGCTGCCGGTTTTCAGGCGCGCGTTGCCGATGGCGGCCGAGCCCGGCCGGCGCTGCGCCAGCCGGCGCGTGGTGCCGTCCACCCCGGCCAGCGACAGCGACTGCTCGAACACCGCGCCATGCGGGTGGCTGGCCGCCTGCTGCAGCAGCGCCGCCAGCGACGCGGCGGTGGCGCGCTCCTGGCGCGACAGGCCCGAGCCGTTGTCCAGCACCGGCGTGGTGCGCAGGCCGAAGCGCTCGCGCCACCAGCGCTTGATCAGGTTGCGCGACTCGGCAAAGCTGGCCCGGCCGTCGCCCGCCGACAACGTCAGGAACAGCTGCTGCGCCATCACGTTGTTGGAGTACTTGTTGATGTCGGCAATGATGCTGGCCAGCGGCAGCGACAGGCCGGTCACCAGCAGGCGCCCGCCGGCGGCGGGGCGCTCGGCCCACGTCACCTGCCCGCTCAGCGTGCCGCCGGCGGCGCGCCACATGGCCTCGATCACGCGCGGCGCGTAGCTGTCCGGCTGCGGGTAGGCCACGGCCCATTCCTGCTCGCCACAGGCCAGCGGGTAGCGCCCGCCCAGCTTCAACTGCCGCGGGTCGGCGAAGTCGATCGCCAGCCGCGTGCGCCAGTCGCCACAGGCGCCGCTGGTGGCCGGCAGCTCGGCCGGGATGGCCACGCCGGCCATGGGTGGCTGGCTGTCGACGCGCACGCGGCGCTGCGCCGGCTCGGGCACGAAGCGCAGCACCAGCGCCTTGAAGTTCAGCAGCAGCCCGTCCGGCCCCACGTTGTAGGCGCGCAGCGGGTCGTCGTCAAAGGCGGCGGCGTCGTGCGGCGCCAGGCGGAACACGCTGTTGTCCAGCACGATGTCGCCGGCGATGTGCTGCACGCCCTTGTCGCGGATGGCGGCGATCAGCTCCTGCAGGCGCTCGATCACCAGCTTGGGGTCTCCGCTGCCCTGGATCAGCAGGTTGCCGCGCAGCACGCCCTGCTCGACCGGGCCTTGGGCATACACCCGCGTGCGCCAGAAGTAGTTCGGCCCCAGCCGGTCCAGTCCGGCGTAGGTGGTCACCAGCTTCATCACCGAGGCCGGGTTCATCGGCAGCTCGGGCTGCCAGGCCAGGCGCGGCGGCGGCAGCGCCTGGCTGGCGGCGGCCGGCGCCGGGTTGGCCTCGCCGCTGGGGTTGACCGGCTCCGGCTGGCGCGTGACGGCGCCCGGTGGCGGCGGCAGCGGCGCCACCACCATGGCCACGGCACTGGCCGGCACGCCGGCCTTGGCCAGCGCCTGGGCGATGTCGGGGGGCAGCGCGCCCTGGGCGCGGGCGGCGGGGCTCAGCAGCGCGGCGGCCAGCAGCAAGGCGGCGGCGCGGCGGGGGACGATGGCGGGCAAGATCTGGGGCACGGCGGCAAGTCTATGCTCCGGGTGGCTCATCTGGCCGGTCAATCGGCGATCTGCACCAGCGAGCTGACGTAGCCCGCGCCGCCCGCACCCCGATCTTCCACCTCGACGTACCAGGCCAGGCGCTGGCCTTCGCGCCGCGGCAGGCGGGCCGCATAGGCGCCATCGACCAGTGGCAGCTCGATCGCGCTCCAGTGCGCCCGGCGCCAATCGGTCTGCAGCGGGTTGTAGGCGTGGAAAAGCCGCACCTTGATGGGGCTGGGGGCGGCTTCGACGCGCGCCTGCACCGCCAGCTCCGCGCCATCGACGTGGGCGCGCGCCGAGATGCCCGGGATGGGGCGTCCCAGGAAGCTGTGCGCCAGCCACATGCGCCAGGCCGCCAGGTGCTTGGTCGACACCCAGCTGTGGCGCAGGTTGTCCACCGCCAGAAACGCCTTGTCGCCCTTCATCTCGCCGAGCATGCTGTTGGGCGTGCCCAGGGCAAAGAACTCGTCGTTGGTGCCCAGGGCAACCAGGAACGGGGCGCGGATGCGGTGGCGCCACATGTAGGGGTCGTAGTGCACCAGCATCTGCAAGCCGATGGGGTTGTTGATGGCGCGCAGCACCTCGTCGGCGGGCTGAAAGCCCGGGCCCTGGCGCACCTGGTCGGGCCCACCCACACCGGCGCCGAACTCGGCGAACTTGCGCGCGATGTAGTACAGCGTGTTGCCGCCGAAATGGCAGGTCGCCATCACGCCAGCCACGCGCTCGGGATCGACCCCGGTGGCGATGCCCACCGCCTGGCCGCGCTTGGAGCAACCCATCAGCACCGCCCGCTGGCTGGCCACGCCGGGCAGCGCATGCAGCAGGGTGATGGCGCGCAGATAGGCCACGGTGATCGGGTGGTAGCCGTTCCAGCTCAGGTCGCCGGTCTTGAGCGCCTGCCGCAGGGTGTAGCCGGCCAGGTCGGATTCGCCCAGGCCCCAGTAGTCCTCGGCCGGGTTGGCAAACAGCATGATCGGCAGCCCCAGGTCCAGCGCCGTGGCCTCGCCGTATTCGGCTTCGGTGTCCAGCTCGGTCCCGGGGATGCGCCGGCGCGGCGCGTCGGGCCGGTCGAAGAACTGGCGCTCGGTGCCGATGATGCCGGCGTTGCCGCCGCCCGCGTAGCCGTCCGGCACGTAGATGCGCGCCGGGTGCTTCCACACCAGGCCCTTCCAGTGCTGGCTGGTGAATTCCAGCTCGATCACGCGCACGCGCTGGCCGGGGCGCACGCCACTGGCGCGCACCACGTCGCTGCGGATCGTGGTGGCCAGCGTGCTTTCGTCGCGGATGGCGGGCAGGTCGAAGAAGCGCGCCGGGCCGACCTCTTGTGCCGGCGCCAGGGCGGTGAATGTGAGGGTCAGCAGGCCGAGCAGGACGCGGCAGATCAAGGTCCACATGGTTCTGGTTCTCGCGTGAGGGGGCGGTGGGATTTCAGGCGGCGCAGCCGGCGACCCGCGGCTGTGCGGGCAGGCGCAGCACGCCGCTGGCCTGCAGCGCCTGCAGCTCGGTTGCATCCAGGCCCAGCTCGTGTAGCAGGGCCTGGCCGTCGGCGCCCAGGGCGGGCGCGGTGCTGCCGTCGGCGCGGCTGGCCGGCCGGGCGCAGAAACCCAGGCCCGGGGTATGCACCGGACGCTCGGCCGGGCCCAGGGTCAGGGGCGCGAAGCTGGCCTTGTCGCCGGTGCGTACCTCGTCCAGGAACTCGCCCAGCCGGCGCACCCGCGCCGCCGGCACGCCTTCGGCGTTCAGGCGTTCTTCCATCGGCTGCGCGCACTGGCGGGCAAAGGCGGCCTCGAAGCGCGCGCGCAGGCCGTCGGCGTCGCGCGCCACCACGAAGCCGCCGCCGGCCGCATGGAAGGCGCGCAGATCAAGCAGCTCGCCGTCCTCGCACAGCGCCTGCAGGCCGAGCGCGGCGCTGAGCTTGCGAAACTGCGCCGGGGTGTTGGCGGCCACGGCCAGCCAGCCGTCGGTGCAGCGGTAGGTGTCGGCCGTGGGGCTGCCGGTGTAGCCGCGGTTGCCCGCGCGCTGCGGCTCGACGCCTTCGGTCAGGTAGCTGCTGGCGTTGGGGTACATCAGCATCATCGAGGCCTGCAGCATCGAGGCGTCGATGTGCTGGCCCTCGCCCGTCCGCGCGCGCCGGTGCAGCGCGGCGCTGACCGACAGCGCGCCCAGCATCCCGACCGCCACGTCGATGACCGGAAAGCCGACCTTGATCGGCGGCGCGTCGGCGCTGGCGCCGGACATCAGCATCATGCCGGTGAGCGCCTGCATCACGTGGTCGTAGGCGCCGCGGCCGGCCCACGCACCCTGCTGGCCGTAGCCCGAGATCGAGCAGTAGACGATGCCGGGCCGCACGGCGCGGATGGACTCGTAGTCCAGCCCGCAGCGGGCCACCACGCCGGGGCGGAAGTTCTCGATGAACACGTCGGCCGTGGCCGCCAGCCGGCGCACCAGCTCGGCGCCTTGCGGCTGGCGAATGTCGATGGCCAGCGAACGCTTGCCGGCGTTCAGGGCCGTGAAGCCCGCCGGCGTGTCGCCATCGCCGGGACGCACGCGCGCCGCGCGCATCACGTCGCCGCCTTGCGGCGCTTCGATCTTGATTACCTCGGCGCCCAGTTGAGCCAGGTAGAACGAGGCCAGCGGCCCGGCGATGACGTGCGACAGGTCGAGCACGCGCACGCCTTCCAGGGGTTTGCTCATGTGCGGCTCCTCAGTTCGGGGTCAGGCCGATCAGGCGCACGATCTCGGTCCACTTGGCGCTTTCGGCGCGGATGAACTCGGCATAGGCCTGCGGGCTGGCACTGGCCGCCAGCTGGCCGCCACCGGCCTCGATGATCTTGCGTGCCGCGGGCGTCTTGAGCGTGCTGCCCAGCGCCGAGAACAGGCGCTGCATCACCTCGGGCGGCGTGCGGGCGGGGGCCCACAGGCCGGACCAGGCCTCCTGCACCGCCAGCTTGCTGCCCAGCAGCTCGTGCAGCGTGGGCACCTCGGGCAGGGCTGACGCCCGTTCCGCACTGGTGATGGCCAGCGCGCGCAGCTTGCCGCCCTGGATTTGCGGCAGCGCGGTGGCGGCGATCGGGAAGGCGAACTGGGTGTCGCCGCGCAGCAGAGAGCCGGCGATCTCCACCGAGCCACGCAGCGGGATGTGGGTGGCCTGCAGCTTGGCCAGCGCCACCAGGGTGGCGCCGGCCAGGTGCGCCGTGGTGCCGATGCCGCCCGAACCGTAGTTCATCTTGCCGGGCGCGGCGCGCGCCGCGGCGATCAGCTCCTGCGCGGTGCGCCACGGGGCGTCGGCCGCGACCACCAGCACCGAGGCGCCGGTGGAAATGTTGCCGATCGGGCTGAAGTCGGCCAGCGGGTCGAACTTCAGGCTGGGTTGCAGCACCTTCTGCAGCAGATGCGTGATGGCACCCTGCAGCACGGTGTAGCCGTCGGGCGCGGCGGCGGCGACGACCTGTGCCGCCAGCACCCCGGCGGCGCCGACCTTGTTCTCGACCACGATCGGCTGGCCCAGCGCCTCGCCCAGCAGCGGGCCGAGCTGGCGCGTCTGCACATCGGGGCCGCCGCCGGCGGCGTAGGGCACGACGATGCGCACCGGGCGCACCGGGAAGTTGTCGGCCGCGCGGGCGGTCCAGACGGGCAGACAACAGGCGGCGCTGGTGGCAAGAAAGGCTCGGCGTTGCATGGCGGGGTCTCCTGGGGTTGACTTTGGTGGGCTCAGTCTAGGGTCTTGCGGATATTCATGAAATTGGTAAATTTCTATGCATTGATAGCCAAATGGAATTACCAATCAACGCCATGGACCCTGCCGTCGACCCCGATCGCCGCTGGCGCCACCTGCTGGGCAAGCTGCGCTTTCGCCACCTGCAGCTGCTGGCGAACGTGCATGCGCGTGGCAGCCTGCACGCGGCCGCCGAGGCCATGCACCTGACGCAGCCATCGCTCAGCAAGGCGCTGGCCGAGGTCGAGGCCGCGTTCGGTTTTCCGCTGTTCGAGCGAAGCCCGCGCGGCTTGACCGCCACCGCCGACGGTCGGCTGGTGCTGGACAGCGCCACGCTGCTGCTGGCCGAACTGGCGCATCTGCACCGCAGCACGCTGGCGCAGCCCGCCAGCGCCGTGCTGCGCCTGGGCATGCCGTCGTTCGTCGCGCAGGCCCACGTGCCCGCCGTGGTGGCGCAACTGGCGGCGGTGGCGCCGCTGCTGCGCCTGCAACTGCGCGAAGCGCGCGTGCCGGCCCTGGTGCAAGCGCTGCTGGATGGGCAGCTGGACGCCCTGATCACCAGCTATGCGGTCGAGATCAGCCAGGCGGGCGCCGGCTTGTGCTTCGAGAAGCTGCACGACTCGACGGTGGCCGTCATCGCACCGCCCGGGCACCCGTTGGCGCGGCGCGCGCGCCTGGCGTGGGCGGCGCTGCTCGACGAGCGCTGGATCCTGCCGGACCTCGGCACGACGCTGCGCCGCTGGGTCGACGAGGTGTTCGCGCAGTCCGGGCAGCTGGCGCCCGCGCCCTGGATCGAGTCGTCCAACCCGATCACCAACCTGCGCCTGGTGGCGGCCGGTCAGGGCCTGAGCGCGGTGCCGGCCGAGCTGCTGTCCCAGCCCGGATTTGCGGGCCAGGTGGCGCAGCTGGCGCTGCCTGCGCGCCTGGGCCGGGGGCCGGTGTCGCTGGTCTATCGGAGCGGGGCGGTGAACCCCCGCGTCGCGCTGCTGCGCCAGGCGCTGGGGCTGGCAGCGCGCGAGCCAGGGCCGGGGCGATAATTCGCGCCATGTCTCTGTCTCCCCGCACGGTCGGCATCGCGGCGGCCGTGGTCACGGTGGCGATCTGGACCGGCTTCATCGTCATCGGCCGCGCCTCGGCCGGGCATACCCTGCTGCCCTTCGACATCGCCCTGCTGCGCATCCTGGGCGCCGGCGCGGTGCTGCTGCCCTGGGGCTGGGTGCTGGCGCGGCGCGCCGGGCCGGATGGCCGCTCGCTGGCCGGCTTCTCGCCGCTGCCGCTGCGCCCGACGGTGCTGACCGGGCTGTTCGGCGGGCTGGTGTACGCCATCCTGTGCTACGCGGGTTTCTTCTACGCGCCGGCGGCGCACGCCGCGGTGCTGATGCCGGGCAGCCTGCCGCTGTGGACGGCGCTGCTGGCTGTGCCGCTGCTGGGCGAGCGCATCACGGCGGCGCGCGCGCTGGGGCTGGGCTGCATCGTGGCGGGCGACCTGGTGGTGGGCGGCAGCGGCCTGCTGTCGGCGTTCGACGGCGGCCAGGTGTGGAAGGGCGACTTGATCTTCATGAGCGCGGCGTTCTGCTGGTCCGCCTACAGCGTGCTGGCGCGCCGCTTCGGGCTCGATCCGGTGCGCGCCACCATCGCCATCACGGTGTTTGCTTTTGTCATCTACGTGCCGGCGTTCGCGCTGCTGGCCGGCAGCGGGCTGCTGCCGACGCGGCTGGCGCAGGCGCCGTGGGGCGAGATCGCCTTCCAGGCGCTGTTCCAGGGCGTGGGCTCGGTGGTGATCTCGGGCATCACCTTCGTGCAGATGGTGCGCGTGTTCGGACCGGTGCGCTCGACCATGATCACGGCCCTGGTGCCCGGGCTGTCGGCGCTGGGCGCGGTGCTGCTGCTGGGCGAGCCGCTGGGCCTCAACCTGCTGGCCGGGCTGGCGCTGGTGACGGCGGGCATCCTGTTCGGGGTGCGCGCGGCACGCCGAAATACTCCTGATTTGATAGCTGCTGGCGCGCGTCAGACGGTCGCTGGAGCCGTAAAAACCCCATGACTCACGCCGCCTTCAACCTGCTGGCCTTCGACACCAGCACCGAGCAGCTGTCGGTGGCCGTGCAGCGCGCCGCCGACGGCCGGCGGCTGACGCACCAGGGCGCCGGCGGCGCGCAGGCCTCGGCCACGCTGATCCCCACCGTGCAGCGCCTGCTGACCGAGGCCGGGCTGGCGCTGGGCGACCTGCACGCCATCGTGTTCGGGCGCGGGCCGGGCTCGTTCACCGGGCTGCGCACCGCCTGCTCGGTGGCGCAGGGGCTGGCCTGGGGCGCGGGCGTGCCGGTGCTGCCGCTGGACACCCTGCTGGCCGTGGCCGAGGCGGCGCGCCAGTCGGCCGGCGCCACGCGGGTGCTGGCCCTGCTGGACGCCCGCATGGGCGAGATCTACCACGCCGAATACGCCTGGGCCGACGCCGGCTGGCAGACGCTGGCCGGCCCCGCCGTCAGCCCGCCCGAGCGCCTGCCGCTGCCGGCCGCCGGCGCCGTGCTGGCCGGCAACGCCTTTGCGCCCCATGGCGAGCGCCTGCCCGCCGCGCTGCGGGCGCTGCCGCGCGTCGACGCCCTGCCCACGGCCGAGGCGCTGCTGGCGCTGGCCCCCGCCGGGCTGACCGCCGGTCGGGCCGTGCCCGCCGATCAGGCGCTGCCGCTCTACATCCGCGACAAAGTGGCGCAGACTACGGCCGAGCGCGCCGCCGCGCGCCCAGCCGGCTGATGCCGCCCCCGCTTGCCATGAGTGCCGTCCTGTCGTCCCCCCCCGCCAGCGCCCCCGCCACGACGCTGGAGGCCCACTTCGCCCCCATGACGGCCGAGCGGCTGGACGCCGTGCTGGCCATCGAGCAAAGCGTCTACAGCCACCCCTGGTCGCGCGGCAACTTTGGCGACACCCTGGCGGCCGGCCACCAGGCGCAGTGCCTGCTGGCCGGCGACGAGCTGCTGGGCTACTTCGTCGCCATGCTGGGCTATCGCGAAGCGCACCTGCTCAACATCACCGTCGCGCCGGCCCATCAGCGCCAGGGCTGGGCGCTGGTCATGCTGGACGCGCTGGCCCTGTGGTCGCGCGCGCGCCAGGCCGAATGGCTGTGGCTGGAAGTGCGCGCCAGCAACACCCGCGCGCAGCAGGTGTACCTGCGGCACGGCTTTGCCCGCGTCGGCCTGCGCCAGGGCTACTACCCCGACGGCCACGGCCGGCGCGAGGACGCCGTGGTCATGAACCTGCGCCTGGAGCAGCCCTGATGGCGCCGCAGCGAAAGCCCGCCCCATGAGCCTGGCGCTGGATGCACGTCAGCGCGCCATGCTGGCCGAAATGGGCGTGCGGCTGTGGCAGCGCCCGGCCGAGCGCGTGGCACCCGTCACTCCTGAATCAGGAGCTGCCGCCGCCGATCAGGCGCGCGCTGCGGCCCCATTTGACCCTGAACCGGCGGCCCGCGCCGCGCGCCCACCGGCGCCCGGCCCGCGCCCGGCCCCCGTGGTGCCCGCCCCGGCGCCCGCGGCCCCGGCGGACAACCCGCTCGGCCCGCGCCCCGAGGGCATCGAGCGCATGGACTGGCCGCGGCTGGAGGCCGCCGTCGCCGCCTGCCGCGCCTGCGGCCTGTGCGCCGGCCGCACGCAAACCGTGTTTGGCGTCGGCAGCCGCCGCGCCGACTGGATGGTGGTGGGCGAGGCCCCGGGCGAGAACGAAGACCGCCAGGGCCAGCCCTTCGTCGGCCAGGCCGGCAAGCTGCTGGACGCCATGCTGGCCGCCATCGGCCTGTCGCGGCAGGCCGGTGACGCTATCGATTCAGAAGCTGCTGGCGCAGACCAGGCGGGCGCTGGGGGCCAAAATGACTCCAAACGCGGCGTCTACATCGCCAACGTCCTCAAGTGCCGCCCGCCCGGCAACCGCAACCCGCAGCCCGACGAAATCGCCCAGTGCGAACCCTATCTGCGCCGCCAGGTGGCGCTGGTGCAGCCCAGGGTGATTCTGGCCATGGGGCGCTTTGCCGTGCAGTCACTGCTGCAGACCAGCGAGCCCATCGGCCGCCTGCGCGGCCGCGTGCACCACTACGCCGGCGTGCCCGTCATCGTCACCTACCACCCCGCCTACCTGCTGCGCGCCCTGCCCGACAAGGCCAAGGCCTGGCAGGACCTGTGCCTGGCGCTGGAGGTGATGGGCGGGCAGGACGGGCGCTGAGCGCGGGCCCATCGGCAACCGCGCTCAGCCCTCGCCGGGCGCGCCGCCTCAGCCGCCGCGCCGGCGGCGCGGATAGGCCAGCCAGCCGAGCAGGCCGGACAGCAGCATCAGGCCCCAGGCTTCCAGCGTCGGAACCGGCTGGACCGCCGCCGGGGCGAAGCTGGCCGTGACCGCCTGGTGGGCCGCGATGCCGCTCAGCGTGCACACCGGGTTGGTGCCCGAGCAGGCGCCCGACCAGCCGGTGAACACATAGCCCGGGTTGGCCGTGGCCGTGCAGGTGCTGCTGCCGCCGGCCGCCACCACGGCGGGCACGCACACCGCGCTGCCGCCGGCCGGGTTGTTGACGCTGGCCGTGACGTTGTAGGCCGGCGCGAAGTTGGCCGTCACCGCCCGGTCGGCCGTCACCCCGCTCAGCGTGCAGACCGGGTTGCTGCCCGCGCAATCGCCCGACCAGCCGGTGAACACATAGCCTGCGTTGGCCGTGGCCGTGCAGGTGCTGCTGGCACCCGACAGCACGGAGGGCGGCACGCAAGCCACGCTGCCCGCGGCCGGATCATTGACGCTGGCGGCGATGTGGTAAGTGGGCACCGTCACCGTGGCACTGGCGCTGCCCGACAGGCTGCCCGAGGTCCAGGTGGCGGTGTTGGTGGTGGTGTTGTTGATCACGGCCGCCGCGTTGATGCCCAGCGCGACTGTGTTGATGCTCGCGCCGGGCGCCAGGCTGTGGTTCAGGCCGCTGAAGATCGTGCCCAGCTGGTCGTCCACCAGGTCGTGGGTGCTCAGTGTCGTGGTGCCGGTGTTGGTGGCGGTGTAGCAGTAATACACCGTGGTGCCGGTGTTGACCGAGAGGCTGCTGGTGGCCGCGCACACGCCGGGGGTGGTGCCCACGGTCTTGGTCAGCACGATCGCCTCGGTGGTGCGGACCTGGGCCGTCCAGCCGGGATAAGTAACGGAGAAGTCGGAGCAGAACGCGAAGGTGATCGCATTGCCCGTGGAGCGCACCAGGCCCGGGCCGGCGTTGCCGGGCAGCCCGCCGCCCCACCACGCGCCCGCGGTGCCCCCGCACACCGGCGGCGAGGCATTGCCGGAGCCGATCTGCGGCGCGGCCGTGCTGGCGCCGTCGTAGATGAACAGTCCATCCCAACCACCCTCGACCTGGAACGCCGCGAACGCCACATCGATGGTGGTGCCCGGCGCCGACATGAAAGTGACGACGCTGGTGGACAGGTTGGTGTAGTTGGCGTAGTTGCCCCCCGGCCCGCCGCTGTCGTAGTAGTTGAACCAGGCAGTGCCGGGCCCCGAATTGAGCGTGTAGGTGGCGTGCCCCGTGTTGTACGGGTGGTTGACGGCCGTTTGCGCCGACGCCGAACCCCAGCCCAGCAGCACGCCGAGCGAAAGCAGAAGAATCCGAACAAGCCCCATCACAACCCCCTCTTGCGGTGAAAACCATGCGACGCAAAAGGTAATTTTATTCGTCATGTAACAAAATTTACACGGCGTCGGGTCAAACTGACGGTGTTTGTGGCAGCTAGCCGACATCGTGAAGGGCGCGCGGTCCTTCAAGCGTCGATATTCGCCGCCCGCAGCGCGTTGGTCTCGATGAAGGCGCGGCGCGGCTCGACTTCGTCGCCCATCAGGGTGGTGAACACTCGGTCGGCTTCGATGGCGTCCTCGATCTGCACGCGCAGCAGGCGGCGCACGGTGGGGTCCATGGTGGTTTCCCACAGCTGCTCGGGGTTCATCTCGCCCAGGCCCTTGTAGCGCTGGCGCGCGGTGGTGCGCTCGGCCTCGGCCAGCAGCCATTGCATGGCCTGGCGGAAATCGCTCACGCGCTCCTCGCGCTGGCGCTCGCCCTCGCCGCGACTGACTTTGGCGCCTTCGGTCAGCAGGCCCTTGAACGTCTGCGCGGCTTCGGCCAGCGCGGCGTAGTCGGCGCCGTGCACGAAGTCCTGGGTGAGGACGCTGCTCTTGATGTTGCCGTGGTGCCGGCGGCTGATGCGCAGCACGGGCTTGTCGGTGCGAGCGTCGAATTCGCTGGCGACTTCGGGCGCGCTGCCGCCGGATTGCTGCTCGTGCAGGTATTGCTGTAGCGCCAGCGCGCTGGCTGCGGCGGCCTCGGTGCTGTCCAGGTTCAGCGCCACGCCGGCGGCGATGGCGCGCAGGGCCTCGGCGTCCATGAAGGCCGACAGGCGCTCGATCACGGCCTCGGCCAACTGGTGCTTGCGCGCCAGCTCGGCCAGGGTGTCGCCGGCGAACTGCTGCCCGGCCTCGCCACCGCTGTGCACCACGGCATCCTTGAGCGCCACGCGCAGCAGGAAGGCGTCCAGCGCCGCGCCGTCCTTCAGGTACAGCTCTTCCTTGCCGGACTTGACCTTGTACAGCGGTGGCTGCGCGATGTAGATGTGGCCGCGCTCGACCAGCTCGGGCATCTGGCGGTAGAAGAAGGTGAGCAGCAGGGTGCGGATGTGGGCGCCGTCCACGTCGGCGTCGGTCATGATGATGATGCGGTGGTAGCGCAGCTTGTCGATGTTGAAGTCGTCGGCGCCGCTCTTGCCGCCGCCATTGCCATTGCCGTCGTCGGCGCTGCGGCCGATGCCGGTGCCCAGCGCGGTGATCAGGGTGACGATCTCGTTGCTGGTCAGCAGCTTCTCGTAGCGCGCGCGCTCGACGTTCAGGATCTTGCCGCGCAGCGGCAGGATGGCCTGGAACTTGCGGTCACGCCCCTGCTTGGCGCTGCCGCCGGCGCTGTCGCCCTCGACGATGTAGATCTCGCACTGGGAGGGGTCCTTCTCCTGGCAGTCGGCCAGCTTGCCGGGCAGGCCGAAGCCGTCGAGCACGCCCTTGCGGCGCGTCATCTCGCGGGCCTTGCGGGCGGCTTCGCGCGCGCGGGCGGCCTCGACGATCTTGCCGCAGATGATCTTGGCGTCATTCGGGCGCTCTTCCAGGAACTCGGCCAGCGCCTTGCCGATGATGTCCTCGACCGGCGCGCGCACTTCGCTGGACACCAGTTTGTCCTTCGTCTGACTGCTGAACTTGGGCTCGGGCACCTTGACGCTGAGCACGCACACCAGGCCTTCGCGCAGGTCGTCGCCCGACACGTCGACCTTGGCCTTCTTGGCCAGCTCGTTGTCGGCGATGTACTTGCTGATCACGCGCGTCATGGCGGCGCGCAGGCCCGTGAGGTGGGTGCCGCCGTCACGCTGCGGGATGTTGTTGGTGAAACAGAGGACTTGCTCGTTGTAGCCGTCGTTCCACTGCATGGCCACTTCGACGCCGATCTCGGTGCCGGCAATGCCGCCATAGCTTTCGGCCGGGCGCGTGCCGCTGGCGTAGAAGGCGTTGGGGTGCAGCACCTTCTTGGCCCCATTGATGAAGCCGACGAAGCCTTGCACGCCACCGGCGCCCGAGAAGTCATCCTCCTTGCCGCTGCGTTCGTCGATCAGGCGGATGCGCACGCCGTTGTTCAGAAAGGACAGCTCGCGCAGGCGCTTGGCCAGGATTTCGTAGTGGAAGTCGTGGTTTTCCTTGAAGATCTCGGTGTCGGGCAGAAAGCGCACCTCGGTGCCACGCTTGTCGGTGTCGCCGGTGATGCGCATGGGCGAGATCTCGACGCCGTCCACCGTCTCGATCAGGCGGTTCTGCACGAAGCCGCGGGAAAACTCGATCTCGTGCTTCTTGCCCTCGCGCCGCACCACCAGATGCAGCCGGCTGGACAGCGCGTTGACGCAGCTCACGCCCACGCCGTGCAGGCCGCCCGAGACCTTGTAGCTGTTCTGGTTGAACTTGCCGCCGGCGTGCAGCTCGGTGAGGGCGATCTCGGCGGCCGAGCGCCTGGGCTCGTGCTTGTCGTCCATCTTGACGCCGGTGGGGATGCCGCGGCCGTTGTCCACCACGCTCAGCGAGCCGTCGCTGTGGATGGTGACGACGATGTCGTCGCAGTGGCCGGCCAGCGCCTCGTCGATCGAGTTGTCGACCACCTCGAACACCAGGTGGTGCAGGCCGGTGCCGTCGCTGGTGTCACCGATGTACATGCCGGGGCGCTTGCGCACCGCCTCCAGCCCTTCCAGGATCTGGATGGCGCCTTCGCCGTAGCCCTCGGCCCCGGTCTGCGGGGGCGTGGGCAGCGGCTGCTCGGGGGTCTGGCGGGGGTCGGTCATCGTCATTTCTCGCTCATTTGAAAGCCAAAACCCGCCTTGGGCGGCGGGTTGCGGGCGCGGACAGCTCCTGAATCAGGAGCGCGCTCAGATCCGCATCGGCATCACCACGTACTTGAAGTGGGGGTCATCGGGCAGGGTGACCAGGGCGGAGCTGTTGCCGTCCTGCAGTTCGACCCGGACCATGTCCTGCTGGTTCATGTTGGCCAGGGCATCGATCAGGTAGGTGACGTTGAAGCCGATCTCGATCGGCTCGCCGTCGTAGTCGATGTCGAGTTCGTCCACCGCCTCTTCCTGCTCGCTGTTGTTGGAGGCGATCTGCAGGCTGCCGGGCTCGAAGTTCAGGCGCACGCCCTTGAACTTCTCGCTGGTCAGGATGGCGGTGCGCTGCAGGCTGGCCAGCAGCGGTGCGCGGCCCAGCGTGACGTGGTTGCGGTGGTTGCGGGGGATGACGCGGTTGTAGTCGGGGAACTTGCCTTCGACCAGCTTGGTGACGAACTCCATGGTGCCGAAGCTGAATCTGGCCTGGTTGGCGGCGAACTGCATCTCGATCATGGGCGCCTGCTGGCCTTCCGGCACGCTGGCGTCGGACAGCAGGCGCTGCAGCTCGATCACGGTCTTGCGCGGCAGGATCACCTCCTGCTTGGGCACTTCGACATCCAGCGTGGCGCTGGCGAACGCCAGGCGGTGGCCGTCGGTGGCCACCAGCGACAGCTGCTTGCCCTCAGCCACGAACAGGATGCCGTTGAGGTAGTAGCGGATGTCGTGCACCGCCATCGCGAACGCCACCTGGTCGAGCAGGCGCTTGAGTGTCTTTTGCGGCACCTGGAAGCTCGGGCCGAAGTTGGGCGCTTCCTGCACCAGCGGGAAGTCCTCGGCCGGCAGGCTGGTGAGGGTGAACTTGCTCTTGCCGCCCTTGAGGATCAGCTTGGCCTGGTTGCTCTCCAGGCTCACCGTCTGGTCGGCCGGCATGGTGCGCAGGATGTCGATCAGCTTGCGCGCGCCCACCGTGGTGGCGAAGGCGCCGTCGTCGCCGCCCAGCTCGGCCGTGGTGCGGATCTGGATTTCGAGGTCGCTGGTGGTCAGCTGCAGCGAGCCGCCATTCTTGCGCAGCAGCACGTTGGCCAGCACCGGCAGGGTGTGGCGCCGCTCGACGATGCCCGATACCGACTGCAGCGCGGCCAGCAGCTTGTCTTGGGTGGTCTTCAGAACAATCATGTCTTCCTCTTGATCCTTGTCATGATCGTCGGCGCGTCCCGCATCGCCGCTCCCTGGGGCAGACGCAAGCCAACCCCACATTGTCGCCGGTTTTCGTGGCCTTTCGATTGCGCAAGGGTCATCCCTTGAGCGTCTGCTCCAGCACGTGCAGCTGCTGGTTGAGTTCGGTCAGCTGCTGGCGCTCGCCGGCGATCTTGCGCACCGCGTGCAGCACGGTGGTGTGGTCGCGCCCACCAAACAGCTCGCCGATCTCGGGCAGGCTCTTTTGCGTCAGCTCCTTGGCCAGGTACATGGCGATCTGGCGCGGCCGGGCGATGCTGGCCGGGCGCTTCTTGCTGTACATGTCGGCGACCTTGATCTTGTAGTAGTCGGCCACCGTCTTCTGGATGTTCTCGACGCTGATCTGGCGGTTCTGGATGCTGAGCAGGTCGCGCAGCGCCTCCTTGGCCAGGGCGATGGAGATCTCCTTCTGGTTGAAGCGCGAATAGGCCAGGATCTTGCGCAACGCGCCTTCCAGCTCGCGCACGTTGGAGCGCACGTTCTTGGCAACGAAAAAGGCCACTTCTTCCGGCATCTCGGCGCCCTCGGCCGCGGCCTTGCTGATCAGGATGGCCACGCGCATCTCCAGCTCGGGCGGCTCCAGCGCCACCGTCAGCCCGGAGTCGAAGCGCGACACCAGGCGCTCGTGGATGTCCGTCAGGCCCTTGGGGTAGGTGTCGCTGGTCATCACGATGTGACTCTTCTTGGCCAGCAGCGCCTCGAAGGCGTTGAAGAATTCCTCCTGCGTGCGGTCCTTGTTGGCGAAGAACTGCACGTCGTCGATCAGCAGCAGATCCAGCGAGTGATAGCGCTCCTTGAACTGATCGAAGGTCTTGCGCTGGTAGGCCTTGACCACATCCGAGACGAACTGCTCGGCGTGGATGTAGAGAACCTTGGCGCCCGGCCGTCCCTGCAACAGCCGGTTGCCGACCGCGTGCATCAGGTGGGTCTTGCCAAGACCGACGCCGCCGTAGATGAACAGCGGGTTGTAAAGATGACCGGGCGCGCCCGCCACATGCAGCGCCGCCGCTCTTGCCATTCGGTTGGCCGTGCCCTCGACCAGGGTGTCGAAGGTGAGCGCGCCGTTGAGTCGGTTGCGAACCTGGCCGGCCTCGCTGTCCGTCGGGGCCGGCATGGCGATCGGGTCAGGCGCCTGGGCGGTTGCCGGTGTGCTCCGTGGTGCAGCCCCGGCATGATCGAAAGATGACGATTTGACGGTACTTACTCTGGGTGCAAGCGCTAACTCAAGTGCAACGGGTTGGCCGTGCAGGGACTCCAGCAGGGCGGCGATGCGGGTGGCGTACTGGGCCCGTATCCAGTCCAGCTTGAAGCGGTTGCCCACGTACAGCGTGAGCCGCGCCGGGTCGGCGCTCAACTGGGCGGACAGGGGTTTGATCCAGGTGTTGAACTGCTGCTCAGGCAGTTCCCGGGCCAGCGCGTCCAGGCAGGTATCCCACAGCGCGGCGCCGTGGACGGCGCCGGCGCGCAGGGGTTCTTCGATGTGCATGGGGGTCGATGGCTTTGTGGATAAGTGGCGCGGCGCGGGCGCCTGAGGCGGTCGGTCGGGGTCAATTATCCACATGTCGGCGGCGGCGGCAAGGCGGCGCAACCCGCCGGGCGGCCGCTGTCGCCGGGCGGCGCGCGGCGGCGGTCTTGGCTGAAAGGTGGAAATTTGCGATAATGACGGGTTTTCCTGGATTCGCCGGGCAAGAGGCGGCTGCGCGTTTGGCGCGGCCGTGGCGGCGCGGCAGGGGTTGTCCATGGCGCGCAGTGCGCCGGGGCGCCGCTGGTTCGCGCGGCACGCCAGGCGGCCGTCAGCACGACGAGGCGACGGGCCGGGACGATCCGATTTTCAATCACTTCAAGGACGATTCGTCATGAAACGCACCTACCAGCCTTCCAAGACGCGCCGCGCGCGCACCCACGGCTTTCTGGTCCGCATGAAGACCCGCGGCGGTCGCGCGGTCATCAACGCACGCCGCGCCAAGGGCCGCAAGCGCCTGGCGGTCTGAGCCTGCCGGCTGAGACTGCGCATGGTCAGCGGCGTCGAAGCGCCCGCCGCCTCGGCGCTGCGCCCGGGCCTGGTGCGCCGGCTGCGCAGCCGCGAGCAGTTCCAGCTCCTGCTGGGGCTGCGGCCGGTGGCGCGCACGGCGCACTTCGCGCTGCATCGCCTGGGTTTTGCAGCCCTGCCCGAACGCGCGGACGGCGCGGCGCCCGGCGCTTTTTGTCCGGCCGACGGCGCTTGGCTGGGCGCCATGGCGCCCAAGCGCTGGGCGCGTCGGGCGGTCACGCGCAACCTGATTCGTCGCCAGATCTACGCCGTGGGTGAAAGCCTGCGGCCACCGCTGGCCGAGGGCGCGCACCTGGTGCGCCTGCGGGCGGCGTTTGCGCCGTCGCAGTACACCAGCGCCAGCTCCGAGGCGCTGCGGCGCGCGGTGCGCGCTGAGCTGTGCCAGCTGTTCGCGCAGGGCCGGAGCGCGTGATGCGCGCGTTGCTGATCGGCCTGGTCAAGGCCTACCGCCTGCTGCTGTCGCCCTGGCTGGGCTCGTCCTGCCGGTTCGAGCCGACCTGCTCGCTGTACGCCATCGGCGCGCTGCAACAGCACGGCGCGCTGGCGGGCAGCTACCTCACGCTGCGCCGGCTGGCGCGCTGCCACCCGGGTTGTGACGGGGGCTGCGACCCGGTGCCCGAGCATCCGCCCCGCCCCTTCACCCGCCTGGTCGACCCCGAGCGGCCGAACTCGCCAACGCCCCGTCAGCCGTCATGAAAGACATTCGCCGCACCATCCTCTGGGTGATCTTTGCCTTCTCGCTGGTCATGCTGTGGGATCAATGGCAGGTGCACAACGGCCGCAAGGCCACGTTCTTCCCTGGCGCGCCGACGCCGGCCACGCAGGCCAGCGCCCCCGCATCGGCGGTGCCGCCGGCCGGCGCGCTGCCGGGCGCGGTTGCGGCTGCGGTTCCAGGCGCCGCCACCGCCGCGGCGCCAGCCAGCGCGGCGCCCACGGCGCCGGCGGCCCCGCGCGAGCGCGTCGAGGTCAGCACCGACGTGCTGAAGCTGGTGTTCGACACCGAGGGCGGCTCGATCGTGCGCAGCGAGTTCCGCAAGTTCGACGAAACCGGCCACCCCGGCCAGCCCTTCGTGCTGCTGGACGACAGCGCCGCGCGCACCTACCAGGCGCAGTCGGGCCTGATCGGCGGGGCGTTCCCGACCCACAAGACGGCCATGCGCTTCAGCGGCGAGCGCACCCTGGCCGACGGCGCCAACGAGCTGGTGCTGCGCTTCGAATCGCCCGAGCAGGGCGGCGTGCGCCTGGTCAAGACCTACACGCTCAAGCGCGGCGACTACGTGGCGCGGGTGCGCCACGAGGTGGTCAACGCCGGCGGCGAGCCGGTCAGCCCGCAGCTGTACGTCCAGCTGGTGCGCGACGGCAACCCCGCGCCGGGCGGCACCAGTTTCTATTCGACCTTCACCGGGCCGGCCTTCTACACCGACGCCAAGAAGTTCCAGAAGGTTGAGTTCGCCGACATCGACAAGGGCAAGGCCGAGTTCGTCACCCAGGCCCCCGACGGCTGGGTGGCCATGGTGCAGCACTACTTCGCCAGCGCCTGGCTGCTGCCGCCGGGCATGGCGCACGACAACTTCGCGCGCAAGCTGGACAACGCGCTGTACGCCGCCGGCATGATCGCGCCGATGGGCGCCATCGCCCCGGGCGCCAGCCAGGCGGTCGAGACGCGCCTGTTCATCGGCCCGCAGGACGAGAAGGTGCTGGAAGGCATCGCTCCCGGTCTGGAACTGGTCAAGGACTACGGCTACTTCACCATCCTGGCCAAGCCGCTGTACTGGCTGCTTGACAAGCTGCACGGCGTGCTGGGCAACTGGGGCTGGGCCATCGTGGCGCTGGTGGTGCTGCTGAAGATCGCCTTCTACTGGCTCAACGCCAAGGCCTACGCCAGCATGGCCAAGATGAAGTCCATCAACCCGCGCATCCAGGAAATGCGCGAGCGCCTGAAGGACAGCCCGCAGCAGATGCAGCAGGAGATGATGCGCATCTACCGCGAGGAAAAGGTCAACCCCATGGGGGGCTGCCTGCCCATCATGATCCAGATCCCGGTGTTCATCGCCCTGTACTGGGTGCTGCTGTCCAGCGTGGAGATGCGCGGCGCGCCCTGGATCCTGTGGATCAAGGACCTGTCGGTGAAGGACCCGTACTTCATCCTGCCGGTGGTGATGACGCTCAGCACCCTGCTGCAGACCGCGCTCAACCCGCTGCCGCCCGACCCGATGCAGGCCAAGATGATGTGGATCATGCCGCTGGTGTTCAGCGTGATGTTCTTCCTCTTCCCCGCCGGCCTGGTGCTGTACTGGGTGACCAACAACATCCTGACCATCGCCCAGCAGTGGGTCATCAACACCCGCATGGGCGTGCCGCCGCAGTTCAACCTGCCGAAGTTCTGAGCCCTGCGCCGAGGCGCGGGGGCGCCTCGCCGGTGGCGGCGGGTCGGTGGACCCGAACGGCATCGAACCGTTGAAAAATTAGAGCGCCAGCGCTTGGCTGTTGCGCGCAAGCAGCTATTGAATTCATAGTAATCATCGATCATGCCGACCCCCGGGGAAACCCCCGGGAGCCCGAATTCGCGGCCAATTCTTCGGTAGCATGGGCGCTTTCCAACTTCACTGGAAGGTGATTTCATGGCTCGTCCCTTGTTCGTTCGTGGCGCCGTGGCGCTGGCTGCCCTGGCCCTGACGGGCGCCGCCCAGGCCGCCGCCCTGCGCATCGCCGGCGCCAACGACATCCTGACCTTCGACCCGCACGCGCAAAACCACCAGACCACGCTGGCCTACCAGCAGATGGTGTACGAGGCGCTGGTGCGCTACAACGAAAAATACGAGGTCGAACCCTCGCTGGCCACCAAGTGGACCTTCGTCACGCCGACGCAGCTGCGCTTCGAGCTGCGCAAGGGCGTCAAATTCCATGACGGCGCGCCGCTGACCGCCGACGACGTGGTGTTTTCCATCACCCGCGTCATGACCCCGCCGTCCAACCTGACCGCTTACGTGCAGAGCGTCAAGGAGGTCAAGAAGGTCGACGACGGCACGGTCGACCTGATCCTCAAGGCGCCCAGCCCCACCGTGCTGCGCGAGCTGACCGACGCGCGCATCATGAACAAGGCCTGGGCCGAGAAGAACAACGCCGTCAAGGCGCAGGACTACAAGGCCAAGGAAGAGAACTTCGCCGCTCGCAACGCCAACGGCACCGGCCCCTTCATCCTGGAGGCCTGGCAGCCCGACACCAAGACCACGCTGAAGAAGAACGACGCCTGGTGGGACAAGCCCAGGGGCAACGTCGACAACATCGTGTTCACCCCCATCAAGGCGGCGGCCACGCGCTCGGCGGCGCTGCTGTCGGGCCAGGTCGACATGGTGGTCGATCCACCCGTGCAGGACCTGGAGCGCATCAAGCGCGACCCCAACATCCACGTCATCGAGGGCGCCGAGAACCGCACCATCTTCATCGGCTTCGACCAGTTCCGTGAAGAGCTGCTGGGCTCCAACATCAAGGGCAAGAACCCACTGAAGGACAAGCGCGTGCGCCAGGCGCTGTACCAGGCGGTGGACATCGCCGCCATCGAGCGCAACGTGATGCGCGGCCTGGGCAAGCCCACCGGCACCATGATCGCGCCCATGGTGAACGGCTGGACCAAGGAGCTGGCCACGCGCGCGGCCAAGTTCGACATCGAGGCGGCCAAGAAGCTGCTGGCCGACGCCGGCTACCCGCAGGGTTTCGAGCTGACGCTGGACTGCCCCAACGACCGCTACCTGAACGACGAGGCGATCTGCCAGGCCATCACCTCGATGTGGACCAAGATCGGCGTCAAGACCAAGCTGCAGACCAACCCGATGGCCATCCACTCGGCCAAGATCCAGAAGTACGAGGTCAGCGCCTACCTGCTGGGCTGGGGCGTGGCCACCTTCGACGCGCTGTATTCGCTGGACTCGCTCATCAGCACCGTCGACACCCAGGGTGGTGCGGCGGGCAACTTCAACTGCGGCCGCATGAGCGATGCCAAGGTGGACGGCCTGATCCAGCAGATCAAGAGCGAGATGGACGCCAAGAAGCGCACGGGCGACATCCACCAGGCACTGCAGCTGGTCAAGGACAACTACAACTACCTGCCCCTGCATGACCAGATCCGCCCCTGGGCGATGCGCAAGGGCGTGACCACGGTGCACCGCGCCGATGACCGTCCGATGGTGATCTGGACGACGGTCAAATAAGCAACACCCCCCTGTACCGCTGACGCGGCTTCCCCCCCTCTGCTGCGCGAGGGGGGACAACGCCGATGCCCGGTACAAGCCCGTGCATGGCGTTCGCTGGCAGGGCCTGCTCCGCGGCCTTTTGAATGATGGGGTCGCTGGTGCGTCGAGGACGCCGTTACGTCGCGCGGCGGTCGAAGCGCACGTGCCCGCCCTGCATCACCAGCGCGATGTGCTCGCCCTGGCCGGCCAGGCAGTGCAGGTCCTGCAGCGGGTCGCCGTCGACCAGCAGCAGGTCGGCGCGGGCGCCGGGGCTGACCTCGCCCAGCCGGCCCGCCTGACCCAGCAGCTCGGCGCCGACCAGCGTGGCGCTTTGCAGCACCTCCAGGTTCGACTGCACCTGGGCGCGGATCAGCAGTTCCTCGCTCTGCAGCCCGTGCGAGCCGCCCAGCAGGTCGGTGCCCAGCGCCAGCTTCACGCCGGCGGCCTTGAAGATTTCCAGCGAGCGCAGTCCGGCGGCGCGCACGCGCTCGATCTTGACCGCGCTCTCGGCGCCCAGCCCCAGGCGCACGCCATCGCGCGCCAGCGCCTCGTAGGTGATCAGCGTCGGCACGGCGTAGGCGCCACGCTCGGCCATCAGCGCCGCCGTGGGGGCGTCGATCAGGTTGCCGTGCTCGATGCTGCGCACGCCGCATTCCACCGCGCGGCGAATCGCCGCCGGCGTGTAGGCGTGGGCCAGCACGTAGCTGTGGCGCGCCGCCGCCTCGTCGACGATGGCGCGGGTTTCCTCCACCGAATAGCCCAGCGCGTCGATCGGGTCGGTGGGCGAGGCCACGCCGCCCGAGGACATGATCTTGATCTGGTCGGCCCCCATCTGCAGCAGCTCGCGCACGGCGCGCCGCACGCCGTCCACGCCATCGACCACGCGCGTGCTGGCCAGGCGCTGGAGCACGCCACAGCTCGGGCAGTCCAGCGGACGCAGCCGGTCCGAGCGCGGCCGAAAGTCGCCGTGCCCGCCGGTGGGGCTGAGTGGCGGGCCGCTGACGAACAGGCGCGGCCCCGTCACCGTGCCGTCCAGGCCGTCGTCGATCGCCTGCTTGAGCGCCCAGTCGGCGCCGCCGGCGTCGCGCACGGTGGTGAAGCCGCGCGCCAGCATGTCGCGCAGGATGGGCAGCGCGCGCAGCGTCAGCGTGGTCTGCGGCGTGTCGGCCAGCAGCGCCAGGTTGGTCTGCGAGAAGGTGACGTGGGCGTGGCAGTCGATCAGCCCCGGCATCAGCGTGCGCCCGCCACCGTCGATGACGCGGGCGTCTTCGGCGGGCAGCGCCGCGTCGGACACGGCGCGGATGGCGTCGCCCTCGACCAGCACCTGGCCGGCCCGCCGCCGGCCGTGGCGCACGTCCAGCACGTGCACGTTCTGGAACAGGATCAGGTTCGTCATGGCCAACGTCGGTGGAGCAAGGTCGCGCACAATCATGCCATGTCGACCGCCGCGCTGGACCCCATCGTCGCCATTGCCACCGCCCCCGGCCGCGGCGCGGTGGGCATCGTGCGCGTGTCGGGCCACGGCCTGATGCCGCTGGCGCGCGCCCTCACGGGCGGCCGGGCGCTGGCGCCGCGCCACGCCCACTACGGGCCGTTCACCGAAGCCGACGGCAGCCCCATCGATCACGGACTGGCGCTGCACTTTCCGGCCCCGCACTCCTACACCGGCGAGGACGTGCTGGAGCTGCAGGCGCACGGCGGGCCGGTGGTGCTGCAACTGCTGCTGGCGCGCTGCCTGCAGGCGGCGGCCGAGCCGGATCCGGACAGCGGCGCTGCGCGCCTGCCACGCCTGCGCCTGGCGCGCCCGGGCGAGTTCACCGAGCGGGCGTTCCTGAACGACAAGCTTGACCTGGCGCAGGCCGAGGCGGTGATGGATCTGATCGACGCCAGCACGGCGGCCGCCGCGCGCTCGGCCAGCCGCTCGCTGGCGGGCGAGTTCTCGCGCCAGGTTCACGGGCTGGTCGACGGCCTGATCGCGTTGCGTCTGCTGATCGAGGCCACGCTGGACTTTCCTGAAGAGGAAATCGACGTCCTGACCGCCCACGACGTGCGTGGTCAGCTATCGAAATTGCAGCAAACACTGGCCGATGTGCGGGCGCGCGCACGCCAGGGCGCGCTGCTGCGCGAGGGCATCCAGGTGGTGATCGCCGGCCAGCCCAATGCCGGCAAGAGCAGCCTGCTGAACGCGCTGGCCGGGGCCGAGCTGGCCATCGTCACGCCGATCGCCGGCACCACGCGCGACGCCGTGCGCCAGACCATCCAGATCGACGGCGTGCCGCTGCACGTGCTGGACACCGCCGGGCTGCGCGAGGCCGGCGACGAGGTCGAGCGCATCGGCATCGAGCGCGCCTGGGGCCACATCGAGGCCGCCGACGCCGTGCTGTGGCTGCACGACCTGACGCGCCACGGCGCGCCCGACTACGCCGAGGCCGAGGCGCGGATCGCGCGCGGCCTGGCCGAGCGGCTGCCGCCCGCCGTACCGGTGCTGCACCTGTGGAACAAGCACGACGCGGCGCCCGGCGCCCGCATCCCGCCCGAGGGCATTGCCCTGTCGGCGCGCACCGGCGAAGGCTTGCACGCGCTGCGCCAGCGCCTGCTGGCGCTGGTGGGCTGGCAGGGCGGCGCGGGCGAGGGCCTGTTCATCGCGCGCCAGCGCCACCTGCAGGCGCTGGCGCGCGCCGGCGAGCACCTGGACGCCGCGCAAGCCCACCTGGACGGCCCCGCCGCGCTCGACCTGCTGGCCGAGGAGCTGCGGCTGGCGCAGCAGGCGCTGGGCGAGATCACCGGCGCCTTCAGCGCCGACGACCTGCTGGGCGCCATCTTTGCCCGCTTTTGCATCGGCAAGTGACACCGTGTGGTGAATCAAGGCCAAAAACGACTTCGCCGCCCGTCCAGCAAGCGCCAACAGCTATCAATAGTGTAGTAATGACGGCGTGGCCAGAAGCGCCGCGTCACGCCGGCGCCATGAAGCGCACCACGAAGCGCGCGCCGGGCGGCTGCTGGCCGGGGTGGGCGTCGGTCAGGCTGACGCTGGCGCCGTGCTGCTCGGCGATCTCGCGCACGATGGGCAGGCCCAGGCCGGTGCCGTCCACGTTGGTGCCCAGCGCGCGGTAGAAGGGCTGGAACACCAGCTCGCGCTCGGCCGGTGGCACGCCGGGGCCGTTGTCCTCCACCTCCAGTGCCAGGCCGCCGCCGGGCGGGTTGGCGCGCAGCCGCACCGTGACTACCGCCGCCCCGGTGCCTGGCGTGCGCGCGTAGTGCAGGGCGTTCTCGATCAGGTTGCGCAGCATTTCCTTGAGCAGCAGCGGGTTGCCCAGGCGCACCAGGTGCGGCGCGCCGGGTTCGGGGCCTTCGTAGCCGAGGTCGGTGCCGCGCTCCAGTGCGGCCGGCACGGCCTCGCGCACCGCCTCGATGGTGAGCTGGGCCAGGTCGCACGGTTCGTGCGCCGCCGCCGCGCTGCCGCCTTCGGCGCGCGCCAGCGCCAGCAGCTGGTTGACGGTGTGGGTGGCGCGCACGCTGGCGTGGCCGATCTGCTGCAGCGACTGCTTGAGCTCATCCTCGCTGGCGCCTTCGCGCTGGGCCAGCTCGGCCTGCATGCGCAGCCCGGCCAGCGGCGTCTTGAGCTGGTGCGCGGCGTCGGCCAGGAAGCGCTTTTGCGTCGCGATGGAGTCCTTCAGCCGCGTCAGCAGGTCGTTGACCGAGCCCACCAGCGGCGCCACCTCCTGCGGCACGGCGTGGTCGTCCAGCGGCGACAGGTCGTCGGGCCGGCGCGCGCGGATGCGCGACTCCAGCTCCGACAGCGGGCGGATGCCGCGCACCAGCGCCAGCCACACCAGCAGCACCGCCAGCGGCAGGATGGCGAACTGGGGCAGCATCACGCCCTTGATGATCTCGGTGGCCAGCACGCTGCGCTTTTCGCGTGTTTCGGCCACCTGCACCAGGGCCGGCTGGGGCGCGCCCGCAATGTGCACCCACAGGTAAGCCACGCGCACCGGCAGGCCGCGGAACTCGGCGTCGCGCAGGTGCGGCTCGTCGAGCGCGGCGTCGTCCTCGGTCGGGCTGGGCGCTGGCGGGGCCGGCAGTTCGCGTTCGCCGGCCAGGAATTCGCCGTGCGCGCCCAGCACCTGGTAGTAGACGTTGTCGGAGTCGTCGGCGCGCAGCAACTCGCTGGCCGGTTGCGGCAGCGAAAAGCGCGCGCGCTGGCGCGGCCCGACCTGGATGAACTGCGCCAGCGCCTGCACGTTGTAGACCAGCGCGCGGTCGAACGGCTTGTTGGCCAGGTTCTGCGCCACCAGCCAGGTCAGCGCCAGGCTGACGGGCCACAGCAGCAGCAGCGGCGTGAGCATCCAGTCCAGGATCTCGCCGAACAGCGAGCGCTGGTTGCGCTGGAACAGTTTCACCGGATTACTTCATTTTCAATAGCTGCTTGCGCTGTCTGGATGGGCGCTGGCGCTGCATCAGCTTGGAATCTTTTCCAGGCAGTAGCCCAGTCCGCGCACGGTGGCGATGCGGATCGGCCCTTTCTCGATCTTCTTGCGCAGGCGGTGGATGTAGACCTCGATCGCGTTGTTGCTGACCTCCTCGCCCCATTCGCACAGCAGCTCGACCAGTTGCTCCTTGCTGACCAGCCGGCCGCTGCGCTGCAGCAGCACCTCCAGCAGGCCCAGCTCGCGTGCCGACAGCTCGATCATCTTGCCCTCGATGCTGGCCACGCGGCCGGTCTGGTCGTATTCGAGCGGGCCGTGGCGGATGATGGCGCTGGCCGCGCCCATGCCGCGGCGGGTGAGCGCGCGCACGCGCGCCTCCAGCTCGGACAGCGCGAACGGCTTGGCCATGTAGTCGTCGGCGCCGTAGTCCAGCCCCTTGACGCGCTCTTCCACGCCGTCGGCGGCCGTCAGGATCAGCACCGGCAGCGTCTGGCCGCGCGCGCGCAGGCGGCGCAGCACCTCCAGCCCGTTCATCTTGGGCAGGCCCAGATCGAGGATCAGCAGGTCGAACTCGGTGTTGGTCATCAGCGCGGCGTCGGCCTCGCTGCCGCTGGCCACGTGGTCGACGGCGGCGCCCGAATTGCGCAGGCCGCGCATCAGGCCATCGGCCAGCACCTGGTCGTCTTCCGCGATGAGGATGCGCATGTTTGTCTCCTGTGGGTCGGCGGGCGGCGTCGGTGGCCGCCGTGCTGGTTTGTTCTGCCGCTTGAAATTCTAGGGCCGTCGCGCACAGGGGGCGCTGCGGGTTGTCCCGGCGCGCTGCCGGGCGGGCGCGTTCAGGCGGCGTAGGCCTCCAGCCCCAGCGCCACCACGGTGGCCACCTCCGGGCCGACGGCGGCGCGAAACTCGGCCTCGGCCTGCGCCACGGCATCGCGAAAGGCCGCCAGCCAGTCCAGCCCGGTGGCGGTGAAGACGATGCGCCGCGCGCGGGCGTCGCCAGGGTCGGGCTCGCGCCGCACCAGGCCCCAGGCGACGCACTGGTCCACCAGGTCGCCCATGGCCTGCTTGCTCATGCCGGCCCAGGCCGCCAGCTCGGTCAGGCGCGCGCCGGCCAGCGGCAGGTGGCGCGTGAGGTGGACATGGGCCGCGCCCACCTTGTCGCGCGCGGCCAGGTGGGCCAGTGCCAGCGGGGCGCGCTCGCTGGCGGCCATCAGCTGCAGCACGCGCTCGTCGAAACGGCGCATGGCATGGCCCAGCAGGCGCCCCAAATGGGCCTGGCGCCAGCGGTCGTCAGTGGGTTCCGGCAGCATGGGTGAATGATAAGGTAAACTGACTTAAAATCGGTATTGTCGTATTTAATGGATTGATATACAGTCCTGTTCAGACATCCAGTTTGACGCGGGTGCTCTCACCCAATCCACCAGCAACCCATTGATTTACCGGGAGAAAACCATGGACATGGCGGTCGCCGACAAGAATGAGAAAGCCAAGGCCCTGCAGGCCGCGCTGGCCCAGATCGAAAAGCAGTTCGGCAAGGGCACCATCATGCGCCTGGGCGAGGGCGAGGCGATCGAGGACATCCAGGTCGTCTCCACCGGCTCGCTGGGGCTGGACATCGCCCTGGGCGTGGGCGGCCTGCCGCGCGGCCGGGTGATCGAGATCTACGGGCCGGAAAGCTCGGGCAAGACCACGCTGACCCTGCAGGTCATTGCCGAAATGCAAAAACTCGGCGGCACCTGCGCCTTCATCGATGCCGAGCACGCGCTGGATACCGGTTATGCGCAAAAACTGGGCGTCAACCTGTCGGACATGCTGATCAGCCAGCCCGACACCGGCGAGCAGGCGCTGGAAATCGTCGATTCGCTGGTGCGCTCGGGCGCCATCGACCTGGTGGTGATCGACTCGGTGGCGGCGCTGACGCCCAAGGCCGAGATCGAGGGCGACATGGGCGACAGCTTGCCCGGCCTGCAGGCGCGCCTGATGAGCCAGGCGCTGCGCAAGCTGACGGCCACCATCAAGAAGACCAACTGCACGGTCATCTTCATCAACCAGATCCGCATGAAGATCGGTGTCATGTTTGGCAGCCCCGAGACCACGACGGGCGGCAACGCGCTGAAGTTCTACGCCTCGGTGCGGCTCGATATCCGCCGCATCGGCACCATCAAGAAGGGCGACGAGGCGATTGGCAACGAAACCCGCGTCAAGGTGGTCAAGAACAAGGTCAGCCCGCCGTTCAAGCAGGCCGAGTTCGACATCCTGTTCGGCGCCGGCATTTCGCGCGAGGGCGAGATCATCGACATGGGCGTGGTGGCCAAGGTGGTCGATAAGTCCGGCGCCTGGTACGCCTACAACGGCGAAAAAATCGGTCAGGGCCGCGACAACGCGCGCGAATTCCTGCGTGAAAACCCAGAACTGGCGCGGGAAATCGAGAACAAGGTGCGCGAGTCGCTGGGCATCGCCCAGCGACCGGCGGCGGCGAATGCGGACGCCGTCGAGGCTTGAGCCGCAGTGCGCGCCACCGTTTCAGAGCCGGCTCATGCCGGTGCCACAGACGTGAAGGCCGCGCCAGCGGCCGTGTCGAATCCAATGCCGTTTCGTGGCCAGTCGCTGGGCATCGCCCAACGATGGGAAAAGGGGCCGCCCACGCTCCCAGGGTGCCGTGAACTCTGCGGTTTCTGAGGCCATGATGAGGCCATGACAGCGCCTGCGCCTTCTCTCAAATCGCGCGCGCTGCGCTACCTGGCGGCACGCGAATACTCGCGCGCCGAGCTGGCCGCCAGGCTGGCGCGGCCGGCGCGCGCCGGCCAGGACGAGGCAACGCCCGAGGCCATCGAGCGCGTCCTCGACGAGCTGGCCGCCAAGGGCTTCATCGATGAAGCGCGCGTCGCCGAATCGGTGCTGCATCGCCGCGCGGCCCGCCTGGGTGGGGCGCGCGTGCTGCACGAGTTGCGGGCCAAGGGCCTGCCCGAGGCCGTCATCGCCGACGCGGCCCTGCAGCTGCAGGGCACCGAGCTGGATCGCGCACTGGCTGTGTGGCAGCGCCGGTTCGGGGTGCCCCCGAAAGATCCGCGGGAGCGCGCCCGCCAGCTGCGCTTTCTGGCGGCGCGCGGCTTCAGTGGCGAGGTGGCCCGGCGGGCGCTGCAGGGCGCCGCGGACGAGGCGTTCTGAGCGCAGCTCCGCCGCCGCCCGCCGGACCGGCAAGGCTGCCAGGCCGGGATGCGTGTGACGGATTTCTGGCTTGAGGCTTGCTTCGCTGGCGGCCGCGGGCAGGGCCCATGGCGTGAGCCGTGGCTCCTGGGCGACAATCGGCGGCGTGAGGGGCGGCGCCAGCCGCCGTGCCGGCCGCTCAACGCGGTGGCGCCTCGGGCAGGGAGAAAACAACATGGAAATCGTGTATGCGCTGAGCCCCAAGGGCCGGCACGAACGCACGGCGGGGCGGCCAAGCTTGCCGGCGCAATTGCATCAGCTGCTGTGCATGGTGGATGGCCGGCGCACGCGCTCGGATCTGCTGCAGACGGTGGGCAAGAGCGCCCTTACCGTCGGCGGCCTGCGCTGGCTGGCCCAGTCGGGCTACATCCAGTCGACGGCGCCAGCGAGCCTGGAGCAGGCGGTGCACAGCCGGCCGGCCGCGGTGCGGCCAGCCGGGCAGCCCGAATCCATGCCGCAGTCGGTGGCGCCGGCGGGTTCGCGCAGCGATGCCGAGGTGTGCAGCGCGCTGTCGGAATTCATGGTACGCGCCATCACCTGCCACCTGGGCGAAGGCGGCTATCCGCACCAGCGCCAGATCGCCCGCGCCGTGGCGGTGCACGAGTTGCTGCCGCACCTGCATCCCCTGATCGAGATCATCCTGGCGCGCGCCGGCAGTGAAGCGGCGGCCGAATTCGCCGATACCGCAGCCTTCATCCTGCATCCGCTGGGCGACGACATCGCCCTGGCCTGACCGTGTGCCGGCGGGCGCGGCGCGGCGACCGTCCAAGCCGGCCCGGGCAGCGAACCCGATGGCGCGGGCGACCGTGCTTGGCGCATCCCCGAGAAAGCAGGAGCCCTACCGCCGTCCCGGTCGATCGTCAAAAATCATAGCATCTTGCGCTGTCCAGGCAGGCGCTGGAGGCCATTTTGGCTCCTAGCTCCGGGCTCCGGGCTTCGAGGTGCCGGGCGCTCGTGGCGTGTTCGGGTTGGCGGCGGGCGATGGCGCGCCCGCCAGGATCAGCGCAGGCCCAGCATCAGCTTCAGGTTTTGCACCGCCGCCCCGCTGGCGCCCTTGCCCAGGTTGTCCAGGCGCGCCACGCACACCGCCTGCGCGGCCTCGGGGTTGGCGAAGACGCGGATCTCCAGCTGGTTCGTGTCCTTGAGCGCCACCGCATCCAGCTTGCCCGACTCTGGCGCGTCCTCCACGCTCACCGCCTCGGCGCCGTCGTAGTGGGCGCGATAGGCCTCCAGCAGTCGTGCCGCGCTCGGCTGCCCGGGCAGCAGGTCCAGGTGCAGCGGCAGCTCCACCAGCATGCCCTGATCGAAGTTGCCCACCGCCGGCACGAAGATCGGCCGCCGCGTGACGCAGCCGTAGCGCATGATCTCCGGGATGTGCTTGTGCTTCAGACCCAGCGCGTACAGCTCGTACGGCGGCGCGCCGCCGGCCTCGTAGGCTTCGATCATCTGCCGTCCGCCGCCCGTGTAGCCGCTGACCGACGGCAGCGCCACCGGGTGGTCCGGCGGCAGCAGGCCGGCATCCACCAGCGGGCGCAGCAAGGCGATGGCGCCGGTGGCGTAGCAGCCGGGGTTGGCCACGCGCTCGGCGGCCTGCACGGCGGCGCGCTGGTCGCGGGACAGCTCGGGGAAGCCGTACACCCAGCCTTCACTCACCCGGTGCGCCGTGCTGGCATCGATGAGGCGTGGCCGGCGGCCCGGCAACTGGTCGATCATCGCCACCGATTCGCGCGCCGCGTCGTCGTGCAGGCACAGAATGACCAAGTCGACGGCGGCCATGATGTCGCGCTTGGCGGCTGGGTCCTTGCGCCGCGCGGGGTCGATGCTGACCAGCTCGACGCCGGACAGGCCGTTCAGCCGCTCGCGAATCTGCAGGCCGGTGGTGCCGGCTTCGCCGTCGATGAAAACCTTTGCCATGGGAGATCCTTTCAAGCGGTTGGCGTCATGCCGACGTAAGCCCTGGCGCGAGAATTGGTGCGCCGCAGCATGATACATTCCCACACCTCGACTGGCGCCTGCTTTGTGTCGTAGCGTGGGTGCGGCCGGTTGTTTTCGCGCACCGTCCGGCATGGCGGACGGACACATTCACTCACCCATCCTCAAAGGGGCCTCATGAAGATCCACGAGTACCAGGGCAAGGAGATCCTGCGTCAATTCGGCGTGCCCGTGCCGCGCGGCATCCCCGCGTTCACCGTTCAAGAAGCCGTCGAGGCGGCGCAAAAGCTCGGCGGCCCCGTGTGGGTCGTCAAGGCGCAGATCCACGCCGGCGGCCGCGGCAAGGGCGGCGGCGTCAAGGTCGCCAAGTCGCTCGATCAGGTCAAGGAGCTGGCCAGCCAGATCCTGGGCATGCAGCTCAAGACGCACCAGACCGGCCCCGAAGGCCAGAAGGTGCGCCGCCTGTACATCGAGGACGGCGCCGACATCCAGAAGGAATACTACGTCTCCGTCGTCACCGACCGCGCGACGCAGAAGGTGGCCTTCATCGCCTCCAGCGAGGGCGGCATGGACATCGAGGAGGTGGCCCACAGCCACCCCGAGAAGATCATCAAGGTGTTCGTCGACCCGCTGGCCGGCATGACCGACGCCCAGGCCAGGCAGCTGGCCGACGGCATCGGCATCCCGGCCGACAGCACGGCGCAGGCGGTGGACGTGTTCAAGAAGCTCTACACCTGCTACATGCAGACCGACGCCAGCCTGGTGGAGATCAACCCGCTCAACCGCGACGGCAAGGGCAACATCATCGCCCTGGACGCCAAGTTCAACTTCGACAGCAACGCGCTGTTCCGCCACCCCGACATCGTGGCCCTGCGCGATCTGGACGAGGAAGATCCGGCCGAGATCGAGGCCAGCAAGTTCGACCTGGCCTACATCAGCCTGGACGGCAACATCGGCTGCCTGGTCAACGGCGCCGGCCTGGCGATGGCGACCATGGACACCATCAAGCTGTTCGGCGCCGAGCCGGCCAACTTCCTGGACGTCGGCGGTGGCGCCACGCCCGAGAAGGTGACCGAGGCCTTCAAGATCATGCTCAAGAACCCCAAGGTCAAGGCCATCCTGGTCAACATCTTCGGCGGCATCATGAAGTGCGACACCATCGCCACCGGCGTCATCACCGCGTCCAAGGCGGTCGACCTGAAGGTGCCGCTGGTGGTGCGCATGAAGGGCACCAACGAAGAGCTGGGCAAGAAGATGCTGGCCGAGTCCGGCCTGCCCATCATCAGCGCCGACACCATGGCCGAAGCGGCCCAGAAGGTCGTCGCCGCCGTCCAAGCCTGAGGAGCCCATCGTCATGTCGATCTACATCAACAAGCACACCAAGGTCATCACCCAGGGCATCACGGGCAAGACCGGCCAGTTCCACACCGAGAAGTGCCAGGAATACGCCAACGGCAAGAACTGCTTCGTCGCCGGCGTCAACCCCAAGAAGGCCGGTGAGTCGATCTTCAACATCCCGATCTTCGCCAGCGTCAAGGACGCCGCCCGGGAAACCGGCGCCACCTGCAGCGTGATCTACGTGCCGCCGGCGGGCGCCGCCGCGGCCATCTGGGAAGCCGTCGAGGCCGACCTGGACTTCGTCGTCTGCATCACCGAGGGCATCCCGATCAAGGACATGCTGGAAGTGCGCAACCGCATGAAGGAAAAAGAGGCCAGGGGCGGCAAGAAGACCCTGCTGCTGGGCCCCAACTGCCCGGGCGTCATCACGCCGGACGAAATCAAGATCGGCATCATGCCGGGCCACATCCACAAGAAGGGCCGTGTCGGCGTGGTGTCCCGCTCGGGCACGCTGACCTACGAAGCCGTGGCGCAGCTCACCGAGCTGGGCATCGGCCAGTCCAGCGCCGTGGGCATCGGCGGCGACCCGATCAACGGCCTGAAGCACATCGACGTCATGAAGGCGTTCAACGATGACCCCGACACCGACGCCGTCATCATGATCGGCGAGATCGGTGGCCCGGACGAGGCCGAGGCGGCGCGCTGGTGCAAGGACCACATGAGCAAGCCCATCGTCGGCTTCATCGCGGGCGTCACCGCGCCCCCGGGCAAGCGCATGGGCCACGCCGGCGCGCTGATCTCCGGCGGCGCCGACACGGCCGATGCCAAGCTGGCCATCATGGAGGAGTGCGGCTTCAAGATCACGCGCAACCCCTCGGAGATGGGCCGGCTGCTCAAGGCCATGCTGTAAGCGCGCCAGCGCGCTGGCGCCTGCGCCTGCCAGCCGGACGTCCCGCGAGGGCCGTCCGGCTGTATCATTTCCACAGCCACCCGAGATCAAGATAACAAGGATGCCCCGTGGAAGACTTTCTGACCGCCCACTTCTGGCTGGCTGTCGGCCAGATCATCATGATCGACATCCTGCTGGGTGGCGACAACGCGGTAGTCATCGCGCTGGCTTGCCGGGGACTGCCGCCCCATCAGCGTACCAAGGGCATTGTCTGGGGCACGGTGGGCGCCATCATCCTGCGCGTCATCCTGATCGCCTTCGCCCTGGCGCTGCTGCAGATTCCGTTTCTCAAGCTGGTCGGTGCGTTGCTGCTGGTCTGGATCGGGGTGAAGCTGATCGCGCCCGAGGAGGACGATGACCACGAGGGCATTCAGGGCAGCGACAAGCTGTGGGGCGCGGTCAAGACCGTGATCGTGGCCGATCTGGTGATGAGCGTCGACAACGTCATCGCCATCGCCGGCGCGGCTCAGGGCGCTGGCGAGCAGCATCAGCTGGCGCTGGTGATCTTCGGCCTGCTGGTCAGCATCCCCATCATCGTCTGGGGCAGCCAGCTGGTGCTCAAGCTGATGGACCGTTTCCCGATCATCATCCTGCTGGGCGGCATGCTGCTGGGCTGGATCGCCGGCACCATGGCGCAGAGCGACCCGGCGCTGGTGGCCTACATCCCGCAGGACAAGGCCTGGCATTACGGCCTGGGCGTCGCTGGCGCGCTGCTGGTGCTGGCGATCGGCAAGTTCCTCGAACGCCGGCGCGCCTCGGTTTCGGCGGCGGCCTGAACCGGCCAGCCCTTCCGCCCCAGCGCGCATGCTTCGTCCCCGATCCGCACAGCCACCCGTGATGGAGATGGAGCTCGTCTACAGCGCATTGACCGACGTGGGGCGCGTGCGCACCAACAACGAAGATGCGGTGCGCGTCGACGTCGAGCACGGCATCGCCGTGCTGGCCGACGGCATGGGCGGCTACAACGCCGGTGAGGTGGCCAGCGCCATGGCCGTGAACCTGATCGCCGACGAACTCGGCCGCTGGCTGCACGAGGCGGCGACCGTGGCCACCTTGCGCGATGTGCGCCGCGCCATGGAAATCTGTGTCGACAACGCCAATCGCGCCATCTTCGAGGCCGCCAACACCCACGCCGACTGCGCCGGCATGGGCACCACGCTGGTGATGGCGGTGCTGCTCGGCAGCACCCTGGTGATCGGGCACGTCGGTGATTCGCGGGCCTATCGCTGGCGCGCCGGGGTACTGACCCTGCTCACGCGCGACCATTCGCTGCTGCAGGAGCAGATCGACATCGGCCTGATCACGCCGGCGGAAGCAGCGGCGTCCGGTTACCGCAACCTGGTGACGCGCGCCCTGGGCGTCGAAGACACCGTGCTGCTGGACGTGCAGGAGGTGGGCATGGCACCTGGCGACGTGCTGCTGCTGTGCTCCGACGGCCTGAACGACATGCTGCTCGACGCCGATATCGCCGAGGTGCTGGGCAACGGCGAACCGCCGGACGCCAAGACTCGACGCCTGGTCGACCTGGCCACTCAGCGTGGCGGGCGGGACAATGTCTCGGTGATCGTTGTCAAAGCGCTGGAACCGCCGAAAAAGTCAGGGATGATGGCGAAATTGTTGAGAAAATAGGCCGCAGTGGACTTGCCGGACGCGTGCCTTCCAAGGTCCAATGGCCTATCGTTCAGCAGTACAAGCCAAAAAATCGGGAGTTTTCATGCCGAAATTGATCGTTTCGATCGGCGGTGTCGTGGTCAAGGAGGTCCAACTCACCAAGGACCGCACGACCATTGGTCGGCGGCCATACAACGATGTGGTGATCGACAACCTGGCAGTGAGCGGAGAGCACGCGGTGATCCAGATGGTTGGCGGTCAGGTCACGATCGAGGACCTGGGCAGCACCAACGGCACCTACGTCAACGGCAAGTCGGTCAAGCGTCAGGTCCTCGAGAACGACGACGGCATTGAAATCGGCAAGTACAAGATCCGGTTCCTCGATGGCGACGTGAATTCGAGCGCCGCCAGCCTGTCCGGCGCGCACAGCGGGACCGCCATCGGCCTGTCGCTGCCGATGGGCATCGACGCCCCCCCCACGCCGACCACCGAGCAACTGGTCGGTCCGCGGGTGCGCGTGCTCAGCGGCATGGCCGTCGGGCGCGAGCTGCCCCTGACCAAGATCGTCACCACCATCGGCAAGCCCGGGATCTGCGTGGCCTCGATCACGCGCAAGTCGCACGGCTATGACCTGGCGCAGGTCGAAGGTCAACAGGTGGCCAGGGTCAACGGCGTGGCGGTGGACGCAGGGCCCATCACGCTCATGAACCGTGACCAGATGGAGCTGGGTGGCATTCGCCTGGAATTCCTTGAACGCTGACCTGGCGCCTGCCCCGCTGGCTCGCTCGCCGGGCTGCGCCTGCGTGAGCGCCCAGCGCGGCTGCGGTGCGCACCCTGCTTGGTGTCCGGACCGACAGCGCGGGCCGACCGGCGGCGGCGACCACGGGTCGCGCCCGCCGTCGCGCTGAGCATCCGCGCGGCCTACCCATGGCCTGGCCAGGGTTCAAGCGGCACCGCACGCGGATGCTGGTCAGCACGGCCCTGGTGCTGCTGGCGGTGCTGCACGCCTCGGGCGTGTGGAGCCTGCCTTTTCTGCACCGGTGGGACGAGGCCCTGTACGACCTGCGCCTGCGCCTGAGCATGCCGCGCACGCTCGACGAGCGCGTGGTGATCATCGACATCGACGAGGCCAGCCTGGCGCGCCAGGGCCAGTGGCCGTGGCGCCGTGCCAAGGTCGCCGCCCTGGTGCGGGAGCTGACCGAGCGCCAGCAGGTGGCCGCGCTGGGCCTGGACGTCGTCTTCGCCGAGCCGGACGGCAGCACCGGCCTGCTCAGCCTGGAGCAGCTGGCGCGCGGGGAACTGCGGGACAACCGCCCCTTCACCGACTGGCTGGAGCGCGCCGCGCCGTCGCTCGACGGTGACCGCCTGCTGGCGGACGCCCTGGGCCAGGCGCCGGTGGCCCTGGGTTACTACCTCAGCAGCGACCGCGACGCCCGCCGCTCCGGTGCGCTGCCCGCGCCCTGGGCGCAACCCGATGCCCTGCCCGCGGGCCTGCTGCACTGGGATGGGTACGGTGGCAATGTGCCGGCATTGACCGGGGCTGCGCAGGCCGCCGGGTTTTTCAATGCGGTGGCCGACCCGGATGGCACCGTGCGCGCCGTGCCGGTGCTGGCCGGGTTTGACGGCGCGCTCTACGAATCCCTGGCCCTGGCCACCCTGCGGCTGGGCCTGGGCCGTCCGCCGCTGCGGGCCGAGCCACTGGGCGCCGCCACCGGCGCGCCGCTGCAGGCGCTGCGGGTGGGCGACGGTGCGCGCCAGTGGCGCATCCCGGTGGACGCTCGCGGCACCGCCCTGGTGCCCTACCGCGGCCATGGCGGCCCCAAGGGAGGGTCGTTTCGCTACGTCTCGGCGCTCGATGTGCTGGAAGGGCGACTGGCCGCGGCCGAGCTCAAGGGACGCTGGGCTCTGCTGGGCTTTACCGCCCCCGGCCTGATGGATCTGCGCACCACGCCCGTGGCCGAGGTCTACCCCGGGGTCGAGATCCACGCCAACCTGATCTCCGGCATGCTGGACGGGCGCATCGCCGTGCGGCCGGACTACGCCGTCGGCTATGAGGTCAGCCTGCTGCTGCTGCTGGGCGCCGCGCTGACGCTGGGCCTGCCGTGGCTGTCGGTCGGCCGTACGCTGGCGCTTGGCCTGGGCCTGCTGGCGGCCCTGCTGGGCCTGGACAGCGCCCTCTACGGGCTTGGCGGACTGGCGATGCCGCTGGCCACGCCGCTGGCGCTGGTGTTCGCCATGCTGGTGCTCGACATGGCCCTGGGCTACTTTGTCGAAAGCCGGGCCAAGCGTGCCCTGGCACGGCAGTTCGCCACCTACGTGCCGCCCGAACTGGTGCAGCAGATGCTGCGGCAGCCCGAGCGCTACGGCATGGCCGCCCGCTCCGAGGAGCTGACGGTCATGTTCTGCGACCTGCGCGGCTTCACCAGCCTGTCGGAAAGCATGGAGCCGCAGGCGCTGCAGGCGCTGCTGAGCGAAGTGCTCAGCCACCTGACCCAGGTGATCCAGGCCCACCACGGGACGGTGGACAAGTACATCGGCGACTGCGTCATGGCGTTCTGGGGTGCCCCGGTGGCCATGCCGGACCATGCGCGGCGGGCGGTGGATGCGGCGCTGGCCATTCTTCGCAGCCTGCCGGCGCTCAACGCCGAGCATGCCAGGCGTGGCCTGCCGCCGGTGGCGGTGGGCATTGGCCTGAACACCGGCGTGGTCTCGGTGGGCAACATGGGGTCCGACCTGCGGCGGGCCTACACGGTGATTGGCGATGCCGTCAACCTGGCGGCGCGGCTGGAGTCGCTGGCAGGCCGGTACGGAGTCGAGCTGATCGCCGCCCAGGCCACAGTCGACCAGGCCGCCACGGCCTGCGCCTGGCAGGAGCTGGACCGGGTGCGGGTCAAGGGGCGGCACCAGGCCGTCAACATCCACACCGTGCGCGCCGCCACGGGCGAGGACGACGTGGCGCTGCGCGACGAACTGGCCGCCTGGCATCGGGCACTGGCACTGTGGCGCGCACGCCGCTTTGCCGAGTTCGAGCCGGCGATCCAGGCGTTGCAGGCACGAAACGCCAACTATTGCCTTTACCGCCTGTACGCCGAGCGATTAGCCTTTTTACTTCGTTCTCCGCCGGGGCCGGATTGGGATGGCACCACGGCGTTCGACGTCAAGTGACAACCACAGATTTCGCCATGAAGGTCCGCGTGCTGGGCTGCTCCGGCGCCATTGCCAGAGACTGCCGTACCACCTCGTTCCTGGTTGACCAGGACGTGCTGATCGATGCCGGCACCGGCGTCGGCGAGCTCACGCGCGACGACATGCTGCGCATCGAGCACGTGTTCCTGACGCATTCGCACCTCGATCACGTCGCCGGCCTGCCGCTGATGGTGGACACCATGGCGTGCGACCGCATCGGCCGGCCGGTGCACGTGCACGCCCTGCCGCAGACCATCGCCGCCCTGCGCGCACACGTCTTCAACGGGGTGATCTGGCCCGACTTCTCCTGCCTGCCGTCACCGGACATACCGCTGGTGCGCTTTCACCCGCTCGAGGTCGGCGAGCTGCGCGAGCTGTCCGGCCGCGTGATCGAGGCACTGCCGGCCCGGCATTCGGTGCCGGCCGTGGGCTATGCCGTGCGCCGCCAGGTGCCTGGCGCCCCGTCCTGGGTGTTCAGCGGCGACACCTGTGGCCACCCCGACTTCTGGCGCCGCGTCAACCAGCTCCAGGTGCACAGCCTGGTCATCGAGACCGCCTTTGCCAACCGCGAGCGCGAGTTGGCACAGATGGCCCAGCACCTGTCACCCGCCGTGCTGGCCGAGGAGCTGGACCACATCGACCGGGCGCGGCGCTACCCCATCTACATCACGCACACCAAGCCGGCCGACACCGAGGTCATCATGCGCGAGATCGCCCAGTTCGACCAGGTGCGCCCGCCACGCAGCGAGGTGTCGCACGACATCCGCTGGCTCAGCGCCGGCCACGTGTTCGAGCTCTGAGTATTCGGCGACGGCCTCACAAGCCCAGATTGGGCGCCAGCAGCCGCTCCAGCGCCGCCGGTTCCATGCCGCGGCGCGCCGCCATGTCGGCGACCTGCGTCATGTCGATGCGGCCGACGTTGAAGTAGGTGCTCTGCGGGTGGCTGAAGTAAAAGCCACTGACGCTGGCCGGCGGCGTCATGGCGTAGGACTCGGTTAGGCCCATGCCGATCTCGCCCGTGCGCAGCAGATCGAACAGCGGGCGCTTGACGCTGTGGTCGGGGCAGGCCGGGTAGCCCGGCGCGGGGCGGATGCCACGGTATTTCTCGGCGATCAGCTCGTCGTTGCTCAGGCCCTCGTTGCTGGCGTAGCCCCACAGGTCGGTGCGCACGCGGTGGTGCAGCCACTCGGCGCAGGCCTCGGCCAGGCGGTCGGCCAGCGCCTTGAGCGTGATGGCGCTGTAGTCGTCGTGCTCGGCCATGAACTCGGCCACCTTCTGTTCCACCCCGATGCCGGCGGTGACGGCGAAGGCGCCCAGATAATCCTTGACGACATTCTGGCCTCCAGCGCCCGAGGGGTGAGCGTCAGTAGCTCCTGAACTTATAGCATTCCGCGGGGCGATGAAGTCCGCCAGGCAGCGGCTCGGGCGCAGCTGGCCGGCGGCGTCCTCCTGCTTTTCGGTCTGCTGGCGCAGGCCGTGCCAGGTCAGCACGACGTCGCGGCGCGCCTCGTCGGCGTAGAGCTCGATGTCGTCGTCGCGCACGGTATTGGCGGGCCAGAAGCCGACCACCGCGTTGGCGGTCAGCCAGCGGCCGTCGATGATCTTCCTGAGCATGGCCTGCGCGTCCTGGAACACGCGCGTGGCTTCCTGGCCCACCACTTCGTCGTTCAGGATGGCCGGGTACTTGCCGGCCAGGTCCCAGGTCTGGAAGAAGGGCGTCCAGTCCATGAAGGGCAGCAACTCGGCCAGGTCGATGTGGGTGAACAGGCGCTGGCCGATGAACTTGGGCACCGGCGGGGTGTAGCTGGCCCAGTCGATGCGCGCCTTGTTGGCGCGCGCCTTGTCGATCGGCCACAGCGGCGCCTGCTTCTTGCCGGCGTGCAGCTGGCGCACGCGCTCGTAGTCGGCGCGCACGTCGGCCCAGAACTTCGCCACGCCCTCGCCCAGCAGGCCCTGCGCCACGCCCACGCTGCGCGAGGCGTCGGGCACGTAGACCACCGGGCCGTCGTAGTGCGGCGCGATCTTGACCGCGGTGTGCACGCGGCTGGTGGTGGCGCCGCCGATCAGCAGCGGGATCTGGCGCTCGCGGAAGTAGGCGTCCTTCTGCATCTCGCCGGCCACGTGCTGCATCTCTTCCAGGCTGGGCGTGATCAGGCCGGACAGGCCGACGATGTCGGCGCCCTCCGCGCGCGCCTTGGCCAGGATTTCGTGCGCGGGCACCATCACGCCCATGTTCACGACCTCGTAGTTGTTGCATTGCAGCACCACGGTGACGATGTTCTTGCCGATGTCGTGCACGTCGCCCTTGACGGTGGCGATCACGATCTTGCCCTTGCTGCGCACGTCGGCGCCGGCGGCCTGCAGCGCCTGCTTCTCGGCCTCGATGTAGGGCAGCAGGTGGGCCACGGCCTGCTTCATCACGCGCGCGCTCTTGACCACCTGCGGCAGGAACATCTTGCCGGCGCCGAACAGCTCGCCCACCACGTTCATGCCGTCCATCAGCGGGCCCTCGATGACGTGCAGCGGGCGCCCGCCATCCTTCAGGATCTGCTGGTAGGCCTCTTCCGTGTCCTGCACGATGAAGTCGGTGATGCCGTGCACCAGCGCGTGGCTCAGGCGCGCGTTCACGCCGGCGTGGCGCCACTCCAGCTTCTTCGAGTCGTCCTTGGCCGCGCCCTTGGCGGCTTCGGCGATCTCCAGCAGGCGCTCGGCGGCGTCCGGGCGGCGGTTGAGCACCACGTCCTCCACGCGCTCGCGCAGCTCGGGCTCCAGGTCGTCGTACACGCCCACCATGCCGGCGTTGACGATGCCCATGTCCATGCCGGCTTGAATGGCGTGGTAGAGGAACACGGTGTGGATCGCCTCGCGCACCGGATCGTTGCCGCGGAAGCTGAAAGACACGTTGGACACGCCGCCCGACACCTTGGCGCCGGGCAGGTGCTGCTTGATCCAGCGCACCGCCTCGATGAAGTCCACCGCGTAGTTGGCGTGCTCCTCGATGCCGGTGGCGATGGCGAAGATGTTGGGGTCGAAGATGATGTCCTCGGGCGCGAAGCCCACCTCGTCGACCAGCACGCGGTAGGCGCGCTCGCAGATCTCGATCTTGCGCGCGAAGGTGTCGGCCTGGCCCTGCTCGTCGAAGGCCATCACCACGGCGGCGGCGCCGTAGCGGCGGATCAGCGTGGCCTGGCGCTTGAACTCGGCCACGCCCTCCTTCATGCTGATGGAGTTGACGATGCCCTTGCCCTGCAGGCATTTCAGGCCGGCCTCGATCACGCTCCACTTGCTGGAGTCGATCATCACCGGCACGCGGGCGATGTCGGGCTCGCTGGCCATCAGGTTCAGAAAGCGCACCATGGCCGCCTGCGAGTCGAGCATGGCCTCGTCCATGTTGACGTCGACGATCTGGGCGCCGTTCTCGACCTGCTGGCGCGCCACCGCCAGCGCCTGCTCGTACTCGCCGTTGAGGATCAGGCGCGCGAAGGCCTTGGAGCCGGTGACGTTGGTGCGCTCGCCGACGTTGACGAACAGCGTGCCTTCGCCGATGGCCAGCGGCTCCAGGCCGGACAGGCGCATCGGGGGCGGGGGGGGGGCAATGGACATGGCACTCACCTGGATCGGGTCGGTCTAGGTGAGCGTCGTTGCGAATCGGGTCGGGTCGCCAAGCCTGACGGGACACGGCCATCGGCGGCACCCGCTGCAACGCTCCTTGGCGGCGAGGCGCCGATTCTACGGGCCGCCCACGGCCTGGGTCAGCGCGCGGGTATTGGCGCGCATCAGGGCCACGTAGCTGGACGCCGCGCCACCCTCGGGCGTCAGCGCGTCGGCATACAGCCGGCCCGAGGGTCGCACGCCGGTTTCGCGCGCGATCTGCTCGATCAGGCGCGGGTCGGCGATGTTCTCGATGAACAGCGCCCGGATGCCCTGCTGGCGAATCTGCCGCACCAGCTGCGCCACGCCGCGGGCCGAGGCCTCGCTGTCGGTGCTGACGCCCTGCGGCGACAGAAAGCGCACGCCGTAGGCCGCCCCGTAGTAGGCATAGGCCGCGTGCGAGGTGATCACCTGGCGCCGCGCCACCGGAATCGGCGCCCAGGCGGCGCGGATGTCGGCGTCCAGCTGGCGCAACTCGGCCGTGTAGCGTGCCGCGCTGGCCTGGTAGCTGGCGCAGCCGGCGGCGTCGGCGGCGCACAGGCCGGCCTCGATGTTCTTCACGTACACGATGGCGTTGAGCACGCTTTGCCAGGCGTGCGGGTCGGCGTGGCCGTGGCCGTCATGGCCTTGCCCGGGCGCGGCCTGCAGCGGCTCGATGCCCTGTGTGGCCACCACCCGCGGGCCGCGGTAGCCGGTGCTGCGCAGCAGGCGCGGCATCCAGCCCTCGTAGCCCAGGCCGTTGGTCACCACCAGCTGCGCCTGCCCGACCTGGCGCGCGTGCGCCGGCGTGGGCTGGAACACATGGGCGTCGGCGCCGGGGCCGACCAGCGTGCTCACCGTCACGCGCTCGCCACCCACCTGCCGCACCATGTCACCCAGCAGGCTGAAGCTGACCACCACGCGCAGCGGGGCCGCGCCCTGCGCCACCGCGGGCAGCGCCGCTGTCGCCGCCAACGCGGCCATGGCGGTGCATGCCAGGCGTCGTGCAGTCGCTTTTGATGCTTCTCTTTTCATAGCTGTTTGCGCTTTCCAGACGAGCGCTGGCGCCCGATTTGATGGTGAACCTGTGCGACGCACGGCATCCTCAGCCGCGCAGGTGGCGCTGCCGTCCGTGCTGGCCCTGGCGCCAGGCGCCAAAGCGCCCCGTCACCAGCGACAGCAGGTACGCCCCGCCCAGGCACAGCACGATGGTCGGGCTGGTCGGCCAGTCCAGGTGGTAGGACAGCAGCAGCCCGGCCGTGCTGGCCACCAGCGCCAGCAGCGTGGCCAGCGCCATCAGCGCCGGCACGCCGCGCACCCACAGGCGCGCGGTGGCGGCCGGCAGCACCATGATGCCCACCGCCATCAGCGTGCCCAGGGCATGAAAGCCGGCCACCAGGTTGATCACCACCAGCACCAAGAAGCCGTAGTGCGCCAGCGGCGACAAGCGGCTGACGCTGCGCAGGAACTGCGCGTCCAGGCATTCCAGCACCAGCGGCCGGTACAGCAGCGCCAGCGTGGCCAGTGTGGCCAGGCTGATGCCCACCAGCAGGCCCAGCGCGGCGTCGTCCAGCGCCAGCACGGTGCCGAACAGCACGTGCAGCAAGTCCACGCTGGAGCCGCGCGTGGACACGATCAGTACCCCCAGCGCCAGCGACAGCAGGTAGAACGCGGCCAGGCTGGCGTCCTCGCGCAACACCGTGCTGCGCGCCACCAGGCCCGAACCGACGGCCACCAGAAGACCGGCGGCCACGCCGCCCAGGGACATCGCCGTCAGCGACAGGCCCGACAGCAGGTAGCCGATGGCCGCCCCCGGCAGGATGGCGTGCGCCATGGCGTCGCCGGTCAGGCTCATGCGCCGCAGCAGCAGGAACACGCCCACCGGCGCGCAGCCCAGCGCCAGCGCCACGCAGCCCACCAGCGCGCGGCGCATGAAGCCGAACTCGGTCAGCGGCGCCACCAGCAGCGCCCACAGGCCGGTGTCCAGCAGCTCGCCGCTCACTTGACGTGCTCCGCGTGGCGGTGGCCGGCGTGGTCGTGGCCCGGCCCGGCGGGCACGGCCTGACACACCGGCGCGTGGTCGTCGAACACCTCGGGCATGACCTGCAGGCGGCCCAGCGTGGCGGGGGTCAGCACCGCGTCGGTGTCGCCCCAGGCCAGCAGCTCGCGCGCCAGCATCAGCGTGCGCGGGAAGGCGGCGCGCACCTGGTGCAGGTCGTGCAGCACCGCCAGCACGGTCTTGCCCTGGGCGTGCCACTGGCGCAGCAGCGCCAGCAGCTCGTCGGTGGTGCGCTGGTCGATGGCGGCAAACGGCTCGTCCAGCAGCAGCACGTCGGCGTCCTGCAGCATCAGGCGGGCGAACAGCGTGCGCTGCAACTGCCCGCCCGACAGCGTGTCCAGGGGCTGGCGCGCGTGCCCTTCCAGCCCGACCCGGTCCAGCGCCTGGCGCACCCGCTGGCGCTGCGCCGCCGAATAGCCGCCGAAGGCGCCACATTCGTGCCACAGCCCCATGGCGGCGAACTCGCCCACCGTGATGGGAAAGCCGCGCTCCAGCGTGGCCTGCTGCGGCAGGTAGGCCACGCGCTGGCCGGCCAAGCCCTCGATGCGCCCGCCCAGCGGCTTGAGCAGCCCCGCCAGCCCCTTGATCAGGGTGGACTTGCCGGCGCCGTTGGGGCCCACCACGGCCAGCAGCGCGCCGGCCTCGATCACGCCCGAGACGTGGTGCACCGCCGGGTGGCCGTCGTAGCCCAGCGTCACATCGTGCAGGGTGATCGGCGCCGCCAACTCAGCCCCCGCCCGCCAGCGCCCAGCGCCACAGCAGCACCAGCAGCGCGCCCAGCACACAGGCCACGCCCAGGCGCCAGCCGGCCGAGCGCAGCAGCAGCGGCGCTCGGCGGCGCAGGGGCGGGGGCAAGGGGGTGGGCGGCATGGCGGCGACAGGCGCGGGCGGCAACGGCGCCACGCCACGCGCGGGGCCGGCAACCGCAAGGCGTGCGAGCATAGCGCAGTTCGGGTCGCGGGCCGCCGCGCCAACGCCGCCGGTGCGCGGGGGAGCGGTTCAGGCAGTGACCAGCCGCACTTCCAGGCCGGCGCCGCGCAGCCGCTCCAGCAGCTCCTGCACGTGCTCGTGGCCGCGCGTTTGCAGCACCATCTCGATCTCGACGTTCTGCGCCGCCAGCAGCGTGAAGGCGCGCTGGTGGTGCACCTCGTCGACGTTGGCGCCGGCCTCGGCCACCAGGGCGGTGATGCGCGCCAGCGAACCGGGCACGTCGCGCGCGCTGACCACGACGCGGATCAGCCGCCCCGAGCGCACCAGCCCGCGGCCGATGATCTGCGCCAGCAACTGCGGGTCGATGTTGCCGCCCGACAGCACCATGCCGACCTTGCGGCCGGCAAAGCGGTCCTTGTGGCGCAGCAGCGCCGCCAGCGCGGCGGCGCCGGCGCCTTCGGCCAGCGTCTTCTCGATTTCCAGCAGCAGCACGATGGCCTGCTCGATGTCGCCTTCGTCGACCAGCAGCAGCTCGTCGACGCGCTGGCGGATCACCTCCAGGCACAGCGCGCCCGGCGCGCCGACGGCGATGCCCTCGGCGATGGTGTTGCCGCCCTGCGGGTGCTGCGTGCCCTGCACCGCGTTGACCATGGCCGGAAAGCGCTGCGTCTGCACGCCCACCACCCGGATGCCGGGCCGGATGGCCTTGGCGGCGGTGGCGATGCCGGCGATCAGGCCGCCGCCGCCCACCGGCACCACCAGCGTGTCCAGGGCCGGCTGCGCGGCCAGCATCTCCAGCGCCAGCGTGCCCTGGCCAGCCATGATGGCGCTGTCGTCGTAGGGGTGGACGAACACCAGGTTCTGCGCTTCGGCCAGCGCCTTGGCGTGGGTGTAGGCGGCTTCCAGCGAGTCGCCGTGCAGGATCACGCGGGCGCCGAAGCCGCGCGTGCGCGCCACCTTCACGCCCGGCGTGAAGGTGGGCATGACGATGGTGGCCGGGATGCCCAGCCGCTCGGCGTGGTAGGCCACGCCCTGGGCATGGTTGCCAGCGCTCATGGCGATCACGCCGCGCGCCTTTTCCTCGTCCGACAGCTGCACCAGCTTGTTGCAGGCCCCGCGCTCCTTGAACGAGGCGGTGAACTGCAGGTTCTCCATCTTCAGGAACAGCTGCGTGCCGGTGAGCTGCGACAGCGTGCGCGACTCGACACAGGGGGTTTCCAGCACCTGGCCGTGGACGCGCTCGGCGGCCTGCTGAATGTCGGCGAGTTCAAGCATGGTGCGCCATTGTCACGCGGCGGCGCGCGGAAGTCCAAACAGCTGATCAAAGACCCAGGTGAAGACGAAGGTGTAGACCAGAAAGAACAGCAGCAGGCCCAGATCGAGCAGCAGCGCCTGCCACAGGCCGACGCCCAGCCACCAGGCCATGAAGGGCACCAGCCACAGCGCCAGCCCGCCCTCGAAGCCGATGGCGTGCGCGATACGCCGCGCCTTGCCGCGGCCGCGCACCGCCTGGCGCGCTTCCCAGCGCTCGAACAGGGCGTTGAACAGCAGGTTCCACAGCACCGCGATCAGCGAACTGCCCACCGCCACCCCGCTGGCCGAGCCTAGGCTCTGATCGCCCGCCACGAAGGCGATGGTCACGAAGGCGATGGCCAGCCCCTCGTACAGGGCGACGTAGACGACGCGCCGCAGCACGCCCTGCAGCGGAAACAACCGCGGAGAAGTGGTTGGCATGGGGCGCCACTGTACCCAGTGCGGCGGCGCGAGCCGGCGCGGTCAACCGCCCGGGCCGCTGCCGCGTCTTGCGTCCCGCGGCCAGTCGCCGGTCCGGCAAAATGACGCCCGGCACGGGCGCGCCCGCCGCCTGCCGCCGGCCTTTCATGACCTCACTGCCCATCCTGCACGGCCCTGACCGGCCCGACTTCCGGCGCCCCGAAATCCTGGCCGAGCTGTTCGAAGCCACCGCCGCGCGCCTGCCGCGCAAGACGGCGCTGATCGCCGGCAGCGAGCACCTGAGCTACGCCGAACTCGACGCCGCCGCCGACCGCGTGGCCCACCGGCTGATCGAGGCTGGCGTGCGCGCGGGCGACGCCGTCGGCCTGTGGCTGGCGCGCGGCGTCGAGCTGCTGGTGTGCCAGCTGGGCATCGCCAAGACCGGCGCCGCCTGGCTGCCCTTCGACGCCGACGCGCCGGCCGAGCGCGTGGCCGTGTGCCTGCACGACGCGCAGGCCCGTTTGCTATTGACTCAGGAGCTTCTGGCGCAGTCTGGGCAAGCGCTGGAGGTCATTTCCGTTCCCATGGTGATGGCGCAGGCCGCGCTTGATCCGCTGCCGGCCGGCACGCCGCTGCGGCGGCGCGAGGGCGCCCGGCCCGAGCACACGGCCTACGTCATCTACACCAGCGGCTCCACCGGCAAGCCCAAGGGCATCGCCATCACCCAGGCCAGCATCTGCCACTTCCTGCGCAGCGAGAACGAACGCCTGGGCGTGCGCGAGGACGACCGGGTGTATCAGGGCTTTTCGGTCGCTTTCGACATGAGCTTCGAGGAGATCTGGATCAGCTACCTGGTCGGCGCCACGCTGTGGATCGGCCCCAAGGAGATCGCCGGCGACCCCGAGGCGCTGCCGCGCGCGCTGATCGAGCACGACATCAGCGTGCTGCACGCCGTGCCCACCCTGCTGGCGCTGTTCGCGCAGGACGTGCCCAGCCTGCGCCTGATCAACCTGGGCGGCGAAGCCTGCCCGCAGGCGCTGGCCGAGCAGTGGGCGCGGCCCGGCCGCCAGCTGTTCAACACCTATGGGCCGACCGAGGCCACGGTGTCGGCCAGCCTGGCCGAGCTGCACGCCGGCCAGCCGGTCACCATCGGCCAGGCACTGCCCAACTACGGGCTGATGGTGATCGAGCCGATCGATGCCGACGCGCAGGCACCTGGTGTGCCACCGACGCTGAAGCTGCTGCCCTTTGGCGAAACCGGCGAGCTGTGCATCACCGGCCCCGGCGTGGCCGCCGGCTACCTGGGCCGGCCCGATTTGACGGCCGAGAAATTCCTGCCCAACCCCTGGGCGCGCCACCCGGCCGAGGCGCGCCTGTACCGCACCGGCGATCTGGCGCGGGTGGAGGTGGCGGCCGACGGCACGCCGCAGATGCAGTGCCTGGGCCGCGCCGACGACCAGGTCAAGATTCGAGGCTTTCGCGTCGAGCTGGGCGAGATCGAGGCCGTGCTGGCCGCGCAGCCGGGCGTGGGCACCACGGCCGTGCTGCTGCGCAAGGACGAGGGGCTCGAACAGCTGGTGGCCTTCATGGTGCCCAGCGGCGATGCGCCACCGGCCCCGGCGGCCCTGCGCGCCGGCCTGGCCGAGAAGCTGCCGCCCTACATGGTGCCCACGCACTTTGAGGCGCTTTCCGCCATGCCGCGTTTGCAAAGCGGCAAGATCGACCGCAAGGCGCTGAAGGCGCTGCCACTGGCCGCCGCCGCGCCGGCTGAAGGCAGCGACACGCCGCAAACGCCGGCCGAGCAACTGCTGTTTGCCGCGCTGGAAAAGCTGTTTCCCGGCCAGCCGATCCGGCGCGAGCTGGATTTCTTCAGCGACCTGGGCGGGCATTCGCTGTTCGCCGCCCGCCTGACCTCGGCGCTGCGGCAGGACGCCCGACTGGCGCAGGCCAGCGTGGCCACCATCTACGGCCAGCGGCGCATCGGCGCCATCGCCGAGGCCCTGCAGGCCGGCATGGCCGGTACCGAAACGCCGACCGCCGAGCGGCCCTTCCTGCTGCACAGCCGCTGGCGCCGCTGGCGCTGCGGGCTGGCGCAGGGCGTGGCGATTCCGCTGCTGGTGCTGCTGAACATGGCGCAGTGGCTGGCGCCGTTTTTCACCTACCACTTCTACACCGGCGATCCGGGCGACTCGATCGCGCGCGCGGTGGCGATTTCGGTGCTGGCCTTCCTGTTGGCCACGCTGCTGGGCTTTGCCGTCGCCTGGGCCGGCAAATGGCTGATCGCCGGACGTCTGGCGCCCGGTCGCTACCCGCTGTGGGGCTGGACCTATTACCGCTGGTGGCTGGCCAACCGGCTGATCGAATCGGCCCCCGTCTACATGATCGCCGGCTCGCCGCTGTACGCCAGCTGGCTGCGCCTGCTGGGCGCGCGCATCGGGCCCGAGGTGGTGCTGGGCACCGTCAGCCTGCGCGTGCCCGAGCTGGTGACGATCGGCGAAGGCGCCAGCCTGGGCAACGGCGTCAACCTGGAAAACGCCCGCGTCGAAGGCGGGCGCCTGCACCTGGGCAGCATCGACATCGGCGCCAACGCCTGCATCGGCTCCTACGTGGTGATCGAGGGCGACACCACGGTGGGCGAGTGGGGTCACCTGGAAGGCCAGTCGGCGCTGGCCGGCGGGCAGGCGGTGCCGGCGCGCAAGGTGTGGCACGGCTCGCCGGCGCGCGAGCGTGGCGAGTTCGACCCCGCCAGCCTGCCGCCGCGGCCCGCCGTCACGCGCCAGCGCCTGCACTGGGAGCGCCTGTGCTACGGCGCCGGCGCGCTGGCGGTGGCGGTGCTGTTCTTCATGCCGGTGTTTCCCACCTTCATGCTGATCGACTGGCTGGACGTGGAGGCCATCGCCGTGCGCCCGCTGCTGGACGACGGCAGCATCACCGCCTGGCAGGCCTTCGGCCTGCGGCTGCTGAAGTTCTTCGTGCTGGCGCTGCCGGCCAGCGCGGTGTTCATCCTTGCCACCGTGCTGCTGTCGGCGCTGATCCGCTGGGCCTTTCTGCCGCGCATGCAGGCCGGCCGCTGGCCGGTGCACAGCAACCGCTACCTGGCCAAGTGGCTGGTCAACCTGATCCAGGAGGCCAGCCTGGCGGTGCTGCACGGCATCTATGCCACCGTGTATTCGGCCAGTTGGTACCGCCTGCTGGGCGCGCGGGTGGGGCGCGAGACCGAGCTGTCCACCGCCCAGGGCGTGGTGCCCGACATGCTGACGCTGGGCGACGGCTGCTTCATCGCCGACGCCGTGATGCTGGGCGACGAGCACATCGACGGCGGCTGGATGAGCGTGCAGCCCACCGTGGTGTCGCGCCGCAGCTTCGTCGGCAACGGCGCCTACGTGCCCGACGGCACCACCATCCCCGAGAACGTGCTGATCGGCGTGATGAGCGCCGTGCCGCGCAACGCCGCCATGCAGCCGGGCGACACCTGGCTGGGCGCGCCGCCGCTGCACCTGCCGGCGCGCGAGCTGGTGGCCGGCTTTGCCGAGCACCTGACCTTCGCCCCCTCGCGCTGGCGCAAGCTGGCGCGCGGCAGTGTCGAGGCCTTCCGCATCGCCGCGCCGCACGCGCTGGTGATCGCCGCCGGCTACGCCATCGTGCTGGACGCCATGCCGCTGGCCGAGCAGGGGCGCTGGGGCGCGGTGATGCTGGACCTGGCCGTCAGCGGCGTGCTGTTCGGGCTGGCCACCTTCCTGTTCGTGGCGGTCTTCAAGTGGCTGGCGGTGGGGCGCTACGGGCAGCGCGCCGTGCCCATGTGGACGCCCTTCGTCTGGTTGTCCGAGGCCGCCACCAACCTGTACGAGGGCGTGGCCGTGCCGTGGTTCCTGCGCTACCTGCGCGGCACGCCCTGGCTGAGCGACGCGCTGCGCCTGCTGGGCGCCGACATCGGCCGTGGCGTGTACCTGGACACCACCGATTTCACCGAATTCGACTGCGTGCACATCGGCGAGCACAGCGAGCTGAACGCCCTGTGCTGCCCGCAAACCCACTTGTTCGAGGACCGCGTGATGAAGATCGACCACGTGCGCATCGGCAGCCGCGTCACCCTGGGGCCACGCTGCACCGTGCTGTACGGCGCGCAGCTGGGCGACGGCGCGCAGCTTGGCCCGCTGACGTTGGTGATGAAGGGCGAAGGCATTCCGGCCGGCACGCGCTGGCACGGTCTGCCGGCGGCGCCGTGGCGGCAGGCCGTGACCGGCGCCTGATGGCGTCCTGGGGGCCTCGCGGCGCCGCGTCACCACCGGATGCAGGTGTATCGGCGCCGGGGCGAGCGTGGCCGCACAATGGCGCGCGGCAAGGCGCCGTGCCACGCGCGCTATCGTTTCCCGTTTTTTACCCTTGCCCATGGATCGGTCACCCTTCACGCACCTGGCCCCTTGTCTTGCGCTGGCGCTGCCGGCGGCGGCGCTGGCGCAGCCGGCGGCAGCGCCGGATATCCGCGCACGGATCGACGCCACCACCGCCTGGCAGGCCTGCCTGGGCCAGACCGACGCAGCGCGCCTGGCCTGCTTCGACGGTTGGGCGCGCGGCCAGCAGCGGCTGATCGAGGCCATCGAGCACAAGGCGCAGTCGGTCGAGACCTCGCCCACCCGCAACGAGGCGCCCAGCGCCCAGGCCGCCGCGGTGCGCGGCGATGTCGCGCAGGCGCTGGCGTCGGCGCAGCCCCAGCCGGCGGCCGGCACCCCGGCAACCGGTTCGGCGGGCATCGTCGGCGTCGGCCTGGAGCAGGGCTGCCGCGACCGGCAGTTTTCCGAGCTGTCGCGCTTCTGGGAGCTGGAGTCGGGCTCCAGCTGCCCGACCTTCGGCTTGCGCGCCTTCCACCCCACCACCGCGTCGATCGCGGCCGGCGACCACATCAACCGCCAGCCCAGCTCGCCCAATCCGGCCAACAGCGCCGCCGCGCCGATCGACTACGGCAAGCGCGAGATGCGCCTGGCGCTGTCGGTGCGCACCAAGCTGGCCAGCGGCCTGTTCACGCCCGCCGACGGCACGCTGCGCGATTCCCTGTGGGCTGCCTACACCCAGCAGTCCTACTGGCAGGTGTTCAACGGCGGGCTGTCGCGCCCGTTTCGCAACACCGACCACATGCCCGAGCTGATCTACGTCTACCCGACCACGCTCAAGCTGCCGGGCGGCTGGCTGTGGCGCTACAGCGGTCTGGGCCTGGCGCACCAGTCCAACGGCCAGAGCGACCCGCTGTCGCGCAGCTGGAACCGTGCCTACCTGATGGCTGGCTTCGAGCACGGCAACCGGCTGAACCTGCAGCTGCGCCTGTGGAAGCGCCTGCCCGAAGACCGCGCCAAGGACAACAACCCCGACCTGGTGCGCCACCTCGGCCGCGGAGATGTCACGCTGGGCTGGAACGTCGATGCCAAGAACACCCTGCGCGCCACCTACACCGGCAGCTTCAGGCGCCATGGCTCGACCCGGCTGGAGTGGACCCGCTCGCTGGGCGACGGCTGGGGCAACAGCTTCTCCGGGCTGCGCCTGTACACCGCGCTGTTCCACGGCCATGGCGACAGCCTGCTGGACTACAACTTCCGCCGCACGGTGTTCTCGATTGGCCTCAGCCTGGTCGATTTTTGACGCCGGCGCCGTGGGCCTGCCCGGGCTGCACGCCTGGGCGATCGAGTTGCGGCCAGGCGCCTTCGCCCGGCCCGAGGACGCGCGCCGCCACGCCCGCCAGCAGGCGCGCGCCCTGCTGTGCGCCCAGCTGGCGCCCGTACTGGGTTGCGCGGCGCAGGCGCTGGCGGTCAGTGACACGCGCGGCCAGCCGCCGCGCCTGGTCTGGCGCGGCCCCGGCCACGCACCCGACGCGCTGGCCGGCATCGGGCTGTCGATCGCCCATGCGCCCGGGCTGTCGCTGGTGGCCTGGCACGCCGGCGGCGCGGTGGGCGTGGACGTGCAGGCGCTGCCGCCAGGCGCCGACGCGGCCGAACTGCGGCGCACCGCCGCCCTGGTTCTGCCGCCAGAATCGGTGCTGGCGCTGGGCCAGCAAGCGCAGACAGCTCCTTTTTTTGAAGCGTTCTGCGCCCAGTGGGCGGCCCACGAAGCGCGCCTCAAATGCCTGGGCCAGCCGCTGGCGGAATGGCACCCGGCGCTGGCGGCCGGGCTGGCCGGTGTGTGCACGGCGGCGCTGGTGCTGCCGCCCTGGGCGCTATCCGCCGGCGCCGCGGCGCTGGCCTGGCGCCCGGGTAAGCTCGCAGCATGACCACCCTGACTCGCCGCCAGCTCATCGGTCTGGTGCTGCTGACCCTGATGTGGGGCCTGAACTGGCCGATCATGAAGCTGTCGCTGCGCGAGCTGCCGCCGCTGCACTTTCGCGCGTTGACCATGGGCCTGGGCGCACTGGCGCTGGCGGCGTACTTCGGCGCCAGAGGCCTGCGCCTGTGGCCGCGCGGCGCGGCCGAATGGCGCGACGTGTGGGTGCTGGGCCTGCCCAACATCCTGGGCTGGCACGCGCTGTCGATCATCGGCGTGTCGCAGCTGCCGGCGGGGCGCGCGGCCATTCTGGGCTTCACCATGCCGGTGTGGACGGTGCTGCTGTCGGTGCTGTTCTACCGCGAGCGCCTGACGGGCCGGCTGCTGCTGGCGGTGGCCGCCGTGCTGGCCGGCATCACCCTGCTGCTGTGGAACGAGCTGGCCCAACTGGCCGGCCGGCCCGCCGGCATCGCCTGGATGCAGGGCGCCGCCTTCGCCTGGGCGCTGGGCACCATCTGGATGCGGCGCGCCCGCCTGACGTTGCCGGCCGAGTCGCTGGTCGTGTGGATGATGGCCTGGTCGGCCCTGGTGCTGGCGCTGCTGGCGGCGTGGCTGGAGCCGCCGCAGCGCTGGGTGTTCAGCGCGCCGGTGTGGGTCAGCCTGGCCTGGGGCGCGCTCATCAACTACGGCGCGGCGCAGGTGATCTGGTTTGCGCTGGCGCGTGCGCTGCCGCCCTCGGTCAGTGCCATGAGCGTCATGGCCGTGCCGCTGATCAGCACCCTGAGCGCGCCGCTGATCGTGGGGGAATGGCCCGGCTGGCAGGACCTGGCGGCCATGGCGTGCGTGGTGGTGGCGATCGGCGCGGTGCTGTTGCGGCGCGACTGATCGCTATCTAATAAGGAGCTGTTCGCGCTGTCCAGGCGGGCGCTGGAGGTCGATCTGGCTTGAAGCGCCGCGGCCGTCAGGCGGCGGCCTGGCAGAACCTGGTCGCTTGCACGCGACGTGGCGCCAGAGGGCCGACGCCGCGGGCGAGGGCGCCGATGTGCTTGGGCGTGGTGCCGCGGCAGCCGCCAACGATGTGGACCGGGCCCTCGGTGGTCAACTCGCGCAGCACGCGGTGGGTGGCCTCGGGTGCCCTCGTCGAAGTCGGCGCCGGCGGCCGCGCTGGCCGGGGCGCACACCGCCTCGCTGTCCTGGCCCGGCACGCCGGGCGGGGCGGCGGCCGTCGTCTGGCGTGCCGGCTGCGTCCCGATCGGCGGGGCTGCCCTCAGGGCCGCTGCATCACGCGCAGCAGCCGGTCGTCCGTGCCTTCGCGCGGCAGTTCGATCAGGCGGGCGGCGACGTAGCTGTTCTGCGAATCGGGCTCCAGCGCGGCCGTCACCAGGCCGGCCAGCGGCTGCGCCAGGCTGACGTACCAGCCGCCCGCCGGCACGCGCACGCGCGCCGGCTGCAGCGCCACCTGCACCTGCACGATGCCGCCCTGGTCCTGGATGGCGCCGCGGCCGTCCTGCCGCTGGCCGGCCTGCACATCCGTGAATTGATAGCGCTCGGCCTGCAGCCAGCGCGGGTGGGCCATCGGCTGCACCCGCACGCCCAGGGCGCGCAGCGTTTGCACGGCCTGCTCGCTGCCGGGTGCCAGCCAGTAGCCGCAAGGCCGTGCCCGCTGGCGCGTGACCTGGATCCTGAGCGCCGAGCGCCAGTCGACGTCGACCGCCTTGTCGGCGCCGGTCTGCGCGTCGATCAGCGTCAGCTCGCGCCGTTCGGGCGTCTGCTGGCCGGCCACCACCAACTCGCCGTGGCAGGCCTGGGCGGCGACCGCGCGGTCGGCTCGGTGCGCCAGCGCCACCAGGGCCGGGCCGCGCTCGGCCACTTCGCGCAGCAGGGCCTCGGCCGCCACCACGTGTGACTGCACGCGCCGCGCCAGGTGTTGCTTGCCGATGCCGGCGCCGCGCGTTTCGTGCAGGATGCTGACGGCGTTGCGCAGGCCGCCGATGTTGCGCCAGGTGTCGGGTTGCACGCCGCCCATGGCCACCGGGCTGGTGGGCGCGGCGGTGGTGGTGTGGTACCAGCTGGCGCTCAGGCCCTCGGCCTCCACCGCGCGGCGGATGGCGGGCAGCATCTCATCCAGCCCGGCCGCGGCGATGCCGGGGTCGAGGTTGCCGGTGGTGGCGGCCTGCAGCAGCACGTCGTACTTGGCCCAGGCGCCCAACTTCTTGACCCAGCGGTCGCCGGCGGTGAACTCGTGCATGTCCAGCACCACCTGCGGGCGGTAGCGCGCGGCCAGCTGGGCCATGGCGCGCGCCTCGGGCGTGCGCAGCAGCAGGTGGTCGCGGTTGACGTCGGCGCCCTGCGCGTTGCCGCGCGCAAACAGCGCCGCGCCGTCGGGGTTGGCGCGCGGCACGGCGACGACGTTGACGCGGCGCAGCAGCGCGGCGTGCTCGGGCGCGCTCCAGCGCTCCAGCAGCACCAGGATGGCCTCGCCCGGCGCCGGCTCGTTGCCGTGCTGGTGCGTCACCAGCATCAGGGTGGGCTTGTCCGGCTGCCAACGGCCCCGGTGCGCCAGCAGCACCATCGGCAGCGCGCGCCCCTGCCCGCTGGTGCCAACTTGCCGCAGGCGCACGTCGGGCCGGTCGGCGATGGCTTGCAGCCGCGCCATCATCTGCGCGTGGCCGGTGAAATCGGCCTGCGCGGCGTCGAAGGCCGGGGTGTCGTAGCGCTCGGCGGGCGCGGCAAAGCGCGCGGCCACCGCGGGCGGCTCGACCTGGACCCGCGCCGGGTCGTACTGGGCCGACGCGCCGCTGGTCGCCAGCAGGGCGGCGGCCAGCCAGGCCGTGCGCGCCAGACGGGTCGGGGCGATCATGCTGCCTCCCGCTGCAAAGGCGCAACGCCGATGCCGCGCGGCGCCAGCAGGTTGACGGACCGCGCAATGGCGCCGATGTGCTCGGGCGTGGTGCCGCAACAGCCGCCCACGATGTTGACCAGGCCCTCGGCGGCGAACTCGTGCAGCAGGCGGCTGGTGACCTCGGGCGTCTCGTCGAAGCCGGTGTCGCTCATCGGGTTGGGCAGGCCGGCGTTGGGGTAGCAGCTGATGAAGGTGTCGGGGGCGGCCTTGGCCAGCTCCTGAATGTAGGGCCGCATCAGCGCCGCGCCCAGGGCGCAGTTCAGGCCCACGGCCAGCGGCTGGGCGTGGCGCACGCTGTACCAGAAAGCGGTCACCGTCTGGCCCGACAGCACGCGGCCTGAGGCGTCGGTGACGGTGCCGCTGATGATGATCGGCAGGCGCTCGCCGCTGGCCTCGAAGAACTCGTCGATGGCGAACAGGGCGGCCTTGGCGTTGAGGGTGTCGAAAATCGTCTCGACCAGCAGCACGTCGGCGCCGCCTTCCACCAGGCCTTCGACCTGCTCGTAGTAGGCGGCGCGCAGTTGCTCGAAGTCGACGTTGCGCGCGCCCGGGTCGTTGACGTCGGGGCTGATGCTGGCGGTCTTGGGCGTGGGGCCCAGCGCGCCGGCGACGAAGCGCGGCCGGTCGGGGGTGCTGTATTGGTCGCAGGCGGCGCGCGCCAGGCGGGCCGAGGCGACGTTCATCTCGCGCGCCAGGCCTTGCATGCCGTAGTCGGCCTGGGCGATCGAGGTGGCGCCGAAGGTGTTGGTCTCGACGATGTCGGCTCCGGCGGCCAGGTATTTCTCGTGCACGGCCTGGATCACGTCGGGGCGCGTCAGGCTGAGCAGCTCGTTGTTGCCCTTGACGTCGCGGCCGAAATCGGCAAAGCGCTCGCCGCGAAATTGCGCCTCGGTCAGCTTGAGTTGCTGGATCATGGTGCCCATGGCGCCGTCCAGGATGACCAGGCGCTGGCGCAGGAGGGCCGGCAATTCGCGGGCGCGGGTGTAGGCGGGCAGGTTCATGGACGGCGATTGTAGGAAGGACGTGCCGCCGCCACGGCGCCGACGCAGGCCGACCCCACCCGCGCCACGGCTGTGGCACAGTGGCGGCCCGCCATGACCGAACCGCCTGCCCGCACCGGCCGCCTCAGCCCCGCCACCCGCATGGGCCTGTCGATCGCCGCCGCCACCGGGCTGTACGGCGTGTCCTTCGGCGCGCTGGCGGTGGCCGCCGGCCTGACGGTGGGGCAGGCCATGGCGCTCAGCCTGCTGATGTTCACCGGCGGCTCGCAGTTCGCCTTCATCGGCGTGGTCGCCGGCGGCGGCAGCGGCGCGGCGGCGCTGGGCGCGGCCACCCTGCTGGGACTGCGCAACGGGGTGTACGGCATCCAGCTCAAGTCGCTGCTGGGCCTGCGCGGCTGGCGCCGCTGGGTCGGGGCGCAGCTGACCATCGACGAGTCCACCGCCACCGCGCTGGCGCAAACCACCGCGGACGAGCAGCGGCGCGGCTTCTGGGCCGCCGGCGGCGGCATCTTCGTGCTGTGGAACCTGTTCACCGCCGTCGGCGCGCTGCTGGGCGACGCGCTGGGCGACCCGCGCCGCTGGGGCCTGGACGGCGCGGCGGTGGCGGCCTTCCTGGGCCTGCTGTGGCCGCGCCTGCGCCAGCGCGAGGCGGTGGCGCTGGCCGTGGTCAGCGGGCTGGCCACGGCGCTGGCGCTGCCCTGGCTGCCGCCGGGCCTGCCGATCCTGCTGGCGGCGCTGCTGGGCGCGCTCTGGGGCTGGTGGGTGCCGGCGCCGCCGCCCGCCGATCAGCCCGGGGGGCCGACATGACGCTGTGGAGCGCCCTGCTGCTGGCCTGCGCCAGCACCTACGCGATCAAGTGGCTGGGCCATGCGGTGCCGGCACGCTGGCTGCGCAGCCCGCGCATGCCGCGCGTGGCCGGCGCCCTGACGGTGGCGCTGCTGGCGTCGCTGACGGTGATGAACACCTTCGCCAATGGCACGACGCTGGCGCTGGACGCGCGCCTGGCGGCGCTGGCCACCGCCGCCCTGGCGCTGGCGCTGCGCCTGCCCTTTTTGCTGGTGGTGCTGCTGGGTGCGGCGGCGGCGGCGCTGGTGCGCGGCCTGTCGTGAACCCGGCGCGGCACAATCGAGCGCCTGGGGTGGGCGCGCGCGGGCCGCGCGTCGCGCCCCTGGTTTCACAAGCAAAATCGGCCTTTGGCGTTTGATGGGCAAGCGCCAGGAGCTATCAAATCAGTAGTATTCCAGGTGTCTCCCGCGCTCGCCGTCTTGCACGATGTCTTTGGCTACGCGGCCTTTCGCGGCCAGCAGGCGGAGATCGTCGACCACGTGAGTGCCGGCGGCGACGCGCTGGTGCTGATGCCCACGGGCGGCGGCAAGTCGCTGTGCTATCAAGTGCCGGCCCTCGTGCGCCAGCAGGCCGGGCGCGGCGTGACGCTGGTGATCTCGCCGCTGATCGCGCTGATGCACGACCAGGTCGGCGCGCTGCGCGAGGCCGGCGTGGCGGCGGCGTTTTTGAACTCCACCCTGGACTGGGAGCAGACCGAGGACATCGAGCGGCGCCTGCTGGCCGGCCAGCTGACCCTGCTGTACGCCGCCCCCGAGCGCGTCACCACGCCGCGCTTTCTGGGCCTGCTGGACACGCTGGCCGCGCACGGGCAGCTCGCCCTGTTCGCCATCGACGAGGCGCATTGCGTCAGCCAGTGGGGGCACGACTTTCGGCCCGAATACCGCGCGCTCACGGTGCTGCACGAGCGCTGGCCCCAGGTGCCGCGCATCGCGCTCACCGCCACCGCCGACGCCATCACGCGCGCCGACATCGTCGAGCGGCTGCAACTGCAGGACGCCCGGCCCTTCGTCAGCAGCTTCGACCGCCCCAACATCACCTATCGCCTGGTCGAAAAGCAGGACGCCACGCGCCAGTTGCTGCAATTCATCGAGCGCGAGCACGAGGGCGAGGCCGGCATCGTCTACTGCCAGTCGCGCAAGCGCGTGGAGGAGCTGGCCGCCACCCTGTGCCAGCGCGGCATCGACGCGCTGCCCTACCACGCCGGCCTGCCGGCCGACGAGCGCCAGCGCAACCAGGACCGCTTCCTGCGCGAGGACGGCGTGGTGATGTGCGCCACCATCGCGTTTGGCATGGGCATCGACAAGCCCGACGTGCGCTTTGTGGCCCACGTCGACCTGCCCAAGAACATCGAGGGTTACTACCAGGAAACCGGTCGCGCCGGCCGCGATGGCGACCCGGCCGACGCCTGGATGGCCTACGGCCTGCAGGACGTCGTCAACCAGCGCCGCATGATCGACGAAAGCCCGGCGGAGGAGGACTTCAAGCAGGTCATGCGCGGCAAGCTGGACGCCCTGCTGGCGCTGGCCGAGGCCACCGACTGCCGGCGCGCGCGGCTGCTGGCGTACTTTGGCGAAGCGATGGTTTCCAAGCTTCGTCCGAATTCCGATGCTCACGAATCAATAGCTGGCGGCGCTGTCCAGGAGCTTGCTGGAGCCGAAAATGGCTCGCAATTCAACTCCCAGCCTTACTGCGGAAATTGCGACAACTGCCTGCAGCCACCCGACGTCTGGGACGCCACCGACTGCGCGCGCAAGCTGCTGTCCACCGTCTTTCGCGTGCGCGAGATGAGCGGCATCGGCTTCGGCGCCGGCCACCTGATGGACATCCTGCGCGGCAAGGCCACCGACAAGGTGCGCCAGTACGGCCACGAGCGGCTCAGCACCTTCGGCCTGGGCGCCGAGTTCAGCGAGGCCCAGCTGCGCAGCGTGCTGCGCCAGCTGATCGCGGTCGGCGCGCTGCAGGTCGATGCCCAGGCCTTCAACACGCTGCAACTGCTGCCGGCCGCGCGCCCCATCCTCAGGGGCGAGCAGCCGGTGCGCCTGCGCGCCGCCAGCGCGGCGCCGCCACGCGAGCGCGTGCGCCGCCCCAGGGCCGCCGCCGCGTCGCCCGCTCTGGCCAGCCTGGACGCCGCCGCCCAGCAGCGCTTTGCCGCCCTCAAGGCCTGGCGCGGTGAGGTGGCGCGCGAGCACAACCTGCCGGCCTACGTGATCTTTCACGACGCCACCCTGGCCGCCATCGCCCAGCAGGCCCCTCGCACGCTGGACGAGCTGAACGGCATCAGCGGCATCGGCGCCAGCAAGCTGGAGCGCTACGGCCAGGAGGTGCTGCGGGTGGCGGGCGCGGCAGCCTGAGCGTCTGCCGGGCGCACCAGCGGTGCGGCGACTGCGCACTATTGCACGCCGACGGCCACTGGCTGCGCTGGCCCCCGACGCCGGCGCGCCGGGTGTGAACTGCCACACAGACACCCGTGGCCGAAGCCGCCGACAATCCCGCCGGGTACCGCGTACCCCAGGGAGAATGACATGAAATCCACCGTCCTCAGCCGCCGCCTTGCGCCTTCCGGCGCCTCCACCCGCGTGCGCCTGCCGTGGCTGCTGGCCAGCGCCGGCGTTGCCATGCTGGCGCTCGGACTGACGATCCGGCAGGACGCCGTGGCGCGCCAGGCCGTCGATCTGGGCTTGCCGCCGCCGATGATGCTGGTGTCGCTGCTGGCGCTGGTGGCGCTGGCGTTCGGCATCCTGGCCTGGCCGGCGAGCCGCCGCACAGGCGCCGCCCCGCGTCGCCCCACCTCGACCGTGGACTGGCAACGGCTGTCGCAAATGGCGAACTGGTTCTTCGACGCGCATGGCCTGGTCCGGGACAAGGCGTCCAGGTCCTGGGCCCCCGGAGCCAGCCTGACGCTGCACAACGGGTCGCACCGCTTTCTGGTGCAGACCAAGCAGTGGCGCGCGCGACAGGTGGACGCGGCGGCGGTGCAGCGGCTGTCGCGCGAGCTGGCGCGCCGCAAGATCGATCGCGGCGTCATGCTGTGTGCCGGCGATGTGTTCACGCCGGCGGCGCGGCAACTGGCCCGGCGCAGCGGCATTCTGCTGCTCGATCCCAGTCAGCTGCACAGCCGGTCCGGCGCCGTGCGCAGCGCGGCCGCACCGCGCGCGCCGGTGCCCGAACCCGTCGAGGCGCCGGTTGCCATGCCGGCTGCCGCCGCGCCGCAGCCGGTGTTGCGACCCGACGAGGAGCTGCCGACGAGGTTCGAGTTCATGCCCACCGCGCCGATGAGCCGGGCCGAGCAGGCGGCGGCGAAGGGGCCGGTGCTGCGCCCCGACCACGAAGTTCGCGCCGCCTTGCGCGAGTTCATGCCGACCGTGCCCAGTCCGCTCAATCCGACCGTCGAGCCGAACACCTGAGCGCTTGTGAGCAAACATTTCGCCCCCGCCCGCGCCGCCCGAACGTGCCCGCTCTTGGTTGCAAATCCTCGCCGTGGCCCTTGCTGCGGCCGTGGCTTGCGCCTCCTCAGTGCACGAACCCCATCGTGCGCTGCTCGCGCACCTCGGGCTTGATGCGGTGCTCTGATTCGAGCTGCTCCAGGAATTCGTCGGCCGAGAAGCTGGTGGCCAGGATGTCCACCTGCCGCTTGACGGCGGCAAAGTCGCCCGGGCACAGCTGCTCCAGCCGGGCCAGGCGCCGGCGCGCGTCCTCGGTCAGCCGCTCGGCCTGGCCGTCCAGCGCCTCGGTGACGAACATGCGCTCGCGCTGCTCGGCGGTGAGCGGCTTGAACCTGATCTTGAAGGTGAAGCGCCGCAGCGCCGCCTGGTCGATGCGGTCCAGCAGGTTGGTGGTGCAGATGAACACGCCGTCGTGGCGCTCCATCTGCTGCAGCATCTCGTTGACCTCGGTGACTTCGTAGCTGCGCTGGGCGCCGCGCCGGTCGAGCAGAAAGCTGTCGGCCTCGTCCAGCAGCAGCACCGCCTTTTCCTCGGCCGCTTCCTTGAACATGGCGGCCATGTTCTGCTCGGTCTCGCCGACGAACTTGCTCACCAGGTCGCTGGCCTGCTTGACGATCAGGGGCTTGCCCATCCGCTCGGCGATGTATTCGCCCAGCGCGGTCTTGCCGGTGCCCGGCGCGCCGTAGAAGCACAGCGCGCCGTGGCCGCGCGCCTTCAGCGCTTCGACGATGCGCGGAATCTCGAAGCGGCTTTCGACGTGCAGCATGCCCAGGTCGTAGGTGGTCACCTGGCGCCGGCCCTGGCGCGCCGGGCCGCCGTCCTGGCGGCCCAGGGCGGTGTCGGAGTTCTTCATCTGGCGCTCGATCAGCGCCTCGAAGGCGTCGCCGCCGCGCGTGTCGTCGCCGTGCGCCAGCTCGGCAAAGCGCACCGCGGTGCGGATCTGCGCCGGCGTCAGGCCCTTGCGTTCGGTCAGGCGCGCCACGAAGGCGTCGCTGACGGCCACGCCGTCCAGTGCCCGGCGCACCAGCTGCTCGCGCGCGCCGGGTGGCGGTGACTTGAGCTCCAGGTGGTAGGCGAAGCGGCGCCGGAACGCCGGATCGATCTGCTCGATGCGGTTGGTGACCCAGATGGTCGGCACCGGGTTGGACTCCAGGATCTGGTTGACCCAGGCCTTGCCGTTGACGCTGTGGCCGACCGCGGCCGACAGCGCCTGCTGCTCGGCGCGCGCCATCAGGCCGGCGGCGTCGACGCTGATGGGCGGGAACACGTCCTCCACCTCGTCGAACAGCAACGCCGCCTCGTGCGCGCCCTTCAGGAACACCTGGGCGATCTGCATCGAGCGGTAGCGGTCGCGCCCGGACAGGCTGTTGCCATCACGGTCGGCGTATTCGACCTCGAACAGGCTGAGGCCGGCCTCGCGCGCCACCACCTTGGCCAGCTCGGTCTTGCCGGTGCCGGGTGGGCCGTACAGCAGCACGTTGACGCCCACCGCCTGCGTCTGCTGCGCCTTGCGCAGCAGCTGGACCAGCACCTGCACGTCGTCGCCGACAAAGCCGAAGTCGCCCGAGCGGAGCCCGCTCTTGCTGGCCGGACGGGTGAACACCGCCATCAGCTCGGCGCGGTCGCGGTACTCGCGCATCAGCACCGGCGGCAGCTTTTCGCTGACCTTCATCAGGTCGGCCAGGTCGGTGATGCTGTGCTCGGAGATCAGGTTCTCGACCAGCCCGATGCGCTCCAGCCGCCCGCCGGCGCGCAGCGCCTCGCCGACGTCGGCGGCGCTCACGCCGGCCAGATCGCCGATGGCGGCATAGGCCTCGGGCGCGTTGTTGACCTTGAACTCGACCAGCAGGCTGCGCAAATCGCGCTGGTAGCGCGCCAGCGTGCCGTACAGCAGCAGCGCGCGCTCGGCCTTGTTCAGCTGCAGCAGATTGGCCAGCGCGTCGATGTTCTTCTCGACCAGGGTGGACTGCTTCTTGAGCGCATGGCGCAGCCACTGGCCGGTGGCGGCCAGCAGCGCCAGCAGGTCCTTGGGAGCGTCTTTGGCGTATTCGTCGAGATAGAAGAACAGCGTGCCCTCTTCATAGGGGCCGCGCCAGACGCCGTGGCGCTCCAGGAACTCGGCGTCGGACAGGCGCTCGTGCGCGCGCCAGAACTCGTTGTCCTTGCAGCGCCGCGCCAGGAACTCGCGCAGCCGCGCCAGCACCGCCTGCGGCCAGATCAGGTGGCGCCCGGCCAGCGCCATCAGGCCGTTGATGTCGCGCCGCACGTTGAACTTGCTGCCCTGCTGGGCGGCCAGCGTCAGCACGAAGTGCGAGCACATCAGATCCATCACGGGCGCAGTCGCCAAGCCGGGCGTGGCCAGCATGCCCGCCGTTTCACGCGCCGTCGTCGTCCGTTTCGTCATCCGCGACCTCCCTGAGGGTTGAGGGCCTGCACAAGCGTCACCATAACGCAATCCAGGCGGGCGCGGAAGACAGCGGCGCGGCCCCCCGGGACGCCCGTTGCGCAACTGTTTCACGGTGGCGACCACTGGCACGCGGCGACCGCCGGCGCGGTTGACCGGGCCGGCGGCGCCAGCGATGATGCGGCGGCCACCGGCACAATGGGCGGCAAAGGAGTGTGGGCATGAGCGACTGGAACACCATGTGGGACAGCCTGCGGGGCGCGCTGGGGGCGCAGGTGCCGCGGGTGCTGGGGGCCCTGCTGATCCTCGTCGTTGGCTGGTTCGTGGCGGCGCTGGTCAAGGCGGGCGCGCGCAAGGCCCTGGGCCTGCTGGGGCTCAACCAGCGGTTCGCGGCCACCACCGGCCAGCGGGTCGATCTGGAGGGCGTGGTCGGGCTCGCCCTGTTCTGGCTGGTGCTGCTGCTCACGCTCGGGGCGATGTTCAACGCGCTCGACCTGTCGCTGGTGTCGGGTTCGTTCGCCGCGCTCAACACCCAGTTGTTCGAATACGCGCCGCGCGTGCTGGGGGCGGTGCTGCTGGCGCTGCTGGCCTGGCTGGTGGCGGCGCTGGTGCGGGGGCTGGCGCGCAAGCTGCTGGACCGCACCACGCTGGACGAAAAGCTGTCCGAACACGCCAACATCTCGCCCATCAGCGACAGCCTGGCCAGCGCTCTGTTCTGGCTGGTGGTGCTGCTGTTCTTGCCGGCCATCCTGGGCGCCCTGCAGATGGACGGCCTGCTGTCGCCGCTGCGCGACATGACGACGCGGGCGGTCGACATCCTGCCCGACATCGTGGCGGCGCTGGTGATCGGCGGCGTCGGCTGGGTGCTGGCCACCGTGCTGCGCAACCTGGTCACCAACCTGCTGCGCTCGGCCGGCTTCGACCAGATCGGCAGCAAGGCCGGGCTGGCCGGCACGGTGCAGCTGTCGGCGCTGGCCGGGCTGGTGGTGTTCATCGTGGTGTTCGTGCCGGCGCTGATCGCCGCGCTGGACGCGCTGCGCATCGAGGCCATCTCGCGCCCCGCCACCGAGATGCTGACCCTGCTGCTGGACGCGGTGCCGCGCATCATCGCCGCCGGGCTGATCCTGCTGGTCACGTGGCTGGTGGCCTCGTTCGCCGCCCGGCTGCTCACCAGCCTGCTGGCCAACGTGGGCTTCGACAGCCTGCCCCAGCGGCTGGGCATGCAGCAGGCCTTCGCGCGCACGCCGCCGTCGGGGCTTGCCGGCCGCGTGGCCCTGCTGTTCGCCATGCTGTTCGCGGTGGTGGAGGCCGGCAACCAGCTGGGCTTTCAGCGCTTTTCCGACCTCATCATGACCTTCATCGAGTTTGCCGGCGACGTGCTGCTGGGCTCGGTGATCCTGATCATCGGCTTCATGCTGGCCAATGCCGCGTACGAGGCGATCTCGCGCGCCAGCGGCAGCCCCACGCCGCTGGCCAGGGTGGCGCGCTTTGCCATTCTGGGCATCGTGCTGGCCATGGGGCTGCGCGCCATGGGCATCGCCGACGACATCGTGAACCTGGCCTTCGGCCTGACGCTGGGCGCCATCGCCGTGGCCGTGGCGCTGGCCTTCGGCCTGGGCGGGCGTGAAGCCGCCGCCCGCCTGGCCTCGCGCTGGGTAGACCGGCTGCACCAGGAGGCGGCGCCACCGCCGCCCGAGCGCCAGCCGCCCCCGCCGCCGGGCGAAGGCGGCCCCTGACACAGCGTCGCGGTGGCCGCGCGCCGGGTTTGACCCCATGCACGGCCGGGGGCCCTCTAATAGAATGCCCCGACTTTCCCCTATATGAGCAACAAGGCCACCCACATGTCCGCCAGCACCGAGCACCTGCACGCCGAAGACCCGACCGAAGCCGTGACCAAGAGCATCCCGGTGGTCATCCCGCTGGCCGGCGCGGTGCTGATCTTCCTGCTGGCCTTCATTGCCGTGACCGTGGCCTGAGCCTCGGCAGTTGGCAATCAAATCGGGCTCCAGCGCCCGCCAGGCAAGCGCCAGCAGCTCCTGAAATCATAGTTATTGCGACGTCCGCCAGCCGGGCCGAGGCTTTGCCTGGGCGGTCAGGCTGGCGACGGGCAGATTTCATAAAATCACCGCTTTGCCGCCGCCTAGCCGCGGCGAGGCCCAGGCGCTGAGGCGCCACAGCGTGGAGACAGGGTTCGAGTCGGCTTTCCCAAGGCCATCGCCTTCGGAAAGAGCGATTTTCAATTCAGGAGCTTTGTCCATGAACGCACCCCTGACCCCCGGGATGATCCAAGATCTCAACGTCCCGCCCTACGTCCAGCATGCCCGCCTGATCGCCTGGGTGGGCGAGATGGTGGCCCTGTGCAAGCCCGACCGCGTGCACTGGTGCGACGGCAGCCCGGCCGAGTACGACGCGCTGTGCCAGCAACTGGTGGACGCCGGCACCCTGAAGAAGCTCAACCCGGCCAAGCGCCCGGGCTCCTTCCTGGCCTGCTCCGACCCGTCCGACGTGGCGCGGGTCGAGGACCGCACCTTCATCTGCTCCGAGCGCCAGCAGGACGCCGGCCCCACCAACAACTGGGAGCCGCCGGCCGAGATGCGCGCCAAGCTGCAGCCGCTGTTCGACGGCTGCATGCGCGGGCGCACCATGTACGTGATCCCGTTCTCCATGGGCCCGCTGGGCAGCCCGATCGCCCACATCGGCGTCGAGCTGTCCGACAGCGCCTATGTGGCCGTCAACATGAAGCTGATGACCCGCATGGGCAAGGGTGCCATCGAGGTGCTGGGCGAGGCCGGCGAGTTCGTGCCCTGCGTGCACACCGTGGGCGCGCCGCTGTCGCCGGGCCAGAAGGACCAGACCGCCTGGCCCTGCAATCCGAAGCTCAAGTACATCGTCCACTACCCCGAGACGCGCGAGATCTGGTCCTACGGCTCGGGCTACGGCGGCAACGCCCTGCTGGGCAAGAAGTGCTTCGCGCTGCGCATCGCCTCCACCATGGGGCGCGACCAGGGCTGGCTGGCCGAGCACATGCTGATCCTGGGCGTCGAGAACCCGCAGGGTAAGAAGTATCACGTCGCCGCCGCCTTCCCCAGCGCCTGCGGCAAGACCAATTTCTCGATGCTGGTGCCGCCGGCCGGCTTTGACGGCTGGAAGGTCACCACCATTGGCGACGACATCGCCTGGATCAAGCCCGGTGCCGACGGCCGCCTGTACGCCATCAATCCCGAGGCCGGCTACTTCGGCGTGGCGCCCGGCACCAACCTGCACACCAACCCCAACTGCATGCACAGCCTGGATCGGGAGGTGATCTTCACCAACGTCGCGCTGACGGATGACGGCGCCGTCTGGTGGGAAGGCATGGAAAAGGACACCGGCACCACTCCCGCCCACCTGATCGACTGGCAGGGCAAGGACTGGACCCCCGCCGACGGCCAGGCCGGCCGCAAGGCGGCGCACCCCAACGCGCGCTTCACCGTGGCCGCCACCAACAACCCCGTGCTCGACCCCGCCTGGGACGACCCGGCCGGCGTGCCCATCGACGCCTTCATTTTCGGCGGCCGCCGCTCTACCACCGTGCCACTGGTGACCGAGGCGCGCAACTGGACCGAGGGCGTCTACATGGCCGCCACCATGGGCAGCGAGACCACCGCCGCCGCCTTCGGCGCGCAGGGTGTGGTGCGCCGCGACCCCTTCGCCATGCTGCCGTTCTGCGGCTACAACATGGCCGACTACTTTGGCCATTGGCTGAAGATGGGCGAGAAGCTGCAAGGCCAGGGCGCCCGGCTGCCGGCCATCTACTGCGTCAACTGGTTCCGCAAGGACGAGGCCGGCAAGTTCGTCTGGCCCGGCTACGGCGAGAACATGCGCGTGCTCAAGTGGATGATCGACCGCGTCGAGGGCCGCGCCGCCGGCCAGTCGACCATGTTCGGCATCGCGCCGCGGTACGCCGAGATCAACTGGAGCGGCCTTAACTTCAGCCCCGCGCAGTTCGACACCGTCACCCGCATCGACCGCGATGCGTGGATGCAGGAATTCGCCCTGCACGACGAGCTGTTCGCCCAGCTGGCCCAGGGCTTGCCGTCCGCGCTACTGGCCACCCGGCAGGCGCTGGAGCAGAGCCTGGCAGCGGACTGAGCCCGGTGCAGCACAAAAAAAGCCGCCCGAGGGCGGCTTTTTCCATGGGCAGGCCAAGCCAGGTCGGCGCAGCCTGGAAGGGTGCCGGCTCAGACGAACGGGCGGTGCGGCACCTTCCACTCGGCCAAGTCGCGCGCCGTCTGCAGGTCACGCTGCACGCGGTGGTCCAGCTCGGCGAGGGCTTGGATCTCGCGCTCGATGCGGGCCTGCGCCAGGCGCTGGCGCAGCTGCACCCAGCGTACACGCAACTGCTGACCCAGGCGCGGCTGGCCGGCGTGCGGGCGTGGCTGCCAGTGGTCGAGGCGGGCGGTGTCCAGGGTCAGGGTCGTGGTGTTCATGTTCGGTTCCTTGTCGATGTCATTGCGGACGGTGTGCGCTTGCTCAGCGCACCACGCCCAGGTAAGTCACGGCCGCGGCGCGCAGATCGGCGGCGCGCCGGGGGTCTCGGCCGGCGCAGGCGTCGGCGCCCTCCAGCAGCTTGCCGGCCGGGCCGCGCCCTTGGCGAACGGCATGGGCTGGCGAGGCGAACAGCGTCATGAAAAATTCAAACCAGGCATTCCACATCGTCATCACACGCCCTACGGGTTGCGTCGAACGTTCTCCAGCAAGGCTTTTGGCCGATGCGTGGATTATAGGTATCACCTAGGGTTAACCCTAGGTGATACCTTCTAAACCCCAGGATGGCCTGGGGTTTCATGCCACACTGGCGCGGCCATTGCGCCGGATCGCCCCGCTTGCCCGAGTCCGCCTGCCCCCACACCATGCGCATACAACTGCTGTCCGACCTGCATCTGGAGCGCCAGCCCGACTTCGCGCCCCGGCCCGCGCCCGGGGCGGACGTGCTGGTGCTGGCGGGCGACATCGGCTCGTACCAGCGCGGCTCGGCCCTGTCGGCGCGCGGTGACGAGGATTTCGGGCTGGCGCGCTTCGCCCACTGGCCCGTGCCGGTGCTGGTGGTGCCGGGCAACCACGAGTACGACGCGCTGGACTTCGACGCCACGCACGCGCGCCTGCGCGCCTGCTGCGAGCGCCTGGGCCTGCTGTGGCTGGAGCGCGAGGCACGCGTGCTGGGCGGCGTGCGCTTCATCGGCACCACGCTGTGGACCGACTTCGAGGCCCTGGTGCCGGGCGGGCCGGGCGTGTCGGCGGCGGCCCAGCGCACCGCGCGCGACAAGGCCATGCGCGCCGCCAATTACCACCTGCGCATCGCCGCCACCACGCGCGACGGCGCGCCGTTCCTGGCCGAACAGCTGCGCGCCCAGGCCCTGATTTGCCAGCAGTGGCTGCGCGCGGCGCTGGCCGAGCCGTTTGCCGGGCCGACGGTGGTGGTCACGCACTTCGCGCCCAGCCTGCGCAGCCACGACCCGCGCTACGGCCTGACGCCGGGCACGGCGGGCTTTTGCAATGCGCTGGACGAGCTGCTGCCCCTGGCCGACCTGTGGCTGCACGGCCACCTGCACTGCGCGGTCGACTACCGCGTCGGGCGCTGCCGGGTGTGGGCCAATCCGCTGGGCTACGCCGCCAAGGGCGAGCAGGGCGCCTTCGATCCCGCCGCCGTCGCCACGCTGGCGCCGGCCGCCGATTGACGCCGCCGCCATGCCCGCGCTTACACTGTGGTCCTTGTCCACCCCGTCTTGAGAGGATCCGCGCGATGAAGATTCTGCTGGCTGTCGATGGCAGCGCATTCACCAAGAAGATGCTGGCCTACGTGACGACGCACCTGGATCTGTTTTCCGGTGACATCGAGTACACCGCGCTGACCGTGCAGGGCGCGCTGCCGCCGCGGGCGCGCGCCGCCGTCGGGCGCGAGGTGGTGGATGCCTACTACGCCGAGGAATCGGCCAAGGTGCTGGACCCGGTGGTCAAGTTCCTGACCCGCCACAAGCTCAACGTGACGACGCTGTCCAAGGTCGGCAATGCCGGCGAGCTGATCGCCAAGACCGCCGAGAGCGGCAAGTTCGACCTGGTCATCATGGGTTCGCGCGGCCACGGCGCGCTGGGCAGCCTGGTCATGGGTTCGGTGGCGACCAAGGTGCTGGCCAGCTGCGGCACGCCGGTGCTGCTGGTGCGCTGACCTTCACCGCGTCAGGCTGCGACGCTTGCCTGGCGAGCGCCAGCAGCTACTAAACAAATAGCGTTCTCAGTGCCGCCAGGCTCGCGCGTGGCGCAGGAATGGCAGCAGCAGCTGATCGAACTCGTCGGGCCGCTCCAGCGGCGGCAGGTGGCCGGCGTCGGCCAGCACCTCGTGGCGCGCGCCGCTGATCTGCGCGGCCATCTCGCGCAGCACGGCCGGCGGGGTCAGCCGGTCCTGCCCGCCGGCCACCAGCAGCGTCGGCACGGCCAGCTGCGGTAGCGCCGCGCGGCGCTCGAAACCGGCCAGCGCCTGCAGCGCGCGGCGCCAGGTGGCGCCATGCACCCGCGCCTGGCAGTGCGTGGCCAGCTGCACGCCGGCGGGCAGGGCGTCGCGCCCCAGCAGAAGCGGCAGCCGCAGGGCGGCGATCCGCGCCATGTCGTGGCCCGCCTCCAGCCAGGCCAGCATCTGCGCCGCGTGGCGGCCGTAGGCGTCGTCCGGTGCCACCGACGCGGCGGTGGCCACCAGCACCAGCTGGTGGATCAGGTCGGGGCGACGCAGCACCACCTCCTGCGCCACCATGCCGCCCAGCCCCTGGCCCAGCAGCGCCACCGGCGCGCCGCCGGTCAGCGGCGCCAGCGCCTCGATCAGCGCCACGCAGCTTTCGGCCAGGCCCTTGAAGCCGTAGGGCTCGATGGGCGGACTCTGGCCATAGCCCGGCATGTCCCAGGCGATGGCCCGAAAGCCCAGGCTGGCCAGGGTCTCGACCTGCGGCGCGAAGGCCCGAAAGCCGCCGCCCGAGCCGTGCAGCAGCAGCACCGGCGGGCCATGGCCCAGGGTGGTGAAGGTGGGCAGCAGCGCCATGCGGCCATGGTACGCCTTGTGGCGGGCGCCGAAGTCCCCGCGCCGGCAGTGGCGCGGCCGCATGGCTATCATCGCCGCCAGCCGGTGCGCCTGCGTGTGCACGCGCGCCGCCGGCCCGCCATCTCCCACCCATGTCCCCCACCCCTCGCGCCGCCGACCCCGCCTTCTCCGCGCTGGAGTTCCGCGCCGCGCTGGGCATGTTCGCCACCGGCGTGACCATCGTCAGCGCCCGCACGGCGGACGGCGAGCTGGTGGGGCTGACGGCGAACTCCTTCAACTCGGTGTCGCTCGATCCGCCGCTGGTGGCCTGGAGCCTGAGCCAGCGCTCGCTGTCGCTGCGCGCGTTTCGCCGCGGCTCGCACTACGCCATCAACGTGCTGGCGGCCGAGCAGCGCGATCTGGCGCTGCGCTTTGCCGCGCCGGTGGGCGATCGCTGGGCCGGCGTGGCCTGGCGCCCGGGGGTGGCGGGGGCGCCGCTGATCGAGGGCGCCGTGGCGCATTTCGAATGCTTCAACCGCGGCCGCCACGACGAGGGCGACCACCTGCTGTTCATCGGCCAGGTGGAGCACTGCGATCACCGCCCCGGTGCCTCGCCACTGCTGTTTCACGGCGGCCAGTTCTACACGGAGCACCCGCTGTGACCGAGGCGCCACGGCGTCGCCGGGAGGCGGGGTGGGCATGACCGCGCGGCGCGAGCAGCTCGACGGCCGGGCCATCGGCATCCTGCTGGCCTGCTGCCTGTTCTGGGGCGTGCAGCAGGTGATGGTCAAGGCCACGCTGCCCGAGCTGGCGCCGGTGTTCCAGGCCGCGCTGCGCTTTGCCGGCGCCACCGCGCTGCTGTGGCTGTGGTGCGCCTGGCGCGGCGTGCCGCTATTCCAGCGCGACGGCACGCTGGGCGCGGGGCTGCTGGCCGGCGTGCTGTTCGCGGCCGAATTCGCCGCCATGTACCTGGGCCTGCAACACACCACCGCCTCGCGGCTGACGGTGTTTCTCTACACCTCGCCGTTCTGGGTGGCGCTGGTGCTGCCCTGGCTGGTGCCGGCCGAGCGCCTGCGCCGCGTGCAGTGGCTGGGCCTGGCCTGCGCCTTTGCGGCGGTGGTGTTCGCGCTGCGCGAAGGCTTCAGTCACGGCGGCGCCGGCCTGACCTGGCGCGGCGATCTGCTGGCGCTGGCGGCCGGCGCGCTGTGGGGGCTGACGACGGTGAGCATCCGCGCCACCCGGCTGGTGCAGGTCTCGCCCGAGAAGATGCTGTTCTACCAGGTGGCGGTGAGCACGGCGGTGCTGCCGCTGCTGTCGCTGGCCCTGGGCGAGCCCTGGAACTGGCACTGGAGCGCGTTTGCCGCCACCTCGCTGGCGCTGCAGACCGTGGTGGGCGCCTTTGCCAGCTACCTGGCCTGGATGTGGCTGCTGGCGCATTACCCGGCCACGCGCGTGTCGGCGTTCTCTTTTCTGACGCCGATCTTCGCCCTGATGGCCGGCGCGCTGTGGCTGCACGAACCCATCACACCGACGCTGGTGACGGCGCTGGCGCTGGTGGCGCTGGGCATGGTGCTGGTCAACCGGCGCTGGCCGGCGCGGCCGCGCGACTGAGCCGCTGAACCGGCGCGGCGCCGGGTCGCCGTTTTCGGGTTCAAGTCAAATCGGCCTCTGGCGCGCTTGTGGCAAGCGCCAGCAGCTATCAAAAATATACTGATGTCGATGCCGATCGGCACAGCGCTTGCGCGCTGGCCAGCGGGCCCCATATAAACCGGCATGGGGCGCGCCACCGTCGCCGCGCGTCCCGGCACACACAGGCAAGCGCATGCAGTTCAAGGACTACTACCAGATCCTCGGCGTGGCCAAGGGCGCCAGCCAGGACGACATCAAGAAGGCCTACCGCAAGCTGGCGCGAAAGTACCACCCCGACGTCAGCAAGGAGGCCGACGCCGCCCAGCGCATGGCCGAGCTCAACGAGGCCAACACCGTGCTGTCCGACCCGGAAAAGCGCGCCGCCTACGACAGCGTGGGCGCGCAGGCCTGGGCGGCCGGCGCGCGCTCGGGCGACGACGTGCGTCCGCCGCCGGGCTGGAACACCGGCTACGAGTTCTCCGACGGCGGCGGCGCGGACTTTGGCCCAGGGGGCGAGGGCGATTTCAGCGAATTCTTCGAGCAGATGTTCGGCCGTGCCCGCGCCGGCGCCCGCGGCGCGCGCGCCGGTGGCGCTGCGCCGACGCCGATGCGCGGCCAGGACCACCACGCGCGCATCGAGCTGGAGCTGATCGACGCCTACCGCGGCGCCGAGCGCGCCCTCGGCCTGCACGGCGTCCAGGTCGATGCGCAGGGCCAGGTGCTGCCGCAGGAGCGCACGTTGCAGGTCCGCATTCCGCAGGGCGTCAAAGAGGGCCAGCTGATCCGGCTGGCCGGCCAGGGCAGCCCGGGCTACCACGGCGGACCGGCGGGCGATCTGTTCCTGGAAGTGCAGTTCCGCCCCGACGCGCGCTGGCGCATCGACGGCCGGGACGTCACCCAGCGGCTGCGCGTGACCCCCTGGGAAGCCGCGCTGGGCGGCGCGGTGCAGGTCGCCACGCCCGACGGCAAGACGGTGGAAGTCGCCGTGCCCGCCGGCTCCGGCAGCGGCCGCAAGCTGCGCCTGAAGGGGCGCGGCATCCCCTCGGCCAGCGCCCCGGGCGATCTGTTTCTGGAGCTCGACATCGCCGTGCCCGGCGCCGTCACCGAGGCCCAGAAGGCGGCCTGGGCCCAGCTGGCCGCCGCCTATCCCGGCTTTGATCCGCGCCGTGCCTGACCCCGCAGGAGAACTTCCGTCATGGCTTCACGCCCCGTCACCCTTCCCGCCGATCTGGTCGAGTTGCTGGACGACGCCGCGCTCGATCTGCACGGCCTGGCGCGCGCCTGCGCCATGAGCCCCGAATGGGTGCTCGCCCGCGTCGAGGCCGGCGTGCTGCAGCCGCTGCACGGCGGCGTGGCCACCGAATGGCGCTTTGCCAGCCTCAGCCTGCGCCGCGCGCGCCGCATCGCCCAGCTGGAGCGGGTGTTCGACGCCGACCCCCAGCTGGCCGCGCTGACGGCCGACCTGATGGAAGAGGTGATCGCGCTGCGGCAGCGCCTGGGGGCCTGATGGGCGCCGCCAAAGACTCCTGAATAGATAGCTGCTGGCGCTTGCTGGACGTGCGCCAACACCCAATTTGACCGGCTGCGGCGCACCGCGCGCCGGGGCAGCTCGCGGCGCGCGGCAAAAAGGCGGGACAATCGCAGTCTTTCCCAACCCGCAGCCGCCGCGCGGGCGCCTGCCCGCCGCTTCACGCCATGTCTCACACCATCTTGCAATCGCTTCCCGCCGGCCAGAAAGTCGGCATCGCCTTCTCGGGCGGCCTGGACACCAGCGCCGCCCTGCTGTGGATGCGCCAGAAGGGCGCCATTCCCTACGCCTACACCGCCAACCTGGGCCAGCCCGACGAGGCCGACTACGACGCCATCCCGCGCAAGGCCATGGACTACGGCGCCGAAAAGGCGCGCCTGGTGGACTGTCGCACCCAACTGGCCAACGAAGGCATCGCCGCCCTGCAGTGCGGGGCCTTCCACATCCAGACCGCCGGCGCCACCTACTACAACACCACGCCGCTCGGGCGGGCCGTCACCGGCACCATGCTGGTGAACGCGATGAAGGAAGATGACGTCAATATCTGGGGTGATGGCAGCACATACAAGGGAAATGACATCGAACGCTTCTACCGCTACGGCCTGCTGGCCAACCCGGCGCTGAAAATCTACAAGCCCTGGCTCGACCAGCGCTTCATCGACGAGCTGGGCGGCCGCAAGGAAATGTCGGAATTCATGCAGAAGGCCGGTTTTGACTACAAAATGTCGGCAGAAAAGGCCTATTCGACCGATTCCAACATGCTGGGCGCGACCCACGAGGCGAAGGACCTGGAAGAGCTGTCCAGCGGCATCCGCATCGTCAACCCGATCATGGGCGTGGCCTTCTGGAAGCTCGAGGTCGAGGTCAAGGCCGAGGAAGTGCGCGTGCGCTTCGAGGAAGGCCGCCCGGTGGCGCTCAACGGCCAGGAGATCGCCGATCCGGTGGAGCTGTTCCTGCAGGCCAACCGCATCGGCGGCCGCCACGGCCTGGGCATGTGCGACCAGATCGAGAACCGCATCATCGAGGCCAAGAGCCGCGGCATCTACGAAGCCCCCGGCATGGCCCTGCTGCACATCGCCTACGAGCGCCTGCTGACCGGCATCCACAACGAGGACACCATCGAGCAGTACCGCATCAACGGCCTGCGCCTGGGCCGCCTGTTGTACCAGGGTCGCTGGTTCGACCCCCAGGCCATCATGCTGCGCGAGACCGCCCAGCGCTGGGTGGCCGGCGCCATCACCGGCGAAGTGACGCTGGAGCTGCGCCGCGGCAACGACTACAGCCTGCTGAACACCGAGTCGCCCAACCTGACTTACGCGCCCGAGCGCCTGAGCATGGAGAAGGTCGAGAACGCCCCCTTCACCCCGCTGGACCGCATCGGCCAGCTGACCATGCGCAACCTGGACATCACCGACACGCGCGGCAAGCTGGCGGTCTACAGCCGCAGCGGGCTGCTGCAACTGGGCGAAGGCTCGATGCTGCCGCAGCTGGGCCACGACAGTGGCGCCGAGCGCAAGTAAGCGATCGCTGACGTTGTTCGTGCCCCCGAAAATCCCCTACGGGCAAGCCCCAATGGCCCCGGCGCGGCCCGGCGGTTACATTGCAGGCACTCAGGCGCGGCGGCCCAGTGCCGGCGCGCCGAAGGGCCGAGGAGACAAACCCAAGCACAACGACAACGCAACGATTTCCGTCAACACCGACTTGCAGGGCGCCCACGTGGCGCCCTTTTTCTTGCCCGTGCGCATGGCGGATAATGTGGTCATTCCGGCCCGTGGCGCTTGCCAGGCAAGCGCCACCAGCTATAAAAACCATAGAATTCCAGCCCGCTGATGGACCTGCTTCTCGTATCGCTGGCCTCGCTGCTGGCCGGCGGCATCGACTCGATCGTCGGCGGCGGCGGCCTGATCCTGGTGCCGGCGCTGTTCGCGGTCTACCCGAACGCCGCCCCGGCCACGCTGTTCGGCACCAACAAGAGCGCCTCGGTCTGGGGCACCAGCATCGCCACCGTGCAGTACAGCCGGCGCGTGCAGATGCGCTGGGCGGTGCTGGGGCCGGCGGCCGGCGCGGCGCTGGTGGGCTCGTTCCTCGGGGCCTGGGCGGTGACGCTGATCGACCCCGGTTTTCTGCGCCGCGCCCTGCCGCTGATCCTGCTGGCGGTGCTGCTCTACACGCTGGCCCGCAAGGACCTGGGCCGCACCCATGCGCCGCGCCACACGCGCGGGCGCGAAACCCTGCTGGCCTGCCTGATCGGCGCCGTGATCGGCTGGTACGACGGCTTCTTCGGCCCCGGCACCGGCAGCTTCTTCATTTTTCTGTTCGTGCGCCTGCTGGGCTACGACTTTCTCAACGCCTCGGCCGCCGCCAAACTGCTGAACGTGGCCACCAACATCGCCGCCATCGCGCTGTTCGCCGCCAAGGGCCATGTGTGGTGGCACATCGGCCTGGTGATGGCCGCCGCCAACGTCACCGGCAGCCTGATCGGCACGCGCCTGGCGCTCAAGCACGGCGCCGGCTTCGTGCGCGGGGTGTTCATCGTCGTCGTCGGGGCGCTGATCCTGAAGACCGGCTACGACGCTTTCCTGCGCTAGCCGTGCGGGGCGCTCGAGGGGGCGTCGTCAGGCCTCGACCACCACCGGCACGCGCGGCGCCAGCGCGCACATCAGCTCGTAGCCGATGGTGCCGGCGGCGTGCGCCACCTCGTCGATCGGCAGGCCCTGGCCCCACAGCGTCACGGCGCTGCCGGGCCCGGCCTGCGGCACCGGGTCGAGGTCGACGGTCAGCATGTCCATGCTCACGCGCCCCAGCAGGCGGGTGCGCACGCCGTCGACCAGCACCGGCGTGCCGGTGGGGGCGTGGCGCGGGTAGCCGTCGGCGTAGCCGCAGGCCACGACGCCGACGCGCATCGGTTGCGCCGCCGTGAACGTGGAACCATATCCGACGCTGTCGCCCGTCTGGAGCGCGCCAGAAGCTATCAATTTTGAGGTAAGCGTCATGGTCGGCCGCAGGCCCCAGTGCGCCGCGTCGTGCGTCGGAAAGTCGGGCGAGCCGCCGTAGGCCGCGATGCCGGGGCGCACCCAGTCGGCGCGCACGGCGGCGTCCTGCGCGTGGCGCAGGGTGGCGGCGCTGTTGCACACGCTGCGCTCGCCCGGCAGGCCGTCGGTGACGCGCTGGAACACCGCCCACTGCCCGGCGATGCCCTTGTCGCCGTCGGCGTCGCTGAAGTGCGTCATCAGCGAGATCTCGCCCACCTGCGGCAGTGCCGACAGGCGCGCGTGGGCGGCGCGAAAGCGCTCGGGCGCGAAGCCCAGCCGGTTCATGCCCGAGTTGAGCTTGAGGAACACATGGTGCGGCGCGTGCGTCTTGTGCATGGCCAGCCAGTCGATCTGCTCGTCGCCGTGCACCGCGTGCCACAGCGCGAGGCGCGAGCACAGCTCCAGGTCGCGCGGCTCGAACACGCCCTCCAGCATCAGGATGGGGCCGCGCCAGCCCAGGGCCCGCACGCGCTCGGCCTCGGCCAGGTCGAGCAGCGCGAAGCCGTCGGCGCCGCGCAGGCCCTCGTAGGCGCGCTCGATGCCGTGGCCGTAGGCGTTGGCCTTGACGACGGCCCACAGGCGCGCGCCGGGCGCGGCGGCGCGCAGGCGCCGCAGGTTGTGGCGCAGCGCGTCGGTGTGGATGATGGCCTGGATCGGACGGGGCATGGCAAGGTCGGCACGGTGGCAACCCCGGGATTCTGGCACCGCGCGGCCATGCCCACCGCCGGCAGGGCGCGTGCTATAACCGCGCACCGATACAGGAGCTTACTTTTTTGGTTCGGTTCAGCCACCGCCCGGCGTCCCCGGCCTCGTGCCCATGAGACGGGGCTTCTACACCATCATGGCGGCGCAGTTCTTCAGCTCGCTGGCCGACAACGCCCTGTTCGTCGCCGCCGTCGAGCTGCTGCGCGGCAGCGGCGCGGCCGAGTGGCAGCGCGCCGCGCTGGTGCCGATGTTCGCGCTGTTCTACGTGGTGCTGGCGCCCTGGGTGGGCGCCTTCGCCGATTCGCGTCCCAAGGGGCGCGTCATGTTCCTCAGCAACGCCATCAAGATCGTCGGCTGCCTGGCCATGCTGTTCGGCGGCCATCCGCTGCTGGCTTACGGCATCGTCGGCCTGGGGGCGGCGGCGTATTCGCCGGCCAAGTACGGCATCCTGACCGAGCTGCTGCCGGCCTCGCAGCTGGTGCGCGCCAACGGCTGGATCGAGGGGCTGACCATCGCCTCCATCATCCTGGGCGTGCTGCTGGGCGGCCAGCTGGTGGGGCCGCACCTGTCGCCGTGGCTGCTGGCCATCGACCTGCCCGGCATCGAGACCTCCATCGACACGCCGCCCGAGGCCGCCATCGCCTCGCTGGTGCTGGTGTACGCCATCGCCGCCGCCATCAACCTGCGCATTCCCCACACCGGCGTGCGCATGCGGCCGCTGCCCGATCGCACGCTGTCGCTGCTGCCCGACTTCTGGCGCTGCAACGCCCGCCTGTGGCGCGACAAGCTGGGCCAGATCTCGCTGGCCACCACCACGCTGTTCTGGGGCGTGTCGGGCAACATGCGCTACATCGTGCTGGCCTGGGCCGCCGCCGCGCTGCACTACAGCACCACGCAGGCGGCCGGCCTGGTGGGGGTGGTGGCCATCGGCACCGCCGTCGGGGCGGTGCTGGCCTCGATGCGGGTCCGGCTGGACCGCGCCATCGGCGTCATGCCGCTGGGCGTGCTGATGGGGGCGCTGGTGGTGCTGATGGTGTTCGTCGACCGGCTGTGGCTGGCCGTGCCGTTCCTGATCTTCATGGGCGCGCTGGGCGGCTACATCGTGGTGCCGATGAACGCGCTGCTACAGCACCGCGGCCACAACCTGATGGGCGCCGGGCGCTCCATCGCGGTGCAGAACTTCAACGAACAGGCCTGCATCCTGGGCCTGGGCGCGCTCTACAGCGCCTCGGCCGGCGTCGGGCTGTCGGCGTTCGGCGCCATCGCGCTGTTCGGCGCCGTGGTGATCGCTTTCATGCTGCTGATCCAGCGCTGGCACCGCCACAACCTGCGCCGCTACCCGGGCAAGGTCGAGCGCCTGCTGAACATCGCACGGCGCGACCGGGGGCACTGAGCGCCGTGTCCGTTCACTCAAAATCGGCCGCGCTGCCGGCGCTGGCCCTGCTGGGCAATGCGCTGGTCTGGGGCCTGTCCTGGATCGGCTTCAAGGCGCTGCACCGGCATGGCCTGCACCCGCTGTGGAGCACCGCCGTGGTGTTTGCCGGTGAAGCCGCGCGCGATATTTGAGCCTCAAAACGTGCGATATTTGAGCGTCGGATGAGTTGTGGCGGTTGCAAAGGAATTGCGCAGGCGGCAACGATACGCCATCACCACTCGCCGTAAGTGACTTTGAGCTGGATCCGTCCAGCATCGGCGCCGGCAACGAATGCGGCGGCCGTCAGGTCATTGAAACCACCGCCGCCGCTGCCGAAGACCGTCTTTACGAGCAGGCCTGACCCGGCCCCGATGGCAGCGTCGCCGGCTGCGGAGAGATAGGCGCCCGTGGCGTCCGGGCTGCCTGCTGGGTCCGGGTCGGCCCAGGACAAGGACCAATCGGCGGCCGCCGCCGACAGCGTGGATCCAAATACCAGGCCCTGGCCCCCAAACACCTCCATCCACGAACAGCGCCACGCAGGCGACGGCACTGGCGCCGGGATGCCGTCGATCAAGTAGGGCTCACCCTCCCAGCGTGTCCGCAGATGGAGACCGTCATATGGATGAGTCAGCTCCCACACCCCATCGGCCACCTCCACGGCCGCGCGACCGTCTGGATACTCGAACCATTTGCCGATCAGCACCGTCGGAATCCAGGTCGCGCGTACAAGCCCTGGCGCCGGCGGCGCGACCGCGGGCGCCGGCTCTGTCCGGTCCGCCCGCAGCTGCACCTCCAGCTCCACGCGCTGCCCCGGCACCTGCTGCGCCGGGCGAGATGGGAAGAAGCGGCGCCGTTCCATCACACCACCACCACCGCCTCGCTGGGCGGGTAGCCGTCGGCCTCGATCAGCAGCACGTGCCGACCGCGCGCTACCGGGAACGACACGCGCCCATTGGCGTCGGCAATGCGCCTGGCACCCCCGTCCAGCGTGATGCGCGCCCCCGGCAGCGGCTGGCCGCGCTCGTTGCGCGCCGTGAAAATGATCTCCCCGTTCGCCACCTCCACCGTGATGCCCGGCTGGATCAGCGGGTCGAACGCAGCCGACAGGCGCGTGGTCTCGATCGCGGGCGGCGCACCGACCGGCGCCTCGATGGCGCAGGCCAGCACGGCGGCGTCCAGATCCAGCTCGGCACCCACCAGCCGGTGGCGGCCCTGCACGGGGCTGCGCGGGTGGTCGATCTCCACCCATGACCCCGTGGCCACGTCAGCGAGCGACTGGCGCCAGCTCACGCGCCAGCGCGGGCGCGCCAGCCAGGCCAGCATGCGCTGGCCCAGCGCCTCGGCCTGGCGCGGCGTGCGCAGCCACGGCGCGGGCCACTCCAGCTCCAGCCGGCCGTAATCCTTGATCGCGTCCGGCGCCTCCAGCTGAATGGCGCGGGCAAAGCGGCCGGCCGCGTGGTCGTAGTCGTACAGCACGCGCAGCGCGGTGTGGATGCCCGTGGCGCTGGTGGCCGCCTGCAAGTCGGGCGCCGCCAGCGCATCCACCCGCAGCGCCGGCGCGGCCGCGTCGGGCAGCGGTGGCCAGGTGATGGCCACGCCCGGCATGGCCGCCGCCCAGGCGCCGCCCGCGCTCTGCATGATCTGGTCCACCGCCGCGCGCACGCTGATGGTGTTGTCGTCCAGCACGCCGCCCAGCACCAGCTCGGCCGTCTCGGTGCGGTAGTCGTCCAGCTCGCCCCAGCTCACCGGCGCGCCCGCCAGGTTGGCCAGCACGTCGTGCAGAATCTCGGCCGGCGTTTGCAGCCGCCGCCCCGTGGCCGGGTGCATGCGCCCGCGCAGCGTCACGGCCAGGCGCTCGCCCTCGGCCAGCGGCTCGGCCAGCTCGACAAAGCTCACCGCCCGCCCCGTGCTGTCCACCCCGTTGTACCAGGCCCAGGCCGGCGTGGCCACGCCGTCGCGCTTGACCTCATCCACCCCCTCGATCGGGTGATCCAGCAGGACGAACACCCGCTGGTCGTCGCTGTACTGGATCGGCGTCACGGTGATGCGCCCCCAACCCCAGGGCAGCACGCGCACCTCGCGCCAGCCGCCCCACACCGCATTGGTGCGCAGCGGCAGGTTGTCCGACAAGGGCCGGTCCATGCCCGCCTCCAGCGCCAGGCGCAGCTCGGCGCCGGCGTCGATGCCCGTCACGATGCCCTCGAAGATCACCGCCTGGTCCAGCCGCACGCTGGCGGCACGCCGCATCGGCGGGCGCTGGCCCCACAGCCGGGCCAGCGCGCCGCCGGCGTTGTCCACGCGCGCGTCCAGGTTGCTGGCCGGCGCGCTGGCGATGCCCGGCACCGACAGCGGCCGCTGCACCGCCGAGATGGCCGCCAGCACCGGCAGCGTCAGCCCATCGGGCAGGCTCGAAGGCGCGGCGCCCGCGGCGCCGATCAGGTTGATGGCGCAGCCGTGCGGCCCGCCCTCGATGCGCAGCCAGGCATTCATCATGCGAACACCGGCTCCAGCTCCAGGCTTGCCGACAGCAGGCGTGCGCCCGCATCGTCGCTCTGCCACTCGTGCAGGTCGGCCACCTCCAGCGCGTCGGCGGCAAAGCGCACCAGCGCCGCGTCCTGCGGGTGCAGGTGATGCGGCACAAACAGCAGCGGCTCGTCCTGCTGCTGCGCCCAGTCCAGCAGCGGCAGCAGGCCGGCCACATCGGCCTCCAGCAGGCGGCTGGCCGCCCAGTCGCCCGGCGCCCAGGCCAGGCGCCAGCCGTCGCCCGCGCCCGCGTACAGGCTGGCCGCGTTGTAGCCGCCACCGCGCTGCACCGCCCAGCGCCGGCGCCGCTCGCACTTGCTGGCATGGTGGTCGGTGGCAAACGGCACGCCCGCCCACACCCAGCCGATGTGGCCGCCCATGGCCGCGGCCACCGTCAGGCGCAGGTAGCGCGCGCTGCCGGCGGTGAAGGCCACCGCCACCGTGCGCGACACGTCCAGCGCCACCGGCGCGCCCCAGGTGGCGCCATCGGCCGACAGCTCCACCGACACCGTCGCGCCCGCCGGCAGGCTGTAGCGCGCCAGCGCCAGCGCGGCAATCGGCTGCACGCTGCCCAGGTCCAGCAGCATGGTGGCGCCCGCGCCGGCCCAGGCCCAGGCCGTGGCCTGCGCATCCTTGACGTGGCTGGCCGCATGCGGCTGGTGCACGTGAAAGCCGCAGCTGTCGCCCGGCACGAACGACGGCGCCGCGCCGGCGTCAAAGTGCAGCTCCAGCCCATCGGCCAGCAGCGCCGGCCCGCTGGCCGGAATGTCGGCCACCGCGCTCCAGGCGCCGCCGTCGCGCCGCCACTGATACTGCCCGGCCTCAACCGCCAGGCCAAAGCGGTCCCCCAGCGCAAAGCCGATCCCGCCCATCGCCATCTCGACGTCGATGCCCGCATGGCTCCAGGTCGGCGCCGGCGCGCCGTCGGTGGGCAGCACGTAGCTCGGCAGCACGCCGCTGGCGCTGCCCTGCACGGCCCAGGTCTGCACGTCCGTGCCATCCACCCCACCGGCCAGCCAGGCCGGGCCGGCGCCAATGGTCTGGATAATCGCCTCGTCGCCCACTTTATAAGGGCGCTCGCCATCCACCGTGATAATGCGCACGGTAATCGAGTCGCCGATTTTCAGGCGCTCCGGGCAGGCCACGACAAGGCCGAATCCAAACTCCATCGTCGATTTAATCTCGCCCGTATCAGCATTTCGGCGCGCGCTGACATAAGGCTGATTCGTGAATGCGGGCAAATAAAGACCGTCCTGGTCCACCCACCAATGGGTGCCACCATGGTCAACCCAGCACCCGCCCGCGTCGGTGGTGCTGGGGTCAGACTTTGGGACGATGCCGGCCAGAGCGCGGCAGTAGTCCATCCGCGCGCTGTAGCGGCGCGGCATCGTCTGCATCAGCTCGGCCAGCACGGTGGCCGGCACGCCATCGATGTCGGCGCCCTCAGGCACGGCGGCCACAGGGTCAGCCAGTCGCGTAAGCGTTACCGTCCATTCGGCGCCAGATTCGGGCGATCCGGTGTACGTCGACCAATCCACCGTCAGCGTCACGTCGGCGCCAACGGCGACCTGCCACGCCGCGTCCAGCGGCACCGGGGTCACATCGGCCATCAGCGGACTGACGAAAAAGTCGATGCCCGTCACCGTTGTGCCGTCGCGCTTGATCTGCGTGACCTCGAACAGGCGGCCCACATGGCGCCAGCGCTCCCCCAGCCTGACGCGCCACGACGCAGGCACAGCGTGCGATCCCACCAGGCCGACCAGCGACGCCATTTCTGCCTGCAAGTCTGTCAGCGCGGCATCCCACTCGGTGCGCGCCGCGCTTGACGGGTGCACCTCGGCCAGCGCGTCGGAAAAGATTTTTACAACGGCGTCAGCCAGATCAAGATCATTCTTGGCCCACCGCATGGGCCAGCCCGGCGCCGTGTTGTCGCCAAAGAAGTCCCGCCGCCACTCGAACAGGTCTTCCAGGCGCGATTGATGTGCAGGGTCCAGTGCCATATCGGCCTCACCTCCAATCCCGAGACAGGCGTCCCGGATACGCAGCGGCGCCAGCGGCGCGCAGTTGCAATCCGCAGGCGGTCGCTTGCGGTACTCAAACGTCACGGCCGTTGGCCGCGCGTTCACCCCCAGGCGCAGCGGCTTCAGGCACACGCTGGGCACGCCTTCGGCGTCGCTGCGCGAGGCCGGAGAAAACCTCCACCCCGTCTCGCCACTGCCCACCGCCGCCGGGTCCAGCGCCGGCACCGTGAAGGCGATGGCCGCATGCGTGTACGGCACGCCCGTGATGGCCGGCGCCAGCGCGCCGCTCACGTCGCCCGTCACCGCCCAGCGCTCGGCCCCCACCGTGTCGGCATTGATGCAGCGCACCGTCACCGTCTGCGTGGGCGCCGCCGGCGGCACGCCCACGTCGGCCAGCTTCGCCGCGCCACCCAGCGCCAGCAGCCAGGCACTGGTGCGCAGCGGCACGTCGATGGCCGCCTGCCCGCCCACCGTGCGGTCGGCCGCCACCACGCCCGCCACATCCACCAGCGCGCTGGCGGCCAGCTGCGTCAGCAGGTCGTAAAACGTGACGACGGCCGGCTGCGGCACCGGCAGCGCCGCCGTGTCGCCGTAGACCTCGGTCGTCACCCCATCGGTAATGGTCACCTTGTAGCCGCCCGTCACCGCGTGCACCGGCGTGCCCTTGGCCACCGCTCGTTGCAGCGCCGGGCTCAGGCCAAATTCCCACTGTCCGTTGCGAAACCGCCGCCACGGCCGATAAACCTCGGGGTCAAAGCCAAACGCAATGCGCGGGCTGGCCGCGTCCAGCTCATCCTTGGGCGACAGCGGCAGCCCGCCGAAGTCCCACTGCGGGCCGGTCTGCACGTCCTGCCCCGTCGCCCAGTCGGCCAGCAGCGCCCAGGCGGTGGGCGTGCGCGTCAGCAGCGGCTCCACCGTGACGCTGATCGCATTGCCCGCGCTGCCGGCGGCCTTGGCCACCAGCCGCGCCTCGCGCACATCCAGCCCGGCGTGCGTGGTCTGCACGCCCAGGTCGGCCAGCGTGAAGGTGAGCGACTGCAGCGGCGCCGCAGCGCCCACGCCCAGCACCTGCAGCGTGCCGTTGCCCACACCCACGAACTGCGGCACGCTGGCGCGCGGGGTGCCGCCGGCGGCGTCAATGCGCACATCGATGTCCGTGGCCTCGTGCCCCACATAGCTGCCCACCAGCCGCACCCGCCCGCCACCGGCGCGCGCCACCGCCGTGCGTTCCACCGCCGTGCTGGCCCGCACGCTGCTGGCCGCCAGCAAGGCGTTGCGCGCAAGGTTGTTGCGACCAGAGAAAAAGCGCTGCACCGAAGGCATAGGCGCCCACTGTGCCGCGCCCGCGCCCGGGCGGCCAAACAAAACGCTTTACTTTGCGGCGGCCTGGGCACGCGCGCCGCGCGCTGGCCTAGCGCGCCAGGCGCTGCAACCGGGCCAGCTCGGGCTCGATCATGCGCGCCAGCTTCACCGGGTCACTGATCCCGTTGGCATTCAGCGTCACATTCATCGTCGCCGGTCCGGCACTGACGCCGCCACCGCCGCCGCCGCTCCCACCCTCATCGCCACGCGCCTTGGCCGCGCGCTGCTTCTGCTCGGCGGCGTAGACCTTGCCCAGCAGGGTGAGCTGCTCGCCCAGCAGGGCGATCTCCTCGCGGTACTTGGCGATCTCGCCCTCATCGTTGCGAGCGGCGGCTCTGGCCGCCTCGATCTCGGCCAGCTTGATCTGTCGGCGCACCTCGGCTTCGTCGCGTTCTCGGCGCGCGGCAGCCACCTGCTCCTCGGTGCCGTTGAGCTCGATCAGGCGCAGCTTCAGCGCGTCCACCGACCGCGCCGCACCGATGTTCGTTCGCTCGATGGCCTGCTGCTGGCGGTCTAGCGCCTCCATGGTGGCCACGTATTCGTCGGCCAGCCGCGTGAGCGTGTCGAAGTGGTTGTTCCACGCCTCGAAGTACATGCCCCACGACATCGGCGCGCTGCCCAACGCCGACAACGACTGCCACTTGCCTTCCAGCGCATTGGCGTGGGCGATGGCCTCGTCCTTGTAGCGGCTGGCAGCAGCCGCCGCCGACACCCAGGTGAACTGAATCGTCTTGCCCACCTGCTCGTGCTTCTTGCCGGCCTCCTCGGCGGCATCGCCGGCCGTCTTTGCGCCGGCCGCCGCCTTCTCCGCGGCCTGGGCCGAGGCCTCTCCCAGATCGCGCTGCCTGGCAACAGCAAACTCGGCGGCGGACGCCGCCTGCTTGAGCAGGTCGACCTCCTTCAGCCGCGCCTCGGCCAGCTTGATCGACGCCTCCAGCTCGGCCTGCTTGACCGCATTGGCCTCGCCCTTGGCCGCCATCTCCGCCAGCGTGGCGCGCGCCACCGCAATGCTGCCCTCGGCCTCCACGCGTTGCACCTCGGCTTTCGCGCGCGTGATCTGCGCGTCGATCTCCATCTGCCGAATGCGCTCGCGCCGCGCCGACGTCTCATCGCCCATCAGCCGCGCCATCTGCTCGCTTTGCTGCGCCAGCCCGCGCTGATGCGCCAGCAGGTTGATCGCCGCATCCGCCTCCGACTTGCGCGCCACCGCGCTGGCCTGGGCGGCCACGCGCACCTGCTCAGCCGCCTGCGCCTCGGGACCCTTGGCGCGCGCGCTGGCCTGCGCGGCGGCGGCCTGCGCGGCCGTGGCGTCGGCATCAATCTGCTTTTGCGCGATCAGCGCCTCCAGCGCCTGCAACTCCTTCTTGCGCTCATCCGACACCTGGCCGCCGGCGGCCAGCAGCGCCAGCTTGTTGTTCAGCTCTGCGCGCAGCACGTCCACCTCGGTCTGGCGCTGCTGCGCCAGCGTGGCCAGCGCCTGCGCCTCGCCCTGCGCGGCCTGGCCGATGGCCGCGCGCAATGCCGCCTCGTCACCCAGCAACCGCGCCTGCGCCACGGCCGCATCGCCGCGCGCCTTGGCGGCCTTCACGTCGCGCTCGGCCAGGTCGATCTGCTGCGCCAGCTCGTCGCGCACCTTCTTGTAGGCCGCGCCCAGCGCCTGGTAGCTCACGGCCGACGCATCGGCCTGCGCGGCGCCCTGCTGCGCCGCCGCCCCTGCTTGCTGCATCGCCAGCGCGGCCTGCGTGGCCTCGCCACCGACCGCCTGCAGCGACGCGCGCAGCACATCGTTGTGCTGCGCCGCCTTGGCCAGCTTGGTCTGAGCCTCCGACTCGATCTCCGCAAACGCCGTCTTCAGGCCGGAAAAGTCCATGGCGGCGAAAGCGCCAACCAGCACGCCGATCTTCTTGCCGGTCGCCACCAGCGCCGCGTCAAGGAACGTGAGCGCCGTCTGTGCACCCTCGGCGAATGCCTTGAGCGCGTTGCCGCCGCCGGCCTGGCCAATGTTGTCGGCCATCTCGACGAAGGCGTTCTTGATGTTCGTGATTTCCTGCGCCAGCGTCTGCGCCTGCGGCGCGCCGGCATACAACTCGTTCAGCCCCCTGGTTAGCGCCGGAAAGATGTCCTGCGCGGTCACCTGCCCGGTCTCGATCAGCTTGATCAGCTCCTGGGTGGTCACCCCCATGCCCTTGGCCGCCGCCTGAAACGCGCCGGGCAGCGCCTCGCCCAGCTGCTGGCGCATCTCCTCCATGCTCACCACGCCCTTGCCGGCCATCTGCTGCAGCGCCAGCAGCGCATTGGCGGTCTCGCCCGACGACTTGCCCGCGCGCGCCATCGCCACGCTGACCGCCTCGAACACGTCGCGCGTGGCTTGTCCTTCAACTGCGGTGCCCTTGGTGGCCGCCGCCAGTCCCAGATACGCTTTGCTTGCGTCCGCCACATCCACGCCCGCGCGGGCCGCGATGTCGCGCACGAAAGCCAGCTCCTTGGCCGCTTTGTCCGCGTCGCCGGCCACCGCCTGCAGGCCAGCGCGCAGCTTTTCCATTTCCGCGGCGGCCTGCACCAGCTCGCGCGCGGTGAAAGCGGTTGCAAGGTATTTGCCCAGCGCGCGCGCAGCTTGGCCGGCCGTGTCGAGGTTGCCGCCGGTTCGCGTGGCCGCGTCGCCCAGCTCGGTCATGCGAGGACTCGCCTCGTGCGCGCCATCGCCGACCGATCGCACGTCGTCGGCGATCTCGCGGATCTGCTCGCCGCCTTCGGTTTGCGCCTTGAGCGTGAATTTCGCGTTCAAATCGTCAGCCATGCTCTTGTCTCGGTTGAAAATCGTTTGCGCCAATTAAAAAGCCGCGCCGGGCCAGTGCGGCCGGGCGCGGCAACCACCTTCTCTGCAGGAGTTCTGCTTGTGCCTCAGGCCGGCAGGTCAGGCATCGTGTCGATACGCATGAACGGGCCAAACAGCGCATCGCCCTGCAACGCCGGCACGTACAGCGCCTGACCCGACAGCGCCAGTTCGCTGGCCTCGTCGCTGATCCAGCCAAAGTCGCCATTCATCGCCAGGCTCACGCGCGGAATCACCACGCGCACCTTCTGGCCGTCGCCGTTGATGCCGCTGAAGATAATGCCCTTCTCAACATTGCTCTTGCTGAAGGCCGCGATGTTGACAAAGCCCCCGTATGAATAGTCGGCCTTCAACGGCTCGACCTGCGCCGGGCTGGTGGGATGCGCCAGCAGGCGGCAGCGGCCGTGGTCGGCATCGTCCACCGCGTAGTGCGTGCCCTCGGTGTAGATGATCGGCGTGCCGCTGGTGCTGTCCTTGATCACCACGCTGGAGACGCGCGGGTACTTCAGGAAGAAGTAGTCGCCCGCCATCAGCTCGGCCAGCTGCTCGCCGGTCACCGTGCCGGACGCCACCTCCACCGCCGCGCCGTAGAAAGCCTGCGCCAGCGTGCGACTGTCAAACTGCACCATCGACAGCTGCACCTGTAGGCTCTTGCTGGTCTCGATCTCCTTGAGCGTCAGGCGCTGGCCCGAGCAGCTCTCGGTGATGCTGGTGGTTTCGCGGCTCGGAGTGGCCGTCAGCGTACGGTTGCCGCAGCCCACGCTGTAGATGTCGGTCAGATAGCCCATCTCGGGGCGGCCCTTGACCGGATCGTAGGTGCCAATGTGAACCGGCCCCTGGCCGTTCCAGATCATGCTGGTGGATTTGCTTGCGGGCATGGCTTACTCCTTGGACGCGGCGTTCGCGCGGGTTGCGGTTGCGGGTTTGATATCGGCCGGGCGCGCGCGCCCCAGCGCGCACAACCATTCGGCCTGGTCGGGTTGCAGGCGCAGCACGGCGCCCGGCGGATAGTCGCGCCCGGCGTGCCGGTGCGGTTTCAGCAGCTCGATGGCCACCAGCTTGTCGTCGCTCACGTTGCTCTCCTTGTTGACTTAAAACATCCACAGCGACAGCCAGGCCAGCGCGCAGGCCCAGGCGTGCATCGCCATCAGGCCCACCGTCATCGCCATGACTTGGCGCCGTCCTGCACCGGCGCGGGCGCGGGTGTCACCTCGGCCAGTACGGGCGCCTCGGCGCGGCGCGTCAGCACTTCGCTCACCTGCGTTTCGGTGGCGACCGCGCCGCTGACCAGCAACCGCATGGCCGGGCTGTCGGGCGTCAGCGCCGTGGCGTACTCCCACTCGATGCGTGCCGCCTGACGCGCCGTCGGGTCCTTGATGGCGTCGATGGCCGCCTCCACCTGGTCCAGCAGCCCCGCCTCCAGCAGCGCCAGGCGCGCCTCGCGCATCGGCATCGCCGGCGGCGGGGCCGGCGACGCATCCTCCCAGGTCGGCGCCGGCGGCGGCGTGGGCGCGCCAAAGTCCGCACGCTTCAGACCGAGGCGCCTGATCGCCGCGTCGTCGGGCTGCACGCGCCACTGGCGCGCCTGGTCGTCGCGCGTCACGCGCCACAGCGTCCCGGCCAGCACGGCCATGGCCTGCGCATGGGCGGGCGTGCCCGCCAGCGCGGCCAGGTCGGCGGCACTATTGATGATGCAAGGCAACTCCATAGCGGCCCTCCATGTGGTTGAACAGATTGCACACGTCGGCATGCTGCGCGTGACCGCGCCAGGCCGCCACGAACAACGCCAGGCGCTGCACATCGCCACGACGCTGGGCGTCCGCGATCGCGCGGCGCGCGCGCACCACCGACTGCTTGCGCAGCAGCTTGTGGCGCGGCCAGATGCGATAGCCCAAGAAGTTGATGCCGCGCGCCACCGGAGCAACCTGCCAGCGGCTTACCTCCAGCCCCAGACGCCGCCGACCCAGATCGCGCACGCGCTCGAACCATTCACGCAGTTCGTAGGGATTGCGCGACAGCGCCACGGTATCGTCCATGTAGCGCGCCCAGGCGCGGGCACCCAGCTCGTGATGCAGAAAACGATCGACCACGTCGCCATACACATTGGCGAACAACTGGCTGGTCAGACTGCCAATGGGCAGTCCACGTCCGGTGCGCGGCACCATGGCGGCAATCAAATCCAGCGTGCGCTGGCACTTGATGCGCCGCTCGATCAGCGCATGCAGCCGCGCACGGTCGATCGATGCGAAGTAGGCGCGCCAGTCCAACTTCATGAAATGCGTGGCCTGGCTCTGGCGCAGCGCCGCCTGCACGTAACGCACGCCAGCGTGCGTTCCCTTGCCGGCCCGGCAGGCGAACGACCACGGCAGCATCGCGCGCTCGAAGATCGGGCCGATTACCCCCACCAGCGCATGCTGCGCCACGCGGTCGGCAAAGGCCAGCGCGGCGATCTCGCGCTGCTTGGGCTCGTAAATCACGAAGCTGCGCGCGGGCTGCTGCACCCAGGCGCCGTCCAGAATGGCCTCGCGCATGCGCGCCAGGTTCACGTGTAGGTGTTCGCGAAACTCCAGGTGGCCCCGCGTGCGCCGCTTGCCGCGCGCGGTGCGCTCGAACGCGGCCAGCAGGTTGTCCGCGCCGGCCACCTGCTCGATCAGGTTTCCCGCGCGCTTAGGCATGACACATGCTGGCCGCGCCGTTCACCGCAACACGGCGGCTACTAGGCGCTCTACCAGACCCCCAAGGGTATTTGCCGAAGCAGGACAGCACGGCTGACCACAAGTAAGCTGGCCGGCCCGCCGGGCCGTGACCACGGCGGAGCACTGCAAAACCAGACTGATCGTCCTCACTGACGCCGCGCGCACCGATGTTCGTGTCCGTGTTCCACGGCATGTTGTTCCAGTTCGAGCAGCGCGAACCCGCGTTCGCGCCGTTGTTCCAGTTGCCGCCGAACATCGCAGCGTTTTTACCCATGCTGCCCCCTACGCGCCCGCCTGACGATCCAGGCACCCAACATGCGGCCCACCTCGGCCAGCAAGGCTTGCGCCGTTGCCACCTGGTGCTCCGTCATGCCACGCACCCGAGCGCCCTGCAGGAACCGTAGCCAGAAACGCAGATGTGCTAGCCCCGCATCTGCCATATAGAGCCGGGCCACCTGGTTGGACTTGCCCGCCTCCACAAACAATTTCACCTGTCCGAGCAACGCCTCAATGAACATCGCCTTGGCCACGCCGTGGCGCCTGCCGATGTTCTGCGCGATCGGGTACAGGTAGGCGATCACGGTTTCGTAGCGCTCCACGATCGCCAATTGCTCCACGCTTTGCGTGCCTTCGCCTTCGACTTCCATGTCCGTCGCTCGCTTTCGCTCGCTCATGCAAGTTGCAGGTGGTCACTGACGCCGCGCGCACCGATGTACGTGTCCGTGTCCCACGGCATGTGGCTCCAGTCCGAGCAGCGCGAACCCGCGTCCGCGCCGTGGCTCCAGGCGCCGCCGAACAGCGCAGCGACAAGCCCCGTCGCGTTGTATAGATACAGCGAGCCGCGGCCTAACGTTGACGCGCGAAACGCCCAGCCATCCGTTCCACCGTCGGATCGGTATGAGAACTCGTCGCCCCACACCAGCATGCAGCCGCTGGCCTGCATCACGCCCCATTTCGAGGTGAACTTCTTGATCAGTTGCGTGGTCACCGGATCGACGCCATTGGCCATCCCTTCGGTCGTGCCATAGGCCAGCGCCGCGAACTCGCCGTAAGTCGGCAGGCGCTTGCCGTGGCTGGCCAGCAACTCGGCAAAGCTCCACCAGTTGCCATTGCCGTACGTCGTGGTGCCGTTGCCGCCGAACATCGCCGGCACCTTGGGCGGATTGCCATGATCGGCAATCGTCACGCCATGGACGGAGGTGCCGTTCACATGGTGATCGACGCCGCACAGGTAGATGTCGGACCAGAAGCCGCCCGCCACCAGCGTCATGCCGCGCGGATCCCGGCAGGCCGGGCGCCAGGCCACGTCCCAGATCGAATAGGGGTTGATCTGCGGCGTGTCGTCGCCGCCCGCCGCCGCCGGCGCATTGCCACCCGGCGCGTAGTGAAAACCGCCCACACGTCGCCAGTTGCCGCCGCCCGGAGCGGCGCTAAAGTTGCTGCTGGCCACCACATCGCCAGCCTGGCTGACCCACACCGCATAGTCGGTGCCCGCGACCGGAGCGCCCGGCATGCCGATCGCCTTGTCCTGGTCAAAGCGCACCAGCTGGCCCGCCACCTCGATCGCTGTGCCCGCCAGCAGCTTGGCCGTGAAATTGCCGGTGCGCGCGATGCAAGGGCCCGGCGTCAGCTCGGCGCCCGCGCGCCCAAAGCTGCCTGCCGCCACCGGCCCGCGCAGCACCGCCGCGCGCTTTGGGTGAATCAACATGCCAGCGCCTCCATCAGGCAAACGCCCCGTCGATGATGCAGTTGCCGCCGGCCAGGCGGCGCACGCGATAGGTGCCATCGCCGTACAGCGACACCTGCGGGTCGGCCCAGCTCAGCTCCAGCATCACGTCCCAGGCGCCGTCGCTCATCTGCCGCTCGATCTGCGCGCGCCAGTAGGTCTGCGGCGCACCGCGTGGCGCGCCCGCCAGCGTCACCACCGAGCCGGCGTTCAGCGTGAACGGCGCGCTTTGCGCCTCGCTGGCGCTTTCGCCCACGCCGGCGGGAATCAGGTTGATCACATTCATGCCATCAGTCCTTGCGCAGCAGATAGGGCAGCTCGTAAAGGTCGGCGTACAGCAGAACGCCGCCGTCGTAGTCCAGCACCTTGCCCGACAGCCAGCTCACCACGCGGCTGCCCGGCGCCGGCGGCTTGTGGCCGATCAGCGCGGCGCGGCAGGCGCCGATCAATCGGCGCGCCTCGGGCTGCATCTGCTCGCCGCGCAGCTCCTTGTAGTGGCGCAGCGCCAGCACCACGCCGAACTGCGCCACGCTTTCTTGCAGCGTCACACAGGGCGCCGCCGGCACCTTGCCCGTGTTGCGCTCCTCGGCAAAGATCACGTAGCCGCTGGGCGTGCGAAAGCCGGCCAGCTCCTTCACCGCCGCATAGTCGGCCGCGCCGCCCACGCTGTGCAACCCGGCCACCTGCTCGCGCAGACGCTGGGCGATCAGGCTGGTATCGAAGGGCTCGAAGTTCATGGCTCACGGCGCCCCTTCAGCGAAACCCGTGCAATTGCTTGCGGCCAAACACGGGCGTGGCGCCTTCGAAGCGCGCGTCCAGCTTGTCATTGGCCACGCCGTCATCGGCGCCCAGGCTGAACTTGCCGGCCGCCGTCAGCGCCAGCAGCTTGAGGGCGTCGGCATGGCCGCGCGCGATCGGGTCCTTGTCCTCCACCAGGCGGCGGTTCTTGTGCAGGCCGTAGCGTGCGATCTGGCGGCACCAGGCGGCCACCAGCGGCGGCACCGGCGCCAAGGGCAGCGCATAGCCGCGCTTGGCCAGGTGGCCGTCGATCACCGCCTGCGCGTCCCGCACCGCCGCGTCGATGCGCGCCAGCGCGCGCTGCGCCGCCGCCACCTCGCCCGCGGCCCAGGCGCTCGCGTCCTGCCCGCGCAGCAGCGCGTCCAGCAGCTCGGCCGCCACCGGCGGCGCCTGCTCGTCGCTGGCCACCTCGGACAGCTCCAGCGCGCCGAGGTGCTCGGCCAGTTCCAGGTGCGTCGTGTAGTAGGGCATGGGTGGTTGGTTCAGCGTTGGGCGTTGAGCGTTGGGCGTACCGTAGGTTTCGGCGGTTCACGCTGAACGCTGAACGCTCAACGCTCAACCTTCAGATCACAGCCAGTCGGCCACCAGCAGCTTGACGGCGCCGCGCATCGGGTTGGCGTCGGGCTGGCCGCTCACCGGGTCCAGCGCGAGCTCGGCCTCCAGCAGCTTGCGCGCCTGGAACTCCAGCGCCGGCGGCACCACCAGCAGCGTGGGCTTGATGCCCAGCGGGCGGCCATGGTCGCCCTTGAGCGTGCGCATGGCGGTGATCTCGGCCTGCAGGCCAGCCACGTCCAGCGTCGCGTTGCTGGCGCGGGCGAGCTGCCAGAAGCCGAAGCCCGCGTTGCGCCGCGCGTCCACCCCGTACACGTATTCGGCGCGGTTGAACACGTTGTCGTCCGTCTCGGCCGTCAGGCTGACGAAGTTGTTGTCCTTGCGGCTCTGGTAGATGAGCGGCTTGAGCGCGCGGCTGGTGTCCAGCACGCACCAAACGGTACCGCTGCCGTTGCCGGTCTTGTTGCTGACAGCGACCTCCTTGCCCTTGTCGTTGATGACCGGGTGCGTGTCGGCAAAGAAAGCCTGGCCGTCATAACACTTGGCCGTGAAGCCGTCCTTCAGCAGGCCGAACACCAGCTGATCCGGGTGCGCCTGCGCGGCGCGGCCCATCTCGGTCATCATCGGCGTGTAGACGCCGTAGGTGTCGTCCTCGATCGCGGTGCGTGGCACGGCCTGCGTCAGTTCGAAGCTCTTGTTCTTGATCGTGTAGCCGTGATTGCCCACCGCGTGCACCACACGGTCGCCCAGCCACTCGCGCATCGAGCTGGTGTTGCCCAGCCAGCCGTACTCCTCGGCGGCGGTGGTGCTGGGCACCGTGGTGGCGATCTGGCCGTACTGGCTCTCGGCCATGCCCAGCCCTTCCTTGAACGCCGCATTGAAGGCGACGTACAAGGTCCGAAGGTTCGCGTTATTGATCAGCATGTCTTTGTCCTTTGATTGTTGAGCCCGCTCACATGCCGCCCACGCGCACCCAGACGCCGGTGTCGTCCAGATCCACCACGACGGCAGCCAGCACGCCGGGGTCATGCAGCGCGCGCACCGTGTGGTCATCGACCACGTTGCACAGCGCATGCACCCCCAGCCGCGAGACCGGGAAGGTGGCCGAGTTGTCGACCCGGAAGACGCCCAACGCCCCCTCCACATGGGTGTCGCCGTCCGGGCCGGAGGCGCTGCGCAGCGCCACGGCGCGCGGCATGCCCAGCACGCCAGGCGCCGAAGCCACCGCCGGATCGGCGGGCACCGCGTCGCCGTCTTCGTTGAGCATGTACATCGCGCCGGCGTGAATCACCGTGGTCGGTCCGATCGGGTCGATCACGCGCCGTCCATCACGCTCGGGCGTGGCGCGGTCCTTGGTCAAAGCAGCCATGTTTTTTGCTCCTTATGAAAACTGATTTCGATCAGGCCTTGCCGCTGGCGTAGGCCTCGGGGGTCAGGCCGCAGGCGCGGGCCACGGCCAGCTCGGCCTCGGTCAGGCCGTGCGCGGCGGGCTTGCCCGCCGGCGGCTGGCCCTGGGTCTGCGTGCCGGCCAGCGCGGCAATCGGCTGGCGCACGGCCAGCAGGCTGCTCAGGCTCGCCAGCCCGGCCGGTGTGGCCGCCAGCTCGCGCGCCCAGGCCTGCTCGGCCGGCAGCAGGCGGCCGTCGGCCAGGGCGGAGGCAATCACGTCCTCGCGCTCGCGCTGGTGCTGCTTGGCGGTGAGCGCGGCCAGGCTGGTCTTGAGCTCATCGACCACCGTCACCGGCACGAAGCGCGCCGCATCGGGCGCGGTGCGCAGCTTGGCGCAGGCGGCGGCAATGCCTTCGGCGCCGGCCTCGGTCTGGTCGTCGATGTCCAGCTCCTTGTACGCGGCCTGCAGCTCGGCCTTGATGTTGGCCACGGCCTGCAGGGCAGCGTCTTCGCTGGCGTCGGCCGGCAGGCCCAGGGCCGACAGCAGTTTTTCAAGCAAGGGATTCACGGAGTCCTCCGGGTTTGACGTAAAACGGGCGCTGGCCGCGGCCAGCAGGTTGACGGCCTCCATGCCGTGAATGGCCGGGTTGTTGGTCAGCGCGCCCATCAGCACGCGCTTGATTGCGCCGCTCTCGCGGCTGTACTCCAGCACCGGCGAGAAGTAACGGTATTCGCCGCCCGCCACCAGCTCGCGGGCGCGCGCCGTCAGCTCGACCTCGGCAAACAGGCCGCGCCCATCCACCCAGCGCAGCGCGCGCATCCAGCCGGCGGCCGGCGCGGGTTGGCCGTTGACCTCGGCATTGAGGGTTTGGTGCTCGTAGTCGATCACCAGCGGCTGGCGCGTGGCGTCGAAGGCGGCGATCACCTGCTGGGCAATGCGCGCGTCGATGCGCCAGGCCGGCACGTCCATCGCACGGCCGTCGCTGGGCGTGAAGTCCTGCGCCGGCGTCACCTGCAGCAGCAGCAGGCCGGCGGCGTCGGCATCGGTGGTGCCTCCGGCCAGCGTGGCCGCGAACACCGCCAGCGCGATGGCGCTGCGGCTGCGATGCAAGTGCTTGGGGGGGGCCATGCCGGCATGTTGGCCGGGCACGGGGGCGCGCTACAAATAAAGCGCTTTGGATTTTGCGGCGGTGTTGTTCGGCCGTTGACGCTCAACGCTCAACGCCGAACGCTCAACCTATTGATCGTCGAGCCCAGGCAGCCGCCCCTGGCGCTGCTGCACATCGCGCGCCCGCTGCTCGGCCACGATCTGGCGCACGCGCATCTCGGTCAGGCCGTGGCGGCGCGCCAGCTCGGCGTAGTTGCGGCCGTTGAACTCGCGCCAGATCAGCTCGTCACGCGCCGCCAGCATGGCCGCCACGCCCTTGGCCAAATAAAAGCCGCCGCCGCCCATGTGGCCAGACAGGTATTGCAGCTGCTCCATCGCCAGCTGCGCCTGCGCGCGCAGCGCGGCCTGCCAGTCGGCATCGGGCGCGGCCTGGCCGCAGCGCGCGTCGCGCCGCACCAGCACCGTGTAAAGACACAGCGCCAGCTCGCGCATGGGCTCGGTCAGGCCGGCGGGCAGCTGGCACTCCAGCTCGGCCACCTCGGCGGGGGTCAGCAGGCGCTCCATGGTCATTGCGGCAGCCGCTCCTGACCGCGCTTGGCCCACGACTTGAGCGACTCGATCAGCGTGTCCAGCTGCGCCGGCGTGGCAAAGCGCAGCGCCGACACGCCCACCTGGCGGTAGACGTAGGCGTTCAGCGCCGGCGCGCTGTGGTTGCTGATCAGCCCGACCTGGTGCAGCTGGTGCCACAGCGCCCACACCTTGCGCTCCATGGCGCTGGTCTCGGTCTCCGGGCGCAGCGGGCGCGACGCGGCCAGGCCCAGCTTTTGGGCCAAGCGCTGCAGGTGATCGCGCACCTGGCGCTGCTGCGCCTCGGTGCAGGCCTTGGCGCTGCGCTGGCCCGTCAGGCCGACCAGCAGCGCGCGGTAGTCGTCGTCGCTCAGGCCCAGCTTGCCCTTGAGCACGTGGATGGCGGCGATGTGTCGGGCCATGTCAGGCCACCTCGCGCAGCAGCAGACGCTCGGGCGGCAGCTCCAGCGTTTGTGCCAGCAGAGAGAAACCTTCGGCGCGCGCCACCGCCAGCGACTGGCCTTCACGCGCAGCCAGGCCGTCGGCCGTCCACGAGCGACCGCCATGGAGCACCACGCCGCCGAGATAGACGCGGCGCACGACCCAGCGCGAGGCGCGGTCGGCCAGCTCGCATTGACAGGCGCGCCAGGCAGTCATGATCTTGTCCGAGTTGCGCGGCCAGTAGCCCTCGCGCAGCCGGTAGATCGTCTGCCGCGTCAGCCCCAGCTCGCGCGCCGCCGCGCTCACCGATTGCGCGCGCACAAAAGCCAGCAAATCGGGCGGCGCCGATTTGCGGCCCGTGGCGCGATTTTTGGCCGCTGGACTACCGCAGGTAGCCGTCGCACCCCGTTCGGCGCTTGCGCCCCTGTCCAAAACGTCCAACGCCGGGCTCTCGTTCGCCATCGGCCGCTCCATTTGTGTTGCCATCACCGCGCCTCCCCGTCGCGCTCGGGCACGGCGCGCCAGCGCCCGCCGCCGCCGTGGCGCGCGCTCAGGTACATCAAGGGGCGCGGCACGCGGTCGCCCACCGTCGCCAGCCGGAAGTCGGCCCGCCCGCCGCTGGCATCGTGCAGCAGCAGCGCCGCGTCGCGCACCATGGCGCCGGCGCGGTTGTCGAAGGCGCCAAACGTCAGCACCTGGCGCCAGGCGCCCAGGGTGTTGACTTGCAGTTGCACCAGCTCGTCGCTCATGCCGCCACCCCCACTTGCGCGTTGTCGTCCTGCGTCACGTCCTTGATCACGGCGTTGACGGCCTTTTCGATCTCCCCGTCCACGCTCTTGATCAGCACCTCGTCGCAGTCGGCGGCCACGGTCACGCCCAGGCGCTTGAGCAGCCTGGCGTCCAGCTTTTCCAGCGCCTTGGCCACCGGGCGCTCGGTGCGGGCGATCAGCATCTCGACCTGGTCGTCGCTGATCTCGCCGGCCGCCGCCAGCTTGTGGATGCGCTCGATCAGCTGGCTGTCGCACGGCCAGCTCATCTTGCCGCGCGCCTTTTGCAGGCCGTAGCGCAGACCGTGGATGACGTGGCTGCGCGGGCGCTCGAACAGCGCCGGGTTGGCGGCGATCAGCTCGCGCAGGCGGTTGTGCTGCTCGGCCACCTTGCGCGCGGCGCGGCGGATGTCGGGCATGGCGCCGGCCTTGACGGTCTCGATCTCGGCCTGCAGCGTGCGCAGCAGCTCGGCCAGCGCGTCGCGCGTGGTGGCCAGCTGCTCGGCGCGGTGCTGGATGTCGGCTTGTGTGGTCACTGATGATCTCCTTGTGGATGGGGTGGCTCACTGCAGCAGGGCGCTGCCGGGGGCGTGGGTGGCGCTGTCGCCCCCCGTCACCAGCGAGCGCGCGGCGCTGATCAGGCTGCGCTGGGCCGGCTCGGCCAGCTGCGGGTGCACCGAAACCAGACTGACGTAGGACAGCAGCAGCGCGTCCAGCGCCATGGCGGCGCTGATGTCGTAGCCGTACACGGCGCGGATCAGCGCCTGGCCCAGCTCGACGGTCTGGTGCACCGCGTCGTCGGGTGCGAGGGCGAGGGTGGTGGCGGCATCGGTCATACAAACGCTCCCAGGCTGCGGTACTTGCGAAAGTCGTCGGCGCCCGGGCGCAGCGGCGGCGCCGGTGGCGGCACGTACAGCTCGTGCGGCGACACGCGGTACGGCGGCGGCGCCACCGGGCCGGCGGCCGGCAGCGGGCTGCCGCGGCTGGCGGCGCGGCGCGCGGCGCTGCCGGGCGCGCCCAGCGCGGCCGGGTACATGGGCAGGCGCGCGGCCTCGTACAGGTGGGCCAGCGCGGGCTCGGTGACCACGTAGTGCACCATCCAGTCGCTGCCGGGACGCTTGACGCGCGCCAGCCAGCCGCGCTCGATCAGCACGTCCAGCACGTTGCGCATGGCCGGCGCGCTCATGGGGCGGACGCGGTAGGCCGTCAGCGCGTCGGCCAGGCTGGCGCTGCCTAGCGCGTACAGGGTGCGCAAGACGCCCTCGCAGTGCTCGCTCATCAGGCGGCCGGTGGCGGTGATGCCGGGGGCGGTCATGGCTGGCCCTCCTGGTCGGCTGGCGGGCGGCGCAGCGCCGCGCGCATGGCGCGCACGGTGGGGCTGGCGGCGGCGGGCGTGGGCGCGGGCGCGCGCTGCAGCGGCACCAGGCCAGGCACCACGTCGGCCACGCTGACGGCGCCGTCCGTGCGCGCGGCGCGCGGGCCGCTGCGGCGCTCGGTCTCGCGCGCGGCCTCGGCGCGGGCCTCGTGCTGGTTGGCCATGCCGGCCAGGATGGCGTACAGGTAGGCGTGGCCCTTCATGGGCAGCTCCAGCCGGGCGGCGGCGCGGGCGTCCAGCATCTGGTCGATCGCCTGCGCCCAGGCCTCCAGCGGCGCGGCCCAGTCGCGCCCCTTGTGGGTGATCTGGCGGCGCTCCAGGTCGGGCAGCAGCTGCAGCAGCAGCTTGATCTTCTTGGCCGCCGTCAGGCGCTGGCGCGGGGGCTGGAAAAGTTGCAGATACTGCAACACCCTTGCTCCCATGGGAATGCTGACAGCCGCCAGGCGCGCCAGCGCGCGCTGGTCGCCTTCGTGGGCGAAGGCCACGGCCAGGTCGTATTCGGCGCCGCAGGCGGGGCAGGCAAAGTCGGTCATCACGCAGCCCTCCCCAGCAGCAGGCGCGCGGCCTGGGCGGCGCGCGCCAGCAGGCCGGGGCGGCGGTGCGGGCCGCTGGCGGCCTGGGCGTACCAGGCGTCGTGGTGCGGCTGGTGCGATGCGCCAATCACCAGCCCGGTGGCGGTGCGCACGGCCGGGCGGGTGGATTCGGAGGCGGCGCGCATGCGCACGTCTTCGATCACGGCGCGGGCGGCCTGCTCGGCCACCCATTCACGGTGCAGGGCGCTGGTCATTTGTCGGTCCTCCGCAGGCAGATGGCCGTGACGCTGCGGGCGCCGGGCCAGTCAGACAAGGCCTGCAGCACGGCTTCGCAGCCGTCGGCAAACAGGCCGGTGTAGGCCACGCGCTGGCCGTCGGTCAGGCGCAGCTTGATGCGATAAATGTTCATGGCGCGGCCTCCCGATCAGCAACCGGCGACGCACTGCGCGTCGACTTTGGGCCAGCCGGCGGCACAGGCGGCGTTCATGGCGCGCGCCACCAAGTTGTGCACCGCCAGCGGGTAGCAGGTGCTGATGCCGGCCTTGGCGCCGCGCGGGGTGTAGATCAGGCGCGCACGGATGGCGTCGAAGGCGTCGGGCTCGAACACCTGCTCGCAGCGCAGCTCGAAGCGCGCGAACTTGTGCGCCAGGTAGCCCTCCAGGTCGTTGTCCAGCGGCTCCAGCTCGACGATCTCGCAGCGCTGCATGACCTCGCGCACGTCGGGGTTCTGGCTGTGCAGCAGGGCGCGCAGCTCGGGCTGGGCCACCAGCACCACGCCGATGACGCGGCGCAGGCCGTCCTTCAGCTCCAGAAAGCGCTTCAAATGCTTGAGCGTGGCCACCGGCAGGCAGTGCGCCTCGTCGATCACCAGCAGGTGGCGGCGGCCCGCGCGGGCGCTGGCCTTGAGCAGCTGGTGCAGCTGCTCGAAGCGCGCCTGCGGGCTGCTCTTGATCTTGAGCTGCGGATCCAGCGCGTAGGCAATGGCCTCGGCAATGTGGGTGGCGCGCAGGGTCTTGCCGCGCGCATCGCTCGCCTCCATGCCCAGCACATACGGGCGGATGATGGCCACGTCCTGGCCCTCGTCCAGCAGGCGCTGCTCCAGCGCCTCGACCAGGGTGGTCTTGCCCGCGCCCGACTCGCCCACCAGGGCCATGAAGCCGTGGTTGCGCGCCGCGTCCATGAGGGCCGCGCGGGCGTAGCGGCTGCTGGCCGACTGGTAGACGTCGGCCAGGCTCAGCACGTCGTCCACGAACGGCGAGCGCGGCAGGCCGAATTGCTTGCGCGCGGCCTCTGAGATGGGGGTGTATTGCAGTAACATCGGCTCTTCTCCGGTTGGGTTTTGGTTGATTGCAATCTGGGGATCGGCCCCGGGCGTTGGCGCGCTCGGGGCCATTTCTTTTTCTGGCTCGGCCGGCAGGGCCAGGCCGCGCAGCTCGGCCGTGCTGGCGCCGGCCTGGCGCAGCAGGGCCAGCACGTCGGCGCGCACCGCCGGCGTGGCGCGCACCGGCCAGCGGCCGTGCGCCACCAGCTCGCCCACGGCGGCGCGGTTCAGGCCGCTTTGGCGCGCCAGCTCGCGCTGGGACAGGCCGAGACGGCGCAGGGTCAGGTGCATGGACGGGGCTCCTTTCATGGTGGTGGTCATGGCGGCGGGTGGTCAGTCACTGCCCACCACGCGCAGCGCGCCGCGCGTGGCAAGGCGTTGTTGCAGGGCAGGCAGCTGGTCCTCAGGCACGCCCTCGGGGTGCAGCTGGCGCAGCAGCGCGAGCTGGGCCGGCAGCAGCGGCTTGCCCAGCCAGGCCGGGCCGGACAGGACGCGGGCGGCCTCGAACAGGGTGAGCACCGGCGCCACGGCGCGCGCGGCACGCGCGGCGACCAGGTCGGCGGTCTGCACCGGCTCGGCCTTGGGCAGCAGGCGTGCCGGCAGCTCGGTCTTGCCGAGGTGGCTATGCGCCACCGCGCCCTTGCCATCGTTCATGTGCGCGAACGGGCGCGCGTTGGCGGTCTTGTTCCTCTCTGCTTCGTCCAGGCTGGTGCCGGCGCCCCATGTCGTGGCGGCCAGCTGCTTGGCTACCTGCTGCGCGGCGGAATGCGGCGCGGTGCGGTATTCCTGGCCGATCACCACGCTGCCCAGCGGGCGGCCGAACTGGTCGAACTCGCGCACGGGCTCCACGTCGATGTGGCGGTCGCTGCCATCGGCCGCCGGCAGCCACACGCGCAGCGCGTACGTGCCAATCAGCATCGGCGCCACCGTCAGGCGCTGGCCGTTGTAGACCTCCTTGGCCCACGGCTCCAGGTCGTACAGCACGCTCTTGCCCGCCTGCGGGTGCACGAAAGTGATGCGGTTGTCGCGTACCGTGCGCTGGTCGTCCTTGCCGTGCATGAACCACGCGCACACCTTGCGCTCGGGCATCTCCACCAGCGCGCCCGGCATCTGCAGGATGGTGGACCACATGTCGTCGCGCACGCGCAGCTCGCCGTCGTCGCAGCGCACGCGCGCATCGACGTGCTGGATGGCGTTGGCGTTGTAGTCGCGCACCCAGGCCAGCGAGGCGGCGTTGAGCTGCTCGATGCTGGTCACCGGCTCGTCGCGCAACCGGCTTTCGAACTGGCGCTCGACGATGTAGTTGGCGCTCTCGACCCCGCCCTTGGCCCAGGCGTGGTGCGCGGCGTGCGTCTCGTGCTGCACGCCCAGCGCGTCGAGCAGGCGCCGAATGCCGGCGCTGGTGTTGGCGCTGCCTTTATCCCACAGCAGCATCTTGGGCACGCCGTGCGACAGGCGGCCCGGCTGCTGGCCCCAGGTCCACATCAGGAACTCGAACAGGCTGGCCTGGTTCTCGCCCGCGGCCTCGAAGTAGCGCACATCGATGGCGCGGCTGGCGTGGTCATAGCGCGTGTAGCGCCACACCTTTAGCTTGACGCGCTCCATGGCGGCGGGCTTGTTCTTGTTGAACAGCGCCTCCTCCATGATGTACTGCTTCTTGCCAATGTAGAAGATCAGGCACAGCGATGGGTCGATCTGGTGCACGTGGTTGGGGTGCAGGCTGCGCATGCGAATGTGGGTGCGCGCCTTGGCCTGCGTGGCCAGGTCCATCTGGCAAGCGCGCAGGCGGCGCGCCACCGTGCCCTCGCCCACGTTGATCGTGAAGCCGCTCTGAGCCGCGATGTCCATCGCCACCGCTATTGGCTTGGTGCCACGCCCGTCTGCCCGCACGCTGGCCAGGCGGCTGGAGGCGATGAAGGCCAGCGCGTCTTCGGACAGCCGCGAGCTGCCCTTGTCAGATCGCGGCTTGCGATCTGGCACGTAGCCGGCATACTGACGCAGCCAGCGGTAAACGGTGGCGTCTGACGCCGGCTCGCCGCCGTTGGCCGCGCGGTAGGCCGCGATCAGCTCGCCACGGCGCGCGCCTGGCTGCACGAGCCGCGAGGCCAGGGCCTGCAGCTCTTGCACCTTGTCTGGTGGCAGCGGGGCGGCCATGGTGTCAGGCGGACTCGAAGTTGCTCAGCGTCTGGTCGTAGGTCAGGCGCTCGCGCTCCAGCAGGCGCTCGGCGCGCTCCAGGGCCTCCTGGTAGACGCCTGCCACGTGTTGCAGCGCGGCCTCGAAGGTGGCGCGCTCGTGGTCGGACAGGTTCTGGCCGCTGGTGAAGATGGTGATGCGGCAGGTTTCCAGCTCGCTCAAGGCCATGGCCAGCTTGCGCCCGGCGGCGGCGATCTGCGCGGTGACGGGCTCCAGCGCGGCCGGCCAGTCGGTCAGCGCCACCACCTTGCTGGCCAGCTTGAGCTGCACGTTCTCGGCGTTCAGCTCGTGCAGCGCCTCGTCCTTGCGCTGGCCCTCCTGGCGGCTTTTGCGCAGCGCCGCGCGCAGCTGGCTGGCGCTCATGCGGTCGATGGCGTCCATGCCCTCCAGCGCGGCCAGCTCGTCGTCGTCGTGGGTGACCAGCTCCAGGAAGGCGCTGGCGGATTTCACTTGGGCCGCCAAATTCGCCAAATTGGCGGATTTGGCAGTCTTGACCGCCGCCTGCATGAAGCGGTTCGCGGTGCGATCCGAGAAACCCAGCAGCTCGCAGCGGCTCATGAACTCGCCATGCGGCGTCAGCTCCTTGAGCACCAGCAGGCGCTTGCCGCACTCCAGCACGGCCTCGACGCTGCGGCGCTGGTAGAAGCGGATTTCGTCCTCCAGCGCGCCGACGGTGAGCGTGCCTTCGTAGCCGATTTGCCGGGCCAGCTGCTGCGCGGCCTGGCGCTGCTCGCCGTGGATTTGCGCCAGCTCGGTGGCGGCGCCCTCGGCGCGCGCCAGGCTGGATTCGTCGTGCTCGATCTCGATGCCGGTCTCGACCGGTTTCTTGTTGCGGCTCATGGTGTCCTTGGGGTGGGTCAGTCGTTGGAAAGGGTGTAGTTGCGCTTGAGGTCGTCCAGCTGGCGCGCCGCGCGGTCAAAGCCGGCCATCACGCGAAACGTCATGCGGCCAAAGCGGGTGGTGATGCGAAAGCGGCCGGTGGGCAGCTTTTCGACCCAGCCGGCGTCGGCCAGCGCGGCGGTCAGGCGGGTCACCTGCGAGGGCGTGCAGGCGGCGGCCTGCGCGATGTCGCCGTTTGTGAGCCCCTCGGGCAGCGCGCCGGCCAGCGCGTCCAGGATGGCGGCGGCGGTCTTGATGGAGGCGTAGGCCTTGTCGGTGCTCATGGCTGGCCCCGATACACGCCGTGCAGCACGCACATGCGGGTGGTGCGCAGCACCAGCGCGATGACGCCGCCAGAGGCCAGGCGATGCGGGCGCACCCAGGCGCCCACGGGGTGGGCCAACAGGCCGCGCAGGTGGGTGCTGGCGCCGTTCATGCCGCGCCTCCCTGGCGGCGATCGTGCGCAGCCTGCGCCAGCACGCCGATGCACTGCAGGGCCTGCGCGGCGCGCCATTCGGCGCGGTTGACGCTGGCGCCCGGGGCGCCGCCGGCGCGCGCCACGGCGCGCCAGTGGCGGGCGCGCGCCAGGCGCTGGCGGGCGGCGGCCAGCAGGTCGAGGGCGGGGGCAGGGGCGCTCATGCCGCACCGCCCTTGTGGGGGCGCGCACTGCCGATCGGCACGGCATCGAGCGGAAACCCGCAGCGGTCGCGCGCCACCTTGGGCAGCACGCGCCGGCGCAGGCTGGCGTGGGGCTTGGCGCCGGCGGGCCACAGCTGGGCTTCGCTCAGGCCGGTGACGCGCGCCAGCACGGCGCGAATGCGCGCGCTGGGCTGGCCGTTGATGACGTGGGCGACGGCCGTGCGCGTGACGCCCAGCTCGTCGGCGATCGCCGCCGGCGTGGTGCCCTTCATGCGGATGTGGGCCTTGATGAGTTCCGGGTGCATGGTGTTAACCTTTGGTCGGTTACGTGTTGATGGAATGGATTATTCCAAATGGAATGATCGAGCGCAACCTATTCCGATTGGAATGAAAGGTTATTTGTGCCTGCCAGCGAAAAGGACTACGGCGATGAGCAGCTCGCTGCTCGAATCCTTCTGCTCCGGCAGAAGGCCGGGATGTCTATGGATGCGTTCGCCGCCCAGCTCGGCGTGAGTCAGCCGACGCAATCGCGTATCGAACGCGCAAAGCGGCTCCCTGACGCGCTGTATCTACGGGCGCTCCATGAGCACTTTTCAGTGGACATCAATGACCTGTTGAGCGGCGCCTTCGAGTCCGCCGCACCGCTCGACCCCGGCGAGCAGACCCTGCTGGACAACTACCGCCACAGCGCGCCGGCCGATCAGGCCGCCCTCAAGGCGGCAAGCGGCGCGCGCGCGGCTGCGGCCGGTACAAAGCGAGCAAAGGCGGGGTGACGCAATGACACTGCCCGCCACGGTCACATCAATGGCTGAGTCGTCAGCGCTCACCATCACGCAGCAACGCAAACGGCGCGAGCACGTTCGATGGGCCAGCCTTCAGCACATTGATGCCGTCCGCCCGCAACCGATGGCGGATGCCGCCCTGCTGCCGCTGATCCAAGCGGTGTACCCAGATGCTGGCTCCCGAGAGCTGCGGCGTGAGCTGGACTACTTGATGGAATGCGGCTTGTTGACCATCGCCGAAGAACACGAGACTTGGCGCCTGAAGCTGACCCGCGAAGGCATCGATCTAGTGCAGTACACCACCTCATGCCCCCCAGGCATTGGGCGTCCGACTGCGACTCGATAAGGAAGGTTGTGTATGGGTACGCTTGAATTGACCGGGCGCGTCGAGGTGTCGTACAGCCCCGAGGCGCTCCAGGTTGCGGCGCTCAATCGCGAGGCCACGGTGGCCAAGCGAGCGGGCGACTGGGCGCGCGCCTGTGAGCTGCTGGCGCAGGCCAAGGCGATCGAGGGCGATGCCTATGCCCAGACGCGCCTGGCCAAGTTCCTGCAACAGGCGGGCCGGCTGGACGAGGCGCTGGCCGAAATCCAGTGGCTGATTGACCGCAGCCACGCTCGCGCGCGCGCCAATGCGTCACCCCGCGACGGGGCCGTGATGACGCAGTACATGCGCCTGGTCGAGTTGGTGGGCATCTACGACGACGCCATCCTGATTTGCAAGCGCGCCAAGCGGGCCGATCTGCAGGCCGACTATGAGGCGCGCCGCGCGGCGTACGAATCTCTGCGCGCCAAGCTCGGCGCATTGTCTGGCGAAGACTGGGTGTATTGAGGACGTCAAATTAACCCCACGCGATTGTGTGGTTTGCTTGCGCGTTAATTTGATGTGTATATAATTCTGGTCATGGCAGCACATCGCCGCCACCCGACGCCAGGCGGCACCTGGCTCTCTGAGGAGAAAATCATGCAAGCTACCATCAACGCCGCCGGCATCGCCGAAATTCACGCCTTCCTGGCCGCGCACCACAAGCCAGGCGATCAGGAGACGCGCGCGATCATTGTGAGCTGGGTCGAGGACCGGCAAGCATTCCGTAGCGTGGGGAGACTGACCATGACCAAATCCATCCGCATCGAAACCGATGAGCGCGGTCATCACGCCGTCGTTGTCACGGTCGACGACAAGAGCCGCGTATTCTTTCGCCACGCAACCGCATCGGTCGCCGGCGCTGCCTGCGCCAGCCTGCGCCGCGACATTGCCCGCCACGGAGAGGACGTGATCGGATTCGATGCGCTTCCGGTGGCTGAATACCGCACCACGAAGGCAGGCCGCCGCCTGCTCGTTGCCTGATGGGCGGCAAGCACCGCCACTGGCACCTGGCCTGGTCTCGGCTGCCCAACGGCCGCCTGCGCCACGCCAGTGGCGCCGAATTCATCGTCTCGCACGGCGACGGCCACACCGACATCGACGTCGCGCCAGAGGCCCTGGACGCCTACCAGGCCCACGAGCTGGCGCGCGGTGTCGCGCCGCATGACCTGGCGCAGCGTCTGATCCGCCTGGCGCGCGAGGCCGGTCGCTGGCTGGAGCGCAACCCATGAGCGCCAACGCCACCGCGCCGCGCCCGGTCGGGCGCCCGCCAGAGATCGACGCCGGCCGGCGCGTCCAGGTCTACCTGGACGCCGCCAGCCTGCGCATCGCCGCGCGCCTGGGCGGCGGCAACATCAGCGCCGGCATCCGCGCCGCGCTGGCTGCGCACAATCGCGCGGCCAACAATCCAAAGCGCTTTACTTAGCGCCCCCGCCCCATGCGCGGCAAGCTGTCGCGCATGAACTCTGACACTTCTTTCTCCTTCGGCAAGCTGCCGCGCCTGACCTCGTGGTGGGTCATCGCGCTGGCGCTGTCGGCGCTGGTGTTTGTGCTGTCGCCGCAGCAGCTGCCGGTCAGCCTGTACAAGCTCAACCTGATCGCGCTGGCCGCCGTGGCGGGCTACTGGATCGACCGCAGCGTGTTTCCGTACGCCCGCCCGCGCATCGACGCGCTGCGCGAGCTGGACGCGCCCGCTGATGCGGCGCTGCCGGAGCTGGAGGGCGAGGACGTGCTGACGCTGGCCGCGCTGCCCAACCACGCGGCGCTGTACTTCATGGCGTGCTGCATGATTCGCCGCGCGATCCTCATGAGCGCCACCATCGTGGCCGTGGGCCTGGGGGCCTGAGCCATGGCGCGCGTGCTGCGTGATGTGCTGTGGGCGCTGGCGCTGACGCTGCTGTGCCTGCTGGTGTCGCTGCTGCTGCCCGAGCCGGTGCGTGCCCAGGTGCCGCAGGCGGCGCAGGCGCACAAGCGCACGCTGCTGCGCGCCGCGCATGCCGAATGGGGCCTGGGCGCCCCGGTGGCGGTGCTGGCGGCGCAGGTGCACCAGGAGAGCGCATGGCGCCCCGAGGCGGTGAGCCGCGTAGGCGCGCGCGGGCTGGCCCAATTCATGCCGGGGACGGCCGCATGGTGGTGCGAGCGGGTGGGCCTGACGGCCATCGACTGCCAGCCGCACAACCCCACCTGGGCGCTGCGCGCGCTGGTGGGCTATGACAAGTACCTGTTTGACCTGGCGCCGCCGCGCTACGGCGCGCGCGACCGCATGTGGGTGGCGCTGCGCGCGTACAACGGCGGGCTTGGGCACTGGCAGGCCGAGGCGCGGGCCACGGGCCTGGCGCTGCCCACGCGCCCGCAGGTGGATGCCGCCTGCGGCAGCGCACGCCGCGCGGCGCCGCACTGCGCGGAAAACCTGGGTTACCCGCGCCGCATCCTGATCGAGCTGGCGCCGCGCTACGCCAGCTGGGGGCCTGCACTGTGAGCCGCGCCGCCATCGCCCTGGCGGGTGTGGTGCTGGCGCTGTCCACTGGCGGCGGTGGCTACCTGTGGGGGCACGCTGCCGGCAAGGCGGCCGAGGTGGCGCGGCGCGATGGCCAGGCGGTGCGCCAGCTGGGGCAGCTGATCGACTCGCAGCGCGGGCTGGTGGAGCAGGCCAACGCGGCCAGTGCGCGCCTGCGCCGGGCGGCGGCCACGCGCGCCACGCGCGATGCGGTTTTGAGCAAGGAGTTTCGCGATGCGCTTGCACGCACGGCTGGCGACCGGGCTGGTTGCCGTTTTGACGATGACAGCGTGCGCCAGCTCGGCGCCGCCCGCGATCGCGCTGCCGCCGCCGCTGCCGGCGGCGCTGCTGCAGAGCTGCCCGCCGCCGGGGCCGGCGCCGGGCGCTGAGGTGGACGCGGTGGCGGTGGCCTTGATGGACCTGTACGCGCTGTATGGCCAGTGCGCGGCGCTGCACCTGGAGCTGGTACGCGCGCTGGAGGACGGCCGATGATGGAGCGCCTGACGGACGCCAGCGACCGCGCCACCGCGCGCGAGGCCGAATGGCTGGGCGATGCGCTGCGCGCGCAGGCGCGCCGCGCGGGGCTGGTGGGCAAGAGCGTGGCGGATTCTGCGAGCGACTGTGTGCGCTGCGATGAGCCCATTGCGCCGGCGCGCCGCGCCGCGCTGCCGGGTGTGCAGTTGTGTGTGGCGTGCCAGCGGCGCGCCGAAAAAGAAAGGCGCTGCCGATGACGGTGAGTGTGGATGTGTGGCAGTTGATCGGCTTCGGGCTGGCGCTGCTGTCGGGGTTCGCGACGATCATCGTGGCGGCGGGCAAGACCATCGCGAGCCAGTTCGAGCGGCGGATCAACGAGCGCTTTGACGTGATCGAGCGGGCGCGCGAGGCAGAGGCCGCGGGCATCAGCCATCTGGAGCGCGAGTTCATGCACTGGAAGGCCGAGCTGCCGGTGCAGTACGTGCGCCGCGAGGACTACGTGCGCGGCCAGAGCATCGTCGAGGCCAAGCTGGACGGCCTGGCCGGAAAGATTGACAACGCGGTGCTGCGCGCCGCGCTGGACCAGAAAGGGAGCAGCTGAATGACGCCCACCACCGACACCGCGCGCATCCGCCGCGAGCACCTGCGCTGGCTGGTCGTGCTGACGCTCAACAACGCGAGGCCTATTGGAGCGCTGGAGGGGCCAATTCTGGCCGTGGCGCAAAGCGAGTACCCCGATGCCACGCCGCTGGAGCTGCGGCGCGAGCTGGACTACCTGGCAGGCCGCGAGCTGGTGCAGCTGGCCAAGCAGCCGGGCGGGCGCTGGCACGCCACGCTGACGCGCGCGGGCGTCGACCTAGCCGAGTACACGACCGATTGCGAGCCGGGCATCGCGCGCCCGGCGCGCTACTGGTGAGGGGCGCGCGGCCATGGCACGCAAGAGCACCATCCACCGGCTGCCGGCGGAGGTCAAGGCCTACATCGAGGCCATGCTGGCGACCGGCGCGCAGACGCTGGACGAGCTGATCGCCGACCTGCAGCAGCGCTATCCGGCCGAGGCCAGCGCGGGCGCGCTGCCCAGCCGCAGCGCGGTGCATCGGTACGGGCAAAAGCTGGATCGGCGCCTGGCGGCGATCAAGGCCAGCACCGAGGCGGCGCGGCTGATCCAGCAGCATGCGGGAGACGACAAGGACGCGCGCAGCGAGGCCCTGACGGCGATGGTGCAGACCGAGCTGTTCGAGGCGATCTTGCTGCTGCAGGAGGCCGACGAAGAGGACGCCGACCCGGGCGAGCGCGTGGCGCTGCTGAGCAAGGCGGCCAAGAACATCGCCACGCTGACGCGCAGCAGCATCAATTTGAAGGAGTTTCAGGCGAAGGTGGAGGCCCAGCTGATCAATCGCCAGCGCCTGGCGCTGACCGAGCTGGGCGAGCGCGGCGAGATCGATGCGGCCACGCTGGCCAAGGTGATCGGGGCGGCCTATGGCCTGTGACCATCCACGCCGTCATTGCGAGGCGCCGCAGGCGCCGTGGCAATCCAGTGCGGCGCTCGATGCGCTGCCGCTGGATCGCCACGGCCCGCGGCCTCGCGATGACGGCGCTGGCGTGAGCCGCCATGTCTGAGCGCATCGTGCCCGCCCCGGCCCTGCCGCTCTACCCCTACCAGCGCCGCTGGGTGCAGGACGACGCGCGCTTCAAAATCGGGATGATGGCGCGCCAGTGCGGCAAGACCTTTACCAGCACGCTGGAGCTGGTGCTGGACTGCGTGCGCGCCGAGGCCATGGGCCAGCGCTGCCGCTGGGTGATTTTGAGCCGGGGCGAGCGCCAGGCGCGCGAGGCGATGAACGAGGGCGTCAAGCTCCACCTGCAGGCGATGAGCGCGGGCTTCAAGGCGCACGATTACGACTGGGAGGCCGGCATCAAGGCGCTGGAGGTCGAGCTGCCCGGCGGCAGCAAGATCACGGCGCTGCCTGCCAACCCGGACACGGCGCGGGGCTTTTCTGCCAACGTGCTGCTGGACGAGTTCGCCTTTCACCAGGACAGCCGGGCGATCTGGAAGGCGCTGTTTCCGGTGATTTCCAAGCCCGGCCTGAAGCTGCGCGTAATCAGCACGCCCAACGGCAAGGGCAACAAGTTCTACGAGCTGATGACGGGCAGCGGCGACGGCTGGAGCCGCCACACGACGGACATCTACCAGGCCGTCGCCGATGGCCTGCCGCGCGACATCGAGGAGCTGCGCCGGGGCGCGGGCGACGCTGACCTGTGGGCGCAGGAGTTCGAGCTCAAGTGGCTGGACGAGGCGTCGGCCTGGCTGCCTTTCGAGCTGATCGACGGCTGCGAGCATGCCGCCGCCGGCCTGCCAGAGCACTACCAGGGCGGCCCGGTCTATGTGGGCGTGGACATCGCGGCGCGCAATGACCTGTTCGTCATCTGCGTGCTGGAGGCGGTGGGCGACGTGCTGTGGACGCGCGAGATCATCGAGCGCCGGCGCGCCAGCTTTGCCGAGCAGGACGTGCTGCTGGACGACGTGCTGCGCCGCTACCGCGTGCTGCGCGTCTGCATGGACCAGACCGGCATGGGTGAGAAGCCGGTGGAGGACGCGCAGCGCCGCCATGGCAGCAGTCGCGTACAGGGCGTGCTGTTCACGGCCTCGGCCAAGCTGGACATGGCGGTGCGCGGCAAGGAGGCCTTCGAGGACCGGCGCCTGCGCATTCCCGAGGCGCGGCCCGAGCTGCGCGCCGACCTGCACAAGCTCAAGAAGGTCACCGGCCCCACGGGCGTGCCGCGCTTCGTGGCCGACAGCGACAGCGCCGGCCACGCCGACCGCACCTGGGCGCTTTTTTTGGCGCTGACGGCAGCGGCCGACGGCGCCGGCGCCATCGAATACACCCCCGCGCCGCGCCACCCGCGCGGCTTTGACAACAGCCTTGACACCACGCCCGGGCGCACGCTGCGCATGCGCGCCGACGAGCAGTACGCCGGCGACGATGCCGCGCTGCCCGAGCGCGGCGCCGACTGGTAGGAGAGCCGCACATGGCAAGCACCCTTCCCGTGATTCTTGGCCCGGATGGCCGACCGATGTCCCGCCCCGACGTGGCCGAGCCGCAGACGGCGCGCCTGGCCAGCCTGCAGCGCGAGCTGGCCACGCACCCTACGCGCGGGCTGACGCCATCGCGCCTGGCCAGCATCCTGGGCGCGGCCGAGCAGGGCGATCTGGTGGCGCAATTCGACCTGTTCGAGGACATGGAAGAAAAGGACGGCCATATTGCGTCCGAAATGAATAAGCGCCGCCGCGCCTGCATTTTGGAATGGGAAGTGGTGCCGCCGCAAAAATCCCCCACGCCCATCGAAAAACGAAATGCCGCGCAGCTGGATGAATTGCTGCAGGAGATTCCCGATTTTGAAGATGTGCTATTCGACGTTACCGACGCGATTGGCAAGGGCTTTGCCAATCTGGAAATCGAATGGCACCGCGTGGAAGGCTTCTGGCTGCCAAAGACGGTGACGCACCGCCCGCAGAGCTGGTTCACGCTGCACCGCGGCTATCGGCAGGAGATCAGGCTGCGCACCCACGAGACGAAAGACGGCGTGTTGGGCGAGCCGCTGCGCCCGTTTGGCTGGATCACGCACGTGCACAAGGCCAAGAGCGGCTATCTGGAGCGCGCGGCGCTGTTCCGCCAGCTGGTGTGGACCTACCTGTTCAAGAACTACAGCGTGGGCGACCTGGCGGAGTTTCTGGAGATCTACGGCATCCCGCTGCGCGTGGGCAAGTACCACAGCGGCGCCAGCGAGGCCGAGAAGACCACGCTGCTGCGGGCGCTGTCGAGCATCGGCCACAACGCGGCCGGCATCGTGCCCGAGTCGATGATGCTGGAGTTTCACGACGCGGCCGACGGCGACCCGAAGGCTTTCGAGCTGATGATGAGCTGGTGCGAGCGCAACCAGAGCAAGGTCATCCTCGGCGCCACGCTGACCAGCGGCGCCGACGGCGCGGCCAGCACCAACGCGCTGGGCCAAATCCACAACGAGGTGCGCAAGGACCTGCGCGACAGCGACCTGCGCCAGATCGGCACCACGCTGACGCGCGACCTGGTGTATGCGGTGGCCGCGCTCAACGGCCTGGCGCCCGATGGGCCGCGGCGCGCGCCGGTGTTTCAGCTGAACGCGCAGGAGCCCGAAGACCTCGCCACCTACGCCACGGCGCTGCCGCAGCTCGTTGCCATCGGCCTGCGTCCCACCGTGAAGTGGGCGCACGAGCAGCTGGGCATCCCGCAGCCGCAGGCGGGCGAGCCGGTGCTCGGCGCGCCAGCGCTGCCCACGCTCGGCGCCGCCTTCGGCCAGCAGCCCGGGCGCGCCGCCTTCGCCGCCCAGTCACCCGCGGACACGCCGCCGCCCATGCTCCAGGCCGCGCTGCTGGCGGCCGGTGCCGCGCCGGCGGTGGATGGCTGGCTCGATCAGGTGCGCGCGCTGGTGGCCAAGGCAGAGAGCCTGCAGGACATTCGCGACGGGCTGGAGGCGCTGCTGCCAGACATGACGCTGGACCAGTACGCCGCCGCCATGGGCCAGGCCCTGGCCGCCGCGCAGCTGGCGGGCCGCTACCAGGTGCTGCAAGAGGCTGGTGGCATCGGTGGCTGAACCCGCCTACGGCAGTCTGCCGTTTTCCGAGCAGATTGCGTTTTTCCGGCGCAAGCTGAATCTGCCCACGCGCGCCTGGACGGACATCTGGACGGCCGAGCACGACTGGGCCTTTGTGGTGGCTGGCGCCAACCGCGATGCCATCGTGGCGGACTTTCGCGCCGCCGTAGAAAAAGCGATTGCCGAGGGCACCACGCTGGAGACCTTCCGCAAGGACTTCGACGCCATCGTGTCCAAGTACGGATGGGACTACAACGGCGGGCGCGACTGGCGCAGCCGGGTGATTTATGAGACCAACCTCAACACCAGCTACGCCGCCGGGCGCTACGAGCAGCTGCAGGCCGCGCCGTACTGGCAGTACGTGCACGCGGACTGGGTGACCAACCCGCGCCACGACCACCTGGCCTGGGACGGCCTGGTGCTGGCGCGCGATGACCCGTGGTGGCAGACCCACTACCCGCCCAACGGCTGGGGCTGTCAGTGCAGCGTGCGCGGGCTGTGGGCGCGCGATCTGCGCAAGCTGGGCAAGGACGCACCCGACGAGGCGCCAGAGGTCAACTGGTTGGATCGCGAGGTCGGCCAGCGCAGCCCCGAGGGGCCGCAGGTGGTGCGGGTGCCCGAGGGGATCGACCCGGGGTTTGCCTACGCACCGGGGGCGGCGCGGCTGAAGAGCGCGATTCCTCCGGAGCGGCCGCAACCGCCGGTGCCGGGCAGCGCGGGCTACGAAGGGTTGCCCAACACCCGGCCCCCGGATGCGCTGCCCGATCCGCGCCCGATGTCGGCCGACACCTTGTTGCCGGGCGGCCTGACGCTGCAGGACTACGCGCAGGAGTTCCTGGGTCGGTTCGGCGCGAAGCTCGACCAGCCGGCCATCTTCACGGACGTGATCGATGAGCGCGTGGTGGTCGGTGCCGAGCTGTTCAAGGATGCGCAGGGCCGCTGGAAGTCCGACAAGCGCGATCGCGGGCCGTATCTACCGCTGCTGGCACTGGCGCTGATCGATCCCGATGAAATCTGGACGCGCCTGGAGTGGCACTTCGCCAAAAAAAAGGCCGTGGTGCGCAGGCGCTACATCGTGCGCTTCGAGATCGAGGGCAGCCAGGCGCCGATGCTGGTGGCTTTCGAGCTCGGCGAGGATGGCTGGAGTGGAACGACCGCTTTTCAGGGCGTCACCCAGAGCGCTGATGACTGGCGCGTCGGCGTTCGCCTCTACCGTCGCGCCGGCGACGGCAACGGGTAACCCGATGCGGCGCCACACATCGGGTTCCTCCTGGAGTAGGGTCGGTGGGCCTGGCGCGGCCGTCTCCCCAGATGAAGTCTCGTCATTCTACGAGACACCCATGAACCCAGCAAACCCCTGATGGCCGGCATCCACCTCACCATCGACACCAGCGGCCTCGACAAGCTGCAGGCGCGCATCCATGGCCTGGCGGGCATGGACACCACCACCCTCATGCCGCGCCTGGGTGAGTACCTGCAGGCCAGCACGAAGAATCGCTTTCGTACCGAGACCGCCCCCGACGACAGCGCCTGGGCGGCTCTTGCGCCGCGCACCCTCAAGCGCAAGAAGAACAACAAAGGCAAGGTGCTGACCGCGCGCGGCTTTCTGCGCCGCGGCATCCGCTACCAGGTGCTCGACAAGTCCACGGTGCAGGTCGGCACCGATTCGGTCTACGCCGCCACCCACCAGTACGGCCGCGACGAGGCCCACATTCCGGCTCGCCCGTTCCTCGGCCTGAGCTCAGCCGACCGCCGCGAAATCACCGCCATCCTCCGCGACTGGGCCGCCGAACTGGGCTTCAAGTAGACCGGCCGAAGTCTTTGCACCAGCCGCAATCGCTTTTCCGCGACCCTCCGACTTTCATCCCGCCGTATCCCGCGATTTCCCCGAATATCTCACCTCCCGCCCTCTAAATATCTCACCTCCGGTCATGCCGGCGCGCTGCTGGCGCTGCTGGCCTGGCAGCCAGCCAGCCTGCGCGGCCTCGCGCGCCACCCCCACCTGCTGGCGCTGGCGGCCGCCGCGGGGGTGACCAACATCGGCTTCAACTGGGCGGTGACGCTGGGCGACGTGGTGCGCGTGACGCTGCTGTTCTACCTGATGCCGGTGTGGTCGGTCGGCCTGGCCTGGTGGCTGCTGGGCGAGCGGCCGACGCGCGCCGCGCTGGCGCGGCTGGCGATCGCCCTGGTGGGACTGGCGCTGGTGCTGCAGCGGCCCGGCGCGGCCTGGCCGCTGCCCAGCGGCGCCGCCGACTACCTGGCCCTGCTGGGCGGCGCCAGCTTCGCGCTGACCAATGTGCTGCTGCGGCGCTGGCGCGACACGCCGCCGCCGGCGCGCGTGCTGGCCATGTTCGGTGGCGGTTTCGCCACCGCCACGGGCCTGGCGCTGGCGGGTCTGGCCGGCGCCTCGCCGCTGGCGGCGCTGGCCGCGCAGTGGTCGGCCTGGCTGCCCTGGGCGCTGGGGCTGACGCTGGCCTTCCTGGCCGGCAACCTGGCCCTGCAGTACGGCGCGGCCCGGCTGCCGGCGCGGGTGACGGCGCTCATCATGCTGGCCGAGGTGGTGTTCGCCAGCGCCTCGGCGGTGCTGCTGGGCGCGGCCACGCCCACCGGCTGGACCTGGGCCGGCGGCGTGCTGATCCTGCTGGCCGCGCTGCTGTCGATCCTGCCAGGGCGGCGCGCTGGCGGCTGAGCGTGCTCAGTCCCCCGCCAGCAGGCCGCGCCGGGCGAAAAAGGCGGCCAGCCGCGGGCCGTCGATCGGGATCTTCATCCAGTGGCAGCCGGCACGGCCGGCGCGCAGGCGGTCGAACACGCTGCCGCGGCGCGCCACCACCACCACGTGCGGCGACTGGTCAACCGCGCCGCGTCGCGCCGCCAGCGCGCGCGCCAGCGGCAGCAACTGCTCGCCCAGCGAAACCTGGTCGAGAAACACGAACGGCACCGGATGGCGGTCGAACGCCGCCAGCGCGGCCTCGGGGCCGTCGAGCAGCCGCACGCGGTAACCCAGACGGCGGATGCCGCGCGGCAGGGTGAGCGAGCGCTCGCCGAGCGCGCCCGTGACCACCAGCACGTCGGCGTCTCGGTCGTCGACGAAGCCGCCATGCTGCTGCGCGGCGGGCAGCGGCGTGTGCTTGCTGCGCGCCCAGGCGGCGCGCGAGGACACGCTGGCGGCGGGCGGCGCGGCGATGCTGGCGACGTCGCCGTTCGGCGCCGTCATGGGTGCGGCGGCCGTGGTCGGCGCGAAGGCCGAGGGGGCGGCCGCCGGCGGCGCCCCGGTGTCGAACTGGCTGCTGAGCGGCACCGAGGCCACGAAGGTGCGGCCGAAGTCGCTGGGCTCGGCGCTTGCCAGGCCCTGCGGCCAGTCCAGGCGGCTCAGCACCTCGACCACGCCCTGCATGTCGAGCGGGCGGCGCAGCACCGGCAGCTCGGTCGCCGGCGCGCCGGGCGAGCGGCCGGCCAGCACGATCAGCGCCAGCGGGTTGTCCTGGCGCAGGCGCTCGACCAGGGCATGGTCGTCGCCGTTGACGACGATCAGGTGGGCCTCGCGCGGTTCGAGCGCCGGCACCAGCTCTTCGCCCTGGTCCTGCCCCAGCGCGAACAGCGACTCCAGCAGAGTGCGTTCCGAAGGGGTCAGACCGATGAGGGCGTAGCTGTGGCGCATGGATGGCGATGAGGGGGCAGGCCGGCGACCGTCAGCGCGGCTGGCCCGTTTGCGCCATTGTGGTGCGCCGCCGGGCGCGTCGGCGCCATGCCGTCCGTCCCGTCGCCACCCGCGGCGGCGATAGCGTGATTGCTGCGCCCGGCTGTGGTGGCGGGGCCGCGGCGGTGTGACTTCTGCACGCCGTCGCGCGCGGTTCAGAAGGCTACCGCGCCGCCGTCCTTGCGCGGGTCGCTGCCGGCGACGTAGTGCCCGCCCTGGCGCAGCACCAGCTGCGCGCCGCCGAAGGCGAACACGCCGTGGCCGGCCTCGACACTGACCTCGTGCCCGCGCGCGCGCAGCGCCTGCGCCACGGCGGGGTCGAGCGCCGGCTCCAGCGCCACGCCGCGCCCGCCGGTGACGCGCCAGCGCGGCGCGTCGGCGGCGGCCTGCGGGTTCTGGCCGTGGCGCAGCACGCGCAGCGCCATCTGCACATGGCCCTGGTGCTGCATCGGTCCGCCCATGACGCCGAAGGCCATCTGCGGCGTGCCGTCGGCGTGCATGGCAAAGGCCGGGATGATGGTGTGCGAGGGGCGCTTGCCGGGCCCCACCTGGTTGGCGTGGCCGGCCTGCGTGCTGAAGCCATGGCCGCGGTTCTGCAGGCTGATGCCGGTGCCCGGCACCACCACGCCGGAGCCAAAGCCCATGTAGTTGGACTGGATGAAGGACACCATCATCCCCTGGGCGTCGGCCGCCGCCAGGTACACCGTGCCGCCGCGCCGCGGCGTGCCGTAGACCGGGGCGCCGGCGCGCTGGCGGTCGATCAGCGCGGCGCGCTCGCGCAGGTACTCGCGCTCCAGCAGCCGCCCGGGCGCCAGCGCCATGTGGTCGATGTCGGCGTTGTAGTGATGGACATCGGCCAGCGCCAGTTTCATGGCCTCGATCTGCAGGTGCAGGCTGTCGGCGCTGTCCACTGGCTCGCCGCCCACGCCCAGCTCGTCCAGCATGCCCAGCGCCATCAGGGCGGCGATGCCCTGGCCGTTGGGCGGGATTTCGTGCACCACCGAATCGCCGAAGCGCTGCGACAGCGTGCCCACCCAGTCGGCCTGGTGCGCGCCCAGGTCGTCCTCGGTCATGGCGCCGCCGCAGGCCCGCGCATGGGCGGCCATGCGCGCGGCCAACGCGCCACGGTAGAACGACTCGCCCTCGGTGGCGACGATGTCCTCCAGCGTGCCGGCATGGGCCTCGCTGCGGAACAGCTCGCCCGCCCGCGGCGGCCGGCCGTCGGGCAGGAAGCACTCGGCAAAGCCCGGCTGCGTGCCCAGGCGCTCGGCGCCCAGCGTCCACAGGGTGGCGATGGTGGGCGAGACCGGGAAGCCGTGGCGCGCGTAGTCGATCGCCGGCTGCGCCAGCTGCGCCAGCGGCAGCCGGCCAAAGCGCCGCCACAGCGCGATCCAGCCCGACACGGCGCCCGGCACGGTGACGGCGTTCCAGCCCTTGTCGGGCAGGCCGCCCAGGCGGGCGAAGTAGTCCGGCGTCCAGCCGGCGGGGGCGCGGCCCGAGGCGTTTAGCCCGTGCAGCGCCTGACCGTCCCAGACGATGGCGAAGGCGTCGCTGCCGATGCCGCAGCCGCTGGGCTCAACCACCGTCAGCGCCATGGCGGCGGCCAGCGCGGCATCGACCGCGTTGCCGCCGGCCAGCAGCATGCGCAGCCCGGCCTGCGCCGCCAGCGGCTGCGAGGTGCTGACCACCTGGCGCCCCAGCACCGGCGAGCGGCGCGAGGCGTAGGGCAGGGTCCAGTCGTGGATGCCGGTCATGGGTGGCTCCTTGGTGTCGGGTTGTGCGATCTGAGTCAAATCGGTCCCTGGCGCCAGCCTGGCGAGCGCCGGCAGCTATGAATTAACTAGCATTCAGGGCCTCGTCCAGCAGCTCGATCCAGTGCCGCACCGGCAGCTCGGTGCCGGCCTGCAGGTGGGTGATGCAGCCGATGTTGGCCGACAGGATGGCCGCCGGGTGCTCGGCCGCGCGCTCACCCAGCAGGTGGCCCAGCTTGCGCTCGCGCAGCTGCAGCGACAGCTCGGCTTGCAGCACCGAATAGGTGCCGGCCGAGCCGCAGCACAGGTGCGCCTCCTGTGCCGCCGGGCGCAGCTTGAAGCCCAGCTCGCCCAGGTGCTGCTCGACGCCGCCGCGCAGCTGCTGGCCATGCTGCAGCGAGCACGGCGCGTGCCAGGCCAGCACCTCGGCCGGCGGGCGCACGCGGCCGCGCAGCGCCGCCACCAGCTCGGGCAGCAGTTCGCTGACGTCGCGCGCCATGGCCGACACGCGCGCGGCGCGCTCGGCGTGGCGCGGCTCGTGGCGCAGCAGGTGGCCGTAGTCCTTGACCATGGCGCCGCAGCCCGAGGCGTTGATGACGATGGCCTCGACGGTGCCGCGCTCGATGTGCGGCCACCAGGCGTCGACGTTGGCGCGCATCTGCGCCAGCCCGCCGGCGCCGTCGGCCAGGTGGTACTTGACGGCGCCGCAGCAGCCCTGGCCGCGCGCCAGCACGCATTCGATGCCGGCGGCGTCCAGCACGCGCGCGGTGGCGGCGTTGATGCCCGGCGCCATCGACGGCTGCACGCAGCCTTCCAGCAGCAGCACCTTGCGCGCCTGCGCGCGCCGCGGCCAGGCGCCGGCGGGGCGACGTTCGGGCACCTTGGCGCGCAGCGTGGCCGGCAGCAGCCCGCGCACCGCCTGGCCCAGCCGCATGGCGGGGCCGAACAGCGGCGAGCCGAGGCCCCGGCGCAGCAGCGCCCGCGTGCGCGCCTCGGCCGGCGGGCGCGCCACCCGGGCCTCCACCACCTGGCGGCCGATGTCGATCAGGTGGCCGTACTGCACGCCGCTGGGGCAGGTGGTTTCGCAGTTCAGGCAGGTCAGGCAGCGGTCCAGGTGCAGCTGCGTCTCGCGCGTGGGCGCGTGGCCTTCCAGCACCTGCTTGATCAGGTAGATGCGCCCGCGCGGGCTGTCGCGCTCGTCGCCCAGCAGCAGGTAAGTCGGGCAGGTGGCGGTGCAAAAGCCGCAGTGCACGCACTTGCGCAGGATGGCCTCGGCCTCGCGGCCGAGCTCGGTGCCTTGGTATTCGGGGGCCAGAGCGGTCTGCATCAGAAATCCGGGGTCAGGCGGCCGGGGCAGAAGATGCCGGCCGGGTCGAACTCGCGCTTGAGCGCCTGGTGGATGCGCGCCAGCGGCGGCGTCAGCGGGGTGAACACGGGCGTGACGCCGTCGCCGCCCCGAAACAGCGTGGCGTGGCCGCCAGCGCGCGCGGCCGCCTCGCGCACGCGCGGCGCCGCGTCCGGCGGCAGGCGCAGCCAGCGCTGGGCGCCATGCCACTCGATAAGCGTCGGTCCCAGGTTGAGCGGCGTCGCCGTGTCGGGCACCGACACGCGCCACAGCGCCTCGCCCGGCGCCAGGCGGAAGAACGGCAGCGTCTGGTCGCGCAGGCTGTCCCACTGGCGCGGGGCGCGCTGCGCCTCCAGCAGCTGGCCGCCCATCAACTTGCAGGCGCTGGCCACCGCCGCGTGGGCGCCGCGCAGGCGCACCAGCAGCTGGCCGTCGGCCCAGGCGCTGGCATTGAGCGGCAGCGGCTGGCCACCCCAGCGGTTGAGCTGCTGGCGCGCGCTGGTTTCCGACAGTTCGAAGCCCAGCGTGGCCTCGGCCGGCGCCACCGGCAGCACCTTCAGGCTGAGCTGGGTGATCACGCCCAGCGTGCCCAGCGCGCCGGCCAGCAGGCGGCTGATGTCGTAGCCGGCCACGTTCTTCATCACCTGGCCGCCGAAGTTCAGCAGCTCGCCCCTGCCGTTGAGCAGCTGCGCGCCCAGCACGAAGTCGCGCGCCGCGCCCACGCTGGCGCGCGCCGGGCCCGACAGTCCGGCCGCCACCGCGCCGCCCACGGTGGCGGCGACGCCGAAGCGCGGCGGCTCGAAGGGCAGGTACTGGCCGGACTCGGCCAGCAGCGCCTCCAGCTCGCGCAGGCGGGTGCCGGCGCGCACGGTGACCACCAGCTCGGTCGGCTCGTAGGCCAGCACGCCGGTCAGCGGGCGCACGTCCAGCAGCTCGCCGTGCAGCTGCTGGCCATAAAAGTCCTTGGTGCCGCCGCCGCGAATGCGCAGCGGGCGGCCGCGGGCGGCGGCCTGGGTGATCTTCGCGGCCAGCGACTGCAATGCGGCATCCATGGCGCGATGGTAGCCGCAGCGCGCGCCGGCGTGGCGCGGGCGGGCGCCGTGCCGGGCCGCAAAAAAAGCCCGCCGGGCTGGCGGGCTGTGAGGACCCTGGAGGCGCGGCCGGTTTCAGCGGCTGTAGGCGCTCTCGCCGTGGCTGCTGATGTCCAGGCCCTGGCGCTCGTCTTCCTCGCTCACGCGCAGGCCCAGGGCCAGGTCGGCGATCTTGAAGGCGATGAAGGAAACCACGGCCGACCAGACGATGGTGAACAGCACGCTCTTGAGCTGCACCCACAGCTGCGTGCCCAGGCTGAAGCTGTCGGGCGTCAGGCCGCCGGTGCCGCCCAGGCCGGGCGCGGCGAACACGCCGGTCAGCAGGGCGCCGACGATGCCGCACACGCCGTGCACGCCGAACACGTCGAAGGCGTCGTCCACCCGCAGCAGGCGCTTGAGGCCGCTGACGCCCCACAGGCCGCACACGCCGGCGATGGCGCCCATGACGATGGCGCCCATCGGGCCGACGAAGCCGGCCGCCGGCGTCACCGCCACCAGCCCGGCCACCGCGCCCGAGGCCGCGCCCAGCATCGAGGCCTTGCCCTTGTGCAGCGCCTCGACGGCGCTCCAGCTCAGCGTGGCCGCCGCCGTGGCCAGCACGGTGTTGAGGAAGGCCAGGCCGGCGATGGCGTTGGCGGCGCCGGCCGAGCCGGCGTTGAAGCCGAACCAGCCCACCCACAGCAGCGAGGCGCCCACCATGGTCAGCGTCAGGCTGTGCGGGGCCAGCGACTCGCGGCCGAAGCCGATGCGCTGGCCCACCAGCCAGGCGCCCACCAGGCCGGCCACGCCGGCGTTGATGTGCACCACGGTGCCGCCGGCGAAGTCCAGCGCGCCGTCGGCCGCCAGCAGGCCGCCGCCCCACACGATGTGCGCCATCGGCACGTAGCTGAAGCTGAACCACAGCACGGCGAACAGCAGCACGGCCGAGAAGCGCGCGCGCTCGGCGAAGGCGCCGACGATCAGCGCCACGGTGATGGCGGCGAAGGTGCCCTGGAAGGCCAGGAACACGTATTCGGGAATGGTGGCGAGGGCGCCGAAGGTGTCGGGCGTGACGCCCTTCAGGAACAGCTTGTCGAAACCGCCGAAGAACCGGCCCTCGCCGCTGAAGGCCAGGCTGTAGCCGTACAGCGCCCACAGCAGGCTGATCAGGGCGAAGATGACGAACACCTGCACCAGCACGCTCAGCATGTTCTTGGCGCGGCCCAGGCCGCCGTAGAACAGGGCCAGGCCAGGGACGGTCATGAGGATCACCAGCAGGGTGGAGGTCAGCATCCAGGCGGTGTCGCCGGAGTCGATCCTGGGCGCCGGGGCGGCAGCGGCCGCGGCGGCCACCGCCGGTGCGGCGCTGGCGGCGGCGTCGGTGGCGGCCTGGGCCCAGGCGGCGCCCGGCAGGGCCAGCGCCAGCCCGCAGGCCAGGGCGAAGGGAGCGATGCGTTTTTTCATGGCGAAGTCCTGGCGACGTTTCAGAGTGCGTCGGCACCGGTCTCGCCGGTGCGGATGCGGATGACCTGCTCCAGCGCGGCGACGAAAATCTTGCCGTCGCCGATCTTGCCGGTGCGCGCGGCGCCCTCGATGGCTTCGATCACGCGCACGGCCAGTCCGTCGGCCACGGCGGTCTCGATCTTCACCTTGGGCAGGAAATCGACCACGTATTCGGCGCCGCGGTACAGCTCGGTGTGGCCCTTCTGGCGGCCGAAGCCCTTGACCTCGGTGACGGTGATGCCCTGCACGCCCAGCGCCGACAGCGCCTCGCGCACCTCCTCCAGCTTGAACGGCTTGATGATGGCGGTGATGAGTTTCATTGTGCTTCCAAATTAATAGCTACTGGCGCTTGCTGGACAAGCTTCAACAGCCGATTTCGATCAGAACGTGTACTTGAGGCCGAGCACCAGCGCGCCGCGGCCGGTGAAGCGCCCGGACGGCGTCACGTACAGCGCCTTGTCGGCGTTGGTGCCCACCACGGCGGCGCTGGCCACCAGGCCGTGGCCGAAGTCCTTGTTCAGCGTGATGGCGTAGTCGGTGTACGAAGAGGCGCTGTTGCGGCGCACCCACTGGCGCCCGACATGCGGCACCAGCGACCAGCCGTCGCCTAGCTCGACGTTGGCCGACAGGTCCAGATAGCCGCTGCCCTTGCTGTCCGCAAAGCCAAACAGGTTGGTGACGGCGTGCGAGTACTTGGCCGTGAACACGCCATAGGTGAGCGCGCCGTAGAGCTCGGTGGTGTCGGGGCTGACGGCCAGCCGGGCGCGCGGGTACTGGTAGCGCAGCAGGCCGACGTCGTAGCCGACGGGGCCGGCGCTGCCCTTGTAGCCGGCGTACAGGTCCAGCTCGGCCTCGGCGTCGCCGCCGCCGTCCCGGATCCAGCGGATCGAGCTCAGCCAGACGCCGGCGTACAGCCCGCTGGCGTGGCTGTAGTCGGCGCCCGCGCTGACGGCCGGCCGCAGCCGGCTTTGCGAGATGCCGCGGTAGCGGTAGTCGCTGGCCAGGCCCAGGTTGAAGCCGAGGCTGTGCGTGGGCGTGGCCGGCGCCGGCGTGCCGGCCTCCTGCGCCCAGGCGCCGGCGCTGCACGCGCACAGCAGGCCCAGGGCGATGCGGCGGGGGGTCAGGGGTGACAGGGTGGGGTGCATGTCCTCGCTCTCCAATAAAAAAACGACCTGACCCACACCAAGCAGGGAGCGTGCCAGCCCCTGCGACCGCTACATTTCAGGCCAGCGCCCCGGTGGCGGTGGCGGCCGCGGGGCGGCCTGCACCAAGCCGGTGCTTTTTTCCGTGTGGTGTGCCGCATGTCGGTGCACGCAGCCATTGGGGGGGAATGCCGCATGGGCCTGAGCCTGATCCAGAGCCGCACGCTGATGGGCCTGCACGCGCCCGCCGTCACCGTCGAGGTGCACCTGGCCAGCGGCCTGCCCAGCTTCACCCTGGTGGGGCTGGCCGACGTCGAGGTCAAGGAGGCGCGCGAGCGCGTGCGCAGCGCGCTGCTCAACAGCGGCCTGCAGTTCCCGCACAACCAGCGCATCACGGTCAACCTGGCGCCGGCCGACCTGCCCAAGGATTCGGGGCGCTTCGATTTGCCGATCGCGCTGGGGATCCTGGCGGCCAGCGGGCAGATCGACGGCGCGCAGCTGGCGGGCTGGGAATTCGCCGGCGAGCTGTCGCTGTCGGGCGAGCTGCGCCCGGTGCGCGGCGCGCTGGCGATGGCCGTGGCGCTGCGCCAGGCCGGCGTGCAGGCGCGGCTGGTGCTGCCGCCCGGCAGCGCCGGCGAGGCCGCGCTGGTGCCCGGCCAGGTGGTGTACCGCGCGCGCCACCTGCTGGACGTGGTGGCGCGCTTTCAGCCGCCGCACAGCCAGCCGCCGGCCCAGGATTCGGCCTTCGGCCCCGAGGAGGAGTCCGACGCCGGCTGGCTGCGCGTGCCCGAGCGGCCGCGCCCGCCCGAGCCGGCCTACCCCGACCTGGCCGACGTCAAGGGCCAGGCGGCGGCGCGGCGCGCGCTGGAGATCGCCGCCGCCGGCGGCCATTCGCTGCTGATGGTCGGCCCGCCCGGCACCGGCAAGACCCTGCTGGCACAGCGCTTTGCCGGCCTGCTGCCGCCCATGGGGGTGGACGAGGCGCTGCAAAGCGCCGCCATCGCCAGCCTGGACGGGAGCTTTCGGCTGGCGCACTGGGGCCGGCGGCCGACGCGCGCGCCACACCATTCGGCCAGCGCGGTGGCGCTGGTGGGCGGCGGCTCGCCGCCACGGCCGGGCGAGATCTCGCTGGCGCACCAGGGCGTGCTGTTCCTCGACGAGCTGCCGGAGTTTCCCCGCGCCGCGCTGGAGGCGCTGCGCGAGCCGCTGGAGTCGGGCCACATCACCATCAGCCGGGCGGCGCAGCGGGCCGAGTTTCCGGCGCGCTTTCAGCTCATCGCGGCCATGAACCCCTGCCCCTGCGGCTACCTGGGCTCGCGCCTGAAGGCCTGCCGCTGCACGCCCGACCAGGTGGCGCGCTACCAGGGACGGCTGTCGGGCCCGCTGCTGGACCGCATCGACCTGCTGGTGGAAGTGGCCGCCGTGCCGCCCGACGAACTGCTGAACGCCCCCGCCGGCGAACCGACCGCCGCCGTGCGCGCGCGCTGCATCGCCGCCCGCGAGCGCGCGCTGGCGCGCCAGGGCCAGCCCAACCAGGCGCTGCAGGGCCAGGCCATCGACAGCCAGGCGCGGCTGGACGAGGCCGCGCGCGCCTTCCTGCACACCGCCGCCAGCCGCCTGGGCTGGAGCGCGCGCGCCACCCACCGGGCGCTCAAGGTGGCGCGCACCATTGCCGACCTGGCCGGCAGCCAGGCGGTCGGCGTGGCCCACGTGGCCGAGGCGGTGCAGTACCGGCGGGCGCTGCGCGGCCAGGGGTGAGCGGGCCGGCCGATCGGGCCGAATATCCGCATCAAATCGGGCTCTTCTCCCGAAGGATGGTGATGGCCTGCGAGACAAGGCTTCGAATGGTCGCTTATTGGAAACCGCCAACATCCGAACGCAGAGGACGCAGAGATTTCGCAGAGGACGCAGAAAGCCAGAAGATCCATCGGTTTTCTTTGCGTCCTCTGCGTATGGCTGCTCATGTTTCTCATGCGTCGTGTCGCGGTGCGGCACTGATCAAGTACCTCGCCATCATTCTCGAGTAGAGCCTCAAATCGGCCTCTGGCGCGCGCCCGTCGTGCGCCGGCAGCTCACTTTTTTGCAGTCGATCCGGCAGCCTGTGGCGCACTGTTCGCCCCGCGCAGCTGCGCCTGCGCGCCCTCCAGCAGCAGCCGGTTGTCGTCCGACCACTGGCGGTACTCGCGCGGGAAGGCGGCGCGAAAGCGCGCCAGGTGCGCCAGCGCCAGCTCGTCGCGCCCCAGCAGGCTGGCGCTTTCGATCACGCGGGTGATGACGCGCGGCTCGGGCGAGTAGTGCAGCGTCTCCAGCGCTGCCGGCAGCAGCCAGGCGGCGTTGTCGCGTGTCGGCGGACGCGAGGTCACTTCGGCAAAACGCACCGCGTCGGCAAACAGCCAGGAGCGGCGGGCGAGGCCCATCGCGTCGTCCTGGTAGGCGGCGGCGCGCTGCTCGCGCGGCAGATACAGCTGGCTGATGCGGTGGTAGTCCCAGCCGGCGTAGGCGCTGCCCGCCAGCAGCAGCGCCGCCCCCGCGACGCGCCCCGGCGCCCGCCCGGCCGCCGGGGCGGCGCCGCGCCGCGTGGCCCACAGCAGCCACAGGCACAGCGCCACGGCGATCTGGAACGGCGCATACCACAGCGGGTACTCCACCAGGCTGTGCAGGCCGATGGCGGCCAGCACGCCCCAGGCCAGCTGACGCGCCGGCTGGCGCTCGGCCCAGGGCCGCGCGCGCCACACGGCCCAGGCCAGCGCGGCGCAGGCCAGCAGCGCCACCGGCAGGCCCAGCTCCACCGCCAGCTGCAACGGCAGGTTGTGGGCGTTGTCCAGGATGTGGCAAAAGCGCGCGCCGTCGTACAGCGTCATGTAGTGCGCCCAGTCCAGCTCGCCCCAGCCCCAGCCGGCCCAGGGCCGCAGCGCGATCAGGTGCAGCACGTTGCGCCACAGGATCAGGCGGCTGCCGCAGGTGCCTTCGCCCTCGCGCAGGCGCTCGATCAGGTCGCGCCCGCCCTGGCCTTCACTGGCCTGCAGCGCCCACGGCAGCGCCAGCGCCGCCAGCGCGTACACCAGCCAGGCCGCCGCCAGCAGCGCGCCTGCTCGCCGCAACGACCCGCTGCCGCGCACCCACCACAGGCACAGCGCGCCCAGCAGCAGCAGCTCGACCGCGCCCACGCGCGATGCGGTGGCCGCCAGCGCCGTCAGCAGCGACACGCCCAGCGCTGCCGTCAGCCACACCGACAGCCGGCCGGCGCGCGCCTGCGCGGCCAGCGCCAGCAGCCCGATCACCAGCAGTGTGGCCAGCTGGTTGGGCTGGCGCAGGTTGCCGAAGGCCTGGCCGGTCTGCGCCTGGTTGACCCAGGGGAACAGCGGCGCTTCCAGGTTGAAGTACTGCAGCAGCGCGATCACGGCGCTGGCCAGCGCCGCCAGCAGCCAGCCGGCCCGCAGCGCGCGCGTGCCGGTGTCGACATCGGGCGGCCAGGCCAGCAGCAGCAGCGCCGCCACGCCCAGGCCCGCCAGGTAGGGCTGGGTGGCCGCCGTCGGGCCCGAGGTGAAGGGCCACAGCCAGGGCAGCGCCAGCAGCAGCACCAGCGCGGACGAGCGGAGGGCGGGCGGCACGGGGGGGTGAATCAGCCGCCGTCGGCCACGTAGCTGCCCGACTTGCCGCCGTGCTTTTGCAGCAGGCGCACGCCGGTGATGGTCATGCCGCGGTCGGCGGCCTTGCACATGTCGTAGATGGTCAGCAGGGCCACCTGCACCGCGGTCAGCGCCTCCATCTCCACGCCGGTGGGGCCGGTGGTTTCCACCGTCGCGGTGCAAAAAATGGCCTCGACGCCCGCCTGGCCTGCGCCAGCAGCTTCGAATTCAATAGCAACGCGGGACAGCGCCAGCGGGTGGCACAGCGGGATGAGGTCGCTGGTCTTCTTGGCCGCCATGATGCCGGCGATGCGGGCGATGCCCAGCACGTCGCCCTTGCGGGCGCTGCCGGACTCGATCAGCGCCCGCGTGGCCGGCAGCATCTCGATGCGCCCGCCGGCCACCGCCACCCGGTGCGTGGCCGGCTTGGCGCCGACGTCGACCATGTGGGCCTGGCCCTGGGCGTCGAAATGGGTCAGCGGCGAGCGGGGATCAGGCGGGGTCATCGGTAACACTCTCGGGGGGAACGCGGCGCGAATGCGGGCATCATAGAGCCAGCTTCCCGGCCGAGCGGCCGCGCCGGCGCACCATGACCACCACCCGTTCACCCGCTTTCACACCCTGGCGCCGCCGCGCCACCGCCGGCGCGGCGCTGGCGGCGTTGCTGGCGGTCGCCCTGGGCGCCGCGCCGGCCACCGCGCAGCAGCCGCCGGCCGCGCGCGGCCTGCCCTCGCTGGGCGACGCCGGCGAGATGACGGCGCTGGAAGAGCGCAAGCTGGGCGACGCCATCATCCGCGAGCTGTACCGCGACCCGGACTACATCGACGACCCCGTCGTCGGCGAATACGTCGACGGCCTGTGGCGCGCGCTGCTGGACGGCGCCCGCGCGCGCGGCGAGCTGCCGCCCGAGCTGGACGAGCGCTACGCCTGGCGCGTGCTGCTGGGGCGCGACCGCAGCATCAACGCCTTTGCGCTGCCGGGCGGTTACTTCGGCCTGCACCTGGGGCTGGTGGGCGTGGTCAGCTCGCGCGCCGAGCTGGCCTCGGTGCTGGCGCACGAGCTGTCGCACATCACGCAGCGCCACATCCCGCGCCTGCTGGGGCAGGAAAAGCGCCAGACGCCGCTGATGATGGCGGCCCTGGTGGCCGGCATGATCGCCGCCAGCAAGAACCCGCAGGCCGGCGCCGCGCTGGCCGTGGGCGGGCAGGCGGCGGTGATCCAGCAGCAGCTGAACTTCTCGCGCGACATGGAGCGCGAGGCCGACCGCATCGGCTACGGCATCCTGGTGCAGGCCGGCTTCGACGGCCAGGGCTTCGTCAGCATGTTCGAAAAGCTCCAGGGCGCCACGCGCATCAACGACAACGGCGACTGGCCCTACCTGCGCAGCCACCCGCTGACCACCCAGCGAATCGGCGACATGCAGCAGCGCGCCCAGGCCCTGCCGCGCGGCGGCTCCCAGGCGGCCAGCGCCCCACGCGAGGCGGCCGAACGCGGCGGCCCGGCGGACCTGGAGGCGCTGCTGGTGGCCGCGCGCGCGCGCGTGCTCGGTCGCCCCGGCGTCGACGTGCTGCGCGCCTGGGCTGGCGAGCCCAGCCAGCCCGGCTTTGCCGACCGCCCGCTGGCGCCGCGCGCCGGCGCGCTGTACGCCGCCGCGCTGGCACAGGCGCAACTGCGCGATCTGCCACGGGCGCAGGCGCTGGCCACCCAACTGGCGCTGGCGGTGGCGGGCGACGCCCGTGCCGCGCGCCAGGCGCGCCTGCTGCAGGCCGAGCTGGCGCTGCAGGCCGGCCAGCCGGCGCGCACGCTGGAGCTGCTGGGCGCCCCCGCCGACCGGCCGGCGCGCGCCGACGGCGCCAGCCAGGCCGGGCGCGCGGCCCTGCTGCTGCGCGCCCAGGCGCAGACCGCCAGCGGCCAGGCGGCGCAGGCGGCCGACGCGCTGCAGGTGTGGGTCAGCGACCACCCGCGGGACGCCGGCGCCTGGCAGGCGCTGGCCCAGGCCCAGGCCGCCCAGGGCCAGACGCTGCGCGCGCTGCGCGCCGAGGGCGAGGTGCCGATGGCGCAGCTGGACTACGCCGGCGCGGTCGACCGCTGGCGCGCCGCGCAGGACTTTTCGCGCCGCGCTCCCGGCGGCGCCGCCGACCTGATCGAGGCCAGCATCGTCGACACCCGGCTGCGCCAGGCGCAGGCCCTGCTGCAGCAGCAGCGGCTGGACGAACAAAAGCGCCGCTGAGAGCGCTTTTCAGGTGTCGTATCAGGCCCCAGCGCCCGTCTATACAGCGCTAGCAGCTATGAATTCAGGAATGATGGGCGGCCCTCAGGCGCGCTCCAGCAGCGCGTCGATCAGCACCCCCAGCGCCGAATAAATCAGCGAGCCCAACAGCGCGGCCCAGAAGCCGGCGACGTGAAAGCCGCCCACCAGCCCCGAGGCGGCCCAGAACATCAGCGCGTTGATGACGAACAGGAACAGGCCCAGCGTCAGCAGCGTGATCGGGATCGTCAGCAGCACCAGGACCGGCCGCACCAGCATGTTCAGCAGGCCGATCACCAGCGCCGCCACCAGCGCGCTGGAAAAACTGGCCACGCTCACGCCGCCGTAGATATAGGCCACGCCCAGCAGCGCGGCCGCGCTGAGCAACCATTTGAGGATCATCTTTGCCATGGTGGCGCCAGCATAGCGCAGTGCCGGGCGTTCAGCCCGCCGGCGCGCGGCGGCGCCGTGCCAGCCAGGCGGCGCCCAGCACGCCGGCGATGCACAGCGCCGCCAGCGCCCAGCGCAGCGCCGGCACTGGCGCCTCGCGCGGGCCGAACACGCTGGCCAGCAGCGGCTCGCCGGCGATCATCGAGGCCGCCGTCGCCGCCAGCACCGCCGCCCCCAGCTGGATGATGACGGGAAAGCGCTCCACCAGCTTGAGCACCATGGTGGAGCCGAACACCACGATCGGCACGCTGATCAGCAGGCCGATCACCACCAGGTCCATGGCGCCGTGCGCCGCGCCGGCCACGCCCAGCACGTTGTCGATGCCCATCAGCGCGTCGGCGATGACGATGGTCTTCATGGCGCCCCAGAAGGTGCTGGCGCCGGGGCCGTGGGCGTCGTCCTCGCCGCCCTGCTCGTTCAGCAACTGGAAGGCGATCCACAGCAGGCCCAGGCCACCCAGCGCCATCAGGCCCGGGATCTTCAGCAGCCAAACCACGATCAGCGTCATCAGCGTGCGCACCACGATGGCGCCCACCGTGCCCCAGACGATGGCCTGCTTCTGGCGCTCCTTGGGCAGGTTGCGCGCCGCCAGGGCGATGACGATGGCGTTGTCACCCGCCAGCACGAGGTCGATCAGGATGATGGCCAGCAGGGCGGACCACCAGGGGGCGGAGAGAAATTCCATGGTTGAAGCTCCAAGAAACAGGGACAAGGCCCGATGCAAAGTCCGCGCGCGCTGGCGGTCGGGGCATGGGCGCTGTCTGTGGGAGCAAGGCAGCAAGACCACGGCTTCGACCGGCCCACGCGCACGCGCGGGGGGATCGAAGGTCTTGCTCGGTGGCGATCGGCGCGGCCGATTGCCACCCGCGGGGCCGGAAGCCGCAAGGCTTCGTATTGACGACCCGGCGAAACCGCCCGGAGCAGGCCCGGGCGTGCAGGGAGCTACTCCCCTTCGCTAAAGACCGCGATTAGACCATGGTCAGGCGACGCCCGCAAGCGGTGGCGGGTGACGACAAAGCTTGGCATGGCGCAATCGCCGGCCGTGGCGGCGCCTCTAAGATCGCCGCCATGCGCGGCAGGCACGGATGGCACAGGGTCAGGGGGTGGACGGCGCCGCGCGCGGCGGTCGCCCGCGTGCCGGCGCCGCGCACCCACAGCGTGCTGGAAGACGTGCAGGCCATCCTCACCGGCTGCCTGTTCGTGGCGCTGGCGCTGGTGTTCATGCGCGCCAGCCGGCTGCTGCCCGGCGGGGTGACGGGGCTGGCCTTCATCGTGCACTACGCCAGCGGCTGGTCGCTGGGCGCGGCGCTGTTCGTGCTCAACCTGCCCTTCTACCTGTTCGCCTGGCGGGCGCTGGGTCGGCGCTTCACGTTGAAGACCTTCGCCGCGGTGGCGGTGCTGTCGGTCTATACCGAACTGCTGCCGCCCCTGGTGTCGCTGGCGCACGTCGATCCGGTGTTCTCGGCCGTCATGAGCGGCCTGCTGGCCGGCACCGGCATCCTGATCCTGATGCGCCACCAGGCCAGCCTGGGCGGGCTGGGCGCGCTGGCGTTCTACCTGCAGCAGCGCCACGGCTGGCGTGCCGGCACGGTGCAGATGCTGTGCGACGCCGCCATCCTGGCCTCGGCCCTGTGGCTGCTGCCGCCGTCGCAGGTGGCGCTGTCGGTGCTGGCGGCGGCGGCGCTCAACTTCGTCATCGCCATCAACCATCGGCCGGACCGTTATCACGGCATCTGAGGCAGGTTATTTTGCTATGTAAACGATAGTTTTTGGCGCTGGTTGGACGGGCGCCGGGGTCTGAATTCGGGCTCTTCTCTCGAATGATGGTGATGGCCTGCGAGACAAGGCTTGGAATGGTCGCTTATTGGAAACCGCCAACATCCGAACGCAGAGGACGTAGAGATTTCGCAGAGGACGCGGAAAGCAAGAAGATCCGTCGGTTTATTTTGCGTCCTCTGCGAATCCTTGGCGTCCTCTGCGCATGGCTGTTCGTTTTTCTCATGCGTCGTGTCGCGGTGCGACACTGATCAAGTGCCTCACCATCATTCGCGAGTAGAGCCTGAATTCGTTCTCAACGTCCGGGAATCAGCCGCGCGCCGCCTCCGCGATCCAGCGCGCCGCCTTCTCGGCCATCATCAGCGTCGGGCTGTTGGTGTTGCCGCTGGTGATGGTGGGCATGGCGCCGGCGTCGACCACGCGCAGGCCGCGGATCAGGCCGCCGGCACCGTCGCGCACCTGCAGGCGCGGCGTCAGCACCGCCATCGGGTCGTCGTCGCGCCCCATCTTGGTGGTGCCCACCGGGTGGAAGATGGTGCTGGCGATGTCGCCGGCCAGGCGCGCCAGCTCCTCGTCGCTCTGGTACTGCGCGCCGGGCTTGTATTCCTCGGGCGCGAAGCGCGCCATGGCCGGCTGGGCCATGATGCGGCGCGTCACGCGCAGGCTGTCGGCGGCCACCTGGCGGTCCTCGGGGGTGCTCAGGTAGTTGGGGGCGATGGCCGGCGCGTCCTCGAAGCGGTTGCTGCGGATGTGCACCGTGCCGCGGCTGCTCGGGTTGAGGTTGCACACGCTGGCGGTGATGGCGGCAAAGCGGTGCAGCGGCTCGCCGAAGGCGTCCAGGCTGAGCGGCTGCACGTGGTATTCGATGTTGGGCCACTCGAAGGCCGGTGACGAGCGCGTGAACGCCCCCAACTGGCTGGGCGCCATGCTCATGGGGCCGCTGCGCGACAGCAGGTACTGCAAGCCGATGCGCGCCTTGCCCCAGGGCGTGCTGGCCAGCTGGTTCAGCGTCTTGGCGCCCCGCACCTGGTAGACGCTGCGGATCTGCAGGTGGTCCTGCAGGTTGGCGCCCACGCCCGGCAGGTCGGCCACCACCGGGATGCCGTGGCGCTGCAGCAGCTCGCCGGGGCCGATGCCGGACAGTTGCAGGATCTGCGGCGAGCCGATGCTGCCGGCGGCCAGCAGCAGCTCGCCGCCCGGCGCCAGGCGTGCCTTCTGCATCTCGCCGCCGGTCCAGGCGTCGGCGCCGGCGCAGCGCAGGGCGCCGTCGGCGTCGCGCTCCAGCGCCAGGCGCGTGACCTGGCCGCGCGTCCACAGCTCGAAGTTGGTGCGGCCGTAGCAGGTGGGCCGCAGGAAGGCCTTGGCCGTGTTCCAGCGCCAGCCGCCCTTCTGGTTGACCTGGAAGTAGCCCACGCCCTCGTTGTTGCCGCGGTTGAAGTCCTCGCTGGCGGGAATGCCGGCCTGCACCGCGGCTTCGGCAAAGGCGTCCAGCACCTCCCAGCGCAGGCGCTGGCGCTCCACCCGCCATTCGCCGCCGTGGCCGTGAAAGCGCGACCATTCGGTGTCTTTCGTGCCGTTGTCCTCGCCGGAACTGCGCGAGACGCTATCGAGTCGATAGTGATCCTCGTGCGCCATGAAGTCCGGCAGGCAGCGCTCCCAGCGCCAGTCGTCCTCGCCGGTCAGCGCGGCCCAGTGGTCGTAGTCGCGCGACTGCCCGCGCAGGTACAGCATGCCGTTGATGCTGCTGCAGCCGCCCAGCACCTTGCCGCGCGGGTAGCGCAGCGTGCGCCCGTTCAGGCCGTCGGCCGGCTCGGTCTGGTAGAGCCAGTCGGTGCGCGGGTTGCCGATGCAGTACAGGTAGCCGACCGGAATGTGGATCCAGTGGTAGTCGTCCTTGCCCCCGGCCTCGATCAGCAGCACGCGTTTGGTGCTGTCGGCCGACAGCCGGTTGGCCAGCAGGCTGCCGGCCGTGCCGGCGCCCACGATGATGTAGTCAAACGTCAGTTCTTCCATGCCATGTCTCCAGTGCGGCAGCATGCCACAACGCGCCGGCCGCTATTCATCCAGGAGTGGCGCCGCGCAGCGGGCGCCCCCCGATGGCCGCGGAGCAGGCCACGCGCGGGGCAGCCACGGCCGGACCTGCGCCGGTCGCTGGCTGCGTCCCCCTCGGGGGGATGGCGGCCGCGGGCCGACTCAGGGGGGCGTTATTTCACCGGCAGGAAGGCCAGCAGCGGCGCCGCCACCACGCCCTGCACGTAGCCGATCACGGCGCGGCGGTAGCGCTCGGTGGCGTAGCTGGCCAGCAGGTCCAGGCGGCCGATGATCTTGCCGAACTCGCGCTCGAAGCTGAGGTTGCGGCTGTCCGGGCCGATCTCGTTGGCCAGCAGCAGTGGCTGGCCCTGGGCGTCGCGGCGGGTGTTGAGGATCCACAGCGCGATCTCCATGTTGCGCGCCGCGTTGTAGAGGTGCTGCGGGTCGATGCCGTCGAGGTAGTAGAACTCGCGCTTGCCGCCGTGCGCGGTGACGATGGTGTCGGCGCAGGCGACGATGAAGGCGGCCACGCGGTCGCCCGCGAAGTCGGGCGCCAGCGCGTGCGATAGCGCCGTCACGTCGCGCCGCCCGCCCAGCGGCGGCCAGGGCTGGGTGCTCACGAGGCTGCGCTCGATGTCGGCCAGCGCCGCCTCGCGCGTGGCGGCGCGCTTGCGCCATTCGGCCGGGTTGCGGCGGTACAGCTTGTCGGCCAGCGCCATCAGGCTGCGGTGATTGGCCAGCATGGCGTTCTGGGCGATGCGGTTGCCCTCGCTCTGCAGCAGTTCGGCGGGCTGGAAGTCCTGCCCGCGCACCTGGCCGCGGATGGTGGGGGCGTTGCTGGCGCAGCCGCCCAGCACGCACGCCAGGCCGAGCGCGGCGGCCAGCAAAAAGGCCGTCCCATGGACGGCCCGTGGGGTCGGCAGGCCGGCGGTGCCGGCTGCCGGGCGGCGCGCGCGCTCAGGCGACGGCCAGTTGCTCGGCCTTGGCGCTGCTGCCCGCGCTGGCCGCGGGCTTGTCGCTCTTGTGGTCCTTGTCGGTGCCAAAGCTGATCTCCCCGGAGAGCTGTCCGCCTTCCTCGATCACGATCTTGCCATAGCGGATCTTGCCCGTGACCTTGCCGGTGGCGAAGATCACCAGCTTCTGGCGCACCGTCAGGCTGCCGTCGAAGCTGCCGCGCACTTCGGCGATGTCGATCTCGGCCGAGCCCTTGAACGAGCCCTGCTCGGCGATCTGGATCACGCGCGAGTCCATGGTGGCCTCGACCATGCCCTCGACCACCAGCGTGTCGCAGTCGGTGATTTCGACGCCCTTGAGCTTGATGTTGGGGCCGACGATCAGCTTGGCGCCGCTTTCGGTGGTGGTGGAGGGCGTGCCCGACGTGGCGGCGCTGGCCGGTGCGACCGGGCTGGCGGTGGCCGACGGGGCGGCGAACGGCTGCGCGCCGGCGGCGCCGGCCGAGCCCAGGGCGCTGGTGCCGGCGAGCGGCGAACTGCCGGGGCCGCGGGGGGTGGTGGGTTCGTCACGCTTGCCGAAGAACGGTCCTTGAAGTGCCATGTGAGCTCCTGGTGGTAAACAATTGATCCTAATGGCTTACGCCGGAAACCCCGCCTACAAGACGCAAGAATCGTAACCAGGCTCCCCGGTTTGACCGGGTGGCCTGACGGGGGCGCCGGCCGGTGCGCAGGCCCTATCATGGGCCTGCGTCGGGCGCGGCCGTTACAGTGGGTGCCCCTCGACCGCGCCAGCTTCATGTCTCCAGACCTGCCCCGCATCGACCGCACGCCCGCCGACGCCGGCCAGCGCGTGCTGCTGCGCGGCCAGTGGACGGCGGCGCAGCTCGGCACGCGCCCGGTCTGGCGCGCCACGCAGGTGGCGCTGGGCGGCGTGGCCGCCGCCGGCGCCTGGGACTTGCGCCAGCTGGCGGCGCTGGACCACCTGGGCGCGCTCACGCTGTGGCGGCACTGGGGCCGGCAGTGGCCGGCCGAGTTGCTGGCCAGCGACGAGCAGCGCGCCCTGCTGCGGCGCGTGGCCGCCGACGAGGCGCCCGGCGCGCTGCTTCGGCCTCCGCGCGGCTGGACGCAGGGTGTCGAGGCGCTCGGCCAGCGCGTGGCCGATGCCGGCGTGCAGGTGCGCGACTTCATTGCCCTGATGGGTCAGCTGCTGCTGGACTTCGTGCGCCTGCTGGGGCGGCCCGGCCGCGGGCCCTGGCGCGACTTTTCCGGCCACCTGTATCGCATCGGCGCGCAGGCGCTGCCGATCACGGCGCTGGTGGGTTTTCTGATCGGCGTGGTGCTGGCCTACCTGATGAGCCAGGTGCTGCGCCAGTTCGGCGCCGAGGCCTTCATCGTCAACATCATGGGCCTGGCGCTGATCCGCGAGCTGGGGCCGATCCTGGCGGCGGTGCTGATCGCCGGGCGCTCGGGCTCGGCCATCACGGCCCAGATCGGCGTCATGCGCGTGACCGAGGAGCTGGACGCCATGCGCGTGCTGGGCATCCCGGCGGGCTTCCGGCTGGTGCTGCCGCGCGCGCTGGCGCTGGCCATCGCCATGCCGCTGATCTCGGTCTGGACCACGCTGGCGGCGCTGGTGGGCGGCATGCTGGCGGCCGACATCACGCTGGGCGTCACGCCGGCGTACTTCATGGAGGCGCTGCCCAAGGTGGTGCGCATCCCCAACCTGACGCTGGCGGTGGCCAAGTCGGTGGTGTTCGGCGTGTCGATCGCGCTCATCGGCTGCCACTATGGCCTGCGCGTCAAGCCCAACACCGAAAGCCTGGGCCAGGGCACCACGGCCTCGGTGGTGGCCTCGATCACGGCGGTGATCCTGATCGACGCGCTGTTCGCGGTGTTGTTCAAGAGTGTGGGGATATGACGAACCCCCCTGAGCCGCTGCGCGTCTTCCCCCCTGGGAGGGGGGACGCACCCAGTTGCCGGCGCAGGTCCGGCCACGGGTGCACTGGCTTGGCCTGCTCCGCGGCCATTCGAATGGGAAGGCGCGGCGACTGGTGGATGGGGCGTCGGGTGGGTCATGGGTGCACTGGCTTGGCCTGCTCCGCGGCCATTCGATCTTCGAGGCGTCGCGCCATGCGGGCAGCGCGCGCGCCGTGGAGTGCTGGCTGATGGAGGCGGCGGTGCAAGCGTCCGATCCAGTCGACGCCACGCCGGCGCCGGGCGAGCCGGTGATCGAGGTGCGCGGGTTGTGGAGCGTGTTCCCGCTGCCCGGCGGCGGCCAGCATGTGGTGCACCAGGACCTGGACCTGACGGTGCGGCGCGGCGAGGTGCTGACCCTGGTGGGCGGCTCGGGCACCGGCAAGACGGTGCTGCTGCGCCAGATGCTGGGCCTGAACCACCCGGCGCGCGGCAGCGTCACGGTGCTGGGCCGTCCGGCGCACGAGCTGGCGCGCGAGGGCGCCGCCACGCGCGTGGGCATGCTGTTCCAGCAGGGAGCGCTGTTTTCGGCCTTCAGCGTGCTGGACAACATCGCCTTTCCGCTGCGCGAAACCGGCGCCCTGCCCGAGGCGCTGGTGCGCGAGGCGGCGCTGCTGAAGCTGCGCATGGTCGGCCTGAAGGCCGGCGACGCGCACAAGATGCCGTCCGAGCTGTCGGGCGGCATGATCAAGCGCGTGGCGCTGGCGCGCGCGCTCATCATGGACCCGCCACTGCTGATGTTGGACGAGCCCACGGCCGGGCTGGACCCGGACAGCTCGGACGCCTTCGTCGCGCTGCTGCGCGCGCTGCACCAGGAGCTGGGGCTGACGGTGGTGATGGTCACGCACGACCTGGACACGCTGTTCGAGCTGTCCAGCCGCGTCGCCGTGCTGGCCGACAAGCGCGTCATCATCAACGCGCCGGTGCCCGAGGTACTGGCGTTCGATCACCCCTTCATCCGCCATTTCTTCCTTGGCGAGCGCGGTCAGCGCGCCATGGAACTGCTGCGCCGGCGCCATGCCGCGGCGCCCGCGAAAGGAGACTGAACCGATGGAAAACAAGGCCCATGCCCTGGCCGCCGGCAGCTTCGTGCTGGTGGTCACGGCCCTGCTCATCGGGCTGGCCATGTGGCTGCTGCGCGACGTGGCCAACATGCGCAGCTACGAGATCGTCAGCGAGGAAGTCGTCAGCGGCCTGCAGCCGCAGGCGGCGGTGCGCTTCAAGGGCGTCACGGTGGGCAAGGTCACGCGCATCGGCTTCGATCCGGCGGCGCGCGGCCAGGTGCTGGTGACGCTGGCGATCTCGCCCGACGCGCCGATCTCGCGCGCCACCGTGGCCGAGCTCAGCTACCAGGGCGTCACCGGCCTGTCCTTCGTGCAGCTGGACGACGACGGCAGCGATGCCGAGCCGCTGGCCCCCGGCCCCAACGGCGTGCCGCGCATCCCGCTCAAACCCGGCCTGCTGGGCCAGCTGGGCGATCGCGCGCAGGACCTGATCGGCAAGCTCGACACCAGCGCCGAGCGCATCAACCAGCTGCTGGCGCCGGACAAGCAGGCGGTGCTGACCGGCGCGCTGGGCGATATCGGCGGCGCGGCGCGCAGCGTCGACCGGCTGGCGCGCACGGCCGACAAGACGCTGCAAGTGCAGCTGGACGCCAGCCGCACCAGCATCCCGCGCCTGGTCACCCAGGCCACCGACACCCTCAAGGCGCTGCAGGACGCCACCACCGAAGTGCGCGCCGTGGTCGCCACGCTCGGCCAGGCGGCGCAGCAGACCCAGCAGGGCGTGGCGCGCGTCACCGCGCCGGGCGGCGTGATCGACCGGCTGGACGACGGCGTGCAGACCGTCACCAGCACCACGCTGCCGCGCATCCAGGGCCTGACCGGCGAGGCCCGGCAGGCCGTTCGCCGGCTCGACCGCGTCACCCAGACGCTGGGCGACAACCCGCAGGCGCTGCTCTATGGCGGCGGCGCCGTCCCACCCGGGCCGGGCGAGCCCGGCTTTGCCCCACCGGCCGCGGCTGGGGTGCCCTCGCGTTGATCGAAGATATGAAAATGATAGCTGCTCGCGCACGTCCGGCAAGCGCCAGGGCCCTGTTTCATTTCACAATCCTGGCCGCGGCGCTGGTACTGGGCGGCTGCGCGCTGCCGCTGCCCGACAAGCCGGTGCGCGCCGCGCCTTACGACCTGGGGCCGCCACCGGCCAGTGTGGCCGCCGCCGCGCCGGGCGAAGCGCTGGCGCTGGCACCGATCGAGGCCGCCGCCGCGCTGGACGGCACGGCCATGGTCTACCGGCTGAACTACGCCGGCGCCGGCCAGCAGCCGCGCGCCTACGCCCAGGCCCGCTGGAGCATGCCGCCGGCGCAGCTGCTGGAGCAGCGGCTGCGCCAGGCGCTGGCCGCCACCCGTCCGGTGCTGGAGGGCGACAGCGGTCTGGCGGCGCTGGCGCTGCGCGCCGAGCTGGATGCCTTCGACCACGAATTCAGCACCGCCGCCGCCAGCGACGGCGTGCTGCGCCTGCGCGTCACCGCCAGCGCGGCCGGCGCCCGCCCGCCACGCCTGCTGGGCCAGCGCAGCTTCAGCCTGCGCCGGCCCGCGCCCAGCCCCGACGCCGCCGGCGCCGCGCAGGCGCTGCGCGAAGCCAGCGACGAGCTGTTGCGCCAGCTGATCGACTGGCTGGCCACCCTGCCGCCGGCGCGCTGAGCGCGGCGGCGCCCGGGCCGGCGCGCCGCGGCCGTCTTGGGGCAAGATGCGGTGGCGTCATCCACAGCAGGCCCGCACCATGTTCAACCTCAGCGTCCCCTGGTGGGAATTCATCGTCCGCGGCATCGTCGTCTATGTGTTTCTGCTGCTGTTCCTGCGCCTGACGGGGCGGCGCCAGATCGGGCAGTACGACCCGTTTGATCTGATCCTGCTGCTGATTCTGTCCAACGCGGTGCAGAACTCGATGAACGCCGGCGACAACTCGCTCATCGGCGGGCTGATTTCGGCGCTGACGCTGATCGGCTGCCACCTGCTGATCTCGCAGCTGGCCTGGCGCAGCCAGCGGCTGGCGCGCTGGCTGGACGGCAAGCCGCGGGTGCTGATCCGCGCTGGCCAGCTGGACCGCCAGGCCATGCGCAACGAGCGCCTGACGCTCGACGACGTGCACGCCGCGCTGCGCGCCGCCGGCTGCCTGCACACGCACGAGGTGCAGCTGGCCACCATCGAGACCAACGGCCAGATCACGGTGGTGCCGCGCCAGCGCCCCTCGAGCGTGCAGCTGGCGCCGGACGACGGCATCTGAGCGCGCCGCGCGGGCGCGGTCTGGCCTGTCAGCCCGGCGCGCGGCGGCCGAACATGCCCCAGCCGTCCATGCGCAGCACCTGCTCGCCGTCCTGGTTGAACATCTCCCACAGCGAGCGGATCAGGCCGACCTCGGGGCGCGAGGCCATGGGGCGCGCTTCGGTGATGGTCTGGCGCAGCGTCAGCGTGTCGCCGGGGTACACCGGCCGCAGCCACTGGATCTTCTCCAGCCCGGGCGAGCCCAGGCTGGACGATTCGTGCAGGAAGCCGCGCACCATCAGCCCCATGGCCATGGCGCAGGTGTGCCAGCCGCTGGCCGACAGGCGGCCGAACATCGAGCGCGCGGCGGCCTCGTCGTCCAGGTGAAAGGGCTGCGGGTCGTACTGGCGGGCGAAGGCCAGCACTTCCTCGCGCTCGACGGTGACGCTGCCCAGCGCCAGCACGCGGCCGACGGGCAGATCTTCCCAGTATTGCCGCACGGGCGGCGGTGGGTCGGTGGGCATGGCGGGGCTCCTGAAGTGGGGGAGGGTGGACCGGCCCGAGCATGCCCCATCGGCCCGCCGGCCGGCTATCGCGCGCGCGACGCCGGCGCCGCGGGCGCGCTACGATGCACCGGGCGAGCGCCGGCGGTGGCGTCGCCATGATGGTCAAACAGGGTTGCGGCGCGCGTTGGACGTGCGCAAGCAGCTATTCAAAAAGGAGCAAACGCGATGGGGCAGACGGTTCAACTCCAGGCCGCCGACGGCCAGCAGGTTCCGGCCTATGTGGCGCAGCCGGCGGGTCGGCCGCGCGGCGCGGTGGTGGTGCTGCAGGAGATATTCGGCGTCAACACCCACATCCGCGCGGTGGCCGACGGCTACGCCCGTGACGGCTACCTGGTGCTGGCGCCCAGCACCTTCCAGCGCGTGCAGCCCGGGGTGGAACTGGGCTACGACGAAGCCGACATGAAGACCGGCATGGCGCTGAAGGCGGCGGCGGAGGCGCTGCCGGCGCCCGGCGTGCTGGCCGACGTCCAGGCCGCCATCGACCACGCGGGGCGGGCCAGTGGCGGCAAGGTCGGCCTGGTCGGCTATTGCTGGGGCGGGCTGCTGACCTGGCGCGCCGCCAGCCTGCTGGAGGGCCTGGCGGCGGCCGTGCCGTACTACGGCGGCGGCATGACCACGCCGGCCGAGATCGCGCGCCAGCCGCGCGTGCCGGTGCTGGCCCACCTGTCCGATTGCGATCCCTGGGTGCCGCTGGAGGGCGTGCAGGCGCTGCGCCAGGCGCACCCGCGGGTCGAGGTGCGGCTGTATGCGGCCAAGCACGGCTTCAACTGCGACCAGCGCGCCTCATGGGACGAGCCGGCGGCGCGGCTGGCGCGCGAGCGCACGCTGGCCTTTTTTGCCCAGTACCTGGGTTGAGGTAGCTATCAAACGTGTAGCTGTTAGCGCCTGTCATACAAGCGCCAGAGCCCATAATCAGGCTCTACTCGCGAATGATGGTGAGGTACTCGATCAGTGCCGCACCGCAGAGGACGCTAAGAAAACCGATGGATCTTCTTGCTTTCTGCGCCCTCTGCGAAACCTCTGCGTCCTCTGCGTTCGGAGGTTGGCGGTTTCCAATAAACCACCATTCAAAGCCTTGTCTCGCAGGCCATCACCATCATTGGCGAGAAGAGCCCAGAATCACCCTTGCCCATCCGGCGACGGCGCCGCCCTGGCCCGGGCCCGCTTGCGCCCGGCGGCGGGCAGGGCGGGCATGGGCGGCGGCTGGAAGTGCGCGTCCAGGTAGTCCAGCAGGGCGCGCAGGGCGGCGCTGCTGTGGCGCCGCTGCATGTAGCCGACGTACAGCCAGACTTCGGGCGGCGAGTAGTCGTGCAGCAGCGGCTCCAGCGTGCCGCTGGCCAGCAGGTCGGCCAGCCAGTGGACCGAGCCCCACACCACGCCCAGGCCCTGCGCGGCCCAGGTCTTCAGTGGCGCCGGGTCGGTGGCGGCGAAGCGCGGCGTCAGCAGCAGCTCCAGCGGCTTGCCGCGGTCGTGGAACCGCCAGTGCGGCGCCTCGCCGGGCAGGGCGAAGGCCAGCTGGTCGTGCCCTGGCAGCTCGTTCGGGTGCGTCGGGCGGCCGCGCCGGTCCCAGTAGGCCGGGGTGGCCGCGGCCACGTGGTCCAGCCGCAGCAGGCGGCGCACGATCAGGTTGGGCTCCAGGATCTGGCCGACGCGAAACGCCAGGTCCACTCCTTCGTCGACCAGGTTGACCGTGCGGTTGGTGACGTGCAGGTGCAGCGTCACCCCGGGGTAGTGCTGCATGAAGCGGCCCAGCAACGCCGGCAGCTCGGTGGCCATCAGCGCGTGCGGGGCGGTGAGCGCCAGGCGGCCCACCGGGCGGGTGGCGCGCTCCTGCATCTCGCCCTGGGTGAAGTCGATCAGCTCCAGCACCGCGCCGCTGCGCTCGAACAGCAGCTCGCCGGCCTCGGTCAGCGTCACCTTGCGCGTGGTGCGGTGAAACAGCCGCAGGCCAAAGCGCGATTCCAGCTGCGCGATGTACTTGCTGACGTTGGCCGGCGACATGCCCAGCGCCCGCGCGGCGCCGGAAAAGCTGCCGCGCCGCGCCACCTCGCGAAAGGTCTGGATCAGGTCGAGCGAGTCCATGGGGCCTGCCTCAGCGCCCGGCGCGCGTCAGGTAGCGCCGGCGCCAGAACACGACCACGATGCCCAGCGCCAGCGCGATCAGCAGCAGCAGCGCCGACCACATGCCCTCGATGCTGTGGATCAGCGGCAGGTGCTCGAAGTTCATGCCGAAGAAGCCGGTGAACAGGTTCAGCGGCAGGAACACGGCGGTGATGGCCGTCAGCGCGCGCATGGTGTCGTTGGTGCGCTGGCCCTGGGCGGCGAAGTGGATCTGCACCGCCGTCTCGGCCGACTGCTCCAGCCGCCGGGCGTGGCGCAGCACGCGCTCGATGTGTTCCATGACGTCGCGCGCGCGCGCCACCAGCTGGTCGTGGCGCTGCTGCGCCAGCAGCGGGTCGGGGCCATGGGTGGCCAGCGGCAGCTCGCGCAGCGTGTCCAGCCACTCCTGCATGGCGTCCTGCTGCTCCTCGCACAGGTCCTGCAGGCCGTGCAGGCGCCCGCGCGCGTGCATCAGCGCGCTCCAGGTGCCGGGCTCGGGGTGGGGCTTGAGCAGCTCGCCCTGGGCGTGCTCCAGCGCGTCGGACAGGTCGCGGCGCAGGTCCAGGTAGCTGTCGACCATGGCATTGAGCATGCGCAGCACCAGGTCGTCCGGGCCCTGCGGCACGCGGTTGCGGGCGCTCGCGCTGTCCACGCTCAGCCGCGCGTCGTCGGCCTGGCGCTGCAGGAAGCCGACCGCCGTCTGGCAGCCCGGCGGGTGCACGCTGATCAGCAGGCGGTCGAAGACGGCAAAGCCGACGGCGCGCGAATCGATGCGCTCGAACGGCTGGGGCGTGCGCGGACGCGACGCGCCGGCGCCATGGTCGTCGCCGTCGCCCTGTCCGTTGGCCTGGACCTCGGCCAGCGAGGCCAGGCGCCGGAAAACCACCAAGTCATAGACCGAGGTGGCGTCGTAGCCCGAGGGGTGGGCGGCGTTGGCCAGGTCCTGCGCGTGCACGTCCAGCAGCGGCGAGCCACCCAGGCGCTGCGCGGCGTCCTGCAGCTCGGGCAGGCGCTGCGCGAAGTCGGCGCGGTCGAGGTAGATCCAGACAAAGCCGTCGGCCGGCGCCGCCGCGGGCACGGCGTCGGCAAAGCGCAGGCTGCCGGCGGTGAATTCGACGATGTGCACGTCAGCGCCCTGGTGGTGTTGGTCAAAATGGCTTTTGGCGCTTGCCTGGCAATCGCGAGCAGCTATTTATTCAGGAGCATGCGGGCGGCATCGCGGGCGAAGTAGGTCAGCACCCCGTCGGCGCCGGCGCGCTTGAAGGCCAGCAGGCTTTCCATCATCACGCGGTCGTGGTCGAGCCAGCCGTTTTGCGCCGCCGCCTTGAGCATGGCGTATTCGCCGCTGACCTGGTAGGCGAAGGTCGGCACGCCGAACTGCTCCTTCACGCGGCGCACGATGTCCAGGTAGGGCATGCCGGGCTTGACCATCACCATGTCGGCGCCCTCGGCGATGTCGATGGCCACCTCGCGCAGCGCCTCGTCGCTGTTGCCGGGGTCCATCTGGTAGACCTTCTTGTCGCTCTGGCCCAGGTTGGCGGCCGAGCCCACGGCGTCGCGAAACGGCCCGTAGAAGGCGCTGGCGTACTTGGCGCTGTAGGCCATGATGCGGGTGTGGACGTGGCCTTTTTTCTCCAGCGCCTCGCGGATGGCGCCAATGCGCCCGTCCATCATGTCGCTGGGGGCGACGATGTCCACGCCGGCCGCCGCCTGGGTGAGCGCCTGCTTGACCAGCTGGCCCACGGTCTCGTCGTTCAGGATGTAGCCGCTCTTGTCCAGCCAGCCGTCCTGGCCGTGGCTGGTGTAGGGGTCGAGCGCGACGTCGGTCATGATGCCCAGCGCGGGAAAGCGCTTTTTCAGCTCGCGCACCACGCGCGGGATCAGCCCTTTGGCGTTGGCGGCTTCGCTGCCTTTTTCGTCCTTGAGCTTGGCGTCGATGACGGGGAACAGCGCCAGCACCGGGATGCCCAGTTGCACGCATTCCTCGGCCAGCGGCAGCAGCAGGTCGAGCGACAGGCGCTCGACGCCGGGCATCGAGGCCACGGCCTCGCGCCGGTTCTTGCCGTCCAGCACGAACACCGGGTAGATCAGGTCGTCGACCGACAGCCGAAGCTCGCGCACCAGGCGGCGCGTGAAGTCGTCGCGCCGCAGTCGGCGCGGACGGTTGGCGGGGAAGGGGGCAAGGGGCAGGTGCTTCATGGCCAAAATTGTGCCCCAAGGCGGGCCGGCATGGTCCCGGCGGGTCGCTCCGGTTGCGCACGGGGTTGTTTGCGGCGCGTCAATTGCGGCACCATGGGCCTTTTGTTATATTGGCGCCCGGACGGCTTGCCGTCCCCCGCTTTTCCTCCCTGAGCGGGAGCCTTGATGTGTGACAGCAGACAGGCTTTTCAACCCCGGCCGCTGGCCGGGGTTTTTTATGGGCCATCGCCCGGCGGCGGCGGATCGGGGAGACAGGCGCCGCGCCGCTGGCGGGGGATAATTTCCGCATGCTCTGGATCAAGGCCCTGCACATCGTCTTCATCGCCAGCTGGTTTGCCGGCCTGTTCTACCTGCCGCGCATCTTCGTCAACCTGGCGATGGTGCCGCCCGGCTCGCTGGCCGAGCGCCAGCGCCTGCTGCTGATGGCGCGCAAGCTGTACCGCTTCATGACGCCGCTGGGCGTCATCGCGCTGGCGCTGGGCCTGTGGCTGTGGCTGGGCTACGGCATCGGCCTGGGGCCGGGCAACGGCTGGATGCACGCCAAGCTGCTGATCGTGGTGCTGCTGATCGCCTACCATGCCTGGTGCCGGCGGCTGCTGGCGCGCTTCGAGCAGGGCCAGGAGCGCCACGGCCATGTGTGGTTCCGCTGGTTCAACGAGGCGCCGGTGCTGATGCTGGTGGCCACCGTCATCCTGGTGGTGGTCAAGCCGTTCTGACGGCGGGCCGGGCCGGTGCGCGATCCCCACAAGTCCGCCGCGCTGCCGCTGGCGCTGCTGTATGCGGCGCTGATCGTCTACGCCTCGCTGTACCCCTTCACCGGCTGGCGCGACGTCGGCGTGGCGCCCTGGGCCTACCTGGGCGCGCCGCTGCCGCGCTACTGGACGGGCTTCGACGTCGGCGCCAACCTGGCCGGCTACCTGCCACTCGGCTTTCTGCTGGCGCTGGCCCTGCGGCGCCGGCACCCGGGCTGGCCGGCGGTGGCGCTGGCGGCCCTGGGCGGGGCGCTGCTGTCGTTTTCGATGGAGGCGCTGCAAACTTACCTGCCGCAGCGTGTGCCGTCCAACGTCGATTTCGCGCTGAATGCCGCCGGCGGCCTGGCCGGCGCGCTGGCGGCCGGCGCGCTGGAGTGGCTGGGCGCGCTGGAGCGCGGGCGCCGCCTGCGGGCGCGCTGGTTCATGCCCGACTCGCGCGGCGCGCTGGTGCTGCTGGCGCTGTGGCCGGTGGGCCTGCTGTTTCCGGCGCCGGTGGCCTTTGGCATGGGGCAGGTGTTCGAGCGGCTGGAGGAGGGCGCCGCCCGCCTGCTGGCCGACACGCCGTTCCTGCGGTGGTTGCCGCTGCGCGAGCTGGACTTGCAGCCGCTGCTGCCGGGCGAGGAGGTGCTGTGCGTGGCCCTGGGCGCGCTGGTGCCCTGCCTGCTGGGCTACACGGTGATCGCGCGGGCCTGGCGGCGCGCCGTGTTCGCGCTGGCGGCGCTGGCCGCCGGCGTGGCGGTGTCGGCGCTGTCGGCCGGCCTGTCCTACGGGCCGGTGCACGCCTGGGCCTGGATCGGCGCGCCGGTGCAGCAGGGGCTGTGGCTGGCGCTGCTGGCCGCCGCGCTGCTGCTGGCGCTGCCCTCGCGGCTGTGCGTGCCGCTGCTGATGGCGGTACTGGCGGCGCAGGTGGTGCTGCTCAACACCGCGCCGCAGAACCCCTTCTTCGCGCTCACCCTGCAGGCCTGGGAGCAGGGGCGCTTCATCCACTTCCACGGCCTGGCGCAGTGGGTGGGCTGGCTGTGGCCGTATGCGGCCTTCGTCTACCTGATCGGGCGCGTCGGCCAGACGGGCGGGCGCTGACGCCGGCCGGCGCTGTGCGCCCGCTGCCAAGCCCGCATCGGCGCCCGGGGTTCCCGCCGCCGGGCCGCCAGCGGGGGGCGGCTGGCTCCTGGGAGCGTGGGCGGCAGAAGGCGTCGGCTGCAAATGGGCCGCAGCGGTCCATTTTTCACCGGCTTCTTGACCCATAGCGTGGCTATGGGCCTGCAAATCCGGCAAAAACTGTCCTCGCTGGGGCCCATTTTCGCTATCGACGCCTGCTGCCGCCCACACTCCTAGAATCCCCGCATGAGCCAGCCGCCGTCCTCCTACTACCAGCACCACATCTTCTTCTGCCTCAACCAGCGCGCCAATGGCGAGGCCTGCTGCGCCGACCACGACGCGCAGGCGGCCTTCGACCGCTGCAAGGCGCGCGTCAAGGCCGAGGGCCTGGCCGGCCCGGGCAAGGTGCGCGTCAACAAGGCCGGCTGCCTGGACCGCTGCGCCGCCGGCCCGGTGGCGGTGGTGTACCCCGAAGGCGTCTGGTACAGCTACATGGACGCCAGCGACATCGACGAGATCGTCGAGTCGCACCTGAAGAACGGCCGCATCGTCGAGCGCCTGCTGACGCCGCCGCACCTGGGGCGTTGAGGTCTGCTGCCTGCCGGGTTACAAGCTCTTTCACCTTCTTGCGCAGGCGCAGTGCGCGCCGGCAGCTATAATTTGAATAGCTTAATGAACGCCCAGACCGAATCCCTGACGCTGGCCGGCCCGGTCGGGCCGATCGAGGCCCTGCTGGACCTGCCGGTCGCCGATGGCGGCACGCCGCGCGGCACCGCCGTCATCGCCCACCCGCACCCGCAGTTTGGCGGCACCATGAGCAACAAGGTGGTGCAGACGCTCGCGCGCGCCTGCGTGCAGTGCGGCTGGCGCGCCGTGCGCTTCAATTTCCGCGGCGTCGGCGCCAGCGCCGGCCACTATGACGACGGCCAGGGCGAGCAGGACGACCTGCTGGCCGTGGTGGCGCGGCAGGCCGCGCCGGCCGATGCGCCCCTGCTGCTGGCGGGGTTTTCCTTCGGTGCCTTCGTGGCCTCGCACGCCATCGCCCGCCTGCATGCGCAGCGGCCGCTGGCCGGCGCCGTGCTGGTGGGCACGGCGGCGTCGCGCTTTGCCGTCGCCCCGCTGCCGCCGCCGCTGCACCCGCGGACGCTGGTGGTGCACGGCGAGCACGACGAGACCGTGCCGTTGGCCTCGGTCATGGACTGGGCGCGCCCGCAACTGCTGCCGGTCACCGTCGTGCCCGGGGGCGGTCACTTCTTTCACGGACAATTGCCGCTGCTCAAGAGCCTGGTCGAGCGCCATCTGCGCGCCCTGTGAGGTTTCAAGCCTTTTTGAACGCTGACGCCCGTCTGGCGAGCGCCGGCAGCTATCGTTTCAGTAGTCCATCATGATCCCATTTCTGTCCCGCACCCTGGCCGCCGCGCTGCTGGCCGCCACCGCGCTCGTCGCCCACGCCCAGGCGCCCCAGCCGCCCGAGGTGGCGGCCAAGGCCTATCTGCTGATGGATGTCACCGCCGGCCAGGTGCTGGTGGCCAAGGAGCCGGATGCGCCTGTCGAGCCGGCCTCGCTCACCAAGCTGATGACCGCCTACCTGGTGTTCGATGCCCTCAAGGCCAAGAAAATCAGCCTGACGCAGACCCTGCCGGTGTCCGAGCGCGCCTGGAAGATGCCCGGCTCGCGCATGTTCATCGACCCCAAGATGCAGGTGCCGGTGGAAGACCTGATCAAGGGCATGATCGTGCAGTCCGGCAACGACGCCACCATGGCGCTGGCCGAGGGCGTCGGCGGCACCGCCGAGCGCTTCGTGCAGCTGATGAACGAGCAGGCCAAGGCCATGGGCCTGGCCGGCACGCAGTACAAGAACCCCGAAGGCCTGACCGAGCCCGGCCACAGCACCACCGCGCGCGACCTGGCCACCCTGTCGACCCGGCTGCTGCGCGACTTCCCCGAGTACACGCACTACTACACCATCAAGAAGTACCGCTACCCCGGCACGCCGGCCAGCAACGACAGCAACCGCAACAGCCTGCTGTTTCGCGATCCCACGGTCGATGGCCTGAAGACCGGCCACACCAACGCCGCCGGCTACTGCCTGGTGGCCACCGCGCGGCGCGACTTTCCCAACGTGCAGGGGCGTCGCCTGCTGTCGGTGGTGCTGGGCGCCAGCAGCGAGACGGCGCGCGCCAACGAATCGCAGAAGCTGCTCAACTGGGGCTACACCGCCTACGAGGCGGTCAAGCTGTTCGACGCCGGCCAGCCAGTGGCCACGCCCAAGGTGTGGAAGGGCAAGTCCGGCGAGCTGAAGCTGGGCCGCGGCGAGCCCATCGTGGTGGCCGTGCCCAGCGGCAGCGCCGGCCAGCTCAAGACCGAGATCGCCCGCCCCGAGCCGCTGATCGCCCCGTTCCGCCAGGGCCAGGCGGTGGCGACGCTGAAGGTGCGCCAGGGCGAACAGACCCTGGTCGAAGTGCCCCTGGTGGCGCTGGAGGCGGTCGAGGAAGCCGGCATCCTGGGCCGCGCCTGGGACGCCATGCGGCTGTGGATCAAGTGAGCATGGCGCCGACCGGCGCGGCCCGCAGCCCATGTCAGCCGGCCACAGCCAGGCCAGGCTTGTGAGCTGACCGGCCGCAGGCTATAATCGCAGGCTTTTCCCGCATTTTTTGCCGCGCGCGCCATCTTGGGTGAGGGCGCGCGCTTTGTAGGCGCTGCGGGGTTTTCAGGGCGCGCCCGGCGCGCGTTTTCACGTTTCGAGGGAATTTCATGCCAACCATCAGTCAACTGGTGCGTCACGGGCGGACGGTCGAGAAGACCAAGTCCAAGAGCCCGGCGATGCAGAACTCGCCGCAACGCCGCGGCGTGTGCACCCGCGTGTACACCACCACGCCCAAGAAGCCGAACTCGGCGCTGCGCAAGGTCGCCAAGGTGCGCCTGACCAACGGCTTCGAGGTCATCTCCTACATCGGCGGCGAAGGCCACAACCTGCAGGAGCACAGCGTGGTGCTGGTGCGCGGCGGCCGTGTGAAGGACTTGCCCGGTGTGCGTTACCACATCGTGCGTGGTTCGCTCGACCTGCAAGGCGTGAAAGACCGCAAGCAGTCGCGCTCCAAGTACGGCGCCAAGCGTCCCAAGAAGGCCTGATCGGCCCTCCCGTGTTTTTCGGTGTCTGAATCGGGTGGCTGACGGCCCCGGATCAGGCGAAGTGACCCGGCAGTCGGGTCGAGTAAGTGCAGGCTCCCGATGGGTCTGCCAGGCGAGCGGAGAAACGCAAATCCTGCTCCGGCCGCCAACTGAAGCAAATTGAAAGGTAAGTCATGCCACGTCGTCGCGAAGTCCCCAAACGTGAAATCCTGCCGGATCCCAAGTACGGCAACGTCGAGCTGTCCAAGTTCATGAACGTGATCATGGAAGGCGGCAAGAAGGCCGTGGCCGAGCGCATCATCTACGGCGCGCTCGAGACCATGGAAAAGAAGAGCGGCAAGGACCCGCTCGAGCTGTTCATCACCGCCATCAACAACGTCAAGCCGATGGTCGAGGTCAAGAGCCGTCGCGTCGGTGGCGCCAACTACCAGGTGCCGGTCGAGGTGCGCCCGGTGCGCCGCCTGGCCCTGTCGATGCGCTGGATCAAGGAAGCGGCGCGCAAGCGCGGCGAGAAGTCCATGGCCATGCGCCTGGCCAACGAGCTGCTGGAGGCCAACGAAGGCCGCGGCGGCGCCATGAAGCGGCGCGACGAGGTGCACCGCATGGCCGAGGCCAACAAGGCCTTCAGCCACTTCCGCTTCTAAGCCCATCCCTTCCCGAGCAGCGGCCCGCCACGAGCGGGCTTGCCCGTTTCAAGAAAGAACCCATCATGGCTCGCAAGACCCCCATCGAGCGCTATCGCAACATCGGCATCTCGGCGCACATCGACGCCGGCAAGACCACCACGTCCGAGCGCATCCTGTTCTACACCGGCGTGACCCACAAACTGGGTGAGGTGCACGATGGCGCCGCCACCACCGACTGGATGGAGCAGGAGCAGGAGCGCGGCATCACCATCACCTCCTCGGCGGTGACCTGCTTCTGGAAGGGCATGGACCTTTCGCGCCCCGAGCACCGCATCAACATCATCGACACCCCGGGCCACGTGGACTTCACCATCGAGGTGGAGCGTTCCATGCGCGTGCTCGACGGCGCCTGCATGGTGTACTGCGCCGTGGGTGGCGTGCAGCCGCAGTCCGAAACCGTCTGGCGCCAGGCCAACAAGCACAAGGTGCCGCGCCTGGCCTTCGTCAACAAGATGGACCGCACCGGCGCCAACTTCTTCAAGGTGGTCGAGCAGATGAAGCTGCGCCTGAAGGCCAGCCCGGTGCCGATCGTGATTCCGATCGGCGCCGAGGACCACTTCAAGGGCGTGGTGGACTTGATCAAGATGAAGGCCATCCTCTGGGACGACGCGTCCCAGGGCATGAAGTTCGAGTACGGCGACATCCCGGCCGAGCTGCAGGCCACGGCCCAGGAGTGGCGCGAGAAGATGGTCGAATCGGCCGCCGAGGCGTCGGAAGAGCTGATGAACAAGTACCTGGAAGAGGGTGATCTGCCCGAGGCCGACATCATCGCCGGCCTGCGCCAGCGCACCATCGCCACCGAAATCCAGCCCATGCTGTGCGGCTCGGCGTTCAAGAACAAGGGTGTGCAGCGCATGCTGGACGCCGTGCTGGACTTCCTGCCCTCGCCCAAGGACATCCCGCCCGTCGCCGGCGAGGACGATGACGAGAAGCCCGTCACCCGCCAGGCCGATGACGGCGAGAAATTCTCGGCGCTGGCGTTCAAGCTGATGACCGACCCGTTCGTCGGTCAGCTGACCTTCGTGCGCGTCTATTCCGGCGTGCTGACCAAGGGCGACACCGTCTACAACCCGATCAAGGGCAAGAAGGAGCGCATCGGCCGCATTGTGCAGATGCACGCCAACGAGCGCCAGGAAATCGAGGAGATCCGCGCTGGCGACATCGCCGCCTGTGTCGGCCTGAAGGACGTGACCACGGGCGAAACCCTGTGCGACCCGAGCGCCATCATCACGCTGGAGCGCATGGTGTTCCCCGAGCCGGTGATCTCCCAGGCGGTCGAGCCCAAGACCAAGGCCGACCAGGAAAAGATGGGCATCGCCCTGTCGCGCCTGGCGTCGGAAGACCCGTCGTTCCGCGTGCGCACCGACGAGGAGTCGGGCCAGACCATCATCTCCGGCATGGGCGAGCTGCACCTGGAGATCATCGTCGACCGCATGAAGCGCGAGTTCAACGTCGAGGCCAACGTCGGCAAGCCGCAGGTGGCCTACCGCGAGACCGTGCGCAAGACCGTCACCGACGTCGAGGGCAAGTTCGTGCGCCAGTCGGGTGGCAAGGGCCAGTACGGCCACGTCGTCTTCACGCTGGAGCCGCAGGAGCCGGGCAAGGGCTTCGAGTTCGTCGACGCGATCAAGGGCGGCGTGGTGCCGCGCGAGTACATCCCGGCGGTGGAAAAAGGCGTCGTCGAGGCGCTGACCGCGGGCGTGCTGGCCGGTTACCCGGTGGTGGATGTGAAGGTCACGCTGACCTTCGGCTCCTACCACGACGTCGACTCGTCGGAGCAGGCCTTCAAGATGGCCGCCATCTTCGGCTTCAAGGAAGCCGCTCGCAAGGCCACGCCCGTGATCCTGGAGCCGATGATGGCCGTCGAGGTGGAAACACCCGAGGACTACGCCGGCAACGTGATGGGCGATCTGTCCAGCCGCCGCGGCATGGTGCAGGGCATGGACGACATGGCCGGTGGCGGCAAGATCATCAAGGCCGAGGTGCCGATGTCCGAGATGTTCGGCTACGCCACGCAGCTGCGTTCGATGTCGCAGGGCCGGGCCACCTACACGATGGAGTTCAAGCACTACGCCGAGGCGCCCAAGAACGTGGCCGAGGCCATCGTCGCCGCGCGCGCCAAGTGATTCTCGGCGGGACTTTGAGGTCGACAGGCCTCAGGGTCTTGTGTAGCCAGCGCAAGCAGCTATTGATTCGATAGCTGTCGAGATTTCGGGTGAGACATCACCCGTCTGCGATCCGGAGCCCCGCGCGTGCCCGTGCGTGCGGTAACCGGCATCCGGATGCAGACGTAAAACCCAGGCCACGGGCAATTGTTCTTTATTGGAGTTTTCCGACATGGCAAAAGAGAAATTTGAGCGGACCAAGCCGCACGTCAACGTGGGCACCATCGGCCACGTGGACCACGGCAAGACCACCCTGACGGCGGCCATTGCCACCGTGCTCGCCAAGAAATTCGGC
>Ga0209922_100155_pt1 | contig 191441 bp, 192 predicted proteins | sample ThiBiot_500_biof_FD_183946 | JGI IMG/M metagenome (GOLD analysis project Ga0209922, IMG submission 183946) | Wastewater bioreactor microbial communities from Cape Town, South Africa - Thiocy_expt_500_biof (SPAdes) | ecosystem: Engineered > Bioreactor > Thiocyanate-remediating >... | reverse complement strand
GATCCGGCGGAACCAGCTCTTCGAGGGTGACCATTTCCAGCCGGTGCTGGTGCGGGGCAGGCGGTTTGAGCATGACCACGATTCAAACACAAAGCCCCCAGCTTGTGGGGGCTTTGTCAGCAGTCTGACACGGAGTTCCGTGTTTGAACCAGGCCGTGCTCGGTATCGATACTCAAAACGTGCGAGGTCATCCACGACTCCCCGGATTCGCTTAACTTTCCAATCAAGCGTGGCGACGATAGCCGTCACGATGACGGCGGATTTGACTTTGGACAACATGTTTCACTCCATGAAAAGCGGCCAGTTGCCGCATGGGTGGAACGATGCAGAAGTTTTTGAAAAGCGTGAAATTTGCCGCGCTATGGGCGGACGCGCTAAGTGAGCATCAAATTTCCAGAATCAGACGAATGGCGCGGTTGATTTTTTTCATGTCGGTGGAAGAAAGGTAACCCCACACCTCTTCCGACAGGCGCGATTTCCGCACCGCCATCAACTTGTCTGCCTGCAAAGCGGATCGCGCCGTGAGTCCATTGTCTTCGGACGGCTCGATGATTGGGCGGAAGAACACGCCTTCAGCCAGCGTGGTCGTGAACAGGCATACCAGGATGGTATCGCGCGCCTCGATATAGTCGCTCGCCTGGACAACCAACGCGGGACGTGCCTTGGACAGGAAATCAAGATCGTCCCGAACACCGACAACCGCACCGCGCTTCAGGATCATCACCAAACGGCGACCCGTTCGATGAAATCCATATCGTCGCTACCTCGGTCCTGTTCATTCGCCAGTTCGCAGGCACGGCGGATTTCAGCCTTTGTCGGCTTGCGTTCGGCGACGGCCTTCAGTGTCAGGCGGCGACGCCCTGCGCGCAGCACAACGGAATCGCCCGGCTCGATGGCCGTCAGCACGGAATCGGGAACGGAAACTGAAACGGTTTTCATGGCAGACCTCAAAGCGTCAACACTCCAGACGTCAGTGTACCAGCCGCCATGTCCTTTCCCAGCCGCGCCAGATAAGGCCGGTGCCGGTATCTGTATATTAAAATTAAAAAAATAATTACGATTGAAACTATCCCAGGCGTTATGATATTGCCTGGATTGAACCAACTAGCCGAGACGTGGATCTGGACTTCACCTACTTTGAGAACGGCGCCGCCCGGATTTCCCGGCAATTACCCGGGATGCCGCGGGACCGGGTTGTGCTCAATCGGTTGTTTTTCTGTGTTTTCAAGGATCTGGACGATGTTTATAACCAGTATCTTTCAGGATTCGGGCTTAACAGTTCCACCTTTCTGGCGCTCGGGATGATCCTCAGCAGCGCAGACAATCGGCTCAATCCCAGCCACTTGAGCGATGCGCTCATCGCTTCCCGCACCAATGTCACGCGTCTGACGGATGACATGGTCCGATCCGGATGGGTCAGCCGGAAACCAAGCACTCAGGACCGACGACGGGTGGAATTGTCGCTCACGCCCGAGGGACGCACATTGATCCTGAAAGCACTGCCTGTCATCTGGCAACGAATCGAGCAGCAATGGGCCGATTTCAGCCCGGCCGAGATCCTCGAACTGGACCGTCTGCTGCGAAAGATGCTGGAAGGCCTGCGACGCTTCAAGGCGGCGAAATGAAGCGATTGATATCTTGCCTTGTGCTCGTGCTGGCTGGCTGCGCTCAACTGCCTCATGATCTGCCGGCTCGTCCTGCCATGCAGACGCCTGACACGACCACTACGCTCGCGGCGTTGGCCAGGGCGCCCGGGCAGCGCATGGACAGCCTGCGCCTTCCGGAACACTGGTGGCTGTCCTTCGAGTCGGCCGAACTGAATGAACTGATCGAAACCGCCCTCAAGGACGCGCCCGATCTCGTTGCCGCACAGGCCCGCCTGCGTGCGGCTGAACAGGCCGTGCGGCTGACCCGTCTGGACGCCCAGGTACATTACGAAACCGATGCTTCCAGCTCCCGTGAACACCTGAGCAAGAACGGTTTGTTTCCGCCGCCGATGGGCGGCAGCACCTTTACCCTGACCGAGATCACCCAGAATCTTTCCTACACGCTTGACTGGTGGGGCAAGAATCGGGCGCTGGTGCACGCCGCCGGCAACGAGTTGCAGGCGGCGCGCGACGAGGCTGAGGCTGTCCACCAGTCGCTGGCGGCGGCCGTTGCCGATACCTATTTCGCCTGGGCCGACGTCGAGGCGCGGCTGACTGCCAGCCGGGCGCTGGAACAGATCCACCGCAAGGAGCGCGATCTGCTCAAGAGCCGTTTTGATCTGGGCCTGGATTCCGCCCTGCCGCTGATCGATGCCCGCAAGAATCTGGATATGGACGCAGACCGGACTCACGGGCTGGCGTATCTGGGACGATCGCTGCGTTATCAGATGAGTGCGTTGATCGGCGCCGATCCCGATCACGCGGCTGATCTGCCCACACCCGATCTCAAGGCCACGCTCGCCCCCCTGCCGTCCAGCCTGCCGCTGGACTGGCTGGCGCGACGGCCCGACGTGGCTGCGCTGCACAGCCGGGTGGACGCGGCCTCCGACCGCAGCGACGCGACCCGGGCGGATTTCTATCCCAACCTCGATCTGCGCCTGATGGTGGGCCTGGAAACGCTCGATCTCGGCAAACTGCTCCAGGCCGGCAGTTTGACCGCGTCAATCGGCCCGGCCCTGCATCTGCCGATTTTCAACGGCCGGACCCTGAGGGCGCAACTGGCCATGCGCGAAGCGGATTACGCCGCAACGGTGGCGGCCTATAACCGGAGCATTCTGGAAGCCGCACGCCAGGCCGCAGATGCCTATGCCCTGGTGACCAGCCTGGAACAGCGCAGCCAGGCGCTGCAACAGGCGCTCCAGGAAACGGAGCAGACGCGCGCGCTGGCCGCCCAGCGCCACCGGCTCGGACTGGCCAGCCCATTCGACGCGCTCGAAGCGGACAGCGCCGTCCTCGACCAGCGCATGAATGACATCGCAATCCGGGCCGCCCGCCTGCGCGCCCGTGTGGCGCTGTTCAAGGCGCTGGGCGGCGACGCCACCCTCAAGGACTCCATCCCATGACCGTTCAGCCTCCCGAATCCAATCCGGCCAAGCGCAAACGTCTGCTGACGATCCTGGCCCTGATTTTTCTCCTTGTCGGAGTGGTTTGGGGGGTGCGCTGGTTTCTGCACAGCCGTGGCCACGAAACCACCGACGATGCTTACGTGGCCGGCAATCTCGTGCGGGTCACGCCGCGCATCGACGGTTCGGTGGTGGCGGTATTGGCCGACGACACCGATTTTGTCAAACAGGGCCAGATCGTGGTGAAGCTGGACGATACCGACGCCAGGTTGGCCCTCGCCAAGGCCGAAGCGGATCTCGGCGAAATCGTGCGCCGCATCAGCCAGACCTTCGAAGCCCATTCCCAGCAGCTTGCCAACCTGGCCGTGAAGCAGCGCACGCTGGAGCAGGCCGAGGCCGATCTGGCGCGACGCGAACGGGCGGTCGCCGTCGATGCCATCTCACGCGAGGAAGCCGAGCATGCCCATTCCGCGCGCGACAAGGCCCGATCCGAGCTCGCTCTGGCGCGTGCCCAGCTGGCCGCTTCCAGAGCCGAGGTGAGTGGGACATCGGTGGCGACGCATCCGGCCGTCAAGCAGGCCGAGGCCCGGCTGCGTGAAGCGTGGCTGGCGCTGAACCGCTGCGAGATCCGGGCGCCGGCCGAGGGCCAGGTGGCCAAGCGCTCGGTGCAGATCGGTCAGCAGGTCGCCCCCGGCGCGGCCCTCATGGCCATCGTACCCATGACGCATCTATGGGTCGAAGCCAATTTCAAGGAAGACCAGTTGAAGGGCATGCGCATCGGCCAGCCGGCACAACTGGTGTCCGATCTCTACGGCAGCGGCAGGACGTTCCATGGCACGGTGGTTGGACTATCGCCGGGCACCGGCAGCGTGTTTTCCCTGCTGCCGCCGCAGAATGCCAGCGGCAACTGGATCAAGATCGTCCAGCGCCTGCCGGTGCGGATCGCGCTCGACCCCGGGGAGCTGGCCGAGCACCCGCTGCGGGTCGGCCTGTCGATGACGGTCGAGGTCGAAACCCGCGCCGCCGGCAAGTCGGAGGCGGCGACCACGACCCGCTACGTGACGCCGGTGGAAGACGCGACCGGCGCGGATGCGCTGATCCGGTCGATCGTGCAGGCCAACCAGGTACGCAAGGACTGAGCCCGCCCCCATGACCAACCACCCGCCGCTGCATGGTCCCACCCTGATCCTGCTGACGCTGGGACTCAGCCTCGGCACCTTCATGCAGGTGCTGGACACGTCGATCGCCAACGTCTCGCTGCCGGCGATTTCGGGCGATCTTGCGGTGAGCCCGAACCAGGGCACCTGGGTCATCACCTCGTTTGCGGTCAGCAACGCCATCGCCCTGCCGCTGACCGGCTGGCTGTCGCGCCGTTTCGGTGATGTCCGCCTGTTCGTGCTGTCCACCCTGCTCTTCACGCTGGCCTCCTGGCTGTGCGGGCTGGCGCCCAGCCTGCCGCTGCTGATCGCGGCGCGTGTGCTGCAGGGTGCGGTGGCCGGGCCGATGATCCCGCTCTCGCAGAGTCTGCTGCTGAACAACTACCCGCCGGAAAAGAAAGGACTTGCACTGGCCCTATGGTCGATGACCGTCATCGTCGCGCCGATCCTGGGGCCGATTCTCGGCGGCTGGATCACCGACAACATCAACTGGCCGTGGATTTTCTATATCAATCTGCCGGTCGGCCTGCTGTCGGCTTTTCTGACCTGGACGCTCATCGGCCAGCGCTCCAGCGTGATCGAGGTCGTGCCCATCGACAAACTGGGCCTGGTGCTGCTGGTGCTGGGCGTGGGCGCGCTGCAGATCCTGCTGGACAAGGGCAATGAACTGGACTGGTTCGCGTCCGGCACGATCGTCACGCTGGCGATCGTTTCGGCGGTGGCGCTGAGCGTGCTGGTGGTCTGGGAACTGACCGACCGCCACCCGGTAGTGGATTTCCACCTGTTCGGCCAGCGCAACTTCCTGGTCGGCACGGTCATCCTGAGCGTCGGCTACCTGGTATTTTTCGGCAATGTGGTGATCCTGCCCCTGTGGCTGCAGACCAACATGGGCTACACCGCCACCTGGGCCGGCATGGCCGCCGCACCCATCGGCATCCTGCCGGTGTTCATGTCCGCGCTGGTCGGCAAGAACATGCACAAACTCGACCTGCGCGTCTGGGCCACCTTCAGTTTCGCGGTGTTCGCCGCGGTATCGTTCTGGAACAGCCATTTCAACACCGACGTCAGCTTCCAGCAGATTGTCATCCCGCGCCTGTTGATGGGGTTTGGCGTCGCGACCTTCTTTGTGCCGCTGACCGCGCTCACGCTGGCGGACATTCCGCCCCACATGATGGCCAGCGCGACCGGCCTGTCGAATTTCTCGCGCATCCTGGCCGGGAGTTTCGGCACTTCGCTCAGCATCACCCTGTGGGAGCGCCGCACCGACTTCCACCACAGCATCCTGACCTCGCACATCTCAGCCTTCGATCCGGCGGTGGCCAACACTTTCGGCAGCCTGGCCGACCCGGTCACCGATCCGGCCCTGCTGGATCAAATCATCAACCAGCAGGCGGTGCTGATGGCGACCAACGACATTTTCTGGCTCTCTGGCTGCTTCTTTGTGGCCTTGATGGGAGTGGTCTGGCTGGCCAGACCACCCAGGCATGGACACGCGCCGGTAGTCAACGGCGCCCATTGAAGCGGAATCCATGTCGCCGCCTTGCCGGATGATGGCAGGGAAATTGAACCAAAATCCGGTTTCAATTTCTACACCTTGCCCATTCCCGCAAAATGAGCACATCAGCGATGCCGTTCAGGCGATATCCGCCTCTGATGGTCGCGCCGCGATCCAACTTCGCGGCGTTTTCCAAAACCTTGATTCTGGAGCAAAAAATGATCCAAAAACGCTCATACAAAATGTTTTCCCTTCTTGGCACTTCTCTCGTTTGTGCGGCATTGCTGGGGGGGTGCGCCACCACCGATGCACTGAACAAAGCCCAGGCCACGGCAGACCAGGCGTCGCAAAAAGCCGATGAGGCCAATGCCAATGCCAATGCCGCCAAGTCAGCCGCTGCTCAGGCCGCGCAGAAGGCAGACCAGGCCAACGCCACGGCCGATGCTGCCCGCTCGACGGCGGACCAGGCCAATGCCACGGCCAATACTGCAAAAGCCGAAGCCGACAAGGCCATGCAGGAAGTCGACAAACTGGCCGAGAAAATCGACCGCATGTTCAAGAAGACCATGCAGAAATAATGCCTGGGATCCGGCGGGAAGAGCATGTCCCGACGCCCTCCTCCCGCCGGCTTCAACCGGCAGCCTTGAGTCGCCGGAACGAAGAAGCGGCCGCGAAGTTTTCAGCGAATGACCACGCGCGTGCCCAGGTGTACCCATTGCCCAAGCCGCCGGATGTCACGGTTGGTCAGCGCGATGCAGCCGTCGGTCCAGTTGATTGCCTGCTGGATGTCGGGATTGCCGCTGCCGAGTCCATGGATTCCCAACTGGCCGCCCAGCAGCGTGTTCTGCGACGGGGTACGATGATGACGCAAGGCATCCATGATGGCATCGAATTCGCTCTGATCGATGTCGCCGCTGGCATACGCGCGGCGGGCCATCCCGGCAGAAGGGTAGTCGAAGCCGTAGAACGTGTTGAAACGGCTGTGACGATCGATCCAGGCGATATGAAACATACCGCGCGGCGTGGATTCATCGCCACGACGATGCAGGTCCGAAACGCCTCCGCTGCCGATCGCTATGTTGCGAAAGCGCGCCAGGACGTGGTGATCGGCGGTCAGCACGGTCAGCGTCAGGGCCTGGGTATCAACCAGCACCCAGTCCCCTCCTCCGTCAGCCCGGGCGGCCACGGACATCACCAGCATGACGGCGGCCAGCCATCCGCCCAGATAAGTTCGAAAACCGAATAACGCCATGATCCGCCTATGATATGAAACGCATGCCCTGTTCATCTGTGCCCGCTGCAGCGCATCCGGTTCCCGGTTTGCGTGCTTGGGTATGGCTGTTTCTGTGCTGGACTGTTCCCGCCTGGGCGGCAACGTTTCCACTGCCTGCGGATGACAGCAATATCGTCGGCCGGCTTCAGGTGGTGACTGCCGATGCGCGTAACACCCTGCTCGACATTGCCCGCCATTATGACCTCGGCTACGAGGACATCACCGCCGCCAATCCCGGCGTGTCGGTCTGGCTGCCCGGCAAGGGAACGCCGATAGTCGTCCCCACCGAATTCATCCTGCCATCCCGGCCGTGGAAAGGGATCGTCGTGAACATCCCGCAGCGCCGGCTTTACTATTTCCCCCGTCACACGGCCAGGGAGCCCGCCACGGTGATCACCTTCCCGATCGGCATCGCCCGGCCAGGCTGGCCCACGCCTTTGGGCAACACCAGAATCATCGCCAAGTACAAGGATCCGTCCTGGATCGTGCCCAAGGATATTCAAGCCGAACACCGTAGCCAGGGCGAGGCCAACTTCCCCGACTATTTCCCGCCCGGACCCAACAATCCCATGGGCATGCTCGCCCTGGAAACCGGATTTTCACAAATTTTCATCCATGGCACCAACCGCCCCTGGGGAGTCGGAATGGAAGTGAGCCATGGCTGTGTTCATCTGTACCCCGAGAACGCGGCCTATCTTTTCCCTCATGTACCCACCGGCACGCCGGTGAGGATCATCAATCAACCCGTGATGGTGGGATACAGGAACCATCAGCTCTATCTCGGCGTGTCCACCCCGGTGGGGGAGTATCCGGGCGATCGGGACAGTCTGCTCATGCGGACGATAGACGAGGTATCGCTCACCCGGAACCGGGAATGGCCAACCATCGACTGGGACCGGGTGCGGCAGGCCGTCAATGCCAGACGGATCATGCCCATTCCCGTCAGCATCGATGCACCCGACGTCGACCAGCTCATCGCGTCCATCAAGCCGGAGACATACGACTTCGAACCCTATGGCATCGAGGCCAACGACGCCGCGCCGCCGGGCAGCCCGCGCTGATCCCGGCCCGTCCAGAAGGTAGCTGCCTTGGTCACACCCCTCAATCAGCCCGGCTATTCACGGCTTTCGTATTCCGACGACGTGGCCGATCCCTATACGTGTCCACTTTGCGGGCAACACGGGTTGATCCGGATCCGTCGCCGCTTCATTGACCGCATCCTGAGTCTGTTCGTCAGGCAGCGGCGGTTTCGCTGCACCCAACCCGGCTGCCAGTGGCAAGGCAATCTGCGCGAGAAAACTGCCGCGGGCAGTCCTGGCGGCAGACGCTGAAACGGTCGTCATGGCCGCTGTCGCAAGCCGGGGGCCGGGCAGGCATCGCGCGCGAACGCAATGCGCGCGGGATTACTGCTCGGGTTGTTCGATCGGGCTGAAGGACGACACGACTCCTGGCTGCTCCTGGGGCAGCGATGGTGCCGCTTCGGGCGCTACGGTTTTCTCCGTCTGCGGTTCACCCATCGTCTGCGGTTCACCCATCGTCTGCGGTTCACCCGCCGGATGCGGGTCACCAGCCGGATCATCGAGGAATTCAAGCTTCACCCGTGGGGGTTTGCCGTCGTACACTTCGAATTGCCGATATTGCAGGTAGGACTCGCGCGTGAAGATATAGGGATCGAGCGCCGCCGTATCGCGGAAGCGCGTGAAGCCCTCATTGCGCGCACGCAGATCGATCACGCTGATGATGCCTAGCGGTATGGCTACTGGCGATGCCATATAGACGATAGGATTGGTCAGCAGGCTGACCACGATTCCTCCGGTATCGCGCACGCCACTTGGACCGATCAGTGGATAAACCAGATATTCGCCAGGGCCCGCTCCCCAGACCCCCAGGGTCTGGCCAAAATCCTCATTGTGCGCCGGCAGTCCCATCTTCGTGGCGACGTCGAACAAACCCAGTATGCCGATCGTGCTGTTGATCCCGAAACGCATGAGATCGGAACTGCCTTGCTCCACCTTGCCCTGAAGAAAGCCGTTCAGCACCGTATCCAGATAGCGCAGGTTATTGAAAAAATTGCTTGCCGCAGTACGCACGACCTGGGGGATGTGGTCGACATAGGCCCTGGAAACCGGCTTCAGCGCCACACGATCCAGTCCCTCGTTGAAATTGTAGACCGAGCGATTGCCCGCCTCAAAGCGGTCGCCAGGATCGCGTTGATCCGGCGGAATCGACGCGCAGCCTCCTACAGCCAATACGAGGCACAGGCCCTGCGCCCAGAGGACAAGCCTGTTACGCAGGGTTGGGATAGGCCCGTGAAATGGGGCTACCAGGCACGACATAAAATTCCTTCCACATGTTTAGGTTTGCGGGTCAACGTATACGTGAAAAACCCGGTACGGAAGGTATCCAGGTGTATCCATGTCAGGTTCAGACCATTACATCGACCAGATTGTGCTGATTCTTGATTGCAGGCAAGCGAAAAAGGCAGCCGGGGCGGCGCGTTTCCATGCCCTTGGACACCGCATGGATATGCGGGTGCACGGTCTCCCGCAAGCGATGACAACTATATTGAAGACGCGCATCATGGACAAGCCTTCATTCATCAAAATCGCCGCAGCCGCTCGACTTTACCGGACAGCGACTGCACAATCACCCGCACTATGGCCTGTTAACACTATTTTCAGGTCTGCGGCGAGGCCGATTCGGGATGCAGCCCGCGAAGCAGGCCGCGCCGCTGTGCGGGCACAGCAAGCGGGCTGCGACAAAGGGATGCGCCCGAATGGGCCCGCCCCTCCGGGTTGCTGCGAGAAAGCGCGTCTGCGGCGTTGCGCCGCTTGGCAAGGGAACGACCCTTGCCGGCGCGACGCGCCTTGCATCCATCGCTTTCTCGCAGCAACGCAGACCTGAAAATAGTGTTAACAGGCCATAGGCAGAACGCGGGATCACATTGAGCACATCGTCGATTTTCTGGGGGCTGCTGTTTGGTTCGATCGGGCTGGGTTATTTTCTCTATGGCAGAAAACAGCAGGCGATCGTCCCTTTGTTCTGCGGACTGGCCCTCATGGTCTTCCCGTATTTCGTTTCCAATGCCATCCTTCTGGTCGCCATCGGACTCGCACTTGCCGTGCTGCCCTGGTTTTTCAGGGTCTGAGGACAGAAGCGCTCAATTGCCCCGGGCTTCCTCCATCAACTCCCGACGTATCGCCTGCAACGTCTTGCGGCGCCCGGCATCTGTTTCCGGATAGCGCATCCCGAGTGAGCGGAGCGTATCGAGCACAATCCGGGCGATGATCAGCCGGGCATTTTCCTTGTCGTCGGCGGGCACGACGTACCAGGGCGCATGCCGAGTGCTCGTGGCACTCAGGCACGCTTCGTAGGCATGCATATACTCGTTCCAGAATCCCCGCTCCACGATGTCCGCCTGACTGAATTTCCAGTTTTTTTCGGGCTCGTCGATACGATCGATAAAGCGTTTTCGTTGTTCTTCCTTCGACAGATGAAGAAAGAACTTGATGATCCGGGTGCCGTTCCGATGGAGGTGGCTCTCCTGGTCGATGATGGAACGATAGCGCTCTTTCCAGATCGTTTTCTCATTCAGCAATCCATCCGGCAGTCCCTGACTGCGGAGAATTTCGGGGTGCACGCGAACGATCAGCACCTCCTCGTAATAGGACCGGTTGAAGATGCCGATGCGTCCGCGTTCTGGCAGGCATTGCGTGGTGCGCCAGAGAAAATCGTGCTCCAGTTCAGTCGCGCTTGGATGCTTGAAACTGAACACCTGGCAACCCTGTGGATTGATACCGGACATCACGTGCCGGATGGCGCCATCCTTGCCGGCGGCATCCATGGCCTGGAAGATCAGCAGCACAGCATGACTGCTGGAAGCGTAGAGCAGTTGCTGCTGTGCGCTCAACTCGGCTACCTGTGTCTCAAGGAGGGTTTGATACTGCGCGCTGGAAGCGTATAGCGGTTTCACGCGCGTCGGCCACTTGTCAAGGTCGACCTTGTCGCCCTCCTGTACCTGAAATTTCCTGGGTTTGATCTTCATCGGAGTCCTTTCGGTTATCGCTGAGGCGGGTTCACTGCCGGAAGCCGGATCATCCCGTTTGGCCCATGACATCCTGGCGTCGATTCATTGTGATCCCGATTATTCAAGCCGGGGTAGCGGGCAGTTCGCATAAGCGAGTAGCATTGACCAGGATTGACTGTATTCAAGACGAATGAAGGATAAATTGCGATGGGAAAGACTGCTTCCGAAGCTTACCTTGAGAAAGCCAAACTTCTGTCCAAGAAAGAAACCGAGCGCCTGCTGTCCCGAGCGCGCGAAAAATTGATACGCAGGCTGGAGGTCAGGAAACTGAGCGAGCTGGAAGTTGTAGCGATACAGCTTGAACTGGAAGATGAAGCGCTGAGCGAATGGCGGCAAAGAATGCTGGAAATCCGGGACAAGACAAAATCCAAATGATCCGGGCACTGTCCGGCAGGTAACCGGTGTCGAGTCACCCGATTTCCATGATGATTTCCGTGATGATTTCCGTGATCGGACGCACTGATCAGATCAAGCCGCTGCCACGCGGAGGATGGCGGAGAGGGTGGGATTCGAACCCACGGTGAACTTGCGCTCACGCCTGATTTCGAGTCAGGTACATTCGACCACTCTGCCACCTCTCCGGCGGCGCGTATTGTAACCGAGGCGGACGGTTTGCTGGACGAAAATTTTGTTCTCGTTCAGACTGTATCGATGCCCGTCATGAAAACACCGGGGTTGGCGGGGAGGCTGACCGCACTGGTGCTGGCTACCGCACTGGTTGCCTGTGGACGCCCCATCGCACCGCCTGAAACCAGCGGTGAACTGCAGGTGGGCGTGCGCAATAGCCCCGCCACCTACTACCTCTCGCGCAACGGCGATGCCGCCGGCTTCGAGCATGATTTGATCCAGGCATTCGCCCAGTCGCAGCACTGGACCTTGAAATGGACGCCGAAGCCCAGCCCCCAGGCCCTGTTCGACCTGCTTGAGAATCGCCGGATTCACCTCGCGGCCGCGACCTTGCCGCAAGCTGTGGTCAAGGATCGCCACCTGATAGCCGGCCCGGTCCTGTTCGAAACGCCCATCCATATCGTGTATCGCATCAGCGACCGGAAGCCGCGTAACATTGCCGACCTGACTGGCAGGAAGCTGGCGCTGATAATCGGCTCCGGTCATGGCCCCGTGCTGATGCACCTGAAACGCAAGTATCCCGGACTGACCTGGTCCGCGCTGGACAACATCTGGCCGGACGAATTGCTGTCACAGCTGCAGACCGGAAAATACGACGCGGTGGTCATCAACGGCATGGATTTCGACCCGGTGCGCACCTACTATCCCGAGTTGGCTGTCGCGTTCGACCTTCCCGCTACGCAGAAAATCGTGTGGGCGCTTCCGAAGCACAGTTCACGGACCTTGCGCAATGCACTGGCGCGCTTCATCGAACAGGCGCGCGGGGACGGTACCATCCAGCGCATCTATGAGCGTTATTTCGGCCACGTCAAGCGTCTGGACAACTCGGACATTCTCGGCATCGTGCAGCGCCGTCCGCAACGCCTGCCGGATCTGCGCCGGTATTTCCAGGAAGCCCAGACGCTCACCGGCATCGACTGGCGGCTGCTGGCTGCGATCGGCTATCAGGAATCACAGTGGGATCCGTCCGCCACGTCGCCGACCGGCGTCCGCGGCCTGATGATGCTGACCGCCGAAACGGCCGACCGCATGAGGATTAGCAACCGGCTCAACGCCCGCCAGAGCATTCTCGGCGGCGCGCGCTACCTGGCGATGCTGAAGGACGCTCTGCCCGCCCGCATTCGCGAGCCCGATCGCACCTGGCTGGCACTGGCTGCCTACAATCAGGGACAAGGCCATATGGAGGATGCGCGACGCATCGCCCAGGCACGCGGCGGCAATCCGGACAACTGGGCGGACGTGAAGGCGGCCCTGCCCTATCTGGGGCGCAGCGAATTTGCGAAAGTGATGAAATACGGCTACGCGCGCGGCGTCGAGGCGCTGTCGTTCGCCGAGAACATCCGCAATTACTACGACATTCTGGTGCGGCTGGAGCCCGAATACAATCCGCTGATCAATCTGGGCATACGCGAGGAAGATCCGGACGTACCGGGTTGAGCCGCCCGCCAATCGGGCGGCGACGCCGTACAGACCGGTCAATTCATACGGCGGTCAACCGCTCCTGCCCGCCCATCCACGGGCGCAGCGCTTCCGGCACGCTCACGCTGCCGTCGGCGTTCTGGTAGTTCTCCAGAATCGCCACCAGCGTGCGCCCCACCGCCAGCCCCGAGCCGTTCAGCGTGTGCAGCAGCTCCGGCTTGCCCTGCCCCGCCCTGAAACGCGCCTGCATGCGGCGCGCCTGGAAGGCCTCGAAATTCGAGCAGGAGGAAATCTCACGGTAGGTATTCTGCGCCGGCAGCCACACTTCGAGGTCGTAGGTCCTGGCCGCCGAGAAGCCCATGTCGCCGCTGCACAGCGCCATCTTGCGGTACGGCAGGCCGAGCCTCTGCAGGATCGTCTCGGCATGGCCGGTCAGGCTTTCCAGCGCGGCGTAGGAGTCCTCCGGGCGCACCATCTGCACCAGTTCCACCTTGTCGAACTGGTGCTGGCGGATCATGCCGCGCGTGTCGCGGCCGTAGGAACCGGCCTCGGAGCGAAAGCACGGCGTGTGGGCGACGAACTTCAGCGGCAGCGCTTCGGCCGGCACGATCTCGTCGCGCAGCAGGTTGGTCACCGGCACTTCGGCGGTGGGGATGAGGTAGAGTTTTTCCGAGTCCGTGCCGGGCTGATTTGAATAGCGCGGGACGTGGAACAGGTCTTCCTCGAACTTCGGCAATTGGCCGGTGCCGCGCATCGAATCGGTGTTCACCAGATAGGGCACATAGACTTCGGTGTAGCCGTGTTCGCCGGTGTGCACGTCGAGCATGAACTGGGCGAGCGCGCGGTGCAGCCGCGCCAGCGGGCCTTTCATCACCGAAAAGCGGCTGCCGGTGATCTTCACCGCGGCGGCGAAATCGAGCTGGCCCAGTCCCTCGCCAATGTCCACATGGTCACGCACCGGGAAATCGAAGGCGCGCGGCGTGCCCCAGCGGCTCACCTCGACGTTGGCGGTTTCGTCCTTGCCGACGGCCACCGACTCGTGCGGCAGGTTCGGCACCCCCATCAGGAAATCATTGATTTCCGTCTGCAGCGCGGCCAGCCGCGTTTCCATCTGTTTCAACTCGTCGCCCAGCCCCGCCACCTCGGCCATCACCGCCGTGGTGTCCTCGCCCTTGCCCTTCAGCATGCCGATCTGCTTGGACAATGCGTTGCGCCTGGCCTGCGCGTCCTGGGTGCGGGTCTGGATCGTCTTGCGTTCGGCTTCCAGCGCGTCGAAGCGCGCCGCGTCGAAAGCAAAACCGCGCGCGGCGAGGCGCTCGGCAACGTGGGCCGCGTCTTTGCGCAGCAGCTGGATATCAAGCATGGGAATTCAAGTCAAAAAAAGCAAAGCAGGATTGTCCACGAAAGCCGCCCTTGCAGGCACTCAGGCTGCGGCGCGATCGGCAGACCAGGGATGGATTTTATTCAGTTCGCCGGCCAGCGCATCTTTCGTCACTTCAATGTCGTAACGCGCCTGGCCGCGCAGCCAGTAAGCTTCGGACAAGGCGAAAAAACGGCACAGCCGCAAATCGGTATCGGCTGTGACCGAGCGGCGACCGGCCACGATTTCACCGATGCGCTGCGGCGGCACGCCGACTTCCTTGGCCAGCCGATACTGGCTGAGGCCCATCGGCTTCAGAAATTCTTCCAGCAGGATTTCGCCGGGGTGAATCGGGGTGCGTTTCTTCATCGCGCAAGCTCCTCAACGCTAATCGGCAAACAAGCCAATCGGTACACCGAAACGCGCCGCTAAAGCCTTTGCCTGACGCAGGTTGATTTCCCGTTTGCCCGAGAGAATTTCGGACACCTTGGCCTGATTGCCGATCTCCGGCAAATCTGACTGGCGCAGGCCGTCACGCGACATCAAGAAACGCAATACCTCCACTCCGCTCATTTCAGGCGGCATGGGGTAATGCGTATGCTCCCAGGCCGACACCAGATCGCCCAGCATCACCGCCAGCCCGGCCAACGGGTGCGTCTCGTCCGCCCCACCTGCATCCAGAACCGCGTCCAGCGATTCAACCAGCGCCTGGTATTCTGCCTCGGTAGTGGCCGGGGTCAGCAGCGGTGCAATGTAGTTCCAGTGCGCCAGTGCGGCATCCAGTCGTGCGTTCATTTCCAGTCTCCTTTGTCGTACTGTTTGTGCGTCAACACCCCGCGCACAAACACCCGCCCCGTATTGAAATGGATGGCGGCAATCAGCCTCAGCTTGTTACCGCCCACGTCGAATACGTATTTGTCGCCAACCTTGTCCGTGGCTGGAAAACACTGCTTCACCTCCGAAAAATTACGCCAGATCGCGCGCTTGGTCAGCCTGTACCACTGATCCAGTGCACTGCTGCAATCCGGGTGCGCCATCTGCGACTGAATAATTTTCGCGTGTGAAACAACGTGCATAGCCGAATATTATCCCATTATGGGATTAATACAAGTTCCCCGCAGCATCCTGCGTTCACACCGCGCTCCAGGTTCCGTCAGCGTGCCCTCGCGCCCGCGCCACCGCCTCCAGCGCGTCCAGCAGGCCCGGCAGGGTTCTGGCGAGGCCGCGCTTGGCGGCGAAGCGCGCGGCGAGCGCGTCCACGCGGATGGGCGCGCCGGCGTCCCTGAGCGCCTGCGCCACCGCGCCGAGCTGGCCGGGCAGGTCGGCGGGCCAGGCCAGTCTGGCGGCCGGGGCGGCCGCGACCGCGGACTCGGGAAGATTCCGTTGCGGCGCGGCGGCGGGCGCGGCGGCCGCGTGCTGAAACGCCGGGCGCAGCCAGCGCACGCTGCCGTCGGCTTCCTCGCGGGCGCGTTCGGCGTTGAGCGCGACCAGGCGGTCGAGCAGCGTCGCGTCGTCCGGCTGGCCGGCCCAGCCGTAAGCCGCCAGCACCGCTGCGTCGAGCTCGTCGTGCAGCTGCTTCAGCACCGCAACCAGTCCCTGCTGGTGAATCAGCGTGTCCTTGGGCGTGAACGCTTCGCCGCTGCGCAGCCTGGCCAGCACGTTGTACATGGCGGTCAGCGTCAGCGTCGGGTGCGCGGCCTGCCGGCGCTTGCGGTGGGCGTCGAGGTCTTCGGCCAGCGTGCGGATGCGGGCCTGCTGCCCGGGCGTGGCGGCGGGGAAAGGGAAAGGTTCGAAGCAGCGGGTCTTGTTGTAGCGCGGATCGTTACCCACGCCCAGCCGACCGCCCGCCGCCAGCGCCCACACGACATGCACGCGGCTGGACAGCACGCCCAGGGCGTAGGCATCGTCGAGTGCGATGCAGACCAGCATGTTGTCCGGCGCAACGCCGGCATCGAGGAACTGGAACACGCGATGCCTGGCGGTTTCGACGGTGGCGATATAGCGCGGCAGGCCCCTGAGCATGGCGCGCAGCTCGCGGCGCGGCTCGCCGAACAACCACCAATTGTCGCGATAGCTGGCGCGAGCATTGTGGTCGCGCTCGGGCTTGACGCGCTCGGCCAGGCGTTGCCAGACGGCGGGATATTGCTGGCGTAACTCAGGCTCGGACAAGCCCCAGGTGTCGATGAGCATGACGCCCCGTGGCCTGTCAGTCAGATCGCGGCCATTGCGGTATTCGCGAACGATGGGCGGATTGCCGAGGCTGGCGGCTTCTTCAGGAGTGACGATGAAGCCCGCGCCATGCAGTTTCAAACCGGGTGAACTGATCCCGCTATTCGCCCGCAACGGCCCGACCCCGGCGACGTTCGCACCAATAGACAAGTCGGCATGAATCAGCCCGGTTTTCTCGGCGAGTTCGACCTTCACCTCGCCCTCTTCCCCCGGCGATTCGTCCACCACGCGCAGCAGGCGCCCCGCTCCGTCGCCCGGCGCGGCGACGGTCATCGCCACCCGCACCGCCGCGCCGTCGGCGCTGTCGACCCAGGGGTGGTCGGGGATGGCGAAGGCAAGGTGGACGGGCTTTCCCTCTCCCCCGGCCCCTCCCCCGCTTGCGGGAGAGGGGAGCAAATGAGCTTCCAGCACGCGCCGGTTGAAGGTCTGGGTGAGGCTGTTGGTGGTGATGAAGCCGAAGCGGGCGATCTTGCCGGCGGCCAGCAACTGCGCGGCGCAGTGCCACCAGAACATGACGAGGTCGGCGGATTCGGGCACCGCCGGATACGCCGCGCGCAGGGCTTCGACGTAGCCGTCGCCGAGCGCCTGCCGCATCGAGGCGGCGCCGATGAAAGGCGGGTTGCCGACGATGTAGTCGGCGGCGGGCCACGCGGCCGGGCGCGGGTGGCGGTAGCGTTCGAGCGCGGTGCGGGCGCTGTCGTCGGGCACCATTTTTGCGGTGACCGGGTGCGGCTTCACGGTCTTGCCGTCCCAGCGGGTTTGCGGCGCGCCGGCTGCATCGAGCACGGGTTCGATGGCGTCCCACTCCAGCACGGCGTCGCGGCATTCGATGTTCCTGAAGTCGCGCAGCACCGGGGTGGGCGGCTGGATTTTGCCGCGGGTGCGGAAGTGCCATTGCAGGTGGCCGATCCACAACACGAGCTCGGCGACGGCGGCGGCGCGCGGGTTGCGCTCGATGCCGAGGAACTGGTGCGGATCGACGGCGAGGCCTTCGGTTTCGAGGGTGCGCTGGGCGTTGAAGGCGTCGAGCTGTTCGAGGACTTCGCCTTCGAGCCGCTTCATGTGTTCCAGCGCGATGTAGAGGAAATTGCCGGAGCCGCAGGCCGGGTCGAGCACGCGGGTCTGGCACAGCGCGCCGTGAAAATCGCGCACCAGCTTGAGCGCGCCCTTGTGGTCGCCGCCGTCTTCCAGCGAAATCGCGGCGGCCTGGACGTTGGCCCACTGCGCGCGCAGCGGTTCGATGACGGCGGGCATCACCAGGCGTTCGACGTAGGCGCGCGGGGTGAAGTGGGCGCCGAGGCTGTGGCGTTCGGCGGGGTCGAGCGCGCGTTCGATCAGGGTGCCGAAAATGGCCGGCTCGACGTGCTTCCAGTCCTGCCTGGCGGCGGCGAGCAGGGTGTCGATCTGCGCGCGGGTGAGCGGCAGCGCTGCGGGCGTCTTGAACAGCTTGCCGTTGAAATGCGCGACCTGGGCCTGCAGGGAGACGGCGAATGTGCCGCCGTCCATCGCGCGCCACAGGTCTTCGAGGTTGGGTTGCAGCGCGGCGGGACTGGCCTGCGCCTGGACCAGCAGCCGGGTGAACGCGCCGGCGGGCAACAGTTCGACGTCTTCGGCGAACAGGGTGAACAGGCAGCGGGTGAGGAAGCCGGCGACGTCGTGCGAATCGTGGCCGGCCTGCTCCAGTTCGCGCGCGAGGCCGCCCAGATGGGTGGCGACCGCGCGGGTGACGCGGGCGGAGACGAGTTCGGGGTCGAGCGCGCGGGGATTCAGCCAGACCTGACGCAGGCGTTCGCGAATGGCGTCGTTCGCAAGATCGGCGATGGCAATGCGATAGCTGGCCCGGTCGGGAAACATTTCGTAGGCGCGGTCGTTGTCCTTGAACTGCGCGTACAGGGCGATGAAGCGCCCGACGTTGATCACCATCAGGATCGGCGGGCGCGGCTCGGATTCGGGCAGGTTGCGGGCGTAGCTTTCGGCCTGGCTTTTGGCCTTGAACAGCTTGCGGTCCGCTGTTTCACTATTTTTGCCAAGGTCGAAGCTCTTCGCTTCGCAGATGAAGCGGCCACGATAATAGGTGTCGATGTAGCGCGCGGTGCCGGCGCTTTCGCCGTCGCGCGCGTCAATGTAGCGCTCGTTGACATAAGCGTTGTGCCAGTCGTCCGCCTTGGCGGGCTGCGGCCGCCCGACCCCGAGCAGGTCGCACAGGTCATTGAAGAACAAGGGATAGTTGGCACGCTCGCTGCCGTCCACAGCGTTCCATTTGGCGATGAAGTCGTCCGGGGTCATGATGGGGATTGGCAAAGCGAAATCAAGCCGCTTCGACCATCCCCACCGCCTCTTCCACGTCCACCGCGACGATGCGCGACACGCCCGGCTCCTGCATGGTGACGCCGGCCAGGTGCTGCGCCATTTCCATGGTGACGCGGTTGTGGGTGATGAAAAGGAACTGGGTGTGGTCGGACATCGCCTTGACCAGGTTGCAGTAGCGTTCGGTGTTGGCGTCGTCGAGCGGCGCGTCGACCTCGTCGAGCAGGCAGAACGGCGCCGGGTTGAGCTTGAACATGGCGAACACCAGCGACAGCGCGGTCAGCGTCTTTTCGCCGCCGGACAAGAGCTGGATCGAGGCGTTCTTCTTGCCCGGCGGCTGCGCGAACACCTGCACTCCGGCGTCGAGCAGTTCCTCGCCGGTGAGGATGAGGCGCGCCTGGCCGCCGCCGAACAGTTGCGGGAACAATTCGCCCATGTGCCGGTTGACGGTGTCGAAGGTGTCCTTGAGCCGCGCGCGCGACTCCTGGTCGATGCGGCGGATCGCGTCTTCCAGCGTGGTGACGGCTTCCAGCAGGTCGGCGCACTGCGCGGCGAGGTATTCGCTGCGTTCCTGCGCCTGGGTGAGTTCGTCGAGCGCGGCGAGGTTGACCGCGCCGAGCGCGGCGATCTCGCTCTGTAGGCGGTTGATTTCGGCCTGCAACTGGTTGGGCTTCGGACTGTCGGCGAGACCGGATTCGAGGCTGGCCTCGTCGGCCGCCGCCTCGCGCAGCTGCAATTCGAATTGCGACTGCATCAGCATGGCTTCCTGATCCTTCAGCTTCAACTGCTCGATGGCGCGACGCAGCGGATCGAGCCCCTGCTCGCAGGTCATACGGGTCTCGTCGTGGCTTCTTAATTGGGCGGTGAAGCCTTCCAGCGCGTCGCGCGCGGCAGCCAGTGCGGCTTCAGTTTCGGCGCGTGCGGTCAGCGCGCGTTGCAGTTCGGCGTCGAGCGCGTCGGCGGGCAGGCGGGCGAGTTCTTCGCGCGCCTGGGTCAGCCGGGTGTCGTCGTCGGCGATTTCCTGTTCGATGCGCACCAGTGCGTCGGCGAGTTCCCGGATCTTGTTGCTGCAGGTGGTCAGCGCGAAGCCGGCTTCCTGATGCCGCCGCTCGGCGGCGCGCTGCAGTTCGCGCGCGTCGAACACCGCACGGTCGGCCTGGTCGCGCTGCTGACGCGCGGCGTAGAGCGCTTCGCGGGCACTTTCCTCCTGTGCGCGGTAGTCCCGGAGGCGGATTTCCAGCCCCTCCACCGACGCGCGCTCGCTTTCCAGCTGCAGCGTGACTTCCTCGAGTTCCTGGCCGATTTGTGCCGCGCGGGTCTGCACCCTTTCGACCGCCTGCTGCAGGCGCAGCAGTTCCATCTGCGCGGTATGGTGGCGGCTCTGGGTCTGGCCGGTCTGCGCGCGCAAGGCCTGGATCTCGCGCTGGCGCTCGGCATGCTGCGCCTGCGCTTCGCCGTAGGCGGCTTCGAACTGGACGGTTTCCTCGCGCAAACGTTCAGCGTCGGCGGTCAGCCGCTCGAGCTCGCGGCCACGCGCCAGAATGCCTTCGACCGCGGTATGCGGGCCATGGAAGGTGACGCTATGCGGGGTGAACACATGGCCCTGCGGCGTCACGACGCACTCGCCGGTCCGCAGCGTCGACGCGCGCGCGCGCGCCGCGTCGGCATCGTCGGCCCAATACACGCCGGCCAGCCAGTCGGCCAGCGCGGCCTGGGCCGCAAGGTCGTCGCTGCCGATCTTGCTCGCGAGCGTGTCCGCGGGCGCCTGCGCAGCGGACACGCCCCGCTCTGTCCACAGCGTGAGCCGCGATGGCGGCGTGTCGGCAAACCAGCCCGCCTGCGCATCGGCGGCCACCGCCTGCAGACGTTCGCGCAGCACCGCCTCGACCGCGGCCTCCCAGCCCGGTGAAACCGTGAGCTTTTCCCACAGGCGCGCAGCGTGCTGCAGGTGGCGCTGGGCGAGCCAGGCGCCGAGCTTCTCGTCGGCCTTGAGGCTTTCCTGCAGTTTCTTCAGGGCGGCGAGTTCGGCTTCCGTCTGGTGCAGCGCCTTGCGGGCGGCTTCGAGGTCGCGCTGGTGTTGTCCACGCGCGGCGTCGAGTTCCGGCAACGCGGTCTCGGCCTCTTTCAGTTGCTCCTGCGCGGACGCCAGGGTCTGTGCCAGCGCCTCGACCTCGAGTTGCTTGCCCGCCAGTCCGCTGGCGTCGGGACGCGGCAGTTGGGCCTGCTCCTGCTCGAGCCGCCGATGGCGCGCTTCGAGCTGCTCGATCTGGCGGCGGGTATGGCCGAGGCTGTTTTCGTCGACCTGACGCGCCTGGTCGAGTTGCGAAACGGCGCGCTGTGCCTCGCCGACCGCCTGCTGGGCGCCGCGCAGGGCGGTTTCCTTCTCCGGCAAGGTGCTGTCGGTGGCCTGGCGCGCGGCGGCTTCGGCCTCCATCAGCGCCGCTTCGAGGCCGGGCTGCTGCGCGTTGACTTCGTGCAGCGCATCCTGCGTGCCGCTTCGGCGCGCCTGCTGGGCTTCCACGCGCGCGCCCAGATCCTGCACCTGGCGATAGAGCCGTTCACGGGTGGCATTCTGGTGCGCCATGGTCTGCTCGATGCGCGCGACTTCGGACTGCGCCTGGTAATACGCTGCCTGCGCGGTATTGAGCGTATCCTGCCCGGCGAACTGGGTCTGCCGCGCGGTTTCCAGCGCCGATTCGATGTGGCGCAGGCGCGCGGTTTCCGCTTCCAGCCTGTTCTGCGCTTCGGTGAGGTCGCGGTCGATGCGCGCGCGCTGCTGGGCGGCGTCATGCTTCCGCGCGTACCACAGGCGATGCTGGGAAAACGTCAAATCGGCCTGCAGGCTGCGGTATTGCTGGGCGACTTCGGCCTGCGCACCGAGCTTTTCGACCTGGGTCTTGAGTTCGCGCTGGATGTCCTCGACGCGGTTGAGGTTGTCGCGCGCATCCTTCAGCCGCGATTCCGTTTCCTTGCGGCGCTCCTTGTATTTGGACACGCCCGCGGCTTCTTCCAGATAACCGCGCAGTTCCTCCGGCCTGGCCTCGATCAGGCGCGAAATCATGCCCTGCTCGATGATGGCGTAGGCGCGCGCACCGACGCCGGTACCGAGGAACAGGTCGGCGACGTCGCGCCGCCGCACCCGCATGTTGTTGATGTAATAGGTGGAATCGCCGCTGCGGTCGAGCACGCGCTTGACCGAAATTTCCGCGTACTGCGACCACTGCCCGGCGGCGCGGCCAAGCTCGTTGTTGAACGCCAGTTCGACCGAGGCGCGCGACGCCGGCTTGCGGCCGCCGGAGCCATTGAAGATCACGTCCTGCATCGATTCGCCGCGCAGATGCCTGGCCGACGATTCGCCGAGCACCCAGCGCACGGCGTCGATGACGTTCGACTTGCCGCAGCCGTTCGGCCCCACCACGCCGGTCAGCTGCGCGGGGACGGGAATCACGGTGGGATCGACGAAACTCTTGAAACCGGCGAGTTTGATGTGAGTTAAACGCAAGACAGTGGAACCTTGGCTTTTATAATGATGTCTCCGGCGCTCTCCGGGAGCGTTTTTATGCCGTCATTCTACACCGAGCCCTTTATGCCCTCCACGCCCGCCAGAATCCTGGAAACCTTCCCCAACCCGAAAGTTGATCGTGACTTTCACATTCATATGGAAGTCCCTGAATTTACGTGTCTTTGCCCCAAAACCGGGCAGCCCGATTTCGCCACGATCATGCTTGACTACATTCCCGACAAAACTTGCGTCGAACTCAAGAGCCTGAAGCTCTACATGTGGAGCTTCCGTGAGGAGGGCCATTTCCATGAGGCGGTGACCAACCGGATACTCGATGATCTGGTCAAAGCGACGAAGCCGCGCTTCATGCGGCTGACCGCCAAATTCTACGTGCGCGGCGGCATCTTCACCAACGTGGTCGCCGAACACCGCAAGAAGGGCTGGCAACCCACCCCGCGCGTCGAGCTCAGCAGCTTCGATCATCAGTCGAATACACGCGGATAATCCATTGTATTTTCTGGGTATTGATTTCGGAACCTCGGGCGCACGCAGCTGCGTCATCGACATTGGAGGAAGCATCCTGATCGAGGATGCGCGCGACTTCGGCACGCTGCGGGAATACGAACGCGCCGGCATCTGGCGCGAGGCATTGTGGGATCTGCTCGCCTCGCTGCCGTCGCCCATCCGCACCCAGCTATCGGACCTCGCGCTCGATGGCACCTCCGGCACCGTGGTGGCCTGCGACGAGGAACTCTACCCACGTCATCCGCCGCTTCTGTACCACGACGATCGCGCGGTCGACGAAGCCGCGCTGATCGCAAGAACCGCCGTCCCCGGCCATCCTGCCGCCGCTGTCACCTCCGGGCTGGCCAAGACACTATGGCTGAAGAAGCGCCTCGGCCTCACCGGTGCGCGGCTTTATCTCAACCAGGCCGACTGGCTGTCGGGCCTGCTGACCGATCGGGTGGGCATGACCGACTATCACAATGCGCTGAAAATGGGTCTCGACCTCGACGAGCTGAAATGGCCGGCCTGGGTCGAATACCTGATCGATGCCGACTACCTGCCGGTGCCGATGCCTCCCGGGGCCCGGCTCGCCACCGTGTCGCGCCCGCGCGCACGCTACCTCGGGATCAATCCCGGCTGCATGGTGCACGCAGGCACCACCGATTCCATCGCGGCGTTCCTTGCCGCCGGCGTGACCCAGAGCGGCGAAGCGGTCACCTCGCTCGGCAGCACCCTGGTCCTGAAGCTGCTTTCCGACACCATGGTGGAATCGACCGAACATGGCATCTACAGCCACTGGTACGGCAGTCGCTGGCTGGCGGGTGGCGCATCGAACGCCGGCGGGGCGGTGCTGCGGCAATTCTTCGACGACCGCACACTCGCCGAGCTGAGCGGAAAAATCGACCCGAATGTGGCCAGCCCGCACGACTATCTGCCGCTGCTGCGCGCCGGCGAGCGCTTCCCGGTCAACGATCCCCTGCTGGCGCCCCGCCTGGCGCCGCGGCCGGCCGACGATGCGGAATTCCTGCACGGCCTGCTGGAAAGCCTGGCGCGCATCGAGGCGCGCGGCTACGGCCTGCTGGCCGATCTGGGCGCCACCCCCGTGAGCCGCGTCGAGACCGCTGGCGGCGGCGCGCGGAATCCTGCCTGGACACGCATCCGCCAGCGCCTGCTCGGCGTGCCGGTGAGCCGCGCCGCCCACACCGAAGCCGCCTACGGTGCCGCGCTGCTGGCGCGTGATGGTCAGTCGCTTTTCGCGTAAATCCGGTCCCGTCTCTCCCGACCCGCGCCATCAGGCCCGTTTACGGCTGATCTCGACCGCGAAATAGAACGCTCCTTGCGGGCTTGCCGCAGCAATCTGGCGGATCGATCCTGGATCAAGGGACTTCGACGAACTCCAGCGTATTCATATCCGGGTCACGGCAGAACAGCGCCGGTCGCCCCGATCTGCTTGCCGTGTACGGGATCCCGGCCGCGTCAAGACGGCTTTTCAGCGCAGCCATGTCTTTCACGCCCAGCGCGATGTGGCGGTCGCGGCCGCCGTGTCCGGGGCGCACCGATTCGGCATCGGGATCGGGCAACTGCATCAGGTGCAGTTGCTGGCTGTCGCCGAGGTCGTACCACTCGCCGGGATAAGGCAAGGCGGGGCGATGAGGATACGGTCTCAGTCCCAGCACCGATTCGTAGAAGGTCTTCGCACGCGCGAGATCCGATACCAGCAGGCCGGCATGCAGCAGGGCCGTGACGCGCACGGGCGGATATCCGTCAGACATGAGGGCGCTCTTTCGCTGGATCGTTTTCCATGTGCCCGGAAAACAGGCTGGCGGTGATGATCATGACGGCGCCCGCCCATTCCTGCCCGCCCATGCGCTCGTCCGACAGGAAATAGGACGCGACGGCCGCGACCACCAGTTCGAACAGGAAGATGACGATGGCCTGGTTGGCCGGCACGCGCGCCAGGCCATACTGCACGGCGTAAGTCATGCTGCCGATGGCAATGCCCACTCCGGCCAGCAGCAGCCAGGTGACGGGCGAGGCCTGCGCGATGAATCCCAGTTCGGCCGGCTTGAGGGTCAGGCCGATCACGGTCAGCAGCGCGACGCCCACCCACACCGACACCGCCTTGGCGCCTTCGGCAACGCCCTGGAGATGGCGGCTGATCACGTTATTCGCCGCAAACATCACCCCTGCCGACAGGCCCAGCCATTCGGCGCGGCTGGCCGGCAGCGGCCACTCGCCGGGCTGCCACAGCATGGCCAGCGCGCCGCCCGCGGCCAGCGCCATCACCGCCCAGCCAGCCCGGTTGAGCTTCTCGTGCAACAGCAGGCGGGAGAACAGCACCGTCCATAAAGGCGACAGATAAAACAGCAGCAGGACACGCACGACCTCGCCTTCGAGCACCGCCAGCACGTAGGCCAGATTGGTCCAGCCCGCCGCGATGCCGAGCGCGGCAAGCCACAGCCAGTGACCGCGCGCCTCGCGCAATACGCGGCCATGCAGCCAGCCCATCAGCAAAAGAGGCGTTGCGTAGGTGAAGAAGCTCGATGCAATGCCCCCCACGCCCGCCTCGCCCAGCAGACGATAGGGATACCACACCAGCCCCCACAGGGTGGCGGCGTAGGTCAGACTGCCGACGGCAAGCGTGCGCTGCAAGGAAATCGACGACATGGGGCTTTATAATGGGTGGCTGAGTCAAATCCCGTACTGCCATGAATCCGCGCCTTGATCAACTTCATCCGTATCCATTCCAGAAACTGCGCGAGCTTTTCGCCGGGGTGACGCCGAATCCCGGCCTTGCACCGATCAACCTGTCGATCGGCGAGCCCCGGCATCCGACGCCTCGATTCATCCAGGATGCCTTGATCGCCGGACTCGGCGGGCTGGCGAATTATCCCATCACTCAGGGTTCGGATGCACTGCGGGAAGCCATTGCCGCCTGGGCGACACGTCGCTACGGCGTGAAACTCGATCCGGCGACCGAGGTACTGCCGGTCAACGGTTCCAGAGAGGCGTTGTTCGCCTTCGCCCAGGCCGGCGTCGATTCCAGCCGTCACGGCCGGCGCACGGTCATCTCGCCGAACCCGTTCTACCAGATCTACGAAGGCGCGGCCCTGCTGGCCGGCGCCCGTCCCTTTTTCCTCAACACACTGCCCGAAAACGGCTTCCGCATGGACTGGTCGCGGGTGCCGGAGGATCTGTGGGAAAGCATCAGTCTGGTCTACGTATGCTCGCCGGGCAATCCCTCCGGCAAGGTGATGTCGCCGGACGAATGGAAACGGCTGTTCGAATTGTCCGACCGGCACGGTTTCGCGATCGCGGCTGACGAGTGTTATTCGGAAATCTATTTCGAGGAAGACCGGCCGCCGCTCGGCGCGCTCACCGCCGCGCAGCAACTCGGGCGCGGCTTCCAGAATCTCGTCGTATTCAACTCGCTGTCGAAACGCTCCAACGTGCCCGGCCTGCGCTCGGGCATGGTGGCGGGCGACGCCGCCATCATGAAGAAATTCCTGCTCTATCGCACCTATCACGGCAGCGCAATGAATCCGGCGGTGCAGGCCGCCAGCATCGCCGCCTGGAACGACGAGGCGCACGTGATCGAAAACCGCCGCCAGTACGCGGAGAAATTCGCCGCCGTAATGCCGCTGCTCAAGGACGTGCTGGCTTTCGACACGCCCGACGCGGCCTTCTATCTGTGGGCACGGGTACCCGGCGGCGACGATACCTCATTCGCGCGCGGCCTGTACGAAACACAGCACGTGACCGTTCTGCCCGGCAGCTATCTCGCGCGCGATGCCGCCAACGTCAACCCCGGCAAGGGTTTCGTCCGCATCGCACTGGTCGACAGCCTGGAAGCCTGCGTCGAAGCCGCCCGGCGCATGGCCGCTTTCGTCGGCGAGGTCGCCTGACCCCACCGCTCCATCATTCGTTCCTTTCATTCAACCTTCCATCACAGGGATCCATCATGCAAGACCTGCAGAAAACCATCGAAGACGCTTTTGAACGCCGCGCCGATATCACGCCGCGCAATGTCGATCCGCAGGTCAAGGATGCCGTCATGGCCGTGATCGACCTGCTCGACAAGGGCGAACTGCGCGTGGCCGAACGCACTGACGGCCAGAACTGGACCACCCACCAGTGGCTGAAAAAGGCCGTTCTGCTGTCGTTCCGGCTCGAGGACAATGCCTTCATCAAGGGCGGCCACACCAACTATTACGACAAGGTGCCCAGCAAGTTCGCCGACTTCAACTCGAAGGATTTCCGTGAAGGCGGTTTCCGCGTGGTGCCGCCGGCGGCCGTGCGCAAGGGCTCCCATATCGCGAAAAACGTCGTGCTGATGCCCAGCTACGTCAACATCGGCGCCTATGTCGGCGAGGGCACCATGGTCGACACCTGGGCCACCGTCGGCTCCTGCGCGCAGATCGGCAGGAACGTGCATCTCTCGGGCGGCGTCGGCATCGGCGGCGTGCTCGAACCGGTCCAGGCCAATCCCACCATCATCGGCGACAACTGCTTCATCGGCGCACGTTCCGAAGTGGTCGAAGGCGTCATCGTGGAGGACAACAGCGTCATCTCGATGGGTGTCTATATCGGCCAGTCCACCAAGATCTACGATCGCGAAACCGGCGAAGTCACCTATGGCCGCATTCCCGCCGGCTCGGTGGTGGTGTCCGGAAACCTGCCGTCGAAGGATGGCAGCTATAGTCTGTATTGTGCGGTGATCGTGAAGAAGGTCGACGAGAAGACCCGCTCCAAGGTCGGCATCAACGAACTGCTGCGCGGAATATGAGCAACGGAAAAGGTACCCCATGAAAAGCACACTCGTCGTTTCAGCGCTGCTCGCCGTCACGCTCGCGGGCTGCCAGACCAACCCGGTGTCCGGCCGCAAGCAACTGGTGCTGGTATCCGAAGAACAGGCGCAGTCTTCGTCAGCCCAGGCCTATGCCCAAACGCTGAGTGAAGCACGAAAGAATGGCAAGCTCAGCAGCAACGCAGCGCTGAACAACCGCGTCAAGCGCATCACCGATCGCCTGATCGTACAGGCCGGCAACATGTACCCGCCCAGCCGTGACTGGAAATGGTCGGTTGCGGTGATCGACGAACCCACGCTCAACGCCTGGTGCATGCCTGGCGGCAAGATGGCGATCTACACCGGCATTATCGAAAAGCTGAAATTGAGCGATGACGAAATCGCCCAGATCATGGGGCATGAAATCTCGCACGCCCTGCTGGGCCATGGCCGCGAGCGCATGTCGCGCGCCATGGCCCAGCAGAGCGGACTGCAGCTCGGCTCCATCCTCGTCGGGCAGGATCTCACCGTGCTGTCGCCGGTGGCCGACCTTGCGCTGACCCTCCCCAACAGCCGCGAAAGCGAGTCCGAGGCCGACCGCTACGGCATCGAACTCGCCGCCCGCGCCGGCTACGATCCGCATGCCGCCATCAGCCTGTGGGAAAAAATGGGCCAGGCCAGCGGCAACGGCCCGCCGCAGTTCCTCAGCACCCATCCCTCGCCCGCCAACCGCATGCAGGCGCTGAACGCGCTGGTACCGAAAATGATGCCGATCTACGAGAAAGCGCGTAACTGATGGATACCGCGACCGACGACAAGCTCGCCAGCCTCAAAACCCTGAACACCGTGACGTATGCGTTGTATGCGCTGTCGCTGTTTTCCGGCGTCACCGCCATCGTCGCCATCGTGCTGAACTACATCAAGCTCGACGACGCACGGGGCACCTGGATGGAAAGCCACTTCCGCTGGCAGATCCGCACCTTCTGGTGGAGCGTGGGGTGGTTCGTCCTCGGTGCCCTCACCTGGATCATCCTGATCGGCTGGCTGGTGCTCGGCGTCGCCGGCATCTGGTTCATCTACCGTATCGCCAAGGGCTGGCTCAATCTGAACGACGGCAAGCCGATGCCACTTTGAGGGGAGGCCGGGCTTCGACAAGCTCAGCCCGAACGGGCTTGAAAGATCGCCCGGAGGAAAGATCGTGGGATTCTGGGTATATCTGCTGCACTGCGCGGATGGCTCGTACTATGCAGGCCATACGGATGATCTCGACAGGCGAGTCGGCGAACACGTGACAGGGACGTGCAGCGGCTACACTGCGACGCGGTTGCCGGTTGAGCTGGTCTGGAGCCAGGCATGTTCAACGCGAATTGAAGCCTTGAGTTTCGAACGGCAGATCAAAGGTTGGAGCCGGGCCAAGAAGGAAGCATTGATATGCGGCGACTGGGACGAGATTACAAGGCTGTCCAATAACAGATCCAAGAAAGAGATTTGAGGGTTGCCAAAATGTGGTTCGACAAGCCTGTCCTGAGTTCATCGAAGGGCTCACCACGAACGGGACAACGGCCAGCACCAAGCAGCAACTCAACGAGTACCCTAACCCCCAATCCGTTCGCCCTGAGCCTGTCGAAGGGCTGACTACACGCTCTCCCCGGTCATGACCAAGGTGGTTCGACAAGCCTGTCCTGAGTTCATCGAAGGGCTCACCACGAACGGCGCAACGGTTCTCACAGGCCACCCACCCTACGAAATCCTCACTTCCGTTCCCACCTTCACCAGATCGAACAGTTCCGCCACATCCGCATTCTTCATGCGGATGCAGCCGTGCGACGCCGGCGTGCCGATGCGGTGCTCCTCGTGGGTGCCGTGGACATAGATGTAGCGGTTGTGCGTGTCCACCGCGCCGCCCTTGTTCCGGCCCGGCTCCAGGCCATCGAGCCACAGGATGCGCGTCAGGATCCAGTCGCGCCCCGGGTTTTCGGCATCGAGTTCCGGCGTCCAGATTTCGCCTGTGGGCTGGCGCGCCTTGAAAGCCGTGCACAGCGGCATGCCGGCGCCGATCTTTTCCGCGATGCGGTGGCGTCCGCGCGGCGTGCAATGGCTGCCATCCTGCTCCCCCGCCCCGTTCGCCGCCGTCGACACCGGATACTGGCGGATCAGCATGTCGCCGTCCGGGTACGGTTCCCACAGGTATAACTGCTGCAGGCGCAGGTCCACCTCGATCACCAGCCCGCTCATTGGCCCGCCTCCTTCTTCTGTTGCCGGCGCGCCTCGAAGAAGCCCGAGATCGTCGCCGCGCATTCGTCCGCCAGCACGCCGCCGACGATCTCGCAATGATAGTTGAGGCGCGGCTCGGCGAACACATCGATGATGCTGCCGTGGGCGCCGGTCTTGTATTCCTTTGCCCCGTACACCACCCGCGCCACCCGGGAATGCAGGATCGCCCCCGCGCACATCACGCACGGCTCCATCGTCACATACAGCGTGCAGCCGACCAGCCGGTAATTGCCCAGCCGCGCCGCCGCGTCGCGCAGCGCCATCACCTCGGCATGCGCCGTGGGGTCAAAGCTGGAAATCGGCTGGTTGAATCCGCGCCCGACGATCTCGCCGCCGCACACCACCAGCGCCCCCACCGGCACCTCGCCGGCCTTCCCGCCCTGGTGCGCCAGGTGCAGCGCGGCGCGCATGTAGTCTTCGTCATCGATCATGCTGTTGTCGGCATTTATGGTTTACGATATTGTAACGTCATACGAAAGGAGTATTGCATGACAACGATCACCGTCTCCCCCAAATTTCAAGTCGTCATCCCACGCGACCTGCGCCGTCAGCTCAACCTCCAGCCCGGCCAGAAACTCAGGGCGCGCATCCAGGGCGACCACATCGAGCTGATTCCCGAGCAGCCTATCACCGCCGCGCGCGGTTTTCTGCCTGGGATCGATACCCATATCGAGCGCGAGGACGACCGCGTATGAATGCCCCAAAGGGCATAAACGTGGTCGATTCCTGCGGCTGGCTGGAATATTTCGCCAACGGCAGCAATGCCGATTTCTTCGCTCCCATTCTCGAAGCCACGGAATCCCTCATCGTGCCCAGCCTTTCCGTCTTCGAGGTCTGCAAGCGTGTCGCGCTATTGCGTGGCGAACCGGCAGCCCACCAGGCAGCCGACTTCATGGCACGGGGCGAAATCGTTGGCCTCAATGCCGACACCGCGCTGGCTGCCGCGCTTTACTCGGCCAAACACCAACTTCCCATGGCCGACAGCATTATTCTGCTCACCGCCCGGGCGTGCCAGGCCACCCTGTGGACGCAGGATGCCGACCTGAAAGGCCACAAGGGCGTCAAATACAAGGTGAAAACCGTCTGATCTGAAAACACCGGTTCACATATCCAGCGGGCTCAACACCCCATGCCCGCCCTTGTTCAATACATGCGTGTAAATCATCGTCGTCGCCACATCCTTGTGGCCCAGCAGTTCCTGAATCGTGCGAATGTCCTGCCCGCGCTCCAGCAGATGCGTGGCGAACGAATGCCGCAGCGTATGCGGCGTCGCCGGTTTGGCCAGGTCCGCCGCCTGCACCGCCCGTTTCATCGCGCGCTGCAGCAGCTTTTCGTCGAGATGATGCCGGCGCTCCTCGCCGCTGCGCGGATCGATCGAATAGCTGCCCGAGGGAAACACATACTGCCAGCCCCACTCCGTCGATGCGTTCGGGTATTTGTGTGCCAGTGCATCCGGCAGATAAACCGCGGCCTTGCCCACCCGCCTGTCCTGCTCGAACAGATCGCGCCGCCGCGCCAGATGAGCCCGCAAATCGGCCTTGACCGATTCGGGCAGCATGGTCACCCGATCCTTCGCCCCCTTGCCATCGCGCACCACGATCTCGCCGCGGGTGAACTCCACATCCTTCACCCGCAAGCGGATCACCTCCATCAAGCGCATCCCCGTACCGTACAGCAGACGCGCCAGCAGACCGTAAACACCGTCCATCTTCCCCAGCACCGCCCGCACCTCGTCGCGCGTCAGCACCACCGGCAAGCGCTGTGGGCGCTTCGCGCGCGTCAGCTTGTCGAGCCAGGGCAACTCGATTCCCAGCACCTCGCGGTACAGAAAAAGCAGCGCCGACAAAGCCTGATTCTGCGTCGCCGCCGCCACATTGCCCTCCACCGCAAGATGCGTCAGAAACGCCTCGACCTCCGGCGCCCCAAGATCACGCGGATGGCGCTTGCCGTGAAACAGGATGAACCGCCGGATCCACTGCACATATTGCGTCTCGGTGCGAATGCTGTAATGCTTGACCCGGACCCGGTCGCGCACTTGGTCGAGCAGTTTGGGGGGAGGAAAGTATATCTGCTGGAAACATATGCCCCCTAACTAATAGCGATAAATCATATAAATCAAAGATATTATGAAGTTTGTTCCGGTTTTATACACCTTATATGAACTTATATATACACCTTTCAAGGTGTATATTGCACGTTAAGCTCAGATAGCCATGCGCACGCGTGAGCGGTCTTCGCGAGCATGTTTCAGCCACCGACAACTGATGAGGTGGAATGGAAATTGGTGAATTTACGGTGGCCGTTAAAAATGCTATTGAGCGAAGCGTATGCAACGTTCGCCGCATAACACAAAGCCGTTGATGCGGACGACGTGGACTACGCTTCGCGCCACATAACAATATTGCGGGGGGACGTTTCTTTCCAACAGAGCGGCCCGAGTCGAAGGAAGGGAAAAGCGTGATCCAAACCAGTCCAGTGGATACATGGCCATCTGCGCCTAACGCCTCGTTGGAGCACACACCGCTCGCTTCGCTCCCGGCTTACGCCCCTTCGGGGTGGTACTCAACTCGAACACGTTCGGCCTCTACATGAACCGCTCGAAGGTACTTGCTGATTTGGTTAGCTCGGCGACGGGCGCGAAAACTCACTACGACGTCTGGTGGGCACAAATGAGTGACGCCAAGCCTCAGTTTTTCCGCTCAATGAACGAGCACAGTGACTTCTTCCGCGCGTCACAAGATGCTCATTACACGGCATGCTTCATCTACTTGGCGCACCTCTTTGACAAACGTTCCGACTCTTCATCATTGCCAACCTACCTAGCGCTCATCCGAGAAGAAACAGACCCAACGAAGTTTCAAGATATTGAGTCGAGCTATACGGCATTGGCAAATCGGGCAGCTCCGCTTGTCACCGTGCGCCACAAGACCGTCGCTCACATTGATGCCCGCCTCTCTGAGAAAGATGTCTTCTCTCCACTCAATATCACCTGGAATGAAGTCCGCCGCATCATTTACGACGCCGCTACATTCATTGAACAACTTGCCGGTGCTCCTCATCAAGGTGCTATCGGAATTCCTCGTGATGGGCGGCTTGGTGAGGCTACGTTGAAGTTGCTGAGAGCGCTCAAGTGAGCCGAGGCCGAACCCATCATTCGAGCGGACCTGCGCGAAAAGCCGCGCAGGCCGCTCAATTCAAACGTTAGCCTTTAAGAGCATGCGCCGCTAAATTGTCAGAAAAAGTCCGGGCGTGCCCTGCGCAAGACTTGAGATACTTGGTCAATTACGTTGCCGCACCGCTGTACGAATTCATCGTCTACTTCGACAAGAGTTGAGACCTCGGAAACGTCACCCTCAAAGAAAAACGCCTCGTCGGGCATCTTTACGCGAAATGGTAGGGTCTCAGCCTTCGCCACAAGAGCATCGTAGCTGCGGCCCTTGCCATGCTTGAGTACATTGATGGCTGCGGCGAGATTGGAGAACTTTTCCTTCAGCTCGGTCTCACCTTGTTGATCTAAGATTTGCCCGGCCTCACGGAAGCCGTCGCTGCAGCCAAAACGGTCCTGTAAGCTCGCTTCAAAGATCGAGAACATTCCAACCGCCAAGATCACTTTCTGCAGCTGTATCATCTGTAGTGTTTTAACGAGCGAGGTGGCGCCACTGGTTTGCAGCGCTTCAACGGTTCGCTCGTTCGCATCCTGCAAGCTTGCAAGGGTAAAAGCGGCGCACCGGGAGGCAAGTTCATCAAAGCTGTGCATGGTTCACCTCAACATCAATCGGCGTATTTTTGCACGCTCTTGAGTTCCGCTGCCGGCTAACAACTCGTTCAAGGCGGACGGCTTCGCCGCCGCTTAACTCTAGCGTTGGGCTAACAGGAAGCAATGACCCATGGATGAGCTGTACATAAATGGTGATGTGCCACAAATTGAGGGGAAGCGGTGCGAGGCGTTTCTGTGCCAAGACTATCGGCATGAAGGCATCATCGAAGACAGAGCGTACATCACACACATGTGTTTTGAAGGCGCGTGGTATCGCCTCTACTTTGAGCCGTTCCTAATCTTTTGGCGCAGGTCTGAGGGGGCGCCCGAGAAATCAAACGAGGCGGGCTTCGAGTTTGGCTTGGAGGACATCGGGTCAAAATGCCACATTAAAGGAGCTTGTCTGGTCTTACTCACACAAGAATTGAGTGCGGGTGGAGTAGAGGTGAGATTCTCTTTTGAAAATGAGCGGTGGGTTTCTGTGGTTCACCGCAATGACCGAGCAGAGGTGACGTGTTCATGAAGCCCAACAATGCGCTCCAGGCGACCCGTCAGTCGCTACGCTCCTTCCGGGCGCCTGAGCGCAAACGTTGGGCGTCGTAGCCGCGGTCAATTTATGGACATAAGCTCAGAACAACTCGCGTATTGGTATTTGCGCTTGAACGGCTTTCTGACCATTCCGAATTTCGTCGTCCATCCAGATTGCGGCAGAAATCAAGAGACCGACGTTGATGTATTGGGCATTCGTTTGCCCTACCGTGCCGAGAACCTTCATCGCCCCATGAAGGATGAGCCTCGCTTTACGAGGGTGCACGAGAAGTCGTTCATCGCCATTGCTGAGGTAAAAAGCGGGCGCTGCGCACTGAACGGACCTTGGACGAGCCCGGAGCGTCAAAACATGCTGCGCGTGTTTCGCGCAGTCGGCGCCTTTCCAAAAATCGAGGCGGACTTGGCGGCCCAATCCCTATACGAGACAGGCCACTATCAAAGCCAGCTCTATTACGTCTCGCTAATGTGTCTCGGTCGTGAGGTCAATCCGGACGTAGCAGCCCGGTATCCTCTGGTTCCGCAAGTTCTCTGGCCAGACGTTCTTGCGTTCATCTACCGGCGTTTCAGCGAATACAAGAATCAGAAGGCGTCGCATCCGCAATGGGATGCGCATGGCACGGCACTCTGGGAGGTATTCGAAAGGTCACGTGACGAACGTCAGTTCGAGGAGAACATTCGTGTTCTGTGACAACGATGCCCAACACTGCAGTGCACCGGACGCGTCGCAAGCGGCGCACCGGTGGCTGTTAGCTCGGCTGTCCCTTGCTATGCCGCCGATACCGGGACGCGCCTGGATGTTCAAGCCAATCTTTCTGAGCTCCGGCATGGATGACCGATGTAATACCGAGGAGGCAAACCTGTTGGCGAGCCGGTTAGCTCTACGTTAGCGCGCTTAAATGAAGATAGCTCGAACTATTTGTTTCGCGCCTGTACTCATCTGCTTCTTGCCCTTCGAGGCATCCGCACAACAAGCTGTGATCGAGACCACATTTTTCTCAGCCCCTACACCGAAGAGCTATAGCGTCGATTGGGATCGATGCGGCCAAATTCTGCTCGTGCCTGAAGTGCAGAAACCCAGTTTTAAGATTATTTTCGTGTTCTATTGTTCGACCATGCTAAATGCAACCGCGCCTGAAGCATGCACGAACACTGAGCAAGAGTGGATAACAACAACTTCGAGGGGACCGGACACAAGCGGGGCTGCGCACCCCTTGTGTCCGGCCTCTCAAGTTGAACGTTATACAACATCACCACGAAGCGGAAAGGAAGCTTTATGAGCGCGACGCGATATGCAAACCCCGGTGCAATCGTCGAAACCGAGTGGCTGGCGAATAGTCTCGGCGATTCCCATCTGCGGGTTTTTGATTGCACAACGTTTCTCCATGACGAAATTGGAACCGGCAGGCCGTACCGCGTGGAGAGCGGTCGTGCCGAATACGAAAGAGCGCATATACCGGGGTCCGCTTTTCTCGATTTGCAAGAGGAACTCTCTGACAGTTCGAGCAAGTTTCGTTTCACCTTACCGAATGTTGAAACTCTCGCCGTTCGCTTCGCTGAGAAAGGCATCGGCACAGGCTCTCATGTCGTCCTCTACTCGCGAAAACGGATGCAGTGGGCAACGCGCCTATGGTGGATGCTTCGGTACGTTGGTTTCGATAATGCCGCAATTCTCAACGGCGGCTTCGACAAATGGATCGCAGAAGGGCGGCCGACGGAAACGATCGAGACGTGCTATCCGCCGGCAACGCTCGTAACCAAGCCGCGCCACGAGATTTTCATCGGGAAGGATGAAGTGAAGGCGGCCATTGGCGATCCGCGTGCGTGCATGATCAACGCGCTCGCACCTGACCTGCACAGCGGCGACAACCCGCGGTATGGGCGCCCCGGGCGCGTCCCTGGAAGTGTCAACGTGCCCGCGCTTTCGCTGATCGAAGAACACTCCCTCACGCTTAAGAGTGCAGATGTCGTTGGTGCAGCGTTCACGCAGGCCGGCGCGGAGCCATCAAAGCGTGTACTGGTTTATTGCGGCGGCGGCATCGCGGCGACGCTGGACGCTTTTTTACTGCACCAACTCGAGTATCCGAATGTTGCTGTCTACGATAACTCGATGCATGAGTGGGCGAACGACGAGACACTGCCGATCGAGCGAGATGACGCATAACTGTGTATTCGAGTGGAGCGACCGTCAGCGATGCTGCCGGGTACCCTGCTTGGGCAGCTATGATTAGTTTCACCACAACCATGGAGATAAACCATGACAAGCCCCACCAGTCCGCAACGTCCAGCCGGCATCATCAGCCCAATCGCTGACGGTAGGCGTTAGGCCGTGGAGCGTTTGTATATCTGCGTTAACGTGATATAAAAATATTGCCTGTCCGGTCATCATCAGGAGAGCAGTATCATGGATATCAGCGACGTTATGATTCATATTAATCAAGACCTTAACGAGCAACAAAGAAAGACGCTGGAGGAATCGATGCGGCAATTGGACGGTGTGGTCTCCCCACGTTTCAATCCTGGAAAAGAGCATTTATTGCTGGTTGCCTTTAATCCAGACGCAACCTCCACAGCGGTATTACTGGCTAAGGTCCAGTCCTTCGGTTACAGCGCACAATTGATTGGTGCATGACAAGATTGGACACCATCTCCCTGAAAAAAACAGGTGAGATGGCCGACCTGCTGGCACGACGCCATATCCGACACCTGCCTGCCAATCAATCGGCGATGCCCAACCCGTCATTTCACCGGACCTTGCGCATAGCGCCGCGTAGGCCGATGAATTCAAATGCTTCTGCTTTTTTTGCCAGCCACATTTACGCAGCACTCCATTTCGGCCCCGGCTATCGAGTCTATTTCACTCGTCGCGGCGAGGTGATCTACCTGCTTCTCCTGGGTGGCAATAAGTCCTCGCAGAAGCGTGACATCAAGCGCGCCCTTGAGATGGCGCGGGTTTTGGATAAGGAGTGAACCATGGCCAAATTTGCACCCTTCGACGCTGCTGATTATCTCGATGATGAAGAAACCATCGCAGAGTACATAACCGTCGCATTGGAAGATTCCAATCCCGATGTATTTCTAACCGCAGTGCGTGATGTGGCTCGCGCCCGTGGTATGGCACAACTTGCGAAGGATACCGGCCTTGGCCGCGAGAGTCTCTACAAAGCGCTTACACCAGGCGCCAAGCCACGCTACGACACCATGCTCAAACTACTTCACGCTCTCGGTGTGAAGCTCTCAGCTTCTCCGATCCATTCATGAGTACTTCACGGTTTCCTGCCGTGAGGTCCAACCCGGCGTTGCAGGGGACGCTCCGCCTATGGGTAGCACGCTCCTGAACTCAGGCGTTGGCACACCCCTGAACTTGAACGTTAGCCACCTCACGCTTACCCGATTGCAAGTGATATCACTTTATGATATCGTCCCCTCGTGAACGCCAAACATCGAAAAACGCTCAGCGCCATCTTTGCGCGCCCGACATCAGCGTCCATTCCGTTCGCTGACATTGAAGCGTTGATGAAGGCTCTTGGAGCTTTCATCTCGGAGCGCGAGGGTTCGCGCGTCAAGATCGAGTTCAAGGGTGAGCAGTGGCGGTGCCATCGGCCACATCCGGGAAAGGAAGCCAAGCGTTATCAAGTCGAAGAGGCGCGAGAGCTTCTGGAACGCGTAGGAGTAATGCCATGAACACTATGTCATATAAGGGCTATACCGCTCGCGTCGAGTACGACGAGCGAGACAATATTTTCGTCGGCCGCATTCTCGGCATCCGCAGCATCATTAGCTTTCATGGCGAGACGGTTGCGGAGTTGCGGGCCGAGTTTGAGCATGCTGTTAAAGACTATCTCGCTGAGTGCAAGAAGGAGGGACTTCATCCTGAGAAGCCAGCATCCGGCAAGTTGTTGCTCCGTGTGCCCCCTGAGGTTCACGGTCGGGCTCTGGTGGCCGCACAGGCCGCTGGCAAGAGCCTTAACCAGTGGGCGACCGAGGTTCTACAGCAGGCGGTTCAACCAGGTGGCTAACCTCTCGGTCAACCGGGCCTCGCGCATCAGGCCGCGCGAGGCCGGTTACCTCATTCGTTAGCCCTTTCACGGAGGCACCATGCCGTTTGATATTTCTGTCCTGCCCGTCTTCCTCGCGGTGTCCTTCGTGCTACTTATCACGCCGGGGCCTGATGTGGCATTTATTGTCGCCACTGGGGTGACTGAAGGCCGCCGTCCCGCCTTATGGGCTTCTACGGGCATCGCACTGGCCATGTTTGCTCATGCGGTGTTTGCTGCCGTGGGGGTTGCGGCAATCGTCGCCACGTCGCCTCTCGCGTTCGATATCATCCGCTATGGTGGCGCGGCCTACCTGGTCTTCCTCGCCTACAAGTCGTTTCGCGCCAGGCCTTTCGAGACCGGCACTCAAACTACCAGCCGCTCCCCATTCGAGAACTTCCGTCGCGGGTTCTTCACGAATCTGCTGAACCCCAAGGCCATCCTGTTTTCTGGCGTGTTTCTGCCGCAATTCGCCTCGCCGTCCTTCGGGTCGATCTTCCAGCAAATTGTCGGCCTCGGCGCAGTCCTGGCATTTCTCGGCCTGCTATTCCAGGCAGGCTTGTCCATCGCCAGCGGCAGCCTGGGGCAATGGCTGCTGTCGAGCCCACGTCGTCAGTTGGTGCTTGAGCGCCTGATGGGTGTGGTCTTTCTCGGCCTTGCAGTGCGGCTGATCGTCATGGAGCGCAAGGGTTGATGGGCATGCCATCAAGGGCCAAGCACCTCCAACTCACAGGATCACGAAGAACTGAATGATGCGAACGGAAAAAGAGAAAATGCTGGCGGGCGAGCTGTACCACGCGGGCGCCCCTGAAATCCAGGCCGATCAGGCCGCGGCGCAGGCATGGATGGTTCGCTATAACACGTCGCTCGACAAGCCGCACACGGAGCGGCACCAACTATTGGTGGAACGCTTTGCCGCTGTGGGGGATGGCGTCGTGATCCGCCCACCATTCCATTGCGACTACGGCTTCAACATCAGGATTGGCGCGGGCGCTTTTCTGAACTTCAATTGCGTGATTCTTGACGTCGTGGAAGTCGTGATTGGAGACATGACGCAAATTGGGCCTGGTGTGCAGATTTTGACCGCCGACCATCCCCGTGACCCGGCGCAAAGGGCTGCGGGCCTGGAGTTTGGTCGCCCGGTCCGCATTGGGCGCAATGTATGGATCGGAGCTGGCGCAATCATCTTGCCGGGTGTTTCCATCGGGGACGATGCGCTGATCGGTGCCGGAAGCGTCGTGACACGCGATGTGCCGGCAGGTGCGACTGCATTTGGAAATCCAGCCCGGTCAAGATCGACGGCAGAAAAATAAATACGCCGCGCATCCGGGCTTGCCCGGCCACTCGACTTGGGCATACCTGCGGCCTGACCATTCATTCAAGCCGATGCCGTTTCGCGGCGCGGGCTTAATTCAGGCGTCAGGCCACTTGTTGCATGATGCGCAACGTGATACATTCGGCATATGATCAAGACCTTTCGGCACAAAGGCTTGCGGCGTCTGTATGAAACTGGCGGTGCATCAGGTGTTCAAGCCAGTCACATCAAACGGCTGAGGCTGCAATTGATCGCACTGGATACCGCCCAAACTATTGAAGACATGGACATTCCCGGTTTCCGCCTGCATCCATTGAAAGGCGAAATGCGGGGTCGCTGGTCAATTACCGTCAGCGGCAACTGGCGAATCACGTTCGAGTTCCAGGATGGGAACGCTTATGTGTTGGACTATGAGGATTATCACTAATGACTATGCACAACCCCCCACACCCCGGTGAGTTCATCGCCGGCATCTACCTTGAGCCCAATGGGATCAGCGGCCGTGTGCTAGCCGAAAAGCTCGGCGTTGCAGCCTCTACGCTCAGTCGTGTTTTGAACGGCAGTGGTCGTATTTCGCCTGAGATGGCCTTGCGTCTTGCCAAGGCCATTGGCCGCTCTCCTGAAAGTTGGCTTGCCATGCAGGACGCACACGACCTTTGGATCGCACGGCAGTCTGTGGATTTGCACGGCGTAGGCAAGCTCAAGCTGGCAGCGGCCTGACCATTCATTCAAGCCGATGCCGTTTCGCGGTGCGGCTGAACTCCTCACCACAGACAAAGACTTCACGCATGCGGCCAAACACTGCTCGCTTCGCGTCTGGCCCGCGAAAGCAAAAGCGAAACGGTGAGACCCAACCCTTCCATCGAGAGGAAGCTTGGCTTGTACACGCTGTACGCTACAGTGACAGGGGAGGTCTACGTAAAGTCTGGTGCATGGGGCAGAACGGTATCGCGCGCGGAATCGCCGGAATATTTCCGGGTGGTGATCGTGATCTATGCGGGCCTCGCACTTGCCTTGGCGACCGTCTTCCGAGAATCGTTCGCACCATCACACTGCGCTCCAGCGGGAACGCCCGGCCGCTGGTTTGAGTTCATTGTCACGACGGAGGTCCCTACGATGCACATCGCCAAGCAAGACATCCCCGTAAGAATCAATGCGCCGGGCGCCATCGCCCGCCAAAAGACCGGGTTCGGCAGCGCGGACGGATACGGCACGATCAGCGGCGAATACTTTTCACTCGCCGCAGGCACCGATATCGCCCCGCTCCTTCAGGGGCTGGAGAACGATCTTTGCCAGGCTCCGCACTGGGGCTATGTCCTGCAAGGTGCGCTCACGGTGACCTATGCGGACGGCAGCAGTGAAGAAATCCATGGCGGCGACTTGTTCTACTGGCCACCTGACCACACGGTCAGAGTGGGTCAGGACGCCGATGTCATCCTGTTCAGCCCGCAGCACGAGCACAGCAAAGTGATCGATCACATGCTCGGGAAAATGGCTGGCTAACGACAGCAGCCTGGCCATTCATCTTGGAAAAAGCAGTTGAACCACAGAGACACAGAGAACAGCGAGCAAAAACATACGCTTGCATTCCTGCCGCGGTTCACCCGATGGATGAGTGGGAAAAAATGCGGAGAAGTCCCGTTTTTCGGGTTTCTCTGTGCCTCTGTGTCTCTGTGTCTCTGTGGTGCGGAATTTAGGTTCATTCAAGCCAACGCAGCCTGGCCGGCTTCGCCGTCCAGGGTCTTCCGGTTATGGGCAACATTGGGCGCATGCCCTTCCCGCAGGCTGGGCGTGACGGGCCCGGCCTGCGGCGCAAGAAACCCGTCAACCCAAAGGAGTGTCGGACATGAACAAGATGATGGTTGCAGTTTTCAACAGCGAGACGGTGGCCTTCGAGGGTCTCAGCGCGCTCAAGGCCCTGCACAAGGACGGGGACATCACGCTGTACGCCACGGCTGTCCTCGTCAAGGACACCTCCGGCAGCGTGAGCATGAAACAGTCTGCCGAAGGGGGACCCATCGGTGCCGCGCTCGGCCTGTTGGCTGGAAGCATGGTGGGTCTGTTGGCGGGGCCGGTCGGGCTCGTCGTGGGGGCGTCGGTAGGCGGACTGGCAGGCTTGGTCTCCGACCTGAACAAGGGGGGCATCGACATCCAGTTCGTGGACGATGTCTCGAAGGCTCTCGGCCCCGGCAAGGTCGCCGTTCTGGCCGATGTGGAGGAGAGTTGGACGGAGCCCGTTAACGCACGCATCAGGAAACTGGATGGGGTGGTCTTCCGGCGCCTGCGCTCCGAGGTCGTCGAGGACCAGCTGGCCCGGGAGTCTGTTGAATTCAAGGCCGAAGTAAAGCAGCTCAAGGACGAGCTGGCTCAGGCACACGCGGAAAACAAGGCCGCGATCCAGGCGCAGATCGACGAAGCGAAGAAGAAGGCCCAGGTGATGCAGGAACAGGCCAAAACCCGAATCGATCAAGCAAGGCGTGAAGCCGATGCGAAGATCGCCGCCATGCAGGAACAGCTCGAACACGCGAGCGATCGGCAAAAGGCAAAGATCGAGAAGCGTATCGCCGAAGTCAAGGCTGATCTGGAGGCCCGTCACGCCAAGCTCCAGGAGGCTGGGCGACTGGCCGGCGAGGCCTTGGCAATTTAGCGTCGCACCTGACAATCCGTTGCGCCGGACGGCTCGCGCGCGGCACTCCGCGCCGCCCGTCCGCCGCCGGTGAACGGGAATGTTCGCTGGCTTTTAACCATCGTCAAAAGGAGTCGTTCAAACATGAACACTATAGAGAACCAATTTTCTGGAATGCTTTCCCGTAACTGGTGGGTGCTGCTGTTGCGCGGTCTCGTCGCGATCGCGTTCGGTGTCCTGGTCTGGTTTCAACCCGGCATCTCGCTCGCCGCGCTGGTGTTGCTCTTCGGCGCATACTCGGCGGCGGATGGCATTCTTGGCGTCTGGACCGCCATCGCGGAACGCAAGGAACGTGAGCACTGGGGGCTGCTGCTGATCTGGGGATTACTGGGCATCGGTATCGGGATACTGACTTTTCTGGTCCCCGGCATCACTGCGCTCGCGCTTTTGTTCTACATCGCAATCTGGGCGGTCGCCACCGGCGTGCTCGAGATCGTGGCGGCAATCCGTCTGCGGAAGGAGATCGAGGGCGAGTGGCTGCTCATCCTCGGCGGGCTCGTCTCGGTCGTGTTCGGTGTCATCCTCATGGCGCAGCCGCTGGCGGGCGCGCTTGCCGTGCTTTGGCTGATTGCGATATACGCCGTAATCTTCGGCGTCCTGCTCGTGATTCTGGCGTTCAGGGTGCGCAATTTCGGCAAGTAACTTGCACGCTCATGAACGCGCACAACCGTGGAGCGGGAATGCGCGTCGATCACACGCGAGTCCGCACACCCGCTGCGCGGGGGAATATGTCTTTCACGGTGTATATTGCACGTGAGCTGGTGCGGCATGGTTTGCACTGAAGCAGTCGACATGAGAGGGAGTCATGAGCATTCCGGTTGAATCGTCGAACCTGGCAAGCGTCATCGCGCGCTATCGGTTCGCTTACCTGATGACGACGAACGCCAACAGTGCGCCCCATGCGGTTGCGGTATCCGCGGTGCTCCAGGGCCGCGAACTGGTTGTGAAGGGCATCGGCCGCCGCACCCGCGAAAACGCCCTGGAGCGGCCCGCGGTGGGTTTGGTCTGGCCACCGCAATCGGAATCGGACTACTCGTTGATCATCGACGGACAGGCCACCATCGTGGGCGAGTTGCTGCGAATCACGCCGGTGCGCGCGGTATTGCATCGCCCGGCACCGTCCTGTCAACCCGATGCGCCGGGCGCCTGCGAATCCGATTGCGTCGAACTCGATCCGGGAAACGAGCGGGCGGGGACGCAGTAGTCCTTGAAGGCGCCTCGCCGCCACAACAAGTTGTCCGCCAGCCTGAGAGAACCCGTGGAATTCGTGAACTGTACCGAAAAGGCACACGCAGAGGCGATCCTTGCCATACTCAACGAGGTCATCGCCCACTCCACCGCGCTATACGATTACAGACCGCGCAGCCTTGAAAGCATGTCGGGGTGGTTCTCAGCCAGGCAGGCCTCCAGCTTTCCCGTCATTGGCGCCATTTCACGCTCCGGCGAACTTCTCGGATTTGCAAGCTATGGCACTTTTCGCGCATGGCCCGCATACAAATATTCCGTTGAACATTCGGTCTACATCCATCGAGACCATCGCGGCAAGGGCCTGGCGCAGGCGCTCATGCGGCAACTCATCGAACAGGCCGTCGCGCAGCAGTACCACGTCATGATTGGCGGCATCGATGAAACAAATAGCGCCAGCGTCGCCCTCCATCAAAAGCTTGGATTCAGCCACGCCGGAACGATCAGGCAGGCGGGCTTCAAGTTTGGCCGCTGGCTCGATCTGGCGTTCTATCAACGCATTCTTCAAACGCCCCATGCGCCAGTTGACGGCTGACCGTTCATTACCGGCCGACGCCACGGGGATGCTTGTCCTCTATGGCGCTGGCGGTCCATGGCGGTTCGTTTCTGCCTGGCCGCTTCGTTACCTGTCCTGATCTGGCGCCTGCCCGTGGCCGACGCATTCAAAAGGAGCACATCGTGAACCCGGATTTCCTCTGCCGATTCCTGCTTGGCTCGCTGGTCGTCAACTATGTGATCCTGCTGATCTGGTTCCTTGCATTCGTCCTGGCGCGCCAATGGATGCGTGGCCTTCACACGCGCTGGTTCCGGCTGTCCGACGACTCCTTTGACGCCATTCACTACGGCGGCATGGCTGTCTACAAGATTGGAATCCTGCTGTTCAATCTGGCGCCCCTGCTTGCCCTGTACTTCATGGGCCGGGGCAGCTGAGCAGACATGAAAATAGTATTCACAGGCCTTGGCTCCCGTCGGGAGAAGATGGAGAACATACCGCATGCATCGGATCCTGCTTTCGTGGAGTTCGGGCAAGGACAGCGCCTGGGCGCTGCATGTCCTTCGCAAACAACCGGGCCTGGAAGTCGTGGGCCTGCTCACCACATTCAACGAAGTGGCCGACCGCGTGGCGATGCACGCCGTCCGCCATCGCCTCGTGGAACTCCAGGCCGCAGCGGCGGGACTGCCTCTCTGGCCGGTTCTCCTGCCGTTCCCCTGCTCCAACCTTGAGTACGGCGAACGGATGAGTGCGGTGCTCGGGCGCGCACGGGAGGAAGGGATTACGCATATTGCCTTCGGCGACCTGTTCCTGGAAGACGTGCGCGAGTACCGGATCCGCATGCTGTCCGGGACGGGGATCGAGCCGCTGTTTCCGCTGTGGGGCTCGCCGGCCGACACGCCCGCCCTCGCCCGTCAAATGCTGGACGCAGGCCTGCGCGCAATATTGACCTGCGTTGACCCCAGGCAGCTCCCGGAAGACTTTGTGGGGCGCCCGTATAATGCGGCGCTATTGGCCGGGTTGCCCGATGGAGTCGACCCGTGTGGCGAACGCGGTGAGTTTCATACCTTCTGCTTCGCGGGGCCGATGTTCGCGTCCGGGATCGCTGTGCAGACGGGCGAAGCCGTTTCCCGTGACGGGTTCCGTTACATGGATCTCGTACCCGAAAAGGTGAACGGCGAAGCGGGAAGCCTGTCCGGAACAGGCGGCTCGTTCATGAAGCCGGAGGGCGACGGGCAAGCGGTTTAAGGGAAGCGGGGACGACCTCGCTTCTCCAGCATATTTCGGGGACGACCCCGGCATTCTGGAAAGATCAACATGGCCTGGTTCATTCTTGCCGTCGCGGGACTGTTTGAGGTCGGCTGGGCAATCGGATTGAAATACACCGAGGGGTTCACCCGATTGTGGCCTACCGTCGGCACGCTCTTGTCGATGGCCATCAGTCTCGGGTTGCTGGGCATCGCCATGAAGTCGCTCCCCGTGGGCACCGCATACGCCGTCTGGGTGGGGGTCGGTGCCGTCGGGACCGTGGTGCTGGGCATCGTGCTGCTCGGAGAGCCTGCGAATACCGCCCGGCTCATCAGCGTTGCGCTGATTATTGCCGGGATCGTCGGACTCAAGCTTGCGACGCCGGCCTGACATTGCGTGCCGGGAGGCGCGTGTCGCAAGCGGCGCGTCAGGCCCGAAGACCGCTCAAGCGCGCGATCCGGGTGCCTGTCCTTGTCTGTGGGATCGACATTGTCTAACCTTTCGATCGAGAGGGGCCGCCTGCCTATGCGGCCGGCAGGTTCCCGACGCGGCGTCGCCGTTCCGGCGGCCCCGCCCCTCCCACGTCGAGCCGCCCAAAAATTGATGTGCACCCTGCACAAGATGGAGATGGAATCATGAAGACATATAAAGTTGGCTATCTGGTCGGCAGCCTGGCCAAAGGCTCGATCAATCGCCTATTGGCCCGGGCACTCTCGAGGCTGGCGCCCGATGCCGGGCTGGATCTGGTGGAAATTCCGATTCGCGAGCTTCCCCTCTACAGTTACGACTACGATGCGGATTTTCCGCCCGTTGCAAAGGCTTTCAAGCAGGCGATCGCCAATGTCGACGCAATCCTGTTCGTCACTCCCGAATACAACCGCTCGATTCCGGGCGCATTGAAAAATGCCATCGATTGGGCCAGTCGGCCGTGGGGGACCAATTCGTTTTCGCGCAAGCCCTCGGCGGTGATCGGCACCTCGCCAGGCGCAATCGGCACGGCCGTGGCCCAGCAGCACTTGCGCAGCGTGCTGTGCTTCTGCAACTCGCCGCTGATGAACACGCTCGAGGCCTATATCCAGTTCAAGCCAGGCCTGATCACGGAAAACGGGGAAGTGACGGATGCGTCGACCGAGGAGTTCCTGCGCAATTACCTGAAGGAACTCCACTTGTTCGTGGCGCGCGTGCTCACGGTGCTACCGCCAGGCGCGTGAGTGCAAATCAGATATGATGCCAGCCGGCTGGTCCTGTCCTGGCTTCGCGCCGGCAGCTCCGGCCGTGCCGGGGCGTTGGACCCGGGAAGTGCGGAGAGGAGAACACGATGAGCGACGAGCAGCTTGCGCCCGAGACGCAAGGCGTGACGGTGGAGTTACTCGCAGCGGTTGACCTTGGCCCCGAGATCGAGGGCATGACAGGGCGCCAGCTTCGCATGCGCAGAGTGACCCTCGACCCTGGGGGCGTCTTCGGCCCGATTCACACCCATCAAGACCGACCGGGCACCGTCTATATCCTGCAAGGAACGATCACTGACCATCGAAATGGCGTCGCGACGGACTATGGACCCGGAGCGGGCTGGCCGGAGGACAGGAACACGACCCACTGGCTTGAGAACAGAGGGACCATTCCCGCGGTGGAAATCTCGGTCGACATCGTCAGGCAGGAGTGAGCCCGGACCCGACATCCGGCCCGGCCGGGTCGAACCCGCGGCCCACCCTGATGCGCTGCATCGCCTCCGCTCCCTGCGTGCGTCGGCCAGCCACAACCTTGGGCCTCATACGAAATCGCATTGGAACGCATCCATGAAACGCATCAAGCTTTCCCTTCTGGCGGTACCGCTGCTGCTGACCGTGTTATGGCTGGCCGCCGATACGCTGGCCCCCGAGCCGTTCACCTATTTTTCATTTCGCACCGTGTTCATGCAGTACAGCGGGACGATCGGCATCGGCCTGATGAGCACGGCCATGCTGCTGGCGTTGCGCCCGAAATGGCTGGAACCGCATCTGGACGGGCTGGACAAGATGTACCGCCTGCACAAGTGGCTGGGCATCGCGGCGCTGGCGGTCGCCACTGTTCACTGGTGGTGGGGGCAAGGCACCAAATGGATGGTCGGTTGGGGCTGGCTGGAAAAACCCGCGAGAACGCCGGGCGCGGAGGAAACGCTCGGCACCCTGGAAAGCTGGCTGCGCAGCCAGCGGGGGTTTGCCGAATCCGTCGGCGAATGGGCGTTCTACGCCAGCGCCGTGCTGATCGTGCTGGCCCTGGTCAAGCGCTTTCCCTACCACTGGTTCGTCAAGACCCACCAATGGATCGCGCTCGCCTATCTTGCCCTGGCCTATCATTCTGCCGTGCTCATCAAGGTGGAGTACTGGTCGCAGCCGCTCGGCTGGCTGCTGGCGGCCTTGCTGCTGGGCGGCAGCGTGGCCGCGCTGCTGACCCTGACGGGCCGGATCGGAGCCGGCCGCAAGGTCCAGGGCAGCGTCGTGGCGCTGACCGACTTCCCCGCGCTGCGCGTGCTCGAAACGGCCGTGGTGCTGGAGGACGGCTGGCGCGGCCATGCCGCCGGGCAGTTCGCCTTCGTCACCGCGGAGCGCGGCGAAAGCGCGCATCCCTATACCATCGCCTCCGCCTGGAACCCCGCCGACCGCCGGATCGTCTTCATCACCAAGGCGCTGGGCGACCACACCGCCCGCTTGCGCGAACATCTGAAGCCCGGCATGCCGGTGACGGTGGAAGGCCCTTACGGCTGTTTCGACTTCGAGGATGCGCAGCCGCATCAGATCTGGGTGGGGGCGGGCATCGGCATCACGCCGTTCATCGCCCGCATGAAACAGCGCGCCGCCACGCCGGACGTCAGGACGATCGATCTGTTTCATCCGACCGCCGACTTCGAGCAGGCCGCCATCGACCGCCTCAGCGCAGATGCCGACGCCGCGGGCGTGCGCCTGCACCTGCTGGTCGGTTCAAAGGATGGGCGACTGAATGGCGAACGTATCCGGACCGCCGTACCGGAATGGCAGTCGGCCAGCATCTGGTTCTGCGGCCCGCCGGGGTTCGGTCAGGCGCTGCGCGAGGATTTTCTCGCCCATGGCCTGCCGCCGCAGCGCTTCCATCAGGAACTGTTCCAGATGCGGTGAGGGCAGCCGGGGCCGCTTCCCGCCCGTGAAGACTTGCTATAGTCAATCAGACAGGTGATCAGGACATCTTGTCAAAACGTCACCTCGTCACGAGAAGGAACAGCCATGAGTAGCCAGCAGGAAAATGTTGAAAGCATGACGGGTTTTGGGCCTCTGGCCGGTCTGATAGGGGTCTGGGAAGGAAGTCGCGGCACCGACATCTCCCCCGGTTTTCCCGACCGGATGAAGACCGATACCGAAAAACAGTATCACGAACGCTGGGTGTTCGAGCCGGTCAACCCCGCAGTCACGAACCATGACCAGAAACTCCGGCAGCTGGTCTGCGATACGAGTGCCTGGCGGGGAAGCCCGTCCACGGCGGGCAAGATCGCCGGGGAAGCATTCCATGGGCAAAGAGGTTACTGGATTTGGGATCCCGCCAGCAAAATGGTACTGAATTCGTTTGCCGTCCCGCGCGGCATCGTCATCAACGCCGGCGGGATGGCAGAACCTGATGCGACGAGTTTTGAGCTGGTGGCGGAAGCGGGGCCGGAGGTCTACGGCATTTGCCAGAACCCCTACCTGGTCGAGAACTTCAAGGTCGTGCGCTACCTCCTCAAGCTCAGGCTGGGCGGCGACGGCAGTCTCGATTACGAGCAGGACACGCAGCTTGAGATCAAGGGCCGCGGACTCCTCCACCACACCGATACCAACCACCTTGTGCGTCAAAACCCATGACATCACCCGGCATCGTCAAACTTGAAAGTCCATACTCGTTCAGCGGGACCGTGCAACGACTGCTCGATGCGTTCGCCGAAAAAAACATCCGGGTCTTCGCGACAATTGACCAGCAGGCCGAGGCCCGGGCGGCTGGCCTGTCGATGCCTCCCACGACGCTGGTGATCTTCGGCAATCCCAAATCGGGCACGCCGCTGATGCTTGCCAATCCGGAAGTCGGCCTCGATCTTCCATTGAAAGTCCTGGTGTGCGAATCCCGACCCGGCACGACGGTCGTGATGTTCGTTTCGGCATCCGAGATCATTCGGCGGCACGCGCTGTCGCCTGAACTGACGTCCAATATCCAGCCTGCGGAACATCTTGTTCGAGGCGTCCTCGGCCAGGCCTGATTCAGGCGTTCGGGGTCATCCGCCCTGCTCCTTTACGACAAGGTATCGGTATGCGAAATGCTGGGATACGACCCGTATTCCCTGGCATGCGAAGGCCGCATCGGCGCCGTGGCCGCCTCCGCCACGGCGATGCAAGTGCTGGCCCGCTGGCAAGCACTGGCTGCGGCCCCTGCCGAACGGATTCAGGAGCCCCCAGCGGGCCAGGAGATCCTGTCCGCGAGCACCTCGGCAAGATGCGCGTAGCCGCGATCCGTAAGGTGGCAGCCGTCTATGAAGACCGGCTCGCTCACGGCATCGAAGGCGCCGCCCAGGTCGATGAACTGCGCGTCGTCCGTCGCACCCAGAGCTGCTGCCAGATTGCGTCGATAGGACGCATAGGCTGCAGCGAACCCGGTGCTTCCGGTGCGCGCCGCCGAACGAAGTTTCGCTTCCTCGGCACCCATTCGTTTGCGCGTGGTTTCGATATCCGGCTGCAGCGCGATTACATAGCGTCGACCGTGATCCCCGGAGAAGCGGGCCATGATTTTGTACATTTCGGCCACTCGCGGCACCCACTTGTCCGAGCTCGCCTGATCGAACGCGTATTCACCAGCCTTGGGAGCGGACACCTGCCGTACTTCCCGGAAATAGACCACAAGACGCCAGATCCCAAGGCTGCCGGCCACCTTGCGCAACGCCGTGGTCGTGTTCATCGGTCGCAATACCCGGGTCACCGCTTCACCAAGTTCGCGTGTCTCCGGCCGGTCGAAAATTTCTCCCGTTCCATGAATCATCGTGGTCAAGTCGTTGTAGCCGGTCAGGCTGACGACGAGGTCCGGGTCGAAATCTTCCATGAATCCTGTCAATACAGTCATTTCCTGACGTGCGATGTACCCCAGGTACGCCGCGTTCATCACGCGGTAACGAATGCCATCGCCACGCTGGTTCAGGGTACGTTCCAGGTTTGCACTGATGGTATGGTCGTTCGATGACGCGCCAAGGCCCCAGGCGGTTGAACCACCCAGCAGCAGCACCCGGAATTCCTTTGGCTGACGCGGCGCGATTGCCCTGTCCCGAAAGCCCAGTGCATTGGTGCTGATCGTCGGCAACCTGCTGTTCGGTGCGCCCAGATAGCCGAGAAAAGGAAGATATCGCTTGTCCATGCGATACATGTCAAAGAGAATGGCTTTTGCATCCGTCCCCTGTGAGAAATACGAAAGATTGAGTCGGGGATCGCGTCGAGCCATGACCATGGCCCGCCCATCCGGATCGAACGGATAGAGAATCCGACCGGCAATCTCCAGAATGACCAGTATGAAGATCAGCGGAACCAGACTGAAAACAACGGTCCTGGATTTACTTCTGTGCGTGTTCGACATGGTCCGGTTTGATTCATGGGGACGACGGCCATCCGTCTCCCTGGGCGAATCAGAACAAGGTGTAAATGAACGGCGCAATGGCGGAACCCTGACTCAGCACAACAAGCCCGCCCAGCAACAGCAGGACGACGATGATCGGAGCCAGCCAGAATTTCTTGCGTTCCTTCATGAACGCCCACAGGTCGTTAAGGATATCGAGCATCAGAAAGGTCTCTCCAGATGTTTGGGGGAGTGTTTCACGCTTGGAATGCGGTAGGTCGCACCGTCTTCGAACCTGCGTCGCATCGGGTCGGATCCGAACAGCCTGCGCATGAGCCCCACCGGAAACAGGATCAGGAAGAAAAACACGCCCAGAATGACGCGTGTGTTGACGGCGCCCAATACAGCGCCGAATTTCATCCAGCCACGGTAGACCGGGCGCAGGATGCCAGGCGCGGCCAGCGCGGCAAGTCCCAGGACGGCGAACAGCACCCAGGGCCAGACAGGCACGGGGCGGCCGAGCAGCCAGGGCAGGATCAGGCCGAACAGGCATGCAACGATGGCGCCGGTGGTCAGGCCGAATTGGCGCAGTTCGGCCCGACCAAGCCTGGAGATGTCGTGGCCGCTCATGGTCAGTCCAGTTCGAATTCCTGCATCCACGATTCATCCCTGGGTAGGGTCGGCTGGTCCGGTTTGGCAAGAATGAAGTTCTCGATGACCAGATAGTCCATTTCCGTTCTCATGAAGCAGCGATAGGCATCTTCCGGCGAGCCGACAATAGGCTCGCCACGCACGTTGAACGAGGTGTTCACCAGGACGGGGCAGCCCGTGCGCTGTTCGAAGGCCTCGATCAGCTTGTGGTAGCGGGGGTTGGTTTCCCTGTGCACGGTCTGGATACGTGCCGAATAGTCTACGTGGGTGATGGCGGGAAGCACTGAACGTGGCACGTTGAGTTTTTCTATGCCGAAGAGTTTCTGCTCTTCCCCGGTCATCGCGATGCGATGTTCCTCGCGCAGCGGCGCGACGATCAGCATGTAGGGGCTGGGCCGGTCGTGCTCGAAGTACCTGCCCACGCGCTCGGCAAGCACCGAGGGCGCGAAGGGGCGGAAGGACTCCCGGTACTTGATCTTGAGATTCATCACCGACTGCATCCTGCGGCTGCGGGGATCGCCGATGATCGAACGTCCGCCCAGCGCGCGGGGTCCGAACTCCATGCGGCCCTGAAACCAGCCGACCACGTTCTCGCCATCGAGGATCCCGGCCAGCTCCGGATACAGGTCGGCGTCCTCCACTCGCCGGTATTGTGCGCCCACCGAGTCGAGAAAGTCCGCGATCTCGGAATCCTCAAACCGCGGGCCCAGGTAGCTTCCCTTCATGCCGTCGAGGCCGCCATCTGGCGTACGGGGTTTGTCCAGATACTGGTACCATACCGCCAGTGCGGCCCCCAGCGCACCGCCGGCGTCTCCGGCGGCAGGCTGAATCCATATGTCCTTGAACGGCCCTTCGCGCAGTATGCGGCCGTTGGCCACGCAATTGAGTGCCACGCCGCCCGCGAGACACAGATAGTCTTCTCCAGTCTCCTTCCGTACCGTGCGGGCCAGTCGTAAAACGATTTCCTCGGTCGCCTCCTGCACCGAGCGTGCAAGGTCCATATGCGCCTGCGACAACGGCGACTCGGGCTTGCGTCGCGGCATGCCGAACAGCGCGTCGAACTTGTCGTTGGTCATGGTGAGCCCGGTTGCATAGTTGAAGTAGGACATGTCGAGGCGGAAAGTGCCATCCTCCTTCAAGTCGATCAGGTGTTTGAAGATAAGGTCGACATACTTCGGCTCGCCATAAGGGGCCAGCCCCATGACCTTGTATTCTCCCGAGTTGACCTTGAAACCCGTGTAATACGTGAAAGCCGAGTAGAGCAAGCCAAGAGAGTGCGGAAAGTCGATCTCCCACAAGGGGGTCAGGTCGTTGGATTCGCCATGCCACGCTGTCGTCGTCGACCATTCCCCCACGCCATCCAGGCACAGCACCGCCGCCTTTTCATAGGGGCTGGGGAAAAAGGCTGAAGCGGCATGCGACTGGTGATGCTCCGAAAATAGCAGCGGTGGAAGCCGGGATTCCTTGATGCCGGAAAGTTCGGAGAATTCCTTGCGCAGCTGATGCTTGAGGTAGAGCTTCTCCTTCAGCCATATGGGCATCGCGGCAAGAAACGAGCGGAAACCCTTGGGCGCATAGGCCAGATAGGTTTCCAGCAGACGCTCGAACTTGACCAGCGGCTTGTCGTAAAAAACCAGATACTGGACATCGCCCAGGCCGATTCCTGCTTCCCGCAGACAGTAGCGAACGGCATGAAGCGGAAAACGGGCATCGTGTTTCTTGCGGCTGAAGCGCTCTTCCTGGGCGACAGCAATGATTTCGCCATCGCGCAACAGGGCCGCCGCGCTGTCATGGTAGTAGGAGGAAATTCCAAGAATGGTGGTCATCGGTCGGGATTGGCGAGCCGCGTTTTATTGATCGATCGCGAAATTCTCATGTCCTGATGATCCGGCTATCCGCGGCGCTTGTCCTCAATTTTTCCCCGCTGTCAGCCGATGTCGGCACGCTGCCAAAACAGGCCGGCAGCGCCGCAATGTATCGAATCGTTGTAGCAAACCAGCCAGAGCCATCATAAGCAAGAAATGAACCTGATGATGGGAATCCGCTCAATGCCAATGTTTTCAGGGCTCGTCCCCGGGACGAACCGAGAAGCGCAAGAAACTGTAAAGTATTTCGACAAGCCGCGTCCGGAGTCCAGTGCATCCGTTGCCCTTCAGCAGCCCAAGTGCGAACAGGCTTCAAATATCCCTTCGCCGGATCAATATGTACCTGTCAATGTGGCAGACTCGCTTCAGCCAAACTGACCACAGAACCCGGAAATTCGCCGTCAGGATTTGACCTGCCGGCGGCAGCGATCGGCCCACACGGCCGCTTCCACCCGCGAACGCAGGTTGAGCTTCTTCAGCAGATGCTTGACGTGGACTTTCACCGTGCCCTCGGCGATGTTCATCTCGCGGGCAATCAGCTTGTTGCTCTTGCCATCGACCAGCTGATCCAGGATGCGATGCTCCTGCTCGGTCAGGCCGGCTTCGGTCAGGTTTGCGGGACGGCTCTTTTCGCGCAGCGAGGCGACCAGCAGCTGGGTCAGCCGTTCGCTGATGGTGATCTTGCCGTGTGCGGCGTCGGCCAGTTGCCGCATCAGGTCTTCCGGTTCCATGTCCTTCAGCAGATAGCCGTCGGCCCCTGCCTGCAACGCGGCCATCAGATCTTCCGCCTGATCCGACACAGTGAGCATGATGACGCGCGAATCGAGCCCTTCATCCTTGATCGCCTTCAGCACGTCGATGCCGCTCATGTCCTTCATGTTGAGATCGAGCAGGATCATGTCGGGATGCAGGCCCAGTGCAAGCTGGATGCCTTCCCTGCCGCTGGGCGCTTCGCCGACAAAGCGGAATTCGGGCGCGGCCTGAATCAGCTGAATCACTCCCTTGCGGAAGAGGGGGTGGTCGTCGACGACCAGGATGGTGTGGATATCGGGCGGGCTCATGGGGGCGTGGCCAATTGTATGGGAGAAACGGGCAGCGCGTCGCGTCGCGCGGCCGGCATGAAGTGCAGGGTGATGCGGGTGCCGGCGGTGGGAAGCGTCTCGACGCCCAGCCGGCCGCCCAGATTTCTGGCGCGCTCTTCCATGATCGTCATGCCGTAATGATGCGCCCCCGCCGCCTGACGAATGCCGATGCCATCGTCGCTCACGATCGCCGACACCGAGCCGTCGCTGTTGCAGCGCACGCTGATGGCGGCCTGTTGCGCCCGGGCATGGTTGAGCACATTGGAAAGCGCCTCGCGCACGATCTGCAGCGCGTGGATTTCCTCGTTGGGGGTGAGCGTGCAGCCGGCCAGGTGGACATCCAGCTTGATGGGGATTCCGCCGCGCGCGGAAAACTCATTCACGGTGTCCTGCAGCGCGGACGCCAGCCCTTCCCCTTCGATGCGAAGACGAAAGGTAGTCAGGAGTTCGCGTAACTGACGATAGGCGCTGTTGAGCCCTTCGCGCAGTTCTTCCAGCACCTCGGAGGCTTCGCCGGGCACGCTCGATGGGTCCGGCCGCGGCTCTTTCGCAGCGAGCAATGGCTTCAGGCGGCTGACCTGTATTTTCATGTAGGCGAGCGATTGCGCCAGTGAATCGTGCAGCTCGCGCGCCAGGGCGGCGCGTTCTTCCAGCAGCGACAGGCGCCGGTTCTGCTCGGTCCGGCGCGCGGTACCGATGGCGATGCCAATATGGCGCGACAGCGCTTCCAGCAGGTGGATCTGCCATTGCACCAGCTCCCTGCCCGGCGGCATTTCCAGTTGCAATACGCCATAGTGGTGCTCGGTATCCTTGAGCGGCAGCGACAGCATGCGGCGACCATCCCGTAACGCATGGACGGCCAGCGTCCGGTGGGCGAGACAGTCGGCGCAGGTCGACAGACCGCACTGGGCGGGATCGCCGCCGTTGTCCGGGTGCAGCGTGCTGGCGATCACGCGTGCGCGTGTTTCACCCGCTTCCACCAGGCAGGCCAGTCCATGCCCGACACCGAGGACATTCTCCAGGTCGTTGAGCAGGATGGCATAGGTATCCGGCGCCACCGGCCCGTTGTAGAGCCGGGCGATGGAGTGATAGAGCAATTCCAGCGAACGGTTGGCGATGGTGAGCTCGGCGGTCTTTTCCTCCACCCGCGCTTCCAGGTTCTGATACATCCTGGACAGATCCTCGGCCATGTGGTTGAACGCCTGCCCCAGCCGCCCAAGCTCGTCGCTGCCGGTGTGCTCGGTGCGCACCGCGAGGTTGCCTTGGCCGACATTGGCCGCGAACGACAGCAGGTCGCGCAGGGGCAGGATCAGGTCGTTGCGTGCCAGATACAGCATGAGCGTACCGACCAGCAGCGTCATCAGCAAGGCCGCGCCGAGCACCATGCGCAGGACCAGAATCTTCGCCTCGGTATCGCGCTCGATCTGCTTGACCAGATGGTTGATCCTGTCGACGAAGCCATCGACCTCGGCGATCAGCGAGAGCTGGCTTGCCGCAGTGGGTGCGCCGCCGCTTGCCTCCGCCCTGAAACGGGACTTCATGCCCTGCCAGGCCTGCAGAACCGTTGCATAGCTGCGCGTCAGTTCGGTTTCGACATGCCGCGGCATCAGTTCCATGATGTGCGGCTCGACCAGCGTAGCGTCGAACGCATCGATCGCCCTTTCAAGCTGGGCGGAAGGAGGGCTGCTCTCCGGCAATCTGGACGACAGGGCCAGGCTGGTCATCCTGTAGGTCTGCAGGCGCAGACTGCCGGCCACGTTGATCGCTTCGCCGCTGCCCTGCACCGACTCGGCGATGATGCCCGAACTGGCCATGCCGAGGATGGCGAAACTGGCGATCAGCGCCAGGGCGCCGCCCAGTTTCAGCAGCAGCGAATGCTGCAGGAAACTACGTTTCTCGTTCATATGTCCGCCTCCTGCCGGGCCAGGCCGCCTGGAAAATAAGGGAGTATCCCGAAAGTACCAGAAGTGTAAGCCCGTATCCGCTCCCATGTGTCCATTCATTGCAAAAACATGGGCTTAGCAAATATCCCTTATCGGGCCGTGGATTATTGCAAGAGATCAGCTTCAATTCAGGGTCCGATTATTTAACACCTAGGGATCGATTTTTCCTTATATTCGAACGCCCAAGTGCGGTATATTGTCGCAGGGCAGACGGCCGTGCGGCTGCAGCCCGTTTGATCGCTCCGGATTGCCTTGCTTCGATCCGGGCGTAAGCGCCAATTACTTTCTTGAGATGGGGAGCACACGACATGACGCAGGACCATACGCAGGACGACAACAAGCCATCCGACGCCCAGCCTGATCTGAGCCGCCGGAAATTCATGAACACCGCTGCCCTGGTCGGGCTGTCTGGCGCGGGTCTTTCGCTGGGCCTGTCTGCCTGCAACAAGAAAACGGCACCCGCGACGGGTGAAGGCGCGGGAACGGGCGCCGCGCCTGCCGCACAGGCCGGAAGCGATATCCATTACAGCAAATACGAGGTTCCGCCGGGCAAGCTCGATGAATACTATTCGTTCTCAAGCGGAGGCCACTCGGGCGAGGTCCGCATCTACGGCATCCCGTCCGGCCGTGAACTCAAGCGCATTCCGGTGTTCAACATGGACGCGCTGGTCGGCTGGGGGATCACCAACGAATCGAAGGCGATCATCGGCACCAAGCCGGACGGCAGCCTGAAGTATCACACCGGCGACACGCACCACGTGCACCAGTCCTACACCGACGGCGTCTATGACGGCAAGTACATGTTCGTCAACGACAAGATCCACGGCCGTCTGGCACGCATCCGCATGGATACCATGGAATGCGACAAGATCACCGAGCTCCCGAATGTCCAGGGCTTTCACGGCACCTTCACCGACAAGCGCGATCCGGTCGATTCCACGATCAATCACACCACCCGGGTATTCTGCGGCGGCGAGTTCTCGATCCCGCTGCCCAACGACGGGCGTGATGTGAACGACCCCAGCAAGTACAAAGCGATCTTCACCTGCGTCGATGCCAACACCATGGAACCCCGCTGGCAGGTATTCATCGACGGCAACTGCGACCTGGTGGCCAGTTCCTACGATGGCAAACTCGCCGCGACCAACCAGTACAACACCGAAAAGGGGATTCATTATGAGGACATGATGGTGGCGGAAATGGACGCCTGCCTGTTCTTCAACGTGGCCCGCATCGAAGAAGCCGTGAAAGCCGGCAAGGTCAGCTATATCGCGGGTTCCAAGGTTCCTGTCGTCGACGGCACCAAGGAGGCCAACAAGGATCCCAAGACCGCACTGACCTGCTATGTGCCGATCCCGAAAAACCCCCACGGCGTGAACGCGAGTCCGGATGGCAAGTACTACGCCTGTTCGGGCAAGCTCTCGCCGACCGCCTCGCTCATCGAACACGACCTGGTGCTGAAATGGTTCGATGGAGGCCTGGCCAATCCGCGCGACGCGGTGGTCGCCGAACCCGAGATCGGTCTCGGCCCGCTGCATACCGGTTTCGATAACAAGGGCAACGCCTATACCACCCTGTTCCTCGACAGCCAGATCGTGAAGTGGAACGTGGATGCCGCGATCAAGTCGTACAAGGGCGACAAGAGCGCCAAGCCGGTGGTCGACCGCATTGACGTGCATTACCAGCCCGGTCATGGCTTCACCTCGATGGGCGAGACCAAGGATTCGGATGGAAAATACTTCATTTCGGACAACAAGTTTTCCAAGGACCGCTTCCTGCCCGTGGGGCCGCTGCATGCCGAGACCGCCCAGCTGATCGACATCAGCGGCGACAAGATGCTGCTGGTCGCCGACCACTCGGTCTACTCGGAGCCGCACGACTCCATCATCGTCCGTCGCGACATCATCAAGACGCGCCAGATCTACAATCTGGACGACTTCCCGAACGCGGTGAAGGATCCCAAGGATTCCGGCGTCTTCCGCAACGGCAAGAAGGTCACGGTCAAGCTCACCAGCCAGGCCCCGACCTTCAGCCTGCGTGAATTCAAGATCAAGAAGGGCGACGAAGTCACCATCATCCTGACCAACCACGACAAGGTGGAAGACCTGACCCACGGCTTTGGCATTCCCAAGTATGACATCCAGTTCATCGTCAACCCGCAGGAAACCAAATCGGTCACCTTCGTGGCGGACAAGCCGGGCGTCTACTGGTGCTACTGCACCAATTTCTGTCATGCACTGCATCTGGAGATGCGCAGCCGCATGATCGTCGAGGTCTGAGCAGTCACTCCGTTCCTGCCGGGTGGGCCGGGAGGAACGGAGGGCCACTGTGCCATGCCGCCGGCCAGCCCGGCGGACAAAACACGCGCCTGCCTGTATGCTGTGGCTCCTCGCGCGTGCTCCAGTTGATATTCAGATATTTGCGGTTCCTTCCCATGAATTTTCTCGCCCGCCATCTTGTCCACTTCCTGACCATGCTCTGCCTGTGCTGCGCATACGGCCTGGCCGCCGGCAAAAGCTACGAGGCGCCGCTACCGGCACAACTCTCCACCGATCCCGACCTGTGCGCGTACGTCCCCTGCAAGGACGTGATGCCTGGCGCCGACAGCTTTTCCAAACGCATGGGCAAGCCGGCCTATGTCGAGGCCTACCGGAACGAGAAAGCGGAGCATGACGACAAAAGCGATCATGGCGAAGAGCAAGACAAGCACAATCGGCACGGCCAGAAAGACACGCACGACGAAAAAGGCAAGGACGGCCGCAAGCTGATCGGCTACGTATTCCTGTCCACCGACGTCGTGGACATTCCCGCCTATTCCGGCAAGCCCGTGGTGACCCTGATCGGCATGGATACCAAGGGCATCATCACCGGCGTCCGGGTCCTGAAGCACTCCGAACCGATTCTGCTGGTGGGGATTCCCGAGTCGGAACTCACCAAGTTCGTCACGCAGTACCTCGGCAAGTTCGTCGGCGACAAGATCGAAGTGGGGGCCTCCGGGTCTGGCGAAGGCATGATCGGGGTCGATGCGATCTCCGGCGCCACGGTGACGGTCATCGCGGAAAACCAGGTCATCCTGCGTAGCGGTGTCGAAGTCGCCCAGCAGGTGGGCATCATCAAGCCGACGGTGCGCTCCCAGGCGAAGTTCAGGGATGTTCCGGGCACGCTTGACTGGCAGGCGCTGCGTAACGAAGGCAGTGTCCAGGAACTCAAGGTCAAGCCGGAGGAACTCGGTCTGGATCCCGGCGGGCAGCCCTACATCGACATCTATTTCGGTTATCTCAATGCCCCGACGGTCGGGCGCAGCATCCTGGGCGAGCATGGCTACGCCTCGTTGATGTCGAGACTCCAGCCGGGCGAGCATGCCATTTTCATGATCGCCAACGGCACAGGTTCCTTCAAGGGCTCGGGCTTTGTCCGCGGCGCCATCTACGACCGGATACAGGTTTCCCAGGGGATCGACACCTTCACCTTCCGCGATCTGGACTATCTCAACCTGTACGGCATCGAGGCCGCCGGCGCTCCGTCCTACAAGGAATCGGCCATCTTCATCATCCGCTCGCCGATGTTCAGCGCGGCCTACCCCTGGAGCCTCGTCTACCTGGCCAACAAGCGCGACCGCCAGACCGAAGCCAAGACTTTCGTCAATTTCGACCGCGAATACTGGCTGCCGGCGCGCTATCTGGAAGGCGGCCGGCCTGAAATCGTCAAGCCCGAGGCCACCTGGGTCAAGGTATGGAAGACGCGCAAGACCGAAGTCATCCTGTTCCTGCTGTGGCTCACGGCGGCGGGAACGGTCTATGCGCTGCGCGACAAGCTGGTTCGCCGCTCGACGCACAAGGACAAGCGCTGGAAGGATATTCCCAAGTATCTGCTGTGGATCACCTCGATCGGCTTCGTCGGTTTCTACCTGCTGGCGGTGCCCTCGATCACGCAGGTGCTGACCTGGTTCCACGCCATCCTGTTCGAATGGCGCTGGGAGCTGTTCCTGTCCGATCCGTTCGTCTTCCTGTTCTGGATCTTCATCATCATCACCGTATTCTTCTGGGGACGCGGGATGTTCTGCGGCTGGATGTGCCCCTACGGCTCGCTCGCGGAACTGACCTACCACGTGGCCGGCAAGCTGGGACTCAAACGCTATCAGCGCCACCTGCTGCCGCAGAACTGGCATGACCGTCTGAAGTGGATCAAATACGGCATCTTTGCGATTCTGCTCGCGGTATCCTTCTATTCCATGGGGATCGCTGAAAAGCTCGCCGAGGTCGAGCCGTTCAAAACTACCTTCCTGGTCGGCGTGTGGAACCGCTCATGGCCTTTCGTGACCTTCTGGACGGTCCTGATCGTCGCCTCGGCCTTTTTCGAGCGTCCGTTCTGCAAGTACCTGTGCCCGCTCGGCGCCGCGCTCGCCGTGCCGTCGACGTTCCGCTGGTGGGGCCTCAAGCGCAAGCAGGAGTGCGGGCCGTGCAAGGCGTGCCAGGTCGGTTGCGGCTCGCAGGCGATCGACGACAGCGGTCGCATCGACCAGCGCGAATGCCTGCTGTGTCTGGACTGCCAGGTGCTGTATTACGACGATCACGCCTGCCCGCCGCTGGTCAAGGAACGCAAGGCTCGCACCAAGGCCGGCCAACCGCTGACCGCGATCGGATCGGACGGCTATTTCATCCCCATCGTCCCGATTTCCGCCCGTTCCGCGCAGGCGGCCGCGGCGCCTCCCAGCCTGCCTGCCTTCATCGGCCAGGAGTTCTTCGATCACCTGTTCCCCTGGAGCCGCAAGGTCTTCCAGCAGCCCATCCTGCTGCAGGCCGTCACATTCGCCCTGACTGTACTGGTGACCTGGGTGTGGGTGCTCGGCGCCGCCGGCCAGATCGGCCCCGGCATCGTGCTCGGCTGGTGGCTGGGCTGGAGCGTCTATGAACTGGTCGTGCGCATGCGCTGCAAACCCTACGTCAAGGATGGTCCATGGTGGGGACGCAACCTGCGCCCGGCCTCCTGGGCTGACATGGCTTCCTACGTGGCGTTCAAGAACCTGCTCATCGCGGTCGTCCTGTTCCTGCTCATGAAGAGCTTCGGGATACTGGATGTCCTGCAGGATCTGCCGGGACTGCAATGGCTTTATTAGCGATCAGACCGGGCGCACTGTTGGTTCTGGCCGGTCTGCTGATCGGTATGGCAGGCCCGGGCCGCGCCGACATCCTGACGGTGCAGCCAGGCCAGTCCATCGGCGCGGCCATCGCCCAGGCCCGCCCGGGCGACGAAATACGTGTGGAGCGCGGCCTGTACCGGGAAAACCTGCAGATCGACAAACCCCTGACGCTGAAGGGAATCGACCGCCCCACCCTGAGCGGCGGCCTCAAGGGCGACACCCTCCACATCACCGCCGGGGATGTCACCATCGATGGTCTGATCGTACGCGATTCCGGCGGCAGCCTGGTCGAGCAGAATGCCGGCATCAACATCCGGCCGGGTGCCGATCGTGTGACGGTACGCAACTGCGACCTGACCTACAATCTTTTCGGCCTGTGGATCGAAAAGGCGAACGACGTACATGTCGAGAACAACGTCATTACCGGCAAGCGCGATTACCGCTCCGTCTCGCGCGGCAATGGCATCCAGCTCTACAACACGCAGCGGGCGCGCATCATCGGCAACCAGATCAGCTTCACGCGCGACGGCATCTACGTGGATGTGTCCCATCATGCGATCTTCCGCAACAACCGCATTCACGATGTGCGCTACGGCACCCATTACATGAATTCCTACTACAACGTGTGGGAAGGCAACGACTCGTACCACAACCGGGGAGGATTGGCGCTCATGGAAGTGCGCAACCAGATCGTGCGCAACAACCGCGCCTGGGGAAACTCCGACCACGGAATCATGCTGCGCACCATTCAGGATTCGGTGGTCGAAGGCAACATCGTCGCCGGCAACAACCGCGGCTTCTTCATCTACGACGCCGAATACAACACCCTCCGCAACAACCTCGTGATCGACAATACCGTCGGGGTGCACCTGTGGGCGGGCTCCTACCGCAACCAGGCGGAAGGCAACGATTTCATCCTGAACCGCACCCAGATCAAGTACGTGGCCAGCCGGGACGAGATATGGTCTGGCAACTACTGGAGCAATTATGTGGGCTGGGACCGCAATGGCGACGGCATCGGGGATGTCCCCTACGAAGCGAACGACATGGTCGATTATCTGTCCTGGCGCCACCCGATGATGAAGCTGCTGCTGGCCAGCCCGGCCGTGCAGACGCTGCGCATGGTCAGCCAGCAGTTTCCCCTGCTGCGCGCCACCAGCATCGTCGACCCCAAACCGCTGATGCAGCCGCACCACCCTGACTGGAGACAATGGCTTGGCAAATACTTCCCCCACCCCCAATGACGCCGGCGCGCCCCTGATCGTCGCGCAGGGGGTGCGCAAGCACTATGGAAGCATCCATGCGGTCGATGGCGTCGACCTCGACATCCGTTCCGGCGAACTGTTCGGCCTCATCGGGCACAACGGGGCGGGCAAGAGCACGCTGTTCAAGATGATGCTCGGTCTGATCCCCGCCACCTCGGGCGATATCCGCATCGACGGCGCGCGTGTTACCGGCCGCGACTTCCGTGCCGTACGGCGCACGGTCGGCTACCTGCCGGAAAACGTGGTGCTCTACGACAACCTCACGGGCCTCGAGACGCTGTGGTTTTTCGCCCGGCTGAAAGGCGTCTCCCCGAAAGAGGCCGGACCCACGCTCGAACGCGTGGGGCTTGCGCACGCAGCCAAACGGCGCGTACGCGAATATTCCAAGGGCATGCGCCAGCGTCTCGGCTTTGCCCAGGCGCTGCTCGGCAAGCCGCGCATCCTGTTTCTCGACGAGCCCACCACGGGCCTGGACCCGGAAGCCATCCGCGGCTTCTACACGACGTTGCGGCAGCTCCGGAGCGAAGGCGTGACGACGGTCATCACCTCCCATATCCTCGCCGAGATTCAGGAGCGGGTGGATCGCATTGCGATCATGACTGCCGGCAAGGTACAGGCCTGCGGCACGGTCCAGGATCTGCGCGAACAGGTGGACCTGCCGCTGTGGTTCAGCGTGCGCGTCGCGAAAGAGGATTTCGAGATGGTGCGCACGGCCCTCTCCGATCTGCAGGTGGACGCCATCGAGGCGCACGACGATCACGTGAAGGTACGCTGCCGGCGCGAAGCGAAGATGGCGGTGATCGAGGCGCTCGCCCGGCTGGGCGATCGCGTCCACGACCTCACGGTACGCGAACCCTCGCTCGAAGACGTGTTCTTCGGTTTTTCGGACTGAGGAGGCGACATGGAAATCGCACAAATCGCCACCATCGCAGGCAAGGAATTCTGGGACCGCATCCGCAACCGCTGGGTGCTGGCCGTGGCGCTGGTATTCACCGCCTTCGCCCTGGTCATTGCCTATTTCGGCGCGGCACAACAGGGCTCGGTGGGCTTTCGCTCGATCGATCTCACCATCGCCAGCCTGGTCAGCCTGGTCATCTACCTGATCCCCCTGATCGCGCTGGTGCTGGGTTTCGATGCCATCGTCGGCGAGCGCGAACGGGGATCGCTCGATCTTCTGCTCTCGATGCCGATCACGCGACTGGAACTGCTGCTGGGCAAATACCTGGGACTGGCTGCCGCGCTGACGTTCTCGACCGTGGCCGGCTTCGGCCTGGTGGCCATCATGCTGTCGCCCCGGCTCGATCTCAACGCCCTGTATCACTATTTCGGCTTCATGCTCAGTTCGGTGCTGCTGGGCTGCGCCTTCCTCAGCCTGGCGGTGATGCTGTCGGTCTTTGCCGCGGACCGTACCCGGGCCTCGGGACTGGCGATCGCCACCTGGTTCTTCTTCGTGCTGGTATTCGATCTGCTGCTGCTCGGCGCGCTCGTCGTCACCGGGGGCCAGTGGGGAGGCGACGCCCTGCCCTATCTGCTGCTGGCGAACCCGGCCGACGTGTTCCGCATCCTCAACATCTTTTCCCTGGACGACGTCCGCACCCTGTACGGGCTGGCAACCGTCTTCCCTTCTTCCCTCGCCGATCCCTGGCTGCTCGGCCTGGTCATGCTCGCCTGGATCGTGCTGCCGCTGGGTATCGCAAGCTGGAGATTCCGTAAATGACCCTGACACGACGCACGCTCATTCTCGCCGCCCTGACAACCACCCTGCTCGCCGCCTGTGGCCAGGCTTCAGGTCCGACCGCCGTGGCGCCGCTGGAAATCACCCGCGGCACCTCCTGCGCGCTCGACGGCATGCTGCTGGCCGATTATCCCGGGCCCAAGGCGCAGATCTTCTACGCCGGACAGACAGAGCCGGATTTCTTCTGCGACACGATCGAAATGTTCCATCTCTATCTCACGCCGGAACAGGTCCGGGAAGTGCGCGGTATTTTCGTGCAGGACATGGGCAAGGCGGACTGGGACGACCCGCACGGCCACTGGGTCGATGCGAAATCCGCCTATTACGTCTACGGCAGCAAGCGCGAGGGCTCGATGGGGCCGACCATCGCCAGCTTTGCGCTGGAACAGGACGCAACGAAATTCGCCGCCGAATATGGCGGCAAGGTCACCCGTTTTGCCGACATCAAGCCCGACATGGTCGTGCTGGATGGCGGCGTGGTTCACGATAGCCACATGTGAAAGACCAGCATGACTGAATTCTTTGAAACGGTCCCGTTCGAGATGGCGACGGACATCGAACAGCTGTCCAGACTGACCTACGAACTTCGCGAGAGCCGCAAGACCATCCTGCAGTTCCACGATGTGACGGACGAAGCGGCGCTGCTGCAGAAGATCCGGACCGGTACGCTGGCCGAGCATCCGGCCTATGAGCACTATCTGTCCGCCCGGATTCTCGCCGACACCCGTGAAACCGCCCGGGTGGCCCTGACCGACGTACTCAAGGTGGCCAACAAGATATGAGCCTGCATATCGAGCTGGGCACGGCCATCGAACACGCTTTTCCGGACGACCTTGAGGGGACGATCGAATACCGCCAGGATGTCTTCATCGTTCACCTGAAGAATGGCGTGACGCTGGAGGTGCACTATGCCGCGGCTGATGCCTATTCGTTGCGATGGGTTCTCGGCGAGGTCGAATCCCGCATCGACACGGCACCGCTGCATCCTGACCTGGCAACCTTCCCCCACCACTTCCACGATGCAGCCGGCCGCATCGTGGCCGACCCGCTCACACGCCCCGATGCCACACCGGAAGACAATCTGCACCGCTTGATCCGCGCCCTGCTTGAGGACCCGCTGCTCGGCGTCAAGGATATCGACTGATGCACAGGCCGCCGGGACTGCGGCTGGCGGGAGGCTTGACGATTGCACTTGCCGCCGCCCTGCTGCTGCTCGCGGACGCTCAACCGGCGCGCGACAGCGACCTGTTCGATAACGAACTTTGTATTGTCGCCCCCGCCACCCCCTATGATCCGGCGTCGGGCCAGCCTCTGTACGCGCCGCGCCCGCTGCCCGCCGAGGCGCGCTGTCCGGTGTGCGGCATGTATCCCGCCCGTTATCCGCGCTGGGCCGCGCAGGTCATTTTCAGGGATGGGGCCGCCCATTACTTCGACTCACCGGTCAACCTGTTCAACTTCCTCCACAAGGTCAGCCGCTACGAGCGACGCTACACCCTCGACGATGTCGCCGTCAGCTATGTCCGCGATTTCGAGAGCGGACAGTGGGTGGAGGCCGGCCAGGCTTTCTTCGTCCAGGGTTCCCGGGTGGCCGGCCCGATGCGCAACGCCGACCTGCCCGCGTTCGCCAACCGCGCGGCGGCGGACGCCTTTGTCCGCCAGCACCGCGGCACCGTGTTGACCGCCCCGGACATGACGCCCGACCGGCTGGCGTCCCTGAGCCGCAACGGCCGTCATCGCCACTGATCCGAACCGAGCACGACCACAGCCGGATGAAAAAACGGGGAGAGACATCGTCTCCCCCCGTTCTGTTTCCGTGCCTGTCCGGTGACCCGGTTCTGTCGCCCGGTCGGCTCGATCAGCTGTTTTTGGCCTTGTCCACCATGTAGTTCACCGCTGCCTTCACATCGTCATCCGACAGCGTGGTGGCTCCGCCGCGCGCAGGCATCACGCCTTTTGCACCGGTAAACCCTTCGATCGCATGCTTGTACAGGACATCCATGCCCTGGGCGATACGCGGATCCCAGTCGGCCTTGTTACCGAATATGGGCGCACCCGCGGCCCCGGACGCATGACACAGCGAGCAGGTGGCGCCGAATACTTTCTTGCCTGCGTCGTTCGCAGCAAGCTCTTCAGGCTTGTTCGCGGTTTCGTCATGCTTCTCCATGGCGGCCGGGGCCGGTGCAGCCGCCTCGGGCACGGCCGGCGCCGCGCTTTCGGGCGTGCTTTCCTTCTTTCCGCAGGCCCCCAGCATGGTTGCGAGAGAAATGGCGAGAATGAGCGATGTCTTCTTCATTGTGAGTTTCCTGTTTTGCCGATGGATGAAATGGTGGTCAATGGATTAAAAATGCCTTTTCCGGAAGCCTCTGGCCCAGGCGGCCCGGGACCGCAGTGGCCAGCCTCCCGTCACGATTGAGAATATATCATCTCACCTTCGGGCGGTCTTCACTACAGAAGAGCTACTCCATAATATATCCCCCCTCCCGCCCGGTACCGGGCAGATATCCTGATATCCGTTACATATCATTGGGTTATCGATCTACCCCCACTACCTCTTTGGAGGTAGAAAGCCCCTCAAATCACACAAATTCCCCACTTTTCATCTACGGTTTTAGGCATACACTGCGAGCATATTTCAGATAAACAAGTCTTGAAATCACGGTAAAGGACGCATCATGGCCACCCTGGCGCAGAAGCAGATTTCAGTGCTCACCCTGAGTACAACGGCTTTCACAGCCTGTTTCGCCGTATGGATGATGTTCGCGATCATCGGGATCCCCATCAAGAATATGCTGGGTCTGAACGAGACCGAATTCGGCATCCTGGTCGCCACGCCGGTGCTGACAGGCTCGCTCATCCGGTTGCCGCTTGGCATGTGGACCGACAAGCTGGGCGGCCGCATCGTTTTCTTCGTGCTGATGCTGGCGACCGTGGTGCCGATCTGGCTGATCGGCTACGCCACCCAATACTGGCATTTCCTGCTGCTGGCGCTATTCGTGGGCATGGCCGGGGGGTCGTTCTCGGTGGGCATCGCCTATGTGGCCCGCTGGTTCCCGAAAAATCGCCAGGGATTTGCCATGGGGATCTTCGGTGCCGGCAACTCGGGGGCGGCGCTGACCAAGTTCATCGCGCCCTCCCTGGTGGTCGCTTACGGCTGGCAGGCTGTGCCGCATGTGTATGCGGTGGCCATGCTGATCGTGGCCATACTTTTCTGGATCTTCACTTATACCGATACGACGCATCAAGTGCCCAGTCACATCACCTTCAGGCAGCAGCTCGCCGCGTTAAAGGACCCCAATGTCTGGAAGCTCTCCCAGTATTACTCGATCGTATTCGGCGGCTACGTGGCGCTGGCGCTCTGGCTGACCAAGTATTTCATCACCGAATACGGCTTCTCCATCAAGACCGCTGCGCTGATGGCGGCCTGTTTTTCCCTGCCGGGCGGCGTGATGCGCGCGGTGGGCGGCTGGATCTCGGACAAGGTCGGCGCGCATCGGCTGACGTGGTGGGTGATGTGGATATCGTGGATCTGTCTGTTCCTGCTGTCCTACCCGCAGACCGACATGGTGATCCAGACGACCAAGGGCGAGTTCTCGCTGCATCTCGGTCTCAACGTCTGGGTATTCACCGCCCTGCTGTTCATTCTTGGCCTGTGCTGGGCGTTCGGCAAGGCTTCGGTATTCAAGTACATCTCGGATGAATATCCCGACAACATCGGCGTCATCTCCGGCATCGTCGGCCTGATGGGCGGACTGGGCGGCTTCATCCTGCCCATCCTGTTTGGCGCCATCGTCGATCTCACCGGCATCAACAGCGGCATCTTCATGCTGATGTACGGCATCACCTGGGTGTCGCTGATCTGGATGTATCTGACCGAGGTTCGCAAGATGCCGATGATCCGGGCCACCGCAGCAGCCGATCCTCTCGAATAACCCGACTTTTCAAGCCTGGAGCACACGATGACTGACAGTATCAAGGAATGGCACCCTGAAGACCCCGATTTCTGGGAATCGACCGGGAAGAAGATTGCCTACCGCAATCTCTGGATCTCGATCCCGGCGCTGCTGTGCGGTTTTGCCGTCTGGGGCATGTGGGGCATCATCACCGTGCAGATGCTGAACCTCGGATTTCCGTTCACCCAGGCCGAACTCTTCACACTGACCGCGATCGCCGGCATCGCCGGCGCGACCATGCGCATCCCGGCGTCGTTCCTGATCCGCCTCGCGGGCGGGCGCAACGTCATCTTCCTGACAACGGCCATGCTGCTCGCACCGGCGATCGGCACCGGCATCGTGCTGCAGCACCCTGAATGGCCGCTGTGGTCCTTCCAGTTGATGGCGTTGTGGTGCGGCGTCGGCGGCGGCAACTTCGCATCGTCGATGTCCAACATCAGCAGCTTTTTTCCGAAGCGGCTGCAGGGCACGGCGCTCGGTCTGAACGCGGGCCTCGGCAACTTCGGCGTGACGACGATGCAGATCGTCATCCCGCTCGTCATGACGGTGAGCATCTTCGGCACGCTCGGCGGCGAGCCGATGACGCTGGTCAAGGAAAGCGGCTGGATCTTCGGCAAGATTGCCGCCGGGACCCAGACCTGGATCCAGAACGCGGGATTCACCTGGGTACTGTCGCTCGTCCCGCTGTCCATCCTGTGCTGGTTCGGCATGAACAACCTGAAGCCGATCTCGCCCGACACCGGCAATGCGATCGTCGCATTCTCGAAGATCACCTACCTCTACACGCTCGCCTTCATGCCGTCGATCTTCATGCTGTGGCTGTATCTGCCGGCACCGACGGGCCTCGGCATTCTCAACGTCTGGGTCGCCATTCCGCTCGATATCATACTGATGCTCACGGTGATGAAGCTCGCCGCCTTCGGTACGATGAAGGAGGGGGTCGCCAAGCAGTTCCAGATTTTCAAGAACAAACACACCTGGGCGATGACGACCCTCTATATCGTCACCTTCGGTTCATTCATCGGCTTTTCGATGGCGCTGCCGCTGTCGATGAAGGTCATCTTCGACGTCATTCACGTGCCCGACGCAAACGGCGTGATGACGCACACGCAAGCCAACCCGAACGCACTGCCGGTGCTCGCCTATGCCTGGATCGGCCCCTTCGTCGGCGCCATGGCACGCCCGTTGGGCGGCTGGATTTCTGACAAGGTCGGCGGTTCGATCGTCACCCAGTGGACCTCTGTCGTGATGGTCGTCGCGTCAGTGGCGGTCGGTTACGTGATGAAGGAAGCCTACCATTCGGCGACACCGGAACAGTATTTCTTCACCTTCCTCGCCCTCTTCATCGTGCTGTTTGCCGCCACGGGTGTCGGCAACGGCTCGACCTTCCGTTCCATCGGCTTCATCTTCGATCGCCAGCAGGCCGGCCCCGTGCTCGGCTGGACCTCGGCCGTCGCCGCCTACGGCGCCTTCGCCGCGCCGGTCGTGATCGGCGATCAGATCAAGCTCGGCACCCCCGAAATGGCGATGTATGGCTTTGCCGTGTTTTACGCCCTGTGCCTGGTGATCAACTGGTGGTTTTATCTTCGCAAGAACGCGTATATCAAGAATCCGTGAGCGGTAAGCGGTGGGCAGCAAGCGGCAAGGCCGCCCCGCTCACCGTTCACTGCTCACTGCTAACCGCTCACCCATGAGCGACAAAGGAGCGAATACATGAGTCACTTCCTCGACCGACTGACCTTCTTCAAGAAGAACCTGTCCGAGTACTCCAATGGCCACGGCGTCGTCAGCAACGAAGACCGCAGCTGGGAGAATGCCTACCGCAGCCGCTGGCAGCACGACAAGATCGTTCGCTCCACCCACGGAGTGAACTGCACCGGATCGTGCAGCTGGCGCATCTACGTCAAGAACGGCCTGATCACCTGGGAGGTCCAGCAGACCGACTACCCGCGCACCCGGCCCGATCTTCCCAATCATGAGCCGCGCGGCTGTCCGCGTGGCGCCAGTTACTCCTGGTACGTGTATTCGGCACAGCGCGTCAAATATCCGCTGATTCGCGGCCGCCTGATGGAAATGTGGCGCGAGGCAAGGAAGACGATGGACCCGGTTGAGGCGTGGAAATCGATCAGCCAGAATCCGGACAAGGCCAGACGCTACAAATCGGTACGCGGCCAGGGAGGATTCGTGCGGGCCAGATGGGACGAGGTGACCGAGATCATTGCCGCCTCCAACGTCTTCACCATCAAGGAATTCGGACCGGATCGCGTCGCCGGCTTCTCGCCGATTCCCGCCATGTCGATGGTGAGCTATGCGGCAGGCTCACGTTATCTGTCGCTGATCGGCGGCACGCCGCTGTCCTTCTACGACTGGTACTGCGACCTGCCGCCGTCCAGCCCGCAGGTGTGGGGCGAACAGACCGACGTGCCGGAATCGGCCGACTGGTACAACTCGACCTATCTGCTTGTCTGGGGCTCCAATGTGCCGCAGACCCGCACTCCGGACGCCCACTTCTACACCGAGGTGCGCTACAAGGGCACCAAGACCGTGGCCATCTCGTCCGACTTCGGCGAAATGGTCAAATTCGGCGACATCTGGCTCGCCCCGCGTCAGGGGACCGATGCCGCACTGGCCCTGGCGATGGGCCACGTGATCCTGTCCGAGTTCCACAACAAGAACCGCAGCGAATACTTCGATTCCTACTGCCGCCAGTACAACGACATGCCGATGCTGGTGATGCTGAAGGAACATGAGGGCAAGCTGATCGCAGACCGCTACCTGCGCGCCTCCGACCTCAGCGGCAACATGGGGCAGGACAACAATCCCGAGTGGAAGACCGTGGTATACGACGAAAACACCGGCTACCTGGTCGCGCCCAATGGTTCGATCGGCTTTCGCTGGGGACAGTCCGGCGCATGGAACCTGGAAATGCGCGACGCGTATTCCGGCAAGGATGTGAAGCCGCAACTGACCCTGCTCGGCAATGAAGATGAAATCGCCGAGGTCGCCATGCCTTACTTTGGCGGCGACGATCACAACGAACTGCTCACCCGCAACATGCCGGTGAAGATCATCAGCGTCGACGGCAAGGACGTGCGCGTCGCCACCGTCTACGATCTCACGCTGGCCAATTACGGCGTCGATCGCGGCCTCGGCGGCCCCAACCTGCCCACCTCCTACGACGACGACGTGCCCTATACCCCGGCCTGGGCCGAGAAGCACTGCGGCGTGCCGCGCGCCGACATCATCACCGTGGCGCGCGAGTTCGCCGACAATGCCGACAAGACCCATGGCAAATCCATGGTCATCCTCGGCGCGGGGTTGAACCACTGGTACCACAACGACACGATCTACCGCGGCATCATGAACCTGCTCATGATGTGCGGCTGCATCGGACAGTCCGGCGGCGGCTGGGCGCATTATGTCGGACAGGAGAAACTGCGCCCGCAGACCGGCTGGACGCCGCTCGCCTTCGCACTCGACTGGCATCGGCCCTCGCGGCAAATGAACGGTACGTCCTTCTTCTACGCTCACACCAGCCAGTGGCGCCACGAAAAACTGGCGGCCTCGGAGATCCTCTCGCCCACCGCCGACAAGAAGAACGGCGACTACCGGCTGATCGACTTCAACGTGCGCGCCGAGCGCATGGGCTGGCTGCCTTCCGCTCCGCAACTCGACGTCAATCCGCTGGACATCGCCAAAGCCGCGGAGGCCGCCGGCATCGAGCCCGTCCAGTATGCGGTCGAGCAGATCAAGAGCGGCGCCATCAAGTTTGCCTGCGAGGATCCGGACAACCCGAAGAATTTCCCGCGTAATTTATTTGTCTGGCGTTCCAACCTGCTGGGTTCATCGGGCAAGGGGCACGAGTATTTTCTCAAGTATCTTCTGGGCACGCAGAACGCGGTGATGGGCCCCGACCTCGGCGAACTGGGCGAGGCCAAGCCGAAGGAAGTGGTATGGCACGACAAGGGGGCGGAGGGCAAGCTCGATCTGCTGGTGACGCTCGACTTCCGCATGTCGACCACCTGCCTGTATTCCGACATCGTGCTGCCATCGGCGACCTGGTACGAGAAGGACGACCTCAACACCTCGGACATGCACCCCTTCATCCATCCCTTGAGCGAGGCGGTGCAGCCGCTGTGGGAATCGAAGTCGGACTGGGAAATCTACAAGACCATCGCGAAGAAGTTCTCCGAACTCGCGGCCACCCATCTCGGCACGCAGAAGGACCTGGTGCTGACCCCGCTGATGCACGATACGCCCTCCGAACTGGGCCAGAGCATGGCGGTGCGCGACTGGAAGAAAGGCGAAGTCGACCCGATCCCGGGCAAGACCATGCCGAGCATGACCGTCGTGACGCGCGATTACGCCGACACCTACAAGAAATTCACCTCGCTCGGGCCGCTGATGACCAAGGTCGGCAACGGCGGCAAGGGCATCGCCTGGAACACTGAAGATGAGGTCAGGCAACTGGCGGAACTCAACTACACCGTCACCGCTGACGGCGTAGCCAAGGGTCTGCCGAAGATCGACTCGGCCATCGATGCCTGCGAGGTCATCCTGATGCTGGCACCGGAAACCAACGGCCAGGTGGCGTTGAAAGCGTGGGATGCGCTGTCCAAGATCACCGGGCGCGACCACACGCATCTGGCGATTCCGCGCGAGGACGACAAGATCCGTTTCCGCGACATCCAGTCACAGCCGCGCAAGATCATTTCCTCGCCGACCTGGTCGGGGCTGGAATCGGAGCACGTGTCGTACAACGCCGGCTATACCAACGTCCACGAGCTGATTCCCTGGCGCACCCTCAGCGGCCGCCAGCAGTTCTATCTGGACCACCCGTGGATGCTGGATTTCGGCGAGGGCCTGTGCGTGTACAAGCCGCCGGTCGACACCAAGACGATTGCACCGCTGCTGGGCAAAAAACCGAACGGCAATCATGAACTGGTGCTCAACTGGATCACCCCGCACCAGAAATGGGGCATCCACAGCACCTACACCGACAACCTGCGCATGCTGACGCTGTCGCGCGGCGGTCCGCACGTCTGGGTGTCGGAGGTCGAGGCCAAACAGGCCGGCCTGGTCGACAACGACTGGGTCGAGGTGTTCAACGTCAACGGCACGCTGACGGCGCGCGTCGTGGTCAGTCAGCGCGTGCCCAAGGGCATGTGCCTGATGTATCACGCGCAGGAAAAGATCATCAACGTGCCGGGCGCCGAGACCAGCGGCTTCCGCGGCGGCATCCACAACTCGGTGACGCGCACCATCACCAAGCCCACCCACATGATCGGCGGCTACGCGCAGCTGGCCTACGGCTTCAACTACTACGGCACGGTCGGTTCCAACCGCGACGAATACGTGATCGTGCGCAAGATGAAGAAGGTCGACTGGATGGAAGGACCGCTGGTCGAGCGGGGGTGAAAACCATGAACCACAGAGGCACAGAGGCACGGAGAACTCCCATCAAGCCTTCTGCTTTTCTCTGTGCCTCTGTGTCTCTGTGGTGAAAGATTTCAAGGTTTAAAGGAGCAACAACATGAAAGTACGTGCGCAAATTGCCATGGTGCTGAATCTGGACAAGTGCATCGGCTGCCACACCTGCTCGGTCACCTGCAAGAACGTGTGGACCTCGCGTGAAGGCATGGAATACGTGTGGTTCAACAACGTCGAGTCGAAGCCCGGCATCGGCTATCCCAAGCAGTGGGAGAACCAGGACGTGTGGAACGGCGGCTGGAGGCTCAAGGGCGACGGCAAGATCGAGCCGCGCCAGGGCAGCCGGCTGAAGATCCTCGCCAACATCTTCGGCAACCCCAACCTGCCGGAGATCGACGACTACTACGAACCGTTCACCTACGACTACCAGCACCTGCAGAAGGCGCCGCTGTCGGAGACGCCGCCGACCGCGCGTCCGGTCTCCGCCATCACCGGCGAGAAAATGGACAAGATCCACTGGGGTCCGAACTGGGAAGACGATCTCGGCGGCGAGTTTTCCTCGCGCGGGCGCGACAAGAACTTCGACAACGTGCAGAAGGAGATGCACGCGACCTTCGAGAACACCTTCCTGATGTATCTGCCGCGCCTGTGCGAGCACTGCCTCAATCCCACCTGCGTCGCCTCCTGCCCCTCCGGCTCGATCTACAAGCGCGAGGAAGACGGCATCGTGCTGGTCGACCAGGACAAGTGCCGCGGCTGGCGCATGTGCATCTCCGGCTGCCCGTACAAGAAGATCTACTACAACTGGAAGAGCGGCAAAGCGGAGAAGTGCATCTTCTGCTATCCGCGCATCGAGGCCGGCCAGCCGACGGTGTGCTCGGAATCCTGCGTCGGTCGCATCCGCTATCTGGGCGTGATCCTGTACGACGCCGACCGTATCGAAGAGGCCGCCAGCGTGACCGACGAGAAGGAACTCTACGAGGCGCAGTTGAAGATCTTCCTCGACCCCAGCGACCCCGCCGTCATCGCCGCCGCGCGCGCCGATGGCATCCCCGAAGCCTGGCTCGACGCCGCGGTGAAATCGCCGGTCTACAAGATGGCGATCGACTGGAAGATCGCCTTCCCGCTGCACCCCGAGTACCGCACCCTGCCGATGGTGTGGTACGTGCCGCCGCTGTCGCCGATCCAGTCCGCCGCCGAATCCGGCCAGATGGGGATGAACGGCATCATTCCCGATACCAAATCGCTGCGCATCCCGATCACCTACCTCGCCAACCTGCTCACCGGCGGCAAGGAAAAACCAGTGATCACGGCGCTCGACCGCCTGCTCGCGATGCGCGCCTACATGCGCGGCAAATCGGTGGAAGGCAAGCCCAACACTGCCGCGCTCGACCAGGTGGGACTCTCCGCCGCGCAGGCCGACGAGATGTACCGCTATCTCGCGATCGCCAACTACGAGGACCGCTTCGTCATCCCCAGCACTCACCGCGAGGAGACGATCAACACCTTCGAAGAAAAATCGAGCTGCGGCTTTACCTTCGGCAATGGCTGCTCGGACGGCGTGTCGCCCAAGACCAGCCTGTTCGGCAACCGCAGGAATTCCGTCCCGGTCGACCTGTCGCAACTGCACGCCCGGAAGAAAACCGGTTAAGGAGTCCGCACGATGAAAACCTTCAAAGTCATTTCCATGCTGTTGATGTATCCGGAATCCGACTGGCTGGAAGCGCTGCCCGAGATGCATGCCGCACTGCTGGACGAAACCGGGTTCAACGGCAATGCCACGGCCCGCCTGGCGCCGTTGTTCGATCTGCTGCATGAGTCGGGATTGATCGCGCTGCAGGAAAACTACGTCGCCACCTTCGACCGCAACCCCTCGCATTCGCTGCACCTGTTCGAGCACATCCACGGCGAATCGCGCGATCGCGGCTCGGCCATGATCAACCTGCTGGAGGAATACTGGAAGCGCGACTTCGATGCCAGCGCCGCCGAACTGCCGGACTATGTGCCGCTGTTCCTCGAATTCCTCTCGCTGCTGCCGGTTGACGAGGCGCTCGACCTGCTGGGCGATGCGGTGCACGTGCTCGCCACCGTCGGCCGCAAGCTCGATGCCAACGGCAGCCCCTATGCCACCGCGTTCCAGCTGCTGGAAGCGCTGTCGCCCGTCGAGGCGCAGGAACTGGCCGAGCCGCCGGTGCGCAACATGGACGAGGCCATGGAGATGTTCGGCCCGTCGCTGGATGGCGTCGAACCCCTGCTCAAGCCCGGCCCGCAGGTATCGGTGATGCAGATGCCGGCATCGCGCCGGCAGGCTTCCTCGTCCCCGGCACATTGATTAAAACCGTTTAACCACGGAGGCACAGAGAGTTAGGGGCCAGGAGTCAGGAACCAGGAATTAGGGGCGGTGCGGCTTCGCCGCACCACATTCCCTAGCCCCTAGATCCTGGCCCCTATCGTCCTCATGCCTCTGTGGTGAGAATTTTGGTCAAAGGAGTATCTGAAAATGTCCTACTCGCAAACCTTGCTGTTCGGAATCTATCCCTACATCGCCCTGACGATCTTCCTGCTCGGCAGCCTGATCCGTTTCGACCGTGAACAGTACACCTGGAAGAGTGATTCATCGCAACTGCTCAGGCGCGGCCAGCTGCGTCTGGGCAGCAACCTGTTCCACATCGGCGTGCTGTTCCTGTTCTTCGGCCATTTCGTCGGCATGCTGACGCCGCACTTCATTTATGAACCGTTCATCAGTGCCAGCGCCAAGCAGCTCCTCGCCATGATTTCGGGTGGCACCGCGGGTGTACTGGCCTTCATCGGCATCTCGCTGCTGCTGCATCGCCGGCTGACCGAGCCACGCATCCGCGCCACCTCGAAAACCAGCGACATCCTGATCCTGTGGTTGCTCTGGCTGCAGTTGCTGCTCGGACTGGCGACCATTCCGCTATCGGCCCAGCATCTGGACGGCAGCATGATGATCCGCCTGGCCGAATGGGGGCAGCGCATCGTCACCTTCCGCGGCGGCGCGGTCGATCTGCTGCAAGACGCAGGCTGGGTGTTCAAGAGCCACCTGTTCCTCGGCATGACGATTTTCCTCGTCTTCCCCTTCACGCGTCTGGTGCATGTATGGAGCGGTTTTGCCGCGACGACCTACGCCGTGCGCGCGTGGCAGCTTGTACGGCCGCGTGGTTAAGCAGATGCACAAAATCGCTCCCCCTCCCCAACCCTCCCCCGCGTGCGGGAGAGGGGGCGAACGTGGCGCTTCGCGCGCCCAAACCGATCAAAGGAGACTGAAATGACGCATGTTGTCATCCTGGGCGCCGGCATTGCGGGCGTCACCGCGGCTTACGCCCTGAAAGCCCAACTGGGCCCGCGCGACGAAGTGACGGTCGTGTCGGACAAGCCCTATTTCCACTTCGTGCCCTCCAATCCATGGATCGCCATGGGCTGGCGCGAACGTGCCGATATCGCCTTCCCCATCGCGCCTTATCTGGAATCGCGCGGGATCAAGTTCATCCACAGCGCCGTCAAGCAAATCCACCCCGAGCTGATCCAGGTTGACCTGGAGAACGGCGACGTGCTGTATTACGACGCCCTGCTGATCGCCACGGGCGTGACCGGCATGACGGACAAAATTCCCGGCCTTGCCGACTATACGCATTCGGTGATCCACATCGATCAGGCCGAGCGCGCGCTGACCGCTTATCGGAAGTTCGTGCGCCACCCCGGCCCGATCGTGATCGGCGCGGCGCCCGGCGCCAGCATACTGGGGCCGCTTTACGAATATGCGTTCCTGATCGATGCCGACCTCAAGCGTCGCAATATCCGCGAACGGGTGTCCATTACCCTGGTCACGCCCGAGCCATGGCCCGGTCATCTTGGCCTTGGCGGCGGAGCGACGAACCGAGACGCCGTGACGGCCGCACTGGCCGATGCCCGAATCAACGTGATATGCAATGCCCTGACGACACGGATCAACGCCGACACCATCCAGTTGACCGAGCTCACCGCTGAAGGCGAGACCAGGCAGGCCCATACCCTGCCCTATGCCTATTCAGTCTACTGGCCGGCCTTCGGCGGCGTGCCGGGCGTGCGCAGCGCGACCGGACTGGTTGATGAGAACGGGCTGGTAGTGGTGGACGAATACCTGCGCAATCCGGACTATCCCAATGTCTTCGCACTTGGCACCTGCATGGCCCAGCCCGCTGTAACGAAAACGCCCGTACCGGTGGGAACGCCTGATTCGGTGTACGCCATCCAGAAAGCCGGCGAGATCGTGGTGCACAATATCGTGGCCCAGTTCGGCGATGCGCCGCTGATGAGTTATGTCCCGCAATACGCCAAGTGGCTGAAAGACATGGGCGAAACCGGCGCGACCTATTTGTCGGAACCCCAGGTGCCGCTGCGCGACATCAACTGGATGCGGCAGGGACGCTGGGTTCATCAGGCCAAGATTGATTTCGAGAAATATTTCGTCAACAAGATCCGCCTGCAACCGGCGGGTCAAACGCCTTCCGTCGCGTCACGGATCGCCGATGTGATGAGCCGGTTGCTGGGTCCGGGGCATGGCGAGCAGATGCCCCCGCCTACGGGGCCCGGTAGCGGTCAGCCGCTGGAAATCCGGTTAGCGTCGGATCCCCGCATCGAACTTCGGGCACTGGCCAAGTCGGTGGGGCGCGACCCCGATGAACTGGCCGCCGAATTGCTGGCTGCCGCGATATCCGATGCCAAATCGTATCTGAGCGAACCCGGTATCGATGCCTTGGCCCATGCCCGGCGCGAACTGCTTGTGGAAGCCTTGCCGGAACGGCAGCCGGGCGTCGAATTCAGCGGCGGGGGAACCTGACGAGGACGCTCACGGCTCAGAGGCTTGATTGCGGCGGCAGAACATGTAAACATATATGCCAAATAAATCATTAAGCCACCCATTGGAACAGGAGAAAGCCATGGCTGCTGTCGAGATGCCTGAACGCGATGCAGAAGGTTATCTGATCGATCCCGGCAACTGGAACGAGGAAATCGCCAAAGCCCTCGCCAGGGACGAGAACATCAATCTCAGCGACGACCACTGGGGCGCCATCCATTTCATGCGCGAATTCTACGAAGAACACCAGGTTGCCGCTGACGCCCGCTTCGTCATCTGGCATCTGGCCGAACGCATGGGCAAGGATGCGCAGAAGGACAAGGACGCAAAAAGAGAAGCGCAGAAAAAACTGTTGACGCTGTTCCCCTACGGCTATGTGAAACAGGCCTGCAAGATCGCGGGCATGAAGCGGCCCCGTGCCTGGAGCACGGGCTGATTGCAGGGCGCGGGACTCCCTCCGTCTCCACGGCGCCGTTGAAATCTCACACCCGCGCCCCGGCACCCCATCCGGAGAGGATTCTCTCCGGATGGGGCGAGTGCCGATACGCTTCCCCCTGATCGACCCCCACTGCACCTCATGGCCAAGCTGCCCATCGACGATCCGCAAAAGCGCCCCTCGCCCGCCGGCTGGGCATTGTTCGGCCTCGGCTTCCGGCCCTTCTTTCTGGCGGCCGGACTCTATGCCATATTGATGATGGTGCTCTGGCTGCTTGTGCTGGGGGGGGTCATGACACCTGGCGAACTGCCCTCGCTGGTCTGGCACGGTCATGAAATGGTATTCGGTTTCACCGTAGCGGTGATTGCCGGGTTTCTTCTGGCCGCGGCGCAGAACTGGACCGGGCTGCGCACCCCTTCGGGCCGCCCGCTTGCCGCGCTGTTCCTGTTATGGCTGGCGGGACGTCTGGGCTTCCTGATTCCGGGCCTGCCGAGCGGGCTGGTCGCACTGATTGACCTGGCGTTCCTACCCGCGCTGGCGATCACGCTGGCATGGCCGATCCTGCGGACGAAACAACTGCACAATTATCCTTTTCCCATCCTGCTGCTGGCACTGGCCGCCGCCAATGCGCTGGTCCACGCCGAGGCCCTGCACTGGACGTCCGGGACCGCACGGCCGGGGCTGCATCTGGCCGTATACGTGGTGATCATGATCATCACGCTGATGGGCGGGCGGGTGATTCCCTACTTTACCGACAACAAGCTGCGAACCCGCGCGCGGCGCTGGAAAACCATCGAATGGCTGGTACCGGCCGCCACTCTGGTGACGCTGATCGCCGCGGTGGCCGCGCCGCAATCGCCCGTCACGGCCCTGCTGGCGGCCGTGGCGGCGATCGCCCATGCGATCCGCCTGGCGGGCTGGTATACCTCGAAATACTGGTCGGTGCCGCTGTTGTGGGTCCTGCATCTGGGTTATGCCTGGGTTCCGCTCGGCTTTGCGCTGCTGGCGCTGTCTGCGGCGGGATGGGACGCCGCTGCCGGCAGCGCGCTGCATGCCTTCACTGCGGGTGCCATCGGCGTCCTGACCCTGGGCATGATGGCGCGGGTGTCGCTCGGCCATACCGGCCGGCCGCTGGAACCGCCGCCCATCATGACGCTGGCCTTCGTGACGATCAATCTGGCCGCATTGGCCCGTGTCGCGCTGCCGCTGCTTTTCCCGGCGGCCTACACGCGGGGCATGGACGTGGCCGGTCTGATATGGATCGCCGCATTCGGCCTGTTCGTCGCGGTGTATGGCCCGATGTTGCTGCGCCCGCGCGTCGACGGCAAACCCGGCTGATCGTCCTGCCTGCGCATTGACGCGCCCGGTCAAACCAGTGCAGGCTCTGCCTGTCCTGTTCACGCCGATCCCGGCCGTTGCCATGAACCGTATTGCGCGCTGGCTCGTCCTCTGTCTGCTGTCGCCCTCCCTGGCGGCGGCCTCACCCGAAGGCGTGGTGGCCGTCTCGCAACCCGCCGCCGCGGCCGCCGGCGCACGCATCCTGGCGCAAGGCGGCAACGCCATCGATGCCGCCGTCGCGGTGCAGTTCGCGTTGAACGTCGTCGAGCCACAATCGTCCGGCATCGGCGGCGGCGGCTTCATGCTGGTTCACCTCGCCAAAACCGGCGAGACCTTCTTCGTCGATTCGCGCGAACGCGCCCCGGCACTGGCTCGTGCCGACATGTTCGCGCCAGACGGTCTGCCGATGCGTTTCCCCCTGGCCTCGACCAGCGGCCTGGCGGTAGGCGTGCCGGGCACGCTGCTTGGGCTCGATACCGCGTTGCGCCGCTGGGGCACGATGAAGCTGGCCGACACGCTGGCGCCTGCGATCGAACTCGCCGGGCACGGCTTCCGCGTCAACCGTTTCCTCGCCCAGGACATTGCCGACGACGACGGCCGCACGCAGCTGCAGCCGGAAACCGCCGCGATTTTCCGCCCCGGCGGCGTACCGCTGGCCGAAGGCGACTGGCTGGTGCAGCCCGACCTGGCAAAAACCCTGAAGCTGATTGCGGCCAGAGGGCCGGATGTCTTCTATCGCGGCCCGATCGCCCAGGCCATCGTCAAGGCGCAGCAACGTGGACGCAGCGAACTCGGCAACGCGGGCAAGGGGCGCATGACGCTTGCCGACCTGGCGCAGTACCGCGTGACGATCCGCCCGCCGCTGATCGGCCACTATCGCGGCTGGACCCTCGCCGCGATGCCGCCCCCGTCTGCCGGCGGCCTCACCCTGCTGGAAATCCTGAAACTGCTCGAACGCTTCCCGCTCGGCGACACGGCACAGGGCTACGGCTTCGGCAGCCCCCGGACGCTGCACGTGATGGCCGAGGCGATGCGCCTGGCCTTCGCCGATCGCGCCGTGTGGATCGGCGACGACGATGCCATGCCGATGCCGCAACGTGCCCTGCTGAATCCCGACTATCTGGCGGCGCGCGCCGCGCTGATCCAGCCCGACCGCCGCATGGACACGCCACAGGCAGGCGACCTCACGCCCTGGGAGACTGCCGCCGCGCAGTCGAAACCGGTACGCGCACGACAGGAAAGCCTCCACACCACCCACTTCGCCATCGTCGACCGTTGGGGCAACATGGTGAGCTACACCACCACCATCGAATACACCTGGGGCTCGGGCATCACCGTGCCGGGCTATGGCTTTCTGCTCAACAACGAACTGACCGATTTCAATTTCATGCCCGGCGCCGACCCGGCCACGGGCAACCCCGGTGCCAACGACGTCGCGCCGTTCAAGCGCCCGCGTTCCAGCATGGCGCCGCTGCTGCTGCTGAAAGACGGCCAGCCCGTCGCCGCCTACGGCTCGCCCGGCGGCGCCACCATCATCAACTCGGTGCTCAACGTCACGCTCGACGTCATCGATCACGGCATGACGTTGCAGCAGGCCATCGATGCGCCGCGTCTGTCGGTCACTCAGGCAACGGGCAGGATCAGTTGCGAAGGCGGCCTGCCCTTCATGCAGCCGGCCTTCAGCATCGCCACGCAGGACGCGCTACGCACACTCGGGCATACCGGCCTGGGCGAGACGGGAACGGACGGCTGCCGGGAAACCATCGGCTCGGTGCAGGCCGTCGTCGTCGATCCCACGACCGGCGCGCATGGTGGCGCCGCCGATCCACGGCGCGAGGAAACGGTGATTCGGGTTGGACATTAAGGCCGAAGACACGCGCATGCCCTCCCTCCTTCCAGCCCTGCCGCCCGTTTCCCCGCATGACCCTGGCAAGCCTCCACGAAACAATCCCCTGAATTCCCTCTGGTCTGCCGCACATCGGCAGGAAAACGGGCGGCCAATCGCTGTTACCATCGTGTCTGGCCTGGCGCCGACGATGAACGGGATCAGGATTCCTCATGCCGGATCGCTCGCCACCGGGCTGTTCACAACCAAACCGGAGAGAATTCAATGTCAAGCGTTGGCTATCATGAACCCGTTAATGAACTGAGCGACGAAACCCGGGACATGCATCGGGCAATCGTCTCCCTCATGGAGGAACTGGAGGCGGTCGACTGGTACAACCAGCGCGCCGATGCCTGCAAGAACCCCGAGCTGAAGGCGATCCTGCTGCATAACCGCGACGAGGAAAAGGAGCACGCCGCAATGGTGATGGAATGGATCCGTCGACAGGATCCGAAATTTTCCGCAGAAATGAAGGACTATCTCTTCACGGACAAGCCCATCGCGCATACGGCCAAGTGAAGGAGCGCCCAGCCCGGCGTTGAGCGCCGCATGACGTCTGCCAGACAAGCCATGAAATTCAGACAATTTCTCAGTTTCGAATGGGATGCGATCGCGGGGATCGTGGCGGCCGTGGCGGCGATCATCCTGCATCTGCTGCACATAGCGGATGAATACATCATCCTGCCTATCGTCCTGGCCCTGCTCGGATTGCTGTTCATCAACTTCATGCGGCATACGCGAAACAACGAGCTGACCGCCGAACAGGTGGAGCAGATGACGCACATGGTCCGGAAAATCCAGGCCACGCTCAAACATCCGGAAGTCATCCTGGTCGGCCCCCGCAATCTGCGCCACGCGAATGAGCAATTCGTCCGGCACATGAGCGGAGAGACCATCTGGTTCAACGTCTGCCTGTCGATGTACAAACCCCAGCCGCTGTTCGATGTCCTGCTTCGCCCGGCCGTGGACAACCCCATGGTGTCTTCCATTCAGTTCGTCCTCGACATCAGCCAGAAGGAGCTGTGGGAGAAGATCGTGTACCCGAAAATCGCCACCTGTCCCGGCTACGCGAAAGTCAGGGAGCCCCGCTGGTGCAGATTGAGCAAGACGACCTCCTTCATCCTTGCCGACAGCCAGTTGAGCGGGGGCACCGAAGCGCTGCTCAGCTTCTGGGGCGAGCCGTTCATGGCCCAGAGCGTCGAACGGGATGTGCCACGCTTCATTTTCCATGTCCAGAAGAATTCCGAGCTTCTGCCTCATCTGGTTGAACTGGAGCGCGCCGGCCTGCACGCACCGCAAGACGACTGACAGACCGCCGGAAGAGGAACATGCCGCGACGTCACAGGGAACAGCACCGTACTGACCGTATCGGCTGGCTGCGCGCAGCGGTGCTGGGGGCGAATGACGGCATCGTTTCCACGGCCAGCCTGATCCTGGGCGTTGCATCGGCACAGGGCGGCCACAGCAGCGTTCTCGTCGCAGGCCTTGCCGGCCTGGTCGCGGGGGCCATGTCGATGGCGGCCGGCGAATACGTCTCCGTGCATTCCCAGGCGGATACCGAGCAGGCCGATCTCGAACGCGAGCGACAGGAACTGAAGACGAACGATCCGGGCGAACACCGAGAGCTGACGGCGATCTATGTCAAGCGGGGACTCGATCCGGCGCTGGCGAAGCAGGTCGCCGATCAGCTCATGGCGCACGACGCGCTCGGCGCCCATGCGCGCGACGAACTCGGCATCTCCAAGGCGTTGACCGCCCGGCCGATCCAGGCGGCGCTTTCTTCGGCCGCCAGTTTCTCCGTCGGCGCAGCCATGCCGCTGCTGGTCACGGTATTCGCACCGGAAGCGGACCTGATCCCGCTCGTCTCGGCAAGCTCGCTCATGTTCCTGGCGCTGCTGGGCAGCGTGGCGGCCCGTGCCGGCGGTTCGCGGGTGGTGCTGGGCGCCCTGCGCGTCACGTTCTGGGGTGCGTTGGCCATGGGCGTAACGGCTGGCGTCGGAGCCTGGTTTGGCACGCTGGCTTGATCGGCCGCATAGCGGGCCCTGGATAACGCCGCATGCTTTCTGGAGAGGATGCCTATGAAGCCGCGTGTCACCCTGATTACCCTGGGCGTGGACGACCTCGACCGTGCGGTGAAATTCTATGCCGAAGGCATGGGCTTCAAGACCGAAGGCATCGTGGGACGCGAGTTTGCGTTCGGCGCCGTCGCCTTCTTCGAACTCCAGGGCGGCCTGAAGCTGGCGCTGTGGCCCCGGGAAAGCCTTGCCCACGATACCGGCTTGCCTCCAGGCGCGCCCAATGCCACCGACCTCTCGCTGGCCCATAACGTCGCGTCCAGAGCCGACGTCGATGCGGTAATGGCCGAAGCCGCCGCCGCTGGCGCCCGCATCGTCAAACCTGCCCGCGATACCTTCTGGGGCGGATACGCAGGCTACTTCCTGGATCCGGACCAGCATCTCTGGGAAGTGGCCTGGAATCCCCAGTGGGTTCTGGATGCGTGATGCCTGCCGCGTGCCATGTCCCCATGACGGTTTCCATGAAACGGCCCTCGCGCGATGGGGTTGGGGACAACGTTGAGAGCGGCTAGCGGCGCAACAGGCCCCGGTCGGCCCTGGATGCACGGGCGTAGCCAAAGCGTTTGAGGGTATCGCCCATCCAGGCATGGGCCGAATCCCGATCGGTCAGGGTGAAGGAGACGGGCCCGGCGCCTGTCATGAAGGCGCAGACTTGTTCCAGGGTTTGCAGGGCATGGGTTTGAAGCGTCACGATCATGTCTCCATGATCCCGATTCACCCACCTTCAGGCTCAACTCACTTTGGATTTACACCACTACCTTCAGGCTCATGTGTCATTGGACAAGGCTGGGAGTTGACCAGATCGCGCGTCGTCACTAGAATGCGCGCTTCCCATTCCCCGATAGCTCAGTCGGTAGAGCGACGGACTGTTAATCCGCAGGTCCCTGGTTCGAGCCCAGGTCGGGGAGCCATACATAAACGGCTTACGTGTAAAAACGTAGGCCGTTTTGCTTTGCAGCAGAGGTTTTTGCTGCAATTTTGCTGCCAAAGCCCCTCGTCGCACATTTCGCGCAACAGCTCGGTGCTGGATTTTCGCTAGCGGGACATGCGGCTGCGAAACTCGGCGATGGATTTGACGGCGTGTTTGGGCTTCTTGACCGGCGTGATGCGGGCAATCGGCCGGCCACGACGGGTGATGACCACTTTCTTATCCGCCTCGACCTGGTCAATCAGATGGCTGAGATGAGTCTTGGCTTCTGCCAGGATAACGGTGCGCATACGCCTCTCCGGTTGGTCATTATATTGGTCATAGGCTTCTCGAAGAACCATACCGCCCCATGGGATCACAGACGTGCGTTCAGGCTATCTTAAGTTTTGAAGTTCAGAGTACATGAACAGTCCGCGTCGACTGGAATCGATCGAAAGGAAGCATCATGAAGCCAGGCAATATTGCCGTGGCGCTGAGCGTGGCAGCAAGCTTGATGAGCATGCCTTCGCATGCAGGCGACCTTCCTGATTGTTAGTTACCGCTCCCGGCCTATTGTGTGAATTCGATGGGGTGCCCTTAAGCCGACAGCCGCGCTAACGTACTGAAAAAGGAGTCTTCCATGAAACATCAGCACCGCGAATCGTTTGTCATGCTTCCCACCCTGCGCCGTGGTTTGCTGGTCCTGTCACTGGGTCTGGCCGCCCTGCCCGCATTGGCCGATGACGATTGCGATGCGCCGGTAGAACGCTGGCAGTCACGCGAGGCGGTGCGGCAGATGGCAGCCCGACAGGGCTGGCAAATCCAGCGCCTGAAGATCGACGACGGCTGCTACGAAATTCGCGGCACGGACTCACAGGGCCGCAGCTTCAAGGCCAAAATCGATCCGGAAACCCTGAAGGTATTGAAGATGAAGCAAGGGGACCGCCAGCGTTCCCGAGCGCGCGACCGTGAGCACGGCGCGCCGCAACCGGACGGCGCCGCCGCACCGTCGCCCCCATTCACCCCTGGCATTGCACCGCGCAGCCAGATCGAATAACTCACACACTTGGAGAATCCTCATGTCCAAACCTCTTTTGACCACTTTGGCCGCCACCTGCGCGCTGGCCATTCCCACCCTGGCGCACAGCCGCCAGGTCACGCTGACCGCTCAGCTCAAGAACTACGGCGGCAACGGCGCCTACGTGGCTGCGTACCTGACCGACGCCAAAGGTGCCTATGCCGGCACGCTGTGGGTGGCCGGCGGAAAGGCCAAGTACTACAAACACCTGTCGAACTGGAATCGGCTGTCCGCCAGCGACACCAGGCGTTTGAATGGCGTGACCGGCGCCAGCGTGGGCGCGGGGCGCACACTCAAGGTCACGGCCAACCTGGCCGATGCACTGATTGACGCGGGCTACGAAATCCACCTCGACGCGGCCGTGGAAGACATGCGCGACAGCCCATCAGACGTACGCGTGCCGCTGTCCACCGGCTACGCCGGCAAGCCGCAGGCCGGCAAGCAGTACATCCATACGCTGACCTTCCAGCTGCAGTAGAGGACGCGCACATGGGATGGAAGGCAATCCACCGCTGGCTGGGTCTGACGATAGGCACCCTGGCCGTGGTGCTGGGCATTACCGGCGCCATCCTGGCGTTCGATCCGGTGCAGCAGGCTTGGCAGGCCCCCGCCGCGCCGGACAACCTGTCCGTGGCCACGCTGGTGGAACGCGTGACACGCACCATCCCGGGCGCGGAGGAAATTCGACACCTGCCCTCGGGTGCCATCGCGGTTTTCAGCTTTGACGGCGACCAGGCACGGGCGTCCTACGTGGACCCAGCCGATGGTCGGGTGCTGGGCGCCTGGCAGCCTTCGGCGCTGCCGCGCTGGGTGAAGAACCTGCACCGCTCGCTGCTCCTGGGCGACGCCGGGCGTTGGGGTGCAGCGGGCATTGCGCTGGCCGTTGGGGTGCTGTGCATCTCGGCCCTCGTACTGCTGCTGCGCCGCATGGGCGGCTGGCGGCGGCTGATGGCACGGGTGCGTGGCTCGCTGGCGCAGCGCATCCACGTGGTCACGGGCCGGGTGGTGCTCGCGGTGCTGTGCCTGACGTCGCTCACGGCGCTCACCATGAGCGCCTCGACCTTGGGACTGGTGACGCTGGACGCCGGGACCGAACCCGACGTGGTCTCCGTGGCCAGCGGCCACCCGGACCTGCCCGTGGGGCAGCTTTCCATGCTGCAAAATCTCTCCGTGCGGGATTTGCGCAAGCTGAATTTCCCCAACGCTGCCGATCCTGAAGACACCTGGAAGCTGGCCACCCGTCAGGGCGAAGCCTGGATCGACCGCTACTCAGGGAAGACACTGGCGTGGCAGGACGTCACCCTGGCGCAGCGCGTCTACGACTGGGCGCTGGTGTTGCACACTGGAGAAGGGGCCTGGCCCTGGTCCGTGGTGCTCGCGCTCGTCGGCGCCAGCGTGCCGTTGTTCTGGCTGTCGGGCGTCTTCATCTGGTGGCAGGCACGCCGTCAGGCGCCGCGCATCACGGGTAACAGCTCACTGGCACAGGCCGACGTGCTCATCTTCGTTGCCAGTGAAGGTGGCAGCACGTGGGGCTTTGCCCAGGCGTTGCACGACGCGCTGAGTCACACCGGTCACCGCGTGTACACCAGCGCACTGGAGCTTTTCCAGACCACGGCCGCCACGCGACAGGTGTTTGTGCTCGCCGCAACCTATGGCGAGGGCCAGGCCCCGGCTCACGCCAGCCATGCCCTGGAGCGCATGGCAACGCTCAGCGCCAGCGCCGTGCCGGTGACGGTGCTGGGCTTTGGTGACCGGCAATACCCGGCGTTCTGCGCCTTTGCCGAGGTGCTGGAGAAAACGCTGCGTGCACAGGGCTGGCCCGCGCTGCTGCCGCTGGAGTGCATCCACCAGCAATCGAGCCAGCAGTTCGCGCGCTGGGGCCAGGCTCTGGCACAGGCGCTCGGCGAACCCCTGGTGCTGGAGCATGTGCCGCGCATGCCGCCCACCACTGCGCTCACGCTCGTGACGCGCCAGGACTACCCGGGGCTCATCGACCAGCCCACGGCGATCCTGCGCTTTGCGTGGCCCGCACAGGGTTGGCTGGAACGTCTGCGCGGGCACGGCCTGGCGCACTTTGCGGCGGGCGACCTCGTGGGCATCGTGCCGCCGGGCTCGGCCGTGCCTCGCTACTACTCGCTGGCGTCGAGCCGGGAAGACGGGTTTCTGGAAATCTGCGTGCGCCAGATGCCCGGCGGCCTGTGCTCTACACACTTGCTGGGCCTGCAGCCGGACGACCACATCGCCGCGTTCATCCGGTCCAACCCCGGCTTTGCGCTGCCGCGCACGCGGCGGCCCGTGCTGCTGATCGGGGCGGGCACGGGGGTGGCGCCCCTGGCAGGCTTCATCCGCCGCAACGATCGGCACACCCCGATGCACCTGTACTTTGGCGGGCGTGACCCTGAGCGGGATTTCTACTTCGGCCCCGAGATCCGGCACTGGCTCGGCGAAGGACGTCTGGCCAGTGTGCAGACGGTGTTCTCGCGCATACCGGAGGGGGGTGGCTATGTGCAGGACGCCCTGCGCCGCGACGCCGGGCGCGTGCGCGACCTGGTGGCCCAGGGCGCCATCGTGCGTGTCTGCGGCAGCCGCGCCATGGCGCGCGACGTGGCCGAGACGCTGGACGCCGTGCTGGCGCCGCTGCAGTCGAGCATATCGCAGCTCAAAGCGAAGGAACGCTATGCCGAAGACGTCTTCTGAACCTGCTGTGCCCGGCACGAGAACCACCCTGCACGGCCCGACCATGGGCACGCGCTGGTCCGCCAGTGTGGACGCTGACGCCAGCCTGGATCTGGCGGCCCTGCGCCGGGACCTCGCCGCCGCAGTGCAGCAGATAGACGAGCAGATGTCCCCCTGGAAGCCTGATAGCGACCTCATGCGCCTGAACCGTGCGCCCGTGGACGCCTGGGTCGAACTGCCCGCCGGAATACTGGAGGTGCTGGCCTGCGCGCTCGATATCAACCGCCTCAGTGCCGGTGCGTTTGATCCGGGCGTCGGCGCGCTGGTCGATGCCTGGGGCTTTGGCGCGGTGCGCGATACGCCCGACGCTGAGGCGATCCGCAGCGCACGCCAGCTCGCGCCGCGCCCTGCGCACGAGTGCCTGGAACTCGACCGCCCCGCAGGCCGCGCCCGCAAGCGCGCCCCCTTGCAGCTGGATCTGTGCGGCATTGCCAAGGGCTACGCGGTAGACCGCATGGCCGCCATGCTGCAGCAGCACGGGGTGCAGCATGCACTGGTGGCACTTGATGGCGAGTTGCGTGCAGTGGGTGGCCAGGCCAGCGGTGCGCCCTGGGCCGTGGCGCTGGAGCAGCCCGAGGCCGGGCGTCGCGCGGTGCACGGAGTCATCGAACTGCAGGATCTGGCCGTGGCCACATCAGGTGACTACCGGCGCTATCTACAAGTGGGTGATGCGCGCCTCGCACACACCATGGACGCGCGCCACGCTGCGCCCGTGAACAATGCCGTCGCATCGGTCACCGTGCTGGCGCGCACCTGCATGCACGCGGACGCCTGGGCCACCGCACTGCTGGTGGCTGGCCCCGGAGAAGGCCTGGGCCTGGCGCAGCGCATGGGGCTGGAAGCCCTGTTTCTGCTGCGCCGTCCCCAAGGGCTGGTGGAAATGGGGCTGGGGCGGTTCGGCGCCTCCACCGTGCCGGGAGGCATTGGGGCTTCGCTGAATAAGTCCCCTCGAAACACCAACGCCAAAGCATGACAGCGCGATTCATTCTGACGCCTGAACCCTCACCGATACCGTTCCTCCATCAGATCAATTTTCCTGACCAGCTTGCGCGACAAGGCATCCGAAATATCAGCATCACGCGCCAGCCTGAACACCGCCTCGCGTTCGGCCTGCAAGGCCGCCAGGCGCAGCGTCACTTCCGCGCGATCGGCCCGGCGCAAATCCTCGGCGGCGACCGTGCCCGGAATCGCTTCATCGTCGATGCGGCGCTGATAATCGGCCAGCACGCGTGCGGCAGCGTTGGTATAGAGGTCGCTATCGGCCGCATGTTCAGCAGACAGGGCGTGGTGCGCCGCTTCGATCGCGGCAATGGCGGCCACCGCTGCCTCGTGGCGGGCGAGATCTTCCTCGCGTTGCCCGACGGGTTCCTCCGGCAGCGCCAGACCATGCAGCAGGCGAGGCAGGCCGATGCTGGCCAGCAGGAGCGACAGCAGGATGACGGCCGCGGCCAGGAAGATGACCAGATCGCGCGCCGGGAAGGCCGAGCCGTCAGGCAACAGCAGCGGCATGGTGAGCACGCCCGCCAGGGTGATGGCGCCACGCACGCCGGCCAACGACATGGCGGCGATGGTGCACCAGCCAGGCCCGGGTAGCGGCTCGCCGCGCCGGCGGGCCCTGTAGCCGCCGAGTGTCCAGGCAGCCCATACCCAGCAGAAGCGCAACAGGACCAGAATGGCGACCATTGCCAGCGCATACACAAGCAGCCACCAGGCAGAGCGATGGCCGGTTTCCTCCACCGAGGCCGCCGCACGGAGCAGAACGCCCGGAAGCTGTTCGCCAAGCAGGACGAACATGATGCCATTGAGTGCGAACTGAACCGTTTCCCATACTGCGGTGCGCTGCACCCGGGTCGTGGCCAGTGCCCGGCCGGTGAGTTCGACATAGCTCATGGTGATGCCGGAAGCCACCGCGGCGAGGATCCCTGAAGCATCGATCGCTTCGGCAAGCAGATAGGCCGCAAAAGGGATCAGCAGGTTGAGCAGGATCGAGGAACCGATTTCCTCGCCGAAATGCCGTGACTGCCAGAGATGCGCATAGTTCACCCCCAGGGTGACGCCGGTGCCGACCGCCAGCCCGGCCAGCGTCACCCAGAGCAGCGTGAGCGAAGCCGACCCAATGGAAAAGCTGCCGGTCATCGCCGCCGCCACCGCAAAACGGAAACACACCAGGCCGGATGCATCGTTGAGCAGCGACTCGCCTTGCAGGATTTGCATCAGGCGCTTGGGAATCGGCGCCCGCGCAGCGATCGAAGAGACCGCCACCGGGTCGGTGGGCGACACAATGGCGGCCAGCGCAAAGGCCACTGCCAGGGGCATGGTGGGGATCATCCAGTGAATCAGGAAGCCTGCCCCGATCACGGTGAACACCACCAGGCCGAAAGCCAGTTCGAGAATCACGGCTTTGTCGTGAAACAGCCCGCTCTTGGGAATTCGCCAGCCGTCGAGGAACAGGAGCGGCGGCAGGAAGAGCAAAAAGAATATTTCCGGATCCAGCACCACGCCACGCGTGGTCACTGCGGCAACTGCCGCGCCCAGGGCGATCTGTATCAGTGGCAGCGGGATGGAAACCACGGTCCTGGCCAGATAGCCACTGGCCACCACTGCCAGCAGCATCGCCAACACCACTTCGATTGAATGCATATTCCCTGAGTGATCCCTGCCTCGCCCAAACACAGCGTCGCCCTGCAAGGGGCTTTCACAGGGAAGTTTACTCCCGGGATTGCGGTACCTGAAACGTCCGGCTGCGCTCTTTTCAGTCCGGTGACCCGTCCGGATCCGCGTCAGCCTCGGCTAGTTCTCCTTGATCTCGCCGAGCAGCTGCGAGAATTTTTCCATCTGCTTCCGGGTAAAACTTGTCCTGGCAAATGCAGCCAGCATCATCGCCTTCTGCGGATTCATCCCTGCGAGCGATATCGACCGGTTTGCCACATCCGCAAGTTTGAACAGGTTCGGAAGCTCGATCCCTTTGTCCTTGAAGAAGGTCTCGATCCTCGCCACCCATTCTTCCGGGATCTTGCTGCGCCCTTTCTCCAGATTGCTCAGAAAAGCCGATGTCACGCCCAGTGAGGCCGCCATTTCGCGCTGGGTCACCTTGGCATCAAGCCGCGCTTTCCTGACTACTATCCCGAATTCCGTTAGATTGACCATATCGTTTCCATGCAAGCGTCCATCAACGATCAACGGATTCATTGATGGATGTCAGGGAGAGTGGCGTGAGCCACCCGGTGAGGCCCCCCGCACGGGAAGACGGGGTGTTCGTTCTTGTCGGCACCTCCTGAGGGCTTGGGCAAGCAGTCGCCGCGGAGGCCCCGGCAGTGATGCCCACCCGATCTGCCTGATGGCACCCTGCCCGGAACGCCCCGGTCTGTTTTGCCAAAAACCGCATGCACAATGCATGGACACTGCAAACGACCTCACATCGTCGTCGACACTTCCAAGAATCCTTCAAGTCATTGCAATTTTCCAAGACTTAATGTCAATGACCCATATAGGAAATGACTATGAGCTGACGAAAAGGCGTTTCTTCCTGTCCGGCCGGCCGGACACGGTGACGGTGCATTCGCGTCCCGGCCATGCGGGTCATCTCCGGAGATCGCTACAATAGGTGTTGAACCGGCCCTGTTGCCGCCTCCCCAATGTGCCATGACCACCCAGAAAATCGCGCGTAACGATCCGTGTCCATGCGGAAGCGGAAAGAAATACAAACAGTGCTGCCTGCTCACGGCGCGACAACCCGCCCCTCCCGCTTCGGCGGCGATGGATCTCACCCACGAGTTGCAGCGTGCCTCCGCGCACTATCAGGCCGGACAATGGCGCGAGGCCGACGCGGTCTGCCAGCAGATCCTGCAACGCTCGCCCAATCATCCGGATGCCTTGCACATGCAGGGGATGATCGCGTATCGGATCGGCATGCTCGACGTGGCGGCCGTCCTGCTCGGCAGCGTGGCCGAGATCGCGCCGGACTTTGCCGACGGGCACAACAACCTGGGGGTGGTACTCATGGCGCAAGGCGCGCCGGACGAGGCGATCGCCCGCTACCGGAAAGCCATTGCGCTGCAGCCCAATCATGCCAATGCGCATTACAACCTGGGGAATGCGCTCAGGGAACAGGGCCGGCTGGACGAAGCGATCGTCAGCTACCGCAAGGCCCTCGCGCTCACGCCCGATTACGCTCCGCTGCACAGCAACCTGGGCGATGCGCTGCAGACGCAAGGCCGGCTGGACGAGGCGATCGCCAGCTACCGCAAGGCCCTCAGGCTCGATCCGCATCGGGTGGAAGTGCATTACAACCTGAGCGATGCGCTACGGGAGCGGGAAGAACTGGACGAAGCGGCTGCCAGCTACCGGCGGGCGATCGAGATCAAGCCGGACTATGCCGACGCGCACAACAACCTGGGCAACGTGCTGAAGAGCCAGGACAAGCTGGATGAAGCGGCCGACGCCTATCAGCAGGCCATCCGGCTCAAGCCGGATTTCGCCGAGGCCTACAACAACCTGGGCGTCATTTTCCGCAAGCAGGACAGGCTGGACGAAGCGATTATCCATTGTCGGCTGGCCGTTTCGATCAAGCCGGATTTCGCCGAGGCGCACGGCAATCTGGGCGAGGTGTTCTATGCGCAAGGCCTGCTGGACGAAGCCATCGCCTCCCACAAACGGGCGCTCGAAATCAGGCCGGACTCCGCCGAGACCTGCAACAGTCTGGGAACGGCTCTGAGGGAACGCGGCCGGCTGGACGAAGCCGCCCTGTACGGCAGACAGGCGTTACAGATCAAGCCGGATTTTGCCGAGGCCTACAACGGTCTGGGCAATACGTTCCAGGCGCAAGGCAGACTGGACGATGCCATCGCCTGTTACCGGCAGGCCCTGTCGCTCAAGCCGGATTCGACGATCACGTACAGCAACCTGCTGTATACGATGCAGTACATGGATACCGTCACGCCGGCGGAAATATTCAGCGAACATCAGCGCTATGCCGAACGTTTCGAAACCCCGCTCAAGGCGCACTGGCGGCCCCACGCCAACCGCCGCGATCCCGAACGGCGTCTCAGGATCGGCTATGTCTCGGCGGATTTCTACAATCATGCGGTGGCCTTCTTCATCGAACCGATTCTGGCCGGACACGACAAGTCCCGGGTGGAGATCTATTGCTACTACAACCACATCAAGCGCGATGCCCATACCGACCGGATTGCCGCGCACGCCGATCACTGGCTGGCCTGCTCGAAAATGAGCGACGAGCAGCTCGCCGAACGCATTCGCGCCGACGGTATCGACATCCTGGTCGATCTGTCCGGGCATACCGGCTACAACCGCCTGCCCGTGTTCGCCCGCAAACCGGCGCCGGTGCAGGCCACGTGGATCGGCTACGCCGGTTCCACCGGGCTGACCGCGATGGACTACCGGATCACCAATGCGGAAATGGACCCGCCCGGGCTGACCGAACGCTACCACAGCGAGTCGCTGGTGCGCCTGCTGGATTCGGGCGTGGCCTACCGGCCGGCGCCGGACTGTCCGCCCGTCAATCCCCTGCCGGCCCTGAGCGCCGACACCTTCGTGTTCGCCTCCCTGAACAACCTGATCAAGATCAACCCGTCGGTCGCCCGTCTATGGGCAAGCATCCTGGAAGCGCTGCCGCACGCCAGGCTGATGCTGGGCAACATGACGGATGACGGGATCCGGCAGCGGGTGGTCGAGCAGTTCGGCCAGGCGGGCGTGGGCGCCGATCGGCTGATCCTGCAGCCGCGCATGTCGTTCAGCGAGTATCTGGCGCTGCACCATACGATCGATCTGGCGCTCGACCCCTTCCCCTACAACGGCGGCACCACCACGATGCACTCGCTGTGGATGGGGGTACCGGTCATCACCCTGGCCGGCGAACATGTGGTGTCGCGAGTAGGCGTTTCCGCGCTGGCTCGCCTCGATCTCAACGCGTTCATTACCCATAGCGAGGAGGAATACCTGCAACGCACCCTGCAACTCGCCCGGGACTTGCCCGGTCTGGAGCGGATACGGCAATCGCTGCGCGGGCGCATGAGCGGGGCAAACCACGAAGCGGGAAGCATCGCCCGCCAGCTAGAGAGCGCTTACCGGGAGATGTGGCGGAAGTGGTGCGCGACCTGACCATTCCCGGCTCATCGCCGGGCGATGGTCACCTCCGGGCCAATTGAACGAACAGGGCGCCGCCCATGACAAATGCGCAAGCAATCCGTTCATGGTGTGCCGCCAGAAACTCGTCCCCGGCCCGTTGCGGCCCATCGCCAAAGGGCCATGTGTAGTCATCGATGACGATCCAGCCGCCCGGCACGACCAGATCGTGCCAGGATGCCATGTCTGAGCAGGCGTTGGCGTAGCTGTGGTTGCCGTCGACATGCAGGATGGCGATACGCCCGGCATACGTCGTTTCACCAAAGCACGGCGTCGCCACGACCCGGTTGCGACGATATTCGGCGGCGGCCTCGATCGATGGCAAGCGCAGGTAATTCACCGCACCGTTCGCATAAGGCCGCAGGTTGATCTGAAATACGGTCAGCGCCTCGTCCGCGTCAACCGGCACACGATCCAGCAATCCGCGTTCATCGTTCTGAATCAGATGCGCGTTCGACCAGGGGTCGACACAGAGCAAACTGCCCGTCCCATAGCAATGGGCCAGCCGTGACAGCACGAAAGCCGACTTGCCCCACCAGCTTCCTATCTCGACGATATCGCCCGCCGGCGCGCTGCGGAAAATCTCGCAGAGCGCGCGGATCTTCTCGTGGTCGCACATGCCGGGGATGGTTTCGGCATGACGGAACAGCGCGGCGATCTCCAGCGCGGATACGGAGGGGCGCGACGAGTCGCATCCCGCCAGTTCCAGCGGACGGCTGCATACCGAGCGTCCGAACGCCAGGGCCTGGTGATAGGGCGCCATTTCGCTATCGACCGGTGAACCGTTGACCAGCGTCACCCCGGGGAAGGACGCCTGCATACAGCGATGCAGGTAGTCCCACACCACCGGATTGGGCGTGTAGATTCCGCCGATGTCGAACTCCGCGATCACCTGCCGGAGCGATTCGTCGAAACCTGGAACGCCCACGTAAGGAAGATGCACCCACAGCGGATAACGCTCGCGCGCCGGATCATGGCCCAGCGAAGACGAACCGACCACGCTTTGCCCTTCCGCCAGCGCGCGCTCGAGAAAGGCCAGCGCACGCGGCATGCCCGCCGGAAAAACCAGGATGCGTTTAGTCACGCGACGGCCCTTTTTCGCACATCAGGAAAATGCTGGCGCACAGGTCCGGATACTGCTGTCCCAGTTGGTAGCAGCCGTCCAGATATTCCCTGGAGACGATGTCGGTATTCAGCAGCCGGTCCCACTGGAAATTGGCCAGCGCCTTGAAGAAAATGCCGGAACGGTGAACCACGTTCAATCCAGCGGCGGCGGCGTCGCGCTCCAGCGTGTCCAGCGCATAGGTACGACGATGGCCATGTTCGGCCTCGGCCGGCGTGACGGCCGTGTTATGGGGAATCAACCCCATCTTGACGGCGATCTGGCGCGAGGGCGCATGGGCGTTCGGGCACACCAGAAAAAGACGCCCTCCCTCGGCCAGCCATTCGTCGTTGACCCGTTTCAGTACCCGCACCGGATCGTCGAGATGTTCCAGCACATGCGTCAGCACGATGTTGTCGTAGCGCCTGGGCAGCACCACGCACTCAAACGTGGAATGGACATAGGTCGCCTGATCGCCCAGCCTGCGCTGGGCTTCCCGGATCGCCAGGTCGGACGCCTCCACGCAGGTCACCTCATCGGAATAGGGCAACAGCCGCCGGGTGAAGTCGCCTTTGTAACTGCCCAGCTCGAGCAGGCTGCCCTGCCTGAAGAAGGGCTCGAACGAGCGGATCATGTAAGGATGCAAGACATCGAAATCGAAGCTATAGGCGTACTTCTCGTGAGCAGGATTGTCCGTATCGTCCAGTTCCTGATTGTAATTTCTCTCTGTCACGTCCCTTCTCCCGTATTGACCACCCCGCGCACGCTGCGGCGAACGCCTTCGGTCTATCGCTCCAGCACTGCCAGGCCGAACCCGTGCCGGCCGAATTCGTTGCCGTTATAGAGGAGATAAACCCTGTTCTCGCACTCGAATACATGCGGATAGCACTGCATCTGCGCATCCCAGCCCTCGGCGGACACATCGATGCCGGCCTGCTCATCGGCGCGTGTCCAGTTCTGCAAATCCTCCGACCAGGCGTAGCCGATCCGGTAACCCTTGCCGTGCTGGTCCCTGAACCCATGCGCCTCCCGGTAACAGAAATACATGTGATACCGCCCATCCAGATGAATGACCGTGGGCAGGGCCTGGCATTCGTCGGCATTCAGTGTGTCCGGAATGATCAGCCGCCCATCCCTGCGCCAGTTGATGCCGTCTGTTGATGTGGCGTGCGCAATCTTGTAGACCCTGTCCAGTGGCGCTTCCTCTGACTGCCGTATCCAGCGCAGGCCGAAGATGTACCACATATGGTAGACGCCGCCATACCTGGCCACGAACGCATCGCCGACCAGAAACGGCTCATTCAGGGCGGCGGCCATGATCGGGCCGCTGCCGTAGCGCTCGAAGGTCAGCCCCTGGTCGTGGCTGATCGCGAGGCCGATGGCGGCGTCCGCCGACACGGATACCTTCCTGTTCCAGCCCGTGGTATAGGCGAGCACCCTGTCGCCATCCTTCAGCACATTGATGGGGAATATTCCGTGTTCGTCGAAACAGCCCAAGCCGCCCAGGCCGATCACCTTGCGGCGCGACACGTCGAGAATGCGCTGCATGCGCTGATCGAAATCCACGAAGGCAACGTGGCTCAGATATTTCCCGCTCCGATCCCTTTCCCGTGTCGAGAAATAGATTCTCACCCGGTCGTCCAGCACCAGCGCCTGCGGCGACTGCGCAAACCCCACGCTGGCGAGCGGCAGTTCATGCTCGGCCGGGTCGAATATCTTGCCCAGCTTGATCCACTTCAATGACGCCCCCAATCCCGGGGTGAAACCAGCCTGGCCAACCCGATGCCTGTGCGCCCCATGTCGTTCCCCTGATAGAGCATGTAGGTTTCGCCGTCCAGCATGAACACGTGCGGGTAATTGACCATCTGCGAATCCCATCCGCTTGCCGAAACTTCCATTCCGGCCATCTCGTCGCACCGTTGCCAGTTCAGCATGTCGTCCGAAAAAGCATAGCCGATGCGGTAGCCGCCTTCCCTGCTCTTGTAGTGGTGGCTGCGACGGTAAGAAAAGAACATGTGATACCGCCCGCCGGCGAAGAGGACGTCCGGGCACGCCTGGCACTCATGTTCGCCCAGGCGGCGCTCCAGGAGATCGCGGCCATGCTTGACCCAGTTGAGTCCGTCCTCGGAAGACGCCATGCGTATCCTGTATACCGGCTCGGGCTTGCCTTCCGTTTTCAGCCATTCTTTTCCGCTCACGTACCACAGATACCACGTCGCACCGAATTTCCGTATCCGCGGGCTGCCGAGCATGAAGGGCTCGTCCGGACCGTAGGACAGCACGGGACCATCGCCCAGGCGAACAAAGGATTCGCCGCCGTCCCGGCTGATCGCCACGCCAATGGCGCCATTGATGGGCACCGATTCGCAGCGTGTCCAGCCGGCGTAATACACCCTCATCTCGTCGCCGTCGCGGATCACCGAAATCGGGTTGGTGCCAAACTCGTCGAAGGTACCGCGCGCGCCCAGGTTCAACAGCGGGCGTTTGCACACCTTCACAATATCGAGCAGATTCCGTCGATCCAGATCCAGATAAGCCAGGTAGCTCAAATACATTCCGTCCGCGTCAGGCTTCGGTCTGGTGCAGAAATAAACTCTGACATGTGTCTCGTACAGCACGACGGAAGGCGACTGTGCGAATGCATGCATCCACGATCCGCTCTGCCGTTCGCCGGGATCGAACAGCTTGCCCAGTTTTTCCCACTTGAACATCCAGCGCTCCCTTGCCGATCCACCTAACGCAGCAAACATTCGACGGCATCGACATCGAACACCGGGATACCCAGTTTCTCCTTGACGTCGCGTCGATCGAACCAGTAGTTATCGATGAAGATCGCCCCTTCCGGATCGATGAAATCCCGTTTCGGCCGATCGTCGGCAAGCTGGATGATTTCAGCGAACAGACTCCCGGCGATTCCATATCGGTTCAACGTATCCTTGATGTCGTAGCGATGCCTGGTCAGCAATACAAGCGCGATCCCGCGATTCCGGCACTGGTACAGAAAGGCCATCACGCGCTCGTTCACCCGCTGATCCGCAATCACGGTCTCATCGAAATCGACATACACCCGGCTGAAAGACAGATCGGCCTTGTAACGGTTGTACAGGCAACGATCAAGCTGAACGGGATAGTCGTTTTGCAATATCTGCACCGGAATCTCCAGCGCATTGAACAGGCTCAACAAGGCGAAATTCACTCCGGCATGGCGATACAGTCCCATGGTGCTGGATTGACGCGGCGCAAACTCCAGCAGCCGGAACCGCCCACGACGGTCCTGCCTGACCTGAAAGAACCAGGCCCCGTTCAGCGACACCGTGGCGTTGATCGTCTGTGCGATATGGCGTAGCTCGTCGGAGACGTCCACCGCAGTGGAGCGAAACGAGATGCCCATCTGCACCCGCTCGCGCGTGCGGGGGCCGATGAACAGCAACGTGCCATGGAAGTCGGTGAAACAGTCGACGCTAAGCTCTTCGCCCGGCAGATACTCGGTGACCAGCAGGTCCGGTGATTTACGCAGATAGAACGTCAGGTCCTGCTCATCGTCGGCCCGGACAGATTCTTTTCCCCCCTGCCCTGCGTCGGGTTTCAGAAATACCGGATACGGCAGATCCGGACAGGGCAAGGAAAACACCGCCGGGCAAAAATCGAATGGCCGGAACAGCGTATAAGTCTTGCGCTTGGAACGGGCAATCCGGTTCGTCTCGGCACAGGACGTGATGACCCGCGCGGCCAGTTGCGCCTGGTGTTCCGCCAGGAATACAGCGATGGTGTCGTGTGTCGGGTAGATGAACTCGATGTTCAGGCGGCGCAGATGCCCGTTCAGGCGTTCGATGAAATGCGCCTGATCCACATACAGCGACGCATCTTCCACATAACGGCCTTCCTCATAAAGGAAGGACGCATGGTCGCTCTTGCCGGACGCACCGAATACCTCCACGTGATGGCTGTATTTCAACGCATGATAAATCTCCAGGCCAATTTCAGAACCGGCCGGGAAGATCAGTACATTGTGTTTAGCGCTCATTGTTCCCGGCATTCGATACGGCCAGTTCGGCCAGGATGCCGCAGGACAGTTCCGGATAATCGATCGCCACCTCGCAGAGTGCCCGGATGATATTTTCATCCAGATCAAGCGCGATCATCTGCCGGGTCGTCAACGGCTTGAGGTAAATGCCTTCGAGACGCCTGATCTCGTAGCCCGATTCTTCGATATCCTTTCTCAAGGTCCCGACGGTGTAATAACGTTGATGTCCGAGCAGCCGATCGTGTTCCGACAATGCCTGCATGTCCGGCAGCATGCCCGCAAGGTGCCCAAGCTTGCGGTTCAGCACTTCGGCATTCGGCACCGTGACGAACATCCGGCCACCCGGCGCCAGGAACCGCCGGAAGTGTTTCAGAATCCGCACCGGATCATCGACGTGTTCCAGGATGTAGCCGCAGACAATCACGTCGAAACGCTCATCGGTCCCGAACGATTCGAAATAGGATTCGACAATCTCAGCTTTCGATCCGGGAAAGCGCCGCCTGAAATTCTCGATCACGGCAGGCGAGGCATCGATCACCACATGCCGTTTGAAGTGCTGGCCGAAGGCGTCGGCCGTAATACCGTGTCCCAGCCCCAGCTCAAGCAGGGAAGTCGCTCCGGCCGAGAACTGCGCGATCCGTTCCGGATACCATTTCAGCTGGATCAGGTTGTCGAAGTCGTAGAGATTCTCGCCTTGATAGGCACGCACATGATCATCGAGCGCATTTCTCATCCGTCATCCTTTCCAGGTCAATTCCGCCGGGTGGCGTCATAGCAGGTCAATATCGTACAAAATCCCTGCCGTAATCGCCGGCACGGGATTGAACATCATCACATCGACGATGGAAAGCCAGGGCACGAATGCATGATCGAACTGCCTGTATTCCAAAGGTCTCGACCGGATGAATTTCAGGTCGATGCCACGCGCCTTGAATGCCTCCTTCGAATAGAGCGTCGTCCCGCCAACGGGATTGACGTAGCGGTTCGCGCCCAGTGCCTCGCACAGGGCGATGACCTTGTCCTGCCCCTTCAGCGTGTGATCGATGGCGATATCCGAAGAAACACGTATCGCTGTCGTCAGTCCGAGATGCTCGCAGACACGGACGATGGAATGATGAATGTACCGAAACAGGTCGCGTTCCTCGCAGCGCACAATCCGCTCGATCAATGGAAAGGTCTGTGCGAAATACGGTGCGCGGGCATACGCTCCCTTGAACTGATTGAGCAATTTCGTGCGATTGAAGTCCGCGGCCAGTTGACGATCCCTGACGGCGAGAGCGTCCGAATCATTCTTCAGGGGCAGCGAGAACATCACGTCCGTCCCGTTCAGCGAGATGCGGTTGCGATTGATCCAGCCCTTCTTGGTGTATTTGATATTGTCGTACACGACCAACACATCCACCTCGGCCATGAGTTGAAAGTAGCCGATGTAAGGCAGGAAATACGGCTGCATGATCGCTGCCTTCATGTGGTGCTCGCTGGGCGACACATCCCGTTTTCCTGCCTACCCGGCAATCAACCGGCTAATGGTCCCGATTTGCGCGGTATCCAGATCCGGAAAAATGGGCAGGCACAGAATCCTGTTTGCAGCGTCGATCGCAACCGGCAAGCGATCCGGATGGGCCGATGGAAGCCCCCGGTACATCGGGAAGTCAGTAATCAAGGGGTAGAAATAGCGGCGCGGGTGGATCCCGTTGTCCTTGAGCTTCTGGAAAAGATCGTCACGGCTCATCGAATATCCGGCCTCGACCAGAATCGGGAAATAGGCATGATTGGAATGGTTCACCCGATCGACCTGCGCGCAACGGATGCCTTTCACACCACGCAGGTGTTCACGATAGGTCTCGTCAACGATCCTGCGGCGGGCAAGGGCCCGATCGACGTGCTTCAGTTGAAGCAACCCGAACGCTGCATTGACCTCGCTCATTTTTCCATTGATTCCAGGCGCCACAACCGACGTTTCATTGGCGAATCCAAAGTTCTTTAAATGATCGATGCGTAGCTTGGTCCTGGCATCCGGGCAGACGATCGCCCCGCCCTCGAAGGTATTGAACACCTTGGTGGCATGAAAGCTCAGCACCGACAGATCGCCGTGCCGCAGGATGCTGCCGCCCGCGTCGCGCACGCCGAATGCGTGCGCCGCATCGTAGATGACCTTGAGGTTGTAGTGGTCGGCGATGGCCTGGATGGCCGCAACGTCGCACGAACGGCCGTAGCAATGCACGGGCATGATGGCCGTGGTCTGCGGCGTGATGGCGGCTTCGATTTTCGCCGGATCGAGATTGAACGTATCGCGCTCGATATCCACGAATACGGGCTTGATGCCGTTCCAGAGCAGGGCATGCGAGGTCGCCACGAAGGAATAGGGCGTGGTGATGACCTCGCCGGTGATGCGCAAGGATTGCAAGGCCGTGATCAGGGCGATCGTACCGTTGGTGAACAGGGCGATGTGCTCGACGCCCAGATACTCGCCCAGCGCCTGCTCCAGTTGCTGATGGAAGGGGCCGTTGTTGGTGAGCTGCCTGCTCTCCCAGATTTTTTCCAGGTACGGGATGAACTCGTCCAGGGGCGGCAGATAGGGCTGCGTGACGTAAATCTGCTGGGGATCAGTACTCATCGGTCAACCCTGGTATATCGATCATTCGCTACAGGCACGGGGGGATGCACGTGCGCATGACATGACGTGTCTTGAGCGGACGTGACTACATGAACGGCACTGACACGGCAATCTGAAGCCGTGCACGGCCTGACGGCATGCCCGGCGTCCGATGATCATGGGTTCTTGCTGGATTTGCCGGGAAGGTGGCTCGCCCCGGCACCGGTCCGGGCGCGCTTCGCCCGCCCTGCCCCCGATTCAATGAAACAGGCAGACCCGGCACATGCAGGTCCGCATCGCCGCGCGCCGGGTTGTTCGTGCCTGCCGTTCGTAGCGGCGCCGGCAATCAGCCTGCCGGGGTCAATACGTGGCTTCGTGAACCTGCGGCATGCCGTCGTCCACCCAACGGGTATAGCCGCCTTCCATGTTCAGCACGTTCCTGAATCCCATCATCTGCAGCACCGCGGCCGCCATGGCGGAACGTCCGCTGGTGGCGCAATAGACGACGATCTGGCGGTCGCGGGCGGCAGCCAGTTCGGGCAGGTGCTTGGGATAGGCGGGGTCGGCCGCCGCCTCGATGACGCCGCGCGGGACCAGTTGCGCGCTCCTGATGTGGCCGTCCTGGAATTCGCCGGGCTCGCGCACGTCGAGCAGCAGCAGGTCTTCCCTGGCATTGAGTTTGTCCAGCAGCGCTTGCGGAGTGATTTCCCTGACGCAGGATTTGGCGGCCTGGACGAAGTCCATCAGGCTCATGGGCTGTTCGGGTTTGAAGGTGTTGTACATCGCGGATGTTCCTGGAACGGGTTGGTGAAAGGCCGGAAAATATCAGATTGCGGCGCCGGGCACACTCACGCCCAGTACTTCGCCTTGTCCGGCAGCACCCAGCGCACGCCGCCGCGCGGATCCTCCTTGTCGCCGCGATAACGCGGGATGAGATGGATGTGCAGGTGCGGGACGGTCTGGCCGCCGGCCGGGCCGTGGTTGATGCCGATGTTGTAGCCGTCGGGCTGGTGGTGCTTGTCGAGGATGTCCTTTGCCTGCGCCAGCATGCCGAGCAGCGCAGTCTGCTCGGCTTCCGTGGCCTCGAACAGGGTGGCGACGTGGCGGCGCGGGATGATCACCGTATGGCCGAGCGAGACGGGAAACCCGTCGCGATAGGCCACGGTAAGCTCATTTTCGGCGGCGATGCGGTGGCCTTCGAGTTGGCAAAAGGGACAGGGTCTGGTTTCGGGTACGGTCATGCCTTGAGGGGGTCGTGTCGGATGCGGTCGGTCGCGAGCCCCGATTTTAACCGATGCCTGGGCGCCTGAACGACCTGTTCGTCTCATCCATGAGAGCATTCCCGGAGCAGCGCTACCCTTGAGGCAGGATGTCGTTCCATGACGGTTGATGGCCGATCCGCCGCACAAGGCATTCGACCAGCGTCCTGACGCGATGCGGCACGTAGCGATTGCTCGGAAAAATCGCGTAGATGCCCAGTTCGGGCGTGCTGAACGTGGGCAAAAGTATCTCCAGGCCATGCTCGCGCACCGCCGTGTCGACGATGAAGGCAGGCAGGCTGGCGATGCCGAGCCCGCCGATGGCGGCGGCAAGCAGGGCGTCGCCACTGTTGGCCTCGAGCCGCCCGGCCACCGGAAACCATTCTGTCCTGCCGTCGATGATGAAGGGCCAGCTCGTGCGCGCCGCGAGCACATAGCCGAAACACTCGTGCTGGATCAGGTCGCCGGGATGATGCGGACGGCCGCAACATTCCACGTAGCCGGGTGCCGCCACCACGACGCTCCGGCTGTGGCCGATCTTGCGCGCCACATCGCCCGGCTCGAGCCGGTCGGTGATGCGGATGGCGAGATCGAATCCCCCTTCGATCAGGTTGGTGCGGCGGTCGCTGAATTCCAGTTCGATCGAGATGTCGGGGTTGGCGGCCATGAAATCGCCAATCATCGGCATCAGCTGGCGAATGCCGAAGGAGAATGGCAGCGCGATGCGAAGATGGCCGCGTGGCGTCTGGCGGTCCTCGGTCAGACTGGCTTCGGCGGCATCCACGAGGCCGAGGATCTCGCGGCATTTTTCCAGATAACTTGCGCCCGCCGAGGTCAGGCTCAGGCTCCGTGTACTGCGGGCCAGCAGCTTCGTTCCGAGGTGCGCTTCCAGTGCCGCCACCTGTCGCGTCACCACCGAGCGCGCCACGTTCATTTGCTGCGCAACGGCGGAGAAGCTGCCGAGTTCGGCCACCCGCACGAAGAGCCGCATGCTGTCGAGTCGGTCCATCTATGTCTCCGTTCTATTGTTGTCAATAAAGCAACAATAATTTGCTAAATGTAGCCTATTTCTCCAAGCCCGGTTTGCGTACAGTGAACCTATCGCCTTATCCGCACTCTGGAGTTCAGTCATGAATCTCACCGCTCGCGCTTTCTCCCCGGGCCTGATAGCACCCGGCACACGGCAGGTCGCGCCGTTCGTCGGCCTGACCGCCCTGTTGCTGTCGGCGGGTGCCCAAGCCATCGAATTCAACCAGCTGCTGGCCGACAAGAGCGCAGTGAGCTTCGCGTACAGGCAAATGAACGTGCCGCTCGATGGCGGCTTCAAGCGCTTCAACGGCCGGATCAGCTTCGATCCCGCGAAACCGGCGCTCGCCAAGGCCGAAATCGACATCGAACTCGCCAGCATCGATACCGGTTCCGAGGAAGGCAACGACGAGGTCGCCGGCAAGCTCTGGTTCAACACCAGGCAGTTTCCCGTCGCGCGCTTCGTGTCCACCTCGATCAAGCCGCTGGGCAACAACCGCTTCGAAGTGGCGGGCAAGATGAGCATCAAGGGTCGCACGCTCGATGCAAAAGCACCCGCCACGTTCAGACAGGAAGGCAATCTTGCCGTATTCGAAGGCAGTTTCACGCTGAAGCGCGGCGACTACGGCATCGGCGAAGGCATGTGGGCCGACTACGGCACCGTCGCCAACGACGTGCAGATCAAGTTCCGGCTGGTTGCCGCGGCGGCAGCCGGCAAGAAGTAGTTCCGCTCACCAACATTTTTCACCCAGGAGACTCACCATGAAGAAACTCGCCCTTGTCCTCGCCCTCGCTTCCATCGCCGGCAGCGCCCTGGCTGCGCCGCAAACCTACGCCATCGACCCCACGCACACCCAGCCGCGCTTCGAGTACAACCACTTCGGCTACTCCAACCAGATGCACAGCTTCGACAAGACCAGCGGCACGATCGTGTACGACAAGGCCGCGAAGACCGGCTCGGTGGACGTCACCATCGACGCCAAGTCGGTCAACACCGGTTATCCCCTGTTCAATGAACATATCCAGGACGAGGATTTCTTCAATACGGCCAAATACCCGACCATCACGTTCAAGTCGACCGCCGTGAAATTCGACGGCGACAAGCCGGTGTCGGTCGACGGCAACCTGACCATCAAGGGCGTGACCAAGCCGGTGACGCTGACCCTCACCTCGTTCCAGGCGATGCCGCATCCCATCATGAAGAAGGACGCGATCGGCGCCAACGCGGTGACCAAGATCAAGCGCACCGAATTCAACATGGGCAAATACGCGCCCTACGTGTCGGATGACGTGATTCTCCAGATCCCGCTGGAAGCGGTCGCGGTCGACAAGCAATAAACGCCGCCGCTTCTGGTGGAGAACGGAGTCCGATATGTCTACGCGCATGCCCGTCGTGTTCGTGTCCCACGGCGCCCCCGATGCCCTGCTGAAGGCGCCGCAGGCCGTGGCCTGCTGGCGCGATATCGGCCGGGACATTCCGCGACCGCAAGCGATCCTTGCGATCTCGGCGCACTGGGAAGCACGCCAGGCCACGGCCAGCCTGTCCGGTGCGCCGGAAACCATTCACGACTTCTCCGGCTTTCCGCCGCAACTCCACGCCATGCAGTACCCGGCGCCGGGTGCGCCGGCGCTGGCCGAACGGGCCGTTGCCCTGCTGACGGCCGCCGGCCTGTCGGCGGAGCTGCACCCCAGTCGCGGGCTGGATCATGGCGCCTGGGTGCCGCTGTCGGCGATGGTGCCGCAGGCCGACGTGCCGGTCACACAACTATCGCTGGTGCGCAACGCCGGCCCGGCGGCGCATGTCGCGCTGGGGCAGGCGCTGGTGCCCTTGCGCGAGGCAGGCGTGCTCATCATCGCCAGCGGTTCGATCACGCATAACTTCGGCTGGCTGAACTGGCAGGTGGCCAATGACCCGACGCCGGTTCCGCAGGCGAAGGAGTTTGCCGACTGGGTCGCTACGCGCGCGGCGGCGCAGGATGTCGCGGCCCTGCTGGATTATCGTTCGACCCCCCAGGGCTCGGCGTCGCATCCGACCGAAGAACACTTCCTGCCGTTTTTCGTCGCCCTGGGCGCCGCGAACGGTGACCGGCCCACGCGCTATCAACCGCCCTTCACCTATGGCGGGCTGGCGATGGATGCCTACGTGTGGCGGGATCCGGCCGCCGCAGATTGATCATTCAGAGGAGTCCTTCATCGTGAGCATGCTGTTTTCTCCCATCACCCTCGGCAGGCAGGTTCTGGACAATCGCGTCGTCATCGCGCCCATGTGCCAGTACTCCTCCGACCAGGGCCGGGCAACCGACTGGCACCGCATCCATCTGGGGCACCTGGCCCTGTCCGGCGCCGGCCTGATGTTCATCGAGGCCACGGCGATCGCACCGGAGGGCCGCATCTCGCCCGCCGATCTGGGCCTGTGGTCGGACGACACGGAGGCCGCACTGGCGGACGTTCTGCAGTCGGTCCGCCAGTATTCCCGGGTGCCGATTGCCATCCAGTTGGCGCACGCCGGCCGCAAGGCCTCCACCGCCGTGCCGTGGGCCGGTGGCCAGTTCCTGGCGGCGAGCAGCGGCGGCTGGCAGACCGTGGCGCCGTCCGCCCTGCCTTATGCCGCGGACGACGCTCCTCCGGTCGCGCTCGACGAAGCCGGCCTCACGCGTGTCCGCAACGATTTCGTGGCCGCGGCCCAGCGCGCGCAGCGGCTGGGTTTCAACGTGATCGAACTGCATGCGGCGCACGGCTATCTGCTGCATCAGTTTCTGTCGCCCCTGTCGAATACCCGCAACGATCGCTACGGCGGCACACTGGAAAACCGCATGCGCTTTCCGCTGGAGGTGTTCGACGCGCTCCGCGCCGCCGTGCCGGACGACACGCCGCTGGGCATCCGGATCTCCGCCACCGACTGGGTAGAAGGCGGCTGGGATATCGAGCAGAGCGTCGCGTTCGCGAAAGCGCTGCAAGGCCGTGGCTGCACGTTCATCGACGTGTCCAGCGGCGGGCTTTCGCCCTTGCAGAAAATCCCGGTCGGGCCGGGTTACCAGGTGGCCTTTGCCGAAAGGATCCGGCGCGAAGCCGGTCTGCCCACGATCGCCGTAGGCCTGATCACCGAGCCCGAGCAGGCGGAAACGATCCTCGCCTCGGGTCAGGCCGACATGGTGGCGCTCGCCCGCGGCATGCTGTACGACCCACGCTGGCCCTGGCACGCGGCGGCACAACTCGATGCCCAGGTCGATGCGCCGAAACAGTACTGGCGTTCCCAGCCGCAGGCGTACGGGGACCTGTTCAAGCCGGAATAAGACAGCCTGCCCGAACGCGCCCGCCCCCACCGGCGGGCGCTCCCCCGCGCATCAGGAAAACGTGCCGCGCAGCGCCTGGCGGGAGAAATCCCTACAGCCAGGACGCTCAAGCCCGCTTCGCCCCGATTCCCCGGTATCGCCCCCTCAGTCCCATCACGAGATCCGGATGCTCCGGATTGCTTCGATACGCCTTGCCGGCGCGAGGCATGCCTGCGCCCGGATTGCGGGCCGTGCGCCTTCGATGGCGGAACCCTCCCACTTCAGAAAGTTATTGCATATCTTAATAAGAACGATTATCGTTACAGAACACAAAAACCTGGAGTGCCCATGAAAGCGCTTGTCCTCGCCTGTTTGCTGTACCCGCTGGCCAGTCTGGCCGCCGATGCGGAATTCGGCCTGACGATCAAGGATCATCGATTCACCCCCAGCGAGCTGAAGGTACCGGCCGGCCAGAAGGTGAAGCTGGTCGTGAGCAATCTGGACAGTACGCCCGAAGAGTTCGAAAGCCACGAACTCAACCGCGAAAAAGTGATCGCCGGCCACGGCAAGGCCACGATCTACATCGGCCCGCTCGCGCCCGGGAAGTATCCCTTCTTCGGCGAATTCAACGAGAAGACCGCGCGCGGCGTGATCGTCGCGGAGTAACGCCCATGTTCGGATCGGCCATCATCGTTTTCCGGGAAACCCTTGAAGCGGCCCTGCTCATCGGCATCATCGCGGCCGCCACGCGCGGTCTGTCCGGCCGCAATCTCTGGCTCGCCATCGGCATGGGCGCCGGCCTGGCCGGCTCACTGGTGGTGGCAGGGCTGACCGGGACCATCGCCGAGATGGCCGAAGGCGCCGGGCAGGAACTGTTCAATGCCGCCATCCTCGGCATCGCGGTGCTGATGCTGGGCTGGCACAACATCTGGATGGCCACCCACGGGCGCGAAATGGCCGCCCAGGCCAAATCGGTGGGGCTCGCGGTCAAATCGGGGCAACGGGAAATGTCGGCACTGGCCATCCTGATCGCGCTGGCCGTTCTCCGCGAAGGTTCGGAAACCGCCCTGTTTCTTTACGGTCTCGCCGCCAGTGACGGTTCCAGCCGCGTCTCCCTGTTGAGCGGCGGACTGCTGGGTCTGGCGGCCGGCATCGCTGCGGGCTGGGCACTGTATTCGGGGCTTTCCCGCATCCCCCTGCGTCATTTCTTCACCGTCACCAGTGTCCTGATTCTCTTCCTCGCGGCCGGGATGGCCGGACAAATGGCGCGCCTCCTGATCCAGGGCGACATCATCCGTCCGCTTGCCAGCCCGCTCTGGGATTCTTCGTCGCTGCTGCCGATGGACTCGTTCGCGGGCAACCTGCTGCACCTCTTTGCCGGCTATGAGGCGCGGCCCAGCGGCATGCAGGTACTGTTTTATACGCTGACCTTCCTCATCATCCTGGCCGGGATGCGCTGGAATCGCCCCCGCCCGCGCCAGGCCACCGCCACCTGAAAGGACACCTCACATCATGAAATCGAAAGCAGTGCTGATGGCTGCGATGGGCATGCTTTGTCTGCCATCCGCCCACGCAGGCCCCGCCGACTACGTCTACACCCCCAACGTCGAGCAAGGCGAGAAGGAGATCGACTTCAAATTCGGCACCGCCGACAGTGCGCCGCGTCAGTCCCTGGCCTCGCTGGGAGTGGGCTATGGCGCCAACGACTGGTGGTTCACCGAGGTGTATCTGAAGTATGCGAAGACCGGCGGCGACAGCGTCAAGTACGATGCCTTCGAGTGGGAGAACAAATTCCAGCTCACCGAAACCGGGAAATACCCGGTGGATATCGGCTTCATCACCGAAATCGAAGTCCCGCGCGACCACGACGAAGGCGTCGAATTGAAGGTCGGCCCGCTCTTCCAGACCGAATTCGGCAAGCTGCAGCTCAATGGCAACCTCCTGTTCGAGAAGCACTTCAATGCCGCCGTATCCAGCCCGACCGAGGCCGGCTATCAATGGCAGGTGAAATACCGCTGGCTGCCCGTCTTCGAATACGGGCTGCAGGGCTTTGGCGGCATGGGTCCCTGGAACGACTGGGAAAATTCCCGGAACCAGTCGCATAAAATGGGGCCGGCCGTCTTCGGCAAACTGGCCACCGCCCACCATCATGCCATCAAGTACAACGCCGCCTGGCTGTTCGGCGTGTCGGACGCCACGCCGGACAATACGTTCAGGATGCAGGCGGAATACGAGTTCTGACGGGAACCCGGCCTCCCGTCAGACGCGCATCCCAGCGCCAAGTCCGGTTTTTCATCCGCCGCCGCCATCCGCCATCAGGCAAGGTGACTGCATGCGTGATGAAAACCCGATCACCGCATTGACTGGCTAATGCTGCTGGTTGGTCAGCGGTGAATCGAGTTGCGCCATGCCGCGCGACGCCTGCTCGCTGGCCACGGCGGCATACTCCATCACGGCGGCGTTATCCGCTTTTCTGGCGGCTTCCTGGGCCTGGGCGAGCGCGCTGGTGGCGGTGGTCCACAACGCCTTTCTGGCTGTCGCCTGCGCCACGCTGGATTCCGCCCGCGCCAGGGCTTCAGCGGCCTCGGCCGACAAGGCCGGTCTGCTGTCGCCTTCGGCGGCGAGCGCGCCCTGTCCGGCCGTCCCCATCACCAGCCCGCCCCACACCAGCAACCCGATTGCAATACGACGTGAATTCATTTTTTTCTCCTGACCATGCCCGAATTCGCTACTTTCTGAAAACCGATGCTTTGAGCGGCAGACCATTGCTCAGATACGAATGGAAGTACTCCAGGTTGTTGTACTCCTCCCCGCCGATCTCCATGGGTACCGCGCGCACCAGTTGATTGCAGGCCGAGTAACGCCGCTGCAGCGTGAACAAGGCGTAATCCCCACCCCGGAAGGCCGGCCAGTGCGTCGCCTGCCCCGGCAACATCGAGAGATACTCGGTCCGCAGGATCTCGCCGACGTGGCCTACATGGCAACTGGCGCAGGAAAAATTGAGCTGGCCGCGACGCTGATAGAAAAAGCGGCGGCCGGATTCGAAGGCCGCCAGCGCGCCATCGCCCTTCACCTTGACGTTCATGAGCATGCCGTCCGACAGGGTCCGGGCGTACGCGGTCAGCAGACCCATGGTATTCATGTCGGACGACTTGTAGGCCGCTTCGCCATTTTTTGTACGGCACTGGTTGAGCGCCATTTCGAAGGTGACCACTTTTTTCATGGTCTCGTCGTAGTAGGGATAATTTCCGGCCACGTTCTTGCCGCCGCCAGGAAAGCAATCGGCATAATGCCTGCCGTTCCTGAACGGGGTCTCCCACAATGCGCGTCCCTTGTCGATCTCGGACTCGAACGGCGGGAACGCCATCATGTTGTCATATTGCGCCTTGGCATCCGCGCTGAAAGCCAGTGCGCCATACACATAGTCCTCGAACTTGATGTCGGGGTATTTCTTCTGCACCGCCTGCACGCTCTTCAACCGTTCCTGCTCCGGCGAGACAGACATCGCATCGGCGCTGAAAGCCAGCATGCCCAGACAAGACAGTATCCATGTTGCTCGTTTCATGTTTCTTTCCCTTCTCGAATCAGATGGCAGCCGGGCATTCACAGCCCGTAGACGTAATCCACGACCTTGTTGATCTCCGTGTCGGTCAGAATCCCGTTCTTGCCGAATGGCGGCATGGCCGTGTCGGGGTTGCTGCGCGTGGCATCCCAGATCTGTCCATACAGCTTGCTCCGATCGGGAAAACGCGCCGCCATGCCGACCAGCGGCGGCGCGACGTTGGTGCTGGTCACCGCTTTGGGATCGCCGGGCATGGCGTGACAGGCCAGACAATTTCCCTTGCGGTTATCGAAGGCGAGTTCCTGCCCGCTTGGCTCCGGTCCGGGCGCTGCGGCCCGCGCCGCGGACATGAACGTGGCGGCGAGCAGCAGGCTCAAGCTGGCTGCCGTGACGATTGCAATGGGTTTTTCCATCTGTCTTATCCTGTCTGTTTGGATTCACACAAAATTACGGACACTTTGCCCTCACTCCCGGTACAGGGTGAGAACGAACCGGAACGGCCTTTCCCGGAAGGCGGCGCCCTCCCCCGCAAAATGCGGCTGCCGTGCGGCGCCGGACTGTTCTCCGCTTTCGCTCAAGGCATGCATATCGCAAGGGCCGGGTTTCAAATCGGGACAAGTGGTGGTCGCATCGGTGGCCACTCCGTTCACTTCGGCATGACTGAAATCGGCCTCGTGCAAATTGGCACCGATGAAATTCACATTGGTCAGCTCCGCGAACAGGAAGCGGGATTCGTACAAATCGGCGCGGCTCAGATTCGCACCGGTCAGAATGGCCCCTTCCATATTGGAATATTCCAGTTTGGCCCCGGAAAAATCGGCACTGGCCAGATTGGCCATGTTCAGATTGGCCCGGCTCGATACTACTCGCGTCAGGTTGGCGCCGCCCATATCCGCGGCACTCAGGTTGGCCCCGCCGATGACCGCCCCGCTCAGGTTGGCCCCGGTCAGCCTGGCTTGATACAGCGTGGCGCCGATCAGATAGGCGCCGGCAAGATTGGCCCGGGACAGATCGGCCTGGGACAAATCAGCGCCCATGAGATTGAGACCCGCCAGATCCACCCCGGCCAGATCGCATTTCACGCAGGCATTGGTCGCAAGCAGTCGATCGCGGCTGTCGCCGTGCGGGACGGTCGTTTGCGCCAAGGCCGTATGCGCCATCGCCACGCCGGCCAGCAGGCATGCGATGCCCGCGGCCAGGCCGGGTCGGGCATGCCCGGGGGGTGCCTTCTGCATGTCGAACCTCCTCATCCGGCTAGCCGCCAATCTCCGGGAAGCACAGGCCATCATGCAGTCGCAGATATCTCATGATCCCGGGCTCGCGGCTCAATGCTTTCCCGCGTGGCCCGCGTGGTCCGCGTGATCTGCATGACCCGTGTGATCTGCATGGTCCGCGTTCGAGTCGCTCAGTACATAGCGGACCTGCAAAGGTTTCTGTCCCTTCATGGTCACGCTCAGGATGATCCGGGTGCCGGCGGCAGGCCTGATCCGGGAATCCTTTCCCACCAGTTCGTTGGCGCCGGCCGGATTCAATTTCACGGTCATGGCCTGAGTGCCCGTGATGACACGCAGGCTGGCGTCCGCCCCCTGGGTTGACTGGGGCGTATCGCCATGGTCGGTGACCCATGCCTGGACCTCACCGTTCTTCACCATCAATTCGAAGTGGTACATCTCCGCCATGCGCAGCAAACCGCCGTGGTCGCCCTTGATGGTGGCCAGATATTCGTTACTGTGCGCCAGCGCCGCAGTCGGCAGGCCCAACGCAGACAGCAGGCCCAGGCAAGCCATCCAGCGCATGGCCGAGGCGAATGTATTCGCGATCATTTCCTGAATCTTCACGGTCGTCTTCCCGTTCTTTGAATAATCTTTGCATCGGATGGCCCCGCCGGCGGGATGCCGCCGGCGGGGCTCACGAAACGTTCCCTTACACCGAGGTGCTGCGCGAGAACTTCATGCCTTCCCAGCTTTCCGGCACCACGACGTGGTCGTGCATGCCGCCGGGAACGGCGATACGGGCCTCGATCTTGTCGGTCTCGACGTTGAGAATCACCAGACCGGACTGTCCGCCCTGGTTGCCGCTGTACACCGTGGTCATGTACTTGCCGTCAACCGAACAGTCGCAGGTATGGGGATCCGGACCGGTATCCCACTTGGCGACCACCTTCCAGGTCTTGGTGTCCACCTTGCAGATGTAGCCATTGTTCGGCTTGCGCGCCCACATGGTGAAGTAGGCAAAACGCGAATCCGGTACGTTACCCATGTGCAGCGGCAGATACTTGTCGCCGAATCCCTCGACGAAGGCTTCCTTCTTCCATTTGAGCGGATTCTCATCGGTCGCGCGATAGATCGCGATGTTGTTCTGCAGCACGTTGTTGCAGGCGCAGAAATATTCGCCGCTCGTAATGAAACCGGCCTCATGCAAAGGCGTGAGCACCGACGGCACGGTGAAGGTCCAGGTGAAGCCCTGTTGCCGGGTCAGCGGGAAATTCTCCGGCGCGCCCTTGGCGGTGGAAAGCAGCGCCACCACTTCCCAGGTGCGCGTATCGACAATCGCACAGCAGCCGAGACGGCGAATCAGGATCGCGCCGAACGGCAGGGTCGGGTGCCACGTGAAGGCATCCACGAACACCGCGGTCGGGTCGGCAGGCATCAACTCCTCGCCCAGCATCGCCTCATGGGTCGTCTTCATGCCCTTGCGGCCCACGTAGTCGAACTTGCCCGTGGTGGCGTCGGGGAAGATATGGCTGATATGAAGCTGCCGCTTGACGGGATCGTAATCGGCACGGAAGGCCTTGACGATTTTCGGATTGTCGTCGATGGTGGTGATCAGCACCATGTCCTTCTGACCATCCGCGAACGCGACGTACTTGTTGGCGTTTTCGCCCACACCGATGGACGCATGCACCCCCAGCGACATGCCGGTGGTCACGCCGATGTCGCTGACCACTTCGATGTGGTTCTGCTTGCCGCTCCCGTCATAGCGCATCTTGAACATCTTGAAATCGCCACGATCCCGCCATTCAGGCGAGTTCTCGTTGACGTAAGGCGTCCCGGGCGGCTGCATGGTCTGGTAGAAATCGAACCCCTTGTAGGGATCGGCCGAAGGCAAGGCGGCGATGTGGTGCGGGATGGGCATGTTGACGCCAGCCAGGCCGTAGTTGTACCAGGCCAGGGTTTCCGGCACGGCAAGATCGAGCGCCTGCACGTAACCGCCGTACTTGCTCGGCAGCAGCACGACGTTGCGATCGAATTTCTTGAAGAAATCGGCCTGCGCTTCATTGATCGGATCGTGACGAGCGGCCATAGCGTTCCCCGAACCCAAAACACCCGCTGCCCCGGCCATGCCGGCAGCGAGCGACCCTTGAATGAACTGCCTTCTGGAAATACTCATTAATTTAACTCCTTGCGTTGTATAGCTTGATGCTGGCGCCTCGCGCCGAATCAGATGTCGCCTTTCTTCCAGTCCTGCGGACCGACGAAGACCTTTTCGATCGTGCCGTTGGCCGACAACAGGAAGCTGGTCGGCAGGCCGCGAATCCCCAGACGGGTAGACACGCCCTTGGGGCTCAGCACATCGTTGGGCGCCACATACATATCCCGCTTCAGGTTGTGTTCCTTCTTGATGAGGCGCATGGTCGCCGCAGTGGAAGGAATCGCCTGCGCCGGCCCGCCCATCAGGTGCGTGCCCATCGTGTCCGCATTGACAAACACGACATTGGTCCCGTGGCCGTACTTGTCCACGAATTCCTCGGTCTTCTTCAACTGGGCCACCGAGACCGGTACCGCGGAGATGAAAAACACCACCAGCGTGGGTTTGCCCGCCACCAGGCTGCCGAAATCGGCTTTTTTCGCTTGCGAGTCGTAAATCTCGATGTCGGTCGGCATTTTCGTGCCGACCGCCATCGGCTGGATGAACACTTCGCCCCCCACCTGTTCGGCAGACGGGAAGGTGCCATCCTTGCCATCCGCCAGCACCGTGCTGGCTGGGATTGCAAGCAGCCCCAATGCGAAAATGATCGGCCCTGCCGTGCACAGTGCAGAAGCGATGCGCCGCTTCAGCAGTCCACCCGATACCGTTGTTGCCTTAGATTTCATCTGTCAATTCTCCTGTTGTTAACCTGTCGCGCGACCGGCCCGAAATCAGAACCGGATGCCACGCAACCAAACCGTCATCCAGAGGCCTGGCGGCCAAACCGCTCCCCGGAAAGCCTGCCCATCAAACTGCGACACCTTGTCGCGGCTGCTCTCTAGCACTTGCTGTGCCAGTTTTAATTACCGTTTGTTTTCAATTGCTTGAATAATTTTTTTCCAATCGTGTTTCAGCGAATGTTTCACGTTGGAATAGCCGCGCAGCCGCGTGCGCCCGCGCAAAAAAAACCGACAGCGCAGGGCCACCGGCAGAGGAGGAGACGGGGGATCGGATGACGTCGGGCTCGTATACGCGGCTTCAACCACCGATGAATGGAAGGCCGCGCGCCCGGAGCAAGCGCATCGTCAGTTTCTGTGGAGATTGATCGCAGGCCGGAAACCGGCCGTGAGCGAATGAAGGACGCCGCCTCAGGAACAGACTGGAAAGGTGCAAGCCTCCCGAGAGGCCTGCCGCGCCGCTTACGGCTTACATGCGCATATCGTTGTCCTGCTCGATGACGCCGCAGGCCACGCGCGCGCCGGAATTGCCGGCCGGATCGGAAAAATCGTCTTCTTTGGCATGAATGACGATGGCGCGGTTGACGAGGGAATTGAGCCCGATCAGCGCCAGGCTCACACCCGGGACATCCACGCTGACATGGGCGACGCCGTCCCGGTCCGCTTCGATGTTGCCGAGGTCGCCCAGATGATGCACCTGGCTGGAGGGTGCGCCATGAAGCCCGCCGGTAGGTGCGAAATGGCCGCCCGCGCTCATTCCATCCGGCGAATCGCAATTGCCGTTCACATGGACATGGAAACCGTGTTTCCCCGGCGTCAGACCCGCCACGCTTCCCTTGATCAGCACGTTGCTGTTGTCATGCTGGACCAGATGCAGCATGCCCTTCACCGGGCTGCCCGAGAGGGCCACCAGTTCCGCCGTCGCATGCGAGCCGCCACCATGATGGTGATCGATGGAAAGTGCGTCATGGTCAGGGTGGGAATGCTCCGCCGCCGCGGCCTGCCCCGCCGCGCCAAGCAGCACGGCCAGGGCAATCCGTTTCATGTATCGGAATTCAAGCATTCCGTTCCATCCGTCCTTCATCAAATACTCCTTGTTCATCGTGGGTTCGAACGCTGTATCCGGCGGGCTTGTTCCATTCCGGAACGCATCCCGTCCATCAGAATCCGCCACGGGCCAGGCTATCCAGAATGGCGTGCAGGTCATCGTCGAACCGCTTGAGCGTTGCCCGGCCTTCGTCCGTCAGGTTCTTGTCGTGGGCGAGCAGGCTCAGGATATGGGCCGGGCGCTGCATCATGACCGTGGTCTTGCCGTCATGCTCGATGAGCGCGATGCGGCAGGGCGCGAACATCTCGAAGTCGGGCACATGACTCGTGACGGTGTAGGCCTTGGTCAGATTGCAGAACTCGATGAGCTGGAGCGGCGGCGCCTCGATCCCGCGCCCCTGCAGGCCTTCCTGCACATTGAGCACGTTGATGATGGCGTAATTCCTGGCCTCGAGTTGCGAGATCAGCAGGTCGCGCACGGTGGCGACGTTGTCTGCCACGGTCACCTCGAATTTGACTCCGGTTGCCGTCACACGAGGCTCGTCGGCGATGGCCGGGGTAGCGGGCAATAGCGCCAGCGCGCCCAGCAGACACAGCATGTGGCTGTCGCGTTTGATACGGGAAAAAATCTTCATCACCCTCTCTCCTGTTTGTTTCGACCCAAAGGCCGTGAATCGGCTTCGGGGACCCCGGGGAATCCGAGCAAACAGCATGCCAGATGATGCCGGGTATTACTCGCGCCGGCCTGGGGTGAATTGAAGATTGAATTCGCGCATCTTGCGCCACAGGGTGGTGCGGCCGATACCCAGCTCGCGCGCGGCCTCGCCGATATGCCGCGCCCGCTGCAAGGCCGATTCGATCAGCATGCGCTCGGTCTTGGCCAGGCTGCCGCCTTCCGCTTGCGGCAGCGGGGCGGGGGCATTGGCCTCTGGCAGGCCGCCCAGATGCTGCAGCAGATCTTCGGGCAGGGCGCTGATATCGATCATGCCCTGCTCGTCAGCGAAAACCACCATCTGTTCCACGAAGTTTTCCAGCTGGCGGATGTTGCCCGGATAAGGATAGGCCTGCACGCAGGCCAGCGCACGCGGCGTCAGCCTGAGTCCGCTGCGCCGGTATTTGGCACTGTGGGTGTCGAGAAAACGCGCCAGCAGCCGCATGAGATCCTCGCCCCGTTCCCGCAGCGGCGGCAGATGCAGCCGGATGCCGTTGAGGCGGAAATACAGATCGGAACGGAAATGCCCGCGTTCCATGAGGCTGTCGAGCACCTGATTGGTGGCGGAGATCACCCGGATATCCACCTGTCTGCTCTTGTTCGATCCCACCCGGCGGATCTGCCGCTCCTGCAGTACGCTCAACAGCTTGGCCTGCATCGTGGGCGACAGGGTATCCACCTCGTCCAGGAAGATGGTGCCGGCGTCGGCTTCCTCGAACAGGCCGGCACGGGAATCGGTCGCGCCGGTGAAGCTGCCGCGCACGTGGCCGAACAGCTCGCTCTCCAGAAGCTGTTCCGGCAGGCTGGCGCAATTGATGCTGACGAAGGCATGTTCGCTGCGCGCGCTTTTCTCGTGGATGAGGCGGGCGATGCGGGTCTTCCCGGTGCCGGTCTCGCCGGTAATGAGCACGCTGATGTCGGTGGCGGCCAGCCGCTCCGCCTTGATCAGGGTGGCGCGCATCTGCGGCGTATCGGCCACGACGTCCTCCGCCTCGCGCCACGCCGCCGCAGGGCGTGTCCGCACGGTGGCAGCGCAATTCCGCAATGTCTGGCTGGCGCGGATCTTTTCCAGGATATCGTGTTCGCTGAACGGCTTGGTCAGGTAATCGAATGCGCCCAGGCGCATGGCATCGACAGCCGATTCGATGCTGCCATAGGCCGTGATCAGGATCACCGGCAGCTCGGGTTTGACCTGCTTGATCTCGCGCAGCAGATCGATCCCGGACATATCGTCCATACGCAAATCGGTAATCACCAGATCGTATTCAGCCTGGCTCAATATGGCCAGCGCCTGGCTGCCGCTTTCCGCTTCGCTGGTGTCGAAGCCGGCGCCGAGCAGCATGAGTGACAGGCTGCGGCGCAGGCTTTTCTGGTCGTCCACCAGCAGGATATGAAGAGGTTTGCCGCTCATGCCACTGCAGTCGTACAGTCAATGGCCGCGTCGACCGCTTCGGGCAAGGGCACGCGCACGTAAAACCGGGTGCCACGGCCCGGCTGGCTGGCAATGCGGATACGCCCGCCCCACTCCTGCACGAAGCGCTGCACAATGGCGAGCCCCAGTCCGGCGCCATGCGAGCGCTGGGTATAGAACGGCTCGAAAACCAGTTTGCGCTCCGGGGACGGAATGCCCTTGCCCGTATCCGCCACGACCAGCAGGAACCAGCCGGGATAGACACGCACCGTGGCGTACACGCGGCCCCGGCCCTGAATGGCCTGCGACGCGTTGAGCAGGAGATTCCACAGCACGACCTCCAGGCCATCCGCATCGAACAGCTGGGGCATGGCGTTGTCCGAGAGGCCCGCTTCCACTTCGATCATCTGCTCCTGTTGCTGGACATGGCGTTCCAGGGCCGTACATACCTTGTAAACAAGCGCTTCCAGCACCACCGGCTTGTACGCCATCACACGCGGCTTGCCGAAGGTGAGGAAGTCGCGCGTCAGATTGTCCAGCCGCACCACCTCGTCCTGGATGATTTCCAGGGCCGCCTGGCTTCGGCTGTCGATCCGGCGTTCCGTCTTCAACACCGCCAGACAGTTGGTAATGGCCGACAGCGGATTGCGCACTTCATGCGCCACCGAGGCCGCCATCTGGCCCAGCGCCGCCAGGCGTTCCGCACGGATCTTGTTTGCTTCGGACAGTTTGAGCTGCTGGTTGATTTCGGACAATTGCTGGTAGCTGTGGGCGTTATTGATCGCGATACGGACCTGGCCGGCAAGCAGTTCCCCCTTGGCCAGCGTGGCCTCGCTGAATTGCACCCGCGCCTTGCGTATCAGCACCATGGCGCCGATCAGGCGCGCTTCATCCAGCAAGGGGAACAACGCCATCGCCCCCCAATGACAGCCCAGTGGCGGCCCGGAAGCCATCAGCGCCGGACTGTCCGGGCTCAGCAGGGCGCGCGGACGGAACTGGCCGTCTATCGTATTCAACAGCCGCGCGCACGAACGGCCGTCGCGGCACCAGGCCTCCAGTTCAGCGGTACAGGGCTTGTCGCTCTCGGCAAACCATCTGGCCGCCAGGGTAAAGTGCCCAGGTTCTTCCGCGCTGGGAAGCCAGACCAGCGCCCCGTCGCTATCCAGCAGGGCGGCGCTTTCCCGGCACACCGACTCAAGCACCCGTTCAAGATTCAGGGTCGAGGTCATCATGGCCGACACCCGCAACAAGGCGGCCCGGAATTCGTTGGCATCCAGCCAGCGATGGTAAAGCAGCGCATTGTTGATGATCGTGCCGATCTCCACCGCCAGCGCCTGCAACTGGCCCATGCGCTGGCGCAAGTGCTCGCGGTCATCCGCGAGCAGCCGCAGATGGCCGACTTCATGGCCGCTCGCGGTGAGCGACAGGCAAACCGACTGGTCGACCGTCCCGGAAGAACACTCGTAGTAACTGCCCCCCGACTCCCGCACCAGTTGGCAGGTGTGGCCAAAACAGGTGGCGTTCAACGCCTTGGCGCGAATGGGCCAATGCGATCGCATATGGGGCATGCGACGCTCGAATTCATCGACTTCATCCGCCGGGATGCTCAGGACCAGCTCGCCACAGGGAATGCCCAGCAGCTGATTGACCGCATTGGATACCACATCGAGCGCATTGTTGAGATCGGGCGACGTCATCGCCTCGCGCGCCATGCGGTTGCGTATCCTGAGTTCCTGGTTGACGTTCCTGATCCTGCGCTGGGTGCGATGCAGCCGCCGGTTGGCGCGCACCAGCACATGGCGCGAGCGCTCGATGGTGTTGAGCGCCAGCAGGAAGCCGACCGACACGGTGATCATGACGCCCAGATAGAACATCATCTTGGCGCCGTGCCATCCCCACCAGATGATGCCCCACAGGCTGGAGAAGTTGAACAGATAGGCGCTCTGGGCCAACACCATCAGAAGACTGGCGATCACCAGTGCCAGGCTTTTCCGATACCGCCGGTAATAGCCGTAGAACGCGACCGCATCGAGCGCATAAAGAAAGCTGGCCAGGTAATGCACCCTGTGGGGGGTCGGCAGGAAACCGGAGAACTCGGGGTAGCCGCCCGCTAGCAGGTTCGGAATGAACGCCTGGTACAAGACCGCCGCCGCCAGCACGATCACCCCTCCCACGCCCATGGTGAGCACGTCGCCACGGGTGGGCCGGTGTTTCCGATCCGAGAGAATATGCGTCACGATGCCGGCCAGGATCAGCCCGCTCCCGGACAGGGAGGACAGGGTATGGTAGGCGACGAAATGATTCAGCTCCGGGCCCGGATTGGACCAGGCATGCAGGATATCCATGATCCCCATGGAGAGGAAGGCCAGGCCGAAGAGCGCCCCGCCGTGGCTCTTCTGCCGCACGCTCACCGCCAGGATCATGCCGGCAATCATCAACGCCACGAAGCCGCAGAATGACTCGATCAGCATGTGGCTTCTGACTTCCACGAACCGCTGCGCGAGCAGATGGGGGGAGAGATTTCCAAACAGCAGGATCGGCAGCAGCAGCAGGAACACGATCCACAGCATCGTTCCGATCCCGGCCAGGCTGCCGGGGCGCGCCTGACCCGATTCGGGCGGCCCGATTCCACGTTCGGCTTGGGAAGCTTTCACCTGCATTGCGTTGACTCCGGATTTGGCGGCCGCGGACGAACCACCTGCTTTATGTTACGCCAGCGCAGGCAAAGCGGAATACACCTTCAGCGTCCATCAACCGCCAGCCTGTTTTCACGGCGGCCGGCCATCCAGCGGAACAGTGTCGGGATCACCAGCAGGTTGAGCAGGGTCGAACTCAGCATTCCGCCCAGCAGCACGATGGCCAGCGGCCGCTGCAGTTCCTTTCCGGTGGGGTCGCCCAGAATCAGCGGAATCACGGCCAGTGCGGCAGTGAACGCCGTCATCAGAATGGGGACCAGGCGGTCCACCGCCCCGCTCAAGGCGATGTCGCCGGCACGGAGATCGGGGTGCGCACGCAGCAGGAACTGATAACGGGAAATCAGCAGCAGGCTGTTGCGGGTGGCCACCCCGAACAGGGCCACCATGCCGATCAGCGAGGACACGTTGAGGGTTTCTCCCGCCAGGGCGAGCGCGAATACGCCGCCGATCAGGGCCAGCGGTAAATTGAGCATGACCAGACATACCAGCGGCCAGCTCCGGAAAGCCTGGAACATGATGACCGACATCAGCAGTATCGCGGCGACGGACGTCGTCAGCAGGGTACGGGATGCCCGTTGCTGGCCTTCGTAGTCGCCGCCGAATTCGATACTGTAGCCAGGCGGCAGCGTCACCTTGTCGCGAATGCGGCTCTGCGCTTCCCGCACCACGCTGTCAAGATCGCGGCCTTCGGTGTTCCACTGCACCACCGCGCGGCGCGCGGCGCCGTCGCGATTGATCATGTAGGGCTCCTGCACCACTTTCAGTTCGGCGACTTCACGCAGCGGCACGACCGCGCCGCCGGGCGCCACCAGCGGCATCTCGCCCAGGCGATGGATATCGCTGCGGGACGCCTCGTTCACGCGCATGAAAAGATCGAAGGCGCGGTCCTGCTCCAGAACCCTGGATACCGCCACCCCATTGAACGCCGCGCTGACCTGGGTGACGACCGCCCCCGGAGTGAACCCATAGGCGGCGGCGACCGCCCGGTTGACCCGGATATCGACACCGGGAACCAGGACCATCGGTTCCATCTGCAAATCCGCCACGCCCGCGACGCCTTTCACCGCCTGGTAGATCTCCTGCTGTTTCTGCTGCAGCACGCCAAAATCCTGGCCATAGACCTTCACCGCGACCTGGGCCCGTACCCCGGACAGGATCTCCGACATGCGATGGGTGATGAACTGGGACACATTGACCGACATGCCGGGAATCTGCGCCAGCGCAGCGCGGATGCGCTGCATCACCCCGGGCACGTCGCGGGTGCCCGGCTTGAGGGCGACGTCGAATTCGCTGAAATTCACCGGCTGGGCATCCTCGTCCAGGCGCGAGCGGCCGGCCCGCTGGGCAAAGCTGGCGACCTCCGGCATGTCGCCGATCAACTGCTCGATCTTGCGGCCCACGCGCAGATTTTCCTCCAGCGAGGTGCCCGGCATCAGCGTGGTCGCGATCACCAGATTGCCCTCGTGAAAGGCGGGAATAAAGGATCGGCCCAGGGACGGAATGACCAGAATCGCCGCGGCCAGGATCAGTATGGAGACCACGGTCGTGGGCAAAGGCCGGTCCAGACAGACTTTCAACACCTTTGCATAGCGGCTGAGCAGCATGTTCGACACGGCGCTCAAGCCATAGCGCTGATGCTGCGGCCGCCGCCCCATGAGGTAGTAGCTCAACACCGGCACCAGCGTGATGGCCACCACGAGGGAACTTGAGATGGCGGCCAGATAGGAAATCGCCAGCGGCCGGAAGATGCGGCCTTCGATGCCCTGGAGGAAAAAGATCGGCAAGAAGGCCACGATGATGATGAAGGTGGCGAATACCACCGAATTGCGGATCTCGCGCGAGCCTTCGTAAATGATCTCCAGCGCGGGCAAAGGCTGCGCCGCCTGCTTGTTCTCGCGCAGTCGGCGCAGAATATTCTCGACGTCGATGATGGCGTCGTCCACGACTTCGCCGATGGCGAACACCAGTCCGCCCAGAGTGAGGGCGTTGATGCCGATGCCAAGCAGCCACAGCACCAGCACACCCGCCATCAGGGAAACGGGAATGGCGATCAGACTGATCACGGTGGGACGCCAGCGGAACAGGAACAGCAGCAGCACCAGCGCGACGATGACGGAGGAATCGAACAATGCGCCCCGCAGGTTGGCAATGGCGGATTCGATGAAGCTTGCCTGCCGGAATACGTCGGGGATCAGCTGGATATCCGCGGGCAGGCTGCGCGCCAGATTGGCCAGCGCCTGTTCCACGTTGTGTGTGGTTTCCAGCGTGTCCGCGCCCCACAGCTTGGAAACGGTCCCGATCACCGCCGGGCCGCCGAAGATCTGGCCATCGCCCCGCTTGACTTCGCTGCCGAAACGCACGTCTCCCACATCCTCGACGTGGATCGGCTGACCGTCGCGCATGGCGACCAATGTCCCGGCCACGTCGCCGAGCGTCTCCACCCGGCCATTGACGCGAATGAAATACTCCTCCTCGCGGGTGGGATAGACGAATCCCCCGGGCGCCACCAGATTGGCGCGGCGCAGGGCCTGCATCACGTCCTCGCTGGACACGTCGTACTTGCGCATGCGCAGGGGATCGAGCATCACCTGGTACTGCTTCACCCCGCCGCCCACCGCCACCACCGACGCGACGCCCGGCTGGGCCAGCAGCCGATTGCGGATATCCCAGTCCACCAGCGTCCGCAATTCAAGTTCGCGGTTTTCCCCCGACCAGTCGACCAGGGCGAACTTGAGCAGCCAGCTCACCGCCGAGGTGACCGGCATCAACTGGGGCGCCAGGGCCGAGTCGGGCAACTGGCCCTGCACCAGTTGCAAGCGCTCCTGAATGATCTGACGGGCGCGATAAATATCGATGCCCCACTTGAATGTGATGGTGATGCGCGACAGGCCGACCGACGAGTTGGAGCGGATCTGATCGATATACGGCGCACCCTGCAGGACGATCTCGATCGGCCGGGTGACCAGCCCTTCCACGTCCTTCGTCGAGTAGCCCGGCACTTCGGTCTGGATCTGCACCTGCGGCGGCGCGAATTCCGGGAACACATCCACCGCCATGTGCCATGCGGCAACGATCGACGCGCCGGCCATCAACCCATACAGCAGCACCACGGCCAGCCGGTTTTGAAGAGACCACTTGATCGCCCAGTCAAACATCTTCGCTCATCCGCCTCAGTGATGGTGGCCATCGCCTGCGGCAGCGTGATTGCCCGACATGCGGTACACCCCTTCCAGAATCATCTTGCCGTCGACCACCACCCGGGCGCGCGCATCGACGCCCGCCACCCGCAGCCAGTCTTCCGTTTCGCCCAGTACCGTCACCGGCGTGCGCAGGTAACGGCCGGGCGCGGCCTGCACGTACACCACGGGATCCACTTTCTGACCCAGCACGGACTGGCGCGGCACCCAGGTGCCCGCCCGCCCGTCCAGCGCGAGTTCAAGCTCCACCGTCTGGCCGCTGGCCATTCCCGGCACGCTGTTCAGCCCCAGATCCAGCAGGAAACGGGCTCGCTGTGTGCGGGGGTCGATGCCCGGCACCACCTGGGCGATCGGGCGCTGCACCCGTTTGCCGCCGGGCAGGATGACCTCGACCTTGATGCCGGGCCGCAGCAGCGCTTCCTGGTCGGCATAGACATAGCCCTCCACCCACAATGACTGCTTGCCGGACACCATGCGCGCCACCGATTTTCCGATCACCACGAACTGTTTCATGGTGCGATCGCCCGCGTTGATGAGCGATCCCGGCTGCACGAACATGTCGGTGACGAACCCCTCGGCAGGCGCGTCGAGGACGATGTTTTCCACGACCGTCCCCTTGTCGATCAGCGCGGTGATCTGGCGGTCGCTCATCCCCCACCAGCGCAGGTTTTCCTTGGCATCCTTGAGATAATCCGGCAGCCGTCCCTCTTCGCGCAGAACCTGCAGCCGCTCTTCGTTCTGCAGGAATTGCAGATAGCCCTTCTGGGTCGTGATGAACTCGGGATTGAAAATGGACACGATCGGCTGCCCTTTTCTCACGCTGTCGCCCGGGCGGACGAACACCTGCACAACCTGGCCGCTGACGACCGTATTGATATCCAGCACCGCCTCGGCATCGGGCACGATCTGGCCATACGTTTTCAGCCGTCTGGCCGGGGCATCGGCCCGGACCGCCGCGAGCATGATGACGTCTCCGGCGTCGCGCGCGCCCGGCGGCAGCCTGACCTCGCTGGCTTCGCGGCTGTGTTCGGCGCTCTGACTGAACGCCCCCGAATCGCCATGCGCATGAACCAGAGCCGGCATGGCCAGCGCAAGCAGCACCACGGGAAGCGCCCACACCGGCTTAATGGGCATGCGCCTCCCCTGCAAAGCTGACTGTCGCCACCACCCCGTTCAGCAGGCCCAGACGTTCAGGTTCGCCGAGAACCTGCAGCCGCACCCACTGTCTCTGGTTGGCCGGGTTCACAAAGGCATACACGCGCTGCACCCTGGCGGTCACTGTCATCCGTCCTTTGGCCGGATCGGTCACGTAGACCGTGGCGGATTGCCCCGACTTGATCGACGCCGCATCGCTTACCGGCAAACTCGCTTCCACCACGATGGCGCCCGGCCTGGCGATCGTGGCGATCGTGGTGCCGCTGGTCGCGTACTGACCGCCCTGTACGCCGGTGTTGAGAATCTGGTTGTTGACCACATTCACGCTATACAGGTAGCCCGCGGCCGGCGCCTTGATCTTGATCAGTCTGAGCGGCTGGCGCGTGGCTTCCAGATGCTTGATGTCCTCTTCCGACATGCCGCGCCAGAGCAGATTCATGCGCGCATCGATCATCTTCTCCTCGCTCGACATGGAAAACGCCCGGACGGCATCCATGTTGGCAAACAGGCCCAGATAGGTCGTCTGCACCGTCTCCAGTTCGGCGCTTTCCATCTCGCCGAGCACCTCGCCCCGGCTCACCTTTTTTCCGGCATACACGTTACGCAGATTGACGATGCGGGCGTTGATCTTGATGACCAGATTCACCATGTGGCGCGGATCGACCGACACCCTGGCCGGGTAGAGCTTTCCCGGCTTCGCCTCATCAGGCTCGTGCTCATCGTCGTGATGGTCGGCTGCGGCGGGCGCACCGAACACGGACGCATCGGAATGCGCCCATGCCTGAGGGGGCAGGCCGGCCAGCAGACAACACAGCGCAGTGCAAGCAATGATGGCGGGCAGCATGATGAGACGGGGCAGCCGTTCCGGAATGTACTGTCCGATCCGTCAGCAATGACTGTGCCATGCCCCAGACACCGGAATACGCGCCGCAGTCAGCCGCCGCTCACCCAATTGGCGTTTCATGATGTTCCAATACGGAACATCGATGGCCTGGCATGCGTCTTCTGGAACAGCCCGAACAGACCGGGCAGCCGCCGCGCGCACGGCCTCCGGATCGAAGCGCGCCGACGCGCGCTATACTGACCCGAGACAGCCTGAACACATAATAAAGAGCGCCGACATGGCCCCCGGAAACATGGTGCTTGCATGCACGCCGACCTCCCCACTGGAACCCTTCAACGCGGCGGCGAACCCGGACTCCGCGTTGAGCGCCGGGCCCATGGGCTGATCCATTGAGCGCCTTCGCCACCCTCAAGGGCGCGCTCTTTCCACGGCGTCATCTCCTGATGGCGGCGTTGAGCCTGTTCCTGTTCGTATTCGCCCTGTGGGTGCTGCACCGGGAACTGGCGCAGACCCATCTGACCGAGATTCGGCGCGCCTTCGCCCAGGTGCCGGCCAGCGGCGTGTTGCTGGCTGCGCTGGGAACATTCGGAAGCTACCTGGCGCTTACCGGCTACGACGTCCTGGCGCTGCGCCATCTTGGCCGGCCCCTGCCCTATCCGCGTGTGGCCCTGGTTTCGTTCATCGCCAACGCTGTGGGACATAACCTGGGCATGGCCACCCTGTCGGCCGGCATGGTCCGCTTGCGGTTTTACACCGCGGCAGGGTTCTCCGCGACCGAGGTGACCGGTATCGCGACCCTGATCGCGTTGACTTTCGGGCTGGGCGCCACGTTCGCCAGCGGCCTCGCCATGCTGTTCGATCCGGAAAAAGCCAGCCTGCTCCTGCATGTTCCGGAAACCGGTGCACGGGCACTCGGCGGGCTGCTGCTCACCCTGGCGATCCTGTATCCGCTGTCCAGCTTGCTGCGCCGACGTCCGCTTCAATTGCGCCACTGGAAAATCCGCATGCCGGGGCCCGGCATCGCCTTCGGCCAGCTGATTCTGGCGGGGGTGGATCTGGCGTGCGCCGCCGCCGCCCTGTACTGGCTATTGCCCGTGGAAGCGGGAGGAAATGCGGTGGCGCCATTTCCCCTTTTCCTGGGTATTTATGTTCTGGCGGTGGTGGCGGGCATCGTCAGTCATGTGCCGGGCGGGCTGGGCGTATTCGAAACGGTCCTGCTGCTGGCGCTGCCCGACGTGCCCCGGGACGGCCTGCTGGCGGCCATTCTCGCCTATCGGGCGATCTATTACATTGCCCCGCTGGTGCTGGCGGGCGTGCTGGCGAGCTGGAATTTGCTGCGCGAGCGCAGAGAAACCATTGCCCAGGGCCTGGAAGCCACACGCGGGGTATTCGCCTGGATGGCCCCGACGGCTGCCAGCGTCTCGGTCTTCATCACCGGCGCCATGCTGCTGTTTTCGGGAAGTACGCCCGTGCTGTCCGGACGCATGGCGGTGCTGCGCAATTTCGTCCCCCTGCCGCTGCTTGAAGTCTCGCACCTGACGGGCAGCCTCGCCGGCCTCGGTCTGGTGATCCTGGCCCGCGCCCTGTACCGGCGGGTGGATGCCGCGTACCACCTGGCCTTCTGGTTGCTGACGGCAGGCGCATTGGCTTCCCTGATCAAGGGGCTCGACTACGAGGAGGCGCTGCTTTCACTGTCGGTGCTGGGCATCCTGTGGCTCGGGCGTCAGGCATTCAACCGGCCGGCTTCCCTCATGGCGCGCAGCGTCACGCCGGGCTGGCTGCTCACGGTGCTGCTGGTCGTGGTCGCCACCCTGTGGCTGGGATTGTTTTCCTACAAGCATGTGGACTATTCGCAGGAGCTCTGGTGGCATTTCGCTTTCAAGGGAGATGCCCCGCGTTTCCTGCGGACTTCGCTGTTGCTCGCCCTGACGGTGATTGGTCTGGGCCTGATGCGGCTGCTGCGCCCGCTATCGCCGGAACCGGAAGACGCCAGCGCGGCAGACCTGGCACGCGCGGCCGTCATCGTCGCGGCGGCCCCCGGGAGCGATTCCGCTTTGGCGCTGCTGGGCGACAAGCGCTTGCTGTTCAGCCCGGCGGATGACGCTTTCATCATGTATCGGGTACGCGGCCAGAGCTGGATCGCCATGGGCGACCCGGTCGGGCCGGAACCCGCGCGCGAAGCCCTGGCCTGGCGCTTCCGCGAGATGGCCGACCGCCACGGCGGGCGCGTGGCCTTCTACCAGGTTCAGGCACACAATCTGCCGCTCTACCTGGACCTGGGCCTGAGCGCCATGAAGCTTGGCGAAGAAGGCGTGGTGCCGCTGGCCGGCTTCTCGCTGGAGGGTCCGGCACGCAAGGATTTGCGTCAGGCGTATCGACAGGCCGGGCGCAACGGACTCCGCTTCGAGATGATGCCGCCCGGGGCCGTGCCGGCCCTGATGAGTGAGCTCCGGCAGATATCGGATAGCTGGCTGGCGGCGAAGCACACGCGGGAAAAAGGCTTTTCGCTGGGCAATTTCCAGCCCGCGTACCTGGCACACTTTCCCTGCTCGCTGATCCGGCTGCAGGGCCGCGTGATCGCCTTTGCCAATGTCTGGGCCTCGGCAGGGAAACACGAATTGTCGATCGACCTGATGCGCTATCTGCCCGAAGCGCCCAAAGGCGTCATGGACTATCTGTTCCTGGAATTGATGTTGTGGGGCGCGCGCGAGGGCTACGGCCAGTTCAATCTGGGCATGGCCCCCCTTTCCGGGCTGGAATCGCATCCTTTGGCCCCCCTCTGGCATCGCCTCGGCACGCTGATCTACCAACATGGCGAGCATTTCTACAATTTCGAAGGCCTGCGCGCCTACAAGAATAAATTCGCACCCGTCTGGCGGCCCAAATATCTCGTGGCGCCGGGCGGGATTGCCCTGCCGACCATTTTGCTGGACGTGGCGGCCTTGATCTCCGGCGGAGTCAAGGGCATGTTCGGCCGCTGAGGAAAAAGCCATGAGAAGCCTGTTGTGCCGTGTGATCGCAAGCGGTGCCTGGCTGGGCTTCCTGCTTGCCCTGAGCGCCCCCGGTTTCGCTGCGGGCACGCTCGTCGAATCCTCGCTGGCGTTCGGCCGTTTCGGCACGCTCAACCTGTACGCGCCGTCCGCTGAACCCGCGAACGTCGTGCTGTTCATCTCCGGCGATGGCGGCTGGAATCTGGGCGTGGTGGACATGGCGCGCGAACTGGCCGGGCTCGACGCCCTGGTGGTCGGGATCGATATCCGGCATTACCTCAAATCCCTGGAAGCGGTTCAAGATCCCTGCGCCTACCCGGCGGGGGATCTGGAAGCCCTGGGCCAGTTCGTGCAAAAGAAGCTGGGCTATCGTCAGTTCCATCGTCCAGTCCTGGTGGGCTACTCCTCGGGTGCCACCCTGGCTTATGCCACCCTGGCACAGGCTCCGGCCGACACCTTCTCCGGCGCGATCAGCCTGGGCTTTTGTCCCGATCTGCTGCTGCGTAAACCCCTGTGCAAGGGCAACGGACTGATCGGCAAGAGCGACCCGAAGCTGGGTCAGATATTCAGCCCCGCTGCGCGTCTGGACGATCCCTGGGTGGCCCTGCATGGCGACCAGGATCGGGATTGCTCGCCCGCCGCGGCTGCCCGATTCGTCGCCAACGTGCCAGGGGCCAGTCTGATCAGACTGCCCAGGGTCGGCCATGGTTTTTCCGTGCCGCGCAACTGGTTGCCGCAGTTCAGGGACGCTTTTGCACGGGTGGCCCGGCCAGCGCCCCAGGCAGCCCCTTCGCCTGTGCAGGGCTCCGGAGCAACCGGCGTGGCGGGTCTGCCGCTGATTGCCGTCGGCGCCACGCAGCCGGGCGACACGCTGGCCATCCTGCTGACCGGGGATGGCGGCTGGGCCGGCCTGGACAAGGCGCTGTCGGCCGCCCTGGCGGCGCGCGGCATTCCCGTGATCGGCTGGGACTCCCTCAGCTATTACTGGACCCCTCGCACGCCGGATGCGGCCGCCCGGGATCTGGCCAGGATCATGACGCATGACCGGATCGCGCCGGAACGGAAAAGATTCATCCTCATCGGCTACTCCTTCGGCGCCGACGTATTGCCTTTCCTCGTCAGGCGGCTGCCGGCGGAATTGAAGTCGCGCATCGAAAAAGTGATCCTGCTGGGGCCGGGCACGCACGCGCATTTCGAATTCAAACTGACCGACTGGCTGGGCGGCGCGGGCGATGGCCTGGATATCCGCAACGAAGTCGCCCAGCTTGCGGGCATCCCCTTGCTCTGCCTGTATGGCAGCAAGGATCGTGACAGCCTGTGCCGCGGGCTGGATGCCGGTCTGGGCAAGAGCGTCGCGTTGCCGGGCGGTCACCACTTCGATGGCGACTACGCCGGGCTGGCCCGGCTGATCATGACGTTTCACACGCCGGCCGCCTTGCCTGCGGGCAAGTGAACGGATCGTGGCGAGCCCATCATAATGTGGCCTCGGGGGCCCGCTCAGGCACGCGCCCGGTGCATGGCAACCGGAATGCGGCGATTACCGAAGGAATGGCCGAATGCGCCGAAGCGGCCGGCGATGGCGCCGCCGCAATGCGGGCAGCGCCCGTCCGGCGTGATCCGGTAATCCTCGATGCGATACCCGTCGCGCACGATCAAGGCTTCATGGCAGGCCGGGCAGGACGTGATGCCGCCCGCCGTGTCGCGCACGTTGCCGGTGTAGACAAAATGCAATCCGGCCTTCAGCGCAATGTCGCGCGCGCGGCGCAGCGTCGAGACGGGCGTGGGCGGCACGTCGCGCATTTTCCAGTCGGGGTGGAACGCCGAAAAATGCAGCGGTACCTCGGGACCGAGCTCACGCAGGATCCACTGGCTCATCGCCTCCAGTTCGGCGTCGGAATCGTTCTGGCCGGGAATCAGCAGCGTGGTGATCTCGAGCCAGACATCGGTTTCACGCTTCAGATAGATCAGGGTATCGAGCACCGGCTGCAGGTGCGCGCCGCTCAGCCTGACGTAGAAATCGTCGCTGAAGGCCTTGAGGTCGACATTGGCCGCGTCCATTTTTGCGAAGAATTCACGGCGCGGCGCGTCGTGAATATAGCCGGCGGTGACCGCCACGGTCTTGAGGCCGCGCGCATGGCAGGCATCGGCCACGTCCATCGCGTATTCGGCGAAGATCACCGGGTCGTTGTAGGTGAAGGCCACGCTCTGGCAGCCGCTCCGTTCCGCCGCCTTGGCGATCTCGTCGGGCATCGCCCGGTCGACCAGGGTGTCGGTCTCGCGCGACTTGGAAATGTCCCAGTTCTGGCAGAACTTGCAGGCGAGATTGCAGCCGGCGGTGCCAAAGGACAATACCGACGAACCGGGATAAAAGTGATTCAGCGGTTTCTTCTCGATCGGGTCGACGCAGAAACCGGACGAACGGCCGTAGGTGGTGAGGACCATCCGCCCGCCTTCCCGCCTGCGCACGAAGCACAGCCCGCGCTGGCCTTCGTGCAGCTTGCAGTCGCGCGGACACAGATCGCACTGGATGCGCCCATCGGGGAGCGCGTGCCACCAGCGTGCGGGGGTATGCGATTCAGGAATGCTCATGAATGGATCCCTCCTTCCACTTGCTCACGGTATAGCGCGACAGCCGCAGCTCTTTCGTCCAGAAATCCGCGGCCAGGCCGGCCTTGCGTTTCAGATGCGCCAGAAATTCGGCCGGTTCGGGCAGCTGTTCCCACACCTGCGGCAGGAAGGTGCTGCGGTGGCGGCCGTACTCGAGCACCACGCCGTCGATGTGCGGCCGCAAGGCGGCCAGGGCCTCGGCCTCGCTCGCCGCCAGGATGGGCTCACCGGGCGACAGCAGCGACACCTCGATCCGGACCTCGTCGAATTCGGCGCGCGCAAGCGGCGCGAAACGCGAGTCATGAAATGCCGCCGCCGTCGCGTTTTCGCGCACATCGATGCCAAGCGGGCGATACGCCTCCAGCGTGCCGACGCAGCCGCGCAGCTCGCCGTGCCGGGTCAGGGTGACGAAGGTCGCACCCGGTTCGTCCAGCCAGCCGGGCTGCAGGGATGCCGCCTCTGGCAGGCCCAGCTTCGAGGCAATTGACGCGCGCGCCAGCTTCAGCAGGGTCGCGCCCTTCTCCGCATCCGGCCGGTCGCTGTCGGCTCCTGGCTGGAAGGCGAAGGCGGCATAACCGACCACCCGTCCGGGATCACCTGCGGCCCTTCGACTTTGCTCAGGACAGGTTTCGCTGGAGTTGCGCACGTCCAGCACCACCGGCTGCAAGCCGTGCCGCCGGGCTGCCCGCAGCAGGCCGTTGATCGGCGTCGCGCCGCAGGCCTGTTCATGGTCGAGATGCGGATCCAGTGCCAGGATGGTCTGCACGGTCACGCCGTCCACCTGGCGCGCGCGCGCGTCGGGGAGGAAATGCGACAGGTCGGAACTGACCACGATCAGCGTCTCGTCGCCGCCCCACACCTGTTCCAGCACTTCGGCCACCTCGGCGGCGCTGGCGTCGCCGACTGCCAGCGGCAGCAACTGGAAGTCGCCCAGCACCTGCTGCAGGAAGGGCAACTGCACTTCCAGCGAATGCTCCATCTGGTGCGCAGCCGCGCTGTGCACCACCTGCGGCAATCCGGCCAGCGCCCGCATGCCCGCGACATCCAGCCGGACGTCGCCCAGCGGGGTGGCAAAACACTCCGCTTCGGGCAGCGCCAGCCCGCGCACCGGGACGCGGTGGACAGGGCCGAGCAGCACCACCCGGCGGATGCGGCCGCGCAGGCCGCCCAGACGCGCATAGGCGCGAGCGGCGACGATCCCGGAATAGATATAGCCGGCATGCGGTACGATCAGGGCCTTGGGTGCCGGCGATGCGGCCCCTGTTCCGGCCTGCGCCAGCAGGTCGGCGACGGTGCGACCGAGTACGACCGGATCACCCGGGTAGAACGATCCGGCAACGGCAGCGGGGCGGATGGCGGGCATACGGCATTCCCTCATGGGTCAGTCTGCTAAATCTGGGGGAATTGTCCGCTTTCAAGTGAGGCCTGACCGGGCGCACGTTTGCCCCGATAATAGCGCGGTCGAGGCGGCCCGGTCGCCATCGTTCCAATATCGAGGAGACCCATGGCTTCATCCAGAGCGGCCGACGAAGGCACCCTGCTCAAGGCCATCCTGCAGGAATCGGCCACCGAGGTGATGGTGTTCGGCGCCGACACCCTGCGGATCGCCCAGGCCAATCCGGCGGCGGCCAAGAATCTGCAGCATCAGCCCCGCGCCCTGAAGAAGCTGACACCGCTGGATTTTCTGCCCCCCGAGGACAGGCAGGCCTTCCATGCCCTGCTCACCCTGCTGCGGCACGGCAAGAAACGCCGCACCGCGCTCAGCGTGCACTGCCGCCGCCGCGACGGCACCCTGTACCCCGTCGAGGTCCGGATGCTGTATTCGGCCGACCATGAGAAACCGGTCTTCATCTGGATTGCCAACGACGTCAGCCAGCGCGAAGCCACGCGGCAGGCGCTGGCCCATTCGGTATCGGACCTGCACGCGATCGTGGCGCATATTCCGGGCATGGCATTCCAGATCCAGCGCCGGCACGACGCACGCCCCTCGCTGCGCTACGTGAGCGAGCAGTCCGCCCAGCTGCTCGGCATCAAGGCTTCCGCCCTGCTTGGCAAACCCGAGCGCTTCTACAAGCTGATTCTGGAAGAAGACCGGCCCGGCTATCTGGCCCGGCTGGAACACGCCGACGGCGGCCACATGACCTTCAACTGGGAAGGCCGCATCCGGATGAAAGCCTGGAAGGACGTGAAATGGGTCGCCATCCGCGTCAGCCAGCGCCAGGACGAGAACGGCACGATCTGGGACGGCATCATGCTGAACATGACGCACAGCAAAGAGGCCGAAGCCGAACTCCTGCGTTCGCGCGCCCAGTTGAGCGCGCTGGCCGCGCACGTCGAATCGGTCAAGGAACAGGAACGCCTGCATCTGGCCCGCGAGGTGCACGACGACCTGGGCGGCAACCTCACCACCATCAAGATCGGCCTGTCCTGGCTGATGCGGCATCTGCCGCCCGAGCAGCCGCTGCTGATCGAGCGCACGGCCTATCTGGACAATGTGGTCGATCAGACCTTCGAGGCGGCGCACCGGATCGCCTCCAATCTGCGGCCGGCGGCGCTCGATTTCGGCATCGTTCCCGCCATCGCCTGGCAGTTGCAGCGCTTCACCCGCAACACCGATATTCCCCATGAATTCAGCGCGTCCGAGGACACCATTCCGCTCGACCCCGATGCGGAAATCGCCGCGTTCCGCATCGTGCAGGAAGCGCTGACCAACGTCGCCAGGCACGCCCGCGCCAGCCGGGTGAAACTCAGGCTGGTGCGGGAACCGGACAGCCTGCGGATCACGCTGACCGACAATGGCCGCGGCCTCCAGCCCGCGCCGGAAAACGGGCATGGCTTCGGCATCCTCGGCATGATCGAACGCGCCGCCGCACTGGGCGGCGCGCTCACCGTACAGCCTGCGAGACGGCAGGGCACCCAGGTCAGCCTGCGCATTCCTCTGGCCGCCCCGCTGCCCGATCCGGCCGAATGACGGCATAATCGTCCCGATACCAAGCAGAGAACGCCCGTGGCCACCGCAAAACCCTATCGCATCCTCATCGTCGACGACCACGCCATCGTCCGCGAAGGGCTCAAACTGATCCTGAGCGACGTCGAGGACATCGTGGTGGCGGGCGAAGCCGACTGCTCCAGCCGCGCCCTGCAGATGGCGCGGCTGGAAGCGTGGGACATGGTGCTGATGGACATCTCCATGCCCGACCGCAACGGCCTGGAAACGCTGGAACTCCTGAAGAAGGAGCATCCCGGCATCAAGGTGCTGATGCTCTCGATGTACCGCGAAACCCAGTATGCGGTGCGGGCGCTGAAATCCGGCGCGGCCGGCTATCTCAACAAGCAGAGCGCCCCCGGCCAGCTGGTCGACGCCATCCGCCTGGTGGCCTCGGGCAAGAAATACATCAGCGCCGAAGTCGCCCAGGAACTCGCCAGTCAGGTCAGCGGCGAACGCGCCGGCCTGCCGCACGAGGTCCTGTCCAACCGCGAATACCAGACCCTGTGCATGATCGCCTCGGGCCTGACCGTCTCCGCCATCGCCGACAGGCTCGCCCTGTCGGTCAAGACCATCAGCATGTACCGCGCCCGCCTGCTGCAGAAAATGCAGCTCAAGAACAATGCAGAACTGACGCATTACGCCATCCGGCACGGTCTGCTGGACTGAGTTTCAAGTTGCAAGTGGCAAGTTACAAGTTACAAGCTGCAAGTTTCAAGGTTTTCCTTGCAACTTGTAACTTGAAACTTGCAGCTGTCTTCAGAAATACCGGGGTTTTCCCGCCTTAATCCGGACTTCATCCTGGCGCGGTCAGCCCTACCATGCAAGGCATCGTCAACGCCCGTTCCGGGGCCTGGATGCCAACATGGCTGAGCCGATCGACAAAATCAACCCCAGCAATCCGACTGAAGTCGCGCGCGAAACCCTGCGCCGTCTGACCATGCGCCGAATTCCGCCCACCCCGGACAATTACCAGACGCTGTATGAAGAAATCGCAGGGGTTCCGGGCACCCCGATGGTTGCTGCATCCAGCGCCGCCACGGCTGCCAGCGCCTTGACCGGGCTCGTGATGGATCTCAATCTGCATCATCCCGAACTGGCCGCGCCCGTGGAAATCCTGGATCAGGCCATTCGCAAAAGCGACTGGACGCAATGTCGCAAGCAACTGGGCCAGATCACCCTGCAGCTCAAGCAGCAGGGTGAACACAACGGAGGCAGCGGGGAAAGCCTGGTATTGCTGCGCGATCTGCTGGCCAAAACCCTGGAATTCGGTGTCGTCACCCAGCTGTCGCATCACCCGCGCCTGGCCGAAAAGGCGCAGCATCTTGCCGCCAGCGTGCGCGAGGCCCACAGTGCGTCGGCCCTGCGCGGCGTGACGTCCGGGCTGAAATCCCTCTGGGTCGGCATCGAGATGCAGGCCCCCGATCTTCAGCAGCAGCAGGAAATGCTCAAACGCATCCTGCTGCTGCTGGTCGAGAACATCGGCGAACTGCTTGACGACGACACCTGGCTGCGCGGCCAGCTCGACATGGTGGAGGAAGTCATCGCCGGCCCGCTCCGGATCCAGTCGCTGCAGGAAGCGGAAAAACGGCTCAAGGAAGTCATCTACAAACAGAGCATGGTCAAGCACGGCCTGCGCGAGGCCACTGCCACGCTGAAAGCCACCATGACCACCTTCGTCAGCCGCATGAGCGACGCCGTGGCGGCCAACGACGAATATCAGGGGAAAATTGCCACCCACATCGAGCGCATCCGCAATACCGAGGACGTGCTGGAGTTGAACCGCATCCTGGAAACCCTGCTGGACGAGACGCGCAGCGCGCAGGACGACACCCGGCGCGCGCATGAGAAACTGATCGGAGAACGCGACGCCGCCCTGCAGGCAGAGCACCGCATCAGGCAGCTGGAAACCGAACTGGCCCAGATGAGCGCGCTGGTGCGCGAAGACCCGATGACCCGCAGCCTCAACCGGCGCGGCCTGGACGACGAATTCGCACGCGAAGCGTCGCGTGCCGACCGTTACGACACCCCCTTCAGCATCGCCGTGCTCGACGTCGACAATTTCAAGGCGCTGAACGACAAGCGCGGCCACCAGACCGGCGACGAGGCGCTGATCCATCTGGTCAAGGTGGCGAAGGAAGAACTGCGCATCACCGACCATATCGCCCGCATGGGCGGCGAGGAATTCCTCATCATCCTTCCCAACACGCCGCTCGACGAGGCCGCGCGCATCGTCGCCCGCCTGCAGCGCAGCCTCACCAAGAAATACTTTCTCGCCAACAATGAAAAAATACTGATCACCTTCAGTGCCGGCGTCGCCCAGCGCGCGCCCGGCGAAGCGCAGGAAGCCTCCATCGCCCGTGCCGACAGCGCCATGTACGAAGCCAAGCAACACGGCAAGAACCGGGTTTGCCTCGCTCCGGCCCCTTCTGCCAGGAGCGGGGAATGACGATCGTGCGGATTTTTGAAACCCCAGCCTTAACTTTCTCCAGCCTCCGACGATTCCTCACACAACGGCGGTTCATGTAGCCCCAGCGGGCAAACCAACGTTGACGGCACCAGAGCACCCTTTGGGGCATAGAAGCCGGAACCCTCGACCCACTTAAGGAGAAATACCATGGCACAAGTCATCAACACCAACGTCGGCGCGCTGTTTGCCGGCGCCGCATTGAATAAATCGGCAATCGCCCTGCAAACCGCCCAGCAACGCCTGTCTTCCGGCCTGCGCATCAACAGCGCCGCGGACGACGCGACCGGCCTGAGCATTGCCACGGGCTACGACTCCAAGATCCGCGGCGCGAACATGAACATTCGCAATGCCAACGACGGCATTTCCAAGGCCCAGATCTCCGACGGCTACCTGGCCCAGATCACTGAAAACACCCAGCGCCTGCGCGAAATCTACGTCCAGACCGGCGCGATCACCAACCAGGAAGCGGTGGCGCTGAAGAGTGAAAACACCCGTATTTCCGGCCTGGTGACCGCCAGCACCGCCGTGACGGTGGACGAAAGCGGCGGCACGGCCGGCGGCACGGGCGGCACCTTCACCGCTGCGACGTCCTTCTCCAACCTGGCTGCCTTCGACACCGAACTGACCGCCATCGGTACCGCCCGCGCCAAGTTCGGCGCCGACATGGCGTCGCTGGCGTCCGCCGTGGCCACGCTGCAGACCGCTTCGGTGAACTACTCGGCTTCCTACAGCCGCGTCATGGATACCGACTACGCTGCCGAGACATCTGCCCAGGCCAAGAACAACATCCTGCAGCAGGCCGGTACCGCGGTCCTGGCGCAGGCCAACCAGACGCCGCAAACCGTGCTGACCCTGCTGCGTTAAGCAGTGCATCGATAGGAGACACCCCCAACCGAAGCGGTCGGTTGGGGATTTGACATGAAGGATATCGCGATGATTATCCATAACACCCCCCTCATGAATCAGGCCGCGCTCCCGGCCGCGCGTACCCATGGCGCCGCCCATACCGAACCCAAGGTGGCCGCCGACACCCCGGCCCGCGATGTTCCCCGGCAGGTTTCCGCGGCAGAACTGAAAAGCGCCGTGGAAACGCTCAACAAAGCCATGCAGCAATCGAATCAGAATCTGGAGTTCAGCGTGGACACCGACACGAAGAAAGTCGTGGTCAGGATGGTGGACACCAGCACAGGTCAGTTGATCCGCCAATTTCCCTCCGAAGAAACCCTGGCGATTTCGCGCGGAATCGAAGCATTCCAGCAGGGGATGCTGCTGAAACAAAAGGCTTGAGTCAGGAGATTCATCATGGCCATTACTTCGTCGACCACGACCGCCCTCGATGTCCCCACCCTCGTCTCGCAACTGATGGCGGTCGAGCGGCGGCCGATCGACACGCTCAATACCCGGATCAGCAGCTACCAGACCAAGATTTCTTCCTTCGGCACGCTGAGCGGCCTGGTTTCGGGCTTTCAATCCGCCTCGCAGAACCTGGGCAACACGCTGCAGAAACTCGCCGCCACGCCTTCCGATCCCGGCGTCCTGTCCGCCACCGCCGGCAGCACCGCGGTGCCCGGCACCTACTCGGTGAACGTGAGCAAGCTGGCGCAGGCACAAGGCCTGGTCGCCGCGGGGCAGGCCAGCAGTAGCGCCGCCATCGGCAGCGGCGCCGCCACCACGGTCACGTTCGACTTCGGCACCATCAGCGGCGGCACCCTGAGCAACGGGGTATACAGCGGCGCGGCCTTTACCTCGAACGGCAACGGCACCGCCAGCATCACCATCGACAGCACCAACAACACGCTGGAAGGCATCCGCGACGCAATCAATGCCGCCGGCGCCGGAGTCACGGCAACCATCGTCAACGACGGGACGGGCACCCCCTATCGCCTGGCGCTGAGCGCCGGCAGTTCCGGTGTCAGCCACAGCATGAAAATCACCACCAGCGGCGGCGACGGCGCCATCGACAGCCTGCTCGGCTACGATCCGGCTGGCGCACAGAATCTGACCCAGACCGTGGCCGCGCAGAACGCCGACCTCACGGTCAACGGCATCGCGATCACCAGCGCGTCCAACACGGTGAGCGAGGCCATCCAGGGCGTCACGCTGACGCTCACGAACACCACCGCCACACCCGCCAGCCTGTCGGTCGCGCGCGACACCACGGCGATCAACACTGCGGCATCGGGATTCGTCGACGCCTACAACGCACTGGCCAGCCAGATCAAATCCCGTTCCGCCTATGGCACCAACGGCTCGGCGGGCGGCGCGCTCGCGGGCGACGGCACCTTGCGCACCATGCAGGATCAGTTGCGCGGTATTTTCAACACCCCCGCCAGCGGCGGCACCCTGACCTCGCTTGCCGAGGTCGGCATCGCATTCCAGAAAGACGGTTCACTGAGCCTGGACAGCGGCAAGCTCAACAGCGCCATCGCGGCCAACTTCAGCGATGTAAGCAATCTGTTCTCGTCGCCGACGGGCTTCACCACCCGGCTGGCCGCATGGGCCAAGTCCACGCTCGATCCCGGCGGGCTGATCGACACCCGCACACAAAGTCTGAACAACTCGGTCAAAACCAGCAACGACGAGATCGACCGTCTGGAGAACCGGATGGCGGCGCTGCAGAAAAGATATACCACCGAATATACCAATCTGAACCTCTTGCTGAGCCGCATGAATTCCACCAGCACGTATCTCACTCAGCAACTGAGCAGCACCTCGTCCAGATGAGCACTCCCTGCATCGTTCCGACCACGCCCTGCGGCTGCCCTGCCGGCCGTTCACACCAATAATCCAGGAGGAAGACGTGTACACACCATCCAGAGCTGCCGCCAATGCCTACGCCAGCGTCGGCCTCGAAACCGGCGTGATGGCCGCCAATCCGCACCAGCTCATCATCATGTTGTATGAGGGGGCTGAACTTTCGATACGCATGGCGATCCGGCACATGAACGAAGGCGATCTGATCAGGAAATCGGCCGCCATCACCAAAGCCAGCACCATCATTCTGGAAGGCCTGCGCGCCGCGCTCGATACCCGCCAGGGAGGCAAGCTCGCCATGCAGCTCGACGCCCTGTACGACTACATGAGCAAGCGGCTGATGCTCGCCCATCTCAAGAACCAGACCGAACCGCTGGAAGAGGTACTGGGACTGCTGAGCGAACTTCACGCCTCCTGGAAACAGATCGGCGTCACCGAACAGTCCACCGCTGTTCCTTTCCGCCAATCCGTCGCCGCCTGAACCGGAGATTTTCATGACCAGCCACGAAATCCTCGCCACCTACGAATCGCTCTCCGAACTGACCGGCAGCATGCTGAATGCCGCCCGCCAGGGCGAATGGGACGATCTGACCGTGCTGGAACAGCGCTGCCAGGCCTGTGTCGGCAGTCTGATGCAAACCGAGCGGGTTCGCCTGGACGAAAACGAACAGCGCGCCAAGGTCGCGATCATCCGCACCATCCTGCAGAACGACGCCCAGATCCGCGCACTGGCCGAGCCCCGTCTGCACGAATTGCAGCAACGGCTGAGCCTGTCGCGCGCGGGTCAGCGCAGCGTCAAGGCCTACAACGCGCGGCTTACCTGACGACCTCTCATGTTTCCGGTTCAATTCATGGCCCGCATGATGGATGGCCCGCTCCCCCGGGACGCCACGCCGCGGCCCGTGTCCGGGCTGGTGCCGGTACAGGCGGTCCTGAATCCCACCGAACGCGACCAGGCCAGCCCTCGCCCGGCATTCGAACGCCTGGCTCTGGGCCAGATGCTGACCGGCCTGGTCAAGAGCCTGAACAAGGGGATTGCCCAGGTCGAGATCGACGGGCAAACCGTCGCCATGCGTCTGCCTCCCGACACAGCGCCGGGCGATACGCTACGCCTGCGCTTCGCCGGCCATATGCCGCAACCCGTCTTTCTGCTCGCCGCCCCGCAAACTGCCGCCCACGACGCGCCGCAGCTGAGCCAGACCGCACGCCTGCTGAGCGAACTGATGCAACATCTACCGGGGCGCCAGGCGCTGGCCACGGTCACCCCGAACGGCCCGCTGCTCGACCAGCCGACGACGAACCCGGCCGTCGTGGCCCTGGCGCTGCGTACCGCACTGGTCCGCAGCGGGCTGTTCTATGAATCGCACCTGGCCAACTGGGCGGTCGGCCAGGACAGCCTGGACGGCCTGCTGCAGGAGCCGCAGAATCGACTCGTCGCGGCGGAAACCGCACGCACGACAGCCAGCCCGGCCCACACGCTGGCCTTGCCCGCTACCGCCGAAACCGCCGGCGAGAAGCCGCTCAACCCTTTGCATGCCCTGTTGACGCAGCAATTGCAGGTGCTGGAATCCCCGCAGTTCGTCTGGCGCGGAGACGTGTGGCCGGGCCAGACGCTGACGTGGCAATTACGCCAGGACATCGACCCCGAACACGATCATGCGCACGCCGATGCCGCCCACGACGCCGGGACAGGCTGGGAATCGGATCTCAAGCTGAGTCTGCCGCAACTCGGCAACCTGACCGTGCACATCAAACTCGATGCGCACCAGGCATTCAGCATCCGGATGGTGCCGGAGCGGCCCGCAGCCGAAACCCTGCTGCAGCAAAACCGCGAAGCGTTGGCGACACGGCTGGCCGAGGCTGGCTGCACCCTCCACAGCCTCACGGTGCAACACGATGACGGCGCCTGACAGGCAGCGGGCCGCGGCGGCACTCGCCTACCGCACGGGCGATGCGGCCCCGCGCGTGGTGGCCAAGGGCCGCGGCCTGCTGGCCGATACCATTATCGAGAAGGCGCGGGCGTCGGGCGTATACGTCCACGAATCGCGCGAACTGCTTGCGCTGCTGATGCAGATCGACCTCGACAGCCGCATTCCGCCGCAGCTCTACATTGTGGTGGCCGAGCTGCTGGCCTGGCTCTACCATATGGAAGAATCCGATAGACAGGCATTGCCTCCTCACCACACTTGATCCGCATGGCGTCTCCATCCGTACAACACGACCCGCATTCCCCCGACCACGACGGCCAGCTTGCACGGTTCACCCTGCATTCGCGCACTGAAATACTTTTCCTGCTGCGGGCGATCCAGAAGCGCAAGCTGCTGGTCAATCTCGATCTCCCCGGCAGCCGGCAGATCGTCGTCACCTCGGTGCTCAAGGTAAATGAATCCAGCAACACCCTGATCCTCGACAGCGCGCGCGGCGACGCGCTCAATCACGAGTTGCTGTCAGGCAAGGGTGCGGAGTTCGTCACTCAGCTCGACGGCGTATCCATCACCTTTGCGACCGGCCCGGTGACCCTGTGCGAATACGAGAAGCTGCCGGCGCTGCGCATCGCGCTGCCGCACTCGATCATCCGCCTGCAGCGGCGCGAGCATTTCAGAGTGCCGATGCCCATCGCCAATCCGGTGCGCTGTCTCGTCCCTCCCCTCACGACCGGGGAAAACGAGCCGATTTCCGCCCACATCGTGGATATCGGCTGCGGCGGCGTGGCGCTGGCCGATATCAGCGGACGCCTCGGCAATGCGGCCGGTCGCCTCCTGCCCGATTGCCGGCTGCTGCTGCCCGAGACGGAAGCCATCGTGACCACGCTCGAAGTGCGTAATTCGGCCCAGATACGCCTGCAGAACGGCGCCTTCCAGACGCGCCTGGGCTGCCGCTTCATTGATTTGCCCAACGACATGGCGGCCAAGCTGCAGCGCTTCGTCATGGACATCGAGCGTGCACGGCGCAACAGCCTATAGACCGGCTGGAATCTGCCGATAACAGGCTTCAAGGAGAGCCACCGCCATGCAAACCATCCAGCAGGAAATCGACGAACGGACCAATCTGACCAGTTCCAACAAACTGGAACTGCTGCTGTTCCGTCTCGGCGGAGACCCCGGTCTCGACCGCAGCGAGCTGTTCGGCATCAATGTGTTCAAGATCCGCGAAATCCTGCCCATGTCGACCATCACGGCCGTCGCCGGATCGCCGCCCCACATGATGGGCGTGGTCGATCTGCGCGGTCAGATCCTGCCGGTCATCGACCTGCCGGCGGTGGCGGGCTGTACCCCGAAAACAGGCCTCAACATCCTGCTGATCACCGAATACGCCCGCAGCACGCAGGCTTTTGCCGTCGAATCGGTCGAGGACATCGTACGGCTCGACTGGCGTCAGGTGCTGTCTGCCGAAGGCAATGGCGCCAGCGGCATGGTCACCAGCATCGCCCGCCTGGACGGCGACAACAGCGATCGTCTGGCCCAGGTGCTCGACGTCGAAACGATCCTGCGCCAGGTGATGCCGCCGACCGAACCGGACATCAACCCCGACAATATCGGCCCGCATGTCGAGCTCAAGCCCGGCAGCGTCATCCTGGCCGCCGACGACTCGCTGATCGCGCGGACCATGATCGAGCAGGGGCTCGAGGCCATGGGGCTGCCCTACATCATGTGCAAGACCGGCAAGGAAGCCTGGGACCAGTTGCAGAGCCTTGCGGCCAGGGCAGAGAGCGAGGGGCATGCCGCGCATGACCGGGTCGCCCTGGTGCTGACCGACCTGGAAATGCCCGAGATGGACGGCTTCACCCTGACCCGCAACATCAAGCAGGACCCGCGCTTCAGCACCATCCCCGTGGTCATCCACTCCTCGCTGACCGGCTCGACCAACGAGGCGCACGTCAGGAAGGTCGGCGCGGATGCCTATGTCGCGAAATTCGTCGCCGAGGATCTGTCGAATGCGTTGCGGCATGCGCTGGGCGCAGTGCATTGAGGTGCAAGTGACAAGATGCAAGTTACAAGTTACAAGATGCAAGTTACAAGATGCAAGGTTCAAGTTACAAGATGCAAGATGCAAGTTACAAGATGCAAGGTTCAAGCAAAGCGCACCGCTGCTTGCATGGCGACGAACAACTTGTAACTTGAACCTTGTAACTTGAAGCTCCCGCATCGCGGGAGCGCTCTGTTTTAGATGCCCATGTTCATGATTTCCTGGTAGGCGGACACCAGCTTGTTGCGCACCTGCACGGTCTGCTGGAAGGCAATGCTGGATTTCTGCAGCGAAATCATCGCATCCGAGAGGCTGACGCTACTGTCGCCCATCTCGTAGCGCTCGGCCAGCTTCTGTGACTGGAGCTGGGTCTGGTTGACCTGGTCGAGCGAGGATTTCAGCGCCGACTGAAAATCGACCGCGCCGGTGGCCGACTTGACCTGAAGGGCGCCCTCGCCTGTCGGACTCGCGCCCGCAGGCGTGGCGCGGGCCGCGGCAGCTTTCAGCTGCGCCACCATCGCCTCGATTCTGCTGGTATCGATCATGCCTACGCTCATCGTGCCCTCCTTGTCTGCTCAGGCGGATTTCCACGTGCTCACCTTACCAGCGCGGCGGCAAGCCATAAGTGCGATAAACGCCTGAAACCGGCTTCTATTCCCCCGATTGAAAACGGTTGCACTGCCGATAATCCCTTCACAGAGCGACATCCTCATGGGATCACACGGCATGCATACGGCAATCGAAAACCGGGCGCACCCTGACGCCGGAACGGCAGGGGCAGAATAATGGCGGGCGCAGGCGAAATGATGGTTCCGGCCAACGTCATGGATTTCACGCGGACGGCCGGCGGACGGAAAATCATGCTGATGCTGGGCGCGGCCGCGATCATCGCGGTCATGGCGGCCGTCTGGCTATGGGGCCAGCAGCCCACTTATCGCGTGCTGTTCGCGAATTTCAGCGACCGTGACGGCGGGGCGATCGTCGCCGAGCTCGAGAAAATGAACATCCCCTACAAATACGCCGAAGGCGGCGGCGCGCTGCTGGTGCCCGCCAACCGCGTCCACGACGCACGCCTGAAACTGGCCGCGCAGGGTCTGCCGAAGGGCGGCAATGTCGGCTTCGAACTGATGGAAAACCAGAAGCTGGGTTCCTCCCAGTTCCTCGAGCAGGTCAATTTCCAGCGTGCCATGGAGGGTGAACTGGCCCGTTCGATCGAATCCCTCTCGGCGGTGCAGGCCGCGCGCGTCCACCTGGCCATGCCCAAGGATTCGATTTTCGTCTCCGAACAGAAACAGCCGACCGCCTCGGTCCTGCTCAATCTGCATGCCGGCCGCGTGCTGGATGCGCAGCAGGTCAGCGCCATTGTGCATCTGGTCGCCAGCAGTGTTCCCGAACTGTCGCCCAAGAACGTGACCATCGTCGATCAGAACGGCAACCTGCTGTCCGACACGACCCGCACGGCCAATGCCAACGGGATGGACCCGAGCCAGATCAAGTACGTGCAGGACTACCAGCAGAGCGTCGCCAAGCGGATCGAATCCATCATCTCCCCCATCGTCGGCGCGGAAAACGTGCGGGCCGAGGCGACCGCCGACATGGATTTCTCGCGCAGCGAACAGGCCGTCGAATCCTACAAGCCGAATCAAACTCCCGACGTCATGGCCATCCGCAGCCAGCAGACCAGCGAATCGCAGAATGGCAGCGCCAGTCCGGCCGGCGTGCCGGGCGCCCTCACCAACCAGCCGCCGGCGCCGGCCACCGCCCCGATCACGGTGCCCGGGCAGAAGCCCGCCGTCGTGGCCGCACCAGCCGCGCCGACGATCAACACGCACAAGGACTCAACCGTCAATTATGAAGTCGACAAGACCATTCAATATGTGCAGAAGGCGGGCGGCGGTCTGAAGCGTTTGTCGGTGGCCGTGGTCGTCAACTACCGCAAAACCGTCGACAAGACCGGCAAGGTCGCCATGAAGCCGCTGAGCCCGGCCGAAATCACCCAGATCACCAACCTGGTCAAGGAAGCCATGGGCTACAACCAGGCACGCGGCGACACTCTCAACGTGGTGAACAGCTCTTTCGCGAGTCCGCCGCCGGAAACCATTCCGGATGTACCGCTGTGGAAGCAGCCCCAGACCATCGATCTGACCATGCAGACGGGCAAATACCTGCTGATGGCCGTGGCGCTGCTGCTGTTGTATCTGCGCATGCTCAAGCCGATGCTGAAGAAGATCGCCGAGGCTCCCGCCCTGCCTGCGCCCGGTCACGATACCAACCTGCATCCAGGCGGCGACATGCTGGCCCTGCCCGGCCAGCGCAATTATCAGGAGAATCTCGCGCGGGCGCAGAAACTGGCCAATGAAGACCCGCGTGTCGTCGCCAACATCGTCAAAACCTGGGTAGGCAGCCATGAGTGAGAGCGGCATTACCAAAGGCGCCATCCTGATGCTCGCGCTGGGCGAGGAAGGGGCGTCGGAAGTCATGAAATATCTGGGCCCGCGCGAAGTGCAGAAGCTGGGCGAGGCGATGACCAGCATGAAATCCATCCCGCAGGAAGAGGTCGAGACCGTGCTGCATGATTTCAATACGGTAGCCGACCAGAATTCCTCGCTCGGTGTCGATTCGGACGACTATATCCGCAGCGTGCTGAAGAAGGCGCTGGGCGACGACAAGGCGAATTCGCTGCTCAACCGCATCCTCGGCGGCGGCGGCGATGCCAGCGGCATCGAAAGCCTGAAGTGGATGGACGCCGAGTCGGTGGCCGATCTCATCCACGGCGAACATCCGCAAACCATCGCGACCATCCTCGTGCATCTGGAGCGCGACCAGGCGTGCGAAGTGCTGAGCTGCTTCACCGAACGCCTGCGCAACGACGTCCTGCTGCGCATTGCCACGCTGTCCGGCGTGCAACCCACCGCCCTGCGTGAACTGAACGATGTGCTGTCCAAGCTGCTGACCGGCAGCGACGTCCTGAAGAAACAGCCGATGGGCGGCACGCGCGCGGCCGCCGACATCCTCAACTTCATGAGCGGCGACAACGAACAGTCCGCCATGGAGTACCTGAAAAGCTACGACCCCGACATGGCGCAGAAGATCATGGATGAGATGTTCGTGTTCGAAAACATCATGGATATCGAGGACCGCGGCGTCCAGCTGCTGTTGCGCGAAGTGCAGTCCGACTCGCTCATCATCGCGCTCAAGGGCGCGTCGGAAGACATGCGCGAGAAGATCTTCAAGAACATGTCGCAGCGTGCCGCTGAAATGATGCGTGAAGACCTCGAATCCAAGGGCCCGGTGCGCCTGTCCGAGGTCGAGGCGCAGCAGAAGGAAATCCTCATGATCGTCCGCCGCCTCGCCGACGAAGGCCAGATTTCGCTGGGGGCAAAAGGGGAAGAGCAGTATGTCTAGTGTCATGTCCAGCGTGGACCAGCCGGCCGTCAAGACATGGGAGATGACCAGCTTCGATGCCCACCTGCATCCGGCAAGGAACGCCGGTCAGGCCGCGGTCGTGCTGCCGACGATCGAGCAGGTCACCGCCATCCAGGAACAGGCGCGGCAGGAAGGCTATCAGGCCGGCCATGCCGAAGGGCTCGCCGCCGGACGCGAGGAGGCTGCCCGCGAAGCGGCCCGGCTGCACGATCTGGCCGGGGCATTTTCGGCCGAAGCCGCCCAGGCCGATGAAATCATCTCCCGGCAAATTCTCGATTTATCGGTCGATCTGGCTCAGGCGCTACTGAAATCGGCGCTGGCGATCCGCCCCGAACTGGTGCTTCCCATCGTCAAGGAGGCGGTGCGCTATCTGCCGGTTCTGCACCAGCCGGCCCTTCTGTTCCTGAATCCGGCCGATACCCTGCTGGTCAGGGAGAGGATCGGCGACGAGCTCGAAAAAACCGGCTGGCAGCTTGCCGACGACGCGCAGCTCGAACCCGGCGGCTGCCGCGTGGAAACGGCCAGCAACCAGATCGACGCCTCGCTGCCCACCCGCTGGCAGCGTCTGACCGCGGCGCTGGGCAAGCATTCGGACTGGCTGGCCGCCTGATGGACAGAGAGACGCACGCCCACGCTGCCCGCTGGAAAGCCTACCTGCAGGACTGCGGGGAATTGCTGACGATCGCCGAACCGATGCAGATCTCCGGCCGCGTCACCCGGGTGGCCGGGCTGGTGATGGAGGCTGTCGGGCTGAAACTGCCGGTCGGCAGCGCCTGCACCGTGCCGCTGCCCAATGGCTCGCAGCTCGAAGCCGAGGTGGTGGGGTTCGCGGGAGATCACGTATTCCTCATGCCGCAAAGCGACGTCGAGGGCATCGTCCCCGGCGCGCGCGTGTTTCCGGTGGAAGTCATCCCTACCCTGCCCCGCGCCGGCCAGGTCAATCATCCGCGCCGGCGGCCCAGCGACCGCACCCGCCACCTGCCGGTCGGCGAAGGTTTGCTGGGGCGCGTGCTCGACAGCGGCGGCCGTCCGCTCGACAGCCTCGGCCCGGTTCACGCCTCGGCCACCGCGCCGCTCAACAACCGCGCCGCCAACCCGCTCGCGCGCGCGCCGATCACCGACATCCTCGACGTCGGTGTGCGCGCCATCAACAGCATGCTGACCGTCGGCCGCGGCCAGCGCATGGGCCTGTTCGCCGGCTCCGGCGTCGGCAAGAGCGTGCTGCTCGGCATGATGGCGCGCTACACCAGCGCCGACGTGATCGTGGTCGGCCTGATCGGCGAACGCGGCCGCGAGGTCAAGGAATTCATCGAGCAGATTCTCGGCGAGGAAGGCCTGGCGCGCGCCGTGGTGGTGGCCGCGCCGGCCGACACCCCGCCGCTCATGAGACTGCAGGGCGCGGCCTATGCCACCTCGATCGCCGAATATTTCCGCGACCAGGGCAAGAACGTGCTGCTGATCATGGATTCGCTCACCCGCTACGCCATGGCGCAGCGCGAAATCGCGCTGGCGATCGGCGAGCCGCCCGCCACCAAGGGCTATCCGCCTTCGGTGTTCGCCAAACTGCCGGCGCTGGTCGAGCGCGCCGGCAACGGCAAGCCGGGCGGCGGTTCGATCACCGCCTTCTATACCGTACTCACCGAGGGCGACGATCAGCAGGACCCGATCGCCGATGCCGCACGCGCCATTCTCGACGGCCATATCGTGCTGGATCGATCGCTGGCCGAGAGCGGACACTACCCGGCGATCAACATCGAGCAGTCGATCAGCCGTGCCATGCACAGCATCACGACGCTGGAACAGCAACAGCTCGCGCGCCGCCTGAAAAAGCTCTATTCACGCTACGAGCGCAGCCGCGACCTGATCAACGTCGGCGCCTACGCCGCCGGGTCCGACCCGTTGCTGGACGAGGCCATCCGGCTGCAATCCGGCATGGAAAACTTTCTGCAGCAGGCCATCCACGAACGCGCCGACGTACAGGAAAGCCTGGCCGATCTCGCAGCCCTGTTCCAATAATCCTCCCGACGAATCGAGCACATCGAATGGCTTCTCCCTCCGCTCTCGACACCCTGATCGACCTGGCGCACAAGGAAACCGACGAGGCCGCCAAACAGCTGGGCCTGGCGTTGCGTGCCGGCGATGAAGCCGTGCAGAAACTCGATCTTTTGCTGCAGTACCGCAACGATTACGCGGAACGCTGCCAGAGCAATCTGGCCAGCGGGATCAGCACGACGCATCTCAACAACTTCCAGGTGTTCATGCAGAAGCTCGACCACGCCATCTCGGGCCAGCAGAAAATTGCCGACGACACCCAGTTGCGGATCGCCCAGGCACGCGCCGCCTGGCAGACCTGCGAGCAGAAGAAAATGTCCTTCGTCACGCTGGCCGAACGCGCGAACAAGGAGCAGTCCCGCCGCGAACTGTGGCGCGACCAGAAGCAGAACGACGAGCATGCCGCCCGGCGCTCGCCACACAACCCGCAACACAAAAGAACCCCTTCCTGAGACAGGACCGACGTCATGAATGCGACCCCCATGAATCCCACCTCCGGCAATGCCGTCCAGCCCGCGCTGCAGGCCGGAAAATCGGCAGACGCCGGTACGCCGGACGTTCCGTTCAGCCAGCTACTGTCCAGCGAGATCGCCCAGACCCGCAAAAGCGACGCGCCCCAGGACAGCGGCCATGCCGACGCGAAACCGGACGCGGCCGCTGCACGCCCTGGCGGGCCGGCCGAAGGCAAGACCGATTCCGCGCAGGCGGCCAGGGCGGGCGAGAAAACCGGGCGTGACCATGACAAGAAAGGCGAGGCGGAGACAGCAGAGGCCGCCACGGTCGCACCGGACACCCTGCTCGGTCTGCCGATCAGTCCGGACGTATTCAAGCCGACGGTGGTGCCCGCCGGGACGAAAGCGGCCGGCGCAGAAGACGCCGCTCCGGAAACGGCAGCCGACCGCGATGCGGCGGCCGTCCCGGCCCTGGGCGCACCGGGCGTATCCGCTCAGGATGCCCGCAAGGGCCGCGCCATTCCGCTCACGCAGACCGTGCAGCAAGCCGCGCAACACGACGCTCGCCAGATCGGCAACGAACACGGCACGCAAAAACCCGACCCGCGCCTTGCCGGCCAGGAAGCCATGCATACGGCAGCCGGCGCCGCGCAGACGGCCGCGCCGGCCGATGCCGCCGCCGCGTTCCAGGGACAGCTGGCAGCCGCCCGGCACGCCGACGCCGTGAAGACGGGCGACATGCCGGCGGATCTCCTCGGCAATTCCGCACTGCGGACGACCCCGCATCCATCGCTCGACACCCGACTTGCCCCCGCCGACGCGTCGTCCTCCCGCCTGGCGCCCGCCGTCGGAACAGCCGCCTGGCCCCAGGCGCTGGGCGAGAAGCTGGTGTGGATGGCAACGGGCGCCCAGCAGACTGCCTCGCTCACACTCAATCCGCCCAATCTCGGCCCGTTGCAGATCGTGGTGCAGGTCACCAACGATCAGGCCACGGCCAGCTTCTTCTCGGCCCAGCCCGAAGTTCGCCACGCCCTGGAAGCCGCCTTCCCGCGGCTGCGCGAAATGATGAGCGATGCCGGCATTCAGCTGGGACAGGCGTCGGTCAGCGCGGATACCCCGCAGCAACACAGCACGCCCGACCGTCAGGCATCACGCATCGCGCTGCCGTTGCCCGGCGCCGACCACGCCGCACCGGCCGCGCTACAGGCCATGCAGGCACCGGGCCGCCCGTCCGGACGCGGCCTGATCGACACGTTTGCCTGAACGGGCCGCCGCGACATCAAACGATATGCGTGCCTTTTCTCCCCCTTTTTACGGAATCGGAAACGGATGTTTCTTTCGATAATGACAAACATCCGCTCCCCATTGCATCCATAGAGGAAAGCAACAATGGCCGCACCTGCCATCCCTGTCGAATCCGCCGAAGCAGAAGAAGCCGTTCCGGCCAGAAGGCCGAAGAAAAAACTGTTCATCATCGTGGGCATGTTCGTGGTGCTTCTGGGCGGCGGGGCGGGTGCATGGTTTCTCACGCAAAGCGGCCATGACACGAAGGAAAGTGACACCGCACCCTCCAGGGTTCCGGTGTACCTGGCGCTCGAGACGTTTACCGTCAATCTCCAGCGCGACGAACAATACCTGCAGACCGATATCACCCTTCAGCTGAGCGACCCGTCCCAGGCCGAGGCCATCAAGATGCACATGCCGCGTGTCCGCAGCCGCCTGTTGACGCTGCTCTCCAGCAAGCAGGCCGACGAGCTGATCACGGCGGAAGACAAGAAGAAGCTGGCGCAGGAAATCCTTGCGCAGGTCCGGCTGCCATTCGATGCCAACGGCAAACCGCAACAGGTGGACGATGTCCTGTTCACCACCTTCGTGATCCAGTAAAAGACTCCGATCATGGCCGACAACTTTCTTTCGCAGGATGAAGTCGATGCGCTGCTGAAGGGCGTGACCGGAGAAGTCGACGAGGCACCGGCCGAGACGGACGATCATTCGGGCGTACGTCCATACAATCTTGCCACGCAGGAGCGCATCGTCCGCGGCCGGATGCCGACGCTCGAGATCATCAACGAGCGTTTTGCGCGCCTGTTGCGGATCGGTCTCTACAATTTCCTGCGGCGCGGCGTGGAAATCTCGGTCGGCCCCGTGCGGGTATCCAAATACAGCGAATTCATCCGCAACCTGGTGGTGCCGACCAATCTCAACCTGGTGCAGTTCAAGCCGTTGCGCGGCACGGCGTTGATGATCTTCAACCCCGATCTGGTCTTCCTCATGGTCGACAATCTGTTCGGCGGCGACGGGCGTTTCCATACCCGGGTCGAGGGGCGCGATTTCACCCAGACCGAGCACCGCATCATCCAGCGCATCCTGAACATCGTGTTCGAAGCCTACTCGAAATCCTGGGAACCGGTTTATCCGATCGAATTCGAGTTCATCCGCTCGGAAATGAATACCCAGTTCGCCAATATCGCCACGCCCAACGAAGTGGTGGTGGCGGTCACCTTTGCCATCGAACTCGGCCAGATCAGCGGTGAAATGCATATCTGCATGCCGTATTCGATGATCGAACCGATCAAGGATCTGCTCACCAGCAGTCTGCAGGCCGAGAATCTGGAAGTCGACAAACGCTGGATCCGCCTCATGCGGCAGCAGATCCAGATGGCGGAAGTCGAGATCATCGCAGACCTGGGTACGGCGGCGATCAGTCTGCGCGATATCGTCGACATGAAGGTGGGCGACATCATTCCGCTCCATATTCCTGAAACGATCGAAGCCAAGGTGGACGGCGTTCCGGTCATGGAATGTGCCTACGGAAAATTCAATGGCCAATACACCCTGCGGGTCGAGAAGCTGCTGTCGACCAGCATGAGCGATCCGCAAACAGGAGATCAGCATGTCTGAAGACAATACCCAAACCATCGCAGAAGACGACTGGGCCGCCGCCATGGCCGAACAGGCCGCGCCGGTCGCCGTCCAGACCAGCCCTGAAATATTTCCGGAGCTGTCGGGCAACGCCACGACCGGCGGACTGGCCAAGGACATCGACTTCATCCTGGACATCCCCGTCCTGCTGACCGTTGAACTGGGGCGGACCAAAATCGCGATCAAGAATCTGCTCCAGCTGGCGCAGGGATCGGTGGTCGAACTGGATGGGCTGGCCGGCGAGCCGATGGATGTGCTCGTCAATGGCTGCCTGATCGCGCAGGGTGAAGTCGTGGTGGTGAACGACAAGTTCGGCGTACGCCTCACCGACATCATCTCGCCGGCCGAGCGGATCCGGAAACTCAACAAATGAAGCGTGTCGCTGCAAGCGTCGTATCGGGCCTGCCGCTGTTGGCGCATGCGGCCGATTCCGCCGCGCCGGCGGCCGCGGTCTCGACCGCCGGCAGCCTGCTCCAGGTATTCATCGGTCTCGTCGCCGTCTTGTTCCTGATCGCCGCCACGGCCTGGGTCGCCAAACGCTTCGGGGTCACCCGCGGTGGCGCATCCAATGTCCTGCAAGTGATCAGCAGCGTCTCCGTCGGGGCACGCGAACGCGTCGTGGTGGTCGAGGTCGGCGAGTCGTGGCTGGTGGTCGGCGTGGCTTCCGGCAGCGTCAATGGTTTGATGACCCTGCCGCGCGGAGAACGCCAGCCCACGCCCCTTCCCGCTTTTAACGCCAGCTTCGCGGCCGGCCTGCAGCAGCTGATCGAGAAATCCCCACTGGGGGACAAGCGCCGTGGAAAGTAAGCGGTCTCCCCGCATGATGCATTCGTTTTTCCTGCTGACGGCGCTGCTGCTGCCCACTGTGGCGCTGGCGCAGGGCGCAGGCTTGCCCGCCTTCACCAGCACGCCCAGCGGCGGCGGCCAGACCTACACGTTGAGCCTGCAGACCCTGCTGCTGCTCACTTCGCTGTCTTTCCTGCCGGCCGCGCTGTTGATGATGACCAGCTTCACCCGCATCATCATCGTGCTGTCGTTGCTGCGGCATGCGCTCGGCACCCAGTCCTCGCCCCCCAATCAGGTGATGATCGGCCTCGCACTGTTCCTCACCCTGTTCGTGATGGGGCCGACCCTGGACAGGATCTATGCCGAGGCCTACCAGCCGCTTTCCGAGAACCGCATCCAGTTGGGCGAGGCGCTCGACAAGGGCGCCGTGCCGCTGCGCGCATTCATGATGAAGCAGACGCGCGAGACCGACCTCGCCCTGTTCGTGAAGATGTCGGGCACCGCCGCACCGAAAACCGCGGCCGACGTGCCGATGCGCGTGCTGATCCCGGCCTACATCACCAGTGAACTGAAGACGGCCTTCCAGATCGGATTTGCCGTGTTCATTCCCTTCCTCATCATCGACATGGTCGTCGCCAGCATCCTCATGGCGATGGGGATGATGATGGTGTCGCCGGCCATCGTTTCGCTCCCTTTCAAGATCATCCTGTTCGTCCTGGTGGACGGCTGGAACCTGCTGCTGGGCTCGCTGGCGCAGAGCTTCTATTGACCCGACTCCGACGAGGCACGCCATGACACCCGAAAGCGTAATGACCCTGGGCCGCACCGCACTCGAAATGACCATCCTGGTGGCCTCTCCCGTCCTGCTGGTCACCCTGGTGGTCGGCCTGATCGTCAGCGTGTTCCAGGCCGCCACCCAGATCAACGACGCCAGCCTCTCGTTCATTCCCAAGGTCATCGCCGTCCTCGCTACGTTTGCCATTGCCGGTCCGTGGATGCTGACGGTCATGACCGACTACATGCGACGGATATTGACCGATCTCCCCGGCCTCATCGGCTGATCCCGTCAAGCACTCGTGATCAGCCTCACCGACGCACAGATCAACGCCTGGCTGATCGGCTTCATCTGGCCGCTCACCCGCATCCTCGGCCTGATCATGGTGGCGCCGGTATTCGGCCACAGCTCCGTCCCCCGGCGCGTCAAGATCGGTCTCGGCGTGTTCATCGCCCTGATCGTCGCGCCCACGCTGCCCCCCATGCCGGATGTGGGGCTCGGCTCCTGGCAAGGGCTGTTGATCCTGGTCCAGCAACTGCTCATCGGCATGGCGACCGGATTCATCATGCGCATCGCGTTCGCCGCGGTCGAGGCGGCGGGTGAAATCATCGGCCTGCAGATGGGCCTGGGATTTGCGTCCTTCTTCGATCCGCAAAGCGCCGGCCAGACACTCCTGATTTCCCAGTTCTTCAACCTTCTGGCCGCCCTGTTGTTCCTCGCGGTCAATGCGCATCTGTTGTTGCTGGGCATCCTGACCGAAAGTTTCAGGAGTCTGCCGATCAGCCCGCAGCCGCTTTCCGCCGCGGGTTTCCACAGCGTGGCGACTTACGGCTCCGTGATCTTTTCCGTCGGTCTGCAACTCGCGCTGCCGCTGATCGCCATCCTGCTGATGACCAACCTGGCGCTCGGCATCCTCACGCGGTCGGCCCCCCAGCTCAATATCTTTGCGATCGGCTTTCCCATTACGCTGGGCGTGGGGCTGATTGCGCTGGATATCACCCTGCCCTATCTTGCCCCCCAGTTTGAACACATGTTCCGCAACGGCCTCGAGGCCACGGCGGCTGTCATACGGGCATTGCGCCCCTAGCGAAACAAAAGGTCCGGGGCACCAGTCGCAAGGAACCCCCTGCAACGTGTGTCCCGGACCTTGATATTTCTACCTGTCAGAAACCCAGACTGTCGAGCAGATCGTCCACCTGGCCCTGGTCGGCCACCACGTCATTCCTGTTCGCGGGATCGATCTGCGGGCCGTTAAGCAGGCCGCTGCTGGCTTCCCGTTTCACTTCCGCGGGGGCATAGTCGATCAGCAACTGCACCAGCTGCTGTTCCAGGTTATGCGCGAGATCAGTCACCTTGCGGATCACCTGGCCTGTCAGGTCCTGGAAGTCCTGCGCCATCATGATGTCCAGCAGCTGCTGCTTGGTGGCGCTGGTGTCATTGCGCATGTCCGCCAGACATTGCATGGTCATGGTCGCCATGTCGCGGTAGCCGGCCTCCGAAAACGGCGCTTTGAAGACGGCCTGCCAGCCGTGCAGGATCTCGTCGGCGCCCGCATCGATGCGCTCCTGCATGGGGATTGCCGCATCGGTGGCGTTGAGTACGCGTTGCGCCGCCTGCTCGGTCATGCGCGCCACGTAGTTGAGGCGTTCGCGGACGTCGGGGATGTCTGTGGTCGCCTTTTCCAGTACCTTGTCCAGGCCCAGTTCACGCAGACTGTCATGAAGGATGCGGGTAATCTGGCCGACCCGCGCCAGCATTTCATCCGATTCACAGCCTCCGGGGACCGCTGCATGCTGCACGGCCACGGCTGCCGCGGCGCCGACAAATTGTGTCTCCACGTCAGGCTCCCGCTTTGTCGAGTTTTTCGAATATCTTCGAGAGCTTCTCGTCGAGCGTCGCCGCGGTGAAAGGTTTGACGACGTAGCCGCTGGCGCCGGCCTGCGCCGCGGCGATGATGTTTTCCTTCTTGGCTTCGGCCGTCACCATCAGGACCGGCAGTTTGGACAGCGCGGCATCGGCCCGGATGTTCTGCAGCATGGTCAGCCCATCCATGTTCGGCATGTTCCAGTCGGACACGACGAAATCGAAACTTCCGGCGCGCAGCTTGGCCAGTCCATCCGCGCCATCCTCTGCCTCTTCGACGTTGGAGTACCCCAGTTCCTTGAGCAGGTTGCGCACGATGCGGCGCATCGTGGAAAAGTCGTCGACAACCAGGAATTTCGTATTCGGATCGGCCATGCAGTGCTCCATTGGTGCGGTTCGTTGTTACTGGATAATCGGCATTGCACCGTCAAACTTAAGCAGGAAGTCTGCCTGCGCAACGGGCCCGGACGAGGCCTTATACCCGCATCGCACGGTTGCCATGCGCGGCAAAAAACGCCATCACCCTGCCCGGCAGTTCATGCAGCGGCGCCACCTCATGCGCGGCCCCGATCGCAATGGCCTCCTTGGGCATGCCGAACACCACGCACGATGCCTCGTCCTGCGCCAGATTGTAGGCACCGGCCTTGCGCATTTCCAGCATCCCCGCCGCGCCGTCCCTGCCCATTCCGGTGAGGATGACGCCGACAGCATTCTTGCCCGCATTGACGGCGGCCGAATTGAACAGGACATCGACGGAAGGGCGATGACGATTGACCGGAGGCCCCTGATCGAGCCGGGTCATGTAGTTGGCCCCGCTGCGCACCAGCAGCAGATGGGAATGTCCGGGAGCAAGATAGGCATGGCCGGGCAATACCCGTTCCCCGCCTTCCGCCTCCTTGACGGAAATCCTGCACAGCTTGTCGAGCCGGTTGGCGAACGAACGCGTGAACCCTTCCGGCATATGCTGGGTGATCAGGATGCCGGGGCTGTCGGAGGGCAGCTGGACCAGAAAATCCTTGATGGCCTCGGTCCCGCCCGTGGACGCGCCGATGATGATCAGCTTCTCGCTGCTGACGAGCGGGTTGCGCAGCGAAGCCAGCGGTCCTGCGGCAGGCTTCGACGCAACACCCGGCGTGTGCTGCCTGATTCGGGCCCGCGACGCGATGCGGATCTTCTCCGCGATCAGGTCGGTGTATTCCAGCATGCCGCTCTGGATCGAGATCCTGGGCTTGGTGACGAAGTCGACAGCACCCAGTTCCAGCGCACGCATGGTGATTTCGGAACCGCGCTCGGTCAGCGACGACACCATGAGCACGGGCATCGGGCGCAGGCGCATCAGCTTTTCCAGAAATTCCAGGCCGTCCATCTTCGGCATTTCGACATCCAGCGTCAGCACGTCCGGATGGGTCTGCTTGATCAGATCGCGCGCCGCCAGCGGATCGGGGGCCACGCCCACGACCTCCATGTCCGGCTGGCTGTTGATGATTTCCTTCATCACGCCGCGGATCAGCGCCGAATCATCCACGATCAGAACCTTGATTTTAATCATGTCGAATGCCAGGCCTCGTCCAGAACGGCGATCAGAACAGGTCGATCTCGCCGACCACCTCATTGGTCTTGAGTCGGCTTGCGTAATCCTGCTCGCGCTTCACCAGTGTGTAATTGTTAAGCTGCCTGAGTTTCTTCACGAGAACCTTGCCGGTCTGCGGGAAGAAATACACCTTGCGCGGATGCACGTCGTTCAGATCCTCCGCGACGACGCGGATATTCTCCGTCTTGAGGAAATCGCGCACGAACCGGGCATTGCGCTCGCCCACATTCATGCTGGTGAAGCCGCGCAGAACGTTGCCTCCGCCAAACACCTTCGCCTCCAGATTGTCGCGGCGGGCGCCGGCCTTGAGCAGCTGGTTGATCAGGACTTCCATGGCGTAGGCGCCGTAGCGCATCGACGCCGACATCGGATTGCCGGCCTCCCCCCCGCCATCCGGCAGCATGAAATGATTCATGCCGCCGATTCCCGATACCCTGTCACGGATGCACGCCGCCACGCAGGAACCGAGCACGGTGACGATGAGCATGGGCTGCCCGGTGAAGTAATACTCGCCGGGCAATATCTTGGCCGCCTCGCAATCGAAGGTGCGGTCGTAATACAGATTGGTCGCAAGGTGCTCTTCGATGGCGGGATTCATGCGCGTCTCCTGGCGCCGCCATGACGGGCATCCAGCTCATATACCGTCTTGCCGCGCAGTTTGAAGGCATCGGACGCATACATGAAATTTTCGGAATGCCCCGCGAACAGCAAGCCTTCCGGTTTCATCAGGGGAACGAAGCGGTCCAGAATCCGGCTCTGCGTCGGCTTGTCGAAATAGATCATGACATTGCGGCAGAAAATCGCGTCGAACGGTCCGTGGATCGGCCAGCTCCCGGCCAGCAGATTGAGCGGTTTGAACGTGACCAGCCGCCGCAGCTCGGGCCGCACCCGCACCAGGCCGGAACGCTCGCCCTTGCCCCGCTGGAAAAAGCGTTTGACCCGCTCCGGCGCCATCCTGTCGAGGCGGTCGATCGGATACACCCCGTTCGCCGCCGTCTCGAGCACATTGGTGTCGATGTCGGTGGCGACGATGCTGACCGGGGGCGTGAGCGTCCCGAATGCCTCGCATACCGTCATGGCCATCGAATAGGGTTCCTCTCCGGTCGAACTGGCCGAACACCAGATCGAAAGCGGCGTCTTCATGCCGAGCAGGTGCTCGGCGAGAATGGGGAAATGATGCGCCTCGCGGAAGAATGAAGTCAGATTGGTCGTCAGGGCATTCGTGAACGCTTCCCACTCTTCGCCGTCGCGCCCGTTCTCCAGCCCGTCGAGATAATCCTCGAAGGAATTCAGCCCCTTGACCCGCAGACGCCTGGCCAGCCGGCTATAGACCATCTCCTGCTTGCCATCGCTTAACGCGATCCCCGCCTGACGGTAGATCAGGGCGCGTATCCGGGCAAAATCGCGCGGAGTGAACTCGAACACCTTGGCGGTATCCGACGAAATCTTCGGTGCGGGCTTCATGTCGAAATGCTGCTTACTCAATGGCGCGTCAACCCTGTCAACGCGTGTTCAAACCAGGCCGGCATGCCCCACTCGCCACACTGAACGCCGCGAACAGCCAGACAATACCTGAAAAACGCTGTCCCGGTTTCAACCTGCCTTCAGCTGGCGGCAAGCTGCTTCACACGCAGGGGCGCGCTGACTGCGGTCCGATCTTCTGCTTCGATCCGGAAAGCTTCGGCCGTGACGGAACGGTCCGGCGCAGCGCCCCCTCTGGTCAAAGTGAAGTGGCCGACCAGTTCTGTCAGCTTGCCCGCCTGATCCTGCAGGCTCTCGGCCGCGGCGGCCGCCTGTTCCACCAGCGCCGCATTCTGCTGGGTCATTTCATCCATCTGCCCGACCGCCTGGTTGATCTGTTCGATGCCGATGCTCTGCTCCTGGCTGGCGTCCGCCGTGCCCTTGATGATATCCGCCACCAGTTGCACCGACGTCACGATATCGTCCATTGCGTCGCCCGCTTCATCCACCAGCTTCCTGCCCGCTTCGACCTGTTCCACCGAATCGTTGATCAGGGTCTTGATTTCCTTGGCGGCACCGGCGGAGCGCTGGGCGAGATTCCGTACCTCGGAAGCGACGACGGCGAAGCCGCGCCCCTGTTCGCCGGCCCGCGCGGCTTCGACGGCGGCGTTCAGGGCGAGGATATTGGTCTGGAAGGCGATGCCGTCGATGACGCCGATGATGTCGGCGATCTTTTTCGAGCTATCCTTGATGGAGCCCATGGTGTGGATCACCTTGCCCACCACCTCGCCGCCGTTGACCGCGATATCCGCCGTCGACAGCACCAGCTTGCTGGCATGATGGGATTGCTCGGCGTTCTGCTTGACGGTGCTGGTCAGCTCTTCCATCGAGGAAGCCGTTTCCTCCAGCGAGGAGGCCTGCGATTCGGTACGGCCGGACAGATCGGCATTGCCCGATGCAATCTCCATGGCACCGGCATTCACCAGTTCGGTCGATTCCTTGATCTGCCCGACCAGCAGCTTGATGTTGATCTGCAGCACGCGCAGCGAGTGCATCAGCTGAGCCAGCTCCTCGATGCCGCTGGCCACGATACGCCCGGTCAGGTCGCCCGCGCTCATGAGCCCGATGTCTCGCGTGGCGTTTTCCAGGGGCTTGACGACGCTACGATAGGACACCACGCCAAACACAGCCGCCATCGGCACGCCAATGGCCGAAATCGCCATCAGCCAGTCCAGGTAAATCCCGCTCTCGCGGCTGGTCGCCAGCCAGGCCAGCACGCCGATGCCCGCGAACAAGGCGCCGACCGAACCCGCCGCGATGGCCAGGATGACCCTGAGCGAAAGGTTTTTCAGCAAGCGGCACTTCTGAATCAGCGTACGCCTGACCGCGTGGCCCTGTCTGATTTCAAGCGTGCTGTCGCCGGCCTTGATGGCCCGATAGGCGCTCTCGGCACTTTGTATCTGTTCGCGGCTGGGTTTGGTGCGAATGGAGGCATAGCCGACGATTTCACCATTTTCAATCATGGGCGCGGCGTTGGCCTCGACCCAGTAGTGATCGCCATTCTTGCAGCGGTTCTTCACCAGCCCGGTCCAGGCCTTGCCGCTTCTGAGTGTTCCCCAGAAATCCGCGTATACCTCGACCGGCATGTCAGGGTGGCGAACGATATTCTGCGGCGATCCGATCAACTCTTCCGCGGAGAACCCGCTGATCGTGATGAAATCCTGATTGGCGTAAGTAATGTTGCCGTGCAGGTCGGTCTTCGACACCAGGGTTTCGCTGTCCTTCAGGACATATTCAACATTGGTGACGGGCATGTTCGAGCGCATGGTGTGTTTCCCCTCCAAGGTCAACTCATTTGCAGTAATCAACGCATCGCTTGTTATATCGGATCGGGTGCGCTGATCTGGATAGCAGGCAGCGATTTTTATCGCTGCGGTTCATCACGCTTCAAGCGTTTTCATCGACCGGGCCAGCCGGCACACGGGCACGCCGCCACGCCAGTGCCGTGCACCGGCTCAGAACTCTTCCCACTCCTCGTTGTCGCCGCCGCCCGCCACGGCCAGTTTCTTCGGTCGGGCAAGGGGTACCACCGCTGCCGGCTTGCCACCCTTGCGGACAGCCGCTTTCACCGGCACGACGTTCTTCGGGGCCGGGCTGCCGGCGCGTGCGCTGTACGCGCCACCTTCCAGCCGGAACACGCTCACCGCTTCAGCCAGCTTGCCGGCCTGGTCCTGCAAACTCTCGGCCGCGGCTGCGGCTTCTTCAACCAGGGCAGCGTTCTGCTGGGTGACTTCGTCCATCTGGGCAATGGCCTGGTTGACCTGTTCGATGCCGGCGCTCTGTTCCTGGCTCGCCGCGGCAATCTCGCTCATGATGTCGGTGACGCGCTTGACGGAGGTGACGATCTCGTCCATGGTCTGACCGGCTTCGTCGACCAGTTTGCCGCCTGCATCAACCTTGCCGACCGAATCTTCGATCAGGGTCTTGATTTCCTTGGCGGCACCGGCGGAGCGCTGGGCAAGATTCCTCACTTCGCTGGCGACGACGGCAAAGCCGCGTCCCTGTTCGCCGGCCCGTGCGGCTTCGACGGCGGCGTTCAATGCAAGGATGTTGGTCTGGAAGGCGATGCCGTCGATGACGCCGATGATGTCGGCAATCTTTCTGGAGCTGTCCTTGATGGAGGCCATGGTGTCGACGACCTGGCCGACGACGTCGCCGCCCTTGGTGGCGACGTCAGCGGTCGATTGCACGAGCTGGTTGGCCTGACGGGCGTTCTCGGCGTTCTGCTTGACGGTGCTGGTCAGCTCTTCCATGGAGCTGGCGGTCTCTTCGAGTGAGCTCGCCTGTTCTTCGGTGCGGGAGGACAGGTCAAGGTTGCCGGCGGCAATCTGGTTCGAGGCGGTGGCAACCGTGTCGGTGCCGCTGCGAACCTGGCCGACTACCTTGGCCAGGTTGTCGCGCATCTCCCGCATGTTGGCCAGCAGGCTGGCTTGATCGCCGGCCTTGACGTCGACCTCCACGGCCAGGTTGCCGGCGGCGATTTCACGCGCGACGGCCGAGGCATAGTGCGGCTCGCCGCCCAGCTGGCGGGTGATGGAACGGGTCAGGAGCCAGGCGATGGCGGCGCCTGCGACCACGGCGATGGCAGCAATCACCAGCATCCACAGGCCGGCGCTGGAAGCCCGATCCTGCACATCCTTGGCGGTATCCTCCATCAATTTCCTTTGCAGGCTGACCAGATCTTCCAGCGGCCTGGAAAGCGCGGCCTGAGCCTGCTGGCCTTCCGTGTTCAAGGTCGTGCGGGCGCCTTCCGCGTCGCCGGCGAGGCCGGCATCGATGGCCTTGTTCATGGCGGCGTTGTAGGCATTGCGGGCGTCGAAGGCGCTCGTGAGAATCTGGCGGGCCTGCTCGGTATCGACCGTTTCCTGCAGTTTCTTGAACATGGCGCCGGTTTCGGCACGCAGCTCATCGATGTGTTTCTTCGTGGCCTGCTTCTCGCCTGCGTCGTCAGCCAGTGCGATGTCGCGTATGGCAATCGCCTGCCGGTTGAGGTTGGTCTGGATGGTGCGGGTCCACGAGACCTTGGCCATGCGATCGTCGACCAGCTGTTTGGTTTCGCTGCTGGCATGCTCCAGCTGAACCCGCGCGATGAGGGCAATCAGCAGCCCCATCAGGATCACCAGGGCAAAACTCAAGCCCATGGCCGTGGCAACTTTCAAGCGGGATACAGCACTACCGTTCATTTCGTTTCTCCTGAGTACGTTAAATCAAGCGCATTAAAAAATATGTCGATGCAGTGCGGGAATCCCTGATTTCCAGGGGGTGCCAGGGATCCTTGAATATTTCAGGCCACGATTTTCCAGCCCATCGGCGCGTATCGAATTCGCCGGCACGCAAGCCCACCACGCCGGTGCCGTGCACCGTCTCAAAATTCTTCCCACTCCTCGTTACCGCCGCCGCCCGCGACGGCCAGTTTCTTCGGCCGGGCAAGAGGCGCCACGGCGCCTGGCTTGCCGCCCTTGCGGGCAGCCGGGCTCACCGTAGCTACAGATTTCGATGGCGCAGGCTCGGGCCGCGCACTGTAGCCACCACCCTCCAGCCGGAACACGCTCACCGCTTCAGCCAGCTTGCCGGCCTGGTCCTGCAAACTCTCGGCCGCAGCAGCGGCTTCTTCAACCAGGGCAGCGTTCTGCTGGGTGACTTCGTCCATCTGGGCAATGGCCTGGTTGACCTGTTCGATGCCGGCGCTCTGCTCGCGGCTCGCTTCGGCAATCCCGCTCACGATCTCGGTCACCAGTTGCACGGAGGTGACAATGTCGTCCATCGCCTCGCCAGTCTCGTCCACCAGTTTGCTGCCTGCATCAACCTTGCCGACCGAATCTTCGATCAGGGTCTTGATTTCCTTGGCGGCACCGGCGGAGCGCTGGGCAAGATTCCGTACCTCGGAGGCGACGACGGCAAAGCCGCGTCCCTGTTCACCGGCACGCGCGGCTTCGACGGCGGCGTTCAACGCAAGGATGTTGGTCTGGAAGGCGATGCCGTCGATGACGCCGATGATGTCGGCGATCTTCCTGGAGCTGTCCTTGATGGAGGCCATGGTGTCGACGACTTTCTTCGCCACCTCACCGCCGTTGGCGGCAATGTCGGCAGTGGACTGCACGAGCTGGTTGGCCTGACGGGCGTTCTCGGCGTTCTGCCTGACGGTGCTGGTCAGCTCTTCCATGGTACTGGCGGTCTCTTCGAGCGAGCTCGCCTGCTCTTCGGTGCGGGAGGACAGGTCAAGGTTGCCGGCGGCAATCTGGTTCGACACAGTGGCCACGCTGTCGGTCCCGCTGCGAACCTGCGAGACCACTTTTGCCAGGCTGTCATTCATCTCTTTGAGCGCCTGCATCAGTTGGCCGATTTCATTGGTCGAATGCACGTCTACGCGTTGCGTGAGGTCGCCTTCAGCGACGCTTCGTGCAAGCTTGACCGCGGCGTTCAGCGGACCGGTGATGGCACGCATCAGCATGAAACCAATCCACGCCAACAGCGCCAGCCCGACGATGGTGCCAGCGATCGCCAGGGTACGCGTGTTCGCGCCACGCGCGTGCGCGTTCAGGTATTCGCCCTTCGCAGCCTTCAACTGAAAGTCATTGAGGGCACGTATTTCCTGCGCGGCCAGGGTGAACAGCGGACGAACCTTGTTCGCGACAATCTGCTTGGCGCCCTCCATATCGTTGGCTTGCAACGCCGCGAGCGCGGGCTGCAAGCCCTCGACGACGAAACGCTTGCGGTCCGTTGCGAACCGCTCGGCCAGTGTCTTCTCCTCCGGCTCTCGAAGCGTGGCGGCATAAGACTCCCATATTTTCGTAATGGCTGCGATGTTCCGCCCGACTGTTCCGGTCGCCTGCGCGATCATCTCCGGCGTCGGATCGGCCACGGCGGCCATGATCGCCAACTGGTTCTGCAACTGCATCGACTCGATCGAACCAAGAGAGCCGAGTGGAATGGTGCGATCCTCGTAAACGCTCCTGAGCCCCTTCTCGTTCGCGGCCATGCCGCCCAGGCCCATAAAGTTGCCGACGACCAGCATCGTGGCCACGAACGCCAGCATGAATAGCAGTCGCGCCTTGATGCTCAGATTCACTAACATGTCATCCCTTTCCTGCTGATACCCGGTATTTCCAGGCTTGTCGCCTCAACGGCATTGCAATCGCGGGCCCTGGACAGCGGCCGGCATGGTGCCGGAACATCCGCAGGTGCCGTCGGAACGCACCGTCTCAGAACTCTTCCCACTCCTCGTTGCCGCCGCCGCCCGCCACGGCCAGTTTCTTCGGCCGGGCCAGTTTCTTCGGCCGGGCAAGAGGCGCCACGGCGGCAGGCTTGCCACCCTTGCGGGCAGCCGCCCTCACCGGCACGACGTTCTTCGGGGCCGGGCTGCCGGCGCGTGCGCTGTACGCGCCACCTTCCAGCCGGAACACGCTCACCGCTTCAGCCAGCTTGCCGGCCTGGTCCTGCAAACTCTCGGCCGCGGCTGCGGCTTCTTCAACCAGGGCAGCGTTCTGCTGGGTGACTTCGTCCATCTGGGCAATGGCCTGGTTGACCTGTTCGATGCCGGCGCTCTGTTCCTGGCTCGCCGCGGCAATCTCGCTCATGATGTCGGTGACGCGCTTGACGGAGGTGACGATCTCGTCCATGGTCTGACCGGCTTCGTCGACCAGTTTGCCGCCTGCATCAACCTTGCCGACCGAATCTTCGATCAGGGTCTTGATTTCCTTGGCGGCACCGGCGGAGCGCTGGGCAAGATTCCTCACTTCGCTGGCGACGACGGCAAAGCCGCGTCCCTGTTCGCCGGCCCGTGCGGCTTCGACGGCGGCGTTCAATGCAAGGATGTTGGTCTGGAAGGCGATGCCGTCGATGACGCCGATGATGTCGGCAATCTTTCTGGAGCTGTCCTTGATGGAGGCCATGGTGTCGACGACCTGGCCGACGACGTCGCCGCCCTTGGTGGCGACGTCAGCGGTCGATTGCACGAGCTGGTTGGCCTGACGGGCGTTCTCGGCGTTCTGCTTGACGGTGCTGGTCAGCTCTTCCATGGAGCTGGCGGTCTCTTCGAGCGAGCTCGCCTGTTCTTCGGTGCGGGAGGACAGGTCAAGGTTGCCGGCGGCAATCTGGTTCGAGGCGGTGGCAACCGTGTCGGTGCCGCTGCGAACCTGGCCGACTACCTTGGCCAGGTTGTCGGTCATTTCTCTCAGTGCCTGCATCAGCTGGCCGATTTCATTGGTCGAATGCACGTCTACGCGTTGCGTGAGGTCGCCTTCAGCGACGCTTCGTGCAAGCTTGACCGCGGCGTTCAGCGGACCGGTGATGGCGCGGATCAGCAAGAAGCCAAGCCATGCGGCCAGGCCCAGGCCCAATAGAATCGCCGCAATGGCAATGACCCGGCTGGTTTCATAGCGGCTTCTGGACGTCTCGAACTCATGTCTGGCGCCCGTGCCCTGCAATTCAATCAGCTTGGACAGGGACGTATAGACTGCCTCGAATTTCGGCGCCGCGTCCTTGAAAGCGTTTTCCCTGGATGCCTCGAAGTCCGATTCCATCGCCAGCTTCATGGTGACATCGCGCGATGCCTTGTAGGTTTTCCATTGCGCCTCGAAATGCTCGGCCAGCGCCTTCTCGTCCGCGGCCATGGCCGTGCGCGTGTAGTGAGCCCAGAGCGTGTCGATTTCCTTGTCCAGCCGCAGCGTGTCCGCATTGGCCTTGATGGCCACGTCCGCCCAGGGCGCCGTAGCCGCGATCAGCGCATTGATGCGGATGCGGTCGGTCGCCTTGACGAGACTGCTCAGATCCATCAGCGGCACGGTCCGGTCGTCATAGACCCTTTGCAGTCCTTCATCGGCCTTGCCCATGCCGTTCAGGCCGATCCCGCCGATCACGAGCAGCAGCGTCGCCATGAAGGAAATAAGGATCACCAGTTGAGATTTGATGGTCAGGTTCCTGAGCATTCCAGATTCTCCGATTGGTTGGCCACGCATGCGGGGTTGTACGATCGATCAGGCTGCCAGCCTGTCGATCAGGCCCATCTCGCTGCTGGACATCAGCTTGTCGATATCCACCAGGATCAGCATGCGCTCGTCGAGCGTGCCGAGGCCGATGAGATAATCCGTGTCGAAAGCCGTCCCGATTTCCGGGGCCGGCTTGACCTGCTCCGGCGCAAGCGTCGTCACGTCGGACACGCTGTCCACCACCATGCCGACGACCCGCCCGCCGATATTCAGGATGATGACCACGGTGAACTGGTCGTAGGTTGGCGTGCCCAGGTCGAACTTGATGCGCATGTCGACGATCGGCACGATGGTGCCGCGCAGATTCACCACGCCCTTGATGAAGTCGGGCGCATTGGCGATCCGGGTCACCGGCTCGTAGCCGCGGATCTCCTGTACCCGCAGGATGTCGATCCCGTACTCTTCGCGGCCGAGGGTGAAGGCCAGAAACTCGCTGCCGGAACCGTCTCCGGCGGCTTCCATACTGGTCTGTGCTTGCGTGGTATACGACATGGCGCTTGTCCTTAACAATACGATCTCAGAAGAAAACAGGGTCGGCGGCGAGCTGGCGGCTCGACCGCAACAAGGCGGATACATCGAGGATCAGGGACACGCCCCCGTCGCCGAGGATCGTTGCGCCAGAAATGCCGGCCACCTTGCGGAAATTCGTCTCCAGGTTCTTGACCACCACCTGCTGCTGGCCGACCAGGCTGTCGACCAGCAGGGCGGCTTTCTTGCCCTCGGTTTCGAGAATGACGATGATGCCCTGCGAGGGATCCTCGAATTGGGGATCGATCGCGAAGATCTGATGCAGCGGAATCAGCGGCAGGTATTCCTCGCGGACCTTGACCACCCGGCCCTGACCGGCGACTTCCTTGACATCCACCGCGGCCGGCTGCAGCGATTCGATGACGTAGCCCAGCGGCAGGATGTAGATCTCCTCGCCGACCCTGACCGACATGCCGTCGAGAATCGCCAGCGTCAGCGGCAGGGAAATGGCGATCGTGGTGCCGGTTCCCGGTATCGAGCGGATGTCGACGGTCCCGCCCATCGCGGTGATGTTGCGCTTGACCACGCCCATGCCGACGCCACGGCCGGAGACGTCGGTCACCACTTCCGCGGTGGAAAATCCGGGAGCGAAAATGAGTTGCCAGACGTCGCTGTCCGGCATGCTGTCCGACACGGGCAGCCCCTGCTGTCTGGCCTTGTCGAGGATGCGTTCACGATTCAGGCCGCCGCCGTCGTCGCTCACCTCGATCACGATATTGCCGCCCTGATGCGCGGCCGACAGGACCAGTTTGCCGGTTTCATTCTTGCCGCTTGCCGTCCGCCTGTCGGGCATCTCGACCCCATGGTCGACGCTGTTGCGAACCAGATGGGTGAGCGGATCGACGATGCGCTCGATCAGGCCCTTGTCGAGCTCGGTCGCCGCGCCGCGGGTGACGAACTCGACCTTTTTTCCGAGCTTGGCGGCCAGGTCGCGCACCATGCGGGGGAAGCGCGAGAACACATAATCCATGGGCATCATGCGGATCGACATCACGGCTTCCTGCAGATCCCGCGTGTTGCGCGCGAGCTGGCCGGCGCTGTTGAGCAGCCGCTCGTGATGCAGGGGATCGAGCGCGGCGATGCGCTGCTCGATCATGGCCTGGGTGATGACCAGTTCGCCGACCAGATTGATCAGCTGGTCGACCTTCTCCACGCTGACGCGGATCGAGGACGACTCCTGGCTGCCGCCTTCCCTGTCGGTGGCACGACGGCCGTAGTTCTTGACCTCGCCGGCAGGCACGGCGGCGGCATCAGCCGCCGCGGTGGGCACTTGCGGGGCCGCAGCGGGGCCATTCTCCGGTTCGAAGATGCCATAGCCGGGGTCTTCGGCGGGCGTGCCGGGCACTGTGTCGGCGGATGCCGCCGCGGGCGCGGCGTCATAGGTGATCTTGAGGTCGTCCGGGTCGAGCACGAACGAACAGATGGCGACGATATTGTCCTGGCTCTCGCCGCTGGTCAGGATGAACGCCGCGCGCTTGTCGTCCAGGGTTTCCTGCACGATCGTTCCGAGCAGGCCGAGTTCGGCCGCCAGCGCATCGACGTCCTTCTGCGGCACGTCGGGCAATTCGATCCGGAAACGGCAATTGCCGTCCGCGTCCACGACCGGGGCCGCCACGGGCTCGGGCGCTGCGGCGGCGACCGAGGGGCTCGGCGCGGCGGTCGAAGTGTCAGGCACGATCCCCTGCGACAAGGCCTTCAGCCGCTGGCATACGCTGTCGACCGCCGCCTGGTCGACGCTCGAACCGTGATGATGGCCATCCATCTGCATGGTCAGCACGTCCTTGGCCACCAGGAAGGCATCCACGTGCTCGGGCGTCAAGCCCATTTCGCCCTTGCGGATGCGATCGAGCAGCGACTCCAGCATGTGGGTGACTTCGGTGATGTCGGTGAACGCGAAGGTGGCGGCGCCTCCCTTGATGGAATGCGCGGCGCGGAAGATCGCGTTGAGATCCTCGCTGTCCGGCGCCGACACGTCGAGAGCCAGCAGAAGCTTCTCCATTTCGGCGAGCAGCTCATCCGCCTCGTCGAAGAACACCTGGTAGAACTGGCTCATATCAATGGTCATGTTTGAACTCCGTCATGTTTCGCTGCGTAGCCGGTCGCCACATTTTCAGCCGATCAGTTTTTTCACCACTTCGGTCAGGCGCGCGGGGTCGAAAGGCTTGACCAGCCAGCCGTTGGCGCCCGCCGCCCTGCCCATCGCCTTGATGTCGTCGCCCGACTCGGTCGTCAGCATCAATATCGGTACGTTCTGATAATTCTTCATGGCACGTAATGCCCGGATCAGGCTCAGACCATCCATGCCGGGCATGTTCTGATCGGTCAGCACCAGATCAACGGTCTGCCGTTTCGCCTTGTTCAGGCCGTCTTCGCCGTCGATGGCTTCGATCACGCCATATCCGGCCGCTTTCAGGCTGAAGGAGAGCATCTGGCGCAACGAGCCCGAGTCATCCACCGCAAGTATTGTTTTCGTCATCATTGTTCCTGCCATTTCCATCCGTGATCTCAAAACAGTTCGATCCCGCCGCTTTCCATATGCCGTTGATTGACCGTGCTGCGTGCCGTGGCACCCGCCCGTTCGTCACCACGCGCCCCGATCTGGTCGCTGAGACGGTTCAGCATGGCCAGCATCTCGTCGCTGCCGCTTTCCGGCAGATCGGCCGGTTCGCTCGTTCCGAGCACGCCGAACACATCCCGCAGGCCCGCCAGGTGCTGCACCATCCGGCCGATGAGCTGGCTGGTCATGTCCTGGAACTGAAGTCCCGTGACGGCGGCGCCGACATGTCGCCCGATCTCTTCACGCAGCGCATCCAGACGCGCGGCCTGTCCGGGCTCCGGCATTCCGCCCGGCAACAGACTTCTGAGGGCCTCCTGCTGCAGGTCGATCGCCTGATGAATCGCCATGAAGCTGGTGCACAGTTTCTTGACCGCCTCGTTCAGCAGCACGTCCATCTGCACCAGATCGCGCTCGACTTCGGCCAGATGCTGGTCTCCGTGAAGGGACATTCCCGCCAGCAGGTGCACGATCCGGGTATTCATCGGATCATCGGAGCAGGATTTCCAGGACAGCATGCCCGGCTCACAGGAACTTGAAGAGCGACAGGCTGGAGGTCTGCACGAACGATTTCTGCGCGGCTTCGAGCGTCGTTTGCTGACGCGACAGGTCGGTCAGTGCCTGGGTGTAGTCGAGATCCTGCAAATCGGACAGGGTCTGGCTGTACTGGAGATTCTTGCTGGAACCGGCGTTGTCGAGCGAATCGATCTCGTTCATGCGTGTACCGACCGATGCGCGCACCGTGGACACGTTGCCCAGGGCCGCCTGCAGATCGCTGTTGGCGGTGGTCAGCGCGGTGCTCAAACCTGTCGTACCCGGCGTATTCAGCTGGGTGATCAGATCATTCAGGGTCTTGAACATATCCTGCCCGCCGCCCTGGAACACCCCCTGCCCCGGGCTGCTGACCGCCATCTGGCGCGTGGCGTCGACCTGGATCAGGCGCTGTCCCTGGTCACCCTGATATTGCACGCCGGCGGCGGTCTGGACGAAGGGAGGCGTCGCAGTCTGAAAACCCGAGAACAGGTAGTTTCCCTGCCCGTCGCGGGTATTCGCCAGGCCCACCAACAGGTCCAGACTGCTCTGCAAGGCGGTGGCGATGGACGCACGATTGCTGTCGGTCAGGGTCGGATTGCCGGCGGAGATGGCCGTCGCCTTCACTTCCTGCAGCAGATCCGTCACGCTCGCCAAGGTGCCGTCCACGGCGGCGAGCGAATCCTTCGCATAGCCGCGGTTGGTGCCGTACTGGGTATTGAGCGATTGCGACTGCGTCACGTCGAGCGCGCGCGCCGCCGCGACCGGATCGTCCGACGGCGAGAGGATGCGGCGATCGGCGGCAACCTGCTGCTGCGTCTTGTACAGCGCCGCCTGCGCATCGGCGATGCGGGCGGCGCCATTGTCGAACAGGGTCTGGGTGCTGATGCGCATGATCTTTATCGTCCAATCGAGAGCAGAACATCGAACAACTGGCTGGCAATCTGCATGACCTTGCCGGCCGCCTGATAGGCCTGTTGATAACGCAGCAGATTGGCCGCCTCCTCGTCGAGGTTGACGCCCGATTCGTTCTGCGCCGACAGCGTAGTCTGTGAAAGCAGATTGCCGGCTGCACTGCTGGTCACTTCGAGTTCACGGGTCTTGTTGCCGATCTGGCTGACGAACTGCGAATACGCGCCCTGGTAGCTGGTGGTGCCGTTGCCCAGCGTATTGGCGGTCTGCAGGTCGCCCAGCAGCAGGGCGTTGCGGCTGTCGCCCACGCCGCCGGTATTGGACGCCACGGTAAAGCTGTCGCCTGCGGCCGGCGTGCCGCTGATGGCGGTGCTCCAGCCGTTGTAACTGATCGTGGTGCCGGGGGTATACGTCAGGCCCGTCGGGTTGCCCGTCCCCGTTCCCGTCACGTTGTAGGTCGTGGCCGACGTGAACGTGATCGTGACAGGCTGCTGCAGATTGGCGTTGGGCGGAGGCGGCGTGTTGACGCTGCCGGCACCGATGGCGCCCGAACCGGTGTTGCCGCTGGCCGCCGTGGCACGGATCGGCGCGGCGGCCGCGAGCAGGGCCGGATCGCTGATCGCCACGCCGATGCCGGACGCACCGTTGACGGTCGGACGGATCAGGAAGCTGTCGCCCGTGGCGGGCGTGGTCGATACGTTGATGGTGACGCCATCCACGGTCTGCGGCAGGGCGGCGGGCGCGAAGGTCGTCGCGGTGTTGTCGGACAGGCGGGTCAGCGTGTATTGGCTGCCGTCGTACTGCAGGCGATAGTCGCTGGTGGTCAGGGCGCCGGCATCGCTGATGCTGGCGGTCACGCTGGCCGAACTGGCATTGCCAGAATTGGCGTACACCACCGGGGACGCCAGGGTGAACAGGGCGCCGCCCAGGTTGCCGTTGAGGTCCTGACCGAGACTGTGCTGGGCATTGATGGTGCTGGCCAGCCCGATGGCGACGCGTCCCAGCGCATTCTGCGCCGGCTCCAGCGTCTTGCCGCGGAACTCGACCAGACCGCCCAGCTGCCCCCCTGCCAGACCCGATTCGCTCAGGGGCACGGTGCTGCCGTTGCCGGACTGGTAGGCCACCACGGTTTTCGAGGGATCGGACGTGGACGCCACGCTGACGAGTTTTGAAGCCGTCGTGCCCACCACCAGCGGCTGGCCGTTGCCGATGAATACGTTGTAGGAGCCGTCGCCCTGCTTGACGACCGTCGCCTTGATCTGCTTGTTCAGATCCAGGACCAGCTGGTCGCGCTGGTCGAGCAGATCGTTGGGCGGCTGACCCGCCGCACTCTGGACCTTGCCGATCGAGTCGTTCAATTGCGCAATCTGCCGGGCATAGCTGTTGATGGCGTTGACGCTCGACTGGATCTGGCTGTTGACGCCCTGGCTGATTTCATTGAGTTGCCCGGCCAGGCTCTGGAAGCGCCCGGTCAGCGCATCGGCCGACGACAGGGTGGCCTGACGCGCGGAAATGTTCGATGGATTCGAAGCCAGGGTCTGAATGCCGCTGAAGAAATCCTGCAGCGACGGCGACAGACCGGCGGTCGGGTCGGCCAGCATGTTGTTGATCTGCTTGATCTGCGTGTAGTAGCTGTCGAGCCCGCTTTTCGAGGCCTGTGCGGATTGCACCTGCACACCCAGATATTCGTTGTATACGCGCTGGATCGTGGAGACCTGGGTACCCTGCCCCATGAAGCCGAAGCCGAAATTCTGCGGCTGGGCCGCGCCCTGTATCACGACCTGGCGGCTGTAGCCCGGCGTCGACGCGTTGGCGATGTTATGGCCGGTCGTGTTCAGCCCCGCCTGCGCGGCGGCGATGGCGCTCTGACCGATACTGAGAATGCTGGTAGCCATTTATCTGGTCGAAAAAGTGACGGGATACGGGATGTCGATTGCTGTGTCAGGTGAATCGGCCAATCCGCGCTTTTCTTGAATCAGGTCGTTTCCACCATCCGGATCACGCCCAGCAGCTTGCGGGCGTAGTCCGGATCGGTGGCATATCCCGCCTGCTGCAGGCCCTGGGCGAAGCCGGCGGCATCCTGGCCCGGCAGGATCGCGTTCTGGTAGCGTGCATTGCCGCGCAGCAGGCTGGCGTAGTCGCGGAAGGCGTCGGCGTAGGAGTCGTAGGCACGGAAGCTGTCCACCTGCTTCTGCGGCTTGCCGTTGACGTATTCGGTGGTGACGATGTCGACGGTACGGCCTTTCCACGACCCGCCCGCCTTGATGCCGAACAGGTTATGGCTGTTCTGGCCGTCGGCCCCGCGGATTTCGCTGCGGCCCCAGCCGGTTTCCAGCGCTGCCTGGCCCATCATGAAGCTGGCGGGAATGCCGCTGCCGGCGCTCGCCGCCTGGGCGTGCGGCAGCAGTTTCCGGACAAAGCTCTCGACGTGGGCAGGGCTGTCTCCGCTACGGGCGGCGGCCGGAATGACCGCTTGCGTGGCCGTGCCGGGCACGGGCGACTCCAGCGACGCGTTGAGCCGCATCGGCGGCGCATTCAATTCCATGCCGTCTTGCGGAGGATTCAGGGGCAGGCCGGCCGGCGCGCTCCCGTCAGGTGAAACAGCGTCGGCACCGGGTGCATTCAGGGTACGCGAAAGCTGGCGCACCATCATGTCGGCCAGACCAATGCCGCGGCTGGCGAGCTTCTGCGTCAGCTGCTGGTCGAGCATCGCGGTGTACATGCGGGTCTGTTCGCTGTCGAACATGCCGTCCTGCGGCGACGCTTCGCGCATGCTCTTCATCAGCATGTTCATGAACACCGCCTCGAACTGCTGCGCCGCCGCCTTCAACGCCTCGGGCGAGGACTGCTTCGCCTCCAGCTTGAGCTGGCCGACGCCCTGGACGTCGAGCGCGAACCGGGAGGTGAGGTCGGCGCCGCTGATCATGCGGGGATCCAGAGCATTGACCACAGAGGCACAGAGACACAGAGAGAACTGTTTCTGTCGTCGGCATGCACAAGCATCACACCAGAAATCTCTGTGCCTCTGTGTCTCTGTGGTAAACGGTTTCCGGTTTTGTTCATCAGATCACCTCCAGCTCCGCATGCAGTGCGCCGGATGCCTTGAGCGCCTGCAGGATCGCCAGCAGGTCCTGCGGCGTCGCGCCGATGGAATTGAGCGCCTTTACCACGTCGGCGAGCGATGCGCTGCCCTTCACCAGCATGACTTCACCCGGCTGCTGGCGGATTTCGATCTGCGACTGCGCGGTGACCACGGTCTCGCCCCTGGAAAACGGCGCCGGCTGGCTGATGACCGGCTGGGTATTGATGATCACCGACAGGTTGCCGTGCGATACCGCGCTGGGATCGAGCATGACCGCCTGGTTCATCACCACCGAACCGGTGCGCGCATTGATGATGACCTTGGCCATGGCCTGGGCCGGGTTGACGTCGAGGCTTTCGATCGCGCCCAGGAAGGTCACGCGCGCATCGTCTCCCACTGGCGTCTTCACCTGGATCACCCTGCCGTTGAGCGCGCGCGCGGTATCCTTGCCGAAGCGCGCGTTCACCGCATCGACCACACGGCTGGCCGTAGTGAAATCGCTTTGCATCAGTTCCAGGTTGATGGTGCCGGATGCGCCCAGCACGGTGGCGACGCTGCGTTCGACGGTCGCGCCGCCGGGAACGCGCCCCACGGAAAGATGATTGACCTGCACCTTGCTGCCGTTGGCCGACGCCCCGGCGCCGCTGACCACGAGGTTGCCCTGCGCCATCGCGTAGACCTGGCCGTCGGCGCCCTTCAGCGGCGTCATCACCAGGGTGCCGCCGCGCAGGCTCTTGGCGTTGCCCATCGACGACACCGTGATGTCGATGCCCTGTCCGGCCTGCGCGAACGGCGGCAGGTCGGCGGTCACCATCACCGCCGCCACGTTCTTCAGCTGCATGTTGGTGCCGGGCGGCAGGTTGACGCCCATCTGCATCAGCATGTTGGTGATGCTCTGGGTGGTGAACGGCGTCTGCGTGGTCTGGTCGCCGGTGCCGTCGAGGCCCACCACCAGGCCGTAGCCCACCAGCTGGTTGACGCGCACCCCCTGGATGGCGGCGATGTCCTTGATGCGTTCGGCCTGCGCGGCGCCGCTCAGGGCAAACGCGGCCAGTAACAACGACCACTTGAACCAGAGAGACACCGAGGCACGGAGGAAAACCAATGGATGGTTTCGCCTTCCTGCGTCACCCGCCAGGCGATTGCAAGCGCAAGGACAATCCCTCGTTTTCTCAATCATCTCTGTGCCTCTGTGTCTCTGTGGTGAAAAGGTCGTTCATAAAGGGATGAAACTGAGGAAGAAGCGCGCCAGCCAGCTCATCACTTCGGCCGAGTCGAACCTGGCGCTGGACCGGTATTCGATGCGCGCGTCCGCCACCTTGGCCGACGACACGGTATTGCCCGCCTGGATGGTATCGGGCTGCACCACGCCGGACAGGCGGACGTATTCGGTACTCTTGTCGAGCGCGATCTGCTTCTCGCCGGCCACCACCAGGTTGCCGTTCGGCAGCACCTCGGTCACGGTGACGCTGATGTATCCGGAAAAGAGGTTGCTGGAATCGATCGCCGACTTGTCGTCGTATGAAGCCGACGAATCGGCCTTCACGCCGCTTCCCTGGAAGGTCTTGAACGGCAGCCCGACGACGGCGCCGATCGACGAATCGACCGCGCCGGTCTTCGACCCGTTGGACGACGCCTTCTTGCCGGCCTGCGTCTTCTCGTTGATGACGATGGTCAGCACGTCGCCGACATGGCGCGCGCGCCGGTCTTCGAACATGGGCGTGTAGGAAGCAGGCTGGTAGATGGCGCCATTGCCGGCCGACTGGGCGGGCAGCGCCTGCGGACGCGCCGTGGTGGGCTGCTGGATGATGGACGACGGCGTGGTGCCGCAGCCCGCGAGCCCCAGCAACACCCCTGCCCATCCGACGATACGCGACATCTTCATGGCCAACCTCAGAGTTGGGTCAGGCGCTGCAGCATCTGGTCGGATGTCGTGATCGCCTTGCTGTTGATTTCGTAGGCACGCTGGGTCTGGATCATGTTGACCATCTCTTCCACGACGTTGACGTTCGAGGTTTCGACGTAGCCCTGGTTGAGCGTGCCGGCGCCGTTGCTGCCGGGGGCGTTGGAGCTCGGCGTGCCCGAGGCGGCGGTTTCCGCATAAAGATTCTCGCCCAGGCTCTGCAGGCCGGCCGGGTTGACGAACGTCGCCAGCTGCAGGGTGCCGACGGTCACCGGCGTGGACGCGCCGGCCTGCTGCACCGACACCGTGCCGTCGCGCCCGATGGTCAACGTCTGGGTATCCGGCGGAATCGTGATCGCCGGCTGCACCGCATAACCGCTGGACGTCACCAGCTGGCCGTTGGAATCGGCCTGGAACGACCCATCGCGCGTGTAGGACGTCGTGCCGTCCGGCATCAGCACCTGGAAGAAGCCGTTGCCCTGGATCGCCACGTCCTTGGCGTTGCCAGTCTGCTGCAGGTTGCCCTGGGTGAAGATGCGCTCGGTGGCCACCGTCTTCACGCCGGTGCCGATCTGCAGACCGGAGGGCAGCTGCGTCTGCTCGGACGACTGCGCGCCGGGCTGGCGGATGGTCTGGTACAGCAGATCCTCGAACACCGCACGCGCGCGCTTGAAGCCGCTGGTGCTGACGTTGGCGAGGTTGTTGGAAATCACGTCCATCTGCGTCTGCTGCGCATCCAGGCCGGTCTTGGCAATCCACAGTGAGCGAATCATGTGTGCTCCTTCAATTCAGGTTCTTTAACCACAGAGACACAGAGGCACGGAGAAAAACCCGTCAATATCCTGAGTGGCCCGCTTCATTACCTTGCTGCTTCAACGCTTTTCCTCTGTGTCTCTGTGCCTCTGTGGTGAACAGGTTTTCAACTCATGCTCAGCAACTGTCCTGCCTTGCTGTCGTTGCTCTCGGCGTTCTGCAGCAGTTTCATGTGCATGTCAAACGAACGGGCCAGCGAGATCATGTTGACCATGGCGTCGACAACGTTGACGTTGCTCGATTCGAGCGCGCCGCTGACCACTTTCACGTTGGGATCGACATCCGCCGTCTGGCCGTCCTTGATACGGAACAGGCCGTCGTCGCCGCGCACCAGGTCCGCCGTGGGCGGATTCACCAGTTTCAGTTTGCCGACCGAGGTCAGGCCGGTGGCGGCGGAGCCGTCGGGCACCAGCGAAACCGTGCCGTCCTTGCCGATGGCGACGTTGCGGCCAGGCGGGATGGACAGCGGGCCGCCGTCGCCCATGACGTTGAGTCCGTCATGGGTCTGCAGCACGCCGTTCTCGTCCAGCTTCAGGCTGCCGTTGCGGGTATAGGCTTCACTGCCGTCGGCGGCCTGCACCACGATCCAGCCGTCGCCCTGCACCGCCACGTCGAGTTCGCGGCCGGTCTGCTGGATCGCACCGGAGCGGAAATCGCTGCCGGTGGTGGAATCGACCACGAACGCCCGGGTAGGCAGGATCGCCCCCTGCACCGGCACCGCGCGGAACTGGTCGATCTGCGCACGAAAGCCCGTGGTGGTCGCGTTCGCCAGGTTGTTCGACGTGGTCGCCTGCTGCGCCAGCGCATGTTTCGCGCCGGTCATGGCGGTGTAGATGAGACGGTCCATACAGCCCCCTATGATTCCGCTCCCAAATCAAAACTGACTTTGTCGCCTTCGCCTTGCCGTGCTACAGCACTATCTGCGGCTCGGCTTCGCGTCATTTTTGATTTGGAAACGGAATTCATTGTCGATTAATGAATCAACGCAGATTGACCAGGGTCTGCATCACCGCATCCTGGGTCTTGATGGTCTGCGCGTTGGCCTGGTACACCCGCTGCGCGGTGATCATGTTGACCAGCTCGGCGGTGAGGTCGACGTTGGAATCCTCCACCGCCGATGACTGCAGCACCCCCAGGCTCCCCGTGTTGGGCGTGCCGACCAGCGGCGAGCCCGAGGTCGAGGATTCGGTCCACATGTTGTTGCCCATCTGCTGCAGGCCGTTGGGGTTGGAGAAATTCGCCAGCACCACCTGGCCCAGCACGGCCGACTGGCCGTTGGTATAGCGGCCCAGGACCATGCCGTCGGAGCCGACATTGAAGCCGGCCAGGCGGCCCGAGGTATAGCCGTTCTGGTCCAGCGTGTTGACGCTGAATGTGGAGCCGAACTGGGTGGTGCCGGTGAAATCGAAAGTGACGGGGAAAGGCGAGGTCGCACCCGTCGCCGTGGCCGGCACGTTGATGGCTGCAAGCGGCATGGCCGTGGTCAGGGCGCCGCTGGTGTTGAAGTTCAGCGTGGCGATCGGGCCGGCGCCGATCTGGGTACCGTCGTTGGCCGCATACACATCCCAGGCGCCGGACGGTCGTTTCACATAATAGGTTTGCAGCGACTGGGCATTGCCCAGGCTGTCGTAGACCGATACCGCGGTCGAGTTATGAAAGGTGGTCGGGTCGTTCATGTTGAACGGCGAGGTCGCGGCGTTGATCGGAGTTTTGCCCGAATCCAGGTTGAGCACGGCAGTCACGTCGGTCGTGATGTTCGGCACCAGATCGGACGTGTTGATCACGATCGGCGACGGCGCACCGACCGACAGCACGCCGTTTGCATTCGCCGTATAGCCCGTCAGCTTGGCCCCGGTCGGATTGACGATGTAGCCGCTCTTGTCGAGCTGGAACTGGCCGTTGCGCTGGTAGGCGATCTCGCCGTTGGTGTCCATGCGGAAGAAGCCGCCGCCGTTGATGGCCATGTCCAGCGGATTGTTGGTGGACGTGATGTTGCCCTGGGTGAACTGCTGGGTCACCTGTGAAACCTTGGTGCCGATGCCGACGTTGGAGCCGCCGGCGCCCGTCAGGGAGTTGGCATACACGTCGGCGAACTGGGCCTGGGACTGTTTGAACCCGACCGTGCTCGAGTTGGCCACGTTATTGCCGATGACGTCCAGACTCTTCGCGGCGGCATTGAGCCCGCTCAATCCTTGCTGAAAACTCATGTTCTGCTCCTTGTGATGATGGCTGGCGGCTTATCCGGCACGCCGACTCGAACTGCTCAGAAAATCTGCCGAACATCGGCATAGCCCACGCTCGTATTGCCAGCCAGGTTCAATTGCACGCCCTGGCCGTTCTGCGAAACGCTGTTGACCGTGCCCAGGTTCAGGGTGGTGCTGTCGACGGCCTGCCCCCCCTGGACGGCGTCGATCTTGAAGCTGTACCTGCCCGCCGGCGCGGCCGTCCCGGCGTCCGTCAGGCCGTCCCACGCCACCACGTTCACGCCCGCGTCGCGCGAACCCAGCGTCAGCTTGCGCACCTGGGCGCCCGAGGCGTCGTAGACGCCGGCCGTGACCTTGTCGGCCGGACGCGACAGTTCGAATCCCATCACGTTATCGAGCTGGGCCGGACTGATCGTATTGCCCGGAACCAGGACCGTCCGCCCGATCAGACTGGCGGCCTGCGACATCTGGTTGGTGCCCAGACTGGCCGCCATCGCCTGCAGGCTGCTGTTCATGTTCTCGATGCCCTGCACCGTGCTGAGCTGGGCCATCTGGCTGGTCACCTCCGCGTTGTCGAGCGGGTTCAGCGGATCCTGGTTTTTCATCTGCGCCACCAGCAGGCTCAGAAAACGGTTCTGCGTATCTTCCGCGCTACCCTTCACGACCGTGGACGTGCTGCGGCCATACAGGCTGCTTGCATTCGTGGTGTCTTGTACGGTACTCATGACTGTTCCTCGTTCTCTCTACGGTTCACTGGCCCAGACTCAGGGTCTTGAGCAGCAGGGTCTTGGTGGTGTTCATCATGTCGACGTTGGACTGGTACGAACGCGAGGCGGAGATCATGTTGACCATTTCCTCCACCACGTTGACGTTGGGCATGGTCACGTAACCCTTGCCGTCGGCCAGCGGATTCTTCGGGTCGTACACCATTTTCATCGGCGACGGATCCTCGACCACCGCCGCCACGTTCACGCCGGTCGCACCGTTCTCGCCCACCGGCGTGGCCGCGAACACGACCTGTTTGGCCTTGTAGGGCGTGCCGTCGGCGCTGGTCGCGCTGTCGGCGTTGGCGAGGTTGCTGGCGACGGTGTTCAGCCGCAGCGACTGGGCGTTCATGGCCGAGCCGGCCACGTTGAAGATATTCGACAGAGACATGTGCTGGGCTCCTTATCCCTGGTTATCCCTGGATCGCCGCCATCATGGTCTTGATCTGCTGGGTGATGCGGGTCAGGTTGAATTCGTAATGCACGGCGTTGTCGGCGAACGCGGCCCGCTCGGCGTCGATGTTCACCGTGTTGCCGTCGACGCTCCCTTGTGCCGGCGTGCGGTACAGCAGCCCGGCTTCCGCCGCCGCGCCCGGATTGCCCGCCAGATGACCGGGTGCCGTGGTGGCCAGCGCCGTGCCGCCGGTCAGGGGTTCGCCCTGTAGCGCGCCTTGCAGGGCGGTCTTGAAATCCAGGTCGCGCGCCTTGTAATTCGGCGTATCGGCGTTGGCGATGTTGGACGCGAGCACCTGCTGGCGCTGCTCGCGTACGCGGAGCGCCTGGGTGTTGAAATTCAGCATGTCATCGAGCCGGTTCAGCATGGTTTTCACCTCTTTCTGCTGCGAAGCCTTTTTGCGATGACTGCATCCTAGGCATCCGCCTGTCCATTCAATCGAACGATAAAGGGCACAAAGCCGGTTCATTTCGCCGTTTAAGACAGGGCGGTGCGCCCTACACTGTGGCAGTGTAGAAACCGAGCCGAGGAATCGAGATGACATTCAAACGTATCCGGGCCCTGGCAAGCCGCCTGGGGACCGGCCTGGCATTCATGGCTGGCCTGGCGCTGCCCGCCGTCGCCATCGCAGCGGACCGGCAGGATCCGGGAGCCATCCAGGCGTACGCCGGGCAGTTCCTGAAGAAACAGACCGCCGGCCTGCCGGGAAAGGTGACGATCGAGGTTGCCGCGCCGCGCGCCGCGCTGCCTGTTTGCTCCGTATTCGACGCCTTCCAGCCCACCGGCAGCCGCGGCATGGGGAAAACCACAGTGGGCGTGCGCTGTCTGGCGCCCAGCCGGTGGACGGTCTATCTGGCTGCGCAGATTCGCGTAATCGGGTCGTATGTCGTGACCCGCGAGGCGCTGCCCGCCAATCATGTTCTGGACGCGGCCGACCTCGCGTGGCGCGAAGGCGATCTGGGCAGCCTGCCGGTCGACGTCATCACGAATGCCGACGACCTGAAGGGATATCGCACGGTATCGGGGCTCGCAGCCGGCGCACCGCTGCGCCACGCGCTGCTGCGCGCCCCGCTTGTTGTCCAGCAGGGACAGACGGCCCGCCTGGTGCTGAACGGACCGGGTTTCTCCATTCAGAGCGAAGGCCAGGCGCTGGCCAACGCCAGCCGGGGCGACCGGGTCAGGGTAAAAACCCCTTCCGGTGGAGTGGTCAGCGGGGTGGCGCAGGATGGCCAGCAGGTGGTGGTGGTTTTTTAAATCGGATAATTGAGCCGGGTAGCCTTCAGAAAATCCGCAAAGTGACGATACCAGGATTAGATTAGCTACCGAGCGCCCCGCCCGATCAGGAAACCGCCATGAAAATCGATCCAGGCCTGCCCCCGATTCCCCTGCCGAATTCCGTCGAAAGTCGCGCTGGCAAGCCCGAAGAGAACAAGCCTGCCGATGCGCCGAAGACGGATGTCAGCCTGAGTCCGCGTGCGCTGCAGCTGAAACAGCTGGAATCCCAACTGGAGGCGATTCCCGTCGTTGACCGCGCACGCGTGGACAGCATCAAGCAGGCCATCACGCGCGGGGAATACACCATCAATACCGGCAACATCGCGCAGAATCTGCTCAACTCGGTCAAGGAAATGCTCCATGTCGCCAAATGATCCAGCCGCCAGCCCTGCCCTGACCGCCGGGCTGGCGGTGGAAGGCGCGGCCTGGCAGGCCCTGCTGAACGTCATGGGCGAGGAAGAACGCGCTCTGGTGGACGGCGAGGCCGACCGCCTGGGACCGCTGAATGCCTCCAAGCTGACGCAGCTGCAAGCCCTCGGCAGCCTCGCGCGCGCGCGCCACGACGGCCTGCAGGCCGTCGGCCACACCCCCGACCAGGCCGGAATGGAAGCCTGGCTGAGCCGATATGGACAGCCCGAACACCGCGCATCCTGGCAGCAGTTATGCGGCCTGGAACAACTGGCGCGTGCCCGCAATGAACGGATCGGCGTGCTGATCGACATGCGCCTGTCCGCTACCCGCCAGGCGCTCAATGTGCTGGTCCATGCGGCAACCAGTCATCACGGTTTGTACGATCAGGCCGGCCAGTCGGTCGCCGCCAGCCAGGGCAAGCCCCTGGCAGCGGCCTGACGCAGCAGCGCCGGGCCGGCATTACGGGATCAGTCGCCGCATGGGCGTGCCCACCACCTGCCGAAAGCGCGGGCTGTGCAGACAGACGCCGCCGGCAAGCCCCACGAAACATCCCAGAAGCGTGTCGAAAAATCGGGCCTGAAGCAGCGTGGCCGTTGAACCGTGACCCAAAGTGGCCGCCTCTGCCAGCAGAATCGTTAATGGCGTAATGAAAATGACAGCAATGGCGTAGTGCCGTACCACCGTGAACTCGATCACGAAGACAAGCGCCATCATCGTCAGCGAAATGCTCCATTTATCCTGCGGCAGCAGCAATAAACCCCATATCACAACAAGACCGATGCCGGTGCCGAGCAGCCGGTGCAATTGTTTGTTCCATACCGCGCGCAGCGTCGTGCCCTGAATGACTGCCAGGCAGCTGACCGGAACCCAGTAGGCTTTTTCCAGCTGCAGGAGTTGCGCCGCGGCCAGTGAAATACCCACAAATACGCCGATGATGACCGAATCGAACACCACGAAATCGAAACTCGCCGGCGGCAATGGCGTCACCGGATCCGGCGCCCGCGACCGTAACATGTACACGCTATAAAACAACCCGATCAGGCAGGCCAACAGGCTGCCCAGGGTGACGAGGCCGACCATGAGCGGCAACGCCAGCGCCTCTACCGGCGAATATGCGCCGATCGCTGCCGCCATGATGAAAAACAGGCTGCCCGGCGGGCCCAGGTTGTAAAAACGGCAGACCATCGTCACCAATATGGAAATGAAGACGAGCACCGGCATCATCAGCAACGGAAAGAAATGGCTCATCATTCCCAGCGCATAACAGGCAGCCAGGCCAAACGCGCACGCCATCAGCGAAACCATGCGGTGATACAGCGGGGTGTTGGGCAAATAGAGGAACACGAGTCCGCCCAGCGACGAGACCAGTCCATAAGCCATCTGGCCGGAATACGCGCCGATCAGAAGTGGCAGACCGGAAGCCAATGCCGCGGCAAGCGGCATCTGCCATAACCGGTCGCTGGCCTGAATTTTCGTGAGATGGCCAAGCTCCGCATGCATCAGCGTTCGCAACCTGCTCCATCTACTTGAGTGCTTCATTGACTGCCTGCTCGATATCGGTCGATTACGTGCTTCATCCGGAAGCATCATGCGGCGCCCGGGTTCGGGCAGCCTGCGAAAGCACGGCATCCGCTGCGCCCAACCGGATTATGATGCGCCTGAACATTGAGGAATCATCATCATGAAAATATCCGGTCTGATGCTTCTCCTGGCCTCGCTTCCCGCCTTCGCGCAATCCGATATATCCGGCACGGCTCATGTCGCGGACGGCAACACGATTCACGTGGCCACGCCTGACGGGGTGATCAAGATACGCTTGCAGGGCATAGCCGTACCGGACGCCCGGCAGCCCGGCGGAAATGAGGCCACAGCCTTTCTGGAACAGTATGCGGAAGGCGAGCCGGTACGCTGCGCACTGGATGGAACGCAATTCCGGGACATCAAGACTGGAATCTGTTATCTGGCCGGACAGGATATCGGCGCCGCAGTGGTCCGGGCAGGGCTGGCACGGGACTGCCCGGCGTTCTCTGGCGGCAGATACTGGCCGATTGAAAGGCCGGAAGCGCAGAAACTATCCCTGCCGGGGTACTGCAACCCAGGCGGCGAGGAGATGAGAAAAGGCCTGGATCGGCGTGATTTTTTTCCCTGACAGGAAGCCGCTCTGACCGGCGCCGTTCAGACGTGTGGGGTGACGGGGGGCAGTACCGAGGCCGGCGCGGCCTCGACCGCGACGATCTCGAACTGCATGCCGGCAAGGTCGGCCATGATGTAAGTGGGCGGTGCGCCGACGCCACCGACGGTACCCGGGTTGACCAGCCAGGTGTGGCCGCCCTTGACGGTAGCGACCCGCGAGATACTGGATCGATGATCGTGGCCGCAGCACACCAGATCGTAATTGCCCGTACAGGCAAGCGCCTGCGCGTAATGGGGATAATGCACCAGGAACAGATTGCGGTCGGCCAGGGTAATGGCCGCGTCCTGGCCGTGGTATCGAATCAGGCTGTTGGACTCCGCGGCCAGCCGCGACATATTGTAAAGATCGCCGGTGTTGTTGCCATGAATGACGTGCACCGGCAGTTCGTATTTCTGCAGGACGCGCAAGGTGGTCGGCGCAACCACGTCGCCGCAATGCAGCACGGCTTCGGCTCCGTGCGCCCTGGCGTGTTCGACGGCGGCGCCCAGCAGGCGTCGGTTATCGTGCGAGTCGGAAAGGATGCATATCTTCATCGGAAGGCGGGCTTGTCGGCGAGGATTCTGGTGATGACGTTGAAATCGCCCGGCAGGTTGCGACCGGAACCGACTCGATCGGGATTCAGCGCACGCGGGGCGGAAAACAGCAGAGCCGCGCATTATACCCGACCCCCCACCGTGCTTCGCCTGCCCGATATAATCCCGCTATTTGCGCATGCCGTTCTTTCCCCCTTCCTCCCCGCCTTCCGGCCACCGCCAGTCCGGCCTTGCCGGCGCGGCCGACGCGCTGTACCTGGCCGAACTGGCGCATACCACCGCACCGCTGGCGGTGGTATGCGCCAACGCGTGGGACGCCAACCGGCTGGCCGAGGAACTGCGCTGGTTCGATCCGGCATTGCGGGTATGCGCGTTCCCCGACTGGGAAACCCTGCCCTACGACACGTTTTCACCGCACCCGGATCTGATTTCCGAGCGGCTGGCAAGCCTGTATCAGATTTCGCGCGGCGAGTTCGATGTGGCCGTGGTCACGCTCTCGACCGCACTGTACCGGCTGGCGCCGCCGGCTTTTCTTGCCGCCCACACGTTCTTCCTGAAGCAGAAGGACACGCTGGACGAAGCGGCCTTCCGTGCCCAGATGACTCTGGGCGGCTACACCCATGTGAACCAGGTCTTCGCACCGGGCGAATTCTCGATCCGCGGCGGCTTGATCGATCTCTTTCCCATGGGCAGCGCCCTGCCTTATCGCATCGACCTGTTCGACAATGAGATTGAGACCCTGCGGGCATTCGACGTCGATACCCAGCGCAGCATCTATCCTGTCGACGAAGTGCGGCTGCTGCCTGCACGCGAGTTTCCGTTCGACGAGGCCGGGATCACCCGCTTCCGCCAGAATTTTCGCGAGCGTTTCGAGGGCGATCCGTCCAGGTCCAAGCTCTACAAGGATGTCAGCAACCGCCTGGCGCCGGCCGGAATCGAGTACTACCTGCCGCTGTTTTTTGATGAAACGGCCACGCTGTTCGACTATCTGCCCAAGAATACCCGTTTCGTCAGCCACGGCGCTCTCGACCCGGCCGGGCAGGCCTTCTGGGCCGATGCGCAGGGCCGCTATCGCCTGCTGTCGGGCGATAAGGATCGCCCGTTGCTGCCGCCCGTCGACCTGTTCCTGCCGACCGACGCGTTCTTCAGTCTGGCCAAGGGCTACGCGCGGCTCGATCTGGAACAGACCGGCGAGGGACTGGCCCGCCCGGTGCCCCCCATTGCGGTCGATCGCCGCGAAGCCCGGCCGGTTGCCAGGCTGCAAGGATTCATTGACGCATTCCAGGGCACCGTCCTGATCGTCGCGCCCTCGGCCGGACGCCGCGAAACCCTGTACGAATACTTCGCCGAGCATGGGCTGGATACCGGGCTGTGCGAAGGCTGGGCCGACTGCCGGCCGGAATCCGGACGCATTCTGTTGACCCATGGCCCGCTGGCGGAGGGTTTCGTCACCACGGACGGCACGCTCGCCGTCATCACCGAGACCGAACTCTACGCGCTTCCGCCCAGAACCCGGCGCGCCCGCGAAGCCCGGGCGACGCAGATCGACAATCTGCTGCGTGATCTGTCCGAACTGAAGCCGGGCGATCCGGTGGTGCACACGCAGTACGGCGTCGGCCAGTACCTCGGGCTCGTCAACATGGACCTCGGCGACGGCGACACCGAATTCCTGCAGCTGGAATATGCGAAGGGCGACAAGCTCTACGTGCCGGTCGCCAACCTGCATCTGATCTCGCGCTATTCCGGCGCCGGCGAAGGGGCGGCGCCACTGCATCGACTTGGCACCGACCAGTGGGACAAGGCGCGCCGCCGGGCGATGCAGGCCGCCCGCGACACCGCCGCCGAACTGCTCAATCTGTATGCCTTGCGCGCGGCGCGCGAAGGCCACGCATTCAAATTCTCGCCGCATGACTACGAAGCCTTCACCGAAGGTTTCGGCTACGAGGAAACCCCCGACCAGGCCGCGGCGATCGCGGCGGTCATGGCCGACATGCAGACGGGAAAACCGATGGACCGGCTGGTGTGCGGCGACGTCGGATTCGGCAAGACCGAGGTCGCGCTGCGCGCCGCCTTCATGGCGGTGATGGGCGGTTACCAGGTGGCCGTACTGGTCCCGACCACGCTCTTGGCCGAGCAGCACTTCAATAATTTCTCCGACCGCTTCTCCGCCTGGCCGGTGAAGCTGGCCGAGCTGTCGCGTTTCCGCAGCCCCAGAGAGCAGGCCGAGGCGCTGCAGGCGCTCGCCGACGGCAAGCTCGACATCGTCATCGGCACCCACCGGCTGATCCAGAAGGACGTGAAATTCGCGCGTCTGGGCCTGGTGATCCTGGACGAGGAACACCGCTTCGGGGTGCGCCAGAAGGAGCAGTTGAAGGCCCTGCGCGCCGAGGTGGATGTGCTGACCCTGACCGCCACGCCGATCCCGCGCACGCTGGCGATGTCGCTCGAAGGTATCCGCGATTTTTCGGTCATTGCCACCGCGCCGCAGAAGCGGCTGGCGATCAAGACCTTCGTGCACCCGTTTTCAAATGGCCTGATCCGCGAGGCGGTGTTGCGCGAACTGAAACGCGGCGGCCAGGTGTACTTTCTCCACAACGAGGTCAGCACCATCGAAACCATGCGCGAGCGCCTGGAAAAGCTGCTGCCCGAAGCACGCATCCGCGTCGGCCACGGCCAGATGGGCGAGCGTGAACTGGAACAGGTGATCCGCGATTTCTACCAGCAGCGCTACGACATCCTGCTGTGCACCACCATCATCGAGACCGGCATCGACATCCCGACCGCCAACACCATTCTCATCAACCGCGCCGACCGATTCGGCCTGGCGCAGCTGCATCAGCTAAGAGGCCGGGTCGGACGCTCGCATCACCAGGCCTTCGCCTACCTGCTGGTGGACGAGGACCGCTCCCTGACGCCGCAGGCAAAAAAACGCCTGGAAGCCATTCAACTGATGGAAGAACTCGGCTCCGGTTTTCATCTCGCCATGCAGGACCTGGAAATCCGCGGCGCCGGCGAAGTGCTGGGCGACAAGCAGAGCGGCGAGATTCTTGAAGTCGGCTTCCCGCTCTACAACGACATGCTGGCCGGCGCGGTGGCGAGCCTCAAGGCCGGCAAGGAGCCCGACATGAACCAGCCGCTCGGCGTCGTGTCGGAAATCAATCTGCACCTGCCCGCGCTGCTGCCGACGGATTACTGCCCCGACATCCACGAACGGCTGGTGCTGTACAAGCGGCTGGCGAGTTGCCAGACGCCTGACGATCTGACGGCGATGCAGGAAGAACTGATCGATCGTTTTGGCGCACTGCCCGATACGGCCCGTGCCCTGCTGGCCGTGCACCGTCTGCGCATGTCGACCCGCCCCTACGGCATTGCCCGGCTGGACGTGTCCGGCGAGGGCATGAACGTGCAATTCGTCCCCAACCCGCCCATCGATCCGGGTAGAATCCTCCAGTTGATCCAGGGCAAGGCCGGCTACCGGCTCGCCGGCCCCGACCGGCTGAAACTGGCCACGCCCCTGCCCGATGTCAACCGGCGGGTCGGTGCAGTCACCGCATTCCTCGCCGCGCTCGGCGATCCCATTCCAACCGAACCCTAAGCGTCCATGAACCTGATCCAGCCTTTTGCCGCCCTCCGCCCCGCTGCCGGACGCGCCAACGATGTCGTCGCCCCCCCCTACGACGTGCTGTCCACCGACGAAGCGCGGGAACGTGCCAGCGGCCGTCCGTGGAGCTTTCTGCACATCTCCAAACCGGAAATCGACCTGCCGGCGGCAACCAATCCCTACGCGCCCGAGGTCTACGCCAAGGGAGCGGAAAACCTGCAGGCCATGATTCAAGCCGGCGTGCTGGTGCGCGATCCGGCACCCTGCTACTACGTCTACCGCATCGTGATGGGCAGCCACAGCCAGACCGGCATCGTCGCCGCCGCCTCGGTGGCGGACTACGACACCAATCGCATCCGCAAACACGAATTCACCCGGCCCGACAAGGAAGACGACCGCGTGCGGCAGATCGATGTGCTCGACGCCCAGACCGGCCCGGTGCTGCTGGCGTATCCCGCGGCGCCGGCGGTCGACGCCTTGCTGGCGGCCGCTTCCGGCGGCGCACCCGATTCCGACGCCGAGCTCGACGGCGTGCGACACACGCTCTGGGTCATTCGGGATCCCGCGATTCTGGCGCACATCACCGCTGCGTTCAACGCCATGCCCGCGCTCTATATCGCCGACGGCCACCACCGTTCCGCCTCGGCTTCGCGCATTGCCGCCGCGCGCCGTGCCGCCAATCCGGGGCACACCGGTGCCGAGCCTTACAACTTCTTCCTGTCGGTGATCTTTCCTGCGCATGAAATGCGCATCCTGGATTACAACCGGGTCGTCGCCGACCTCAACGGCCTCTCCGCGCAAGCCTTCCTGGAGCGCGTGGGCGCCGCCTTCAGCGTCGAATCCGCCACCCGCGCGGTCAAGCCGGAGCGGCCCGGCAGTTTCGGCCTTTATCTGGCCGGCCGCTGGTACCGCCTGACGATCCGCCCCGACCTCATCCCGACCGACCCGGTGGGGCGCCTGGACGTCAGCCTGCTGCAGAACAACCTGATCGCCCCCCTTCTCGGCATCACCGATCCCCGACGCGACAAGCGCATCGATTTCGTCGGCGGCATTCGCGGCCTGGCCGAGCTCGAGAAACGGGTCGATCGTGGCGAAATGGCGCTGGCGCTGGCGCTCCACCCCACCCGCATGGAAGACCTGATGGCGGTGGCCGACGCCGGCGAGGTGATGCCGCCCAAATCCACCTGGTTCGAACCCAAACTGGCCGATGGCCTGGCCTCGCACGATCTCGGGGAACGCTGAATCCGGCCCGCTGTCGAATCGATACCCTAAGGAAGCACTGATTTATTCGTAGCCGTTCGGGCTGAGCCTGTCGAAGCCCTTGTATTTCCAGGGAGTGCCCTTCGACAAGCTCAGGGCGAACGGATTTAATCAGATGGTATGGACGCCTCCCCCCGGCAACGGGGCGCTGTTGGCAGTTGGGGGAGAGATGGATCCTCGCTGCAATGGCATCAAAGTGCCAAAGTGGAAGTGTCGTAACTCTCCACATGAGCAGGAG